>Ga0209396_1000023_pt1 | contig 244213 bp, 197 predicted proteins | sample GOMGulsemesocosm_6_FD_184638 | JGI IMG/M metagenome (GOLD analysis project Ga0209396, IMG submission 184638) | Methane-oxidizing microbial communities from mesocosms in the Gulf of Mexico - GOM8C Gulf of Mexico (SPAdes) (version 2) | ecosystem: Environmental > Aquatic > Marine > Cold seeps...
CAATAGAGGAGCCTTTGCTCAATCGAACTACGACAAGGAAAGCTTAAGTTGCTGCTTAAGCCTGGGTCTCACTTTACCTAAACTGGTTCAAAATAGAATTAAAAGATGGGTATATTATCCATACAAGGGCTTTAAACGAGGGAACATCACAAAAAACAGTTTGATGTTTTCGTTTCTCAACATTTTATCCAACAATTTTTTGCCCATTATTAGGGCACTAGGTGAATATGCGTTTAACTCAACCTTCTGATGAAAACTTTAATGAATTGATGTCTTGGTTTTCGACCGAGGAAGAATTAAGTATTTGGTCTGGACCTAATTTTAGATATCCATTTAATTTAAGCTCTTTTAAGAGTGACTTAAAACTTGATTCTTTAAAGTCACTTTCATTGATTTCTAACGATGGGGATTTATTAGCATTTGGACAATATTATTTGAGACTTGGAAAGTGTCATCTTGGAAGGTTAGTTGTTAACCCTAACATGCGTGGACAGGGGGTTGCTTCTCACTTAATAGAGAAATTGAGTGTTATAGGTAAGTTAGACTTGAGCACTGATTCATGCTCACTATTTGTATTAGGGCACAACAAAAGTGCAATGCAAGCCTATACAAAACTTGGCTTCTCTTTGGCTGATTATCCAGAAGAAATCCCATTGGAAAATTGTTTCTATATGGTAAAAGAATAAAGAAGTGGATGTACTATCCATACAAGGCAATTAAGCGGAAAATCTACAGTTGGTTTTTCACCTGTTCCGCTTATTTTAACCAACTATTTTGTCCGCTTAAATGGCCGCTATGAAAAATGGATTTTCGATGAACTATGATGAGTTTAATGACTTTTGTAAGTCTTTACCCGCAACTACTTATGTTGTTCAATGGGGAAATTCTCACGTCTGGAAAGTGGGCGGAAAAGTGTTTGCCATAGGTGGTTGGTCTAGTGATAAATCACCTGCTTTTACATTTAAAACATCAGAGCTAAACTTTGCTTTTCTCAGTGAAAGTGAAGGATATAAACCTGCGCCATATTTTGCCAATCGTGGCATGAAATGGATTCAACAGTTTGATAGTAACAATAAAGATGATGACTTACGTTATTACCTTGCAGAATCACATCGCTTAGTTTCCTTAGCATTAACAAAAGTAAAACAAAAAGAGCTTGGTTTAAATCAGGGATAGTGCTTTATAAGGCATGATAGCTGGGATTTTTATTACGATTAGCTAGGTTCTACTGGTAATATTCAAAAATTTGAAGCTAAATTGTTGCGGTTAAAGCACAGCTCATTTAGTTAATTGTAGAAGCTATAACACTGTGGTTATTACCGAAGGCTTAAACATAAAAGATACTGAAATCTTTATTATTTAAAATTTAAAACTTAAAAACATATAAAAAAATTAAACATATAAAAAAATCCGATGAATAAATTCATCGGATTTAGATTTTATTAGCCTGTATATAGAGCTGAATTTGCTTATCTGATAATTATATTTGTGTAATTATGTTTGAGCAATTTTCACTCGAATTCTATTATTAGCAATCCGAGTTTCATGCAGTTTAGACATTGCAGTTTTCGCTTCACTTTCATTAGGCATTTCAACAAAAGCAAAACCTTTTGACTTACCTGTTACTTGGTCTAAAACTAAATTACATTCAGTGACAGAGCCATGAGTAGAAAATAAAACACGGATCTCTTGTTCAGAGGTTGAGCGTGAAAGGTTACGAACTAAAAGTTTCATAATGAGCCATGTGTTATGTTATTTCAGCTTCAATTGTCTCATATATTTTAAATAGACCAAGTTATTTTGTTTATTTAAGCCAAATAATTACTACAGACGTTAAAATGATATGCAAAGCACTTAACACTTACAGAAAAAAGTTTGGCTTTAATATTGTTTTACACGTTATAGTCAGTCTGCAGGAACATCAACTGGCAGCCCCTTCCCTGCCTCATTAAAACTTAAGGAATACCAATGATATACAAGAATAAAATAGCCCCCCAAGATTGTGTCAACATGGAAGATATTCGTATCGAAATAGATGCTATGGATCGAGATATTATTGCTATTCTAGGTAAACGTTTTGATTATGTGAAGGCAGCATCAAAATTTAAAACATCAGAAACTTCGGTTCGCGCCCCTGAGCGTTTTAAAGCAATGTTAGCACAACGAAGAGACTGGGCTTTGTCTGCAGGTTTAAGCCCCGACGCAATAGAGAAAATGTACCGTGATTTAGTTAACCATTTCATCAGCGAAGAAATGGTTAAGTGGCAATTTGAGACTGAAACACTATAACAGAACGTAGGTATCCCCCTACTTTACACATTCATTCATTGCTTGCTTGGTAAATAAAAATCATGGCTATAATTCTTGTTTCAGATATTTTTGGTAAAACCCCTGCCTTAGTTGAGCTTGCTGAAGAGTTAAATGCGGAGCTAATTATTGACCCCTACAGTGGTATTGATATGGGTTTTAATAGTGAAGCCGATGCATACGCTTATTTTATCGAGCACATTGGCTTTGATGCCTATTTTACTTTGTTAACGGAAGCAATTAATTCAATTGGATTAACGCCATTAACACAGGCTGTTAATACGCCAATAACACTCATTGGTTTTAGTGTGGGAGCTGCTGCTATTTGGCGCTTATCCGCATTAAAACCGGCAGTTAATCCGGCAGTTAATCCGAAAGTAAAGGTTAACAATGCAATTTGCTATTATGGCTCACAAATCAGAAATTTTACTGAGCTAGAGCCAAGGTTTAACGTCAAACTTATTTTTCCTAAAAGTGAACCTCATTTTGACGTGTTAGCACTACAAAACTGCCTTAAAACAAAGCCAAAGGTAGAGATTGTTAACAGCGAATATTTCCATGGTTTTATGAATCTGTATTCAACTAACTATGTGCAGACCGCCTATATTGAACAGGTTAATCTATTGCGTACATCGTTTAATTAACCGAGTTCAAAAAACATAAAAGTACAAAATAATCACTTAAAAAACAATTATTACAGGCTATAATGGCTCATAAATCATTCACTAGGTACAACAAAATGCATAAAATCACTTATTTGTTAATCGCACTTTTTTTCTCTACTAATGCATTAGCTTCTGATACATCAGTGACTATTAATCAGTTTAAGAAATCACCTCAAGTCGCTAAGTTTTTTGATTCAGCTTACGGTTATGCAGTATTTCCAACCATTGGTAAAGGTGGTGTCGGTATTGGTGGCTCCTATGGTAAAGGCAGTGTATTTAAACAAGGTAAAAAAACAGGTTCAACCACTATGTCCCAGCTTACTATTGGCTTTCAGTTAGGCGGACAAGCTTTTAGTCAGATCATTTTCTTTCAAGATAAAGCCACTTATTATGCCTTTACCAAAGGTAATTTTGAATTTAGTGCTCAGGCATCTGCCGTAGCAATTACCGTTGGCGCAAATGCACAGACCACTACGATGGGAACATCAGCAGGCTCCTCAGCGGGTAGTGATAAAAATAATCAACAAGGTTTTTATCAAAATGGTATGGCAACCTTCACCTTAGCTAAAGGTGGTTTGATGTACGAAGCAGCCTTAGGTGGACAAAAATTCTCTTTTGATAAGGTAAAAAATAAAGAGTAGTTTACTCGTCGCTGCCTCTATTTTCATTTGAAATAATTGATATAGATCAAACTTAACGTTAAGCACTGAGCAAAATTTTAATTGCTCTACCATACTTTCTCCAATCTTAACTCTCATGGATTGGAGAAATATATGCCTATATCATCAATAATACTCACTCCCGCAATAAAAACCGCCAACCTTTTATCATTCAAAGCTAAGTTTATTGTCGTTTCGTTATTATGCTTAATACCATTAGCATTCTTTTTTTCAGTACTTAGTTTGCAACAGCAACAATTGGTAGAAAATACTCAATACGAGCATAATGCCTCCCGTTTTATTGTGCCGTTACGAAATCTAATCGAACATATTGCACAAACACGTGGCATGACCAATGTTTATCTAGCTGGTGATCATGCCGTTGAAACAAAAGTATTAGCAAAACGTAACCAAGCAAGCAGTGATTTTCAGCATTTATTGCAAATTGAAGGTGAACTTCAAGAAATACTCGTCACTAACGGCATGGCTAAATCACTAGCCCAACGCTGGCAATCTATCAACAACAATGCATTAAATGGTGAGGCTCAAGCCGTATTCTCACAATATACTCAGCTTATTGCACAAGTGCTCGACTTTATGGATACCATTGCTCGTCAAGGGCGAATGTTGCAAGATAGTGATCCCGCCAATAGCTACCTTATTAATAGCTTATTACATACGATTCCAAATCAAGTTGAGTCGTTAGGCCGTTTACGAGGAAAAGGTGCTGGTGTTTTGTCAGCTAACAATTTAAGCATTGAAAACAAACTACAAGTAGCAGCTTTAGCCGACAGAAAAAACACTTTAAAATTAAATAAAGATATTAACTATTTATTCACGACCGCACCTGAACTGTCAGAAACGCTGTTATACGAATATCAACAAGCTAAACAACAGCTAGATAGTTTCTTACAACTTGCAGAACAAGAAATTATTCAAGTAGAAAATGCAAAGTTATCAGCCAATGACTTCTTTAACCAAGGCAGCCAAGCAATCTCATCTTTATTAACATTGTTCGATAGTATGCAAGTTGTATTAGAGCAACGCATGAATAAACAAATTGAAACAGCCAATAGCACTATTTATTTTTATTTTTCATTAATATTGGCCGTTATTTTTTTACTTATTTATGCTTATGCCGGCATTTATTTTGCCATTAGAAATAACCTTAACATCATGTTAACCGCAACGACCCAAATCAGCGAGGGGAACTTAAATAGTAGAGTTACCTTAACAACAAAAGACGAATTACAACTGATCGCCAGCGGTATTAATGAGATAGCACAAGGTTTGTCTCGTTCTATTATTGCCGTACGCAGTTCAAGCAATGAAATAGCAACCGCTGCCGAGCAAGTTGCTTCTGGCAGCTCACAAGCTGCGATAGGCATGGCATCACAATCAAACGAGCTATCACAAACGTCAACAGCGATCACTCAAATGAGCGCATCAATTAATGAAGTAGCGCAAAATACAGAACTCGGCTCCGTTTCTGCCGACAAAGCCAATGATGAAGCCAATAATGGCGCTAAAGTTGTACAAAAAACCATTGATGCAATAAATATATTAGCAAATAACATTGATCAAGCAGCACAAGATGCTGATATATTGATAGAAAATAGCAATAACATCACCAATATACTTGATGTTATTCGTGGCATTGCTGAGCAAACGAACCTGTTAGCGCTCAATGCAGCCATTGAAGCCGCGCGAGCGGGTGAACAAGGTCGAGGGTTTGCCGTTGTTGCCGATGAGGTAAGGACACTCGCTGGTCGCACCCAAAATGCTACGATAGAAATTCAGCAAATGATCGAACAAATTCAATCAGGTATCAGCGGTGTTTCAACGGCAATGACATCGAGTCAGAAACACGCTGTTAATGCTGTTAAACATTCAGAGCAAGCAGGAAAAGTACTTGATTCAATCAGTACTGCGGTTAATGAAATAACAAACATGAGCAGTCAAATTGCCGCTTCAGTAGAGGAGCAGTCAGTCGTTGCTGAACAGGTTTCAAAAAGTATTATTTGCATCAGTGATGTTGCAAACGAGTCCGCCCAAGGTGCACAAAACTTGTCTGAAACAGGTTTACGCTTATCAGCAATGTCTCAAGAGATGACTCTGATAATAGACCGTTACCAACTGGATGAGGACAGCTTTAATAAACAAGAAAAGTCGCTTAAATTACTGAGCTGGCAGGATAGTTTTAACATTGGCATAGATGAAGCCGATCGCCAACACCAAAAAATGCTCGACATGATGAATGATGTACACATACTCAGCCAACAAAATAAAAGTAATCAATCAATTAGTCAGGCGCTTGATGTATTAATTTCTTATACAGAAGTACATTTTGGCTGGGAAGAAAGTTTATTTGAGAGCTATCAGTATCCTAAATCCGCCCCCCATAAAGAGCATCATTCGCTGTTAATTAAACAACTACGCGACCATCAAAAAAATATTAGTATAGGTGATCACCATGCTATTGATACTGAGTTAGCACAGTTAAATGATTGGCTACTGAACCATATCAAGCATAGTGATAGAGACTACGCTAGTTTCCTAATGGATAATGCTAATTATCAAGTGAGTCAACGCTTACAAAAACAAGAGAAGGGTAATATTGTGATGCTTAATCAACAAGAAAACAGTAAGACACAACAGCGCCTATTGGGCTAACATCCATTGCATTAAAGTGCCAATCTTGTTTAGGACGGGTCGCAGTTAAGAAAAAAGGCTGACATATTGTCAGCCTTTGTAAATAAAATGAGCTCAACTTATTTAAGTTAAGTTAAGTTAATTAATGCCTAACAACTGTTTTATTGAATCAGTTATTTCGTCAATACGGGAAACTTCTACCGGCGCAATAAAAATAGTATCGTCACCTGCTAGCGTACCTAAAATTCCGGCAGCCTCCCCCATACTGTCTAACATACGAGAAATAAGTGGCGCGCCACCAATACCTGTTTTTAAAATGATTTGCATATTATTGTGTTTAACACTTAATACTACAGACTCAATCGATTGTTTAGACTTAGGCACAGCCAATTCATCTGGCAGAATATAAATCATGTCATTTTTAGCATTGCGCGTTTTTACTGCACCAAGCTTTGATAATAAGCGAGAAATTTTCGCTTGCGACATATTAACAAAACCTTGCTCAGCTAAAGCATGTGCGAGCTCACCCTGAGAGCCATAACATTGCTCTTTCAGTAATTGCTTAAATGCTTGAATTAACTTAGATTCATTTTCTTTACGGATGCTGGTCATTATATGTCTTTATATAAATACTGAGAATGGGGCTATTTTACACTAAGTAGACTATACAAGTGAATATTTATTCACTTTACTTTGACTTTAACGTTAACTGAAGATTACAAGGCATGATAAGTTAACGGCTCGCAATGGCAGTCATGTGATTATCCCAACGCAGATCAGTAAACGTTGCCTTCTCTTGATAAGCGCTATTAATATTTTTTTGTGCAATAACATGTCCTCGCCCTGTTGAAGCAATATAGGTATTGTTTACCAGAGCCAAACCGGCACCATCTTTGAGTTTGTGACTGGCAAGGTATTTTCCTGTGTCTAGCTGCCAATAAGTTAATAAACTTGCTTTCGGGCAGCTGATCGCAACGGTATTTTCAGCGTCATTAATACAAACACTGGCGGTATATTGCTTCATGCTGCGCCAAATATTGGTATCGGCCTGTAATAATTGCAACTGAGCTTCACCATGGTGGCTTATTGCTAAAGGCACCTCATCGGTTGAAGCACCTTGGTATTGCAAGCCCGCAATAACTTTACCTTGATTACTTACCGCTAGATGACGAATACTTAACTGTTTATTTTCTAGTGAAAAACTGTCTACTATTTTGCCGTCATTTAAGTCCATATAAGCTAAATTAGGCTGCATAGTTGTTAGGTTTAATTTTTTTCTTGCTTGCTCTGGGTGTGTTTGAATACCGCCATTAGCAATAACAACTTGTCTGTTATTACTCATGTTATTACTAATGTTATTAGTCGACGGCATCAAGGCTAATTGATGTGGACCAATACCGCCTGAATCATATTGCTCAAGTACCTTGTTGGTATGTCTATCACGAACAACAATTAAGCCCTTAGCTTGCTGGTAATCATTTTCAGTGGTCAGTAAAATGTTATCGTTATCCGTTAGTACCCCATGGCCATAAAATCGTTGTTCTGGCGCCACACTCACTTGGTTAACAACTTCACCGGTATTGAAGTCCACTTCTAGCACATAATTACCCGGTCTGCGGGCAAAAACTAAGGCATGGCCCGGTTTACTTGTTAAAGGGATCACCTCATGACCACGTGCGGGTAAAGGTACTTTGTTAATTAACTGTCCTTGCAAGTCAAAGGCTGCCGCAAAAAAGTTACCTTGTTTATCATTACAAGCACTCACTAACCACTGTTTTTGTTTAGCCCAAAGTGTCGTTAATGGCAATGCACTGACAGCGCCGACAGCAGCAAGGCCAAATAGAAATTTTCTTCGGTTCATCATAATAGTTATTGTATAAAGCTTATTTTATCAAGTTAAGTTAGCGCGAGTAAACTCGCGCCCTACTGTACTAAAGGTTATTTTAAAAGTTATTTAAAAACTATTTAAAAGCTATATTTCATACCAACAATTGCCTGTCTTGGTTTACCAGGACGAGCACCAAATGGTCGACGAGAAACAATCACGGCTTCATCAGTAATGTTATCTAATTTGGCATATAGTTTGATTGCTTCGTTTATTTGCAGCCACGAAGAAAAATCTATTTGCACTAACTCATCTGTCATGAAACCAGCAAGCTCAGTATTATCGCCTGCCGCTTCAGGCATTTCACTGACATACTTCACTAATAATGATGCTTGCCAACTATCACCTTGCAAGCCAGCTTCCACCGATAATTGATGTTCTGGTAGGTAAGGTAATTCATCACCTGCTTTAACATTTCCCCATTGAGAGAAACTTGAATCAAAACTATTTTGAAATTCGGATTGGCTGTAGGTATAGGCTACTTTTACCGGTATTGATATTGTTTTGGTTAAGTTAAAGTTAGTACTGGTACTGGCTTCAATACCATAAACATCTATCTCGCCACCATTAAACTCTTGGTCAAGTTCTTCATTACAGCCATTAGAAAAAGAACAGACCGCTTTTAGATTACTGTAGTCATTTAAAAAACCAATAACTTCACCTTGTAAACTATCACTACTATAACGCCAGCCAAACTCATAGTTCCAACTCTCCTCTGGATCTACGTTGCCTTCTTGACCAGGACTATTAGGTACATAACCTTTATTGACACCAAAAAGTAATCCTTGGCTTTTGGTCAGTTGATAAAATATACCTGCACCGGGTAAAACGACGGTATCGGTATTTTCGCTCTTGAGATTATTAAGGATATCAATTGACTCACCTTCAATATGCTCAATACGCAGACCAAAGGTTAGATGCACATCATTAATAACGGCATTTACATTGGTAAATGCCGCAATGGCGGTTGCTGTATCATCATTTTGCGTGATGATTTCCGCAGGCGTGCCATTTAAGACCATAACACCTGACTTCATATCATAATAAGTTGCACGGTGCAGGCGTTTGACATTGTCTTGATGTAAACGAATGCCGGTATCAACAATCACTTCAGCATTGTCAATGTTGGTCTCCCAAGTTAACTTAGACTCAATTCCACGTGAGTAATAACGACGATCGTTTAAGGTAAAAACTAACGCATCATCATTGCCAAAAGTATCACTTTCACCTTTTAGAACATCGATAAAGTGTTTATTAAGACCAGAGTCAGGTGACGTTAAGATTGTTTGCATACTGCGATTACTGACAAAACTATTAAACCTGTCCCAGTCTCGGTCAAATTCACGTGAATAAGCTTGGCTAAATAAACTCACTTCTGAATTTAACTCGATATAATGGGAAAGCTGTAATTGGTAATGTTCCCAGTCCATTTTGTCATTTTGACTCGCAAGATAACGTCTATCGGCATTCAAGGAAAAATCATCGTCAGTTAAACCAAGGTAGGTTTCGTGAGAGACCTCTTCGCCATAACCCATTTTTAACTGAAAAAATTGATTGCTTGGCGAGTTTGTCGGCACATAATGAAGCTTCATCAACACTTCATTTTTTTCAAAACCAGTATCATCACTAGTACCGTCAACTGCATCTAATTCCTTAAAACCATCCGAGGCTAAATGAATGCCCTCAACTAGGAAGCCGACTTGTCCTTTACCTGTTAAGGCATTATCTGTTTGCATTTTTTGCGAATAAAAACCATGCGCTTTTTGATAATGGTCTTGCCCGTAAGCCAAGTCAATCTGCCCCTTACCTCCTTCGGCTGGAGCCATATCGGTAATACCGCGTGACACCATATTAATCGCACCACCAACGGTATTAGGACCATATTGAATAGCAGAAGGGCCTTTAAATACTTCCACTTGTGTCATACGAGACATCATCGGAAAATAATAAGCACCGGGTGCGGCATAAGGCGCTGGCGCAATTAATACTCCATCTTCCATTAAGGCTATTTTACTGCTGCGCTCTGAGGTTGCGCCACGAAGACCAATATTAGGGCGTAAACCATAACCATCTTCCTCACGAATATATACCCCTGGCACGCTTTGCAAAACACGATGAATATCATCAAATTCAAACAAATCTAGTTCAGCTTCACCAATGACCACTGCTGATCCTGTTGCTGTTTCTAGTTGGTTATGACTACCAAAAATACTGATCACTTCAATTTGTTTTGTTGCCGCACCACTTGTCGCCTTTGCGCCCGAAACCTTGCTTAGTGCTTCATCAGCTAACACAGGTTGGGCAGAGATAGCTAACCCAATAGCTAGCGACAAAATTTTTACCGAAAATTGTGTCATGTTATTGCTCCTAATCGCCATCATTTGAGTTAAAACCAATATTAATATCGGTTGCCTGCACAAAGTCAGCAGTTAAAATATCTCGAACAAGACGTAAACTATCGATAGTCGCAGTAATATTGGCACGGCCATTCTCTGTTTTTAATAAGTTTTCGTAATTACCATTTAGCGCTTGTGATGCAACAATTGCAGCATCAATCGCAGCTAACATCTCAGTGTTAATATTTTTCTGCTCTAAGAAATCAGTTAAAATATCATCAAAACCACGACCATCTCCTGCAGTATAAATAACACGGAAAGTATCAATATTCGTTTTAATGCTATTAAGGCTTTCACCGCTTAGTGGTTGCTCAATAATGCTAGGGATACCTGGCGCTTCAAGCGCTAGTGGCACTAACATTTTTTCATCTTTAACACGCTCTAACTGCTCTAACCAGTTAGTCACTAACTCTTCTACCGAATCTTTCTTACTGCTAAAATCACCGGTACCTTGCGTGAGTTGTGCTTGATAATTACCTTGACTAGTTAGCCAGCCATTGTTTACTTCATTACTAATGGTGGCCACATTAGCGCTGATAGCTTGTAAAATTTCACAACGTTTATCTTTATCTTGCGCAGTTAACAAACTTGTTTCGCTGCTTTGGTTAAATAATAATATTGCCATTGCCGGTAAACCTTGACTGCCAACGCTTTGTTTAGCGATGAAGTCTTCATTAACGACATTATCTTGCGCAAGTAAGTTAGTAATACCTCGACCGACGTTGTCTTTGCTATCAGGCCAGTAGTGCAATCTAAAAATTCGATTGTCATCAATGACAGGGCCAACTTTTAGCCACTGAATTGTTTGCCAACTTAAACTTAAGGCTCGCCATGAATCTTGTACTTGCTTAAGATCACTATTATTTTGGCTTGCGAGTGCACAAAAATCAGCCGTGTCTTTATTAAGCGCTTGTGCTTTATCTTGTAAGTTTTGATAACTTGGCAAAATATGATTAGTTGTTAAGTCGGTTAACCAAAAACCAAATTGCTCATCAATTGTGCTCGTGGGTGTTGTTGGCGTTGGTTTTGTCGGTGTGACTGTATCACCATCAGACCCGCCGCCACCGCCACAAGCCGTTAATAAAGAAGTTAAGCTTAATGAAACCAATAAGGCTGCGACATTTTTTCTGTTAACCATGTTATTTTTAATCATATTTACTTTCATAATATTATTACCAAAAGTTGTATTTCGTCATTATTTAGCTAACAGTTCTCATCCACCTGAGGTGAGAACTACGGCTGAACTAATTATCCTTAACTAATCAGCCTTAACTAAATAGCTTCGACAAAGCTCACTAGGGCTTGTCGTTGTTGTTTGTTTAGCGCTTTAAACGCTTGTTTGTGTTGCTCTGCTTCACCGCCATGCCATAAAATAGCCTCAGCGATAGTCCGCGCTCTACCATCATGTAAAAAACGTTGTTGACCCGTTTTTTGTTTTTGCAAACCTATACCCCAAAGCGGCGCAGTACGCCATTCATTGCCTGTGGCATTAAATTCAAAAATGCTATCAGCTAGCTCATCACCCATATCATGTAAAGCCAAGTCGCTATAGGGCCAAATAGTTTGATTCGCTAAAACTTTATGTTCATTAGCACCGGTAACATAACTTGGTGTATGGCACTTCTGACAGGACAATTGATAAAACAGTGAACGTCCTTGCTGCACTTTTTCACTTTGCAATTCTCTCGCTGCTGGTACACCCATAAGTTCATTAAAAATTACCGTTAAGGCTAACCGTTTATCATCTATTTCAAAGTTATCCTCATGATGGCCACCAAAATCACTCGCTTGCTCGCAAGCTATCTGTGCTTGAGTACAGGTATCTTTAGGGAAGCTGCTGTTAGTAATGCCGATATCATCACGAAAAGCGGCAGCGACCTGCTGATGCAAGTTTGGCTGTTTAGCTTTAAAACCAAAACGCCCTAGCTGCAAGGCTCCCGTTTTAGGTGTGGTTAATACGTTAGGGACACGATTATATTTGGCTGAAATGCCATCACCATCACTGTCATTAATATCTTCTTGAGCAAGTAAATCTTTATCACTAATAGCATTTAATAAACCCATACCAAAAATATTAGGCGCTAGACGAACAGACAAACCAATGTGCGGTGCTAATTCACCGTAGGCAAGTTTTGTTAACTGATAATTAGGCTTAAGTAATTCGTAACTTATGCCATCATCGAACTTGCCTGTCACTTTGCTGTAACTTACGTTAAGCCAGGCTTCGCCTCTGTTATTACCTTTGTTATAGCCTTTGTTATCATCCTTGTTCTCTTGTTTGATATCTGTCAGACGGTAGCTAATTGCTCGCGGTTGAATTTGCCCGCCGTAGTTTGGGTCAACAGCATCAGCACCGTTACGGCCTGGCTCTGTTGGCCCTAAACGAACAACTAAAGATAAAGGCAATATTTCACCACTTTTATCTAACTTGGCTCTTGAGCCTGCTGTATGGCAAGCAATACACGAACGGGTATTAAACAAGGGTCCTAAACCATCACGGTTACCTGTTGCACTTGGCGCCGCCACCCAAGGGTCTCGAAAAAATGAAAAGCCACTCCAAAAATCAAGTTTATCTCGATTATCAACACCGTAACCTGGGTAAATATAACTAGCATACAAACGTTTATGGGTAAGTTCCCCACCCGTTCTCCGCTCGTTAGTGATAAACTTAGGTACTGCTTTTGATACTGCTTCCTTTGACTCTTTCGACGTAACCTGCTGCTCACTGCAACTTGCAACAAACAGCATGGTTAACAGCATCACAGCATTATTTAACTTACTTTTTACTTTCATCAACGACTAGGCCTGCACTGTTATAAAGATTGTAAAAATGACAGTAATTGCTGACGTTCTTCAGCGCTGTAATTCATAAAGTTTTCTTTAGATTGCTGCGCTTCACCGCCATGCCATAAAACCGCTTCTTCAATAGTGCGAGCACGACCATCATGTAAAAAACTTGCGTCTTTATTTACCGTTTGCACTAAACCTAATCCCCATAAAGCAGGTGTTTTCCATTCGCTGCCACTAGCATCACCCTGAATAACTCCATCAGCTAAACCATCACAGCGTTGCACATACATACATTCTGCGCCGCTAGTACAAGACAAGCCTACTGAGGTTTCTCGAGTTACGGCACATGAGCCGCCCATATCGTGTAACAACAAATCCGTATATGGATAAATAGTTTGCTGTGACAAAACTTCAATAGGCTCGGCATTTTCTTCTAAACCCGCTAGGGTAATTTCACCTAATACGCTGCCTTTAGCTTCACCCGTCACATGGCGTGGTGTATGGCAACCGGTGCAATTGGCTTCAAAAAACAGTTTACGCCCTGCGATTATTTCTTCAGACCAAGTATTATTATCTCTATCAAAACCACGACGTGCTGGCACAGCTAATACGCGATTATAAAATTCAACCAGTGCCAGTGAATGATCACTTAAATCAATTTCTTCACCTGTTTTTGCTTCTTGTGCAGCAGCCAATAAACAAGCCAGTTGTTTATCCGTACAGGGCTCACCACTAAAAACACTAGTAGAAACGCCCATATCACCACCATAAGCGCCTGAAACCTGCTGTAATACGGTTGGGTTTTGTGCTTTATAGGCAAAACGGCCAATTATTTTTTCTTCAATATTTTGTGTGGCTAAAGCGTCTTTAACCATAGAGGCGCGACCTGAAATACCATCATTATCGCTGTCGTTCTCATCAACTAAGTTGAGTAAATTTTCTTGTGGAATTGCGCCAAGCAGACCAACACCAAACGCTTGCGGTGCTACGCGTGCTGAAAAGTGAATATCTTCGACAAATGCGCCGTAACTTAAATCACGTACTTTATAGATTGGGTTTCGTAATTCATAAGTTGTTCCGTCAGGATAGGTACCGCTGATCGTTTCAAAAACAATAAAGGGGAATGCCTCACCGTACAGTTCCGTACCGCTTAGCGAACCATCGTGTTTAGAGAAACCCGAGGTAAAATCGTCGCTGGTAAAACTTTGTACAGCAAACGGTTGAATTTGATCGCCATAAATAGGGTCAGCTTTACCGGTAGAGTCCGCTAATTTAACTAACATGCTACTCATGGGAGTGCTTGGCGTTTGAGGAACCACACCACGTCCATCATTTAAATGACAACCTTGGCAGCTGCCCGTACTTAAGATAGGACCAATGTTATTGTCCGGGGTGCGAAATAGATGATCCCCTTGGGTAAAATGACCATCGAGTTGAAAGTCAGCAATAATATCCGCAGGTTTTCTACTAAATGCATTTTCATTGTTAACAAAAACAGTGGTATCACCACCTGATAAATTCTCACCCACGACGATAACATCTGCCTGCAGTGGTGTTAGGCCACTATGATCGACAACCGGCTTTGGTGGGATCACGGGATCAGGCTGGGTTACTACTGGTTTAGTTTCACTGCCACCTCCGCAAGCCCCTAGGCTAACAGCGAATAAAATAATTAATGCGCTCTTATACATCATTCCCTACTTCTTTTATTAATATCATTAGTTAACGTGACTAATTCACTTAGTATTTACCGTCACAGGACAATGAAAGGTAAACGCAAAATGGACTCCCTAGGAGTCCATTATATACAAACAAGAATAGTTACTAAAACGATTATCGTTTAGATTTCTTGATCTGTATCACCTCTAAGGTCATTTTTTGTTACACCAAGTGCATCAATTACTTCTTCAATATCATCAGTTTGATTAACTAAGGCATTGATAACTGCTTTGATATTCACTTGATCAATACCATCTTGGATCAACACATCAAATGGTGTACCTGTTTTGGCTTTAGTATCGATTACCGCAGCAGCTGACATAGTTGCTTCTAACGATGCACGTAATTTATTAGCCAATTCATGTTGTTCTTCAACAACTAATAAATCATAGATTGAAGCACCTTCAATTACTTCACCGTCAATGCGTACATATTTTGCGTTGTAGCTGTTTTGCACACCTTTAGCATTTAAGAAAATATCTCTGTGGGTATTATCACTAAAACATGAATGCTCATCTTCTTGTGAATTTTCAAGTAAAGCGATATTAATACGTTCACCCGCTAATTCACCAAAACTTAAACGACCCATGCCTTCAAGAATTTTTGCTAATGATGTATCACCACCGGCAACAAAGTTTTTGTAATGATCACCCGTCGTTGGTTCCCATTGCTCAACAATACGAGTCAGCTCTTGAATTAATAATTCAGCGGTTGTTACAAGGTAATCGCCACGACGTGTACAAATATCATCAACTGAAGCATTGGCACCTGATGTACAAAGGCTTGTATTTGGAAGAGCATAATCAGTAACAGGACGTTGGCCCGCAGAGTTATCACGTGTTCCAACACCCGATAAATCTTTATTTAAATCCTGACCCCATAATAAAAACTCAATCGCGTGGTAACCCGTAGTTACGTTACGACCATCTTCGCCATTTTCAAAAAGACCAAGTAGCGTATCAGCATTGATCACTGGGTAATCGCTACTGTTAGCAATAATGTTATCGGTAATTGCATTGGCAGGGCTTTCTGGACCAGATAAACCATCAACAACTGGTTCAACATAATCGATGATTGCTTCACCTAATGGCCACGCATTAATTAAACCTTCTGGGCCTTCACCTGCATCATCAGTACCTAAAGTACCATCGGCTTTTAGCTCATCAATCGGCCCTTGACGGAAACGATAAACTTCTGTTTGTCCGTAAGGTTCACGCGAGTCTAACCAAGATTTTTTCGCCATTGAAAAGTTAGCAGCTGTCGGCTCGGCCACAAATGCTTTTAACGCTACTTTTAAATCTTGTGCGCTAATTAACGCATCTGAATACGCTGCATAAGCAATGTTGGCATTTGTAGTAATAACATCATCACGGGTAACAAAAACACTAACACCACTGTTACCAGTTGAACCCGCAGCACCTGCTGCACCCGCAACACCGTCATCACCATCATCGACACAGGCTGTTAAACTAAATGCCACTAATAACGCGGTAGATATTTTTGTAATAGAACCTAACTTCATCACTTTCCCTTAACCTTTAATAAAATATAAACGCTGTAAAAATAACACAACAGCAAATGATAATGGTTCGCATTATAACTATGATTTATACTTTGTCTACACTTTGTTACATTTTTTAACCTAAACCCTTATTGTAATTTGCTTAAATTCAGTGATTGAAAACTCTCTTTACAATTAAAACACACTCTTTTTACACTTTTTTTTGACTAAGGCTTAGCGCTAGCGCAAACTCTATTGTCGAAAATTATTGTCAATAATTTTACAACTGAATAACATTTAAATTAAATCAACAAAATAATTTAGTTCAGTTCAAAACTACATAAGAAAAGTAGGAAAACTATGAAAAGAATAATCAAATTACTGACCTTGCCTGTATTGGCACTTAGTGCTACTTCAGCATTAGCCGATGAAGGTATGTGGCAACCAAAACAACTACCAACAATTGCCAAAGAATTAACAAAAGCGGGTTTAAAATTAAACCCAAGTGATTTAACCGACTTAGCTGGTTTCCCTATGGGTGCCATTGTTAGTCTTGGTGGCTGTACCGCCTCATTTGTTTCTGATCAAGGTTTGGTTGCAACTAACCATCACTGTGTTTACGGCTCAGTACAATACAACTCAACAGCGGAAAACAACTTACTTAAAAATGGTTTTTTAGCTAAATCATTTGATGAGGAAGTACCTGCAACACCGGGCAGTCGAATTTATGTTACTGAAGAAATCACCGAAGTAACTCAACTAGTTAAATCAGGGCTTACTGATGAAATGTCAGGTACTGAGCGTTACAAAGCCATTGATATTAATTCAAAAAAATTAGTCGCTGAATGTGAGAATGATGATAGATACCGTTGTAGTGTCGTTAACTTTCACGGCGGGTTAGAGTATAACTTATTCAAGCAGTTAACGATTCGTGATGTACGCTTAGTCCATGCGCCGGCCAGCAGTATTGGTAAATACGGCGGCGATATCGATAACTGGATGTGGCCACGTCACACCGGCGATTACGGATTTTATCGCGCTTACGTTGGTAAAGATGGTCAACCGGCTGATTTCCATGAAGACAATGTGCCATATAAACCTAAGCATCATTTAAAAGTAAACAAAAGCAGTGTTGATGACGGTGATTACATCATGGTGCTTGGCTACCCAGGCAGAACTAACCGCTACCGCACCGCTTATGAAGTTGAAAATACTTTTTCTTGGACTTACCCAAATGCTAAAGCTTACCGCGAAGAAATTATTGATTTAATTCATACGCATTCTGAAGTCGGTAGTGAAGCGCGTATTAAGTATGAAAGCACATTAGCGGGTCTTGCTAACTATGCTAAAAACTATGGTTCAATGATCCACAGTTATAACAAAGGTTCATTTTTACAGCGTAAACAAGAACTTGAAACAAACTTAACACAATGGTTAAACAGTAGTTCAAAACGTAAAGCTCAATATGGCGAAACGTTAACCGGTTTAAATAACTTAGTTAAAATGGATGACAAACAACAGGCTCGTGACTTAATTTTAGGTTACATGCGTTACAGTAAAATGTTATCTACCGCGAAAAGACTTCATCGTTTAGCGGTAGAAAATACCAAGCCAAACCTTGAACGTGAACGTGGTTATCAAGAACGTGACATCGCCCGTTTTGAGCAAGGCATGAAGTCTGTTGATCGTCGTTATGATGAGAAAATTGATAAAGAAATTCTTGTAGCTATGTTAACGCACTATGTTGCTTTACCTAAGGCTGAACGTCTTAAATCATTCGATCAGTTCTTTGGTTTAGCTAAAACGACTGCAAAAAACTTTAACGAGAAAAAGCTACGTAAGCAGTTAAGTAAAATGTACAAAAACACTAAGCTTAATTCACAAGAGCAACGCTTAGCCCTGATGAATAAATCTGTAAGCGACTTTAATAACAGCAAAGACCCGTTTATTCAGTTAGTGGTGACGAGCTTTAAAGAACGTAAAGCCATTGAAGATAAGTCAAAGGAGTTAGCGGGTAATATCCAAGCTTTCCGTCCTAAGTACATGGAAGCACTTATTGCTTATTTCAACGACAATAACTTACCTGTTTATGCCGATGCTAACAGCACTTTGCGTATCACTTACGGTAACGTTAAAGGTTACTCTCCTCAAGATGGTTTAACGGCTACGCCTTATACTACGCTTGAAGGTATTGTTGCTAAAGATACAGGTGTTGCACCGTTTGATGCACCGCAAAAGCAATTAGACCTAATTAATAAAAAGCAGTACGGCGAGTATGCGAAAAAAGCACTTGGCTCAGTACCAGTAAACTACTTAGGTACGCTTGATATTACCGGTGGTAACTCAGGCTCACCTACGCTAAACGACAAAGCTGAATTTGTTGGTTTAGTGTTTGATGGAGTTTATGAAAGCATTATTGGTGATTGGGATTATGATACTAAGTTAAATCGCTCAATTCACGTTGACGTTCGTTACATGCTTTGGGTTATGGAGCACGTAGATGGCGCCACTAACTTAATTGAAGAAATGGATATTGTAGAATAAGTTTAATCCATTAAGAGCAGGGTCAATACTTACTCAAGACTAACTTAAACGTTACTTCAAAATCCGGCCTCGTGCCGGATTTTTTTATGTAGGCACTTTGTTATTTTGTATCTTTCATTTTTATGCGGCTCGACATTAATTTTTCTAATCACCCACTCAGCTGATATTTAATGCCTTTTTATTGCGCTATTAAGGCTTCAGAAAATCTTTATTTACAAGCCTCCTTGAAAAACAGACTTTAGCCCTTATTTCATCAATAGCTGAAGTAACCATTTACTTTAAATGGCACATCGTTTGATAAAAGACTTAAATGTAATTAATAGGGGGGCGTATGCATAATTATTTGATTAAATTTTTATTATTACTTAGCGCTTCTCTGTCTTTACATTCATCCTTAGCGTTACCCTTATCTTCTGTATTAGCGAGCAAGTACCACGCAGTCACCGATAGTATCGAGCTTAGTGAACAGATACATTTCAGCACTGCACTTAACGACTTTGCTGCTAAACAAGCTGTGCAATCTAAGCTACAAAAAAGTCTGCTGACATTATTGCAACAAGAACATAACGACAACCTCGTTCTGACGATTTTTATTGCGGCAGTTAATGAACTGAATATCAGCATTGTGCAATTAAATACACAAACGCTGACACAACAAACCTACCAAGAACAACTTACCACTTACACGCATGTCCAAGGTAGAAAAAATTCCTTGTATACTCAAATGCCCTACTACCAAGCAAAATTACAACGCCAACAGAGCACTTCTTAGTTTAACTTTTAACCTATCGCCAACTTTATTGGCAATAGAAGCAACTAATTGTTTTTTAGGAAAGTGTAATGGAAAATTTATTTTATTTGATGATAGCCCCATGGCTATGTTTTGTTATATTGGCGATTATTGCCAGTGCCTTATTAAAGCAGGCTAAAAAACGGAAAGGAATCGCCTTTGCTTTCGGCGTTTTTGTGCAGATGTTTACGCCTGACCCTCTGGTGGAGCAAACCATGAAGATGGTACAAGTTGATAAGCGCGTAGTGACGCAAAAACAAAATCAAAAAGAAAACCAATGAACGGTATGAATTTTTAGTTTGATAACAAGGTACGACTATTTAATAGAAAACAGTTGTACCTTGTTATCAGAACAAAAATATAGTCTGCTGTTTGCCTACTGAGTTAATGCTTGCCATTTAGCCATCGCATCTACTTGACCATTTTGTGATTTAATATAAAGATTAAGTAACTGTAATTCATTACTTTGTCGCTCTTCTATCGGCTTCGCCGGTACTTCAATTAAGGATATTCCTGTTTGGCCAGTGCACACTTTAAAGTAATCTTTAAAGTCTCTAATACTCGTACAGATTTGACTCTGTCCCTGATAGGCCTTAACTAAACTGTGCACGTCAAATTGTTTATCATTACAGTGATAAATAGCGCCGTCGCCCCCTTTGCCTAAATGAAAAATATTATTACGCATATAAATAATGATGACATCCGTTTGATCCTTTAAGAAGTGAATCAATTCGTTTAATTGAAAATGAAAACCACCATCACCAATAATCACAACGGCACGTTCTTCACTGCCACGCTCTTTAATTCGCTGTGCGACCACTCGAGCATAAGGTAATGCTGTGCCCATAGCGCCATACCAAGGATTGGTAAGCCAGCTTCTGCCTAGTTCAGACTGGCGTACTTTCAAGCTATAACTCGCGAAATAAGAGTTTCCAACTTCCGGCAGATAAACATAAGACCGCTCATCTTGTGCTTGCAAAGCATTTAACGTTTGCGCGAGGTTATTAAAGTCAATATCATCATTGGCATTTGCAAGCGGTAATACCTTTTCCACCGGTGCACTGAAAGTAAAATGTTTAATGTCACTTGCCAATAAACGCTCGAAAATATCAACTAAATCTTTTTCTAATAACGAACCGCCTTTGAGCAAAGTCTTATTAGTAAATCCTTCAATTTTATGCGTGCCTGTGGCAAACGCTATATTACAATCTTGTGGAAAAATACTGGTGGCAACATCAATGACGTAATCAGCTTCTTTTTCAATATAGTCACGCCCAAAAGTCTGAGTAAAAACCCCATTATAACTGCCCAGTGATAGCGGCGCATATTCGTCAAAAAGCCCTTTGGCAAACCAGGTGGTGGCATAAGGAATGTTAAATTTTTCGGCAAACGCTAAAATCAACTGTTTTAGCTTACGATTATGCTTTAAACGATCACCAATATAGAGCATCGGCGCTTTAGCTTGCTGTAACTTAGCAACAATGTTGTCAACGATAAGTCCATTTCCTGCCAACATATTATTGCCACAGCAAATATTTTCAAGTGAGTCAGGCAGCGTGATTGGTTGAGTTTTTTCAAAGACCTGATCACGGGGTACTTCAATAAAAACAGGTTGTTTATTTTTGTAAGCTTCTACAAGCATTTGATAGAAACGTTGTCCGGCAAGATTAGGATGTCCCGCTATACGTTGGCCTTGTAACCGTTCAACACGCATACCCAAAGCAGAAAAGGCTTCAAGCGCATTATCGTACTCTGCTTTCCAAGATGCATTGGGATGAATAGTATGGTGTATAGCCACTTGATGCACTTCGCTTTCTGCCGGTGCACCTGAAATAAAAACAACAGGTAAACCTTCAGTTACCGCGAGAGCTGCAGCGCTCGTACAAGGTAAACTGCCAACCATATAGGTAGTTAAACAAAATCCCATGCCGTCGACTTCTGCCTGAGCGCACGCTGAAAATCCTGCATGCATTTCATTGCTAGATGGATTAATTTGTAAAGGTTTTAACTCTGTTGATCTAGTTTCACTTAACGCTGCAATAAGATTAGCGGCAAAATCACCACCAACACCGTAAATATGTAGGCCCCCAAAAAAGCGAATAACATCTGCCATGGTTTCGCCTAACGTGGGTAGATTTTCATTGTAGTCTTTGCCAAAGTTCATCTCATACGACATTTTATTCACCCCTATATTACATACCAAAAAATTAATGGCGTTGTCTTTAAAGGTGGTACTTTATAAGTAGAATAAATAAACGAGATGATTGAGATCAATCTTTAGAAGTTCGCCAATAAAACAGCCCGTCCATCGCTGTTAAGGCATTTGTACAGTGTTTGTAAACTAAAGCTTAACTCAAAACGAGTTGAGCTTTAGTTTAGGCAATGATAGCGATTATATTTTCTCAAACAGCATAACAAAACGATCTGTCTTACGACGTAACTCAGGTACAAAAACCAATTTAGAATGATCATCGGCACTATTTTCAAGTAATTTAGACGTTTTGATCAATTTAAAACCTCGCTTTTCTAAGTCTGCTTTAACAAAGTTACTATCAATTCGATGTAATGTTTTCACATCTTTTATACCACTATCTTTGGTAGCAGCGTGATCAATGACCAAAAATTTCCCACCTGATTTTAAAGAGCTCAGTACTTGGGGCATCACTTCATCCGCAGTGAAATTCCAGCCCTCTTCACTAAAAAACATATCGTGGTAACCAAGCACTAAAAAAGCACTGTCATAGTGATCAGTCGCTAAGCGTAGATCGGGCGCTTCACTTAACAAATAAGTGACATTTTTCAATCGATCATTAGCAAGTCGTACTTTAAGGTTTTTTTCAGCATACTTTAGATAAGCTTTTGGGATTTGCAGGGTAACTTCCCCTTGGTCTCCGACAACGCGTGATAGTAATTCAGAGTAATAACCACCACCAGCTAACAGATCAAGTACCTTATCGCCCTTTTTAACACCCGAAAAATGAATTATTTCGGCAGGTTTACGACCAGAATCCTGCTTAATGTCTCCTGCACTTCGGTTAGATAAATCAAGTGTTCCTGCAAGTATTGGCGTACTTAAGGCTAAAAGACTGATAGTAGAAATTACGGTTAATTTACGTTGAAATGTTCTTTTTATCATTGTTATATCCCTGAAGGTAGTAGCAAAATTAATTATGCGGTAATAAGCCAACAACAGTCTATAACAGTGTGTTTTTTCAGCAATACTAAACTTGTTTCAAAATATGTAATCAAAGATATCTAAAGTAATTTTCACAAAACTTATAACAAAAAAATCATAAACGCTTAACTAATGTTAATAGTTTTTTTATTCGTTTCTGTTTCTAAAAGTAATTTCATACGCCTTCACAGCCACTATTTACTCTGATACCGGCTTTGAAACTTGCGATAAACATCATCAATAGAACCGTTTTCGGTGAGTTTTTTTATTGCTTTATTAACTAAATCTCTTAATGATTCGTCTTTAAATGCCATATGTGAATAAACGTTAGGCCATAAATAATGTATTGAGAACTGGCTTTCATCAGTATCATGATAATGCCGACTAGTTAAATCATGCCTAAAGATACTAATATCCCCTATGCGAATATCTTTCTGACCAGAGACCATCAAATACGTTGTTTCTTTTGGGTGAGAGTACTCTGTATATGCTGAGTTTAGATTCGCCATTTCCTTATAGCTTTTACCCAATAACTCTTTTGAGCCTTGATAAGCCGCAATGGATAAATTTTGTAAGTCTGAGGTTTTATTTATGATGAAATTAGCAGATTTTTTTGAAATGGCAACATCGGTATAACGAAAAACAGGCTCAGATAAATAGCCATTAACTTCTGAATCAGGGAAAATATTACAGGCTACATCAATCCTTTTTCCGAGATTAATTTCGTGCAACAACCGACTGTTGCTCATAAAGACAAAGCTTATTTCATATTCAGGCAGTTGTGCGAAAATTTCTTTAGTGATATCGATGAACAGCCCTTTATTCTCTTTTTCAATAAAAAAAGGAGGAAAGTTACCAACACCAATTTTCAGCGCTTGTTTAGCCAACAAAACAGTTGGCATTATAAAAATCAGTATCAGTAAAAATCGCAGCAATACATTCACCTTACATAAAAAAACTACCTTATACTCACTTGTGAGTATAAGCAGGTATTTAATATTTATACAGTTACCCCGTTAATATAAAGCTAATAAGAAATAAAGGGGGTTACTTTCCCATGCAAAGAATCCCCTAATGTTATGCTAATTGCTGATTTAGATAAACGGCTGCGCCTAGGAGGCCTGGTTGAGACTCTGTAACAACATAAGTGGGCGTTTGCTTAGGAATAGTCGATAAACGACCTTTGTGTTCAAATCGGCTCCTAAACTCGCTTAGTTTAATAAAATCAATAAAACGAGGCACTATACCGCCAGCAATATATACGCCACCTAAGCTATTTGTTAATAAAGCAAGGTTGCCGGCAAAACTCCCCAATATTTTGCAAAATTGTAATAACGCTAGTACGCACACTTCGCATTCATTTTCGATCGCTCGTTGGCTGATATCCGCAGCACACAGCTTAGTCGTATACTGCTCTGTCGTATTCAAGTTTTTTTCATTACCGATGTAAAGCAAGGCTTGATAGATTTGCACTAGACCATAACCCGATAGTAATTGTTCATAAGAAACCCGTTCTTTTAGCTGTTTTAAATACGTTAAAATAGCGATATCTGTCTCATCAACTGGGGCAAAATCCATATGCCCCCCTTCACTATTTAGACAATGCCAAAAAAAATTATTTTTGTGATTGATAGGAGCAAGTGTCGCAACGCCTAATCCGGTCCCAGGACCACAAACAGAAATAGAGCTATTTAATTCAGCTTTACCACTGCCAATTTGTACTTTTTGCTCATCAGATAAAAAAGGGATAGCCATCGCTATTGCTGTGTAATCATTAATAAAGATTAGACTGGCAAGGGATAGCTCGTGTTTAAGCGATTTTTGAGAAAACCGCCATGGCAAGTTTGTCATAACAATCCAATCATCGTCTGTTGGACAAGCGATAGCCAAGCAAGCGTGGATTTGAGTGCCTTGCAATTGACTGTGCGTAATATATTCAAGTAATACTTCAAATAAATTAACGAAACTCTCACAACGATAAGTCTTAATAGCGGCCAATTCGTTATGGTTATTACTCTGTGCAATACGAATATTGGTGCCACCAATATCCGCCACTAAATAAACTATTTGATCTGCTTTATTTATCTTCATTGCCACTTTACTCACACTGCACGTTAGCTGATTTAGCAGTATTCGCTTCAAAATGAATATTACTCATTGATAACGTTAATACACCTTTACTGTGTAACTCAAAAGGCACCACCATTTTGTCAAATTGTACGCCCTGCTTAGCAAAACAATTTAAATCGACAGATAACTCAGCCCACTGACTCTGTGATGTTTTATTTAATGCGTTAGTAATATCAACCGCTGCACGACAACTACCGACTTTATCGCTTAAACTCTCGCAGTTCATTGATAATAAAACGGGGTTGCGTATCGGATCATCCCTTTTTAGCGTTAAGACCAAGGCAGAGTTACTCTCTTGCTCACTCGATAAGTCTTCACGAAAGCCATTAACACTGATAAATTTAATGCCCGCTTTGCTTGTCCCATCAAGTGTTAATTTAAAGGCATCTTCTTGGATAATTTTATCTATAGTACGATAGTCAATGCCGAGTAAACTTTGGCTGTTTGAGCTAATGTCAACTTCTTGATCATTGGCCATCAATCGCATTTTCCATGGTTGCTGTACTTTGCCATTAAAAACTTTTCTTATTGCGGACTTCTTTGTTGACAATTGATACGATTCTGAAAGGTTATCCAACAAAACACTACTTTCACCATATTTCAATCCAAAACCATAAGGTAATAACGGCTGATAATCTTGGTCAAAACGATTTACTATCTGTTCCGGCGAATTAGGCCACGAAAAAGATAACTTACCATTAAAGTCATGCTGTATTTCACCTTCTTTATCTGTTAACAACACATCAGCAATAGCCTTCCCTTCAGAGCCAGGTAACCAAGCGGCAATAAAAGCATCACTGGCATTCATTTCAGCATTGACCCAAAGTGGTCTGCCGCTGATAAATACTGAAACAATAGGAATAGCTTGAGCTTTTAAACGCTTAAGCAAAGCTAAGTCTTTTTTACTACCACGCTGATAAACTAAATTTTCACGGTCTCCATGCCCTTCAGCGTAAGGCTCCTCACCATAAACGACTACCGCGACATCAGGCTTAGTGGTAAAGTTACCGTCCTCACTCAATTCAATATTACCGCCAGCGGCATTAACTTGAGCAATAAAACCGTCATAAATTGAACTTCCACCTGGAAAATCAGCATTTTGGTTATTAGTACCCTGCCAGGTTATCGTCCAGCCACCTGATTGTTTACCGATATTGTCTGCAGCATCTCCCGCAAGTAAGATATTCATTTTAGGTGACAATGGTAACAAACCTTGATCATTCTTTAATAAGACCAAAGACTCTCTAACGGCTTGTCTGGCAATTTCTCGATGCACTTCACTGCCAATCAGCGCTGTTTTTCCAGAGAACTGACGATTAACAGGGCTTGGTTTATCAAATAAACCCGCTCTTAATTTCACTCTTAAAATACGCGTTACGGCATCATCAATACGTGAAAGCGGAATGACGCCCTGCGAGACTTGTTTAATGGTGTTTTCCATTAACGGCTTCCATGCATCCGTTGGTACCATAAATATATCAAGACCAGCATTAACTGCTTGCGGACAGTTGTCATTAGTACAGCCTTCAATTTGACCATGACCATTCCAGTCACCGACAACAAAACCATCAAAGCCCATTTTTCCTTTCAATACATCAGTTAGCAAGTAACGACTGCCATGAAGTTTCTTACCATGCCAACTATTAAATGACGCCATAACAGACTGAGCGCCAGCAGTTAAACCACCGACATAACCTTGTGCGTGTAATTTATACAGTGCTTGTTCCGAGGTGGTATTATCCCCTTGATCATCGCCGTCAACAGTGCCGCCATCACCAATAAAATGTTTAACTGTACTGATCACACGATCATCACCAAGAAAATTATCACCTGCATGTCCTTGTAAACCATGAACAACTGCACTGGCATAAGATTTTACTATGTCAGGATCTTCAGAATATCCTTCATAAGTTCTGCCCCAGCGATCATCTCTTACCGTAGCGACTGTAGGTGCAAACACCCAATCTATACCGGTAGCCATCACTTCGGTTGCTGTTGCTTTCGCTATTTTCTCAATTAACCCCGGATTATTGGCTGCACCTAAACCTATATTGTGTGGAAACAAAGTTGCGCCAATAACATTGTTATGGCCATGAACTGCATCTGTGCCCCACATGGTTGGAATACGACTACCATCAAGTGAATCATCAATTGATGCCTGATACATTGCTTCAGCTAAATTAATCCAGTCTTGTGGCGTTGAGTGTTTGTTATTATTTGGGAAAGCGCCACCGCCATTTAAATAAGAGCCAAAACCATATCGACGCATATCCTCAACAGTAATATCGCGAATTTCAGGTTGGATCATCTGAGCAATTTTCTGCTCTAATGTCATTGTGCTTAATAATGCTAAAACTTTAGCTTCCTGCACTTCATCTTTACTCACCTCAGAGTCAATAGTTGGCCAAATAGCTAAATTATTGCTGATAGACTTTTTTGCTTCTTCATTAAGCTTAATGGCTTTAGTTGGTTCGGTTTTACAAGCTGATAAACTGGCGGTAGTCAGCGCTACTAGTATTACTTTTTTATAATTTTTCACGAGATTAACCTTCTTGAGCTGCGATAACAGGTTTTGAGCCACCGATACCGTAATAAACAATATATACATAACAAAGCGCAGGCAGAATAAACGCCAGTTGCACGCCAACAGCATCTGCAAGCACACCTTGCATTAATGGCAAAATTGCCCCCCCAACAATAGCGAGGCATAAAACCCCGGCAGCATTACTGGTCGCATCGCCAAGATCATGAATGGCCAAGCTAAAAATAGTAGGAAACATAATGGAGTTAAATAAACCAACAGCAAGAATGGCACACATGGCAATAACGCCGTCTGACGTGATTGCAACGGTCAATAAGGCAATAACAACCGCCGCATTAAAGGCAAGTACCTTGCCCGCCGCTACATACTGCATAACAAAAGCACCAATAAAACGACCAAGCATGGCGCCGCCCCAGTAATATGCGATCACCTGAGCAGCTTCTGATTCGTGCATACCCGCAATAGTCGGATCATTTAAAAAGCTGACTAAGAAACTACCGATCGCCACTTCAGCGCCAACATATAAAAAAATACCTAGGGCGCCGAGCTTAAGATGGCGATACTGCAAAACGTTACCTAGTGATATTTTGGCTTGTTGACTTCGACCTAAATCAGGCAATTTTAACAGTGAAAATATGAAGGCTAAAAAAAGTAATGTTGCGGCAAGGAATAAATAAGGTATTTGCACGGCAGAGGCATCAGCGACTTGAGTATTTTCAAGACCACTAAAAATGAGCCAGGCACCAAAAAATGGTGCTACGGTTGTGCCTAACGCATTAAAAGCTTGCGTCATTGTTAATCGTGATGATGCCGTTTTAGCCGGCCCTAATGCACTGACATAAGGGTTTGCTGATACTTGTAAAATGGTGATACCCGCAGCCAAAACGAATAAGGCGAGCAAAAACAAAGAATATATGCCCATTTGTGCGGCAGGATAAAAGAGCAAACAACCAGCGCTAGCCACGGTTAAGCCCGCAACAATACCCTTTTTATAACCTATTTTGCTGACTAATACGCCAGCTGGAAGTGAAACAATAAAGTATGCACCAAAAAAGCAAAATTGCACTAACATCGCTTGTGTATACGACAGTGCAAAAGCCCCTTTTAAATAAGGGATCAAAATATCATTGAGGCACGTAATAAAGCCCCACATAAAAAATAAAGAGGTTAACGAAGCCAGAGCAAACTGATTGTTTTTTGACTGTTCTGTCGGGTTGATTTCACCCTGAGACGGTAGAATCACTGATGTGCTAGCCATGAGTAAAATTCCTATAATTTGAAGTGTTAAAAATGACTTCCGCTGTAGGTTATTCACCATGCTAGTCGAAATTAATATTGCGGAAAATGAAAGAGGCATTCAACGTCCTTGTTGCATGCCAAGTGGTATTATTGGCTACTGAAAACTATAACGAACACCTAGCGCATACCTTGAACCGTACTGACGAGCAAAAAGAAATTGCTCTTCATAACGGCCATAGCCTTGTTCTGTTTCGTTATTGAGGTTTAGCCCTTCAAAAAACACCGTAAAGTTTTCATCGATGTCGTAATTAACACTCATATCAACTTGACCAAACTCTTTAGCAAATTGCGGAGGGTTATCAGAAGTTCCGCCACCTTGACCAACACCCATTAGGTACTCGTCACGCCATGCGTAAGTAACTTTTACTGACACCCCATGCTTTTCATAGAACAATTGAAAGTTAGCTGAATCACTTAAGCCTGTAAGTGGCGTTTGTGGCGCTAAATCTGCTATATCTTCAACTCTGGTTATGTCATCAACATCAAATTCAACATCACCATCAACAAAAGTCGCATTGGCACCAAAACCAAAACCACTTTCACCAAAGAAGTGTTGAATCGCGACTTCAAATCCCTCAACCATTTTATCGTCAGGATTATTGAATGGGCGTGTAATATCCCATTGCATTAAGGGATCATCGCTTGCTGGCGTAATGTAACCAAGGTCGGTTAAGCTTGCACCATTGACTTGCATTTGAGCAAAAATCTCATCACTCGTTGGGTCGCCACCTAAATCAGAAACGGCTTGATTCCAACGTGGGCCCTGATATATTTCACGCATATCTTCAACAGATGTCGTTATCGTTTGGCTACTGATAAAGTTTTCTACATCTTTTCTAAAGTAACCAACAGAAGCATAACTGCCTTCTCCGTAATAATACTCTAAAGAAAGATCTAGATTGCTTGACTCATATGGGCTTAAATTGGTATTACCTTCACCACCAACACGAGACCCAGGACTTGTACTTGCACCTAAGGATCTACCACCAGCTAAGTTTCCTAAAGGTGCACGAGAAATAGTCTTACCCCAAGATGCACGAGCAACAATCTCATCAGTAAGATCGATTTTGGCATCAATCATTGGTAAGAAGACATTATGTTCTCCCTCAAGAGACAATACCGTATTATCACCTGGCTGAAATTGAGTATGCCATTCGCTCCCCCCCTTCCACCAAACTTCAGTTGCAATAGGCTGTAGTACATTACTGGTTACATCGGTTTCTTCATATCTAAAGCCAACACTAACTTGTATCGGTAAATCAGCAAGTTCGAACTCGAATAATGACGACGCATAAAGGCTAGTAGTATCCTCATCTACTGAGCCTTCAGCATAAGTGCCTTGGTCAAGGTGACGACGATAAGCGGTTGTATCAAAATAATCATCACCTAATAAATCGCTATTTAAGTAAGCTTGAGAGCGGGCGACCGCTTCATCAAAATCAAAATTATAATAATATCCACTACCGATAGGGTTTTCGCCATTTGAAAATTCATCTAAAAAGTTACTTGTGGTGTTGTACTTAAACATACCATCGGGGAAGGCGGCAGAATGATTTGGGTTAAACAAGAAACCACCATTTAGGCCACTCCAGGCATGCGACCCACCCATTGTTTGCTCTGTGCGAGCCAGTCCAAATTTAACTCCCGTAAAAAAAGAATCATCGGGATTTTCCCATGAGCCATCAATTTGTAATTGCTCTATTTCAGATTTTCCCGGGCTATGAATAAATTGGCTAAAATGTGAATCCATTTCACTTGCTGCCAGTGTTGTCGTGCCATTTTTCCAAAAAGTGGTCGCTTGTGGAATATCACCCGTTCTAAAGTCATAATGTTTATTAATTAACTGGTCTGAGCCAAACACTAATGAAGCAGAAGACCCCATGCCTTCATCTTTACCGTTATCAATTTTATTCTCTGAGCTGTGGTAATCTACGGATAAAATTAAGTCATCAGTTGCTTGCCATTCGATATTAAAACCTAATGAACTTTCATTCGTTTCTGTTGTATTGCGGTTTGCTGTATAGGAACTATCATTGCCAGACAAATCAGCGAATAATACCGTGCCATTTTCATCTAATTCATAAGCATTAATGTTGCCACCGAAATCATGCCACTGCCCCCAACCAAGAGCGTTAGTACCGGTAATAGACTCCCCCATAGTGTAATCAAGTGTCAGTATCACACTTTCTACTGGAGCGTATTGGAAAGTAACATTGGCGTTAGTTCTTTCACGCTCAACATCTGCAATACCGTAGTTCATATCTTGAGGGAAGAATGCACCCGCCGCCGCACTTTCAGAACGGTTATCAATAACTTTGTCCACGTCTAATGTTGGCAGTGAAGCATCTGGTTGAAAGCGCCACCCGTAAATACTTGCCCCTTGTTGTTGGAAATCACGTTGTTGATGAGAGAAAGAAAAGGCAATACCAAAGGTATCATCCGCAAAGGTATTACTGTATAAACCTGAAAACTCAGGGGTAACGTCATCACCCTCTACATTTGATGAGTCATAAATTCCCTTCCCTGAGATAACAAATTTTTGACCCGGGCTGGCAAATGGTTTCATGGTAACAATATTCACAGTGGCACCCAAACCACCACTTGGATTTTCTGCACGAGCTGTTTTATGTACTTCAAGTGCACTAACACCATCAGAAGACAAATTCTCTAAATTGTATGAACGAGAATTACCTGTACCAGGCATTTGACGGCCATTTAGCGTGATTAAGTTAAAGTCTGGACCAAAACCACGCACGGTAATTTGGCTACCTTCACCATTTGTTCGACTAACAGAAACACCAGTAATACGCTGCAATGACTCAGCTAAGTTGGTATCAGGAAATTTACCCATATCTTCAGCAGATATAACATCGACAACGCCTGACGAATTTCTTTTCATCGACATTGAACGGGTTAAACTACTCATAATGCCAGTCACTTGAATGACTTCTATTTCGGCTTCTTGTTCACTACTTTTTACAGCTTCAGTTTCTGCTGCATAGAGCTGACTACTTAAACTTGATGCCAAAATGGCAGATATACAAACGGCTAAGCGTTTTTTATTAAAAATTGAATGTTTCATGTGTACCCTACTTTCTTAAAATTAGTTTTAATGACGGCGGCTCGTTAAAGTCGCTCAACCTTTCTTAATAACGTGGTTATGGCGCTGTTATCATTACATTGTCAATACGATAAACAGCCCCTTCACCCGTTCCCCAAGCAGGGAAAAACATTAATACATCTATCTGGCTAATATCTAAACCGGCATCAAATAAAGTTTTCAGTGGGAATGTATAGGTTTGCCACTCACCTACTGTTGGCACTTGCCCTTCAGTACTTGCCGTAAAAGGTAGTTCAGCAAAAGTACTTGCACCATCAGACTCAATTTTAAAAGTCCAGACACTAGCCGCATCGTTTGGCGGTGTAATAACTTTAAGGTCAAATTTCACCACACCCTCGGCTAAAATAGCTGAAGCATCAACAAATACATCATCTTCTGCAGTAAGCCCCATAACGGTCGGCTGTGCGCCAATAACAAACTCAGCAGTCATGCCATGAGCAGTATCATCATTTTCAAGGGTAGGCATTGAACCGCCACAACAATCCCAGATAGTCCAACCTGTTGCAGGAGCATCAGCAAAGAGCACATTATTATTAACTGAAGATGCTGTTGGGTCATAAATTTTAACGTTATCGACACGATAGATAGCACCTTCGCCAGCCCCCCATGCAGGGAACATCATTAAAACATCAATAGCACTGACATCTAAACCTCTGTCAGCGAGGTTAGATAAGTTAAAGGTGTAGGTTTGCCATTGGTCAGTAATAGGCGCGGTAGCTTCAATGCTTTCAAGCAGAGGGATTTCTGCGTTGGTATCACCTGCATTAGACTCGACTTTAAAGGTCCAAGCTGCATCACCTGGCATTGATGTGACTTTCATATCAAATTGAATAACGCCATTCGACAAAATTGCTGAAGCATCAAATGGTGCTGGCGTATCAGTGTTTCCTTCCCTAGAAATAAAGCCCATCACGGTTGGATCAGCACCAATTGAAAATTCAGCAACGTTACCGTGTATATCATCATCTAACTCAATCGTTGGCGTAGAACCGCCACAACAATCCCACATTGGCCAGCTAGGGTTTTCGTCATCAGTAAACACCACAAGTTCAGGTGCTGCGCCAATATCACCTTCAATGGCTAAATTAGTAATTAAATAATCAGCTCCCTCACCGGTTCCCCAAGCAGGGAATATCATCACAACGTCAACTGCACTTAAATCTAAACCAGCTTCTTGTAAAGCAGAAAGTGGAAAAGTATACGTTTGCCATTCACCAACAACCGGGGCAGCGCCCTCTAAGCTAGAAGTTAAATTTACATCGCCTGTGTTTGTATCACCATCAGCAGATTCAGATTTCAGTATCCATGTTGTAGCGCCAGTAGGAGGGGTAACAACTTTCATATCAAATGACAACGTGCCATTTAAGTCGACAAGAGGTGATGCATCAAATGGCGCTGATTCGCCAGTAAAATCATCTGAAAAGTGGCCTTCTCTGGTAGAGAAACCTAAAACAGTGCCCGCATTATCAGCAATAGTAAATTCAATGACTTCACCTTTATCTTCATCTGTAATAGTGGCAGGAGTAGTACCGGCACAACAATCCCATGCAGTCCAATTAGCATTTAAAGTACCGTCAAAAATAGACAAGTTTTTTGCCTGTCCATTACTCGGTGGCAAAGGAACCGGTGCTTTACCTTCGACAAGACCATCTTCTAAGTCATCGTAGCCAGATCTTACTGTCTCACAGCCTTTACCCGTATCAAGGTTCTGAATACATTGATAAACTCGAACATAGTCAACTTCAAATTTATTGTTGGCTCCAAAGGCCGTTGCATCAACACCGGTATTGTTGGTATTTTCAGGCCAATCGCCACCCACGGCGAAGTTAAGAATTAGGTAAAAGTTTTTGTCAAAAGGCGCGCTATTCCAATGTGTAGTCAGTTCACCCGTTAGCTGATCGTAATATTCTGTAAACCAGCCTTTATGGGCTAGGCCAACAGCTTCATCTTTGCTGTTATAACGTACGCTTGATTGTCGTTGTGTTGCATATAAGTAGCTGTCCACATACCAACGAATTTCACCTTCTTGCCACTCAATAGCGTAAGTATGAAAATCATCAGCAGGGTTAGCGCCACTCTCTAAGTTATATGACTGGCCCGAATGAGAGTTATCTGGCCAAGCTTTTCCGTAATGTAAAGTACCGTGAGTATTACTTTCAACGACCCCTTCTTCGTCAACCGTTTTTAAATTGACCGCTTCGAGAATATCAATTTCACCAGAACGTGGCCATCCGCCATATTCTTCATCCGTTGGCATCATCCAGAATGCCGGCCAACTGCCTTGACCACTAGGTAATTTCGCACTAATTTCAATGCGACCATATTTGAAATCTGCTTTGTAGCGAGTAATCATTCGCGCTGAAGTATAAGGTAGTTCAGCTCCCTCTTCGGCGGGTAAAGCAACAAGGCTTAATATGCCATCAGTAACATATGAATTTTCCGCGCTATCGGTGTAACATTGTTTTTCTTGATTACCACCGCCGTCACAGTTAACTTCATGGGTCCAGTTTTGCGAATTAATAGTATCGCTATCAAACTCATCACTCCACACCATATTCCAATCACTAACAGGTTGTAGTGGATCTACTTTGCTTGGGTCAGTTTTAGTTTCAGCGCCTCCACCACAACCTATCAAGGTTGATGCGGTAGCAAAAATGCATAGTTGTGTGATCTTCTTTGCAACTTTAATCATAATTTGTTTTCCAAATTCCCGACTATTCTCGTTGTATCACTCTGTTAATATAATTTTAGTACTTTTATTATTAGTTGTAATATTAACGAAATGACTGAATGTTAAGTAGTTACATATAACTCTATGTAACTGCTCCCCTAGATTTATACTGAGTCAGATTACAAAGGGTTACAATTGATATGCGGCATGGCGAGGCACAAACGGGGCGTGATCGTTTTGCCGTTAAAAAACACGACAAAGCGAAATAAAAATAGGGTAAGTGGTTATACCCGTTACCATTCAAAGTGCAGGATTTCAGTGGGAATTAAAATTATTTTAGGCAAGGAGAATAATTTAAGCATAGTCATTCTATGGTTTGATTATTTAACGAAGTATAAAATCATTTAAAGCCCATCAAAGAAGCGCTTGAGCAACATCACTTCATCGTTACTGTGATTGATAATAGAATAACTATTACTTCATCACAGCGTCATGAATGGTAACGGCTAAATACTAATTCGGCTAAAGTTGTTTTGATTCAATTAATTCTTGGATAGCTAGGCTGTAATTACGGCTTACTTTTAACTGGATATTGTCACCGAGTTCGAGAATACTTTCACTATTACGCAAAGAGCGAATACTCTTGATACAGTTTACATTCACTAAAGTTGATTTGTGAATACGTTTAAAGACACGTTCATCCAACTGATGTTCAAGTTTTTTCATAGTGATGCGAACAATATGGGTCTCTTTTTCAGTATGAACACACATATAATCACCCGCCGCATCAATCCAGCGAATCTCGCTAACGGGTAAAAATACGCGTTCGTTATCGCTGTTTTTTATCACTAATTCCTGACAAGAAGCAGTCGGTAAGGGATCATTAGTTCCTAGCCAGTTTTCCAATTCAGAAATAGAAACGCCGGCAGTTTCGCCAAGGGCTTTAAGTAATTTAAATTTTTCACGTTCAGAGCTATTAGGTGTTTTTCTTTGTAGGATACGTTCAACCGTTTTCTTTAAACGACCGACACTAGCAGGTTTTAACACATAATCAATGGCATTAAGCTCGAAGGCTTCGATAGCATATTCACCGTAAGCACTAACAAAAACAACCATAGGTAGAATATCTGATTGCAGCGCTTGCACTACCTCAATACCATTTAACCCCGGTAACTGCAGATCTAAAAACACTACATCGGGGCATAATTCATGACAAAGTTTAATCGCCTGATCACCATCGCTAGCCTCAGAAATTACCTTTATCTCAGGAATTTTCTCTAAACGAAGTTTTAGCCCTTCAAGTGCTAAAGGCTCATCATCAACAATAATTGCCGTTAACGGTCTATTACTCATTAGTCAATTAACTCTCAAAGGGAATGGATATAGAAACCTCTGTGCCATGATTCTCATTTTCAACCATATTCACGTCATAGTCACCATTAAACATAGCATCTAAACGCGCATTAGTATTACTAATACCAATACCAAAACCTTTCTTATCTTTATTTTTGACTTCAGCTCCTTCATCAACAACAGAAATGATTAACCTCTCAGCAAGCCTTTTTGCACTTACGGTAATCAAACCGTTATCTTTTCTAGGCTCAATGGAGTATTTAATGGCATTCTCGACAATAGGTTGTAATAACATGCTCGGCACTCGGCACGATAAAACTAAAGGCGCTATGTCCATAACAACGGTAAGCCGACGACCAAATCGTACTTTTTCAATGGAAAGATATAAATCAAGCAGTGCTAGTTCTTTTTGTAAGGTCGTGGTGATTTTCGAATTGACATCCAGCGTGTAACGGAAAAAACCACAAAGTTTATCAAGCATTTCATTGGCTTTATCATTTTCTTTTTTCAAAATAAGCGTTGAAATAGCATTCATGGTATTGAACATAAAGTGTGGGTTTAATTGGTACCTCAGCATCTTTAATTGCGCATCTTTTGCTAAGGTTTGTGCCCTTAATAATCGTTCATGCTCTTTTTGTAATTTAGTATTATAAAGCATGATAAAAAAGATAGAAGTCCAAGCAAACATAGTGGTTAAAGAAAACATTAACCAACCGCCAAATTCCAACATATCCCACGCTTCATTCCATTGTTGGTTATAAACAATGACCTTGAAGCTACTGAGTTTAACTATGTTGTAAATCACCCCTAAAAAGGCAGCAAAGGTAAAACTAAAAAACAAGGTCTTCTTTATCGATAGATGCACGACTCGACCAATAAACAACCACTGTAAATAAGATAAGGTGAATCCACTCAATGTTTCAACAAAGAGATTGGTTATTTGCCCAGATAAATTAAAATCAGGGGAGTCAAGTTGCGGACGAATGATCGCAAGAAAAACAACAATAGCGTAACCTAACCAACCGGCGATCTGTATTGTCCAAAACTGATGACTTTGCTTTGAGAACGCTTTAGTTTCTGTTTCTAATAAGTTCTCTTCACGATAGTCATTTATACCGCTATTTTCTTTCATATATACCGCTATAGCATGAGATTGTCTTTATTTACTATAGTTACGTTACAATAAAAAATACTGCTAAGTGACAATTTGCGACAAGGCGTGCTTAAAGCAAGCTAACACGAATAGAAATGCCAACAGAAAAAATCAGAAAAATGCCTGGATACCTATTTGCGCACGACCTAGAATCAGCGCATGAACATCATGTGTACCTTCGTAGACATTAACCGCTTCAAGATTCATGACATGGCGAATAATATGAAACTCATCACTAATGCCGTTCATACGTTTCTTCTAAGTTTTCAATGCTAAAATTTAAATAATTTTCCGAAGAGCGACAAAACCTTGAAAAATCGTAATAATTTAGCTTTTTATCATTTAATCGCTTGCTGAAAAGCGAAAAAGAAGCACTCAAACTTGATTCGAAAATATCTATAACTTGGTGCCTTTCCTTAAGAGAAAGATTATTCATATCAAGATCTTTTAACATAATCAAAGCGATAGCACCTAATGCGACATGCCCCCCAAAAGATAGATTCACCGGGTAATCTAAATCGTCAATGTCCCAATTAATACCTCCAATCATTACTGGATAAGCTAGATTAGCTTCGACTACCGCTTTTTTTGCGCCAAATGCCATGGCATCATTGGCCGCCCAAATAATATCTATTTGTGAACGGCGTAAAATTCCTTTTACCTTTTGATAAGCGTGATTTTTAGACCAATTAGCAACTGTACTGTCTAAAATAACCAATTCATTATTAATAAGTAGGACATCATTTAAGCCGCGTTTACGCTCAAGTGATGCCGGTGTCGCGTAATCTCCCTCTAAAGCAAGTAATGTTCGAGGGGCATTTTTAATAACTTTGTTAGGAAGTGCTTCATACATATCAAATAAACCGTTAATAAGCTTTTTACCAACAGAATAGTTATTTGGCACAACACTACCTTTTAGCATAATTTTTTCTTGCCGACTTAATTGTGCAAATTCCTTATCACTGAAAGTATTTAACAACATGAACACGGGTATCTTATGCTTAGATATTTCCTTAAGAAGACTTAAAGCAATACCTTTTTCATTGACTAATACAATGTATTTTGGTTCATAGGAGATTATTTGTTCGACTAGCGACTTCATTAAAATATGATTTCTATCGCCATATAGTGTAATTAGCTCAATATCTAAATCGTTTGCTGCTGCATTCATGAAAAGGCTGACATTTCCCCAAAAACTACCTGTTGCATTTACATCAGGATAACCTGGATTTAAAAAAACAACTTTAAAACTATTAGCCTGACTAAGTCCGGACAGAAGTAAAGTCATGAATAAAAGAACATGAAGCAAAAACTTATTTAACATTATCAACCAATCGTATAGCACCTAAAGTTAAATTAAGCATAGCTTAGTTTAACTTTAGGGAATAACTATTGATGAAAGTGAAGCCTTTAACGCTTTCACTGGAGTAAGTGACATTAAATCGTTTCGCTTTCATTGACTCATAATTAACTATTGCCTAGAAATGAGCAATTAACAAATAACTATCAAGATGATAAAAGGTTAATTAGAAAAATGCCTGAATACCTGTTTGCGCGCGCCCTAAAATTAACGCATGTACATCATGAGTACCTTCGTAAGTATTAACCGCTTCAAGATTCATCACATGGCGAATAATATGAAACTCATCACTAATGCCATTACCACCGTGCATATCACGCGCTTCACGCGCTATCGCTAAAGCTTTTCCGCAAGAGTTACGTTTAATTAATGAAATGGCTTCTGGGGCTAAATTACCGGAATCCATCAAACGTCCAGCTTGTAAGCAGCTCAATAATGCGGTGGTAATGTCAGTTTGCATATCAGCCAGTTTCTTCTGAATAAGCTGTGTTGCAGCTAACGGTTTACCAAATTGTTCTCGATCTAAAGTATATTGACGTGCACCATGCCAACAAAATTCAGCCGCGCCTAATGCGCCCCAAGCGATGCCATACCTGGCTTTATTTAAACAACCAAAAGGGCCTGATAAACCACTTGCGTGTGGTAAGATATTTTCCTCTGGCACAAAGACATTCTCCATCACTATTTCACCGGTAATAGAGGCGCGTAAACTAAACTTACCTTCAATTTTTGGTGCTGATAAACCTGCCATGCCTTTTTCGAGAATAAAACCTTTAATTGTTTTTGTACCGTCTGCCCCTTCAAGTTTTGCCCAAACAATAAAGACATCAGCAACGGGCGAGTTAGTGATCCACATTTTGGTGCCATTGAGCTGATAACCGCCTGCAACTTTTACCGCTTTACTCGCCATGCTAGCAGGGTCTGAGCCTGAGTTAGGCTCGGTTAAACCAAAACAGCCAATATACTCACCGGTAGCAAGCTTAGGTAAATATTTCATTTTCTGTGCTTCACTGCCGTAAGCATGAATGGGGTGCATCACTAAAGAGGATTGCACACTCATCGCACTGCGATAACCACTGTCAACGCGTTCTACTTCTCGTGCAATTAGACCATAACTGACATAATTAATACCTGCACAACCGTATTTTTCTTCGATAGTAGCGCCAAGTAACCCCAAAGCTCCGAGCTCTTTCATAATATTGACATCAAAGGTTTCATGGCGATTAGCGAGCAATATTCTTGGCATTAATTTTTCTTGGCAATATTGTTTGGCACTATCGCGTATTAACCTTTCTTCTTCACTTAACAGTGACTCAAGCATAAGGGGGTCTTGCCAGTTAAAGTTTATTTTTTTACTTTGGCTACTTTTGTTATTGCTCATTCTAGAAACACCTTTCGTTATGTTTTGCCGTATAAATTAGAGGGTAAGTGATAGCTAAATTAAGTCAAGGGTAGTCAACAGATAAGCTACAACAGTATGCGCAAGCGCAATAAATGTAGCAAAAAAATAAAAAAACAAACTTACACTTTCTCACATTGTTAGACACTTTTAAGACACTTGTATTACTGTTTGCAACAAAATGACAAGGCACAATAGCCCTATATAAATTATCAATTAAAAATAGCTTAATCATTTTATAACAGGGAATGCTAATGAAAATAACCGTACTCAGCCTAGCCATTACTTATGCTTTACTTTCAACCTTAACTTATGCCGCCGAGGCTGAAGCCGAAGCTAAAATTACGAACAAATCAGTAAGCAAAAAAAGTCAGAATAAAAGTGATGAGCAAGAAATTGAAGTGATTCAAGTCAACGGTCGTCGCAACCAAGCCAATAGTGAAAGGACGGAACAAGCTGAACAATTATTAAGCGTTGCTGGTGTAGGTAATGATCCACTCAGTGCTGTATATAGCTTACCTGGTGTTGTTTATGCCGGTGGTGATGGTGGTTCCCCTGCGGTACGCGGTTCCTCCCCTGACGATAACGCTTTTTATATTGATGATATGCCCGCTGGTTATATTTTTCATTTGTTTGGAGACAGTATTTTTAATGAAAATCTTATTCGAGACTTTAGCCTTTATCCCGCCGCTTTTGGTAGTGAGTTTGGTAATGCCACTGGTGGTGTTTTTGATGTGCAGTTACGCGATCCTCGCCATCAAGACATTGAAACTACGATAGATTTTAGCATGCTAAAAAGTGGTATTTTGGCTGAAGGTTCCGTCACTGAAAACTCAGCCTTTTATCTGTCTTATCGCCGTAGTCAAATTCATTTATTTTTACCTGAAGGCGAAGAAGATGAAGGTTATACTATTTTTAAAGCCCCGGTCAGTGATGATTATCAAGCAAAATATCAATGGCTAATTGGTGACGCTCATAAACTCACCTTTAGTGCTTCAGGCGCAAGTGATACTGGCGGGGTTAACATTTCAGAAAACTCAGAAGATGGTCGCATTGACCCGGACAGTATAGGTGATTTAAAAATAACGGAGCGTTTTGATAGTCAAAGTATTTCGTGGCAGTACTATGGAGATGATCACAAAATGATGCACTTTGTCGCTGGCCATAATGTTAATCAAACCGATGAAAAGTTTGGTGATGGGCAATTCATTAAAGTAGATGATGAGAGTTATAACTTGAGGTTTTTTTATCAACTCGCTTGGCTTGATAACCACAAGTTAGGTTTTGGCATTGATTACAGTAAAACAGAAGTTGATTACAGTTTTGATATCATTCCTTATTATTGCACCGAGTTTGATAATGATTGCCGCCAGCATAAAGGTGATCGTATTCAGGATGATACCTCACTATCAGATCAAAACATTGCTGTTTATCTCGATGAAACGTGGCAAATTAACAACGATTGGCAATTGGTATTAGGTGTACGTGGTGAGCGTAATGATTATACCGAGCAAAGTTTTGTTCATCCCCGATTTGCCTTAAATTGGCAAGCGACAGATAGCTTAATGATTAAAGCAAAAGCAGGTACTTATAGCCGTTTCCCTGATATTAATACCGCCATTAAAAAACTCGGCAACCCTAAGATTGAATCACCTAAAGCCACGCATTATTCGCTAGGTTTTGATTATGATTTTAATGGCTTATGGTTCACCTCAGTCGACATTTACCAGAAAGAACTGAGCGACTTACCTCGCTCAACAGATGAACTATCAATCAACAATGACATGAATGATGACTTACACTACACCGCTGATACCTCAGGCAGTGCTCAAGGTATCGAATGGTTAGTGAGGCGAGAACGTGAAAGTGGCTGGTTTGGCTGGGCATCTTTAAGTTGGTCACAAAGCGACCGCACCGACGATTTAACTAATATTACCAGTGATTATTATCTAGATACGCCTATGGTAGCTAACGTTGTCGTTAATTATGAATTAAATGAGCGCTGGGATTTTGGTTTACGCTTTACGTTGCGTAGTGGCGCTAAATATACCCCGATAATGAGCTTAAGAGAGAACCCTGATTATGATGATCATTATCTACCGAATTACGGTGAAGTTAATTCAAAAACCTTGCCTGTTTACCATCGTTTGGATTTAGAAGCTAATTATAAGACCACCTATTGGGGCTACGATGCACAATGGACTTGGGCAGTAATAAATGCGATGGCACAAGAGAATGTCTCTGGTTATTATTATGACCCACAAGATGGCGATAGCACTGATAACTTTACTGTAACCGGCGAAGAAGATATGGGTATATTTCCCTATGTTGGTTTGAAGATGACTTTTTAGAAGGCACTATTAAAATTATTGCTGTCAAGATACGCGTTAAAAATAGGGGAGAAACAAAATAGTGTTTTACTTGCTTACATTTTTTAAACAATAAACTAAACGCTAGGCAAGTAGCAAAAGGTAACATTATGGTAACATAATGCTACCTTCACTTATTTCGGTTTATAGATAGCACATGTTTATCATTTCAAAAATTACATCAGGTCAATTTAGTAAACAATTACTGAAATGGCGTATGATAATCACTATCTTATTGCTTTGCTTTACTTTTATTAGTCAGGCCAATGAGCAAACATTGGAAGAAAATTATGTAGACAATACTGTCGACCCTAATAGCCCTGTAGTCAAAAATGACTTTGAATGGCAAGTTATTATGGATTTGTCAGTGGCCTATGAGCAAGTCCCCTTAAAAGGTGTGCACCAGACTAATATTCTTCAATATTTTAGACCTGCTATGTTAATTGATATTTCATATAAAGGTTTCTTTTTACAAACTAATCAACGTCGATCTGTTGCAGTTTTAGGTGGCGCTGAGTTTGGTTACCAACTGCTAGTAAAAGATAATTGGCAAATTGATGTTATTGCGAAAGGTTATATGTTTGGCTACGACCCAAACGTACTCATTGACGATTCAGGTGCTGACAAAGATCTTTTTTCTGGGCTAAAAGAGAGGGAAAATACTGGTGGCGTTGCACTGAGGTATTCACGGTATTTTGATAATGCAATATTTTCCATCGATTTTGCGCATGCGCATGCAGAGGAAGATGCAACTGGGCTTATTGTTGATAGTTTTTATAGTTATTTATTACCTTATCGAAATTGGGATATTTACTTCGGTGGAGGAATAACCTATTACGATCAAGACTTGATTGACTACTATATTGGTATCAATCCAGATGAAGTGACTGCTAATCGCCCATTGTATACCGCAGATTCGGGCTTTAGAGCACAATTAGAAGTTTATGCTCAATATCCACTATCAGCAAGCTGGTCATTTAATGCGGGCATTACTCAAAGTTTTTATAACAATAAAATTAAACGCAGCCCCTTAGTAAACAAAAATAAGCTAATCCAAGTTATGCTTGGAGCGCACTATGTCTTTTAACCTTGGTAAAGGATTTACCATTTTATTATTAGTGCCACTATGTGTTTTTACATCTCAACCGACAATAGCAAAGGCCGTAGCTCATCAAAAGAGTATTGAAGCTAAATCGACCTCTTTTACTGCCCAACCAGAGCAATGTGTAACATTACGCCAAGGCAGAAAATGTTTTGCTAGCATACAGCTACAATGGAAAATACCGTTAAAGCAAAACGTTTGTTTATTTCAAGAAGGCCAACAGAAGAAAATCAAGTGTTGGAAAAACCATGAACATGCCAATATGGTTATAGAATTTGAATCAAATGAAAGCATTAACTACGAATTACGTAGTTTGAGCGATAATAAAATTATTGCTCAAACTCAAATAAAAGTAAGTTGGGTACATAAAAGAACTACCCGAAAACGCCGCTGGCGTTTGTTTTAATCATTGTTTAATTAGTATGAATTTAACCAACACTATTTTAACAAAAGTACAAAGTTCAATAGGAAAGTAAAAGATGAAAAACATTCTCTTGGTAGAAGATGATATTAGCTTGGCTGATTGGGTGAGTGAGTACTTAACGGAGCAAGGCTTTAAGGTAACTCATGTTGCCCGTGGTGACTTAGTACTTGATGTATTTATTAAACAGCATATAGACATTGTATTGCTTGACGTAATGTTGCCCGGTTTAAACGGTATAGAGGTTTGCCGCCTGATCCGTCAGCAAGACAAAAATAACCAAGTTCCCATTATCATGTTGACCGCACGCGCCGATGAATTTGATGAAGTCATCGGCTTAGAGGCTGGCAGTGATGATTATGTAGTAAAACCTGTTCGTCCCAGAGCGCTATTAGCTCGCATTAATAGACAGTTAGCGACTAAAGTGGATCTTCAACCTGCTCCGAATGATGCTCAAAACGAGAATACTCAACTCACCTTTGGTGAATTAAGCATTAACCAAGAAGCCAAACGAGTCACTTACCAAGGTAAAGAGCTTGATTTATCGACTAGCCTATTTGCCTTTTTAACCTACCTAGCCGAACATGCGGGGCAAGTTGTTGATCGCGACTCCGTTTTTAAAGCACTTAAAAAACGTGAGTATGATGGTCAAGACCGTCGTTTTGATGTGATGTTATCAACGCTACGAAAATTATTTAATGATGATCCGCAAAAACCTAAAAAATTCAAAACTATTTGGGGTAAAGGTTATCTGTTTGTTAGTGATGCTTGGCATAAGGGTACACAAGATGAAAAGACAGATAAGGCCCTAAGTAACACTACGCAAGATCAGGCAAATAACTAAAAATGCGAGGAATTTATCTTAGTATCATATTCACCGTCTTAGGTTCATTATTTTTCATTGGTTGGGGACTAGACAAAATTGTTGAATATACTGAGTTGAATAAAGAAGTTAATCAAGATACTCGTAGCACCTTAGTTCATAAAAAGTTAATGAATGGCTTGAGTCAAGAGTTAAATAAGCTACCTAGCGATAAGATCCAAGAGAGAGTTGCATTATTTCAGCAGCATTATGACATTAGTGCCACACTCGCTTTAAGTAATAATGTTGCTTTACCCCATTCACTACATATACAGCTCGAAGATGATGGCGGTTTACTGTTGGCTTCTAGTAATAATGAATACCTATTAAAAAAACTCATCAATCACCCTGAGTTTTTATTGCAAATTGATCTGCCAAATGAAGTTGCTTCTGATGATTCTTTTAATTTTATTTTGACCTTAACACTCTATTTAAGTATTTGTATCATGTTGATTTTATGGTTATTACCACTAACAAGACGTTTGTACTTACTTAATACCGCCGCGGCAAAAATAGGCTCAGGGGATTTGAATGCACGTATAAAACCGAGTAAATTTTCTTATATTAAAATGTTAGAAAAAAGCTTTAACGCCATGGCAAGCCAAATAGAAAAATTAGTTGCTGATAATAAAATTTTAGCCCGAAGTTTATCGCATGATATTCGCACTCCGATGGCTTGTTTACGTTTTGGTATTGAAGCCGCTCTTGATAGCAAAAGTATAGAAAAGAAGAACAGCTATCTACAACGAATGGATACTGAATTAACCAATATGGAAGATATGACCAAAGCTTTTCTTGATTATGCTTCAATGGAACGTCAAGCATTACACCTGAAAAAGAAAAACATTGCGGTCAATGAACTGATAAACTCAGCCATGAATGACTGCCAAGTATTGGCTGAACATCAAAATATTTCGTTACGCTTTAAAGAAAGTGATAACACTGTTAATTGCTTCCTTGATTACCATTGGTGTTACCGCGCTTTAGTTAATCTTATTAGCAACGCTATCGGTTATGCGAATAACCAGGTACTCGTCTCTTTAATCATCACCAATAACGAATTAGTGATTACTATTGAAGATGACGGCAAGGGGATCGCAGAAGACAAACTCGCCGTTATTTTCACGCCTTTTGTAAAACTCGATGCAGATCGTTCACGCGAGCAAGGGCATTTTGGTTTAGGCTTAGCCATTTGCACTAAAGTCATGGACTGGCATCAAGGTTCAATTAGCGCAAGTAAAAGTGAAAACCTATCTGGCGCCTGTTTCAGCTTAGCTTTACCCTTAACTTCTTATGTAGAGTAATGCCGTCAATTTTTATAGCCACTTAGTTAACAACTCAACTGTAATTAATTGTAGTACTTCACTATTCTAGTTAAAAAATAATATACACTGATTAAAAAATGACTTCCTTTAAGGATAATTTAATGAGCCAAGATCGCCGACAGTTTTTGAAATCATTCGCCGCCATAAGTGCAGCTACAGTAAGTGCAGGCATAACGACAGGTTGTGCTACAACTAACACCACTAAAATTGCCCAACCTAATGCGCAAGGGAAATCAGTGATGGGATTAGTTGTGCCTAAAATGGACGTTGTGCGCATTGGCTTTATTGGCGTTGGAGAACGAGGCAAGGGTCATGTAAAACACTATTGCCATATTGATGGTGTTGAAATCAAAGCTATTTGCGATATAAATGAACACTTGCTTGATGAGTCTATAACCAACGTAGTCAATAGCGGTTTTACCAAACCCGACCGCTATACCGGCTCTGATGTAGCGTATAAAAAAATGTTAGAACGTAATGATATCGACATTGTTATTATTTCAACGCCGTGGCGTTGGCATACACCTATGTCTATCGATACTATGGAAAGTGGTAAACATGCCTTTGTTGAAGTGCCTGCAGCAACGACAGTAGAAGAGTGTTGGCAACTGGTTGATACCGCTGAACGTACTCAAAAAAATTGTATGATGATGGAAAACGTTTGTTACGGCCGTGATGAACTCATGGTACTGAACATGGTACGCCAGGGCTTATTTGGTGATTTATTACATGGTGAAGCGGCCTACATCCATGAATTACGCTGGCAAATGAAAGAGCTGGAAGAAAAAACTGGCTCTTGGCGCACTGCTTGGCATGCAAAAACTAATGGCAACCTCTACCCCACTCATGGTTTAGGCCCTGTAGCTCAATATATGAATATTAATCGTGGTGACCGTTTTGACTATTTAACCTCAACCAGCTCACCAGCACTAGGTCGTCAAGCTTACGCAGCAAAAGAGTTTTCGCCAGAGCATCAACGCAATCAGCTTAATTATATTGCCGGTGATATGAATACCAGTATTATCAAAACGGTAAAGGGCCGCAGTATTATGGTACAACATGATACGACAAGCCCACGCCCATACTCTCGCCATAATTATATTCAAGGAACAAACGGTACTTTTGCTGGTTTCCCTAATCGTATTGCCATTGAAAACGCCCCCAGTGAAATTAAAAAGCACTATCAACAGCAATATGATATTGCGGTAAAACAATGGCAACAATCGGGTAAAAATGGCCGAAAACCAAGTCATGCTAATTTTCATCGCTGGGATCATGATATGGCTAAATGGCAAGATAACTACGATCACCCATTATGGTTACAAATGGGCAGTGAAGCCGAGCGAAATGGGGGGCATGGCGGTATGGATTTCTTAATGCTGTGGCGTATGGTCTATTGTTTACGTAATGGTCAGCCACTTGACCAAGATGTTTACGATGCTGCTGCATGGTCTGTTATTACCCCGTTAAGTGCTGAGTCAGTTAGTGATCGCAGTAACTCAAAAGATATTCCAGATTTTACTCGCGGTATTTGGCAAAGCGCTAAACCTTTAGCGGTTGTTTCATAAGTGACTACTTTAGTCATCTTAGCCGCCGGCCTTGGTTCAAGGTTTGGTGGCAACAAACAACTAGCCGAATTTGGTCAACGGCAATTAACCTTAATGGAATATAACCTGATAAATGCCGTTAACGCAGGTTTTACTCACGTTATCTTTGTTATACGCCCTGAGCTTGAGAATACATTCAAGCAGCAAATACTCTCGCGCTTACCTAACACCTTAACGGTTGAGCTTGTCAAACAAACATTAGCTAAGTTACCAAAGGGCTGCACCCTTAATCCTGAACGTGAAAAACCTCTCGGTACTGCTCATGCATTATGGTGCTGTTCCGACTTGCTACTAGAGAAAAAACAAAGCTTTGCTGTAATAAATGCGGATGATTATTATGGAAAGCAGGCCTTTACACTTTTGCTTGAACAAAAGGACAAAACACCAACAAAGCACTTAATGGTCGCTTATCAAGTACAAAACACCTTATCTGACTTTGGAGGTGTTAACCGTGGTTTGTGCCAATTAACCAAGGATAATCAGTTAAAAAGCATTCAAGAATGTGAAAATATTCACTGGGATAATAATAAAATAATTGGCTATTTAGTCGAAAAATCACAACAAGTGCAACTTAACAAAGAAAGTTTAGTTTCTATGAATTGCTGGCTTTTCAATCTAGATATTTTACCGCGATTGTCTGAAGCACTCTGCAATATGCTTAAAACACCACAACGACTCAATAATGAATGTTATTTGCCTGATGTGGTAATGCAGCAAATACTTAAAGAAAATAAACAGATAAACGTATTAAGCTCAACTTCGCCTTGGTTTGGTTTGACCTATCCCGAAGATAGTCAAAATGTTGAGATAAAAATTACTGCAGATTTTGTAAAAAAAGTGTAATATATCGCGTCATTTTTATTCAAAATAATCATCATTAATTAAATAAAAACGCTAACCACAAATCATTTACTGCATTACGCTAACGTAGTGCTTCATTGGCAGAAAAAATTACACACTATGGATACGAAGCAAGCAATACTCAACACAGATATAGATATTGTTCTTAATAATTACAACTTTGACTTTTCTAATGTAGAAATTGAAACATTAGGCAATGGTCATATCAATTGTACCTATAAATTAACAACACCTGCCTTTGAATTTGTTTTACAAAAAATTAATCATAAAATTTTTACTAAAACTCAAGAATTAAGTGATAACGCACAAAAAATTAATCAACACCTGTTAATGAAAAAGGCTTCAACGGATTACCCGCTAAATGTGCCGCAGCAATTATTGACTAAATCAGGTCAAACCTGCATTAAAATCGGTGATAATTATTGGCGCTTAATGGAGTTCATTCGTAATTCTTATACCCTAGAAGAGGTTACTAGCCCAGAACAAGCCGCTTTAGTCGCTAGAGCATTCGCGCAATTCAGTCGTGCTTTGAGTGATTTTCCAGCAAAAGAATTGAGTGTTATTATTGAAGATTTTCACGATATTAGCTTCAGAATGCAGCAATTAAAAGAGGCGGTAACTCATGATAACCAAGGGAGATTAGCACATTGCCAACATTTAGTTGATTTTTGCTTTGATCAAAAAGAATTTATTAACCACGTTGTTGAAATAAGTACTAAATTACCGCTACACGTTACCCATAATGACACAAAAATTAATAACTTATTATTTACTCAGGGTGATACTCCCTGTGCGGTGATAGATCTTGATACCTGTATGCCTGGTTTATTAATGCATGATTTTGGCGATATGGTAAGAACCTGTTGTAGCAACCTTGCCGAAGATGATACCAATAGTGAAAAAATGATATTTAAACACGATATCTTTGCTGCTTTAATCAGTAATTATCAACAAGCTTTTGGTGATAAGTTAACTTCACTAGAAAAAGAAAGCTTGATCGTGGGTGCTAAATTACTGCCCTTTATTATTGGCACACGCTTTTTAACCGATCACCTAAATGGTGACAATTACTTTACTGTCAGTAGAGAAAATCATAATTTAGACCGTGCTCAAAGCCAAATGCAATTATTCAAATTAGTTTGTGAAGCTGAGCCTGAGTTAGTAAAACTGACTACATCAATTTAACACTAGTATCGGAGTATGCTTGCATACTCCCCTATCATTATTATATTTATACCCCCATAAAGCAGGACGTTACTGCTTTGTCTTGCTATTATTATTGTACTCACTTCTAAAATAAAGATAAGCACTCTATTTTAATGTTGATAAAGCTGACAAAAATTATTTTTCTTCAATTATCTTTTCTATCACTTTTCGTTTATGGACAAGCAGAAAGTTGTGAAAAAACCTTCACTCTGGGTTTAGGTAATATTTGGCCACCTTATTATTTTGAAGAACAAGGTCAAGCTAAAGGTATTGATATAGAGATAGCCGAGAGTATCTTTTCTCAAAGTAATTATTGCTTACGTTATATCAAAATGCCCTCTAGCTCTCGTGCGCTGGCTGAGTTAGAAAAGGGCAACATAGATTTTCTTTATGGCGCAAGTTTCAGTCAAGAACGGGCAGAGTATGCTATTTTTTCAACAGCATACCGATATGAAACGATTCGAACTTTTTGGAACAAAGATAAACTTCCTGAAAACAGAATTTCGAGTCTAACGGGCTTATTTACAGAAAAATTACGCGCCGCAACCAATCGTGGTAGTTACATTGGCGGGCAGGGTAAAGCGCTAACACAAAAAGAAAATCAAGCTTACATTAGCCATGTACCTACCATTGAAAGAAGAATGAAAATGCTCGCGTTTAAACGCGTTGATTTTACCATTGAAGATGAAATTGCAGGTTTATTTTATTTACAAAAAAACAAAATAAAAAATATGAAAATGCTCCCTTTTATTGTCTACCAAAATGAAATATCACTAGTTTTTAGCAAAAAAACAATCTCTGCACAGCAAGTAGAAAAAATTAATCACATCATAATCAATAATAAAGAAAAGTTTAAAACAATAATAAAACGCTATCAATAATTGCCCGTAAATTAGCAATAGCCGTTTGGACATAGCCACATCATCATAACGCTGTGATAACCTTGTGATAACTTTGCGTAATTTCGTGATTATTTAACCACAAAACCGTGATAACAATGTGACTATGTTGCAACAACTGTCTTTTATAATTTATTTGAAATAACAACCAAGCAAATAAATAATTTAAAGGACAGTAACATGAAAATTATCAACCAGTCATTGAGTGTCTTAGCACTCAGTATTGCTAGCTCAACGTTGTTAGCACAAGAATTATCAATATCACTGACCAACCTAACACAAGGGTTATACTTTACTCCTGTTGTCACCGCAGCCCACTCCAGCAGCTACGGTATATTTATGTCTGGTAGTGCAGCAACACCTGAGTTACAAGCAATGGCTGAAGGTGGCGACATCTCGGGTTTAGTTACTATGTTAACCAATGCCAATGCTAATGTTGATGAAAACCCCGCCGGCGGCTTACTTGCACCCGGCATGTCGACAAGTTTTACCCTCAGTACAGACGATGACAACATGCGGCTATCTCTTTCAGCCATGATATTACCTTCCAATGATGGCTTTGTCGGTCTTAGCGGCTGGGACATTCCTCAAGAATCTGGAACTCATACCATTTTTTTAAATGCCTATGATGCTGGTACTGAAGCTAACGATGAATTACGCGGCAGTGGCGTACCGGGAGAAGCAGGTATGCCAGTACCGCCACCTTTAGCACCAAACTTAGGTATGAATGGTACGGGTCTTACTGATGTGGAAAATAATACTCTGATCCATATTCACAGAGGCAGCATTGGCGATGATGACTTAACTGGTGGTAAAAGTGATATCAGCAACAGCATTCACCGTTGGTTGAACCCTGTAGCTAAATTAACCATTACCATTCAATAAGGGGGCGCTATGTTTACCTTTAAAACCAATCAAGCAAACAGATCAATGTTTAGTAAAGCGCTTGTTGCAAGCGCTTTAACTTTAGCCTTATCCGCTTGTTCTGATGATGACAATACTCAGGCCATTGAGCCGCCACCCGTTGTGGTAACTCCACCACCTACACCGGTGGAGTATAGTTATACTGTTACCGTGACTAATTTAACTAACGCACAGCCTTTATCACCTATTGCAGTATTGTTACACGGGAATACTGGCGAAAATGCCATGTGGAAAACAGGGGCCCGCGCCTCAGTGCCATTAGAGAAATTAGCTGAAGGTGGCGATAATGCCGATTTTCTTGCTGATGAGAGTGCAATAGCAAATCAAGCGAGTGATGACGTGGTATTACCGGGTATGTCAACCAGTGTAATAATCACTAGCACCGACTTAATAGCAAATTATTTTACCGTTGCGACCATGTTAGTGAATACAAATGATGCTTTCTCGGGTCTTACTGGTATAGATATATCATCTCTGGCCATAGATGAGAATAAATCATGGAATATAAACGCTTATGATTCAGGTACTGAACTAAACAATGAAGCGGCGGGCACTATGCCTGGTCCAGCTGATGGCGGCATTGGTTATGACTCTACGCGTGATGATGTTGACTTTGTTGGTTATCATTCAGGCGTTGTTAGTCAAGATGATGGTTTATCTAGCTCGGTTTTAACGCAGGCGCATCGTTTTGATAACCCTGTAATAAAAGTCACGATAATAAGAACAAAGTAAGTGAACTTGCCCTATTGAGTGTCAAGTTCACTCAATAGGGAAGATCATGAAAGATAAAGTGCTCATTGTTGAAGATGAAGTGGATATTGCGAGCTTGATTAAAGTGCATTTAACTGAGTTAGAGCTAGACTGCGACATTTGCCATGATGGTAAGCAGGCTATGGCACTCGCACTGTCTAACAGTTATCAGCTGATTCTACTTGATGTTATGTTACCTAACGTCAGTGGCTTAGATATTTGTCGACAAGTACGGCAAGAAAAACCATTACAAGCAATATTGATGTTAACGTCAAAAACATCAGAGACTGATCGTGTATTAGGCCTTGAGTTAGGCGCTGATGATTACATGACCAAACCTTTTAGTATAAGAGAGCTGCAAGCCCGAGTTCGTACGCAAATACGTCGTACACATGCATTAAATGCCAGACCAGTACCGCTGAATGGTCTCCCTTATTCCGAACAGACGCCTAGCAACGACGGCGTGAATAATACATTGCAGAAACGAAATAGTCTTTGTCTTGGTAACCTAGTTATTGACCATGATTACCATCAAGTTATCTATAAAAATAATGAAATCAAGCTAACCAGCACTGAATTTGAATTGCTTGATTTTTTTTGTCAGCGCCCGGATCAAGTCTTTTCACGCGCACAACTCCTTGACAGTGTCTGGGGTTATCATCACAGCGGTTATGAACATACGGTTAACTCCCATATAAATCGCTTACGTAATAAACTAGAACAAGACTGCGCCGACCCACAAATAATTCAAACGGTTTGGGGCGTTGGTTACAAGCTAAATTCTACTGGCGTTACTACCAAAAACAGCGGTTAAAGCAGCATAAAAGCAGTTAATATAGCTAAGGAATAACAGATGAAATTATCACTTTACCAACGTTTAGCACTTGCCGTTTGCTGCACGTTTATCATGATTGCTTCATTACTTTTTTATTGGAGTAATTCGCTAGCGCAGCAAGCAAAATTCCAGGCGGAGCAAAAACTGCACTTACAGCTTGCTGAACATTTAGCTCAAGATAACCCTCTATTGCAAGACGGAGTTTATGATAAAACCGCATTAGAAAACTTATTTCATACCTTAATGTTGCTTGGTCCTGCTTTTGAATTTTATTTCCTTGATGCCCAAGGAAATATTTTAACTTACTCTGCTGATGCCGATAAAATTAAAAGAAAGTCTGTCGATTTATCACCGTTAAAACAGATCATCGACCAGCCAACTCAACTACCAATTTTTTCAGATGATCCTAGAAGTTTAACCAAGAAAAAAATATTTTCTGCCGCGCCTATTTATCGTGGTGAAAAGTTACAGGGCTACTTATACGTAATCATTGGCGGTGAAATTTATGACTCTATTTTTAGCCAAGTGCAAAATGACAAATACTTGCAACAATATGGCCTTTTTTTATTGTCTGCATTATTATTACTTTTGCTTATTTTACTGGCGGTATTTCGTTCTTTCACCGCGCCAATAAAACAATTGGCTGAGCAGATGCAATTGCTAAAATCCGCTGATTTTGACCAAAGCAAGGTAACATTAACTCAATGGGGAAGATCACCAGCACAAAAAACGAGTCAAAATGAAGTGCATATATTAGGTAATAGCTTTAATGACATGGCGCTACAAATAAATAATCAGTTTTCTCAGTTAACTGAAAATGATCGAATGCGCCGAGAGTTATTAGCCCACCTATCTCATGATTTACGAACACCATTAGCCACGATGCAAGGATATGTTGAAACGCTAATCATTAAAGGTGATTCACTTGCCGGCACTGAACGTAAGCAATACTTAGCAACCGTACAACGTAATATTGCCCAACTAAAACGATTAATTGATCAAATATTTGAACTAGCCCATTTAGAGAATGGTCAGGTGACCGTCAACTTAGAAAATTTTGCCATAGGTGAGTTACTGCATGACATCATGGCGAAGTTTGTACTCAAAGCAGCCGATAAGAACATTTCATTAACGCTACACCCTGCGCAATGTCGAATTATGGTTTATTCAGATATTTCCAAGCTTGAACGCATTATGACAAATTTACTTGAAAATGCGATTCGTCATACTAACGAAGGCGGGCAAATAACCATTAATATCAGCCAAAGTGATAATAAACAAAACAATAAAGTTAAAATTGCCGTTATAGATAATGGCAGTGGCATTAGCAAGACCGATATTGCTTACATTTTTGACGCCAGATATCGTGCGAGCAATGCGATTGAAGATAACACTCATCATACTGGGCTAGGTTTAGCGATTAGCCAAAAGCTGAGCGTGATTTTAAATTCAGAGTTGATAGTTAGCAGTGAATTAGGACAAGGCAGTAATTTTTCATTGTCATTGAAAACAGTATAATAAAGCGACGAAAAATAAAGAAAATAGTTATGATGATTATCTTAAACTGAATTGAACTGATTTAATTAACGCATGATAGAATCATCCGTAGCCTGAATATGATAAGCGACTAAACAAGAACAAAATAAGATGTTATCAAGCACAACGCACGAAGATAGAATCATTAAACTAATAACATTAGATGGATTACGATTAGAGGCATTGGCATGTGTTCATTTGCTTAATTTACCTGAATGTTACTTAGCTGCCGGCTTTGTTCGTAATCTAGTCTGGGATAATTTGCATCAAAAAAGACAAGCAACACCATTGAACGATGTTGATGTAATCTACTTCGACTCTAATGAATCAAGTCCTGATAAATATAAAACATATGAATTAACACTAAAAACTTGGCTTCCTCAATTGAATTGGCAAGTTAGAAATCAAGCTTTGATGCATATAAGAAACAATGACAATCCGTATTTTAGTTCCCTTGATGCCATGAGTTATTGGCCAGAAAAAGAAACCGCTATCGGCATTCGTCAATTACCTAATGGGAAGTTCGATTGTATTTCAGCATTTGGATTTGATTCTTTGTTTAACTTACAGATTACCTATAACCCTAAACGATTGCGGTCAGTATTTGAACATCGCATTAAGTCAAAAGACTGGCTTAATATATGGGGTAAGTTAGTCGTTGCACCATAATAATATCTAACATAACAAATAACAGCAGACTTTTTCTCCTGCGCCTTTCAATTTTATCCAATAATATTCCCATTTAAATGAAGCGATATACATCTATATGAGCAAAATAACAGGTACAAAAGGATATGATAGATTTGTTAGCTGTTTCATTGAAAGCAGTCAATCATTGGCTTTCAATGAGTCATGTAAGGACTTCATTCCTTTTCTCCCTCCTATATCAGCGCGGGTTTTGGATGCAGGCGCGGGGGCTGGTCAAAATTCCGCAGCGCTTGCCGAGTTAGGTTATTCTGTAGTTGCAGTAGAGCCAATGATTGAGTTTTTGGATGCTGCACGTAGTAAATACACAAATCTACCAATAACATGGCTAAACGGTAGTTTGCCCATGATTGAATGTGTAGGAGCTGCTCCACAAAAATTTGAGTTAATTCTCGTTATCGGCGTTTGGCATCACCTTAATGAGACAGAGCGCGAATTGGCAATGGAACGCTTCGCCTCTTTGCTAAATAGCGGTGGAATATGCGCGTTATCACTGCGAAATGGTCCGCCCGGAATGGGATCGCATGTCTACCCCACCAATGCGAGCCAAACAGTAAAACAAGCGAAAGAATTTGGCTTGGACTGTGTATTTATGCAAGAAAATCAACCAAGCATCCTCAAGAACAAAGACCAGGTAAAGTGGTCACGTCTTGTGCTTCAAAAGAAATAACTAAAATATAATAAACATTAAACTCACGCTGTGTATTAGGGATATTCACTTAAAGCAGCTTAACATTGCGTTTGTGCGGTTAACGCTAAAATATTTTGTTGGGCATCAATAAGCTGTCTACTAACCAGTTTATGGTGTTTAACTGACTCTTCCAGCACAACAAAACACATTGTATTGTTTTTTTCAGCAATCATCACATTAGTTTTTGCTGAAACTAATGCCTGAACAGCCGCTACCCCCATTTTCGTGGCCAGTATTCTGTCTTTTGCCACCGGTGAGCCACCCCGTTGAATATGGCCTAAAAGACAAGCAGTACATTCAATATCAGCTTGCTCATTAAGTTGTTTAGCCAGCTCAAAAGCACCGCCAGGCCACAGGTTTTCAGCAATAACAATAATATAACTACCGTGACGATTTTTTTGTGCTGTTTTGATTTCGTTAGCTAGCTGTATTAGTTGGCTTTGTTGATCATCAATAGAAAAATTTTCAAAAGAAAGAACTTGCTCAGCGGCACAGGCAATACCAACATTAAAAGTAATGTGACCGCTATGCCGCCCCATCAATTCAACAATAAATATTCGTTCAAAAGCATCGGCCGTATCACGAATTTTATCAATAGACTCAATACCGGTATTAACTGCCGTAGCAAAACCAATGGTGTAATCTGTACCATCGAGATCGTTGTCTATGGTGCCCGGAATGCCAATAACTTGTCCTTGCCAATACTGTTGCAATGCAATCAATCCCTTAAAAGAGCCATCGCCACCAATAACCACTAGTGCATCTATTCGATGCTTACTTAAGGTGTTTGCTGCAAGTAACAATCCTTTATCTTCATGCATTAAAGTACAACGAGCACTCTTTAACAGTGTCCCACCCCGATGAATAACACTATTAACATCCGCTAGCGTTAATACGTTAGCTTGTTTAATATACTCAGCACAAATCAAACCATTATAACCATGATAAAAGCCTACCACTTCGATATTATGGTGATGCGCTGCTAGCACAACAGCACGAATAGCTGCATTCATTCCTGGCGCATCACCTCCGCTAGTTAAAATACCCAATCGTTTAACTTTTATCTCGGTATTGTTAGTGATAACTCATTCCTTTTATTCAATGATTCGGTATATTTCCCACTTGGGCGTTCCCGAAACCACATGAGGCTCTAAGGTTTTACTCCATGCTTTATGTGCTTCAATATCACCTAATTTTTGCCAAGCATCATTGAGCTCAGTCAAACTTTCTATCGTTATTTCCGAGATAATACTCGACTCTAATGCTCCTACAGAGCCCACTAATATCCGAGAGTTTCCTTTATGCCAACCTATTTGAGAACCTATCTCCTCAAACCACCGCGTTAATGACTCTACTACTTCGGGTTTGTGGCCAAACTTAGCGTCTATACACCACTTTGCAATCATCATCAGACTCTCCCACTATTCAAATAAACGAATGTACTAAGCTAACTACAAGTACAACATTAGTATGGTAGAGAAAACGCTAATTCGCATTAACCTGCATCAGCTATTGCTTATCACTAATGCCCAATAATGTTTCCAAATTAACAAATTGATAGTCTTGTTCTTGATAAAAGTTAATAATTTCCGCTAGCGCATCAACCGTATTTTGCCTGTTACCGCCCGCATCATGCATTAATGAAATCATTTCATGGTGTTGGTTATTGATAATCTTATTTTCAATTTGCTGCACACTATTAAAGCGAGGATCCCAATCTATGGAGTCAATTGACCATGCAATGATCTTCATGCCTTTCTCTGCCAAAAAGACTACCTGCTCATCGGTTATTTCACCGTAGGGTGGACGATAAAATCTTGGCGTAATATCGAATGTTTTTTGAAGGGCTTCATTCGTTTTCATTACTTGTTGTTGCCATAATTCCGCAGGACTATAGTCCATACCATGAGCATGATCCCAGCTATGGTTGGCAATGGTATGTCCTGCTGCAATACTTCGTTTTATAACATTTTCATACTCTGCCAAGTTATTTCCCTGCCAAAAAAAGCTCGCGGGTACTTTTGATTGCTCCAATACATCAAGAATTTTGTTGGTGTATTCTGACGGGCCATCATCAAAAGTTAATGCGATTAACTTCTGTTGGTTATAACCTTTTAAAAAGTAACTGCCGATAAAAGCATTCGCCTGACGGTATAATTCACTTGCTTCAATCTTTTCACTATCATTCGTGTTATTAACAAATTTCTGCTGTTTTTTAATAACACGGTTATGACTATCAAGCCAGGGCATAAACAACTTACCATCAACACTGAAACTATTACTCGCGTTACTGCCGACATAAAAATCAAAATGTTTTTTTACTAAAGAATAACCAAGACTAGCAGCTAAACGTCGATCTGGTGATGCTGGTGAAGCAAACCAGTCAGTCACCAAAGTTTGTTCATTAATAGATTTTTTTACTTTCATCCAAGTACTTAATAACGCTTTATTGGCAATTACGTCAGGCGGAGTAAAGTCACCGACAGACAAAGTCTGCTCAACGAAATGTAAACTTAAACCAAGGCGAACTAATTTTCCAAAAATATCACTATCTTCTTGGTATTTAGCTCTTTCACTTTGATAAATCAGGTTAATTAAAGGCTGGTATAAAGCACCGAGCTCAGGAAGGGCATTTGCTGCAAAAGTCACTAAAACATTATTATCTTGAGATAAAGTAAAGGTTAATTCTGTCATCACAGCATCATCGGTTACCGGAATAAAAAGTACCTTTTTATAATCAGCTTGTTGTTCTATTTGGGCCGTATTAGCAAAAGAAAAATGCTGTTGTGCAAAGAGTAGTGTTAATTGGGGTAATAGCAAGTTTAAAGAAGTCACTAGCTCATCAGGCATATCACTACTGTTAGGCCAATAGGCTTGTATCGCAGATGCTTCAGTTTTATTAATATTAACTAAACTATATTCTTGCTGAGAAAAAAGCAGAGTTTGAGCAACGATTGCTGTTGGTGATATTTTTTCAACTTCATCGATATTTTTATCGTTTGAATTATTGCATGACACAAGTGATAAGCAGCAACACAGCATGACAAGGATTCTGACAATAAACTGATGAAAAGCTAACATTAATTACACCTGATTGTTCTATAAAAAAGGGCATACTTTAACAAAAAAGCATGCCCAAAAATAAAGTTTTTTCAAGATAATAGCAAATGAATAAGGAGCCAGCTACAGACCATTATTTGCTAATAAGTAAAATTTTATGAATAACGGACACTAATAGGAATAGTTAAAACTTGTTGACCTTTATGTTTAAGCCAAAAATAGATACCGACAAAGGTTAGCAACGCCAAAATAATAATAATACTACTACTAAGCGGTGTAACAAAAATCGTTCCTATCTGGTAACACAAGGTTGCAGCCAAATACGCTAAGGTAAAACTCCATAATGCAGCAAAACCAGCCCAGCGAGTACCGACTTCATTTTTTATTGCCCCCATTGCTGCAACACATGGCGTATATAATAAAATAAAGAGTAGATAACTAAAGGCACCAAGCTGGCTAACAAAAGCAACTTGCATGCGCTCATAAGTAGTTAATTCAACATCTTGCTCTTGAGCAGCAACACTTAAATCACTGACATCACCGACATCAACACCTAAAGGGTCATCTGGCGCTATACCCAATAAATTTTCTTTAACACTCGCTGTCGCATCAGACCAACTTTGGGATAATGAAGGCTCGGCATCATCTTCCCCTGCATGGGGAGAATATAAACTATTAAAGGTAGCGACTAAAACTTCTTTAGCAAAAATACCGGTAATAATACCAACACCCGCTTGCCAGTTTTCTTCTTGAATGCCCATAGGAGCAAGTAGCGGCATAACCACTTTAGCACCTTGACTTAAAACAGAGTGTTCACTGTCTTGATTACCAAACTGACCATCAGTACCGATAGAGTTAAAGAAATTTAATAAACACACTACAATAACAATCGTTTTACCCGCACCGGTAACAAAACCTGAAGTGCGATTCCAAACGCGTAAAGTAAGCGCTTTAATGCTAGGCATTTCATAATTTGGCAGTTCCATAATATTTAATGAGCTTGTACCAGCAAGTACCGTTTTCTTTAATAAGAAGCCAGTAAAAATAGCAGCAGCAATACCGACAAGGTAAAGTAGGAACACGAGATTTTGACCGTTATCAGGAAAAAAAGCCGCTGCAAAAAGTGCATATACCGGTAAACGAGCACCACACGACATAAAAGGTGACATCATCACGGTAGTAATACGTTCACGTTCACTATCAAGTACACGCGCAGACATTACTGCTGGTACTGTACAGCCGAAACCAACAATCAATGGCACAAAGGCTTTACCGGGTAAGCCAATTTTTTGCATTAAGCTATCAACGACAAAAGCGGCTCGAGCTAAGTAACCCGAACTTTCTAATAATGATAAACCAATAAATAAACAGGCAATAACAGGGATAAATGTCGCGACTGTTTGTATACCACTGCCAATACCTTCAACAATAGTTAACATCCACTGTGGTAAATCAAGTGGCGCCAAAAAGTGTAACGGGTAATCAACAAACAGGGTACCGCTGAGGATATCAAAGAAATCAATAAAAGCGCTGCCAACATTAATGGCAAACATAAATAACAAGTACATCATTAACAAAAAGATTGGAATACCTGTTGCAGGATGAAGAATGATACTATCGAGTTTATCAGAGAAACCTTTCGGCCTAGCAAGCATACCTTGAGATGCACTCGTTTGTACTCTTTCAAGCAAGTCACTGACATAATCATGGCGAGCTTGTTTGCTGCTTAATACCTTCTTAGCTGAAGCTTTCTCAACTTGTGCTTTAGCATCAACAACTAATTGTTGCTGTGTTGCTGATAATTCAGAGGATAAATTCGTTAAAGCATCTGCTATTTTTATTTTCGCCTGTTCATCTTGTGCGCTAATCGCAATCACAGGACAGCCAAGTTCACTAGCTATTTGATCAACATCTACGCTTAAATCAACATCTTTATCTACTTTATTCAGCACAACCAACATAGGTATGCCTAATTCGAGTAATTGACTGGTTAGATAAAGTTGGCGACTAATTTGTTTTATATCAATAACATTGACTAAACAATCAATAACACCTTTTTGTAAAAATTGCTGTGAAATAGTGAGATCTTTACCTTGCTCATCGTGTTGAGTTAACGAGCTCAAGCCAGGTAAGTCTGATAAAAAAGCCTCTTTACCATTAAATTTGCAAGTTGCTTTTTTCGCGGCCACTGTAACGCCAGACCAATTACCTACATTTTGTTTATTCGTTTTTTCTAGTTTGTTTTGTGTTGATAACAATAAATTAAACAGAGTGCTTTTACCGGAGTTTGCAAAGCCAACCAAAGCATAGTGTTTAGGCTGCACAACAGAATTATTTTTTTCTTTCATTTTATGAATAATCTACACTAATTTGTTCGGCAACTGAGCGCTGCATGCTTATTTTTGTATTATGTAAGCGAAATGCCATAGGACCATTAAAAGGGGCTTTATGCGCAAGAGAAACCGAGGTACGTAAGCTAAATCCTTGTTCAAGCAACTGCGCGGCAAGTACTTCATCAGTAGGTAAGGCGCTAATTTTTGCCTGCTTATTTTTGGCTAAGTCTGCTAATGTCATGATTCACTTCCATAAAATATAAATCATCTTCTCTTTACGATAACCGAAGAGTTAATGATAATTACTATTATTTAGATAATAGCATTTTAGTCAAAAATACAACAGAAAAAGCTGATAAATAAGCTTGATATTAATCAAGTTAGCGTAAATTAATAGGTGGAGTGAAATTTAAAATGATAATTATTGGGAATAGAAAATCCACGCCACGCCCAAACCGAGAGACCAATCACTATTTTGTTTTACCAAGGGGCTATCATCATATTCCGCGCCTGATAAATTATAGTAACGAGCAAAACCAGCAAACCACCATGCGTTAATTTTATACGTAAGGCCAACAGAAACATCACTACCAGCATAACCGCCATTACTTTCATAACTCGACCTGTTTATTTGACTATACTTTTTAGGCACTCCGTAATAGTAGTTTACATAACGATCATCAGAGAAATTAGCATTGAGACGGGTGGTAAATTCAAACTCACCTTTCCCCTGATCAATATCAGCTAAGCTAAAAGCGTTTTGATAGGTCATGCTTGGCCCATAACGCCAGCCAGCATTGGTAAGTGAATGGAAATCAGTTGCGGTTGCTTTACGGGTAAAAAGCTCAGCATAGAAGAAACTTTTTTTCTGCGGTGAACCAGTAAAGTAATATTTAACTGAAGGGCCAAGCTCAAATACCCAATCTAAGTCTGGCATGCCTGAGCGAGCAGTATTATCTTCACTATTGACTTTTATGCCACCCGAAGCAGATAAATCAAGATAAAAATGGTTATTTTGAAAGAGTTTACCGTTAAATTGGTTTCGATCTATTTTGATATTATCATCTAAATAATAAATATAAGGTAACGGAACAAAATATGAATCACGTTGATCTGAGCCTATATACTGCGTCAGTTGCATCGCAAATGCGCCGACACCTACTTCAATTTTGGTTTCAGTTTTTTGCACAGTGGGTTGCCTAACGGGCTCACTTGCTATAACCGTCAGCGGCAGCGTACTCAAAAACAGAGTCAAACAAATATAGCTAACAGTGAACAATAACGTGCGTTTAAACATCAAAAAACTCAACTTAAATTAATCTGAAACCTAATTTAACGAAAATTAGCTAAAGCGCTTAAAAATAAGCGAAGTATTAATACCACCAAAAGCAAAATTATTGCTCATAACATGATCTGTTTTTATCGAACGACCTGCGCCGCGCAGATAATCTACATCACCACATTGTTCATCAACATTGTCTAAATTGATGGTAGGTGCAAACCAATTATCCATCATCATATTGATGCTCGCCCAGGCTTCAATACTGCCACAAGCACCTAAAGTATGACCTAAGTAACTTTTTAATGAACTAAAAGCAACTTTCCCCATAACATTAGCCGTTGCGGTAGTTTCGGCGATATCACCTTTTTCTGTGGCGGTGCCATGGGCGCAAACATAACCGATACAGCTTGCTTCAATATCAGCATCTGCCAAAGCTTGTTGCATCGCAATTTGCATTGTTTCTGCTGTCGGCTGAGTGACATGGACACCGTCTGAATTACAACCAAAACCCACTAACTCGGCTAATATCTTTGCACCACGCGCTTTCGCATGCTCAAGCTCTTCTAAAATTAGCGTGCAAGCCCCCTCTCCTATCACTAAACCATCGCGGTCTTTATCAAAAGGACGCGGTGTTAACTTCGGGCTGTCATTCTTTGTGCTCGTTGCATATAAGGTGTCAAATACTGCGGCTTCAGTGACACATAACTCTTCTGCGCCGCCTGCCACCATCAATTTTTGTCGACCAAACTTAATCGCTTCATAAGCATAACCTATGCCTTGAGAGCCTGATGTACAGGCTGAACTTGTGGTGATAACTCGGCCTTTTAAACCAAAAAACACGCCAACATTAACAGGTGCAGTATGTGACATCATTTTGATATAACTGGTCGCGGTTACACCATTCATATTGCCATTGTCTAACATCTGCCCAAAAGAGATAAGCGGCTCAGTCGAGCCAATAGAAGAACCATAAGAAATACCCGTACGGCCATCAGTAAGAGCTGAATGGTCAAGTAACTGCGCTTGCTCTAAAGCAAGTTCAGTTGCTCTTGTTGCCATAAGTGAAACTCGCCCCATTGAGCGAACCGCTTTACGTTTATAATGACTCGGTTTCTCAAAATGATTCACGGGAGCAGCAAGCTGAGTGTTTAAGCCATCCATTTGGCTCCATTGTGGCATAAGCTGTACGGCATTCTCACCTTTTTTCAACGCCTGCTTAAATGTCGCCCAGTCGTCGCCAAGTGCGGTGATTGCTGACATACCTGTAATAACAACTCTGTTCATCTTTATTCCTTTACCTTGCTTTACACCTAAAAATTACAGTTTAATAAGTAATACTTACCTTTAAGTTGTATGGTTCAATTTAAAGGAAAAAGCACGGAGCCTATGACTATAGGTGAGTACTTTTGACGCATAAATTGTTCTATACAAAGACAAGGTCAGCTATTACTATGTTATAAGTGCTAGGCCATACCACCATTAACTGAAATAACTTGTCTGGTGATGTAACTTGCGCCATCAGACATTAAAAAGCTCACCGCATGAGCAACTTCAGCTGCCGAACCAGCACGCCTTAAAGGGATCATTTTTTTAATTTCATCTATGGGTAGGTCATCGGTCATACCGGTATCTATCAAACCTGGTGCAACACAATTAACAGTGATTTTTCGTTTTGCTAATTCTAATGACAGTGCTTTAGTCGCGCCGATAATTCCCGCTTTGGAAGCGCTATAGTTTACTTGGCCGCGATTGCCAATAATGCCTGAAACAGATGCCATGGTCACTATCCTTCCACCATTACGCGCTTGTACCATAGGCATAACGAGTGGCCGTAAAACATTATAAAAACCATCAAGATTGGTATGGATAACATTGTCCCATTCATCATCTGTCATCGCAGGAAACGCAGTATCCGCAGTAATACCGGCATTACAAACAACACCGTAAAAAGCGCCGTTATCTTCTACATATTGTTCTAGTATGCTTTTGGCGCTTTCTCGGTCGCTGACATCAAATTGAATAAGATCAGCATCACCACCTAAATCACAAATTTCTTTAATCGTTTGCTGAGCATCAATTACGCCAGAGCGGCAATGCACAGTAACAGCAAAACCATCTTGTACTAACTTTAACGCAATAGCTTTACCTATGCCCTTGCTTGAACCTGTGACTAAAATACGTTTTGACATTCTTATTTATTCCATTGTTCTATACGTTGTTAACAACATTTAAAGCATCCATATAAAGAGCATCTATATGAAAATATTGCATTTTTCATACAAGTCATTATGTAGGCCTTTATTATTGCTCAGCTAAAAAAGTGCTGGCATCATTGGGTTGAAAAATATTAATTTTAGCCGTTGCCAATAAATCATTGTCACGCTTTACCTGACAGTCAAAAGCAGATAAACCCGATTCTTCAACATAGAGTTGCTCTACGCACACCTGTAGCTTTTCACCTAAGGTAAACTCACTGACAAACATTTTAAATTTTCGACTGCTAACTAAAAAACCAATAGCAACTTCACCACCTTGGTCTTTTTCATTAGCATTGGCAAACGCGGCAATGCTTTGCGCCATATATTCAATAGCAACATAACTCGGCACACTTTGTTTTTTAACATTATAAAAATTACTGCCCTGATGAATAGTTAACTGACAGCAGGCTTTTTCATTATCATAATGCAGTAATTCATCAATAAGGATCATTGGGTGATCGTGTGGCACTACCGTCTCTATCGGATACTGGTTAACTTTCATTGTCGTTTCCATAGTCACTTAGCCTTATAAACCGATTAAAACGCTAACATTGTTGCCACCAAAGGCAAACGAGTTAGACAAACAGCTGCGAATTGCGCTGGTTTTGTGCTGACCAATATTCATCAAATTTAATGCTGGCATTGTTTCATCAACAGCCTTATCCCAAATATGAGGTGCATAATAACCACTTTCATCATTTAATAATAACCAACACAAGCCCACCTCAGTTGCGCCGGCCGCACCTAAGGTATGGCCAATCAAGCCTTTAGTAGAGCTGCATGGTGTATTTTCACCAAAGACGCTTGCCACAGCAATGGCTTCCATCGCATCATTTTTCGGCGTTGCTGTACCGTGTAAATTAATATAATCAACATCACTAGCACAAAAGTTAGCGGCATCAAGCGCGCTTTGCATCGCGACAATAGCGCCCTCACCTTCAGGGTGTGGCGCTGACATATGATGGGCATCACTTGACTCACCAACGCCTAACAAGCGTACTTTTGCTGGAATTTTACTGACAATAGCTAATGCGGCGGCTTCACCAATATTTATACCATCACGATTAGCACTTGATGGCTGAGAGACACCTTTAGAGGTAGAGTTTAAAGCATAAAAACCGTTAACTGTCATGCCACAAAGCGTATCAACGCCGCCAACAATAGCCGCATCCGCTAGACCTGAGTCGATGTACTCTTGCGCAGTTTTAAATGCTTTAGCACTCGAAGAGCAAGCAGTAGAAATGGTTAAGCAAATCCCCGCTGTTCCTAGCTCTTCACTGATAAATTCAGCTAGATTGTAAATTTCTTGCTGACGATAATCGTAGTGTTCAGGGAATTTTCCTTGCTGCTGTAAAGCCAACATAGCCTGTTCACCGTCACTAATACCTGATGTGCTCGTGCCCACAATAATAGCAACACGGTCTTTGCCCAACTGTTCAATTAAACCTTGTGCTTGTGTCTTTATTTTCGTTAAAGCCAACAGTGCTAGTTGGTTATTTCGACTTTGCAGATGCTGTGGTTTATCTGCCAAACTAGGCAGCTCAACCTGAACATCGGCAACGGTAATATCACCTTCAAGTAATAAATTATCAACGGTATTCAAGCCGCTTTGTGAACCGCTAAATAAATTATTTTTAATACTGACATTATCACTACCTAAAGCATTAACTAGTGAAAAATTATTAATATAGAGTGTTTCTTTCATGGTCTTTTATGACTTTTATATGCTTATATCTGGCTATATGTGGTTACATATAGTTTTATTATTAACGTTAGTGCAGTTCGATTAATTACCTTTAATGAATCGAACTAACAATCTCTTCATCGGTTAAACGCGTTATCATTAACCGATAACCTAGAGCTAACTGCTCAAAAGTAACTGCTAAGCCTTGGGCTGTTTTTTGATAATGGACAATTATAATCGCTTGGCCATGATGATAAAAGTGCCGAGTTTTACTATCACCATTACTATCACCATTATTATCGCTATTTATTTTCTCTTCGACTGTAAAATCTTCCATCAAAGCTTGTTTGATCATTACTAGTGGCCAATTAACTAATTGTAAATCATGCAACACTTTTTTAGCGTCAAATTTTTTGGCTAAGCCTAACTCACTAAAGACTTGCTGTTTATCTTGCTCCCACCGAGCTTGAGCTAACATAATACCGCTAAAGCTCATTGCAGCAATATTAACTCCCTGCTCGGTCAATTCTGTTTGCAGTAACATATCTTGTTGAGAAAATTGATTACGTAGTAGCGCGTTGTCACCGGTAAATGTGAAGGTAAATTTTTCTAACCAGAGTCTATTTTGTAAATTGTCTGGTACTGGCAACAAAGGTATTAACTGATAAGTTTGTCCCTTCGGTGCACCTTGATCAACAACCGAACTACAGCCGGTAAATAAAATTAAAGTGACTATAAAAATACAGCGTTGCCATTGCTTTAACAAGAAAACACTTGAGTTCACGTTTGTCATTAACTGCTTTGCTCAGCTATCTCATCTTGACAAATGGCTGTCAAAACCGATAAACGTCGCTTGGTATTTTTTACATAAGGATTTTTTTCATCCCATGCATAACCGGCCAATATTGAGCAGATCATCGGTTTAATATGGGTGTCATCATCAGAAAAGAAAATCACTTCTTGTAAAGAAGTATCATACCAAGACATAACAAAGTGTTTAAACGTTTCAATGCCTTTTGATAGCGGCACAGTGAAGTCTTCCTGCCAGTCTACGGCTTGCCCCGCTAGCTGTTTGTCAACCACGTTCGCCGCTAACATTGCTGAATGCATAGCAATGGTAACACCTGATGAAAACACCGGGTCGAGAAATTCACCAGCATTACCTAACAGTACAAAATTTTGCCCATGCAAAGAAGTCACATCAGCGCTATAACCACCAATAGTTCGCACTGGTGCGATCATTTCAGCCTTAGCTAAAAGTGATGATAAGTTAGGATCTTCATGTAAATACTTTTTCAGTACTTCATCAAGTGCTGATTCACTACCATTTTCACCCTGAAAATAATGTTCTTCACCAACCACACCAATGCTAGCAGTGCCGTCACTAAATGGGATCAACCAATACCAAACATCTGCTTTTGTTGGGTGTACCGTAATAAGAATTTTATTTCGGTCAAAGCTCTCACCCACAGATGTTTCACCAATATTGTCTTTGAAGTGAGTGAACACTGCTTTACGGTTAGTTAAAACACTGTCCTTTTCTAAATTTAGTAAGCGTGGTAATACTCGACCAAAACCACTAGCATCCAGAGTAAACTTTGCCTTGAGTTGATAACTCCCTTCTGGACCATCTACCGATAAAACTGTACCCGCATCATCGGAGGAAAAGCCGCTAACACTATGGCCATAACGAATCTCTGCGCCTTGTTTTTCGACTTCATCAGCAAGTAATTTATCAAATTCAGCACGCTTTACTTGATACGTTGTGCCAGGACCATCGGTAAATTTTTTAACAAAATCAAACTGGCAATCTTTACCTGCACGGTGAAAAGCGGCGCCATTCTTATACTGAAAGCCTAACTTGTCGGCATTTGCTACTAACGCATCAAGCATATTGGCTTGTTCAAGCATTTCCATGCAATGCGGTAATAAACTTTCACCAATAGAAAAGCGTGGAAAGTGCTCTCGTTCGATCAAACAAACAGACCAACCTTTTTGCATCAACAGGCTAGCAGCAATTGCACCCGATGGGCCGGCACCAATAATGCTGACATCAAAAACATCTTGTTTACTCATTTAACAATTCCTTTTTCCTGATTAGTTATCGCTTATGACTTAGCGTCTGATTTTGCCAAAGTCACTATAGGCGCTAACAAAAACGCACACAATACACCGATAAATATAGTTAAACCAAAACTTGCGATCACTGACATGCTACTAAAAATGAGCATGGCAAAAACGAATACTGAACTTAATGCTGACATTAAGGTGGTTAACGTTACCTTTTTAATCAAACCATGTTCAGCATAAAACACCGAATAATCTAAGCCTAAAGCAATAATTAATATGCCTGCAACTAGATTAAATATATTTAAACTCTCTTGAATGATTTGGCTCAACAAAAGCGCGATAACGACAGAAAATACTGGTGTAATAACACCAAGTAACGCGATTTTTAGGCCATAACGCCAGATAAAAACGACAAAAGCAGCAACAATAGCAGCCATTAATAACCAAACTAATTGCTGACTAAATAATGTCAATTGCGCTGAAATATCAGAAGCACTATCAATAAAAAATACTTGTGCCTGAGCTAAATCCATAACATTATTTTGAGACAACGTCTTAGCAATAGCCTTTAAACTATCGACATCGGCTATACCGGCAATACGTACGACTGAATAAAATTTTTCTGATAATTGAGTTTCATCAAAAAGCCACTGTTCTTGGTGCATTTGACCAACATAGGTAGAAAACCAATAATCAGGCGTTAACGGCGTAATATTAGATCTAACTTGCCAGTTCGCCTGTGGCATTAATTGCTGTAACTGGTTAAATTTATTTTGTGATAAAGCTTGCTCTAGTAGTAGGCGACTTTGTTGTTGAGACTTTATTGAAGGCAGCCACTGGCTGATTGCCGACACGTCACTCAGCTGCTCTTGTTGAATTAAGCCCTGTAACTGCGTAACCAAGCGCTCCTCTTTCTCTAAAACACCTTGTTCAGTTGTCGACTGCACTAAAAAATAACCCAATTGCCACTTCTGCTTTAATAAAGACTTAACTTGCTTTTCATTTAACTTAAGCTCGCTATCGGGTGAGTAAAACGCTCTAATATCATTTTTAACCGAGATCGTGGCTGTCATGAGCAAACTACCAACAAAGACAATCAGAACAAATAACTTATAACGCCCGACGAAAATAACTAACGTCTGTTGTAACGCATTAACTTTATTAATGAAAACAGGCAGTTCATGACCTTTTTTCGCATTAATTAACAAAGGTTTTAACAAAGGGAAAAGCAATAGCACGGTAATGAGTGCACCAAGTAAACCAAATAAAGTAAAAATAGCAATTTGTTGAAACAAAATAAAAGGCGCAAACATTAATAAACCGTAACCCGCGCCAGTAGTAACAAAGCTCATTATCAAGGAGGCACTGATACGATTTAACGGTTGCTCCGCTAGTTTACTCTTGTCTATATCACTTTCAGCATTATTCCCAATGGCATTATCAGCAAAAGTCAATTGGGTTAACGCGTGAAAACTATAATCTACAGCAATACCAATAAGCGTGACAGAAAAGACAAAGGCAATAATATTGATTTCATTATAAACCTGACTTAATGCCAAATAGCCATAAATGAAACTAACGAGAACTAAGGTAAATGTCGCGATCAACGCGGTAATGCTACGATAAAACCAAGCAATTAACAGCAAGGTAGCTAACAAGGAAATACTGCCATAAAGCATCATTTCAAACTGACCAATACTACTGGCTTTGCTGGAATAAAAAAGAGCACCTGTATAAAAATATTCAGCTTCATCATTGGCAATTAATTTTTCAAACTGGCCAACTAATTGCTGTGCTGCGTCAATATTAATCGCGGTACTTTTGCTAGTAAAAACAACTAACACATAATAATTATCTTGCTGATATGCAACTAGATGATCTTGTTTTACGCTGAGCGCTGAATTTGCCATTACCGGTCGAGATAAAAAATCAGCCAACGATAAGCTAACATCTGTTGGCAGTGTTAGTGCGACGGCTTGATTGCTTACTTGGTTTAATAAGGAAAACTGATATGAAAACAAGGCGTCTTTATCATCTCCCCGCAATAAACTACGCATTGTCGATGTTAATAACTGCTGCTGATACGGCAAATATTGTTGCACAATATCATCAAAGGTCGCTAGCTGATCAAAACGTGTTTGTGCTGATTTAACTAAAGTGAGTTCGTTGAGCTGTTGTGTTAATTTGTCGGCTTGTGAGATGGCCTGTGATAAGTCTTTCGCCGCCACTAAAACAAGCTGTTTATTGGTCGCTGCTTGGCTAATTTTATCGGTGATTTTGCTAAGTTGATATTGTTCTTTATCGGCAAACAAGGCAGTTAAGTCACCATTGAGCTGCAAGGGTTGTTTTATTTGATTAAAAGCCAATAAAGCACATACCAGCACAAATTGGCCAAGCCAAAGCAAAGCTTTATTTCTTATACTCATCGCTGAGCAATAAGAAATAAACTTAGTGAGCATTAACGTTTTCCTGCTTACTCGATTCTTCATTACTTGTATTCGAGACACTAGCAGTAAAGGTTAGTGCTTGTATTTGTTCTGTCGTTAATGCCCTGGTATTAATTTGCATGAAAATTTGAGTTTTATTACCTTGGGGATCAAATAAATTGATATGACGTTTACTTAAATCAAAGCGAGACTGAGCTTCTGAATCTATACCTTCTTGCTGTAGTGACGCCAAGCATAAATCAACGTGTTGAAATAACTCCTGCAGCTGTTTTGCTTTAGGTTTAAGCGAAAGGCAGTAGTTTTTCGAGACTAAATCAACACCATCGACTAAATCAATATTTTCAACTAAGCTAACACCTTCACCTATTTGCCATTGCAATGGATTTATATCTCCGGTAAAAACCGTAGCAAGCAACAAGCTAAACTCTGAATTATCAACCAGTTGCTCATATCCTGCCTCAGGCGATAAACGTCGATAAATACCGTTAGGCTGTATCAGTATTTCAGAAAACACCGGTGATTGTGTTTGCCACGAGACGTTTTTTTGCTTAACAACAAAATGCCCTGTTGAGCGAATTGGCACGGCTAAAAATTTAAAGTGCTTATGTTGGCTAAAATTACCAGCGCCTTCATTTAACATTAACGCCTGTAATAATGTTGCAGTGCTAATGTTGTGAATAACATTGTTCTGAGTTTCATCAGCTTCAGTAACAACCTCAGCCATACTCTTAACCGCATCAGCACTTTTAGCTTGTATAAAGAAGGTGTAAAACCCAAAAAACATCACAATAACAAGTAATTTTGACCAGTTAAGTCGATTGTTAGCTAACATTTATTTTACCTCGGTTGCTAATGTAGCCTTTATTAAATCCACAAAAACAGATGGACTTTCATACAACATTTCTTCTGTATTTAAATCGACCGCAACTTGCACCGTATGTGCTTTATTTAAAACTTTTCCGGAAGCAATATCGTAAATTTCGTAGGCTATTTTCATTCGAGTTTCATACTCAACCAAAAAAGCATAAACACGAATTTTACTGGAGAATTTAGCTGAAGCAATATACTTTAAACGCATATCAACAATAGGCCAAAGATAACCAGAGTCTTCCATTGCTTGATAATCATAGCCTATCTTATCAAGCAACTGGCAACGCGCATCCTCAAGATACTTTACATAATGACCATGCCAAACAATACGCATAGAATCAACATCATAAAAAGGTACTTTAATATCAACAAAGCTCGATACTAAGGCTTTTTGTGCGGTTTTCCCCAAACAAATATCAGTATTCTCTACTGACTCAGTTATTGACTCAGTTACTGAATCAGTTACAGATTCAACCGCTTGTTTAGCCTCTTTAGTTGCTTCTTTATGCGTTTCTTTGTTCGACAGGTTCTCAGTCATAAAGCGACCAACGTTGGGCTTGGATATAGCCGATAGTTTCTCTTAACAAATTATCAGTAGGTCTGTCTTCTTCAAGCAATTGGAAAAAGCCACTGATATCATCAATCATGCCTTTTATTTCTGGCGTAAGAGATTCAGCGACAATTTCATTATTTAAAATACGTAATCGAATGCCTTGTACTGCTGCCAGCAATGTCGCCGCCAATACTTGTTCGGTAAGCTCTAATATACGCAAACAATCACGCGCAGCAATTGTGCCCATGCTTACTTTGTCTTGGTTATGACATTCTGTTGAGCGAGAAAAAACACTCGCAGGCATCGTCAGTTTTAATGCTTCCGCCGTCCAAGCTGAACAACCAATTTGAATGGCTTTAAAGCCGTGATTGATAAAACGACGCTCTGCAGTAGCCGCACTTAAGTTAGAAGGCAAGCCATGATTCATTTTAACATCAACCAAGGTTGCAATTTGCCTATCAGCAAGATCAGCCAAATTAGCAATACAGTTTTTCATTGAATCCATAGCCATGGCGATATGACCACCATAAAAGTGACCGCCATGTAAGACATGTTCACCAATGCCATCAATAATTGGGTTATCATTAGCGCTATTGAGTTCATTTTCAATCATACTGCGCAGCCAAGGCAGACTATCTTCTAAAACACCGATAACATGAGGCGCACAACGAATTGAGTATCGGTCTTGTAAGCGATGTGAATTTCTTGGGTGTTCATGATGATTTAAATCAGTTTGTATACGTCTGGCAACATTAATCTGTCCCGGGTGTGGTTTAACACTAAATAAAATATCATCAAAATGATGACTATTCCCTTTTAAGGCCAAACTTGATAATGCTGTGATACGGGTCATTAATTTACTGGCATATTGTGCACGACCAAATGCTTGACAAGCAAGTGCTGTCATTACTGCCGTACCATTCATTATGGCTAGACCTTCTTTAGGCCTAAGCTTAAGTGGTGATAAACCTTCTGCTGCAAATGCTTGTGCTGAATTAACGATTTCACCTTTATAATAGGTATCGCGCTCACCAATTAGTGTGCCGGCTACATAAGATAATGGCGTTAAATCACCACTTGCGCCAACAGATCCCTCCTCAGGAATCACCGGAATAATATTGCGATTAACAAGCTCAACAAGCAGGTTTAATAAGTCCCAACTCACCCCAGAATAGCCTTGAGATAATGAGGCTAACCTTGTCGCCAAGATCATTCGTCCTTGTTCTGGTGTAAAAAATCGCCCTAAACCACAGCCATGAAAGCGGGTTAAATGCATAGGTAATTCTTCAACTAACGACATCGGCACTTCAACAGTACAAGAGTCACCATACCCAGTGGTAACACCGTAGATATGTCCTTCTTCTCGTAGCAGTTTATCTAAAAAAGCGACACCTTTGTCTACTTTTTCACAAAAATGGCTATCATCACTTAAACTAACTTTGGCCGTATCCGCAACTACACTAATAATATCTTCAATGGTTAAACGGTTATGACCAAACACAAGATTACTTGCGGACTTATTTTGCACTGTTGTACTCACTAATTTCTCCATTCTGGCATATTAAATTGCCTTATTTATTCACTTGCTGAGTTAGACTCGGCCACTGATTCTGGCTTTGGTGTTATCGATGGCTTAGCCACGGTCTGCCAAAAATTAAAAAAGTTATACCACTGATAAGGGGCTAACTGTACATGTTTTTCTAGACGCATAGCAAAGCGATGCGTTAACTCATGAAAATATTGTTGTCTTTCTTTACGCTTTACTTTAATTGGGTCAGCTATTTTTTCAATATAAGTGCTATAACGCCCCTTATTTTTTAAGCAAAATATCGTATAAACTGGGCAATGCATTATGGTAGCTAAAGCAAAAGGGCCAATAGCAAAAGGGGCTTCTTCACCTAAAAAAGGCACAAAATTGACACTGTTAGGGTTATTCACTGAGGTTCTGTCGGCAAAAATAACCACAGCTTCACCGTCTTCAATTTTTTGTTTTAATTTGATGGTATCATCGGGACCAAAATTATCAATATGAACAAAATTAATTGCTGAATCTGCATTAACTTTTTTTAGAAAATTATTAAATGAAGGAGAGTGTTTGTTATAGGTAATGACATTAAGCGGTTTTTTATTGTCGCCATGGCTAAAAATAGCTCGGCATACTTCCATATTACCTAAATGGGCACTAAGAATAACCGCACCTGGGCCAGTAGACAAACTTTGGTAACCTTCATCACCAACGATATCAACATCCTCAAATTTTACTTTGCCTAACCAAGCATCAAGCTTATCAACAATAGATAAACCAAAAGAGAAAAACACCTTAAACCCTTCGAAATACTTAGCCATCCCTTCTTTTTTAGGCTGACCTTGCTTGGTATGATAATTATCAAGGTAATAAGCGGTCGCTTGACGAGCACTAGTACCCGTAATATAAAAATATACCATCACAGGGGTTAAGCAAATACTAAAAAATATTTTTCCAAAAACTTTATAAACAAAAACTAAGGTATCTATGCCTAACATAGAGCCCCGCTCTTTCATTGTCGACCAGTGTGGTTCGGTCTCTGGCTCTACTGTCTGTGTTTCACTCTGTACTGCACTATGTACAGCGCTCTGCTTAACACTATCTTCTGACTTCATTTCAACGCCTTATCAATCGGACTTGGCATAAGTTTTGCCATAAACAATCGCGTTAATAACTTAGGTAAGCGTATTAACATACCGAAAAACAAACGACTATGCATTAGTGAAATCAATACATTATCATCAAAAACATGAAAGTGAGACAAGCCATTTTCTGGATAATGAACCTTAGTATCAACAAAGTGCATTGGTACACCTTGCCAGTGCAGTTTAACCATGATCTCAATGTCAAAATCCATTTTATTACCTAACGAATTTTGTTGAATTAATTTCCCATAAGCTGCTAACGGATAAACTCTGAAGCCACACATAGAATCTTTGATATCAGTTGATAGTGTTTCTAAAAACACCCAAAAATGGGTAATAAAACGTCCATAATATCGGCCCTTAGAGATACTGCTATCATAAATGGGCCGACCACTGATTAATGCCTTTGGCTGAGTATGTGATTGTTCAAGTAAAACGGCCACATCATTTAGGTCATGCTGGCCATCAGCATCTACTTGTAAAGCATGGCTCCAACCGGCAGCAATAGCGGCAGCTAAACCCGTTTGTACAGCAGCACCTTTACCACCATTTTCAGCGCGATGGATCAGTGTAACTGAGGGATACTTTTTTTTAATTGAGCTAAGCACTTGCTGAGTTTTATCATCAGAGCCATCATCAACTATAATTATTGGTAACTCAAAGCTAAGCAAGGCTTTAATAGTATCATCGATAACTAAGTGATGGTTGTAGTTAGGAATAACAAAACCATAAGCTTGCTCTTTTTCTTGGTCGAAAATTTTATTTTTCTTGTTAGCGGATAAAAGAGACATTAGCTAAATACCACTTTGCCCGAGGCATGTTGAGCATGATTAGAGTGGTAATTAAAGCCAAATTTATTGGCTTTAATTTGTGTTAAGGTTAAGGTAACTTGATAATTCGGTCTAATAATACTTTTAAATTTTAATGCATCAACACTGACCAAATCAGTGATATCTACTCCAAAGAATTGTGCTAAATATTGCATAACCCAATCAAGCTGAGCAACGCCTGGTAATATGGCAGCCTCAGGGAAGTGTCCTTGAAAGTAATATAAATTTTCAGGAATAGTTAAGCTAAGTTCTACTTGGCTATCACTTTGTGTCAGTAGTTCAACTTGTGGTTGAGTTACAAAATCAGTCAAACAAGCTCTCCAATTGCTTTTTATTTAATTTACCTTGGCTATTATAAGGTAAACACGCTACGTAACGAAATTTTCTTGGTAATACTATCGCTTCAAAATATTGCTTTAAATATGCTTTTAGTTGGCGATCAAAGGTAAACTTTTCCAACGAAGTTAACGCCTCTTGGCCTTGCTCTGATAGCTCAACGACCGCCGCTAATATCTGCCGTTTACCCGAAGGTTGTAATACCAATACATAGGCCTGTTTCACCCAGTCATGTTCTATTAAGCGTAAACCTAACTCATCTAACGAACAGCGTTTTTCTTCAATTTTGACAACTCTATCAGCTCGGCCTAAGAGCTTAAATGTATTCTTGCCTATTAGCTCAACTCTATCATCACTTTGATACCAGTTTTGTTTATCAACATAGGGAGATAAGATACTCAAACGTTGCTCATCATCACTTTTACATTGTATGCTATTAAAAACTTGCCAAAGTTCATCCGTTACTTGTTGGCGTTGTCGCCACGCTATGCCACCTGTTTCGGTACTACCAAAGACCTCAATAGGTGCTAAACCTAATGATTCTTTTAAGACCATTGCCGCTTCGGCATTTAACGGACCGCCCGAAGAAAATAACACGCTAAACTGGCTTTTAACTGCGATCAAAACATTGTCAGCCAATAATCTATGATAATACGCTGGACTGGAAATCAAACAAATTTTTCGTACTGATTTTTGCTGCTGTTGAAATGCCTTCATTTGATGGGCTAAATGTTCAGGATACGCCAAAGCTTTTAAATAGAGGTCTCGCCCTGACCACAGCGGCCATAATAATTTAAATAACAAACCATAAATATGCTGATGAGAAACTGTCGACATCACAATAGTACTTAAGGGCTCATCAGAAAATTGTTCTGCAAAGCTTTGCTCTAATTGCTCAACTTCAGTAATTAATTGTGTAAAGGTTTTATTGATAGCTTTTGCTTGCCCAGACGAACCTGAGGTAAAAAAAACAATGTCACAATCAGGATTAAGCCTAAGCGTACTTTCTTTAGAGTTACCTTTAAAGGGCTCTTTAGAGGACTCTTTACTATTGAAATGACTAATAGACTCCGAAGATAAAAGAGAAAGGTCAAACTGATTTACTTGCTGATTTCCTTCTAAGTTAGCGTCATTACTGTCTGTTAAGTAAATATCTGCATGGAGCATGCATTGTACTATTTGCAAAGGTTGACCGTTAGGCGGCAATACTATACGTTTATTTGCTGCAATAAGCGCGAAGAAATATAATGAGAACTGATAACTGTCTTGGCAAAACAATAAGTAACTTTCTTCACTTTGTTCTAAAAAGATATCGCGATAATAGCCAACCTGTGTTTTCCAATGAGTAAAATCAATATCTTGCTGTAGAAAAACGGATGATTGTTTAGGGAATTTCATATGATTATTCTTTTAGCTTACTTTCGCTATGATGTTTTGAGTCTTGAAGTGTATTTTTTGCTAGTTGATTCTTTTTTGATAGTCGATTACTTTTACGCTTAACAAAAAACCTAACCACAAACTCCCCTGCCATTAATAAAGCCATCAACATATAAGAGATCAAACCATTGTAAGCTAGCCATACTTGTTCGTTATCATGAAAAATAGTCCAAGTAGCAATCAATGCATTGATAATAAAAAAGACACACCAAACTTGAGTTACTTTACGGGTATATTTAATGCCTTGTTCATCTAAATTTTCATGTAGACGAGCAATCATTTCAACAACGGAAGGCGGTTTATACAGTGAATAAGAAAAAATAGATAAAAAGCTTAAGCTAACGACCACGGGATAGAACTTTAACGCCAAGGCTGAGTTTGCAATACTGCTATAGGCCAATAAAGATAATACAGCAATTAACAAAATATGAAGGTGAGGAATTTTACTCCCCTTTTTGTTTTTACTGTGATTAAGGTGACGAAAAATAAAAATTATTGCAAATAATGCCGCTAAAACTCCCGGCTCTAGATATTGTAAACCGAAATAGACAATCACCGGGTAGGTTAATAATAATAAAGCCAGTAGCGCGTTTTTCATAACAAAATCATAAAATGGCGAACTAACCCTTACTTGTTTGTATCACTAGTTAACAAATAGTTAGTTATGGGTAAGTTTGGTTAAGTTAAACTAAGCTCTAATAAGTTAATCAAGTAACTTTTTAATCGCGACAATAACATCTTCAACCGTACGTACTTGTTTAAAGTCGTCTGGCTCGATTTTTTTGCCTGTTTGTTCTCTCAATTTAACCACTAAATCCACTGCATCAATACTATCTAAATCAAGATCTTCGTACAGATTGGCTTTAAGGCTAATATCATCAGCATCAACTTCAAAAGCATCCACTAAAATATCGCTTAACATGATAAAAAGTTGTTCATTCGTCATTTTTTTACTCACTTAGCTGCGACTTTGTGCAATAAACTCACATAAGGTTTTCACCGAATAAAAGTGTTTTTTACTATCGTCTGAATTGTTATCAATTTTTACATCAAAGGCTTTTTTAATGGCAACACCAAGCTCTAACGCGTCAATAGAGTCCAAACCTAAACCATCAACAAATAAGGCATCTTCATAATCAATATCTGCGGGCTCAATATCTTCCAAATCTAAGGTATCAATTATTAACTGTTTTACTTCTACACTTAAGTTATTCATGGCTGAATAATTCCTTTATATAATTTAGCTAGTACTAACGTTCTTATTAAGTTGCCATAAATGGCGCTTACTACTAATACTGGCGGCTTCACTGCTATTGTAATAAAATTTCAGAAAATCTAATACTTGCATTTGCGAATTTTCGAGTCTTTGTTGACCACTGTTTGGCTGTATTTTTAAACTATAAGTATCGGGATACAGTTCAGATGTCAGTGCTTGTTCTACGGAGTCTAGCTCTGCAGGTTCTAATTTCGCTGACTCTAACTCTGTTGACTCTAACAGTAAAGCACAAGCGATAGAAACTTCATCTTGCGCAATATATTGCTGATACATCTGTGGCACTAGGGTTTCGGTATAGACTAATAAAATTTGCTGGTAGTTATTAGCCTTAAGTTTTGCTAAAGCATCTAATATAGCGACAAAAAAAGTGTCCTCACCAGCCGAAATTGCCGTTAAAGGCGCTTTATTTCCTGTGTAAATGCTAAATAGACCACCAACAGCATTATGCACAGACAGGCCAAATTGTGTTGGCGAAAGTAGCTCTTGCGCCGCAACATCACTGATCAACTTACTTGTTTTAGCTAAATCACCGTGGCGTGAAGCAAAAACACTCGGTACTGTAGTTAGACACTCATCCGCAGCAGTTAAAGCGCAATGTAGCGCCAGTTTAGCAAAAGGGCTTAAACGACGACGCTGCATAGCAGGTACTTGTTTTAATGGTGGCAACTCATTGCTATCATTAAATTTTTTTTCACCTTGAGCATAGGCTTGCCAATCTTGGGCTGTGATTAAACCACCGCCCCAGGCAACACATTGTTTAATGGTAAATTCCAAGCCCAAAGACCCTTTAATAGCTACACTGATACAAATTAAGACGGCAAATTTTACACTAACTTACCTAGGAGCGCAAACTTGCACATGCTAAATCAACGCTAATATACTATAAAGCAATAGTGTTACGACAAAGGCATTAAAAGATTAAAATAAAAATAAACTCTTATATTTTAATGCACTTATATTATGCCACCGAGTAAACTAACCTGACATTGACGAGTTAAATCATCTTGCTGCCAATGTACTAATACAGCGTAATCAACAAGACCTAACGATAAATCACTTTGCGCCAACAGTTGAGTTCGACTAATAGCGTCTTGGCTAGCCCCGGTGAACAAGTTTACTCCTGTAATAGCAAACTGCTTGGCTAGATAAAAGTTAGCCGAATTACCGACACTAGAAATAAAATCAAGTGGTCTGACATCCTCACCTTGTTCGACAGTTAAGACTAAAGATTGCAATAATTCTACGGAAAAGTAATCTCCTACCCCATACAAACCTAATTGACAATTAGCCAAATCGAGTGACTTTAATTCACTCGATTCAAATAACGACTGTAAGGCTTGCAAAGCAATCAAAGTAAAATTGTCTTTGCGCCTCACTTCAAAAGCCGTTATTTCTTTAACTTGTTTACGCAAAACTTTATTACTGATATTGGCATCATAACTCACCTCAGTACTCGCAAAGCAGTGCATTTTTTCTAGATTGGCTGGCATAACTCTACTAATTTTGTTCGCTTGCGACTGTTGTTCAATTCCCTTTTCAGGTTGTGATTGTGATGGTGCTGTAGCGGAAACATTTTTAAGGACTAGCGCAGCATTATTACCACCAAAACCACAGTGATTTGCTAAGATATAATTTATTTCCGTAAAAGACTTTTCTCCTGTTACCAAGGGCCATAACAGCTTAGTTAGCTCCCCTTTGGATGTATTTACATAGTCTGCGTTAAGACTCTCTACTTTATGATAATCAGGTACTGGCATGAAATCTTGCTTAACAAGCTCGGCTAACAAGGCGATTTCTAAAATACCGCATGCCCCTAATGTATGGCCAATAAAGGGTTTTAATACTAGCGCAGGTATTTTATTAACAAACAAACTTTTTAACGCTTGCGCTTCAGCATAATCGCTAGCGGGTGACGCTGTGCCGTGGGCTTTAATCAACTTAATATCTGTGGCGCTTAGACCAGATAAGGCAATTGCTTGAGCGATAACCTCCGCTATTTTTGAACCATCTTCAGCGGTAGCCGTTAAACTATAAGTATCACAGGATGAATAACCGTCAATCAAAGCTAATTGCTCATGACCTTGAGCTTGCATTGATAACAATAAGGCGCCAACGCCCTCACCCAATATCATGCCGTCGCGTTTGTCACTAAAGGCGTGTAAACCTCGTTCGCTAAGCAACTCTAAACAACTAAACCCCTGCAAAGTTAGTTGATTATAAAACTCACAACCAATAACCAAGGCCTGCTTAACTTGCCCTGTTTTAAGTAAACGTCCAGCATAAATCAGTGCATTGGCACTGGAGGTGCAAGCGGTGCTGAAAGTGAAGTTTAAGGAGTGAAGACCGTATTGGCTAATGATGTATTGATTAAAATGATCTAAATGAGTCAGCCAAATAGCTTTTTGTGCATCGCTAACAACCGCACCAATATCCATAGACGATGAGCCTAAAAACAAGCTCGTTTGTGCTAATTGCTGCGCCGTTAACGACTGCTGCTCAATAATCTGTTCAACGACTTGTGATAACAACTGATAAATGCGCTGATAATCTTCATTTAAAGGCGCTAACGTCAAACGGCTTAACGCACTAGCCTTTAGTGGTGAACAGTCAGGCCAAGTAATCCCCTGAAAATAGCAATTAACGGGATCAACTAAAGGCAGTAATTTTTGTGCTTTGGTAAAAGCATCAATGCCAGAAACACCTTGTCCAAGCGCACTAATACTAGCCACTGCATGAATGTAGACTAGGTTTTCTTCCGCATGTTCATCCATAGAAAAGTTCACTCGCCATTAATGCTGTTTTGCTAAAATTAATTTTGCGATGCTATCAACTGACTGCAAGTGCTGACGACTTTCTTTTGAGCCTTCAATGCTAATGCCATATTTTTTCTTTAAAACTAAAGATAACTGCAAGGCATCAAGAGAGTCTAAAGCAATGCGAGATTTACGACCAAAAAGCAGCTCAGCATCTAAAATATCATCGGCGTCAAAATCATCTTCTTTATCACACTCATCAATAATCAATTGTTTTAATGTTCGTTTAAGCTCTTGCTCTGTCAACCCTAGCGCCATGATAGCTTCCTTGTTTTGTTTTTAAAAATAATGAGGGCACTGATAAAACATAAACTACCAAAGCCAGAAAGTAGCAGGATATTAGGCAACGCCTGAGCAAAACTGACGCCAGCTAAACCTTGTTTTAATAAATCGGCCGACCAGTACATTGGTGAGAATGTCGCTATTGTCGCCAAGGCTGAAGGCATAATATCTATCGGCACCATAAAACCACTCAGTGCCGCTAATAAAATATTGATGCCGCCACCTAATACAATAGCTTGCTCGAAGGTACTTACCAGAGACGCTAATAAAAATGCAAAACCAATAGCCGAAAAAATAATAAAGAAGGCCGAGACCAAATATAAACTAGGATTGTTGATCACCAAAATGTCCTGCCCCGTTAACCAAGGCACACATAACAAACCAACACAGCTTAATAAAAACCACTGAAACAAGCTAACGACACTATAAGATAAAGCTTTATTAAAAAAGTAATACTGCGTAGAAATAGGATAAGTTTGAATGCGCACTAAAGTACCATTTTCTTTTTCTTTAATGAGAGTGGTAGAGATAGGCAAGACAATAAAGTAGAGGCCAAAAATCAGCCATGAAGGAATACTGTACAAGGTTGGTGCACTGAAAATTTGCTCTTGTTGCTCTTCTGCAAGTAAATAATTAACACTCGCACTTTTGTTCACCAAGGTTACTTTGTCAGCTAATGTTAAGTTGTCATCAAAATCACCAACATCCTGCATATAAGCATGCAGTTTTAGCTTAGACAGAGCCACTTTGACTAGCTCAACCACCATAAGGCGCGTTTGCGGTGATGATTTATCAGTAAAATCTAAGCTGAGTTTACCCTGTCCTTGACGTAACAATAAGTTATCCTGAAAACCTGCCTGTATGGTTAAATTCACATCGGCGTTATTTATGTCACTACTATTGCCAAGAGCATCGTCTTTATTACCAACAAGAGCACCTGCACTGCTGGTTTTATTAGGCGTTATTAAGTTAACACTCAAACCACTGCTCTGAAGATATAGTGCCAAAGGAGCTAAATATTGGCTATCTTGTTCACTGCTAATATTTACGGTTACTTTATTCACTAAGTCTTGTTGTTTCTCGCCCATCGCTAGGGTCATGATCAACATAAAAGTAATTGGTAATAAAATAAGAACCGCTAAACTGTGCAAATCATTAGCAATAATAATGGCTTCTTTTTTAATACTTTGTATTAACATTTACTGACCTCCACAGTTTTACTGCCGCAATAAGCATCAAAATAAACTTGCTCAATCGAGTTTTGGGTAAAGTGGATAGACTTAATGCCCTGCATGTTAACCGCTATTAAAGCGAAGGTCTGCTGTAACTGGTTTATATCGACAAGATTAAGGTTAAAACGCGTTTGTCCGCCAACCACAATAAGTGATAACTGCGCTAATAACGCATGGTTTATTTGCTCAGCAAAATATTCCAAAGTGAGCACCATATTATTGCCTTGTTGACTGCAAGCAATAATATGACCCTGTTCAAGTAAAATCACCTCGTCACACAGCTGCTCTACTTCAGTGAGCATATGCGAGGTATAGATCAAGGTTTTTCCTTGAGCTTTTAACTGCTCAAGTAAATTGATGATCTCTTGACGAGAGATAGGGTCAATACCAACAGTCGGCTCATCAAGAAAAATTATATCTGGTGACTTACTCAAGGCTATCGCTATATTTAAGCGCCTTTTATAACCCCCTGATAGACTGTCCGATTTTTGTTTTGCTACGTTTTCTAGCTGACACTGCTGTAAGCTACGCTTTAACAGCGCCTGACGGGCACTGCGCTTGGGTTCACTTAAAGCGATAAAGTACTCAAGGTTTTGCTGTACAGTCAACTCAGGATAAAAAGCATATTCTTGCGGAATTAAGGCAACATGTTTCTTTATATGCGCTTGCAACGATAACTTATGATTATTGTTCTTGTTGTTAGTATTAGGGTAGTAGCTTACCCCTCCCTTTGCAGGAATTAACAAACCACAAAGCACAGAAATCAAGGTTGATTTTCCCGCACCATTAGGACCAATAATACCTAAACATTGACCTTGCTTGATCTTGAGTGATACTGCCTCAAGAGAATAATAATCATTACTAGGGTATTTAAAAGATAAATCTTCAGTTTGTATTACCGTATTTACTTCCTGGGCATTTGTTTGTTCAACCATGTTATTATGAGTATTTCCTTAAGTTTGAGCATAACCGTGAATCAAATTTGTTGCGCTAATTGTGCCGCCTCTAAAATAGCACGTTCGGCATCTAAACCAAGTGCACTTTTAGCGCCACCAATAACATGGCAAGGTTTATCCGTTATTTGGCTAAATAAAGTGTTTTCCTCAAGCTGACCAGTACAATTAATAATATGATCAACGGCCAACAATCTTGGTTTACCCCGCACTAGAATGTGCAAACCTTGCTCATCTATTTTTTCATAACGGACACCAATGGTCATTTTTACTTTTTTATGCTTGAGATGTTGACGATGAATCCAACCCGTAGTTTTACCTAAATCAGTGCCGGGCTTACGTAAGCGACGTTGTAACATAGTAATTGAACGGCGTGCTGGCTGACATTGTCTTTCAACCAAACCACCCGCTCGACTAAGGTTTAAATCGATACCCCACTCTTTAACAAAGTCAGCGACAACATCGCGATCATCTTGGATAAGATGATTATTAACGACGAGATCATTGACTAAGAAAAGTGCTACATCAAAGGCAATGCCACCGCCACCAATAATTGCGACATTTTGGCCAACTTCTTTACGCCCTAATAATACATCTTGATAACTCAGTACTTTACCTGATTCTAAACCTTGCTCAATGCCTGAAATATCAGGGATACGCGCTCGCACACCTGTAGCAATAATAACTTCATCAAAAGCAGTTAAGTTCTCCACGGTAACCGTTTTATTCAGTTTGATGGTCACGCCAAGTTTTGGTAATAACGTCTTAAAATAACGCAATGTTTGCAAAAATTCTTCTTTTCCCGGTACTTTTACAGCTAAATTAAATTGGCCGCCAATTTTGTCACCCGCTTCAAACAAAGTCACTTGATGACCACGTTGCGCTGCATATTTAGCAAACGCTAAACCCGCGGGTCCTGCACCAACTACCGCAAGATTTTTAATATGATCTGCGCGAGGGAAATTTAATAACGTTTCGTTACACGCTCTTGGATTAACTAAACATGAGGCTGTTTTTCTAATAAAAATTTTATCTAAACAACCTTGATTACAAGCGATACAAGTATTTATGTCATCCGCATTATCGGCCATGGTTTTATTAACAAAATTACTGTCCGCTAAAAAAGGCCGCGCCATAGAAACCAAGTCTGCCATGCCCTCCTTTATCACCTGTTCAGCTTTTTCAGGGCTATTAATGCGATTACTGGCTATCACGGGGATAGTAATATGTTGTTTTATATTTTGGCTTAAGACACTGAACAGACCGCTAGGCACTGAGGCAGCGATGGTCGGGACTCGTGATTCATGCCAGCCAATGCCAGTATTTATAATATTAACACTGTGAGATTCGAGCAACTTAGCTAGAGCAATCACTTCACCCGCCGTACTACCTTGCTCGATTAAATCAATCATGGATAAACGAAAAATAAGAATAAAATCATCACCAACGGCGATGCGTGTTCGTTTAACAATTTCCAAGGCAAAACGAATACGGTTTTCAAAACTGCCACCCCATTCATCAGCACGTTGGTTGGTCGCCGGCACTAAAAATTGATTAATCAAATAACCTTCAGAGCCCATAATTTCAACGCCATCATAATCCGCTTGTTTGGCTAACAAAGCGCTATGAACAAAATCGCTTATTTGGCCTTCAATTTCAGTAACCGTTAATTCGCGAGGTGCATAAAGACTAATAGGCGCTTGAATGGCTGAAGGAGCCACTTGGTTAACATGGTAACCATAACGACCCGCGTGTAAAATCTGCATGCAAATTTTACAGTCAAACTCATGTACCGCAGCGGTAATTAACTGATGGTCGCTGATATCACTTTTCTTTGCCATAATGGCACGGTCTGGTGCAACGATGCCACTTAAGTTAGGGGAAATCCCACCAGTAATAATTAAGCCAACACCACCTTGAGCGCGCTCACGATAAAACGCAGCCACTTTAACAAAACCTTGTTCGGTTTCTTCCAAACCCGTATGCATGGAGCCCATCACTACACGGTTCTTCAGTTGCGTAAAACCTAAATCAAGTGGGGCTAATAAAGAGGGAAAGGGCATAAAAGACTCAACAAAATACAAAGTAGTGGTAAAGCTGGCATCACGCCAATAAAGCGCCGCTAGACTAGCAAAAATAACAACTCGCTGCAAAAATAATCATTTTAAAACACATCTATACCCAAGTCACTTCAATATGCTTGTTTCAGGACACCTGAGCGGTTCATGTTCAAGGCGTGTATTTTATTAATGGTTGTTCCCTTAATGAACTACACAACGATGAACTTGATTTGCTCAGACGTCCCCGCAGGGCTGGTTTAAAAACGCTTTACACATCGTTATTGATTTCGACAAGGAAACAACCATTCACTTCAATCAATGCCTTGTCTAAAGGCGCTTTTAATTCCAGCTGAAGCATGCATCTTGAGGTAACTTGGGTATATTAATGACGTTTTCTTTTTTTACGCTTTTTCTTATTGTTTAACTTAATCATTAGCACCTCAGGTAAAGGCTCAGTTAATGCCTCAGTTGCAGCTTCAGTTAAAGGATGACTAAAACAAACATCGATGGCCATGGGCTGACCTAACATTACGCTAGGGTTAGTGCTAAAACCGAATGGCTCTTTAGGGATACCGTTACTAGCATAATCTAATTGTTGATTATCATTGATATCTTGAAAAACTCGTACAATATATCGACCAGTATCTAAGGAGTTTAAAGTGAATGACAACTCAGTTTGACTAATAACTGACTGACCTGATTGCATTAAGGTCAACTCCTCCCAACTTACTTCTTTATTAACAGGGCAAGAAAACAGCTGGTAATGCAGCTGCCCTTTCTTTTGTTTAATACGTTCAACGGTTATTGAAAGTGGTGATAATGGTGAAAATGTTGATAACTCACTTTTATTGGCAACAGCAAACGAGGGCATAACCGCGGTAAAGAACATGCTTATTAACAACGTTAACAACAATAATGTTGATGTACTTGATTTCATCTGATGGCCAACCGTTAAATTACGAATTTATTCTAAAGTATTAAAGCAAAGACATCTATTGAAGTATTAATAACAAAGAGTGTTATCTATCACCTTACATATCACCTTACAGAACTCGCATCTGAATATGCTTTGGGTATAATAAACAAAATTTATATCCTTATAGGTATCTTAAGTGCGCAAAGTTCTCGTTATTAGTTACTCTCAAACAGGTCAATTAACTCGCATTAGTGACTCTGTTGTTAAACCTTTAGAGCAGGACGAGACTATTCAGCTTGATTATCTTGAATTAGAGCCTGAGCAAAGTTATCCTTTTCCTTGGCCATTCCTAGGCTTTTTTCATATATTTCCTGAAGCCGTGAAGATGACACCGCAACCGCTCAAAGACATAAACAATGATATATTAACAACAGATTACGATTTAATTATTTTAAGCTATCAAGTATGGTTTTTGTCACCTTCTATTCCTGTTTCTTCTTTTTTACAAAGCCAAGCGGCACAAAAGCTCTTTAAGAACAAAGCCGTTGTTACCATTATTGGCTGTCGTGGTATGTGGTTAAATGCACAAGAGAAAATGAAAGGTCTGCTTAAAAAACTAGACGCAAAACTAGTAGATAACATTGCCCTTACTGATGATTGTGGCGCTGCCTTTAGCTTTCTAGCAACACCACTTTGGATGTTTACTGGCAGAAGAAAAGCTTATTCGTGGTCGCCAAAAGCAGGTGTCAGTGATGAGGATATTAGCAACGCCCGTCGTTTTGGTGTTGCGATAACAACAAGATTAAATCAAAATCAGCAGCCCATTACACAACCAATGCTTAAAGGTTTGGCCGCGGTAAAGATTAATGAAAAACTCATTGCTAGTGAACGTGTTGGCAATCATAGTTTTACCATTTGGAGTAAATTGCTCACTCGTTTAGGGCCACAAAACTCAAAGCGTAGAAGTTGTGGCTTATTCGTCTATGTGTTATTTTTGCTGACCTTAATACTCACTGTTGTCCCTATTAGTGCCTTAATCAAAAAACTGATAGCCCCACTAACCAAAAAACGAATCAGTGTACAAAAAGCATATTTTGCCGAACCCTCTGGAGAATAGTAGTAGCTAATGGAATTTATTGCTCAAAATAGAACAGAAGAAAACTCAGTTTATATCACTCGCTTAAGTTCAGTCATGCCGAATGCCCCGGTCAATAATAATGATATGGAAAAGATCTTGGGGCAAGCAGGTGAGCAACGGTCACGCGCAAAATCAGTTATCCTTCGCAGTAATAAAATTAAGAGTCGTCATTATGGCATTGACCCAGAAACCGGAGAGTTTAATTATACTAACGCTTCCTTAGCTGCTGAAGCCGTGACAAAACTGATACCTGAAGCAGAGGAATTAGCACAAATAGACAGTTTAATTGCTAGCACTTCGGTTCCGGATCAAAGTTTACCGAACCATGGCGTGATGGTACATGGCGAATTAAAAAATCCGCCTTGTGAAGTAATTTCCACCGCAGGTATCTGTTTATGCGGTATGACCGCATTAAAATATGGTTATTTAGCGATAAAATCACAAGAGCAAAAGAGCAGTGTTGTGGTGGCGAGCGAGCTTGCTTCCGGTATTATGCATGCCGATAATTTTCAAGCAGAGTGCGAGCATAAAGTCACGGAGCTATCAGTTAAACCAGAGCTAGCTTTTGAGAAAGATTTTTTACGTTGGATGTTATCTGATGGGGCTGGTGCGGCCTTGCTTAGCAATAAGCCAAATTCAACTAGCCCATCACTACGTATTGACTGGATTGATATTTTATCTTTTGCTAATGAAATTGATACTTGCATGTATGCTGGCGCAGAAAAAGAACAAGGTCAATTTAAAGGCGGTTTACGCTTTAACAGCTTAGAGCGCGAGCAACAATCTATTGGTGCAATAAAACAAGATGTTAAATTATTAAACGCAAACATTGTTAAACTGACCGTAGAAAAAGCCTTAAGCAAGATAATTGCTAAACGTCAAATTAGCCCTAATGACTATGACTATTTTTTACCGCACTACTCTTCTGGTTATTTCCGTGAACCTTTATATCAAGGTTTGTTGAATATTGATTTTGAAATTCCTTTTGAGCGTTGGTTTACTAACTTAACCACCAAAGGTAATACTGGCTCAGCGTCTATTTTTATTATGTTAGACGAATTGTTTAATAGTAATGACTTAACGCAAGGGCAGAAGTTATTGTGCTACATTCCTGAAAGCGGCCGATTCTCTAGTGCTTTTATGCAATTAACCGTCGTTTAAAAAACAGCCTTAAAGGATTAACCAATGAACGAAAAAGATGTACCACAAGATAGTAGTTCTACCTATCAAGGACAAAAAAAACTAATTTATGCCGTAGATGATAATGGGCAATATCTCGGCGTTAAATCAACAGGTTGGGAAGTTGAAAGTTTTGCTACTCAAATGGCTGTTGATGACCTGCAAGAGCAGACTGATGAAGCACTAAGACAAGCACATCGCAATGAAGTATCTCCACTTGCTTATCATATGCTCAGATTACGTTTTGACCTTGGTTCATTGGCGCAAACAACAGTTTTTTTTCAGTGGCAAATAAAACGTCATTTAAACCCGAAAATATTTGCGAAATTATCAAAGCGAAAATTAGCGGTTTACTGTGAAGTAATGAAATTAAGTCAGGATGAACTGACGAGTATACCCCAACCTACTCAGCCAACATCGCCACCATCGCCAAACAACCAACCTTCCATAGACAATGAGTAAGTAAAGTAGCCATGACAGATATTATTTTACCGATAGAACATCAACAATCATCACACTGCGAAACGGGTGTCATTTCTACCTTATTACGCAGTAAAGGTTTAGACGTTTCTGAGCCAATGGCTTTTGGTTTAGCATCCGCACTGGCCTTTGTTTATCTACCGATAGTAAAACTAGGTGGTTTACCCTTGATTGCTTATCGTATGCCGCCAAAAACCATCATAAAAACTGTCTGTAAAAAGCTAAAAGTTGATTTATCCAGTCAAACGTTCAGTAATCAAATAAAAGGCATGCAAGCTCTAGATGATGAATTAGCCAAGGGTAATTTGGTCGGGCTGCAAACCTCAGTTTATTGGTTACCCTATTTTCCTGAAGACATGCGCTTTCATTTTAATGCTCATAATTTAGTGGTTTACGGGAAAACAGCCGCAGGTAATTATTTAATTAGCGATCCGGTGTTTGAACATTTAGTTGAGTGCCCGAGTGAAGACTTGCAGCGCGCGCGTTTTGCCAAAGGCGCTTTAGCAGCGAAAGGCCGTATGTACGTTATTCGCCAAGTCCCAGAACAGGTAGATTTAACGCCGCATATTTATGCTGCCATTAAGAAAACTGCCCGTATGATGCATGGCATGCCAGTGCCTTTTATCGGTAATTATTTTGGCGCAAAAGGCATAAAAACCTTAGCTAAAAAAATTAGCTCATTAAATAAAACCAAACCTAAGTATCAAAAACTCTTTTTAGGAAATATTGTCCGCATGCAAGAAGAGATTGGCACAGGTGGTGCTGGTTTTCGCTTTATGTTTGCCAGTTTTTTAACTGAGTCAGCTAAAGTTACTGGCAATGACAATCTACAAAAAGTAGCCACGCAAACCACAACAGTTGGTGATAACTGGCGCGAATTTGCCATGGAAGCAGTACTGTTTTGTAAAAAACGAAAAGAAGTAACATTAGATAATGTTGCCAATAAATTAGTCAGTTGCGCCGAGCAAGAACAAACATTAAGAGCCGAGTTATTAAAAATAAAAAACAATTAATTGCGAGCTATTTCAAGCTTGCTTAAAGCTTTAAAATCTTCAGCTATAAACATGTGAAGCTATTAATTAAACGCTTTTACCTGTTTTTTAACCTTTATGAATCATTAGATGTTGGTGCATTTTAGGGTGCTAGCAAAGCTAGAAAATATCCTTGTGTAGAAATAAAAAAAGCCAGATTGAAAGTCAACCTGGCTTGAGTAAAAGGCGAACATGTTTGACCACCTATTTTCAATAAAAACAAATCAATAGTAGGAACGTGTCAAACCTACTCTAGATTGTTTTTATTTTTAAAACTTAATACTAGCGCCCAAGTAATAACGAGTACCAAATTCGTCGATACTGTGAACAACATTGCCAAAGTCAGGTTGGCGTAAAACCAAGGCTTCATTGGTTAGATTAACTGCCTCAATAGATATATCGATATTTTCCATCGCATGCCAAACAATTGAAGCATCGAGCTGGTTGTAGGCGTCATTGACAGCGGCGTTGCCGCTATTGTTGTATTGACGCATCCATTCATCACGGTAGTTATATGCTAGACGAGCACTAAAATGATCATTTTCATAATAGCCCGAAACGTTAAAGGAGTTTTTCGATACTTCGTTTAGTGGTACTGTTTTACCCGCTGAATTAGTCACTTCACTATCGGTATAAGTGTAATTTCCTTGTAAACCAAAACCATTACCAAAGTCATGTTGAGCTTGTAATTCTAAGCCAGTTACATCAGCCGTACCAACATTACGAGAGCGAGTAACTAAACACGTTTCAGAACATCCTTCATAAGACTCTACTGCGGAAGTTGTTTCAATATAATCACTGATGTTTTTAATAAAGAATGTTGCACCAACAATTGAAGCATCATCAAAATACCACTCTAAACCGATATCGTATTGGTCCGCTTTGTAAGGTTCTAAATCAGGGCTACCAACAGTCGCTGTACCAAAACTCACCGAAATTGTTTCAGCCATTTGCATTGCATCGTAATCAGGGCGAGAAACAGTAGATCCAGCGGCAAAACGGAAAATAAGGTCTTCAGATATATCAGCAGCAATGTTTACACTAGGTAAAAAGTTACTGTAGTTTTTCGTTGCTTGCGCAGGGGCTCCATCAATACTACCTTTTGATAAAACATCAGTATCAACGTAACGTAGACCTATGTTACCGCGAAAACCATCACCTTCAAAATTACCCTTGATATAGGCTGCTGTAATGTCTTCTTCAATTGAGAATTGGCTTAATGTTGTAGTTCTATCCGCTTGATTCTGGTGGGCATAATCCCATATTCCACGATTACCTATTGGGAAAGCCGATAAGCTTCCAACACGGCCTTCTTTACTATGTAAGTCTGTAGCAAAACCACCATTGTAATCGCTAAGATTCAAACCGTCGGCTATACCCTTATTTACGTCAACATCGCGATAATCTGCTCGTGAGGCAAAGGTTTGACTTTGATATTTTAAACCCACATCAAGTGTTGTAAAAATGCCTTGTTCAAGCTGGTAAGAAAAGTCAGATTGAATGTAATCAATGTCGTTATCACGAACATAATTGACGTAGGTAAACTCCCAAAAAAGATCAAAATTATCGTGACTACTCATGTAATCTGGATTAGTTGGAATAATTTCAAGCGCACCATCTACATCGTAGGTATAACCGGCGTTAGCGGCGTTGTCTGTGTCACCCCACCAAGTACTGCTCTGTAATGTACGTCCTTCAGCACTAGAGCTACCCGCAACGATATCTACTGACCAATCATCACCGGTATACTCTAGCGTAAAATTTAGTGCATCGGTTTGCATTTCAGGCGTACGTAAAACCGTATTATTAAATAATGGCGCTAATCCGGGACCAGCGGTACCGTTAGTTGTTCCACGTGTAAGTACACCAGAATTGTTCGTGGTGATAGAGTCACCATCAAGTGTACCAAAACCAACAATACCAAATTGTGCTGTGTTAATATGATCATTATTCAGTTCAAATAAATTGTAATTTACACTTAACATCAAATCATCTGATGGCGCATATTGCATTGTTACTTGGGTACTTGAACGCTCTCTATCTTCATCAAATAAAATCGACGACATTGCGCTATAAGAATTATGAGATACGCCATTATCATCAATAAAGCTTGCGCTAGGCGTACCAAAATTAGAAAGAGTTTCACGATGTACCTTCGACTGTTCATTTGAATAAGCCACTAATATGCCAAATGTTTCATCGTCTGTTTTCCAGCTACCTAATGCCGAATAAGCAGGGTTCCATTCTTCCGAGTTTTCATGGTATTCACCATCAACAGAAGCAAAAAAAGTACCTTCATCTAAGTCTAAAGGTTTACGAGTTTTAAGGTTGACTGTGCCACCGATGGCGCCTTCGTTAACATCGGCTTCTACTGACTTATATAAATCCATACCTGAGATTTGCTCTGCTGCTAACATCTCAAAATTGAAGCTACGGTTAATACCACCTAAGTCAAACCAACCAACACTTGCAACATTTTGGCCATTAAGCAGTACCAAACTATGCTCTGGAGCGGTACCACGCACCGTTACACCACTCACTTCACCATATGTTCTAACAACAGTAACACCGGGAATACGCTGCATCGCATCACCAATATTTTTATCAGGAAACTTACCAATATCTTCTGCTGAAATTGAATCTAATACAGAGTCACTGAAGCGTTTATTATTTAACGCCTTAGTCAAGCTGCCACGAATCCCCTTAACTTCAATGACTTCTACATCACCTCTATCTTTAAGGTTTTCCTCTGTCACTTCTGCTGCAGAAACGTTATTCATCGCGCCGACTAACGCAATAGTACTGAATGAAATGTAACGCATCGCGGTATTATTTTTAATTAAGTTAACGAGTTTTAATGACATATCCTTCCCTTCCCTCTTGTTGTAGTTTTTTATTTATTCTTTTGGTAGATATTATTGAGTGATCTTTTTGTTTATGTAAAATGTTTTTACTAATACAATAATCAATCATTTTGACTAAATGTCAATCGATTATTAACAATAAAAAATTTGACTCGGTCTATTTTTCTTTAATTAGTTGTTTCGCAAGTGATTTTGCACTAACTGAACGACTTGAATAAGCACAAACATAAGTACTTATTTCACTGTTTTTTGTTAGTTTCTTTAATTCATAATCTGAACGAAGCGCTAAAACCATCAGCTTTTCATTAAATATTTTTATGGTTTGTTCGATACGTTGAAGCTGCTCTTTTTGCGGAAAAGTTTCTCCCGGCAAGGGATAATCTTCAGTTAAGACAACAATAGGACGTTGCGCATCAAGGGTTTTATTACCGGTCAATACTTGAGAAAATTCTTCATAGGATAAATACGACACTTTTGCCCTTGACTGCAATAATTGTCGATAAAAAACTTGGCTTGCCGGTACGGCATCATTAGGACCGATACCACGACTATTGACTAAATTTTCATAACTTTGCGGATTAACAGCACAAGTAAAATAGAACTCACTTTCTCTTAACGGCCATAAACCTTTATCATTTTTGAGCACGTTAATCGCCTGCCGAGCAGTGGCTTCGACTGTCTGCTGACAAACATTGTTCGAGAGTTTATTGGTTGAATTTTCGTTCTTTATTTTTTGATATTTAAAGCACAAAACATGTTTTAAAGTATCATCAAGCTGCGCTAAGCTAAGATCACCATTGCGTACTGCAGCAATAACACCGCTAATAGTATCTTGCTGAATTTGTTTGTAAGGTGTGGTTTCGTTTTCATAATGCTCTTCACTGAGCATAATCATATGGGCGCCTGCCTTAAGCGCTAAAACAGCCGCTTCACTAGGTGAGTAATTTTTACGCATCGCCCACATGTTCATACTGTCAGTAATAATCAGTCCTTCAAAACCAAGCTCTTCTTTCAGTAAATTTGTCAGTATCTTTTTAGAAAGCGTTGCGGGATATTGAGCATCAATAGCTGGATAATTAATATGAGCCGTCATAATAAGGCCAACATCATTTTCAATAGCAGCAATAAAGGGCTGCAAGTCTTCTCTTAGTAACTGCGTTAAATTCTTATTTACTTCAGGTAAAGCCCGGTGACTATCCGTTGCGGTATCACCATGGCCCGGAAAATGTTTGGCACAAGCTAAGTTTCCTGTACGGTTAATGCCTGAAACCGCCGCAGAAACATGTTGTGCAACATGCTCAGGTTGTTCGCCAAATGCCCTTTGCCCTATGATAGGGTTGTCAGGATTACTGTTAACATCTGCACAGGGAGATAATAAAGTGTTGTAACCAATGGCTTGCATTTGCTCAGCAAAAATTTGATACATAGTTGTCGTTAAGTTCAAGTCATTCGTCATACCTAAAGCGAGATTACCAGGCCCTAAATCTGTCTCTTGGGTCAATATTCCCCATGCACCTTCTTGATCAACCGCTAATAATAACGGCGCATCACAAGCACGTAATGCGGCTTGTTTTTGCAGCGCTGCTGAGAGTATTTTTGCTTCTTGAAGTGTGCGAGCATTATCATCTGTTAGGTAAAACCCGCCAACATGCATATTTTTAACGAGATTTAAAGCATAAGCGTTATCTTGTCCTGCGAAAGCGAGGATAAATAATTGCCCTACTTTTTCTTCTATTGTTAACGTTGGGATAAGTTGTTCGATTTTTTTCAAATAGCTCATTTGACATTCCTTAGGCACAGCGAAGCCCTATCGCGAATATCATGGTATTAAACATGCTCGCGATTTTATAAATTTTTAGATAAAAGTTCTGACAGATTAAGCGGCTATTTTTTTAGCACCCGTAATCAAACCGACCAAGTCTTCTTTGCTTACTTCTGGAACAGCAACGTCTGCAACAGAGCTGCCTTGATATAAAACCACCGCACGATCACAGGTTTCTACTACGTGTTGCATGTTATGGCTGATCAAGAGTACTGCGACACCTTGTGAGCTAATGACCTTAATTAAGTCATTCACTTGCGCGCTTTGCTCTACGCCAAGCGCAGCAGTTGGTTCATCCATTATGACAATATCCGCGCCCCAATTTACCGATCTTGCAATTGCTATTGCTTGGCGTTGGCCACCAGATAAGTTATGGATTTGCTCTTTATAGGAAGGGATACGGGTATTTAAACGATTTAAAGACTTTCTGGCTCTTTTGGTCATGGCTTTGGTATCAAGCCACCCCAACCAACGCAGTATCGGATTTTTGTGTTTTATTTCTCGGTTTAGAAATAAGTTTTGCACAATATTAAACTCTGGGATCATGGCAAGATCTTGAAATACCGTTTCAATGCCAACCGCACGAGCATCTTCAGGAGAATTAATAAATACCACTTTGCCATTCACTTTAATTTCACCACTATCTGGTGCATGGATGCCGGAAATACATTTAACTAAGGTTGATTTACCCGCACCATTATCCCCCAATAAACCAACAACTTCGCCTTTATTTATGGTAAAGCTAACGTCTTGAAGTGCCTGCACTCCGCCAAAGCTTTTTTTAATTGAACTAAGCTCTAATGCTACTTGATCTAATGCTGATCTAACCACGTCGTATCTCCTTCACACCAATGGCGACTGCAATCACCAAAATTACACCACGAGCAATCATTTGCTCATTTGTTGAAAAACCTGACAAAATTAAGCCATTATTAATAATACCCATTAACCAGGATCCTAAAATAGCGCCAACAATACAGGCCCTGCCGCCAAACAAACTTGTACCGCCAATAGCGACTGCAGCAATAACGGTTAACAAATCAGCTTCACCTAAGGTATATCGAGCGCCATGTAAACGACCTGCATATAATAAACCAGCCAATGCCGCTGCCGTAGACGAAGCAATTAACGCATACAAACGAACTCGCGTAACCTTGATCCCCATAGCTCTTGCTGCTAATGGGCTACCACCAACCGCTAATAAATGTCGGCCCGCGGCAAGTTTTTTCAAAACAATATAAGCGATACCGCTAATCACTAATGTCCAAATAAGCAATATCGGCATACCTAATATTTTGCCTGAGCCAAACCAAAAGGTGAAATCTTGATTAATAATAGGTACCGACTCTAAGTTAGTTAATTGTCTAGCGATACCCGTGATAATACCCATTGTGCCTAGTGTTATAAGTAAGGAGGATACCTGTAATCGCTCAATGAGTAAGCCATTAATCAAACCAACCGTAACACCGACTAAGAGCGCACCTAAAACAGCTAATGGAATACCCGTATGTTGCAATAATAACGCGCCAACTAATGCACTTAATGCAACCACGGAGCCAATAGATAAATCGATATGTCCTACGGCTAAAGCAAAGGTTAACCCCACAGCCATAATAGTGAGTGGCGCCGTTTGTTTAACAATATTCATAAAGTTTGCCAGTGTTAAAAAGGCAGTGTCGTGTAAGACAACAGCAAAGAAGAATAAAACAAAGAAAAATATGTAATAAATAAAAGCTTCTCGCTGTAGTGCAATCTGCTTAAGTTGGTTCAATGATAAAATATGGGCATTCATAAGGAGTCCTTTACTGTTGTAATGCTTGCGTTAATAACTTGGGTAATGGCTTTTTAAATGCTTGCTGCCATGCCGAAGAAATATTGGTTTTAGTAACCTTATCAAAAGGTACAATGGTAACCTCAGCTGCAGATTGTCCTAATATTGCTGCTGCACCTAACTTAGCCATTGTTGCGCCGATGTCATAAGGTCTATCGGCAACTGTACCGTATAAGTTTCTATTGGTTGCCATGTCTAATAAGTTATTGACACCTAAGTCATGAGTGATCACTTTAATATCAGGCCTATCTAACGATCGTAATGCTTCGATAACCCCCTCTGCAGCACTATCCCATGAAACATAAATAGCTTCAATTTCAGGGTGTTGCAAAACCATTGCTGCAGCTATATTGCTCGTTTCGTTTTCTTTAACAAAGCCCTTCTCAACGACAATATCTATAGCCGGAGTAGACTTTAGCGCTTGCCTAAAAGCATGGTCTCGATTATTAGTAATAAAATACTTAGCATCATGATAAATAATACCTAACTTACCTGACTGCTTTAATGCATCAATGGTTAATTCAGCCGCAGCTTCACCCATGCCGAACATGTCATCGGTAACGATACCGACATAATCTTGATGGTGGATAAAACCTTCAATAGGATTGCTTAATAAAACCAGTTTTGCACCATGACTAATCGCATTACGATAGCTGCTTTTAGTGCTGGTACTATCGACAGAGAGCGACAAAATAATATCAGGGTTTAGCACACTCACATTTTCTAAATCGGCAACTTGCTTAGCGGGATCAAATTGTGCGTCGGTAACCGCAACTACCTTGATACCAAATCGAAGAAAGGTTTCCTTTGCTCCTTGACTCACCGCACTAACCCAAGCACTTGAACCATGCCATACCAATGCAGCTGTAAGCTCTTTATTTTTCAACGTCGCGACTTGCTGTTGAGATAACTGAATATTCTCTGATTTATCTGCATTTGTTATGCTGTTAAAGTCAACGGCTAACAAAGGAGAGGTGAAAGAAGTGACTAAAAGAGTAAAAACAAAGCTAATGCTTTTACTAATAAAGCTGCAGTTATTACAACTTTGGGGCTTACGTGATAGTGTCATAAATACGCCTAGTTTGATTCTTTAATGCACACTATATTAGAGAGAAAAAACAATATGTCAAACATTTTGACTTAATATTGTTTCTTTCATTTTTTAACATTAAATGAATTAAAAAATTTTCACAAAGAGTACTTTATAATTTAAAGTGCGTACAATAGCCGCGGTTATTATTATTTAAATAGAGGTGTGTCTTCACTTGAAAGGCTCTAATTCAAAACAAAATAAAGCCTTAAACTTACGTTTAGTGCTCTCAGAAATCGTCACTCAAGCACCAATTTCCAGAGTAGAGATTTCTCGACAAACCCACCTAACCAAACAAACCATTACCAATATGGTTGAAGAGTTACTTGATATTGGTTTGGTCGTAGAAGCAGGCATTAAAAAAGAAGGTACTGTCGGTAAGCCTTCTAAAATGTTGAATTTGAATCAAAAAAGTCATTATAGCTTTGCGATACGCATGTTTCCTCAAAAAATAGAAGCGGGTATTTTTTCGTTAACGGGTTTAGCGATTGAAAAAATGCAAATTGACTACACTAAAGGCGATGAATTTGCAGTCATTAGCAATATCTTTACCGCTTTATTAAGCAAGGCAAAATTAACATCATCTGAAATACTTGGTGTCGGCATTACTTTCGTTAGTAATAAAGAACATAACCTACCAAATTACCAAAACAATATGCTTTTTAAACAAGCATTAACAGATTCTTTATCGCTACCAGTAGCAACAGAATCAACGGCTTCAGCCTGTGCTGCATATCAGATGTTATATGGTGAAGCGAAACATTTACATAGCTTTGTTTATGTACATATTTCTGATGTCGTTGAGGCTGCTGTTGTTTATGATAGAAGCATATTACTCGGCTCAAATGGTTTAACAGGCGCGATCGGTGAGCTCTTTGTCACACCCGAAACAGATAATGAGACGGTTGAATTAGGCCGACTAAATGACTTCTCTTCACTTAATTCACTACAGGAACATTGTGGTCAATCATTTACCTCTCATGAAGAGCTCATGCAATATTGCTTTGATAATCCAAAGAAGTTTGAGCTTTGGTTAGAAAAATCTGCAGAGCCAATGCGCATTGCCATCCATTCTTTAGAAACCCTATTAAACTGCCAGACAATAATTATTGGCGGTGATGTTGATTCATGGTTTCTGGATAAATTTATTACACAACTTCGTCCCTATATTCCGTCTATCGCGCAATATGGGGACCGTAGTGTTGTCCGTTTAATCAAGGTTCCGCAAGCAGAGGAATTGTCATTAAAGGCCGCAGCTACCTTACCTTTACATGCAGCGTTATCAATGGGTAATATGCAAACATTATCGTTACCAGAAATTGGAAAATTACAACCTGTGCAACAACTCATTTATATAACGAATAACTAAAACAAATTAGTGTTTGATTAACTCACTCAAGCTAACGTCTTTAGTTAGCTGTTCTTTGGCTCCATAAGCAATTCGGTGAGTACCGTGACAGCGGGCGCAAGCTAATACAGCAAGAGTACCTAACTCCCTGCCCTGCTCCTTCGCAGAGCCAGAGGTTAGTGCGGTTTTCAAACTAGCTAAGGTAGCGTTCATCACCTCGCTTGGGTAGATTTTCCTGTCTTTTTTATGACAATTGACACAAGTTTCACCTAACACCTCCATATTCAAATTAAGCTGACTTAATGAAGATAATGCTAATTCAGTAAAGCCATCTTGGGCTGATATTTTAATTTGATTCACTTGCTGGGTTAACGTCTTCATGTGTTCGTTAAAGCTGACATTGTCGTTAATTTCAATCGAAGAGAAGTCCCCTGTGCGGTAGGTCAACGCTGTAATGGCTTGATATTCATTATGGCAGCCTTCACAGCTTTGCTGAAGTTTATCAAGCTGCACAAAAACTTGAGAATAATCTTTGGCTGAACTTGCCTTATTTAATGCCAACATAGCTTGTATATCGAGCTTTTTTTGCCAACTCGGTATCATCTCGCTTATTTTTAGATAATGCTTACCTAATTGCTCTGCCCATTTTGCTAAATGTTCACTATCTTGCTGCTCAGCATAAAAAGCGACGGCTTGCATTTCTCGACGCAGCTTAAACATATTATGTAGCCAAACTTGTCGTTTGTTTTCAGGCTTATACCACTGAGACAAAGCTGTCGGCGGCATTTTAACTAAAGTCACTTTATTTTGATGTTTGTAAACGACACCAGCGACAACAAGCAAAATAATAACCTGTAAGACAATAAAGTAACTCCAACGCATAAAAAGACTCAATTTAATTTTATAATATCTATTGGTGAATTATAAAAAGAAATAAGAACAAACTTATTGATCGAGCATAACTTTTAATGACCTGGCATTATTATTAATTAATCTGATGCAAACTAGCTTGAAACACTGATACAAATTCACTTTAAATTTTGAACAAAAAAGTTCTCAAGCCCATGGTTGAACTCTCGTACTTTTTTGCTGATGTTATCTCTATTTACATCAGGTAAAAGCAATGTATTAGGTACTAATTCGGCACTAAAAGTCGCTCTATGTTTAGGAACTTTATACCAAGGCTCTGATTTTGTTAAGGTGGTGGGGTCAACACGAAGAACAACTGTGCTGATATTATTTTCAACGTTATTATTAAGCTTATCTTTCTCTTTATTAGCCACTTTATTAGGCGATTTATCTACTGATTTATTAGCAGGTTTATTAGTTACTCTATTAGTTACTTTATTAGTAAAGTCGCTAACATCTTCACCCAAACAACGCAGTGCAATGTTAGCAGCACCACGTTGAAATTTAAGTTTTCTCCCTACGGTTGTTCGAGTGCCTTCAGGAAAAATAATGACGTTATTTCCTATACCTAACGATTTTTTACAATCAACTAACAAACCTTCTGGGTCAGCATTACTAATATAACCGGTGTTTTTAACCACACCTCGTAGAAAAGGATTTTTGAATAAATGCGCTTTTACTACACAGTCAGCATTAGGCATAATAGAAATCAAGACCACAACATCAATAAGCGACGGGTGATTAGCAAGTACCAACTGACCACGTTTTTTTGCTAAAGTTTTTGCCTGCGCTAAATCAAAGCGGAAAATTCCGGTCAAGGCCATTAGACGGATAAAAAACTTAAAAGTATAATGGACTGTTTTACGTGCTTTTTGTTTTTGCTTTTCAGTATCTTTTATGAAAATTTTCTGCAGAGGAAAAATAAATAAGGTGAGAAATACTCCGCCTAAACCAAAAAAAGCAAAACAAAGTCCTGTCGCCAGCACTCGCCACAAATGGTTTAGAAGTCTTAACATAGTGTATTTCTTTTATAAATTAACAGTAAAACAAGTGGCACAATATAGCACATTCAGTCATTTAGTTAAGCTAGGCAGCTGAGGCGATACCTCAGCAATTAAATCATCAACATTGACATTAATTGATAATGAAAATTCGCTGTCAGTTTAAAAACTAACTGCTTTCATCTAACCTTCCTATCTTAATGATTACCCGTTTTTTAATTCTTCCAATAAATCATGAATTTCAGCTTTTAATACTTTATCGACAATTTTATTACAGCTGATTTTAGCTTTTTCTAAATATTCAATTGCACTTTCTTTATCACCTAGCTCTACTTTTAGCGAAGCAATTGAAAAGCCGATTGATGATCTAAAGTCTTTTGAATTTATCGCTTCTGCTTTAAGCAGTGCTTTGTCATAAATAGTAATGGCTAAGGCTAAATCATCAGTAAAGTCAGCGAGAGTTTCCCATTGTACTGGATGATCTTTATCGCTTTCTTCATTTTCGTCACATACTTGCTTTAATTCTTGATAATAATTATCAAAACTAGCTTGATCTTTTTTCTGAACAGCCACCATTAAATTTTCAGCCAAAGTATGCACGTGTTTATATATTTTTGTATTCATGGTTTTGCCCTATTTTCATTTTTAAACAATTTAATGGTGATTATAATGTATTTCGTAAAACTAAGCTTTTAGTTATCTACATTACTAATACCAAATTGATTAAGTTCTTTCCCACTCAGTGAGAATTAAAAGGCTTAGAGGAAAGGCATTGATTGAAGAGAATGGTTATTCAGGAGAATATGCTCCTGCATTCTCTAAGAAGCTACATCCGTGTAGCGTCCTTGTCAAAATCAATAACACCGCGTGTAAGCCTTTACCTTTTATTAGGTACTCGCCCTTGGGAGCTTGCTCGATGCTCACTATCCGCGTTAAATTCATTTGATTTAGAATGACTAAACCTAAACGAATTCGCCTTGTTATTGAACATCGAGCATAGCTCTGAGTTGGGAAGAAATTTAATCAAATAGGTATAAAACAGGCCTTAAATTGTCTCAACTTAAAAGTAGGCATAAAAAAGCCATCGACTGGCGATGGCTTTGGATTTACTTAGCTAACAAAAACTCATTAAGAAGAACTAATAAACTAACTTGCAGTTAATTCTTTAGCTGTTGTTAATTCAGCCTGCTTCACTTTATTTTTTTTACGTGAAAATACCTTTTTTATATCTTCGATGATCAAATACAAACTTGGTATCAAGATTAAAGTGACTATCGTAGCAAACAACACACCAAAGGATAACGATACCGCCATAGGGATCACTATTTGCGCCTGAGCACTGGTTTCAAAGAAAATAATAGGTACTAGGCCGATAAAGGTAGTGATTGAGGTCAACATAATGGCGCGAAAACGCTTGGTGCCAGCATGTATTACCGCATCTTTTAGTAGCTCACCACGCTGCCTTGCTTTATTAACAAAATCTACCATAACCAGTGAATCATTCACAACCACGCCCGAGGCAGCCGCAATACCAAACATGGATAACACACTTAAATCTAAGCCTAACATCATATGGCCAAATACTGCACCAATGACACCAAAAGGGATAACGGTCAAAATCATCAGTGCTTGTGAGTAAGATTTCAATGGAATAGCCAAGAGCGAGAATATAATCATAATCGAAATCATCAGGTCACGAAACTGTTCCGCTGCGCCATCCATTTCTTCCTGAATACGTCCTGACACTTCACTTTTCACTAACGGATACTTTCTAAGTAACTCGGGAATGAAGTTATCACGAACATTTTTAGCTACTTCAAAAGGCTCAACCTGCTCAGCATCAACGGATGCCCAAACATTAATAGTACGATTGCCATTTTCACGACGAATACGAGTAACACCATCAGTCAAAATAATTTCAGCTAGCTCAGACAAAGGCAATTCTGCACCATTAGGCGCTTGGATCATGACATCATCAACATGACCAACACTGCTGCGTTGCTCCAGCGGATATCTTACCATCACCTTAACTTCTTCACTATCGCGTAAAATACGCTGCGCTTCTAAGCCATAAAAGCTATAGCTAACTTGCGAGGCAATACTTTCCAACGTTAAACCTAGGCTGTAGGCTAAAGGTTTTAATGTGAACTGCACTTCTTTGGCACTGGTTTGACGAGAGTCATTAACATCACCGACACCTTTAAGTGAATTAAGTTTCAGTTTCAGCTCTTGTGCTGCCGCCAATAACTGAGCATCATCTTGGCTTTCCAGTCTAAAAGCAATATCACCATCATCTCGGCCACCGCCAAACAAATTGTCACTAATAGTAAGGGATTTTACACCTGGGTAGTTAGGAATTGCCTTGCGCCATAAATCGGCTAGCTCAAAAGTATTGATAGCTCTTTCTTTTGGAATAACTAACTTGACCATCACTTGGCCGTTAGTTCTGCTACGCAAATCAACCTGCATATCAGAGATCATTGAACTGCCATATTTAGCTTCAATATCCTGATCAACTTTGTTAATAATACTTTCAATGTTAAGTAGGGTATTTAAGGTAGATTCTTCTGACGCATCAATATTCATGTCCACAGATATACGAGGAAAATCATGAGGGATTTTAGGTTGGCCAACATAACGCACTAAACCGCCACCAAATAAACCGGCGCTGATTAACATCAAGCTAATAAAAAACATCAGCACTGCATAGCGATATTCAATGAACCTCACTAAAGCCGGACGATATACATTATTGATAAAGTTTTTTAACTTAGTATCAATCCAGGCACGAAGTCTATCTAGCGGATTTTTCGGATTAAACTTTTTCACCTTCATTTTAACCAAATGCGCGGGTAAAATAAGTTTTGATTCGATCAATGAGAAGATCAGACATAAAACTACCACCCCACCAATAGCTTTACCAAAGGCTGAAGACGGACCTTCACCAAAGAGGAAAGGTATAAATACAGCAATCGTCGTAAGTACACCAAAAGTGGCCGGCATAGCGACACGTTTGACACCACGAATAACATTGTCCGTAGTATGACCGTGCGCTTCAATTTCATCATGGGCACTTTCGCCCATAACGATGGCATCATCGACCACTATGCCCAGGACCAAAATAAAGGCAAACAAACTAATAACATTGATGGTGACACCGATAAACTCCATCGGCATAAATAATAATGTACCTAAGAAACATACCGGCAAGCCCATCATCACCCAGAAGGCTAAACGTACTCGTAGAAATAAGGCCAACATCAAAAAGACTAATACCGCACCACTTTTCATGTTGTCGAGCATCATATTCAAGCGGCCATTGAGGTAATAAGTCATATCAACCCAAGTCTCTAACTTAACACCTGGAGGTAAAATAGATGCTTTATCTTCAACATAACGATTCATGATATCGGCAATCTTAGTAATACTTTGATTCTCAGAAGCACCGATAAAAATAGTAATTGAATTTTCACCATTAAACTTAGAATACTGTAAACCTTCCTGGAAACCATCATTAATGGTGGCAACCTCACCTAACATAATTTTGGTGCCATCTTCTAAGGTAATAACGGGGATTTGTTCAAACTCATGGCCACGGTAGGCCTGATTTTCCACCCGCAAGTTGATATAACCATTGGCAGCGCGAATCTGTCCTGCCGACATATTTCGAGAAAAACTACGTACCGCATTAGCGACATCTGCGAAACTTAAACCGTATTCACGTAATTTATCTTTACTGACTTCAATAGATATTTCATAGGCTAAACCACTGTATAGATCAGAAATACTAATACCAGGCAGTTGCTGTATTTCATTATGAACTTTACGGCCCAGTTCTTTCAGCTCACCATTAGTTAAATCGCCATAAAGTGAAACATACATCACTTCTTGACGGAATTTCTCTCGTTCAACCTTGATTCGCTCCATACCTTCCGGAAAACTTGGAATAGCGTCAATGGCTGATTTTACCTCTTCCAATACAACCTGGGGATCATAATCAAGCTCAACTTCAAACCAACCGTTGGAATAACTTCGGTTAGAATAAGTTATTACTCGCTTAAGACCTTGCACTGATTTAAGCGCTTCTTCAATCTTAATGGTAATGCCTTCTTCAACCTCTTGGGGGGCGGCGCCTGGATATGGCGCAGCATATGAAATCCAGTTAAACTCTAATTGGGGAAACATTTGTTTGTTAATGGTCAGTGCTGTTAAACCGCCACCAATCAAAATAAAAACCATCAGTAAGTTGGCAGCGATGCTATTACGGGCAAACCAGGCAATAATGCCTTTATTGGTATCGATGTCATCATGAGGTCTATTCAAGTTTTCACTATCTATGTCGTGCTTATTTTCGGAAGTACTATCTACAGAAGAAGTCATCTTTATTCTCCTGAATTATTCTTGTTATTGTTAGCGACTTGAGTTTCATTTGAATTTTCTTCACTTGGTTCAAGCTCTTGCTCTTCGTCAATTTCCGCATCATCACTTGCCAACGCTAATTGCATGCCATCAACAGGGTAATCTAGGGCAGAAACAATTAATTGGTCACCATCGGCCAGGCCATTGGCGACAACAACATGGCTGCCTTGCTGGCGAACAATATCAATAGCAACATAATGTAATTTAGAGTCACTATCTAGAATAGCAACTTTACCATTGACCACTAAATACCGAGGAACTAAGCTGGCTTGGTTGATGTCATAACCCATGATTTTAGCATTAACATAACTACCAAAACGTAACGGCGTATCGCTGCTATCACTTGAACTATTTAACAGATAAGGGTCATTTATTTCAGCAACTAAATAACTCATACGGCTTTTGCTATCAATAACACCTTCACTGCGCGTTATATTTGCTTGCCATTGGGTGTCTTGTCCTGCGTAAGTCCCCATAAGATTAACTTGGGCATTAACGCCAGCTTTAGTGGTCTCTGTTTTAACTAAAAAAGCTAATTGATTGTCTGCGACAGGCAAACGAATTTCAGCAATTGATGTCCCTAAAACATGTCCTAGCTGACTACCCACGCTAACAAATGATCCTAAGCCGACATTACGACTTTCTATCATCGCATCGTAAGGCGCGCGAATTTCAGTACGTTCTAAGTTACGTTTTGCACGTAAAATAGAGGCTTGTGCAGATTTAACTCGAGCAAGCTCTTGCGCTAACTGCGGTTTACGCAAACTTAATTCTGTTGGCGAAGTATCTTTAATTTGCTTCCATTCACTTTCTGCCACTTTACCTTGCGCTAATTCTGTTTCTAAAGAAGCACGAGCAGAGGCCATATCCGCTTGCGCATCAATCAACGCAGCCTGATAATCACTCGGGTCAATACGTGCTAACAACTGATCTTTCTTAACAAAACCGCCACGAACAAAAGTATCGCTCAATTCAACAATTTCACCATTAACTTGTGCAACAAGTTGAGTTTCATACTTAGGCTTTACCATGCCATATGAACTGACCTCTAACGTCATTGGCGCGACAGATATCCTTTCAACAGCTACGATAGGTGTATTGTCAACTTTCTCTTTTTCTTCCGGTGGTTTTTTCATACTAGAAAATACCGCCATAGCAGCAATACCTGCAGCTAAGATGACAATAGGTATAATTATTTGTTTTTTAGTGGCCACGTTAATCCCTTTTTCTTATAAAAGATCTAATATTTTTTACTATAAAGTAAATGTAGAAGTTTAAATAAATAGTAGTCTTATCGGTTTTTATATTAATTTTATACCGATAGAATAACCAATTCTGCGTTACAAATAATCACAAAGATGTAACGCCTTATTACAAGTAACACTTCAATATGCACGCCATATTATTCAGAAAGACTAAAACGAGAGGATAATAATATTAAAACCCTTAAATTCAATACGTTAAATAGAGCCTTGTTTGACACATTTTGTAATACATTGTTTTATTTAAAAATGAAATTATAATTCATATGGTTTTTTTCACTACTTATTATCTTTTTTAACAGTGGTTAATTGTAAAATTAACCACTGTTTTTATTTTGACGTGTTTTAAGAAACAAACATATACAAAAGCGTTCTTGTTTATTAATGGGAAGATCATAAGCTAGTATTACTGGAAATAAGGAGAAATAAATCATGTTAACTAAGCTTCGTCATTTTTTTACTTTTTTCGATAGTGAAAAAGATGGCAATTCATCTACCGAAATTTCATTAGAAACGGCTTGTGCAGTTTTGTTATGTGAGGTCATGCGCGCTGATGGTATATTCGCTGAGTTAGAGCAAGAAAAACTTAAGCACCTACTTATGAAGCAGTTTTCATTATCCGCAGATGAAGTATTAGCGATTATTGAGCAAGCAATTCATTTAAGTGAAAATGCCAGTGACTTTTATCAATTCACTTCCAAAGTAAATAAACATTACTCACTTGAACAACGAAAAAAAATAGTTAATTTATTATGGCAAGTTGCTTACGCTGATGGTGAATTAGCGAATATTGAGGAACATATCATTCGAAAAATTGCTGATTTATTGCATCTACGTCATGATGAATATATAGAAACTAAAATTAGAGCTCAAAGTAATCAAAAATAAAATCCCCCTAAATTCATTAGTACTTAGCCCTATAAGCGTTAATAAGTTACAATAGCAGCAGTTTTTTTTATGGCGATATTTCAATGACAACTTCTGATGATACCCCTCGTGCGGAACTAGGAAAATTCAACCAACTAAAGGTTGTTGCAATTAACGATAATGGTGCTTACCTTGATGCAGATGAGTTAGGTGAAATATTATTACCTAATCGTTATTTACCTGATAATTGTCAAATTTCTGATAAATTAAAAGTCTTTCTTTATCGTGACACTGCCGATAGATTAGTGGCGACTACAACGACTCCACTTGGCCAAGTAGGTGAATTCGTTTCTTTAAAAGTGGCACAAGTAAATAAAATGGGTGCTTTTTTAGATTGGGGCTTACCAAAAGATTTATTGGTACCTTATAACCAGCAGCATACTAAAATGGAAGAAGGACAATATTATTTAGTTAGAATATTTATTGACCAAACAACAGATCGCATCGCTGCTTCTAGTAAACTCGATAAGTTTATCGATATTTGGCCTGCTGAGTATAACGAAGGTGACAAAGTTAACTTAATTATTGGCGGAAAAACTGACTTGGGCTTTAAGGCTATTGTCAATGACCTGCACTGGGGATTGTTATACGACAATGAAATTTTTCAGCCGCTACGTGTAGGTAAGAAGATTGCAGGTTACATTAAACAAGTGCGTGAAGATGGCCGTCTTGACCTTATCCTTACCCGTGGTAGCAGAGATAAAGTAAATAATTTTAGCGACAGCTTATTAGCGCACTTAAAAGCCAATGAAGGTTATAGCCCCTTACATGACAAAAGTGCACCTGAATTAATTCAGCGTACTTTAGGGGTAAGCAAAAAAACATTTAAAGCCACGGTAGGTAATTTACTAAAGAATGGAAAAATAAAACTGGTCACTAATGGAATAAAATTAGTGTAACTGAATAGAAAATATACTTCATGAAAAATATTTTTTTACTGTTGACCGTAATGGTCCTCAGTATATTCACGACTAAAGCTGTTGCGCTTAATGTAACCTACCTAAGCCCAACACTTAACATCACTAACTATTGGCATAATACCTATGCTGCAGCTCGATCTGCAGCAAAAGATTTAGGTATAAACTTAACCATTATTGAAGGTCAAGGTCACCATATTTTTCAAGCACAAGTACTTACCGACATAACAAGGCCTCCAAATAAACCCGATCTACTCATTTTCCATACCTATCCGCAAACTCTACGTAAAAATTTCGACTTATTAGAGCAAAAAAAAATCCCTTTCATCACCTACTCTAAACTTATCGATAACCACGAATTACCAGAAAGTGAACAACATGGTCGCCCTCAAGAAAAGTATAAGTATTGGCTCTCTGAACACTCAGTTGATAATACCCAAGGTGCATCGCTATTAGTTAACAACTTACTGAAGCAAGCCTACACAGCTCAACAAAATAAAGTGAAAAATAACAACAGCAACAATAAATTAAAAGTACTGGCTTTTAGTGGTGACTTTATTCTAGAGTCTCATCAGCGAAGTCTTGCCGTTGCGGCAACAGTTAAAGAAAATGACAATGCAATGTTAGTACAAGATATAGTTGCAAACTGGTCAGCGGAAGAGGCTGAGCATAAATTTAAAGCACTATACACTCGACATAAAGGAATCGATGTTGTTTGGGCAAGTTCCGATGTGATGGCACTCGGCGCACTATCTGGCGCATTGACACTAGGTTTAAAGCCCAATGAAGATATTTTTATTGGTGGTTTTGACTGGGACAAAGAGGCAATAGATAAAATAAGACAAAAACAATTAAGTGCTTCCGCAGGGGGACAAATTTATAACATTGCCTGGTTACTTGTACGCGCCTATGACCATTTTAATAATCAAAGTAAATTCAATTCAGAAGATTTAAGTATCAGTGATAAGTACACTATTATCGAGCAAGAAAATCTAGATCAACTTGTGTCACTTACTGATATTAATAATTTAGCTTCGGTAAATTTTTATTGTTTTACCAAAACCTATAGCCAAAAGAAAGAATATGACTTTTCTATGGCTGCTCTCTTGGAACAGTTAAATAATACTAGCAAGCACTCTTGCATATAGTTTAAGTACACTTAATTTTTAACGTGAACTTTGCTGACCAATGTATTCGAAATATTACCAAAGCATTCAACTAGACCCGTTAACGTGCCTGCAACAGTGAAAGTGAAAGTGATCTCACCTGCCTGACATTAGGGTAATATTTTTGCCTTGCTTTAATATCAAGACAAAAATATTACCCTAAGTGATAGCCGCTTACTCTTGTGCCATCCCACCTTTAAATAAAGTTAAAAGCTGCCTCGTATACCTAAGCTAAAATTACGCCCAGGCAATGGTGCAACATCCTTTAAGAATGAAGAATGAACCCGAGCATGCTCATCCGTTAGATTTTGTGCTTTAGCATACAAAACCAAGTCATTACCGACATCCGATATATAATAATTAAAATGTGCATCTAACATAGTATAAGCATCTGTTGGTGACTCTAATGCAGAGACTTTATCTTGCTTAAAGTAATGACTAGCGCTTAATTCAACATCAAAATCATTAGTTTGGTAATTGATAATAGCGCCAAGTCTCATTGGTGGAATACGGGGTAAATCACCACTACCATCATCAAGTTTTGCGTAGATAACATCACCAAATAAACTTGTTTTTAGCTGAGTTGATACTTGATAGACAAACTGTGTTTCAACACCGTACATAACAACATCATCTTGTTGATAAACTAGAATAGGCATTCCCTCTTCTTCGTGCGGCTCTGAGTCATGTCCATTCGCTATTATCTGGCCATGATCATGTTCATCATTAAAGAATAAACCTGAGTCTTGTTGATAATAATAATCATCAATTCGATTATAAAAAGCGCTCATAACAAAACCAAAATCACCATTAAATTTGCGCCAAGTTAAGTCAAGGTTAAATGAGGTTTCAACATTGGGGGAGCTTTCTGCTAGCTCAACATGTATTTCATCACCTTCTTGATGAAGTTCAAATAACGCCCCCACTTCAAAAGTATTCGTTCCGATATGAGGGCCAAATGAGAAGAGCTCTCCTGCACTTGGCGCACGCTGAGATAAAGCCGCTGAAAAACCTAAGTTGTAGCCTGTTTGGTAGTCCCAAACCAAGCCCAGTGACGTACTAATTGGCGTAAAAGACTCTTGGTCAAAAGCAACAACTTGTTGGCCGTGTTCATCGTGATGCGGTGATAATTCATTGCTATGTTCATTGCCATGTTCATCTTCTGGGAACCCTATCTCGCTATCGTCCGCATCAAGAGTAACCTGCTCTAACCTTGCACCAAGTTGTACCAGCACATCACCAAAATGTTTTTCTTCTAACCAAGCAACTGCTAACATTTGTGACTGAGATGGTGGTGAAAAAGCTTCTTCACCTTGTGCTTTAAAGTCAGATGCTTTGTAATGAACAGTCCATGCTCCTTGCCAGCCTAAATAATTTTGGTGATATAAGTCGACTCTTGCTTCCCTGCTTTCATTTTTAAATGTAGTACCAACAATAGCATCCTCTATCTCTTTGTGTTGATAGTCTGTAAAAGCAAATTTAGTCGCAAATTTACTGATGAAACTTTGATCAAAGTTATACTCGCTTAAGATCTGCACTCGATCTTGTTGCATTTTTGCAAAAACACCACGTTCTTCATCAAAAGGTGATTCATGTTCATCCTCGTGTTCATCTCCATGCGAATGTCCAGGAATACCATATTCTCTATCTAATCGACCATAAGAAAAGCCAATGAAGCCCTGTTCAAATAAATAACTAGCGCCAAAAGTTGCACCACTTGCTGTCGTTGAACTATTTGCTAAACGATTACCGCCCTCTTCTTTATGATCACCTTCATGTTCTTCATGGTGCTCATCTTCATGTTCATCATGAGACTCTGCTTCTCCTGCTAACTTATAGTCTTTGCTATCTCGCCAAAAACCATCAAGATGAAAGGCAAAATCGTCGGTTCCTGTTTGTAGGCTAATTGATGCCTGTTTTTCATTAGAGACATCGTTATATTGTAACAAATAATCAACTTCTTTAGCGCTCGATGTAGGAATTCTCTCATCCACCACATTGACAACGCCACCAATGGCACCGCTGCCATAGAACAAAGTAGCAGGACCGCGTAAAACTTCAATTTGCGTGGCGGTACTCGTTTCCGCTGCCACAATGTGATCGGGTCCGACCCGTGATGCATCACCGACATCAAGTCCATTTTGCGTTATTAATACCCTAGGACCATCTAAACCACGAATAATTGGCGTGCTAGCAACGGGGCCATAATAGCTAGAATGTACACCCACTTCATTTTTCAGTGTTTCGCCTAACGTAGCGGCTTGCTTTATCCTCAGTTCATCTGCGGTAATAACATTTACCGGTAAAGCTGATTCAATCGTAGAAGAGTGCAACGGTGTGGCATGAATATCAATCACCTCCATCACCGAAGGGGTTAACACTAAATTAATATCCAATACATCAGTCTCACCAAGATTGACTGTATGATTTATATGACTATAACTTCTAGCGCTCGCATGTAACTCAAAGGTTCCTGAAGAGATATTATTAAAACTAAAGTTACCTTGTTTATTTGAGCGGATGACCCCGACATTATTACCTAACTCTATTAAAGCACCACTAATTGGTTGACCTTGCAAATTAACCACTTTGCCTGAAATACTTTGTGCCAATGCAGTTTGAGTGAATGTTTGAGCAAGTAATAAACTAACGGCCGACAAGGCACTAACGTTTAAAAAGGACATAAACGGTTTTCCAATAATTAAATTTTTCAATAAACACACATAAACCGATAACAAGTTGTTATCGGCAAAGGTATGAAACAATAAGATATGTAGATAAAATTACCAGAAAAAAGGCGGTGCTCTTAATTGAGGGCTAGCATAAAGTTTATTAACATGGATAAGATCAATAAAGTTACGTATAACTTGAGTAAAACGTTCGTTAACAATTAGTATTAAGTAAAGAGGTTTTGGTGGTGAATCGACACCTTGCTGACAGAGGTGACAATCTTGATAATCGCTGACAGTATTTTGCTCTGCCAGAGGTTTATTTAGATGCTGACTATGAAGAAAAAATGCCAATAGAAAAACCACCAGTGTTATCACACTGATGTTTTTAGTTTTATTGTTTATATTTGTATTTATTACCACACCCATTAATTGTTATAGTATAACATCACACAACTTACTGCAATCCATCGCTGGCAACAATCATCATAAATAATATTAAAAGACTGTCTCAATCAAAAAAAAATGAATAAAAATGAACAAATTAGGTAGAGAAGTAAATTAGCAGCTAGACTCAAGGTAATATAAAAATAAATATAAGAGTAAAATATGGATAGTTGCCCTAAATTTTCTTTGTTAAACCGTAAAGAAAAAATTTATTTACAAAAAAAAGGCCTTCCACAGATAAATACATGCAAAGCTAAAAGCCTTTTATTGGCATTCAGCATCGGCTTCATTTTTCCCGTTAATGCTGACAGCGTCACTGCAACGAATGCTGGGCAAGGTTTTACCGCAATAACACATGACTTTGCCTCTTCGTTAAGTAATCCTGCCCTACTGACCCAATATGACGAAAATAATGATGTTTTCTTTTCATTGAATTTAGGTGGTATGGGCAGCGATCAATTTAATGTTATTAGTAGCGCTGAAACTATCGCTAATAATCTTAATAATTTTGCTAATAACATGAATCAGCAACCAATAGATCCCGATGACTTACATTTGCAAGCCGATGAAATTATTAATAGTCTTGAAAAAATTAATAATAAAGTTGTTAATGTTAGCAACGGTATAAATTTCCAGCTTATTATCCCTACTCGACTAGTAACTTTCGGTTTATTCACTAATCAATATGGCCAAATTGGTGGTTTAGTCGACTATCAAGAAAACGACAAAGCGTTATTAGATCAAGCAATTGTTCAACAGAGTCTAGACCTAGATGATTTGCAGTCAACAGCTAATGGCATTGGTTATTCTGTTGCTGAAGCAGGCATAATGTTAGGTTATCAAGCCATAAACACAATGAATTATGAGATAAACATTGGCACTAAAGTAAAGTACCAACGGGTAGATTTATTCTATAACCAGTTAAATATAAGTCACTTTGATGATAATGAATTTGAGTTAGATAACGATAAATACCTCACAGATAAAAATACCGCCAATATTGATTTAGGACTTTATATAGCTTGGGGAAAACAACGACAATGGGCAGTAGCGCTGGTAAGCAATAATTTATTTAGCCAAAAAGTACATCATAAAGAGCAAGATCTTATTTTTAAACTTGAAACCAGCACTGCTATTGGTTTTAGTTATCAATATGACAGATTAACGTTATCAACAGAGATAGATTTAATCGACCGTGAGCAATTTATTTCCCTTAAGCCATCAAAGTATGCTTCCATTGGTGCTGAATTTAACTTTACTCAACATACTCAACTTCGTGTAGGTTTACGTAGTGATTTGAATGATGCTGATGGTGATTTGTATACCCTTGGTTTAGGGTTCTCACCTTGGGAGATTTTTACCCTTGATTTGGCTGTTATTGCCGGAAATAACGATACACTTGGCGGCGCAATTCAGTTTAGCCTCAAAGTATAAGGGCTTAATCGGTGCTAACAATACGTTAGCACCCCATTTAAAGAGCAACAGTTTAAAGCTCGAAATATTTACTGAAGACTTTATAAAGCTCAGTACCCTGATTAACACTAGCAGAGGCAAAATGTAAAATAGGCAGCACGGTATGATCTAAACTGACATAGTGTAAAGGCTCGCTATTATGATCCTGCTCTCCTTCTTCATTAGCACCTTCACTCACACCATAATTATCCATGCGCAAAATACGCACCAAGGGTTCACCTGCACTCAATGGTTTGCCAAATTCAGCCAAATAATCAACCATCCCCCCCATAGGAGAATATAAAGCCTTATAGTCTTTTAGATAACACGCATAACGAGTCATTTCTTTTGGCAAGTAAGTTTGAAGTGATTTATCAGCACTGACAATAACACCTTTATGTTGCAAGTAAGATAGTATGCTTGTGGCATCTTCTTTAGCAACTTCTAAGTCTATTTGTTCTTGAGAACCAAGCTCAACAGTAAAACTTTCTTTTGCAAAAGCGCCTTCACCCATAACAAAGTTTCTTCCCAAACCTTTAAAGGCTTGCTGTAAACTCCACCACGGACAAAAAGTTGCCTCATCCATTGCGCCATCAAAGCCATTAGGAATCAAGATAGTATGTTCAATATCAAAAAAACTAGCACTTTCCTGCGCATACTCAGGGCAGTATAGGTGTTTACTTGATATAGGACCCGTGTGTAAATCAAGCACTAAATCAGCTTGATGAGCAAGTCGTTGTAACTGGTAAGCAATGCGTTGCCCTGTTGTTAATCCCCAAATATGATCATCAAGCTTTTCTTCAATTTCATTTAATAATAACTTTTTGAAGTCTGCGCAGATATCGGCTTCGTTTGCATGCAAGTATTGTTCAGCAAAAGGTGCAATAACTGCCTCATCAAAGTGATACATGCGATTCCAGTTAACCCCAGTAATAGGGTCAAAACGTCCTAAGGTATACTCGCCATTTTTATGGTTACAAGCGACAGGGTTAGCATAAGGAACGAAAGTAATATCCGCTTGAATATCTGCACTTTTTAATAACTCAAGCAACTGAAAAATAACCGCATTACCCTGTACTTCGGCACCATGCATATTCGCTTGCACATAAACACTCGGCGCATTATTTTTACCACTTTTAAACGAGTAAACAGGCACGGTAAGTTTTGCACCACTTGCCATTTCACCAACGTGCATTATGCTTTTTTTAAAGGTATTAGTCCTAACGGTACTCATAGTCATTCTCAAATAATAAACAATTCATTAAGGTAATTTTTATTCCGACATTATTTTAAGCTATTATTTCAAAGTATTACCTTAAAATAGGTATGAACTAGCAGGAAGAGCAGGTCTGACTTCAACTAATTCATCCGCTTGAAAAACATATTCAGCAGCGAGCTCATGACATAAGAAAAAAGGCATGCTTTCGGTAAAACCATAAGCGCCACAATAACCAAAAACTAATTTGTCTGCTACCGCGACATCGTTTGGTAACAGCAAGTGCCCTAGCTTGTCCATGCTAGTACATAGTGGCCCATGAAGATCAAAAGCCTGCTCTTCGACAGAAGAGTTTCTCAGTAAAGTAACAGGGAAAGGCTGATCCGTTATCGCCGGGCGAATAATATGATTAATACCTGCCGCTAACACTAATTGCTCTTGCCCGTAGTTCATTTTTTTATCAACGACAGGCACCACATAATAACCACACTCAGCAACAGCAAAACGTCCTAGCTCAAGCCATAACTCTTCAACACCAGCCTGCGCTTTAATATCTGCCAAATCATTGATAATTTGTTGCCATGATAACCTTGCACCTTCGCCAAGATAATCAATACCTAAACCACCACCTAGGTCGAGTATTTTTAATGTCATACCTATACTGGTTGCTAACTCCGTTAACGGCTTAACCATTTGGCCCCAGAGTGAATACATTTTTTCATTACTGAGCATATTGCCCCACTGAAAAATATGTAAACCACAAATATTTAATGCCGGAAAGTCACTAACATTTATGCTCTGCCATTCTTCAACGGACAAACCAAACGGTGTTAAACTATTGCCACCTAGCGGATTTTTCTCGCCATCTGGCCACTGTAATTGCACCCGTAGCAATACCCTTGGCTGTTTAACTGTGCTGCTATCATTCGATTTCTGCTTAGTTTCTTGCTCTGACTTTTGTTCAGTGATGACTTCATTCAACCAAGTTAATTGATTTAAACTTTCAACCACAAAAGTATTTACGCCTTGTTCAACAAAAGCTGCTAATTGCTTTTTAGATTTAGCAGGGCCAGTATTTAAAATACGACTTGGATCAATCCCCTGTGCTAATACTTGAGCTAACTCACCAGAGCTAGCAACATCAAAGTCAAAACCTTCACTATCAAGCGTTTGAATAACCTTTGATAACGGGTTCGCTTTAACTGCAAACCAAAGTTTAATAACATCTTGCTGTTGTAATTCGGCCAAATGTGCCTTTAAGGCATCCAGTTGATAAACAAAATATGCTTGCTCATCTTCTGGTGAAATATGCTCAAGTAATGCGTTTTCAATACGAGTATCGAACCAAGTTGGTTTAGTCATGATAATGTTCTTTTAAGTTTTAAATCGATAATTAAATTGAATGAGTATTATTAATTATTCAGCTTGTGGCTGTATGGCCCAAGTTAAAGGAAAAAGCACGGAGTTGATGACTATCAATGAGTACTTTTGACGCCTAAATTGGGTCATACGGCAAAGAGATGACTAATTAACGCAAAATAGATTCTAATTCAAGTGATGCATCGCTTTGTTCATCACGATACTTTACGATTAATGCACATGCCATGCTCAACCCCTGCGCTTGCGCCCACTCACCTTTAACTGGACGAGTGCCAGGCACAACAACTGCACGTTCTGGAATTTCAGCGCCTTTTTCACGCATCACTTGGTTAACACAATCATAGACAGGCACTGATTTAGATAATGAAACACCCGGTGCTAAGACGGCACCTTTTTTCACTACGATACCTTCAACTACGACCACACCGGCACTTAAAAAAGCATCGTCTTCAATAATGACAGGGCTAGCACCTACCGGCTCTAACACACCACCAATTTGCACTGCTGCTGATACATGTACATTACGACCAACTTGGGCACATGAGCCAATTAACGCATGGCTATCAACCATAGTTCCACTATCAACATAAGCACCAACATTGATATAAGCTGGTGGCATAATAATAACGCCTTCAGCCACATAAGCTCCAGCACGTACCGAAGAACCACCCGGTACCAAACGAACACCGTCTTCTGGAGTAAACTGACGCGCAGGTAAGTTATCTTTATCAACAAAACCTTGGTAATTATCAGCAAAACTAACATTAACGCCAGCTTTAAAAGCGGCAAGGATGCCCTGCTTCACTTCAATATTAGCATGCCAATTGCCGCTTTCGTCTTGGTTTGCTGCACGTAAAGTACCGGCTTCTAACTGTGTTAATACATCTTTCCAGTTCATTTTCTACTCCAATTATTTTATAAAATTTCAAAGGTGATTTTTAAAAGTCAGGTTTAACAATGTTAAACAAGCGCTATTAAATAGCTTCTTGATTATCATTTTGTTTATATTTTTGTGTATCTATTTGATTAATTGACTGATTACCTTTTTCACTATTACCTGAATTATATTCAGACAACCACAAGCCAATCTTTTCATCAAAATGCAAAAGTTCGTTATTTTCAGATAACTCTAAATGAGTCAATGGCGCACGTAAAATAGCGGTAGCAATTGTATTTTTCTTATGCATCAAAACTTTAACCGGGATAGGGTTGGCGACGCTAAAAAGCGCTTCAACCGCATTTTTCCACAAAGGGAATAATGCTTGGTTTTGCAAACCGCTTTGCGTTAAGCACATATCAACATAACAATGAGTCGCTTCTGGCCATGCATTTGCACAAACCGATACCAAACCTTTAGCGCCACCAGCAACTAAATAAGGCAACATGGCATCTTCACCACTGTATAAATCAATATTGGGACACTGTTCGCTGTAGCTTAAAAATTTATTAAGATCTCCGCTAGCTTCTTTCATCGCCCAACAGTTAGGGTGGTTTTGTACACTCTGTACGGTGTTAACAGGTATTTCAGTGCCGCTACGCGATGGGACGTTATACAACATACATGGGAAGTGAGCCGTATCAAGCAAGGTAGTAAACCATTGTGTTTGACCAACGGAGCCTGGTTTAGCATATAAAGGTGTCGCCAATAGATACGCATCAATTGTTAGCTCGTTACATCGTTCTAACCATAAAACTTGCTCAGCTAAGTTATAACCGCCAACAGCAACCATGATAGGAACATTTAATTTAAGTTGGCAAACAAACTTAACAATACTTAACTGCTCATCTGTCGTTAATGCCAAACCTTCACCGGTACTACCCAGTAATAACAAACCATTAGCGGCTTGTGCTTGTTCAATAGCAATAGTTTGTAAACTTTTAAAGTCAATGCTGTTATCGTGATTAAAAGGCGTGATCAATGCAGTCCACAAGCGGCAACTTTTTACTCGCGATGTGTTTGCTGTCAACTGTTTCACTTGTTGGAAATCAGTAATTGTAGAATTATTTGGACTCATGACTCTCGAACTCATTGTTAACAGTAAATATACTGTAGTGTTGGTTCGGAGAGTTCTAGGCATTTACAATGAAGAGCAGTAATACTTTTCACTGCAAAGTGAAGGTATGTGGCTTTAATGCAAAGGCCAGAAGCTCTCCACTTTTATAATGACGACATAATTAAGCTAAACCTAGCTTAATATTAGTAATCATTAACAGTGACAGTTGTTGGGATTCAGCCCACTTTTGTTGCGCTATAACTAGCAACAAAACAACCGAAAAACAGTTCATCAAAAAACGGTTTATCTCGGCGTTAATCCCCCTCATTACCTTTCACAGAGTTTGATCTCTGCCTTTTGATGACTCATCAAAAATATAAGGTAACTACCTGGTTAACGCTCCTCTTCTGGCCCCTTTAAACTTAACAACCTCTATAATAGTCAAGGTCATTAAATTAGAATTAGGGACGACGGTATTTAATCATTTTTTTTATAAAAATTCAATAAAATAGTTCTCATACCAAACGGATTAATTTATTGGTCAGCTTAGAACTACATTAGCGAGCTTAGAACAAGTAAAATGAGTTAAACATAGTCATTCTATACTTCATTCATTTTGTGATGTTATCAGTTTGCTAATGAGTTCCCGAAGGACGAGTTTAAAAGGCTTACATGCGGCGTTATTGATATCGACAAGGGAATAACCATTATTTTCAATCAATGCCTTGCCTCTAAGCCTTTTAATTCTCGCTAAGTAAGCAATAAATTAGTCCGATTGGTATTATAAGCTATAAGCTAAGTCTTATTTAACGTAGAATAGTGAAAAAAATTATTGTTGTTTTGTTCTATGTCACTAACGAATCCAAGCCAAATTTTATTGCGTAACGCTGAGTTACTTACGGCAACGTCACCTTTATTTATTAACATGCCTGAAGATGGTTTTATTGATGTCTACATTGGACTCAATCCACAAGCAAAAATCAGCTGTTATAATACTAACTATAGTGATTATATGGCGTTAAAATCAAAGCACCAAACGAAGACACCTTCAATAAACAACCTTTTTTCGAGTACTTACCAAAGCGAAATTAAGCATGACTTAGTTATTTTACTGTTTCCCAAGAGTAAAGCTGAACTAGCATTCACTTTAGCAACCGTCGCCCCTTATTTAACAGACAACAGTAAAGTATTACTTGTTGGAGAAAAAAAGGGCGGCATACAATCATCACCTAAGCTTACCCAACACTTTTTAACTAACTGTCAAAAAGTAGATGCCGCTCGCCATTGTTGGTTGTTTGCCGGTATTGTTCAAAGCGAACAATTAGCTAAAGAATTTAAGCTAGATGATTGGTTCAAAAAATATGAAATAACCATTGATGACATCAAACTCACCATTACTTCATTACCGGGTGTATTTAGCCAACAAAAACTTGATGTTGGTACCTCACTGTTATTACAAAATTTACCGACAAATATAAAGGGTGAAATATTAGACTTTGGCTGTGGAGCAGGTGTTATAAGCTGTTTTATAGGAAAAAAACACCCCGAAAGTATTTTATCTTTACTTGATGTTAGTGCATTAGCCTTGACATCCGCAGAAAAAAACCTTTCGCTTAATGGCCTACAAGCGACAGTTTTTCCGTCAAACAGCTTAAGTAATATCGAAGGTAAATATCAATACATTGTTTCAAACCCTCCTTTCCATCAAGGGGTTAACACCCACTACCAAGCGACAGAAGATTTTTTATCCGGTATAACAAAACATGTAAATAATAAAGGAATTGTTACTATTGTCGCCAATAGTTTTTTACGTTATCAACCTATTATGCAACAGCACATAGGTCATACTGAAATTCGGGCCAAAGCCCAAGGTTTTACAATTTACCAAAGCCAATGTAAATAAAATGACTCTAAACAATATGCGCTCAAAGGTTGAATTTTTATGCTTTTTCAACAATTATCAATGTATCGCTATTCTGTCTTATAAAGTCGATGTCTAATTTGAAAAAAACAATGTCATTAAAAAGCCTATTTATCAAAAGTATCTTTGGCTTCACTTCTTTAATGCTATTAATAGCTGTAGGCGTTATTATAACTAAAGTTAGTACACAGCAAAATAAAATACTAGAGCAAAACATCTTTTCTCGGGCTGATTTTTTCGCACAAAAAAGCATACCTTATTTACAAAACGAACCAAAAAAAACTCATTTAGAACTCAATAAAGCCCTTAAGCAATATATTAAAACGCCCTTAATTAACCGCATTCATGTATATCAACACAATAAAGACGGCAGCAATCACTTTTTTACTAGTTATAATAAAAATCACAATTTCCCCGCGATCAAAGACAAAATAAATGAAATTGCAGAACTATCTTCTATTAACTATCAAGATAATTATGTAGAACTTATCGTTGAAATTAATAACAAAGAGCAAACCTTAGGCTATTTATATATTCAGTTAAGCTTAAGTGATAAAAAACGATTTATAAACAATTTGACTATTACTTTACTCCTTTTTTCTGTGCTCACCTTGGCTCTGTCCTTACTATTAGCACTGTGGTTACATAAAAAGATAATTCATTCACTTACCCATATTACAGAAAATATAAGTCAAGTATCGCAAAGTAAAAACTATCAAAGCCGAATGGGCAAACAAACCTACAGTGAGTTTGATATATTAGCTAATAATTTTAATCTGTTACTAAAGCGCACGGCTAAACATGTCAATAAACTAGAAGATGATAACCAGCACTCGCTAAGTCAAAATGATGAATTGAAAAATAGAGTTAACTCAAGAACTGATGCATTAAAAGAATCAAACCAAGAATTACTCTCAACTTTAGAGAAGTTACATCAGTTTCAAGACCAACTCGTTGAAACTGAAAAAATGGCATCTCTTGGCGATATGGTTGCAGGCATAGCACACGAGATAAACACCCCGATTGGCTTGGGTGTTACCGCGTCAAGTTTACTGGGAGATAAACACAATGAAATTAAGCAAGCATTCATCAATAAAACCCTAAAATCAAGTCAGTTAAATAAATTTTTAACTGATGGCGAGGAAAATATCGCGATTATTTTTCGTAATTTAGAGCGAGCAGCAAATTTAATCTCTAGCTTTAAAAAAGTAGCGGTTGACCAATCAAGCGCAGAAAGTCGCTCTTTCAACATCGCAGAGTTACTTGATGAAGTGTTGTTAACCTTATCGGCAAAATTAAAATCTGCACATGTTAACGTGACAGTAAATTCACCTAAAGATCTCAATATAACCAGTAAACCTGGACCTATTAATCAAATACTTATAAACCTTATCCTAAACTCTATTCATCATGCTTTTGAAGAGAGGGGTTATGGTGAAATAACAATAAATATTATGTACTTAAGCGATCAGTTGCATATAACTTACAGTGATGATGGTGTCGGTATTGATGAAAAAATTAAAACAAAGATATTTGATCCCTTTACCACGACAAAACGAGGCTCTGGTGGCAGTGGTTTAGGTATGCATTTAGTATACAATTTAGTAACACAAGCACTTGATGGCAATATACAAATGGAAAGTGAACAAGATAACGGTGTCTACTTCGACATAACTTTTCCTGTAGAGTCAAAGTAAATCAATAAAATATAACTTATCTAGCCAATTAATTGTTTTTTTGTGATGACTTAGCTACCATAGGTTTATAATTGTTAAGCCATTAATTATAAATAATAATCTATAAATAATAATCATTAACAACACTCATTACTTACAGGTAAATATTGCAATGCAAACATATCAAATTTTGGTTGTTGAAGATGAAGACGTAACACGTTTTAACCTACGCAATTTATTTGAAGCTGAAGGTTATAAAGTATTTGAAGCTATTGATGGTGAAACGATGGCTCAGCAGCTAAAAGCAAACACCATTAACTTGGTCATAATGGACATTAATTTACCAGGAAAAAATGGCTTGCTACTCGCTAGAGAACTAACAAATAATAAAGAGTTAGGTTTAATTTTTCTAACAGGAAGAGATAGTGACATAGATAAAATACTTGGTTTAGAAATAGGCGCTGATGATTATTTAACTAAACCTTTTAATCCAAGAGAGTTAACCATAAGGGCGCGTAATATTCTTAGCCGAATTGGACAGAGCAAATCAGATTCAATACAAAGCATTATTAAGTTTAACCTTTGGAGTCTCGACGGTAACTCTAGACAAATGACAAGCCCTGAGGGAGAGGTTATTGCTATTCCTCGTGGTGAATACCGAGCATTAAGTTTATTAATTAGTAATGCAGGTAAAATTATTTCTCGTCAAGAGCTGATAAAAGAAATGACAGGTAGAGATTTACGTTCAAATGATCGTACCGTTGATGTCACCATAAGGCGTTTACGTAAACACTTTGAATCAAGTGAAAATACGCCTGAATTGATCAATACAATCCACGGAGAAGGTTATCGCTTTGTTGGCACCCTAGACTAACAAACTTTCAATAAATCTTAACCAATGATATCTACTAGGCAAAGCTGCCAAGTTAACTTATAGCTTTGCCTACTCCCTCTTTACGTTACTTCACAAACCGATTAATTAGCTTCAGCTAACCATTGTTGAAATGCACCAATAGCTTGTTCATTCACAAACTTTAGTTCAGTTAAATAAATAGCTTTTTCTGACTGCGCTGCCGTCGTTTTTTCTAAAGGAACCAATAAAGCATGCAAACGCGTCAAACCAACACTGGCAGAAGCTCCTTTCATTTTATGACAATGTTCTTGCCATAAATCAATAGCATCGGCTAATTGGGATTTTTCAATATCGGATAAATAAATAGTGCTTTGCTGCTTATATAAGGCAAACATCTGTTCAACAATATTTTTACCAAGACTATCGATATAACTTTGCAATAAAATCACATCGAGCAGCGGCAGCGTTTGGTCTATTTTTACTTTATCATCTTCGATCACTAAAATTCTTCTGTATTCAGATCCTTAAAACCCAAGTGTAACAAGAATGTTTCATGGTTGTCATCTTACAAAACATCATTAACATTGCCATTTTTATAGCGATAACTAAACTTTAATTGCTTAAACTAGACTCAAACCAGTCAATCTAAAATACAGCTAACGATGACAATGAACTATTAAAATTTCTTTTGAAATAAGACCTTTGGTATAAAAACTTATCTTTTTTTTACCAGTTTCAACAACAGTAATGATTACTATTAAAAAATAAGCTAGAATATGCGCCCTTAGATCCACTCGTTACATTTCTTGCAAAAGCAAGTAATATTGGTACGAGTTCTTATATTTAGTTTTAAAGTGGAGTCATTATGGCAACGACAGTGCCAACGACAATGCCAGTCTCAATGCCTGACATTGCCAATCATACAACAGCCCAAACTGAAGGTACTTTAGATTGGGTAGGTATGAGCAATATTGAAATGCCGATTATGGTCTCTTCAAAAGGCGAAAGTGAGCGTATGGTTTCAGCCCATGTGGATGCTTACGTTAATTTAAAAGAACCAAAGGCTAAAGGCATACATATGTCGCGCCTTTATTTACTGCTTGATGACTTATCAACCAGTAATACCCTAAACTATCAAAGTTTAGTTAGCTTACTTGATGGCTTTATCAGTAGTCATCAGGATTTAAGCGATCAAGCAAAAGTCCAGTTTAGCTTTGAATACCATTTACGCAGAAAGTCATTAGTTAGCGGTAAAGAAGGTTGGAAAGCTTATCCTGTAACCTTAACTGGCTTGTTGAACAAAGGAACTCTGACCATAGAGTTAGCAATTGATGTACGTTACTCATCCACTTGTCCTTGCTCCGCAGCACTTGCCAGACAGTTAATTCAGCAAGAGTTTCAAGAGAAATTTTCAACAGAAAAAAATGAAACAATTGCTTTAGAAACTGTCCATGCATGGCTTGGTACCACTGAAGGTATTGTGGCGACACCTCACTCACAACGTTCTGTAGCTGAAGTAAAGGTTAAGCTCAATGCTGCAATTAATGACTTTCCAATCACAGAATTGGTCGATATTATCGAAGGTTCATTAAAAACACCTGTACAAGCAGCGGTTAAACGTGAAGATGAACAAGAGTTTGCGCGACTTAACGGTCAAAATTTAATGTTTTGTGAAGATGCTGCTCGTCGTTTACAGCACAGTATGAATCAAGCAACACATTTTGATGACTTTTGGTTACGTATAAACCACTTGGAGTCATTACATGCTCATGATGCTGTTAGTGTAACGACTAAAGGCATTGAAGGTGGTTACCTAGCATAGCTTTTCTTTCTCTGATAAAGAAAAAATAAGCCAATAGTTTCTGCTATTGGCTTTTTATTTACACTTTCCCTTCCTATATTTCCCAACCCCCATGATTTACTTTTAGAACAAAAATCCCCCCTTCTTAACAATAGACTGAATAAATATCGAATATTCCTTTGGTGAATAACAATCAAAAAAATGTAATAATATTTCATGATTTACTTCACCTTTCAGTTTAAACAAAAACACAAAAACAACAATAACACTATAAATCAACAACATAGTCTTTTTGGTTTTTTTATTAAATGTAAAGCATGGAATAAACATGAAAATAAATTACGAGCAAAAGCTCTATTTTAATTGACCTTTGCCCAATAACTGGGTAATGTTGAAAGTTCCACTTACTAAAAAGAGGGGTATTTATGCATTTTTTCCATGCTTTTATTCTTTTTTTGTCTGTCCTGTAGTAGGTGGCTTAATTTAGGAGAAATAAAAAATGCAGCTTTATGATCATAGCGTCCAAAAAGATAATTGTGGTTTTGGTTTAATTGCCCATCAACACGGGGAAACCAGTCATAAATTAATTAAGACAGCTATTTCCGCTCTAGATCGTATGCAACATCGTGGTGGTATTGCCAGTGATGGTAAAACGGGTGACGGTTGTGGCCTACTATTGCAAAAGCCTGATAGCTTTTTTCGTGCTGTCGCTATTGATAACGGTTGGAAACTTGGTAAAAAATATGCTGTAGGCATGATTTTCTTAAATCCTGATCCTGTTGAAGCTGCGTTATCTAAAAAAGTACTAGAAGAAGAACTAGCAGATGAGAGCTTAACCCTTGTTGGGTGGCGCACAGTACCAATCGATACTTCTGTATTAGGTGAAATTGCGCAAGGCAACTTACCTAAAATTGAGCAAATTTTTGTTGATGCACCTCCAGGGTGGCGTAATCGCGACTTAGAACGTCGTTTATATATGGCGCGTCGTCGTGCAGAAAAACGCATTACTGACGGAAAGTTTTATATTGCTAGCTTGTCGTGTTTAGTGACTATCTACAAAGGCTTAATGATGCCTGTAGATTTACCTAACTTTTATTTAGACTTAGCTGATATTCGTATGCAAAGCGCGATTTGTGTTTTCCATCAACGATTTTCAACGAATACCTCGCCACAATGGCATTTGGCTCAACCATTCCGTTATTTAGCACACAACGGTGAAATTAATACCATCAATGGTAACCGCCAATGGGCTCGTGCGCGTACATATCGCTTTAAATCACCGCTACTGCCTGATTTACAAGATGCCGCTCCTTTTGTTGGCCAGTCCGGCTCAGATTCATCCTCATTAGATAACATGCTTGAGTTATTCTTGGCGGGTGGTATGGATTTATACCGTGCTATGCGTTTATTAATGCCTCCAGCATGGCAAAACAGTCCATTAATGGATGATGACTTACGCGCTTTCTATGAGTTTAACTCTATGCACATGGAGCCGTGGGACGGCCCTGCTGGCGTAGTAATGACCAATGGTCGTCATGTTGCCTGTAATTTAGATAGAAACGGTTTACGTCCAGCCCGCTATGTCATTACCCGTAATGGTTTTATTACCCTAGCCTCAGAAGTTGGTATTTGGGATTACAGCGAAGATGAAGTAGTTAAAAAGGGTCGTGTCGGTCCAGGTGAAATGCTCGCCATTGATACCTATACCGGAAAAATATTCAACAGCGCAGACATTGATAATGATTTAAAAGAGCGTCATCCATATCGTGAGTGGTTAGATAAAAATATCCGCCGCCTAGTGCCGTTTGATGAACTTGAAGCGAACTTAATTGGTACCCGTGTATTCACTGATAAAGAAATGGCTCAATATCACAAAATGTTCAATTACAGTTATGAAGAAATTCAGCAAGTAATCAGAACATTAGCGGAGAACGGTCAAGAAGCTACTGGCTCAATGGGTGATGATACACCAATGGCGGTATTATCAAGTAAAACCCGTACTTTGTATGATTACTTCCGTCAACAATTTGCACAAGTGACTAATCCGCCGATTGATCCATTACGTGAACGTTATGTTATGTCACTTGGCACCTGTATTGGTCGTGAACATAATGTCTTTAACGAAACCTCCGGCCATGCCGATCGTATGTTATTTTCAACACCGGTACTTATGTATACCGGGTTAAAACAATTACGTGAGTTAGACCCTGAGCATTACCGCTCTGATACCTTGAGCCTTCATTATGATGCAGACGAAGGTTTAGAAGCAGCAATTATTCGTCTTTGTGATCAAGCCGTTGATTTCGTACGTAATAAAAACACCGTTATTTTAGTACTCTCAGATAGAAACATTGCACCTGATTTATTAGTGATCCCCGCCGCTATGGTTGTTGGCGCGGTACAAAAGCGTTTAGTGGATGAGCAATTACGTTGTGACTCCAACATTATTGTTGAGACGGGTTCAGTACGTGACTCTCATCAATATGCGGTATTATTAGGCTTAGGTGCAACCGCTATTTATCCATATTTAGCTTTTGAAACTATCGAACAACTTGTAACACAAGGGCAAATAGAAATGACTGCCCGTGACGCAATTGTTAATTACCGAGAAGGAATTAACAAAGGCCTATTGAAAATACTCTCCAAAATGGGTATTTCCACTATTGCAAGTTATCGCTGTGCTGGTTTATTTGAAGTTATCGGCCTTAACGATAACATTATGCAGTTGTGTTTTAGCGACTTACCAAGCCGTCTTAAAGGCGCTGACTTTAGCGATATCGAACAAGACAGCATTAATTTAGCGCGTAACGCATTTTTAGCTCATAAAAAAATGCCTCATGGTGGTTTATTAAAATATGTACACGGTGGTGAGTACCATTCATACAATCCAAATGTAGTTAACCATTTACAACGCGCAGTTAATACCGGTGATTATAGCGACTACCGAAAATTTGCCGAGGAAGTAGATCAACGCCCTATTGCTACGCTTCGTGATTTACTGAAACTAAAAGATGATTGTGATCCGATTGAACTGAGTAAGGTTGAAGCTGAAAGCGAAATGTTTAAACGTTTCGACAGTGCGGCGATGTCAATTGGTGCATTAAGCCCTGAAGCCCATGAAGCTTTGGCTATTGCCATGAACCGTTTAGGTGGTAGTTCAAATTCAGGTGAAGGTGGTGAAGACGAGCGCCGTTTTGGTACAGTTAAAAATTCTCGTATTAAACAAATTGCTTCCGGTCGTTTTGGCGTAACACCACATTACCTAGTGAATGCTGATGTATTGCAAATTAAAGTAGCTCAGGGTGCAAAACCTGGAGAAGGTGGTCAATTACCTGGTGACAAGGTTTCACCATTAATTGCCAAATTACGGTATTCTGTACCCGGAGTAACCTTAATTTCACCACCGCCACATCATGACATTTATTCGATTGAAGATTTAGCTCAGCTCATTTTTGATTTAAAACAGGTCAATCCGAAAGCGGTTATTTCAGTTAAATTAGTATCAGGCCCAGGCGTTGGTACTATTGCTGCCGGAGTTGCTAAGGCGTACGCTGATTTTATTACCATCTCGGGTTATGACGGTGGCACCGCTGCGAGTCCATTAACCTCGGTTAAATATGCCGGTTGTCCATGGGAGATAGGTCTAGCTGAGGCACAACAAGCCTTAGTAACCAATGGCTTACGTCATAAAGTACGTTTGCAAGTTGATGGTGGTTTGAAAACAGGTACCGACATTGTTAAAGCGGCTATTTTAGGCGCTGAAAGTTTTGGTTTTGGTACTGCCCCTATGGTGGCTTTAGGGTGTAAATTTTTGCGAATTTGTCACTTAAATAACTGTGCTACGGGTGTTGCAACCCAAGACCAAGTACTGCGAGACGAATTCTTTAAAGGTATGCCAGAGCAAGTAATGAATTATTTTAAATTTATTGCTCGAGATGTCCGTGAAATATTAGCACGTTTAGGTGTAGAGAGCCTTACAGCTCTTATCGGTCGTGTTGATTTATTATCACAAATTGATGGTGTTAGTGCTAAGCAACAAAAGCTTGATTTATCACCCATTATTGCACCTGTCATTGCTGGTGATAATACCGCATTACATCAAACGGAAAAAAATACCGCCTTTGATGAAGGTGAGTTAAATAAGAAGATCTTGGCTACAGCAGCTGATGCGATCGCCCATAGCAAAGGTGGGGAATATAGATTTAATATTCAAAATACCGATCGTTCGGTAGGCGCAATGCTTTCAGGTGAAATTGCTCGTCAACATGGCGATCAAGGCATGGTCCCAGCACCTATCACCCTACATTTATCTGGCACGGCTGGACAAAGTTTTGGTGTTTGGAATGCTGGCGGGTTAAACATGATTCTAACGGGTGATGCCAACGATTATGTCGGTAAAGGCATGGCTGGTGGTAAATTAATCATCAAGGCACCTGTCGGTGTTGATTATTTAAGCCATCAAACTCCAATCATGGGCAATACTTGTTTATATGGTGCTACTGGCGGAAAATTATACGCAGCAGGTCGTGCGGGTGAACGTTTTGCCGTGCGTAACTCAGGTTGTCTTGCCGTTATTGAAGGCACCGGCGACCACGCATGTGAATATATGACTGGCGGCATAGTTACCGTGCTAGGTGATACTGGTGTTAACTTTGGCGCAGGCATGACAGGTGGTTTTGCTTATGTGTTAGATGAAACTGGTGATTTAGATATTCGCCTTAACAAAGAGTCCATTGAAATGTTAGAGATGGGCGACTTAGCAATCCATCAAGAACATTTACGCGGCATTATCGATAAACACTTTAACGAAACAGGCAGCTTACGCGCGCAAGAAATCTTACAAGATTTTGATAAATATTCACCATTATTTAGATTAATTAAACCCTCCGCTACCGATGTAAAAACTCTTTTGGGTCATCGTAGTCGTTCAACAGCCGAACTTCGTGTTCTGATAAATTAGGAAGTAGTTATGAGTAAGAATGTTTATCAATTTATGGACGTTGAACGTATTGATCCACCTAAAATGGCAATCGCTAAACGTAAAATAGACTTTGTTGAAATATATCAACCGCTTGGGCAAGATCAAAGTGCAGGCCAAGCAGATCGTTGTCTTGATTGTGGTAACCCCTATTGTGAATGGAAATGTCCAGTGCATAACTATATTCCGCAATGGTTGGAGTTAGTCACCGAAGGACGTATTTTTGAAGCTGCAGATTTATGTCATGAAACCAATAGCTTGCCTGAAATGTGTGGGCGCGTTTGTCCACAAGACAAACTGTGTGAAGGCTCATGTACCTTAGATGCTGATTTTGGCGCAGTAACTATCGGTAATATTGAAAAATTCATCACAGATACTGCCTTTGCTCAAGGTTGGAAACCCGATTTATCTGGGGTAGCTAAAGTCGGCAAGCGAGTTGCTATTATTGGAGCTGGCCCGGCAGGTTTATCCTGTGCCGATGTGTTAACCCGTAACGGTATTGATGCGGTAGTATATGACCGTAACTCACAAATCGGTGGTTTATTAACCTTTGGCATTCCGTCATTTAAATTAGAAAAAGACGTTATTCAGACTCGCCGAGAAATATTTGAAGGCATGGGCATTGAATTTCGCTTGAATGTCGAAGTGGGTGTTGATATTAGCTTTGAAGAGTTGAGCAATGAATATGACGCTGTTTTCTTAGGTTTAGGTACTTATACCGATATGACTGGTGGTTTTGACAACGAGAAAGCACCGGGTGTCTACAGCGCTTTAGATTTCCTTATTGGCAATACCCAAAAGATAATGGGCATCACTGACTCAACCAATGCTGACGATAAGAAGAACCTTAAACCTTATGTCAGTTTTGCTGAGCAGAAAGTAATTGTTCTAGGTGGTGGTGATACCGCTATGGATTGTGTACGTACATCGATTCGCCAAGGAGCAACACAAGTTACTTGTGCATATCGCCGTGACGAAACTAATATGCCGGGCTCTCCACGTGAAGTGAAAAATGCTAAAGAAGAAGGCGTGCTCTTTGAATTTAACATTCAACCACTTGATATTGCTGTCGATGAGCAAGGCAAGACTATAGGCGTGCATTTTGTTAAAACGCAACTAGGTGCAGCCGATGCCAATGGCAGACGTAATCCTGAGCCTATTGCTGGCAGTGAGTTTGTAATGGAAGCCGATACAGTGGTTATTGCTTTTGGCTTCTTACCAAGCCCGCCACAATGGATGGTAGATGCCGGTGTTGAATTAGACTCTCGTGGCCGCGTTATTGCCGTTGATAATTCAGACTTTGCCTTGCAAACGAGTAAGCAAAATATCTTCGCAGGTGGCGATATGGTATTAGGCTCTGACTTAGTTGTTACGGCAGTGGATCAAGGCAGGAAAGCTGCCATGGGAATTTTAGATTTTGTTATGACTAACTAATCCATGACATAACTGAATTTACCTTAATGAAAATCATAAAAAGCTGCTAGTGGTCACTAGCAGCTTTTTTAATGTCTTAAATAAATAAACAAGCAATCAGCCAAACAACCAATCAATAGGAGCTAATATTAGCTGCTAGTACGCTCGTAAATACAAAAATTCAATGAATAAATATTTTTTTCACCTACCTCGAGTAACTCACTGCTAATTTTTTTCCAAGGTCCATTATTATAATCAGGAAACTTGGTATCTCCCTCAATATTGGCGTTAATATGAGTAATATACAAACGGTCTGCTTTAGGCAAACAATGGGCATAAATAGCTCCCCCGCCAATCACCATAATTTCTTTGACTGCTTCTTCACCATTTGCACCATTAACTAACGCTAACGCTTCTTCAACAGAGGTTACAGTGTCTATACCTGGTGCCGCATAACTTTCATCACGAGAAATAACAATATTACGACGCCCTGGTAAAGGCCTACCAATTGACTCATAGGTTTTTCGCCCCATAATAATCGGTTTACCTAAAGTCACTTTTTTAAAATAGGCTAGATCTGCAGGCAAATGCCACGGCATATCGTTATCCTTGCCAATAATATTATTATTCGCAGTCGCGACTATCATTGATAAAATGGTCATTTGAATCTCTCAACGTTATTTTTATGTATTATCGCTAATAAAAGCGAAATAAAAAGTAAAAAAAAGCACTGCTAATATAAATAAGGCAGTGCTTTGTATTAACTAACTCTTATTAACTAAGAAGTGTTATGGACGATATTCTACTTCAACATCGTAATCATCTTCATTCCAATCATCGTCATCTAAATCATCCTCTAAGTCATGCTTAGACAATGCTTCTTCATGGTAAGAGTCCCACTTAAACTCTACCGTTTTACCATCAATCACTTCTTCTTCTTCAGGAGGTAGCTCTTCAATAAAGGTCATCACTTTCTGTGTTAACTCTTTTGTACCTAAACGATTAAATGCAGAGATACTATGTACTTCACCTTGCCAATCAAGACCCGCTAAAATAGCATCCGTAATTTCTTTCGCTTCTTCTTCAAGTACTAAGTCAAGTTTATTGAAAACAACCCAACGAGGTTTCCCTGCGAGTTTTTCATTATGCTGCTCTAGCTCACTAATAATGACTTTAGCGTTCTCTAATGGATCAGAGCCATCTACAGGCATAATATCAATTATGTGCAATAAAATACGACAACGCTCAAGATGTTTTAAGAACTGTGTTCCTAAACCGGCACCATCTGCCGCACCTTCAATAATGCCTGGAATATCGGCAATAACAAAACTACGCTGTGTATCTAAACGTACAACACCTAAATTAGGTACTAGGGTAGTAAAGGGATAATCAGCTACCTTAGGAGTTGCTGCAGAAACACTGCGAATCAGGGTAGATTTACCTGCGTTTGGCAGTCCTAATAGACCAACATCGGCAAGTAATAATAATTCTAACTTAAGGTTACGAATTTCACCTGGTGTACCATCTGTTTTTTGACGAGGAGCTCGGTTGGTACTACTTTTAAAGCGTAAGTTGCCTAGACCATGCCAGCCACCTTTAGCAACAAGCATCTTTTGCCCTTTATGCGTTAAATCACCGATTTGTTCACCCGTGTCTTGATCGACAGCACGTGTACCAACGGGTACTTTTAGCAATAAGTCATCTGAGCCTTTACCCGTACAATTCTGCGGTTGGCCATTTTTACCACGTTTAGCACGATGAAAACGTTCAAAACGATAATCTATTAAGGTATTTACACCTTCGTCAGCGACCAGGTAAACATCGCCACCGTCACCACCGTCACCACCATTAGGGCCGCCATACTCAATAAATTTTTCTTTACGGAAGCTGGCACAGCCGTTGCCGCCATCACCCGCTTCAACTCTGATTTCAGCTTCATCTACAAATTTCATGGAATCTCAATAACCCTAATGTGAGCGTGCTTTTACTAGTAGTGCTAGTATAAACTATTTTAGACAGACTAAAAAACATTCTTAGTCTGTCTAAAAAAAAACTAAAAAAAAACCTCACTATGAAGTGAGGTTTTTATAAGTCTAAGTTGTTATTAGTCAGCGATGATGCTAACAAACTTACGACTCTTTGGACCTTTCACTTCAAATTGTACTTTACCGTCTGATAAAGCAAATAAAGTATGATCTTTGCCGATACCCATGTTGCTACCAGCGTGGAAACGAGTACCACGTTGACGAACAATGATGTTACCTGCTAAAACTGATTCGCCACCAAAACGTTTAACACCTAGACGTTTTGCTTCTGAATCGCGACCATTTCGTGTACTACCCGCAGCTTTCTTATGTGCCATGTCAAAATGCTCCTAATTAGCCGTTAATACCAGTAATTTTCACTTCAGTGAACCATTGACGATGGCCCGCTTGTTTGCGTGAATGCTTACGACGTTTAAATTTAACAATGGTAACTTTAGGAGCGCGGGCTTGAGTAACAACCTCCGCTACAACTTTACCACCAGCAACGTAAGGCGCGCCTACATTGATGTTATCGCCATTTGCGATCATTAAAACGTTATCAAATTCTACTGTTGCGCCTACTTCAAGCTCAAGCTTTTCTAGACGAACTGTTTGTCCTTCGGTTACACGATGCTGTTTACCACCGCTTTGGAATACCGCGTACATAGCTACTCCGTACTGCGCCAAATTATATGACGCTAAATTTAAAATTATAGGGCGCGAATTCTACGTGAAGAGTTAGATAAGAGCAAGCAGTAAAGTGATCATTTATTAAGTTTATTGCAATTTATTTTGTTTTTCATTATTTTTATCATGTTAACTAAAACAAAGCCGTGCGAAAACTTCTTTCATCTGCAATATAGTGTAAACTTTATCGCCAAATAGAAAATGAGCAGCCTATTAATAACATAGGCTAAAGTCATCGGCAAAAGTCCAATATAAATTTAAAGAAGTGCAGTAGGTAAAAACGTGGATATAAAAGCAATACAAGCATTAGCACAAAATGACATGAAGGCTGTTAACGACCTTATTTACCAGCAATTACAATCTGATGTGGCGCTAATTAATCAATTGGGAATTTATATAGTCAATAGTGGTGGCAAGCGTATACGCCCGATGTTAACGGTATTAGCTGCTCAGGCTTTACAGTATAAAGGAAATAGTCATCGTGATATTGCAGCTATTATCGAGTTTATTCATACCGCGACTTTATTGCACGATGATGTAGTTGATGAGTCAAATATGCGTAGAGGCAAAGAAACTGCCAACGCCTTATTTGGTAATAGTGCCAGCGTTTTAGTTGGAGATTTCCTTTATACTCGTTCATTTCAAATGATGACCAAATTAGGTGACATGTCCATCATGGATATTTTATCTGACGCCACTAATATTGTCGCTGAAGGTGAAGTACTGCAGCTGATGAACTGTAACGACCCAAGTACAACTGAAGAAAGTTATATGCAGGTTATTTACTGTAAAACAGCTAAACTATTTGAAGCAGCGACCCGCCTTGCTGCAATTATCGCGCAACAAGATGAAAAAACACAACAAGCGCTAGCTGATTACGGCATGTATTTAGGTACGGCATTTCAATTAGTCGATGATATTATGGATTACACCGCTGATGCCAAAGAAATGGGCAAAAACGTCGGTGATGATTTAGCTGAAGGCAAACCAACGTTACCCTTACTTTATGCGATGAAACATGGCAATGAACACCAAGCGGCCCTTATTAGAGATGCAATAGAGCATTGTACTGGCATGGATAATTTAGCTGAGATTATTCAAGCAATGGAAGAGACAGGGTCTTTACGTTACACCCAACAAAAAGCTGAGATAGAAGCTGACAAAGCAATTAAAGCGTTAGACTGTTTAGTCGACAGTGAATACAAACAAGCATTGATCGCCTTAGCCCACATTGCGGCAAATAGAAGCCATTAAGTCTACGGTTCTTGATAGAAGACCTATAAACAACTCACATTTCAGGCGACAAAATAAAAAAACCGCTTAATCATAGATCAAGCGGTTTTTTATTGAGTAATTTTCATACCCAGTCGTGTTAAGGCTTACGCCATAAAATCAACACCTTCTTGAATATCTTTTTTCAAGGTAGCTAACATAGCTTCTTTAGCTTTTTCTTCAAAAGCACTTAGCTGACCGTAAGATAAAATTTCGCTAACACCGTTAACACCTAAACGTACAGGGTGTGCAAAATATGGCGCATCACCATTATCTAAAGCAACATAAGCGTAATCTACAACATCTTCGCCTTGCAAGCCTTTTACTAATGACATACAGAAACGCGCTGCTGCTGCACCCATTGATAAAGTTGCAGAGCCGCCACCAGCTTTAGCTTCAACAACTTCAGTACCTGCATTTTGGATACGTGGCGTTAATGCCGCAACTTCTTCTTCAGAAAAACTAACACCTTCAACTTGTGAAAGAAGAGGTAAAATAGTAGTACCTGAGTGACCACCAATAACGGGTACTTTAACCGTTGCAACGTCTAAGCCTTTAAGCTCAGCAACAAACGCTTCAGAGCGAATCACATCTAACGTAGTGATACCAAAGACACGTGCTGCATCATAAGTGCCCGCTTTTTTGAATACTTCAGCAACAATTGGCACAGTACCATTTACTGGATTAGTAATAATACCGACGAGTGCTTTTGGACAAGCAGCAACAATGCCTTCAGCCAATACTTTAATAATACCCGCATTTACATTAAATAAATCAGCACGATCCATACCTGGCTTACGTGGCATACCCGCTGGAATTAATACGATATCCGCACCCGTTAACGCAGCATTTAAATCATCACGACCAAAACCAGCAACTTTAACATCTGTTGGGATATGTGATAAATCAACAGCAACACCAGGAACAACTGGTGCAACGTCATATAAAGATAACTCAGAGCCCGCCGGCAATTGAGTTTTTAATAACAATGATAATGCTTGACCAATACCGCCTGCGGCGCCTAAAACAGCTACTTTCATGTGATTTCTCCGAAATTAAGGGGGGTTCTATTGTAAAATTTATTTTGAAAAACTATAACAAAACTTAGCTTTAAATGACGCTTAAACTAAAATTTGAGTAAATACGTAAATTTTTGCTGCCCAAAAGATATAGTATAAGCGACTAAAAAACAATTATTATTAACTTAACGAGCGATAACGTATACTAACCCTAGTAAACATATTTAAAAACTCAACTTTAGTATTACTTGTATCAATTAAGGGTTCCAAATAGATATTATGAGTGGTTCACAAAAACAAGAAGCATTAGTTCAATCATTTAAAGACTTATTAAAGCAAGAGCAATTTGGCTCACAGGGTGAAATTGTAGATGCGCTAAAAAACATTGGTTTTGATAATATTAGCCAGTCAAAAATTTCTCGTATGTTAAGTAAATTTGGTGCGGTACGTACTCGAAACGCTCGCCAAGAAATGGTTTATTGTTTACCGGCAGAGTTAGGAGTTCCGACAGCACAAAGCCCTTTAAAACAATTAGTATTAGAAATTGAACATAATGATGTGATGATTATTATTCAAACTAGTCCCGGTGCAGCACAACTGATTGCACGTTTATTAGATAGTTTAAGTAAAAGTGACGGTGTTTTAGGTACCATTGCTGGTGACGACACCATTTTCATTGCCCCAACTGATGTGAGTCAAATAAAAGAAACCATTAAAAGATTAGAACAGCTTTTCTCTAAAAACTTAAGTTAAGCATCAGAAATTACCTGTTTGATGCTATCTAGCATTACTTTTCCTGTCACTGGTTTAGGCATGTGTAAATTCATGCCTGCGGCCAAGCTGTTCGCTTTATCTTCATCGCGCGCATGAGCGGTCATGGCGATAATAGGTAACTGTTGATATTGCCTTTTCTCTCTAATCAGCTTTGCCGCAGTTAAACCATCCATGATAGGCATTTGAATATCCATCAATACCACATCAAATTTTTGCCCTGCCAAAATATCCAATGCCCGCTGACCGTTGTCAGCAATAGTGACTTGCGCTTGCATATTAAGCAGTAACTCTTTAGCAACGAGCTGATTAACTAAATTATCTTCAACAAGTAAAACGTTAATACCTAACAAGTCATCCGTTGTATTTCCTCTTATTGCTTCTTTTTCTTGAATAAGCGGTTTTTTCTCTAGGGTGTTAGCGATGTTAAACGGATTATTGTTAGGTAAAATTTTATTTTTCTCTACCGTATCAGCATAACCACTTCCTATAGCGAGCGCTTGCTGTATCTGTATTAGTGAAATGCGAAACAAAGGTATATCAAGCAATAAATAAGGGATGGTTAATTTTGCTAAGTGCTCGTCAGTTGACGGAGTTAATTGTGTCATCACCGGTTGACAAAGGCCAAGTAAGCTTATCTTATTTTGGCAAGTAAAAAATGCTTCATCACTTTGCTGATGCGTAAAGGTTTCTTCATCGATTAAAACGACCAAGGTTCCTGGAATTGGCGTTTTTTCTTGCTGCTGACAAAATGCTTTTAACGAAGAAAATGCATAAAAGTCCCCAGCCATATTCGTAACTGTTTCCATAAATGATGCCGTTAAATTCTGTTTAATAGCACAAATTGTAATGCCGGCTAACAACTTTTGTTGAACGAGATCTTTTTTTATCACTCGCTTAAAGGGTAAAACAAAACTTAATTCACTTCCTTGCCCTAAAACACTCTTTAAAGTGATTTCTCCACCGAGTAATTTAATGATTTGTTGGCAAATTGATAAACCTAAACCTGAACCTCCGTATTTTCGAGTCATCGAATCATCGGCCTGGGTAAACGCTTTAAATAAAACACCTTGTTTGTCTGCTGCTATCCCAATACCAGTGTCCGTCACTTTGAAACGCACTAAAGCATCCTCTTTACTTAAAGCAATGGTATCAACAAGCAACTTCACCTCTCCATGCTCAGTAAATTTAATGGCGTTATTAAACAAGTTAGCGAAAACTTGTACCAAACGCATTTCATCACTAACGACATAACAAGGGACATCGTGATTTAAATCAACGGATACCGCCACTTTAGTCATATCTACGTTGGTTATATTCAGCTTAAGCGCTTTATCTATAATTTCAGGTAAACTCACCACATCATGGCTCATTACCATTTTACCCGCTTCAATTTTAGATAAGTCTAATAATTCATCAATAAGGTGTAATAACGTGCTGGCTGCACTTTGGGCATTAACTAAATAGTGCTGTTGTCTTGAGTCTAAAATAGTGCCATTTAATAAATTAATCATGCCCTGCATAGCATTTATCGGCGTTCTCACTTCATGACTCATGTTAGCAAGAAATTGTATTTTTACTTTATTGGCATGCTCAGCTTGGTTTTTTGCTTTTTCTAGCGCTGATTGCGTTGCCTGTTGCTCAGTAACGTCTCTAAAAATACTAATAGTACCTAACACTTGCCCTTGAGAGTTTTGAAGTCGATTACAAAAACCTTGATAACTATAATCGCCCGCTGCAATTAACGCCTTCTGAGGATAGTTGTGATCATTAACTGAATTTAAATAGTTTATTTCTTTGGCCAGTGCTTTTGGCATGAAATTAGCTGCTTTAACACCTAACATCTGTTTTTCTTGATGGCGAGTAAAACGCTCGAAGGCTTGGTTACAACCCATAAGCAAACCTTGTGGATCATTAAAAACAATTAACTCAGGAATAGCATTCATCACCGAGCGTAATAAGGCGTAATCTCGCAGGTGTTTTGCACTCGTTTCTTGTAAAGCTTTTGTTTTTTCAATAACTCGAGAATCTAAAGCATCTCTTTGCTCAGTTAACTGTAATAATAAACTACGGTTCTGAGTAAATAATTCCTCAACAACCTGAAACCAATGTAACCAATCAGGACTCGGTTTCACCTTGCCTGAATCCCCTTGCGCACAAAAACCGATATGACGAATAAATTCCGTAGTTGGTTTGATGAATGTTCTTTTCGTCATGCTATTTACCAGCATTAAAAAGGCCAATAAACCAACAAAGAGTACAGAAAAAACAAAAACAAAATCGCTACGTAATGGCGCAGCTAAGTTTTCAAAGTGTTGATATTTAAGTAAAGTCCAACCGTTGACTGGCAACTCTTGTTTTTCCACAAACCAGTCATCAAGCTGCACCGCATCGTCTAATTCAGCTAATCGGTTAGCATTAAGGTAACTTAAAGATTCTGGTAATAAATCAAGCCAAGATGCACGATGACTTAGCGCTTCTTTACCACTGCGTTTAAACAATAGAATTTGATTGTTTTTATTATATAGAACTAAGCCTTGATCTGATGATTTAAGCTCAGGCAAACTCGCATGCAAACGTGTTAAATTAATATCAATGACAATAGCGCCAAGTAATTTTTGCTGCTGAAAGACACCTTTTGCTAACGAAGCATTCATGCCACCACCAGCAGAATCTAAGTAAGGTGCAGACCAAATAACTCGATTATTATTGACCGTGAGCTCTTGTATGCGAAGGTTGTGAGATTTACTCAGCATTTCTTCATTAAATTGCCAAATATCACGGTCAACCCAAGGGTAAAGGTTCACAAAACGACTAAAAGAAAGGTAATAGAACCAAGTTGCTTGTTTAATGATTCTTTGCGCCGAAACAAAAGCGGGTGTTAAGGCATGGGCCATTGCCAGTTCTTGGTTTTTTTCTTTATCAAACTGAGAGAACTGCCCTATTCCGGTAATATTACCACTTAGACGTTTGCCATGTTCAACAACATCATGACCTACCTTATCCAAATAAAAAAACTCACCTTCTTGTACCAATGGAGGTATTTTGGCATCTAACTCCTGCGGTTTTTTTAAATTATACTGAGCAAGTTCTTGTATGCCTTCGACCGCTTGCAGGCTTTGCTCTAACATAGCGTTTAGTTGTTTTACTTCTTGCTTTAATTCAAGAGAACTGAGTTTTTTGTGTTCAGTAAGCTGATTAAAATAACGAAAGGATGCGACAGACAGCGCAACAAGAATGATAACAATAAAAGCGACAACTACCGTAATATTGTAGCGCCTAAACACAGTATTTTTCTCTGCTTGTGAATACACTGAGCCTGCCTTAGCTTTAATTATTATTCGCCTATAGCGATACTAAAAGAATAACCCTAGCAATACAATATTTAACCAATAAGCACAGTGAGAACTCATGGCTAAAAAAGCCCCGAAACGGCTGTTTTAATTGTTTTAACGACTAGACGAACACATTCCATACGAGAGTACCCTTGCCTGACCACTAGTGATATTTGCCGAACGGGCTCAGGGGCTTCAAATTTTATATATTGAATAGCATCATTTTCACCAAGATTTAAGGTCGCTAACTGAGGTAACAAGGTAATGCCCATACCACTAGCCACCATATAACGTAATGTCTCTAAGCTCGTTGCTTTAAAGCGCTGGTCTTCAGTTGCTCCGGCAGTAAAACAGTAGCCCATTGCCTGATCACGCAAACAATGGCCATCTTCTAAAGACAATACCTGTTGCTCGCTTAAATCTGACAACTTTACAGTGCCAGTACGAGTTAATGTGTGTTTAGGAGAAGCAGCAAGTATTAAAGGCTCGGTAAATAAATCATAACGAGAAAACTTATGCATCTCCTCTAACCAGGGTAAAATAAGCAAGTCTAGCTTACCTTCTTCAAGCTCTTTTAATAAAACTTGGGTTTTATTTTCATAAAGGTAAAAATTAATATTAGGTAAACGCTCATTCAACTGACTCATGATATGAGGTAATAAATAGGGAGATAAGGTCGGAATTAAACCAATATGAAGATCGCCAGAAAAAGGATCTAACAGGGTTTTTGCGCAAGCTTCAAATTCATTGACAGCTGTAAGTACCTTATGCGCTTCAACAACTAATTTCTCTCCCGCAGGTGTTAACATCACTTTTTTACTTTGCCGCTCAACCAAGGTTAACTTTAATTGCGCCTCAAGTTTCATCACTTGCCCGCTTAACGTTGGCTGACTAACGAAGCATGATTTTGCAGCACGGCCAAAATGTTTATGTTCCGCAATCGCAGACAAATATTCTAAATCTCTCAATTTTATCATAGTAAAAAGCTATCAATAGTAGTTATTCTATTTATATTAACTATAACATGATAGATTTTTTAACCACTAAACAAATTGAGTTCCCTATCGCATAATTCCTCACTAGGATGAATTCTCGCCGCAATAGCACGGCGATCATAACAAAGAATTTGTTACAAATTTTCCTCAGCAAACGAAGCCAAACGACTACGGACAACACCGTTTAAGTTAACCGTTGCAGAGCCAGGGAAGTCTTTAAACCGTTCAACAATGTAAGTTAACCCCGACGTTACGGCAGTCAAGTAGTTACTATCTATTTGTGCTAAGTTACCACTGCATACTAATTTAGTGCCTTCGCCACAGCGTGTGATAATGGTCTTTAACTGTGCCGCCGTTAAGTTTTGGCACTCGTCGAGCAAGACCAAGGCATTTTGAATACTACGGCCACGCATAAAGTTAACCGACTTAAACTGAATATTCGCCTTATCCATAATGTAGCTTAAACTACCATGCATGCTTTCATCTTGTTGATGTAAAACCTCTAACGAATCAGTAATAGCCGCTAACCAAGGTGCCATTTTTTCTTCTTCTGTTCCCGGAAGAAAGCCAATCGACTCAGCAATTTCAGGCGTACTACGGGTAACAATAATTTTATCGTATAAACCTCGTTCTATCACTTGCTCTAATGCTGTAGCCAATGCAAGTAACGTCTTACCGCAACCTGCTGGGCCCGTTAAAATAACTAAATCAATATTTGGGTCAAGCAAAGCGTCCATTGCCATGCCTTGATAGATATTTTTAGGGTGTATTCCCCATGCCTGTTTACTGAGTAAACGTTCTCTGCCTAAATCAAGAATAGATGCTTTTTCATCATCAAACCCGGTCACTTTTCCAGCGAAATGTTCGCCCTCATCAATAAGGTATTCGTTAATGTAACTTAACGGCAGGTTATCTTTATCAATAAAGTGAGTGGTATTTCTTCCTGAGGTTTCTGTGTCTACCGCTTCAATCTCTTGCCAAAAGTCACCAGTAAACTGATGATAACCCTTAGTTAAAAATTTAATATCATCAATGAGCTGATCAGTACGATAGTCCTCTACGTGTGCAAGCCCTGCCCCTTTAGCTTTCAAACGCATGTTAATATCTTTAGTTACTAAGACAATTTTTTTATTTGGATTTTTCTTTTGAATATGCAGCGCAGCATTAATAATGCGGTTATCATTTTCATTAAAAGATAGGATATTCGCGGTTTGCTCTAAGGTATAATCGTTAATAATGGCTAAACGACCGCTAGGGTGCAACTTGTCATTCTCAGGTAATTTAACCCCTGCTAAGACTTGCTCTGGTGTGGCATCACGTAAAGTATCTTCTAATGCTCGAATAGCGACGCGCGCATCTCGGCTGACATCTTTACGCCTATCTTTTATCGAATCAAGTTCTTCAAGTACCGTCATAGGTACAACAACATCATGTTCTTTGAAAGATAAGAAGGCAAAGGGTTCGTGTAATAGAATATTCGTATCTAGAATATAAATGATCGGTACAGGGATGTTTTCATTATTCATATTTTCTTCTGTCATAAGTAATCTCCATTCTTTAATAACTAGCTTTTTTAAAAAAACTTTTATAACTAAGTTAAAGACAAACTACTGATAAAACATATACAAAGAAATGTACAAAAACACTGTTGCTATAATAATTATAGCTTATACCCGTTGCCATTCAAGATGCTTGTTTCAGAGTGCTTTGAATAGTAACGGGTATATACCAAGCCTATTAAATTAATTTCGACTTATACAGATTTGGTAATCCCACAGTAATATCAAAATTATCGTTGCGCAAGCAGAATTTTTTAATGATTGTATCTATGATTAAGAGTAATATAGCGCCCTTTTTACCTGACCAGCTATTTTGCTCGGGTTATCAGTTTTATTGCAGTTGTTGGAGAGTTAAGTTTATGCCATTTCAAGTAGGCCAGCGTTGGATCAGTGACAGTGAATCAGATCAAGGTTTAGGAACAGTGACCGGTGTCGAGCATAGGTTTGTAAATATCGTTTTTACCGCCACAGGTGAGACTCGTCAATATGCTAAAGCTAACGCACCATTAACTCGAGTTATTTTTAATCAAGATGACGTTATTCCAAGCCACGAGGGTTGGTCATTAAAAGTAGAGTCGAGCACTGAAGCGTATGGCAATTTGACTTATCAAGGTATTCGCCAAGATAATGGTGAAGTAACGACTTTAAAAGAAGTGATGATAGATCACTTTATTAAATTTAATAAACCACACGACCGTCTACTCAATAGCCAAGTAGATCGTCTTGATTGGTTTCGTTTACGTAAAGACTGCTTGCAACATCAATACAAACAGCAACAATCAGACTTGATGGGCCTTACCGGTGGCCGTGTTAGCCTTATTCCTCATCAACTTTATATCGCCGATGAAGTCGGCAATCGTTTTGCTCCACGGGTATTATTAGCCGATGAGGTTGGTTTAGGGAAAACAATTGAAGCGGGTTTGATCATTCATCAGCAATTAGTGAGCGGTAGAGCTAAACGTATTTTGATCATAGTGCCGGAATCGTTAATGCACCAATGGTTAGTCGAAATGTTACGCCGTTTCAACCTAAAATTTAGCATTTTTGATAACGAACGTTGTGTTGAGAGTAGTGAAGATGGCGGCTATGTTGACGGCAAAAAAAGTAACCCTTTTAGCACTGAACAACTGGTTTTAGTCAACCTAGGATTTGTCACGAAAAACCCACAGTGGTATGACATGCTTATTGCTGAAGACTGGGATTTAATGGTCGTTGATGAAGCACATCATTTAAACTGGCAACAAGACAAACCTAGTATTGAATATCAGTGCATTGAACAACTAGCCCAAAAAGTCCCTGGTGTATTATTACTTACAGCCACGCCTGATCAGCTAGGTCACGAAAGTCACTTTGCGCGTTTACGCTTGCTCGATAGCGATAGATTTTATGATTATGATAAATTTATTGAAGAAGAGTCACATTATAGTGAAGTCGCTGATGCTGCCAATGCATTAGTCGAAAGTAAAAAATTAAATGCCGCACAGAACAAAACACTGACGACCTTATTAAAAGAAACTGACATCAGTGAACAACTCGCTAGTTTGGCAAGTGATGATATTGTTCAGGCCAATAAAGTACGTCAACAATTATTAAAACAATTACTTGATAGACACGGTACTGGCCGAATTTTATTTAGAAACTCACGCAATACTATCAAAGGTTTTCCGGCTCGCGAAGTTCATGCCACCTCCTTAACGATGCCAGAACAATATCAAGAAAGTATTAATGAATTAATGCTTAGCGCTTGTCCTGAAACACTAACCGCATCAAAACAAGCAAAGTATATCTTCACACCTGAAATGCTGTTCGGTTTAGAACATCACAATGATAAGTGGACTGATTTTGATCCACGTGTTGAATATTTAGTTGAGTTATTAAGAGCGCTGAAAAAAGAAAAAGTCTTAGTCATTTGCGCCCATGCACAAACAGCTATCGACTTAGAATCAGCCTTACGTATCAAAGAAGGGATTCGCGCTGCTGTATTCCATGAAGGCCTATCTATTTTTGAGCGAGATAAAGCTGCCGCTTACTTTGCTCAAGATGAAGATAGTGCGCAATTGTTATTATGTTCAGAGATAGGCAGTGAAGGTCGTAACTTCCAGTTTGCTCATCATATGGTTTTGTTTGATTTACCGAGCAACCCTGATTTGCTTGAACAACGTATCGGTCGCCTAGATCGTATAGGTCAAACAGAAGTTATTCGTTTGCATATTCCATATTTCGAAGACTCCGCTCAACATTTATTGCTTGATTGGTATCATCAAGGTATGCAAGCTTTTGAAAAAACGTGCATTACAGGTCGTGTGGTTTTTGAAACTTACGGAGAGCAATTACTTACGTTAGCATTAACATCGCAGCAGCAATCGACTGAAGCTGAACAGTTAATTAGCGACAGTTGGAATAAACATCTAACAATTAAAGCGGAGCTTGAGTCGGGTCGCGATAAGCTATTAGAGCTTAACTCTTCGGGCCAAGGTCGAGCACATGAACTGGTAGATAAAATATCTCTCGTTGATAGTGAGATAGCACTGCCGCAATTTATGTTTCAAGCGTTAGATGTATTTGGCGTTCAGCAAGATGATAAAAGTGATAACTCTATCGCTCTAAATCAAAGTGAACACATGCTAAATAGCAATTTCCCTTGTTTACCGGAAGATGGTACAACCGTCACCTTTGATCGTGAAACAGCATTAATTAATGAAAATTATCAACTATTAACATGGGATCATCCTATGGTGCGTGGCGTGATGGATTTAGTACTGAGCGATGAAATCGGTAACGCTAGTATTGGTTTGTTAAAAAATGAAGCATTGCCTGTCGGTACTTTTTTCTTAGAATGTTTATTCACGGTAGAGGCCACAGCCCCTGCACATTTACAATTAGGCCGTTATTTGCCAACCACACCTATTCGAATTTTAGTCGATAAGAACGGTAATAACTTAGCTGACAAAGTGAGTGAAGCAGTACTTGATAAGCAATTAACGCCCGTTAAAAAAATAGTGGCATTACAGCTTGTCAAAGCACTAAAATCTCAAATCTCCCCATTAGTTGCTAAAGCTGAAAATCATGGTGAAAAGCAAATAGCGAGTATTCAAGAAAAAGCGTTAAGCAGCATGAAAGAAAAATTAACACTCGAACTACAGCGATTAACCGCCTTAAAAGCGATTAATCCCAGTGTTCGTCAAAGCGAAATAGACTTTATCAGTCATCAGCAAAGTGAATTGAGTCATTATATTGAAAAAGCCCAATTAACTTTTGAAGCAATACGAATGATAGTTGTAACGCACTAACGTAAAAGTAACCTGTAGCGTAACTGAAATTGCGCTACAGGGTACATAAAAACAACTTTTTCATTCCTCCGCCTTATTCAGCTTTAACTTTCACAGCTAGCGAGATCTCATGAGCGCCAATCCTGATTTTATCTATCACCCCCCCATGTCACCTTACCTTGATATTATCTATCAAGATGATGACTTTATTGTACTCAACAAAAGCAGTGGTATTTTAAGTGTCCCCGGACGTTTACCTGAACATCAAGACTGTTTGCAAAACCGAGTACAACGCGTATTACCAACGGCAACGATTGTACATCGCTTAGATATGGCAACATCTGGCATTATGCTAATGGCATTAAATAAAGCTGCACATGTGGCAATCAGTCGACAATTTGAACAAAGAAAAACTAAAAAAAGTTATATTGCCCGTGTGTTTGGTAAAATAAATGACATTGAAGGTAGTGTTGATTTACCGCTAATTTGTGATTGGCCTAATCGTCCCAAGCAAATGGTTGATCATGAGAATGGTAAAGCTTCATTAACGCATTACAGTGTACTTTCTTATGATGAATCAGCATCAGAACGAGTAACTACTTTGGTTGAACTAAGACCGGTTACGGGCCGTTCTCATCAATTGCGAGTGCACATGTTAGCACTCGGCCACCCTATTCTAGGCGATAGGTTATATGCCCATGTTCAAGCATTAGCACTTAGTTCGAGATTAAAATTACATGCCAGAAACCTAGCCTTCACTCACCCGGTAACCGGTGAGTTACTCAGTTTCACTGCCCCTTGTCCATTTGAATAAGCGTTGTTGTTATATAAGGAAGAGATTAATACTTTCGTATCATTGGTCGATATAAAGAAGCATACTAAAAAAGACGTTTAACAATGTTAAACTAATGTAAAAATAACAGCTAAAGCTAAAATCATATTCATATTTAAAGGAAAAACTGTGCGTCTATTGTGGACCTTATTTTGTTACTCATTCTTTTTGGCTAGCCTAGCGTCTCCGTTATTGGCTGAAGAAAAAAAAGAGCGGCCCGTAAAAGAAGAAACATCAGCAGAGAAGAGTAAAAATACCGAGTCCAAGAGAATAGAAACCGTTGCTCCAATTGCATTAACTCTACAGCATAAAAATGACTTACAACATTACATCAACAACGAACTAGTAAAACCTTTATTAGCAGGCCCTGACTCTTATATTACCCTAATAAAAAAGCATACCAATGTGAACAATAAAGGTGTTGTTATTTTATTACCCGACTGGCAACAAGGTGCAACCAACCCTAAAGCTATTAATTTTCTACGCAATGCTCTACCAAGTGAAGGCTGGACTACGATTGCGGTACAGCCAAACAGTAAACCAAAGGGTTATCCATCAAGTGCTTTGTTACGTGAAGAACAAATAAAAGAAAACAAAATTATAATTGATGAGTATCAAAGAAAACAAAAAACGATGTTCAATGCGCTAATGAATTTAGCGAAGGAATATCCAGGCATTGTTATCGTTATTGCCCAAGGCAACAACGGAGCGTTATTAGTTGACCTATTCAGTAACGATGAAGGCAGCAGCACAAAAAGTAATGGACTACAAATGCCCAATGCTTTGGTTTTACTAAGCAGTTATCGTCAAACAAGTAACGAACTAATTAATTCCGTTAATAAAACCTATGCCTCACAACTCGCCATTACTGAACTACCTGTTCTGGATTTATATCTTCAACATGACCACCCGTTAGCTATAAGCAAAGCAACTGAGCGAAAGTCATTAGCAGAACAAGAGATGAAAGTTTATTACCGGCAAAGACAACTTAATAACAATACTACGGGTTATTACCCAGAGCAAGAACTGCTAAGTCAACTAAATGGTTGGCTAAAATCAGTAGGTTGGTAACTATAGCCGTTACCATTCAAAGTACAGGATTTCAGTGGCCATTAAAAACCGCTTGAGCAACATGCATCTTGATTAATAACGGCTATAGATTTAATTACTTTGTTGTTTGTTAATCAAATCATATGCTGCTTGAATATCCTGGGTTTTCTCTTTGGCCGCTTCCATCATCGCTGGAGGTAAACCTTTAGAAATCAATTTATCAGGGTGATGTTGCGACATTAACTTTCTATAAGCTTTTTTCACATCCCGTATTGAAGCATCTTGCTCAACACCCAGTACTTTATAAGCACTACCAAGCTGCTCAGCACTGGTTGGCATTTTAAAACCAGCTTGTTGCTGACCGTGTCCTGATTGTTGATGAAAAGCAGCACCTGCGATAATCATTTCTAATAAATTATCTAATTCACGTGCCGAGTAACCTAGAAACTTGGCTATTTTATGTAAAACTGCACGCTCTTCTTTATCAAGTTCACCATCACTAAACGCCACTTGAATTTGGATTTCCAAAAACATTAATAATAGATCATGGCGACTGCCCATTAAGCGCTTAAATTTTATCAAACGATCTTTCAACGGAAAGCCTGTGCTTTTTCCTTCACGAAAAGCATCTTGTGCTTGTTGCCGCAGTTCGTTATTAAGCCCTAACTTGCCCATATAAGCATTAGCGAACGCTATTTCATGGTTAGTTACTTGCCCTTTCGCTTTTGCAACATGACCCATGACAGAAAATGCCGTGTAGAAAAATGCCGCTTGGCGAGAAACTTCATCTTCTTGGCCACCTGACATACCATTAAAATTAAACCCTCGCCCTCGATCAAAGATATGGCCTAACCAGACACCTAACAAAGCACCAAATAAGCTTTTACTCAACATAAAGCCAAATAAAAAACCCAGTATTTTTCCCCAAATACGCATAGTGAAAACAGACCTTTAATAAAATTTATAAGCAAGAGTTACAAAATTAATGAACCCTTCATTTCTAAGTATCTTGAGTATAAAGCAATTAGTAGTTAAAATACTTGATTCAGCCGATATATACTCACTTTCCACCTTTTCCGGATATTAAATGTTTTTTTCTAGACTCTTTTTTTCTCTCATCGTTGTGCTGGGGCTCTTAACTAGTTACTCAGCCCGAGTACAAGCAAAATCATCAAAACAAGAACTAGCCGTAAAACCCATGAATTGCCCTATTGCCACTTTTCCTAAAATTGTTAGCAATGCGCCCCAAATTGATAATAATAGTATTTATATTTTCTCTCAACATGCCAGTATAGAACGTGATCAAATAGCATTATTTAATGGTGGTGTAACCTTAATTGACAAAGACCATAAAATACTCGCTGATAAATTGGCCTTTGATCGTTTAAAAATGCAAATAGATGCCATTGGCAACATTCATTATCAAAGCCAAAGTGTTGATGTTTTTGCTCAAAACTTAAATGCGAGTAAAACTACAAATTCAACCACAATGACTGGCGCATCATACCAACTTGATAGCAACCCAGGCCACGGTAGTGCGAATGAACTTCAAATAAGCACGAATGGCGGACTAAGCTTGCTTGATGCTACATTTACCACCTGTGCAGGCGCTAAACCTAGCTGGCAAATCAAAGCAAAAGAAATTATCTTACCTGCAAATGGTGATTTTGGTGAAGCCTACCATGCACAATTACATATTTTGGATGTGCCTGTTTTTTATATACCTTATTTTTCTTTCCCTGTATCAGATAAGCGTACCAGTGGTTTTTTATACCCTAAAATCAGTAGTTCAAGTAACTCAGGTTTAGAAATTGAAACACCTTTTTATTGGAATATTACCGAAAACCTTGATGCAACGTTAACTCCTCATTACATGTCAAAACGCGGTATGCAGCTACAAACTGAGATACGTTATCTATCAGGATTACAATCCGGTCAGATAGATTTAGAATATTTAGACAAAGATAAAGCATTAAAAGCTAATAACGATCCTCGTTACCTTGCCAGATTTCAACATGTAGGAACTTTTTCACAAGATTTTCGTGCTTATGTTGATTACACCACGATGAGCGATGATAACTACCTTGTAGATATTGGCAGCAAACAATACAACTCTAATGATGCCTATCTATATCAAGTGGGTGAATTAGCCTATTTTGGTGAGCAATGGCAAACCACACTTAAACTACAAGATTTTGAAGTACTCGGTAATCATGAAGCGGGTTATAGAACCGTGCCGCATATTGAAATTTCTGCGCAACAGCCGTTAAATTTTTTATCAAGTCAATTTGACTTATACTCTGAAATGACACAATTTCAATCGGCCGAAGAAAATCAAGTTCAAGCCAATAGATACCATATTGAAGCCGGTTTTACTTTACCTATCTCAACACCTGCTTGGTTTATTAACTCGGAAATAAAACTTTTACATACCTATTATCAACAAGATAACATTCAAGTTGGCAGCGAATTGGAAGAAACAGTACAACGTACCCTACCCAAAGTACGCTTCCATGGTGGCATTAACTTTGATCGCACAATAAACGCTTTTGGTAATACTTACCGACACACTTTTGAGCCACAAATGCAGTATTTGTATATTCCAGAAAAGGATCAATCAATGATTGGTTTATACGATACAACAAGCCTACAAGATGATTACAACGGTTTATTTCGTGACACACGCCACAGTGGCTTAGATAGAATAGCAGCGGCAAACCAGTATACCTGGGGTATTACCAGTAGAGTACTCGATGACTCTAATTTAGAAGTGCTTCGTTTCAGTGTTGGTCGTATACAGTATTTATCTGATAGTAGCAGAAAGAGTAACAGCAATAACGAAATAAATAACAACAACTTAATAAACAACGCTCCCTTTTCCAGTAATAATTTCACTGAACAGCAATCATCAGTCGCTGCTGATTTGTTTTTTCGTTTAAATCATCAATGGCAAGTTAGCGGTGATATTCAGTACAATACCCTAGATAGTTTCACTAACAAGGGACAAATCAACTTAGACTACCAATTTGATCAATATAATATAATTCAATTGAACCATAGGTACACTCGTAATGTCTCAGGTATTAGCTTAGAACAAGTATCATTACTAACCAGTATGGCAATTGATAGTAATTGGGCCTTTGTTGGCCGGCTAACACAAGATTTAAAAAAGGATAGAAGTATAGAGACTTATGCTGGCTTTCAGTATGAAAGCTGTTGTTGGGCAGTACGTATTGCTTATCATAGACGCATTAATTCAAACTTAGACAATGAAGAGTTCAACAACGAAAACCGCGATGAATTTGATAGTGGTTTTATGATACAGTTCATTATAAAAGGATTAGATGGACAACAATCGGCGATTGGTACACAAGAAATGTTCAATGATAGTATTTTCGGTTATAAGCGCCCTTATCATCTAAATAATTAATATTACCAATACAACTAATATTACGAATACAACTTAAGAAAGAAGATATTAAAATAATATGAAACAATCCCTTAAAACTTATGCATTAATGACTAGCCTAATGCTCAGTGCGTTAACCCAAGTACAAGCCAAAGAAGAACCACTTGATAGAGTTGCCGCCATCGTTAATTCAGGCGTAGTACTTGAATCAGAAGTGATTGATTTATTAGCGAGTATCAAACTACAAGCTAAAAAAAATGACCAAAGTTTACCTACTGATAGTGCCCTACGTATACAAGTAATGGACAAGCTCATTAATGATGCCTTAATCATGCAAATTGGTGATCGTATGGGCATACAAGTCAGTGATGCTCAGTTAGACCAAACGATTGCAAGTATGGCAAAAGAAAGCAAAATAAACTTAGCACAATTTCGCCAAGGCATTATTGAGGACGGTTTGGACTATGAAAAATATCGTGAAAGTGTTCGTACTGAGCTTATCTCAGGTGAAGTTCGCCGCAATAGCGTAAGACGTCGTATCTATATTTCACCACAGGAAATCGCTAATTTACTTCAAGTAATGAAAGAGCAAACCAATAACGATGTCGAGTACAATTTAGGTCACATTTTAATTGAGTTTCCTACTAACCCTACACAAGAAGATATGAGCGCAGCTAAAACGCGTGCTGATAAAGTTATCGAATTATTAAACAAAGGCTCAGATTTTGCCAAAATAGCGATTGCTTCTTCTGGCGATGCTAATGCCTTATCTGGAGGTGATTTAGGTTGGAAAAACGTTAACGAAATGCCAACACTTTTTTCTGAATTAATTGACGGTAAAAAGAAAGACGCTGTTGTTGGGCCGATTCGTACAGGTATGGGCTTTAGTATTGTTAAAGTATTAGATATTCGTGGCAGACAAATAGTTGAAGTTGAAGAAGTGAAAGCTCGTCATATATTAATTCAACCTTCGATTATCTTAAGTGATGCCAAGGCTGAATCTTTATTACAAGGCTTTTTAGACCAAATAGAAGCCGGTGAAGCTAATTTTGCTGACCTAGCCAAAGAACATTCTGAAGGCCCAACTTCTGTCAAGGGCGGTGATTTAGGTTGGGCTGATCCTAAAAGTTACGACCCTGCGTTTAAAGATGCTTTAGCAACAATGGCTAAAGGCGATTACCATAAACCGTTTCGTTCATCTTTTGGCTGGCACATTATTCAATTAGAAGATCGACGTATGATAGACGCCACCTCTCAAATAAATGAGAATCGTGCACATCAAATACTTAATAATCGTAAGTTTGGTATTGAAAGTGCCCGTTGGATTAAAGAAACCCGCGATGAAGCCTATATTGAAATTTTCGAACAGGAAACGAAGTAATGACTAAACGCATTGCTATTACTCCTGGTGAACCTGCTGGCATCGGCCCTGATTTAGTAATAACTATTGCTCAACAAGCTTGGCCAACAGAGTTAGTCGTGGTTGGCTCTAAGGCATTACTTATCGAGCGTGCGCAACAGTTAAAACTGCCATTAACCTTAATTGATTATGACAAAAATAACGCAATAACCCCACAAAAAGCAGGTACACTAACCATTTTTAATGTCGACCTTAGCGAGCCATGTATCGCTGGCACGTTAAATAATAACAATGGCGGTTATGTGGTAGAAACATTACGCATTGCTAGTGAAAAAAACATGTCGGGTGAATTTGATGCTGTTGTAACCGGGCCTGTGCATAAGGGATTGATCAATAAATCAGGTATTGCCTTTAGTGGTCACACTGAATATTTTGCAAACCAAGCTAACTGTACTGATGTGGTCATGATGTTAGCAACCGAAGGATTAAGAGTTGCTTTAGTTACCACCCACATTCCACTTGCTTATGTTGCTAAAGCCATTACTTTTGAACGTCTGCAAAAAGTGACCCGTATTTTGCACAAAGATTTACAAGATAAATTTGCAATAAAAAACCCTAAAATTTACGCCTGTGGTATTAATCCTCACGCAGGAGAAGATGGTCATTTAGGACGTGAAGAAATAGAGATTATGGAGCCGGCTTTTGCTCAGTTACGTGAAGAAGGAATGAATATTATCGGCCCATTACCTGCGGATACTATTTTTCAAGAAAAATACCTAACCGATGCCGATGCCATTTTAGCTATGTACCATGATCAAGGCCTGCCTGTATTGAAATATAAAGGTTTTGGCGCCTCTGTTAATATCACCTTAGGTTTACCTTTTATCAGAACGTCTGTTGATCATGGCACCGCCGCTGAATTAGCAGGTATGGGAACTGCCGACTCTGGCAGTATGGTTGAAGCGCTGAAAAGTGCCATTCATTTAAGCCAGAACAAACATTAAAGTTAAGTTAAGTTAACTAAACTAAACTTAAAAATAAACTGAAGAAAAAAGAGCTAACCACAAATATGAACAGTAAAACCCACTTAGGTCATCAGGCTAAAAAACGTTTTGGTCAAAATTTTCTTCATAATGATTCAGTGATCAGTGATATTGTTGATGCTATCAATCCCGAGCCGGGCGAAAACTTAATAGAAATAGGGCCAGGTTTAGGCGCATTAACAGAACCCGTAATAGAGCGTGCTGGTAAATTGTCTGTGGTCGAATTAGATAGAGATCTTGCTCACCGTTTACGCCACCATCCTTTTTTAGCACCAAAGTTAACAATTTTTGAAACTGATGCATTAAAATTTGATTTCGCACAGCTGGTTACGGATAAAGAAAAGCCGCTACGCATTTTTGGTAATTTGCCATACAACATATCAACACCACTCATTTTTCATTTATTAACTTTTAAAGATGAAGTGCAAGATATGCACTTTATGTTACAAAAAGAAGTTGTTGATCGTATGGCCGCTGGCCCTAACTCTAAAACATTCGGTCGTTTATCAATCATGACCCAATATCAATGCCAAGTAATTCCTGTAATGGAAATTGGTCCTGAGGCATTTAAGCCAGCACCAAAGGTAGATTCAGCTATTGTTAGGCTCATTCCACACAAGGTGATTAAGAATCCGGTAAAAGATATCGAAGCGCTAAATACTGTCTGTTTATCCGCTTTTAATCAACGTAGGAAAACGCTTCGAAATACCTTTAAAAAACTCATCAATGTTGAGCAATTAAACGCTTTAGGTATAGATGAAACTTTACGCCCAGAGAATTTAAGTATCGATGATTTTATTAAGTTAGCTAATTTCATCACTGATAATCCGCCGGAAAAAGAAGTTACAACGAAAAAAACTAAAAGGCACATGGCAACAAAAAAAGAACGTGCTGACTCTGAAGGTACAAGCTCTGAGGATATAAATTCCGAAGAAAGTAACGCTGAAGGCAACTCCTCAGAAGAAAATAATTAGGTGACATTTTGGCGCTTTATTTAGTCGGTGATGTGCAGGGCTGTTATAGTGAATTAACAGCGTTACTCAAAAAAGTAGACTTCAATACCAGCTCGGACCAATTATACCTTGCTGGTGATCTGGTTGCTCGAGGCGCTGATTCATTAGCCACCTTACGGTTTATAAAATCCTTAGGCCGTTGTGCAAAAATTGTCTTAGGAAACCATGACCTGCACTTATTGGCAGTTTATGCCGGTATAAAAAAAATCAAAAAATCAGATAAACTCACTGATTTATTAGCCGCTGATGACATTGAAGAGCTGATGACATGGCTAGCACAACAACCGTTATTACAAACAATTCCTAGTATAAAAAACGACAATAACGTAGAAATTGAAGCACAGGCCTATATGACACACGCGGGCATTACTCCGCAATGGTCACTTAACGATGCACTAGAGCAAGCCCATGCAATTGAAGATAAACTTCAATCTGCTGATCGAAATAAGTGGTTGGCATTAATGTACGGTGAAAGTCCCAATAATTGGCATAATGCCATCACTGAGATTGAAAGGTTCCGCTTCAGCATTAATGCATTAACACGTATGCGATATTGCTTTTCAGATGGGTCTTTGGAGTTTAATCAAAAAGAAGCACCTATAAAACAAAGTTCAAATACAATAAAAACCAAGCCAAAAAACAATATTAAACCTTGGTATGAATTATCTAAAACCATTGACAAACATGCGTGGGTTTTCGGTCACTGGGCTTCTTTAATGGGCATATGCTCCCACGCAAATATTTATCCTCTAGATACTGGTTGTGTTTGGGGAAATCATTTAACATTACTACGTTGGCATGATAAAAAAACATTCGTTGAACAAGCACATCTAATGTAAGTTTAATTAATCAAAAGTACCAATTAATTCAATATAAACGACCGCAAGACATGACAAAGCGACTTAGCTTGATATAATCATTACAGTAAAATAAAAATAATATTAAATAGTTTCGTTTCAATGCCGATATAAACTAAGCTTAAAAGTATAATAAATCTAAGTATTAATAATAGTCTGTATAAATTCTTATTATTAAAATAACTAACGCACTTCTAGACTAAAATAGTGCTAGATAAACATCTCAAAAACCTAACATTGGTGATTTCTATGAATTTAACTGTAGCTGTAAAAATTATTGGTGGTTTTGCCATTATCTCAATTTTGCTGGTAATAACCAGTGTAATATCTTTATCTAATTTGAGTACCATTAATGAGTCAACCCAGCAACAAAATAAATTAGCTATCCCGACGTTAAAAGGCAGTAATACCTTAGCGCTTGAGATCAGTCAAATGAGTAATTTAACGTTAAGAGGTTATTATCAAAGTGATTTAAAGTTATTGGCAAAAGAGCTAGCAGAATATCAAGCCATCTCCAATAAATTTGAAAGCCAGCTATCAGAGCTGAAAACAATTGTATCAAAAGAGAATGTTTTGCTGAGCAATCTGCAACAAGTTGATAATGTATATAAGTCTTATAACCAGTCAGCATTGTCTTTGTTTGAGAATCACAAAGTGAGTATCGATAAAAAACAACAACTCTCAAATAACATAGATGGTTTAGAGGAAAAAGCTGATGATGCTGTCATGTTATTACTCGACTTAGCCGATCACAAATTAGCCGACTCTAAATTACAAAGAGCAATAACCCTCAGTGAACAGTTAGAAAACCAATTTAACTCCATTGTATCTTCAGCTTTTGAATATCGTGATACTTTATCTATAAGCACTGCTGATTTAATAGAAAGTGAGCTTTCTTTTAGTAAAACAGAAGCACAGAAGTCTATTGATGACATTATTTCAGAATTAAATATCTATAATATCGACACTGTCTCTGCAGAAGTGAGTGTCGCTTTTGAAGAAATAAAATCATTATTATCTGGTAGTGATGGCATTATCAACCAAAAGAATGCCCAACTGGAAGCTAATAAAGAAGCAAGTGCTATGCTGATAAATGTTGAAAAAAGTGCTTTGCAAGCTAACAAAATTTTAGATAAGCAAGTTGAACTAGCCAATAAAACGACTATCACGGCAAGTAAAGAGGTTGAAGATTCGGTAAGCAGCGGTAGTCGTCAGACCATGATAATTATGGCTATCTCTATTATTATCGCTATTGTGATTGCTCGTTTTACGCTGATCAGTATTACTCGTCCACTTAGTCGAGTGAACAAAATGCTTAACATTGTCGCTTCTGGTGATTTATCACATAAATTAGATGAAAGCGGCCAAGATGAGTTTGCCGAATTAGCAAGAAATTGTAATTCATTAATTGATAGCTTGCGTAACCTGATTGAAAGCATCGTTAATCGCTCAGCACAGCTTGCAGCCGCAGCAGAAGAAACATCCGCAGTTACAGCCCAAAGTACAACAGCAATAGAAGAGCAACGTAATCAAGTAGAACAAGCCGCCACAGCAACAACAGAGATGAGCAGCACTGCACAAAGTGTATTGGCAAGTGCTAACGATGCGTTAGGTGAAATTAAACATGCAGATGATGAAGCTGAGCGAGTTAAAGAAATATCAGTTCATAGTCGACAGACCATTGAACAATTAGCGCATGAAGTTGACTCTGCTTCTCAAGTGATTAACCAATTACAGCAAGACAGTGCTTCTATCGGTGGTATCTTAGATACAATTCGTGGCATAGCTGAGCAAACAAACCTATTAGCACTTAACGCCGCTATTGAAGCAGCACGTGCTGGTGAACAAGGTCGAGGTTTTGCCGTAGTAGCTGACGAAGTGAGAACATTAGCTAGCCGAACTCAACAGTCAACTGCTGAAATTCAAACAATGATTGAAGCATTACAAACAGGCGCGGGGAAAGCGGTAACGGTAATGGATGCAGGCAAAAGTAAAGCAAGTGAATGTGTTAAGCAAAGTGAAGAAGCGGATAAAGCGTTAGAAACAATAACACACGCTGTACATGAAGCTTTTGATCGTAGCTCACAAATAGCTACCGCAGCAGAAGAACAAAGTGTTGTTGCTCATGAAATTAGTGAAAACTTAGAATCGATTGTTGCCATTGCTGAAGAAACAACGGCTGGCTCACAACAAACAGCGGCATCAAGTAGTGAAGTAGCTCGTTTATCAGAAGAGCTACAACAATCCGTTCAAGAATTTAAATTATAAAGCTCGCTGTTATACCCGTTACCATTCAAAGTGCGTGATTTCAGTGGGTGGTAAAAGTGCTTTAGGCAAGGCATTCATTTTAAACAATGGTTACTCCCTTGTTCAAATGAATAACGCCGCGTAAATCGCTTTTAACCCCATCGAAGAAGCGCTTGAACAAGCATCTTGAATGGCAACGGGTATATATAGTCATTCATCAAAGCCCGCTACTCGCGGGCTTTTTTATTGATACCTTCGAGTTATACCTTCGAGTCATACCTTCGAGTCATACCTTCGAGTCATACCTTCGAGTCATACCTTCGAGTCATACCTTCGAGTCATACCTTTGAGTAATGCCTTCAGTAATAACTTCAAGTAATACCCCCAAGTAATACTTTCAAGTAAAAGCTTTTGATTGACAGTACAGCCACACTCTATATAATACACTCGCTTTAAGATAGTTTTGTATTGTTGTACACCATTTCGATGTTGCCAAATTCTTTGTTTAGACAGTTTTGTCTAAAAGTAAGTATAAGTAGCACGTCCTGATTTATAAGTAATAGAACACTTTTTAGCAAACCCGCATTTTATTGGATTAATTTTAATAAAAGCACAATTACTCTTAAATATTTATAGGATACACTTATGTCTACTACTACTACTGGTACAGTAAAATGGTTTAACGAAGCTAAAGGTTTTGGTTTTATCGAGCAAGAAAATGGTCCAGACGTTTTCGCTCATTTCAACGCAATCATTGGTGACGGTTTCAGAACTTTAGCTGAAGGCCAAAAAGTTGAATTTACTGTTACTGACGGTCAAAAAGGCCCTCAAGCAGAAAACATTGTTGGACTTTAATAGCTAACGCTAATTAAAGAACAAACAAAAAAGGACATAACCTTATTAAGGTATGTCCTTTTTTATTGCCTAAGTTTCAGTCATTATAGTGAGTAAGCATAATGCTCTAATACTTTGATCACTAATAAACCATTGATGCACTTGGGTTTAATATAGATAACAAACCCATACGCTCTAAATCACAATAATCAACAGCATTCGACAATACTTGCTTGTTTAGCTGTAGTACTGACAAAATCCCCCCTTCCATTAAGTCTCCATGAATCAATTGCTGAAATTTACTATTGGTCAACAATAAATTTTCATTCATTATACGTTTAGCGACATAGAGTAATTGGGTTTCAATATTGTACTGGCTAGGATCATCAACATCTTGATCTCGTATCGGTGCAAATAAACTATAGGGCAATTGCCATTGTTTAAATAACTCTGCAGAGCATTCACCATAAGTGAAGCCAAGTACTTGTTGTTGTTTCTGCCAAGGTAATGTCGAAGTATTGTCACTCTCACACTCGACGATTAACTTAGGAGAGACTTGCTGAATAATTAACTCCCCTAAATTATGCAGCAAACCTAGAATAAACAAACGTTCGGCATTAGGAACACGTAAGCTAGTACCTAAATATTTGATCAATAAAGCGCAATCAACACTCCTTAACCAAAAATGATCTAAATATTCAGCATCCGCATCAATGTTTTTAAAAGCCTCAGAAGTAAAGTAGGCAATCACTAAGTTATATACTTCAGTAATACCTAAAACTAATACGGCTTTAGAGATAGTATCTATTTTACCGGGGTAATTAAAAAACGAACTATTGGCGAGTTTCAAGACAGTACTCGAAAGTGCAGGGTCGAGTAGAATAACTTCACTGATGTCATCTATAGTCGATGCTTCATCATCAATCAGTTCTTTAATACGAAGAAAAGAGTCAGATAAGACAAAAAGTTCACTGACTTGCTCTACATATTTTTCAATATTCATAATAATCCACACCTTTATATTCACTTCATGAGAATGAAAGCCACTTAGCTACTTGCTAATTATAGCTGCAATTCAATACTTAACCGTAAAATCGTTTATTTGGCTATGGCAATTAATTATCAACCCTTAATACTCAATACTCACTTGGTAAGAGCTAAATTTTCGCATATTGATTACACCTTGCTCGAATATTAGATACTGTCCTTTAATACCTAACAAAAGACCTGAAACAATCGGTGTTTTATCAAAATTAAATGAACTGATTTTAGTGAGATATTCTTGTACTGGATAGTTTATATTCTGTATTCCCTCATCAAGTTCAGTGATAGCATCATTGCCGAACTCAAGACGTAGTTGAGCTAACTTATCGTTAATGCTCGGCATTAACTCTTGTGCTTTTGCTTTTAAATCGATCTGCTCGGGTACACCTTTTAACATAGCGCGCCAATTAGTTTTATCGCTAATAAACTCAGCTAATGCGGTTTCCACTAACCCCGACTGCAAACGAGTTCGTACTTTAAAAATAGGTAAAGCCTGGCTTGCACCTTGATCTATCCAACGTGTAGGTAATTGCGTATGACGAGTAATACCTACCTTTAAACCAGAGCTATTGGCTAAATACACATAATGATCAACCATACAATGTTGCTGTCCCCACTCAGGCTCTTTACAAGTGCCTAAATGAAAATGACAGGTTTCAGGCTTCATAATACACAGGTCACATTGGGCTAACTTAGCCATGCAAGGATAACAATACCCCTGTGAGTAGCTTTTTTTGGTGCGTTTTCCACAATGTTTACAGGCAATATTTCCCGAAAAATGTAATGTGATTTTTTTACCAATTAAAGGATTTAATTCAATACTTTGCTGTTGACCTTGTTCATCTATAGCCGCAAGCGGCAATTGATAATGTACTAAATTATTTCGATCAAGTTGTGTGGTTAATTTTTCCACTGCACCTACTTCACTTAACGACATGTTTGCTCTCTATGTTATAGTTTTCGATTCGATTATTTTATTCTTTTACTGAAGCTGTACTTTTTTTCTGTTCTGTTTCAGTTCTTTTCTATTTGCCTTGCCAACTAATCTACGTTTCACAGAGCCTTTGGTCGGTTTTGTTTTTTTACGCTTTTTCTGTATTACCATGGCCGATTGAATTATTTCTTTCAATCGTTTTAAGGCATCTTCTTTATTTTGATCTTGAGTTCGATAAGATTGAGCTTTAATGATAATAACACCGTCGGATGTGATGCGACTATCAGACAACTTCAGCAATCTTTCTTTATAAACAAGTGGTAAACTAGAACGATTAACATCAAACCTTAAATGTATAGCGGTCGCCACCTTATTAACACGCTGCCCACCATTACCTTGTGAGCGAATAGCGCTTAGCTCAATTTCCCACTCAGCTAATTGAACCGCATTTGAAATTTCAAGCACTTTTATTTACCATAACCTTTTCACAATGAGTTATACCATGACCGCAAGCAGTACTTGGCAAGTATATTTATTACGCTGTAACGATAATAGCTTATACGCAGGCATCACCACGGACATACAGCGCCGTTTACAACAACATAATAACAGTAAACTAGGCGCTAAATATACTCGCGCTAGAAGGCCGGTTGTTCTTGCGTACATTGAAAGTGCTTGCGATAGAAGTACAGCAAGCAAACGCGAATATCAATTACGCAAACTGACCAAAATAAAAAAAGAACAATTAGTACAATTATACAAAACACTTATACCCGTTACCATTCAAAGTGCATGATTTCAGTGGGTGGTAAAAGTGCTTTAGGCAAGGCATTCATTTTAAACAATGGTTACTCCCTTGTTCAAATGAATAACGCCGCGTAAATCGCTTTACCCCCATCGAAGAAGCGCTTGAACAACATCACTTCATCGATGCTGTGATTTATAATGGCGCTACATGGATGTAACTTATTAGAGAATGCAGGAGCTTATTCTCCTGAATAACCATTATTTCATCACAGCGCCTTGAATTGAAATTGATCAAGCACTCTGAAACAAGCATCTTGAATGGCAATGGCTATAACAGGTCTGCTTAGTGGGTTTTAAAGCTATTTTTTTCGATTTAACTCTCAAGTACTGTTAGAATACTCCGTTTTCAGCTGAATAACCCTATTAAAAATTGCAAACCTATTAAAGTGAAGTTGTCTTAATGTCTATAATAAATACGTATACAGAAAATATGTTTATCGAAAAGTACAGCCCAATTAATGAAAATCAAATCAGCTTCACTCGTCAGCAAGCCAGTGACTTTGCAAAACAGGTAGCTGACGATTTTAACCCGCTTCATAATATAGATGCTAAACGTTTTTGCGTGCCTGGCGATTTATTGTTTTCCATCATTATCGCTAAAGCGGGTTTACATAAAACCATGTCATTTGACTTTTCAGGCATGGTAAATGACAGTATTGAATTAACTTTCCCAACACAAATTAATGATGCCTTTGACATCAAAGATATTAAAGATAAAACTTATTTAACGGTACATGCCAGTGGTGAAAAAACAGAAGACCCATCGCTAATTAATGCACTAACCAAAGCGTATGTTGATTTTTCAGGACATACTTTTCCTGATATTTTAGTCAAATTAATGGCTGATAAAAAAGTAATGATTAACCCCGCACGCCCTATGATCATGTATCAAAGCATGGAGATAAGCTTACAGCGTCTTGATATAACGTCACTCACTTTGCAATTAGCACAAACCAGCTTAACCATTGAAGGAAAACGTGGCGATGCTTGGTTAGAATTTGATTTACTTAGCGAAGGTGAAGTTGTTGGTCATGGTAAAAAACACATGTTACTTAGTGGCATACGTGAATATGAGCAGAAATCTATTGATGCCATGATCGCTCAATACCACCAAAGCAAAGCGGATTATCAAGGTTAGTTTAACTCAAGCTTAGCAGTCTTATCAATCAAGGTACTGTTGTTCCGCTAAGGTTGTTCAAGCTGCTATTGTTCAACATATTGTTGATCAAATATTAACTGCTGCGCTTGTCTATCCTCACTACAAGTAGCAAACACGGTCAAGTTTTTTGGCCGTTGGCATTTAATGGGTTGTTGATAAAAGGCTAACCAAGCAAACTTTTTATCACCTTGAAATTTAGATTTTATAACAATGGCATCACGACTATTAAAAGGAGCTGAAGTTGCTTTTTTAGCTAGGTATAATTGTCGAGATTTATTTGCAGCGACTTGTTTGCGCTTATTGATATTTTTCCCTGTTTTTTTACTTTTTTTCTTCCCCTTATTAGCCTTGGCATAACGAGAACTATGCTCACATTGCCACCATTTATCTCTGGCTTTATCTTCTTTTGCCCGTAAACTTTGACCGCGCTTTAACGAGTAACCATTACGCTGCATCGCTTGCACATTATGAAGCTTTTCTAACAAAGGTTTACAGCGTTTTTTAGCCTGCACCGGACTAATTAGTAAAATTAAAATGCAAAAACTAAGTAAATAAAGTGGTAAAAAAGAAAAATACGACGGCAGGTTTTTCATACTAGCAACTCCATGCTAAACACTTCAAATTATTCCATTAATTCAAATATAGACTAGTCTTAGAACAAAACCCAATAAACACGGATGTTTATCATGAATGCAACAGTAACCTTATTGCTGCTTACTCTCTGCTTTACCAGTCATCAATCAAATGCCTTTTTTAATCAAAAACCGGATATTCAACAAGGTTTTACTTTTCAAAGAGATAAAAATTCCAATAGAGATATTAGCCAGTATTATATTTCAGAGAAACTTGATGGCATGAGAGGTTACTGGGATGGCAAACAATTACTCTCTCGACAAGGCAATAAAATTACCAGCCCGGCATGGTTTACTCAGGCTTGGCCTGACATTCCCATTGATGGTGAGTTATGGATATCACGTAATAACTTTCAAGCATTAATGTCTTGTGTTCGTAAAAAAATTGCCGGAGAGTGTTGGAAAAAGGTTACTTTTATGATGTTTGATTTGCCCAAGAACAATAACCGTTTTACGATAAGAGTAAAACAGATGCAAAATATATCCCGCCAAGCAAACTCACCTTATTTAAAAGTGATTAAGCAATTTAGAGTGGCCAACCTAACCGATTTAGATAACAAACTTGAGCAGATAATTGATAAGAAAGGTGAGGGTTTGATGTTGCATCTTGCCAGTGCTTATTATCACGTAGGAAGAACAGCAAACCTGCTAAAGTTGAAAAAAAATCAAGATGCTGAAGCGACTGTTATTGAACACATTAAAGGAAAAGGGAAATATCAGCAGTTACTTGGTTCACTTAAAGTAAAAACAAATTCAGGTATTATTTTTAAAATAGGCTCTGGTTTTACTGATCTAGAGCGCGCGAATCCGCCAGCTATCGGCACAACAATAACTTATAAGTACAATGGCCTCACTAAAGCGGGAAAACCAAGGTTTGCCCGCTACTGGCGAATGAGAACAAATGAATTCAATAATTAGTTGGCCCTGTAAGAAGACAAAAAAATTCTAATCCTTGTTTTCTAAGTTGGGCTGATAGCTAAAGATCAATACTTTTAAGCCTTTCCCCTGATGTGCTTCTTTAAATACATCGGGATTAGCTATTTTTTGCTCAAATAGGCAATCAGGACATTCACGTGCCACTTCAGCTTTTAAAAACTCTTCATCTAAATCAGGTGAATTCAAACATAACATTAACTTAGCGCCAGCATTCATCCACTGTGGAATACGTCGAATAATTTTTGCATAATCACGTTCAATGTTAACACTGCCCTTTTGAAAGGACGGTGGATCACAAACTAGAATATCATAAGGACCATATTTTTTAATTCGACTATTTGATTTAAAAATATCGACCCCTTCAAAAACAATTTTTTTGCCCTCTTTTTTAGCCAATTTATTTAACTGGTGGTTCTCACGTCCTTTACTCAATGAAGCCTTGCTTAAATCAATATTAACCACTTTGCTAGCGCCACCTGCTATCGCAGCGACAGAAAAAGCACAAGTATAGGCAAATAGGTTCAATACATTTGAACCTTGCTCAAGTAAAGGATCTTGAGCTAAGCTGCTTTGTACCTCTTGCCTAAGCCATTGACGACCATTAGCCATATCTAAAAACAAACCACTGTTTTGTGCTTTACCAAATTCAAGGTGAAACTTTAACCCTTGCTCAGTAACAACCGTGTGAGTTACCTCATCTCCAAGTAATAATTGTGTCGGCGCAAACTTTTCATAACGATGCTGTACTTGCACTGATGTACATTGGGGAATTAACGCTTTTAGTGCATGTGCTTGTTTCATTAGCCATTCAGTATCTGCCGCTTGATACAGCGTAATTAAAACAACAGGGGCTAACCAATCAACATTTACGTGGTTTAATCCTTGATAAGCATGACCGCGGCCATGAAATAAACGTTGAGCATCAGTAAAGTCTCGGGAGGTTATATGTTCAATCATAATAATAAAATTTATTGATATAGCCATCACACATTAAAATACAGATTTCAGCTTGAGGTATGATGGACATGGTACTAAAAATAAAATCCCCAACAAACTGATCAAAATAAAATCAGCACTGCTAGGGATAACGGACTATTGCAAGCTATTATAATAGTTTAAGCTTACAAACCAAACAGGTTATAAGCAAAAAACTTGGTAGCAACCGTATTTACAAAGATAAGCAAAACAATAACAGGGATAAAGGTACCCAAGGAGAAGTTAATATATTTCTCAACCCAAGAGCCTTTGTAGTTTTCATTGCCAATACTTAACTCATCCGACAATCGCTTTTTCTTCCAACGGTAACTAACAAATATACAAAGTAAAAAACCATTCAGCGGTAAAATAGTATCGTAAAAAACATCGTAAACCACGTCAAAAAACGATTTGCTGCCGCCGGCATAAGAGGTGAATTTGGAAAAGAAGTCCACCATACCAAAAGAGACCGTTGCAAATAAGGTCAAAACACCTGCCGTTAAGGTTAAATACAATAAAGCTTGTTTACGGCTTTTCTTTTTTTCTGTCACTAAATAAGATACCGGCACTTCGATAATAGAAACTAACGAAGTGATCGCCGCAAAAAAAACCAAGAGAAAGAAAAATGTCGCTACCGCACTGGCGCCAACATAACCAATAGATGTTTGCAAAGCTAAGAATATCTTAGGTAGGAAGGTAAAAATTAACGATACCGAGCTATCGCTTAGCTCTGCTGGGTTAACATTTGGGTTAAAAGAAAATACCGCCGGCAATATCATTAAACCGGCAATAAAAGCGACCGATGTATCGGTAATTGCCACTAACTTTGCTGAGTTGGGTATATTGGTCTGTTTATCAATATAAGAGCCATAAGTCAGCAGTATTCCCATACCTAATGATAAGGAGAAAAAAGCTTGTGATAAAGCCCCGTTAATAACGCTTGGTGTTAATTTATTAATATCAGGGATAATAAAGAATTTAACACCCGCAATGGCGTTATCTAACGTCAAAACAAAGCCAACCATTACAATTAACATTACGAATAATGTCGGCATTAAAATGGTGGCTGCTTTTTCAATTCCTTCTTTAACCCCTGCGGCTAAAATAAAACTGACAATACCTGCTACGGCAATCAATGCAACAAATAAGTACGGGCTATTAATAAACTCACCGAAACCAGCGCTACTGGCGAGGTAATCTAAATCTCCGGTAACCGTTAAGGCAATATAACCAAAAATCCATACGGTGATAACCATATAAAATACCGCGATCATAAACGGTGTTAGTACACCTAAGAACCCTGCAGCCCCCCACCATTTACTATTACCACTAAGAGTTTTGAATGCGCCTACTGGTTCTTTTGCGGTATTACGCCCCACCGCCATTTCAGCAATCATTACAGGTAAACAAATCAAAAAAACAAAAACAGCGTACATGATCAGAAACGCACCACCACCATTTTTAGCAGCGTTAACGGGAAAACCAACTAAATTGCCAATACCAACAGCAGAACCTGCTGCTGCCAATATAAAACCAAGTTTAGAGCTAAAATGCTCTCGTTCTCCATTTGTACTTTCGGGGCTGACTACTGTGGTCATAATTGTCCTATGTTTTTATTATTATTATCATATAAATTACTCTTATGGCGTGTGTCTATAAGAGTGACTGACGACATTGATTCAATCACATCAAATTAAATTAACAAGTCAACTTAATACAGCGATGTAATCGATGCTAACAAGCTTTCTAAACTTTGTCTTGCGTTAGTTATCAAGGTAAGTGCTTTTAACTTTTCCATTAAACACCCACCTTGTCACTTATCATTGCCACTCAGGCTTTTCTTTGTGAATTATTATCTAGTCTTATTGTTTATCTTATTGTTTATCTTATTTATTAGACTCTTGTTTAACTTATTGTTTAGGTATTTGCTAACATTTTAATTTTTTCCTATTTGGAAAATAATTTAGGGTTCATCATGGCTAAAATATTACTCGCCTCTATTGCAGCAAACTCTGCGGCTTGCGTTAAGTCATCCACTGACAAGGACAGCTTTTGGCACAAACTTTCATCAATAAGATTTTCAAAAGAAAACTCATCATCATGACTGTCGAGTAAAGCAAGTCGTGAAGCGAGTTGCAAAACATTAACGTCTTTATTAATTTGAATATTTTTTGCTTCGTTAAAGTGACGAATGGGTAAAATAATTTTTTCTGGTATTTGCCATATTTTCAATAGGTCTGCCGAAATATCAGTATAAGTGAAACCTAATGCTAACTCTTGTAACTGCCAAGGTAGTTGTTCACTCGTATAGTTTTCACAGCGTTTTGCAATATCCGGTGTTATCTTAGCCACTAATAATTCACCAAAGTTCTGCAATAATCCGGCAACAAATAGTCGCTCTATATCGCGAATACCTGCTTGAATTGCTAAATTTTTTGCCGCCAAGCCACAAAAAATACTCATACGCCAAAAACGTTTTAAATCAATCGCTTGATTTTCAAAATGTTTAAATGCTGAGGCGGCCACATCAACCAACATCATATTATAAATGGCTTGTGTGCCGATAATAGTAATAGCGCGAGAAATAGTGCTAATTTCTCCAGGAAAACTATAGATAGCACTATTAGCTATTTGCAATAAGCGTGATGTCATTGATGGGTCGATACCAATAACATCAGCAAAGTCAGCTATTTCAGAGCTCTCATCTTCCATCAAGGCTTTTACTTTAAAGCAAGCATCAGGCAAAGCAAATGAGCCATTGGCTTGTAATGCGTAATCATATGAATTCATAACTTTCCTTTATTAAATATCGATTGTGAACGGTATTCTTAAGTATGCAGACGATTTATTAGTCAAAAGGAACACCGCTGTCGTGTTTAACATGCTCAGTTACCATGTAAGTACTCGTTTGAGATATTGAAGGCAAATCACCGACTTTTTCTAATACTAGCCGGTAACTTTCCATGCCAGAAAACCTTATCTTTAACAAATAATCATAACCACCCGCAATAAGGTGACATTCGACTACTTCTTTAATTTTAACAACTTCTTTGGTAAACAATTTAAAAGTATCAGAAGTAGTACGATCTAATGTCACTTGAATGAATGCCGTCATGGAGTAATTTAATTTATTCGCATTTAAAAAAGCACCATAGTGTTTAATATAACCTTCATTTTCTAAACGTTTCACTCGGTCTAGGCAAGGACTGGCACTTAAATTAACTTTTTTTGCTAACTCAACATTTGAAATACGCGCATTACTTTGCAAGGTCTTAAGTATGGTCATATCGATACGATCTAAGGGTTTTATTTTGCTCACTACACTAACTACACTAGGTTATGCTGACTTTATTAAATAATGGCATGTATTTTACTTTTTAACAAAATAAAAATAAAAAACGCGACTTAATAGTCGCGTTTTCATTGAACTTTTAACAATTTAAACTAAGTCAAAGATGACTTAGTTTAAATTATCTAAAATAGCTGTCTAAAAACAGTTATTCTTCTTCAACTAAAGTCATCAATGAAGTATTACCACCTGAGGCAGTGGTATCAATACTTATCGTTTTTTCAGTTAATAAGCGCTGTATTAAATTATCAAAATACTCAGAACTGATGACGGGTAAAATAGCACCTGAACGCTGCGCTAATCTCTCACTGATATAATGTTTACTATCACTATTACTATCAACCACGACACCTGATAAAACAGGATGAGCTAACATGCTCTCTAAATGGCACTGTTTAGCAACTTGAAAAACACCTTCATTCGCCCCAGTAGCAATAAATTTATCTCTAAAGGCTAACGCCTCTTGATAAAATAAGTTTGAGACCACGGTAATTACGGTATTACCCGTTGCTAATGCGGTAACGATTGATTGCACCCAAAAGTTGAAGCTAACATTTTCATCTGCATAACAAATTATATTGCCGCGATTCTCCAAATAAATAATATTTGACTCACCTGTTGGCCCCGGTAATTGCTCAGGTTTTTTCAAACGCTTTTCAATGCTAATTAACTGCGATCGCGCCGTGCTTATCGTACTATTTAAATCATCAGCCAAATCATCGACAATTTCTACATGTGATATTTTTGCTAATAATTGACGCACGCAAGAGATACGCGTATTTAGATCGGTTAAGCGCCACTCTTTCTCGCTCCAATTGGCTTTATCCATCAAACGAGTCGCTTCATGTTTAATCGTTGCGTCACCTGTTAATGCCATCATCTTTTCATTTGAAAAATCATATGACTCAACATGCGGCGTTGCTTTCTCTTTCACTAAACGTGTGAGGTAGTTAGGACCGCCTGCTTTAGGTCCTGTGCCTGAAAGACCACGACCACCAAAGGGTTGCACACCAACAATCGCGCCAATCATGTTACGATTAATGTAAATATTACCTGCACGTGAAAGTTTAGCTAAATCAATAGCTCGCTGCTCTATACGCGTATGAATACCCATAGTTAGACCAAAACCAGTGCCATTAATTTGTTCTACAACCTTTTCTATTTCCTGACCTTTAAAACGAACAATATGAACACAAGGGCCAAAAACCTCTTTTGTTAACACACTAATATCGTTTATTTCATATAATCGCGGTGCAAAAAAGAAATGGCCATCTTCATCAACAACCTGATCTGAGAATTCACATTGATATAATAACTTACCATGAGATTTCATATAATCAGCATGCGCATTTAAGGCATCAAGGGCTTTTTGATCAATAACAGGGCCAATATCTGTACTCAATTTTGCTGGGTTGCCAACATGTAATTCAGCCAAAGCACCTTGCAGCATGGTAATAACATTGTCAGCAATATCTTCTTGTAAAAACAAAACCCTAAGCGCTGAACAACGTTGCCCAGCACTTTGAAAACCAGAAGAGATAACATCATCAACAACTTGCTCCGGCAAGGCGGTCGAATCAACAATCATACAATTTTGACCACCTGTTTCAGCTATGAATGGCACTTGATCGCCACCACGCTCAGCTAAGGTTTGTGAAATCAATGTGCCCGTTTCAGTCGAACCAGTAAACATCACAGTTTGAATACGATGATCAGGAATAATAGTACTACCCACTGCGCTTCCTCGAGCAATAACAGCTTGCACAACATTGCGAGGTAAGCCAACAGACTCCATTAGTTCAATAGCACGTAACGCAATAAGCCCTGTTTGCTCTGCAGGTTTTGCCAATACGGTATTACCTGTTGCTATTGCAGCAGCAACTTGTCCTAGGAATATGGCTAGCGGGAAGTTCCATGGGCTAATACAAAGTACAACACCACGTGCCTCAAGACGCTCATCTTCACCTAACTCAATTGCTCGGTTAGCGTAATAACGACAAAAATCTACTGCTTCACGTACCTCATCAATACCATCTTGAGCCACTTTGCCAGCTTCTTTAATACAAAGCGCAATTAACTCCGCTATATGTCGCTCTAAAATATCTGCAATGCGATTTAATAACGCGGCGCGTTCACTTACCGCAACTTTTGACCAAGTACTAAAAGCAACTTCTGCTTTATCAATCATCACCAACATATCATCTTTACTGTGATGTTGATGAAAACCAATAATTTCAGTGTGATTAGCTGGGTTCTTTACTGCATTCGCCGCTTCTGGCACATCATTTTTATTTAATAAATTATCTACAAACCAAGTATCGAGGGCCACTTTAAGTGATGTTATTTCATTAATATCACTTAAATCTAAGCCTTTAGAGTTATCACGTATTACCGTCTTTTCTGATAAAAGTTTTTCATTGCGATAAAGGTCAATAGGTTTAATAATTTGATGATTATACTTTTCTTTTAAGCGCTGAGTTTTCTCTACCGGATCTTCTAATAACGACTCAACGGGTAGACTCTCATCAACAATAGCATTAACAAAAGAAGAGTTTGCCCCGTTTTCTAATAGACGACGCACTAAATAAGCTAACAAGTCTTCATGATGACCAACCGGTGCGTAAATACGACACTGAATATTTTCTTCACGTACAATTTGATCGTACAAAGAGTCACCCATTCCATGCAAGCACTGAAATTCAAAGCCCTCTTTATCATCACCCGCCAATTCAACAATCGTAGCCGCGGTATAAGCATTATGTGTCGCAAATTGCGGGTAAATAGTATCGCGAAAATCTAATAATTTGTTGGCACAAGCATGGTAAGACACGTCAGTAGACGATTTGCGGGTAAATACAGGGAAATGCGTCAAGCCATCTTTTTGAGCATTTTTAATTTCGGTATCCCAATAAGCACCTTTAACTAAACGCACCATCATTTTTCTGTTGGTACGAAGCGTTAATTCTCGCAACCAATCAACGACAAAAAGAGCCCGTTTTTGATACGCTTGTAATGCAAGACCAAATCCTTGCCACTCACCTAGTTCATTATCAGTAAATACCGCTTCAATTACATCCAATGAAATTTCTAAGCGCTCAGACTCTTCAGCATCAACAGTTAAACCAATATTGTATTTTTTGGCCCGTAAACATAACGCTTTTAACTTAGGCACTAATTCATCCATCACTCTAGATTGATGAGTAAATTCATAACGAGGATGAATAGCGGACAGTTTAATAGAAATACCCGGAACTCGGCGTGGATCATTTTTACCTGATTTAACTGCACTCGCACCAATAACATCTATAGCATCTTGATAAGCTTTTAAATAGCGATTCGCGTCTGCCATAGTGCGCGCACCTTCACCAAGCATATCGTATGAATAAACATAACCTTGCTGCTCTTTAGTGGTAGCACGTTCAGTCGCAGCAGTAATCGTTTCGCCCATAACAAACTGCTTGCCCATAATTTTCATGGCAAAGTTCATTGATGTACGAATCACTGGTTCGCCTAAACGACCAATCGTTTTTTTCAATAAACCAAAATGATCTTTTTTACGCTTATCCGCATACTGCACCATAGATCCAGTAACTAATAAGCCCCACGATGACGCATTAACAAATAAAGAATCACTAGAGCCTAAATGGCTGCTCCACTGTCCTTGTGAGATTTTATCTCGAATCAAGGCGTCTTGCGTATGCTTATCAGGCACACGAAGCAGGGCTTCGGCTAAACACATTAAAACTATACCTTCCTCAGAAGATAACGAATACTCATTCAATAACGCATCAATAGCACCATTGCCTTCTTGATCTTGACGTATTTGCAAGACCATTTTGCGGGCACGTTCCCAAGCACGACTTCGCGCGCTAACATTCACTTCAGCTTCAGGCAAAATATGGTCAACAGCAATGTTTTCATCAATGCGATAAAAATCGCGAATTTTCTGTCGAATAGGGCAATCGGTTAATAGTGTATCGTTAAAAAGCATTACAATTTCCTCAAAAGCAAACAAATTAAATCTTTAATTAGTTATAGTTGACATATGATTTATTGGTGAATTTTAAAGAATATACAACAGAATGTGCTAGCTTTTAACCATCATTTAAATGATTTATATATGGTTAACCAGCTTACTTACCGCATAAAATACTGAAAAAGTGGATTGTGGTAGTTTTTTATTTATTTATAAATTATATTATTTATTAATTTTATTGATAATATGTTGAGTGGCATCATCAGCTGTCATAGGTTTAGCAAAATAATAACCTTGACCATACAAACAGTCCATTTTTTGTAACAGTTGTGCATCTTCAAAATTTTCTATGCCTTCACCAACCGTTGCCATATCTAAGTTAGTGGCTAAGTCAATAATAGTACGGATAATCGCTTGATGGTTATTATGTTCATGAACATTATTAATAAACGAACGATCAATTTTGAGTACATCAATAGGGAAACGATGCAAATAAGCTAAACTTGAATATCCGGTGCCGAAATCGTCAAGTAAAATTTTAACTCCCATACTTTTAAGCGCTTGCATGTTAGCTAAAACAACACTTGAGTTTTCTAACAAGGCACGTTCAGTTAGTTCTACCCGCAGGTTTTTCGGTGCTAAGCCAGTTCGTCGAAGAATTGAACTAATATCATCAGGTAAGTTCGCGCTAAAAAACTGCTGTGAAAATAAATTACAGCTAACATAGAGTTCATTACAGCCTAAGTTTTCTTGCCATACTTTGACTTGCTGACATGCTTTTTCTATTATCTGCATGTCTATTGCTTGCACCAACCCCGTTTCTTCTGCAAGACCAATAAAATCATTCGGCATGACAAAACCACGCTTAGTACTTTGCCATCGAGCTAACGCCTCAAAGCCTCTTAATTCATTATTTTCTAATTTAACAATAGGTTGAAAAAACGGAATGAATTCCTGCCAATCAAGCGCTTCTCTGATGTCAGCTTCTAAACTCAGGGCATTTTGCACCCGTTTATGCATGCTAGCATCAAACACCTCAAATCGTCCTTTGCCACTATCTTTAGCGTGATACATGGCCGTATCAGCGTCACGCAACATAAGATCAGCGCGAGTATATCGTTCATCACTAAAGACAATACCAATGCTCGTGCCAGTAAAAACCAATTGATTGTCAATGGTAAAAGGCTGCTTAAGAAATTCAATGATACGCTTTGCTACATCAAATGCTTCATCATCACTCTCAAGATCTTCAATAAGCATAACAAACTCATCTCCACCTAAACGTGCAACGGTATCTTTGTCACGGACAATCGCGAGTAACTCTTTCGCAATGATTTTAAGTAAAAGATCACCGGCATGATGGCCTAAACTATCGTTCACTACTTTAAAACGATCCAAATCGAGAAAAAGCACGGCAAAAGAAAAGTCAGTTTTGCGTTTTGCGCAGGCGATAGCATGATTCAATAGATCCAGAAACACAGTTCTATTGGCTAGCCCCGTAAGGCTGTCATGGGCGGCGGTATGTTTGAGGAGTTTTTCGGCTTGTTTACGTTGAGTAATTTCATCTTCAAGCGCGAGTGTTCTTAGTTTAACTTGCTGCTCTAATAACTCATGGCTACGACGTTCAAAGTCGGCTAACTCTCGACGTTTAATTGCAGCAGAAATGTGATTAGAAACAAAGTTAAGTAATTCAGCATCTTGTTGGTTATAAATGGTCTTAGAGTGATAACTTTGAATAACCATGACACCCAGTAATTGCCCTGCATAAATTAACGGTACCCCTAACCATGAATGAGTATCATCTTGCGGTTTATGTGTTTCACCTTGTAAATACAAAGCCATCATATCTTGATAGGTTAATAAAATAGTTTGGCGACGTCGTAGAACTAGTTCGGAATAACCATTAGTGAACTTTCTCGATTGGAGGTTTTTAGCTTGGTTATTGGCTTTTTCATCAACATAATAAACAAAATCAAGCATACCGACATCACTTTCATGCTTGGCAATAAAGAAGTTTTTCGCATTAATAAGAGTATCAATAATGCTATGCACCTTGTTATAGAACTTATTAATATCTAGCTCGACATCCATACCCAACTCAGAAATTTTATATAAAGACTCTTGCAATAATTCAGATTTTTCTCTTTCGCGGATTTGCGCCATCAACTCTTTGGTTCGCGCATGAACAGCATTCTTTAACCTTTGCTGATCTTGTAGGCGCACCATAGCACCAACAACATGTTGTGCAGCAAAGGTCAGTAGATTTAAGTCACTCTCTACATAACGAATACTCTCGCTATAACTTTGTACGGCAATTATACCGATGACGTGATCATTACTGAGTAACGGAACACCAAGCCAATCGGTTCCTCTAGCCCCAAACTGTTTAATTTTATAGTTTTCGAAAAGTTGTTTTTCAATTTGCGGAGTAACTAATAATGGCTGTTTTGATTCAATAACAAGGTTAGTAAAGGAGCCTTCAAAATCTTGATAATCGATAATACCTGTAGGCCATTCATCTTTTTCATCAACATAATAAACAAACTCTAGTGTTTCAAATGTTTGATCATATAACAGAATATATAAATTCGTTGCTGTCATTAGTGACGCGATAGTACGGTGTACTTGTGGATAAAAGTCGTCTAGGTTGTCACAATCCTGTGATAGCTGATTTAAGCTAAATAAAGCAGTATAACGTGCCTGTAAGTTGTCATTACTTTGCTCTAGTTCCGTTATTTTTGCTGTTAATGCTTTATTTGAGACTATTTCATTTGGCGCTGCTTCATAAAACAAGGCTTCATTAGGCAGATTTTGTCCAGAGCTGGTATCATGCTTTTGACTATCCTTGTCATTATCTACGTGAGTCATAGTATTTTTGATTGATTATCTTTATGTTTTATCTCTTAACATAATGAACTGTTAAGTAAAAAAAATCCACTAACACGGTTGAGTGTTAATGGATTGATTTATAAAATTATGGCGTTAACTACAACTTTACAATTAATTTACTGATGTGCTTCAATTTGCACTGCTTCTTTTAATTCTTCTTTCTTGTGTTTATTACCACAGATCGCTGTTTGACGATCATCACGATTTACATAATAAAGAGCCGTATATCAATATCAGCTTGCAAGCGATGACAACTTTATTTTGTTATTTTACTGCAGCGCTTCAATTTGCACTGCTTCTTTTAATTCTTCTTTCTTGTGTTTATTTCCACAGATCGCTGTTTGACGATCATCACGACTTACATAATAAATAGTCGGATATCAATATCAGCTTGCAAGCGATGACAACTTTATTTTGTTATTTTACTGCAGCGCTTCAATTTGTACTGCGTCTTTTATTTCTTCTTTTTTGTGTTTATTTCCACAGATCGCTGTTTGACGATCATCACGATAATAACGAATATCGATACAATCTTGCTGATAACGACGCTCTAATTCAGTGCGAATAAGGATATCACCTTTAGCATTAACAATTTGTCTGTGCAAAGCTTGGCATTGCTGAATTTGCTCTGAAGCAATAGTGATATCTTCACAAGCATCATTAGAGCTAGAACAACTTGCTAACAGGATACTTAAAGGAAGCGCGAGAAAAACTGATTTATTCATTAGGTATTCCATTGACATTAAAAGAGTGATTATTTGTAATCAAACCATTATACCCAAGCAAAGGCTAAATGCGAATATACTAGGAAAAACAAATGATAATTACCTAAAAACCAGATCAAAGTAAGCCAAAAATATTCGCCACCTCAGCATCGACTAATGAGCGACTTTCACCAACGGCCAATGAGTCATCTAAAATCAACTCTCCTATTGCTTGGCGGTGAAGTGCAACAACAGGGTTACGAAAACGACCAAACATACGTTTTATTTGATGATAACGGCCTTCGGTTAAAATAACCTGAGCAACATAAGTTGAAAGAATAGTTAACTTAACCGGTTGGGTGGTAATATCTTCATAAGAAAAGTACATGCCCTGCGCAAAGGCACTTATATAATCATCATTCAATGGGTTAGCTAATGTCACCCGATAAGTTTTTTCTACTTTATGCTCTGGTGATGTTAATTTTTCCGACCAGCGACTATCATTAGTCAGTAATACCAATCCGGAGGTATTTAAATCTAAACGGCCAACGATATGCAAAGACGATTTTTCAGTATCGCTCCATTGCTTATCAAGTAAATCTATTACCGTATTGTGTTTTTCATCCTTGGTGGCGCACACTACGCCAATTGGTTTATGCAGGATAATATAATGCGCTTTATTGTCCTGTAAGACTGTATGGTCAAAACAAATATGAGAAAAGGTATCTACTGCTTGCGCAACATCATCAGCAATAACCCCATCAACTGTAATACGCTTTTGTGCGACTAATAGGCGCACTGATTTACGATTAACTTGACAATGCTCACTGATAAATCGGTCTAACCGCGCTCTAGAAATTGCCACTTGTTAGTTAACTGACAAAGGTGTTAATGAGACTAACTGTAATTGAACCGCAATAAGGTTAAGTACTTTATGTAGTTTCTTTTCTACATAAGGAGCTAATAATTTCTCTTTCGCCCCCAGTAAAGCTAACTCGTTTGTGGTGATCGCTACAATACAAGTTAATTGCTTTTTTTGTTCTACAGCAACACTAAAAACATCATCAGAAAAAAGTGTAAAGTCACTATTTTTTTCATATTGTGCGTGAAGGTCGTTAAATTTTTTTGGGATATGTAATTGTAAATCAATGAACACTGCACTTGCTTCATCCCCATACCAATTGGCTGTCATGGTTTGAAAGTTAAATTGCGCTTCTAATCTATTTTTTACCGCATTTAACTTAGGTAACGTTATGGCGAGTTCATCACCCACTGTAATTATTATTGGCAGTTGCTCAATCATAGAAAACCTAAAAAATTAATGCTGTATGAAACAGGATAAAACCAAGATGACATAAGATAAATAAGTCTACCATCCTCACTACCTTTTATCTTTATTTGTCTTTCTAAATAAAAAATTGCTTATTTTTACGGGTATTACTAACGCATACGTCTCCATAGATAAATGATAACAATTATCACTATTAATTACATAATTTAACTTTAACTTAAACTTTGGAAGACACAATGAAAAACAGAACAATGGCACTAAGTATACTCGCCATGACAATCAGTACACAGCTTTATGCTCAAACAGAAACTGAAGATATCGAACGCATGATTGTTAGTGGTAGCCGTGTTGCTGAAAGCCTAGATGAAGTTCCTGCATCAGTAACCATTATCAGCCAAAAAGAATTGCAAGACCAACTAAAGGTCTCTTCGGACATCCAAAGTCTTTTATCTATGTACGTGCCCGGAATTTCTGCGGCTAATGGCACGTCAAGCAACTTTGCACAAACATTACGAGGCCGTGCGGCTTTAATTATGATTGATGGGGTGCCACAATCAACGCCATTAAGAAATGGTGCCGTTGGCATGCGATCTTTAGATGCAAATGTTATTGAACGCATTGAGGTTATTAAAGGTGCTACGTCAATTTATGGTAATGGCGCTGCTGGTGGTATTATCAATTACATTACTAAAAAGCCTAATACCGACAAAAACTTAAATTTAGCGGCTAGCCTATCAACGCGCTTTAGTGCTGTAGATTTTGAAGACTCCGCAGGAATAGAGCTCACCGTTACAGCCAATGGCGAATTAGGTGATTTCAGCTATGTTGCTCATACTACCCTCGCTGAAAATGGTGTTTTAAAAGATGCCGATGGTGATGCATTAGGTACACAGTACGGTTTATCAGAGGCCAAAATACAAAACTATTTTACCAAGTTAGGTTATCAATTTGATGCTGATAAACGGCTAGTCTTTACTTATAACTATTACGAATCACAGCAAAATTCAGACTGGGTAAACATTATTGGTGATATTAACAAAGGAGAAAAAACTTACGCAATCAAGGATGCAAGTAAAACACCTAGCTTAGCGTCACCTCAAGGCCCTCGTGGTAATCATAATGCTATTTTAAAATATACCGACGATGAAGTATTTACCTACACTGAGTTGGCTGTTGATCTATACAAACAAAGCATCGAGAATGTATTTTTTTATTCTACCGTATTAGCTAACCCTGACTTAGGTTTAACCGGTGGCCAATCACTGATCAAATCGGAAAAACAGGGGCTTCGCGGTACACTAAACAGTCAGTTTAACTGGGATAATATTGAAGCCACATTTATTTACGGCCTTGACTTACTTGAAGACATAAGCTCACAGCCTATGGTAGATGGGCGACTTTGGGTACCTGAAATGAAAATGAATAACATTGCGGGTTTTGTGCAAAGTAAATGGGTTTTCAACGATGACTTTATTGTCAAAGCAGGCCTTCGTCACGACAACATTGATATCAGTGTTAATGACTATGAAACACTAAAATTGTGTCGCAGTGCCACCCAATGTTCAGTGCCTATGCAAGTAACGGGTGGTAATATTGATTTTAATGCCACGACATACAATATTGCTTTTAGATACAATGCTTTTGAAAAATTTAGCCCCTACATCAGTTATTCAGAAGGCGCTAACATTCCTGATTTAGGTGGCTTACTGCGCCGTGCAACGGTAAGTGATATTGCATTAATTCAAACGCAAGCAGCTATTATTGACAATGTTGAATTAGGTTTTGTTAGTTACTTTGATGATTTACGATTTGAATTGTCGACTTACCTTAGTAATTCAGATCTAGGATCTAGTAATGTCTTTGACGAAAAAACAGGTATTTACCATACAAAACGTGCTCCACAAGAAATATGGGGTTATGAAGGAACGCTAAATTATTCATTTTCTGATAACCTCGATTTAGCGGCAACTTACAGTCACGTTGAAGGTAAACATACCGATACCGATGTTTATTTAGGTGGTCGCCAAATTTCGGCCCCCAAAGGTACGATTGCATTTAACTGGAGTCCAACTGAGCAAGCAAGATTAAATCTAAGCTATTTATATGTTGGCGATCGAAACCGATTCAGTAAAAATGAAGAAGGTAATTATACTGGCGATGAAGGCGCTATTGATGGCTACAATATATTCAACGCTAGTGGCAGTTACAACTTTGGTTCCTGGTCTATTTATACCGGTATTGAAAATTTATTTAATCAAGACTATTTCCCTGCTAGATCGCAAGCGCTTACCTATAGGGCGTTCAATGTTAAAGGTTTAGGTACAACCGTCAACCTAGGTATTAAGGTTTCACTTTAATCGACTAAACCTAACTAAGCCTAACCTGAAAGGGTGAGCTGCTTATATAAATAAGCGGCTCATCGCTGTTACTATTCAAAGGTTATAACTTCAGTGAAAATTAACGTCCTATCAGGATGTTTTAAACCCATGAAAGAAGCACTAAAATAGTACAGATTAAAATAAGAGATATTTGTAGTTTCTGTGTGCCTGATCAAATAAATATGAACAAAACACACAACCAAATGGTAATAGTTCTCATTTTGATTTATTATACGCGCCTCACTTTCTCTCGAAGCAACCATTTTGCATTCAATCTCTATTGAATCCTTGTATAGCAGTTATTATTACGAGCTCTATAACTATTGCAATCGACGTATAAATACTGATGATGCTGAAGAAATAATGCAAGAATTATATTTAAAATTACTCAGCTTACCTTTGCATGAAATAAAACAGCCGAGAAGCTATCTCTATAGTTTACTCAACAACATGTTAATCGACTTAAGCCGTAAGCAAAAAGTACGTAATAAAAATATTAGCGTAGAATCATTGATGACTGAAGAAATTGAAAGCTGCTCACCCACGCCAGAAGTACAGTTGATTGGCGAGCAGCAATTCAAAGCGTTAAACTCCGCTATTCGTGATTTACCTGCCGAACAACAAGATTTACTTATTCTCAGTCGACTGCAAGGACTTAGTCTTAAACAAATTGCTGAAACCAAAAAAAGCTCTTTAAGCTGGGTTGAAAAAGCAATGGCACATGCCTTATTGTACTGTAAGAAAAAAACACTAAGGGATGAACATGACGAATAAATTAACCGTTGAAGATAATCTTGATTCCTATTCAAAAGTAGAGCAAGAAGCTGCTCAGTGGTTTTTAGCCATGCAACAACCCGATATTAGCCATAACGAAAAAAAGAAATTTACTGATTGGCTAAAAGCTGATGCCAATAATCAAAGTGAATATTTTCGTTTACGAAAGATTTGGCAAGCGTTGCCAACTGCGCTAGCACAATCTTCAATACCTAAATCAACAATACCTAAATCAACAACGGCTAAAACAACAACGGCTAAAACAACGCTAGCCACAACACTAGCTCAGCCCATAACACAAGCTGAATCAATTGATGCCTTAACACCCGCAGCCAAACAAAAAAATACTAACCTATTTCGTTTATGGCACTTCGCTACAGCTGCTTGTTTATGCCTAGCGCTATTGATCACTCAACCTTGGTCAATGTCCGTAACTGCTGAACATTATGCAAATCAGGCAGGAAAAACAAAACTGATAAACCTTAACGATGGCAGCACCATAAAACTCAATAATGACAGTAAAATAATAGTTGAGTACAGTAACAAACAGCGACGGATCAATTTAGTCAAAGGCGAAGCCTACTTTACCGTGGCTAAAGCAGCTAACCGCCCTTTTATTGTCAAACATAACAATTACCAATTTACAGCGTTAGGCACCGAATTTTTATTGCGTGCGGCTAAATCGCTTAAATTAATCGTCACTGAACATAGTGTGGCGGTAAGTGATGAGAATGGTCGGAACATTATTATTGAACAAGCCTCAGGTATCGAAATTGGCACAGGTACTCGTCAAGGGAACAGTTGGCAGGCGTTATCAAAAGATAATATAGCCCAGCTTCTCTCTTGGCGGAAACAGCAGCTTAGTTTTAACCAACGCCCATTAAAAGAAGTACTTATTGAGTTAGAACGATATCTACCAGGCAACATACATTTAAGCGATGCTAGTTTAGCTAATGAGCCGGTGACAGGGATATTTAACCTAGATAAACCAGAAGATATTTTAAAGCTGATTACCGAAGTATTAGGTCTGAGTCTTTATCAAAGCAAAAACAAAGATTATTTTGTTGGTTAACTCTCCTGTTCATTATCGAGTCAGTTAAGGCACTTGTGCGAAAAAAGTCTTTCATGATTTCTAAAGTATTGCCGAATAAATTTTACGGTTATAACAAGATGACCCGTCTCCACCAGCAGTAATGATAATCATAACCATTTTGGAGTGGGGATGTATTTTAATATATTTAAACTGAACCTCAGTTTTAAAGAAAAAATCAGCTATCTCGCGGTGATCTCCGCTTTATCTACAAGTTTAGTACCGCTATCGGTATTAGCTGCTGACAATTTAACTAATAGTAATAAATCCAGTAATAAATCCAGTAATAAAACTCAAGCCGAGCAAGCATTAATGAAGCAAGAGTTTAGCTTCGATATTAGTGCAGGAAATTTATCCGTAGCACTAAAACAATTCAACCAGCAAACGGGCATGCAGCTTTTTTATAGACATAGTGTGATCAACAATAAAATCAACCCAGCGATCAAGGGGAAATTTAGCGTTGAAGCGATCTTAAATCAGCTCCTAGGTTCCTCACTGCGTTTTATTATCAAACAGAATAATACCCTAGTCATACTAAACATTAACACTAAAGATACCAAAAAAGCACTGCAAGCTATTGAGCAAGACCTAGTCGTTGAGGGCATTGAGCATATCACGGTTATTGGTGGTTTATATCAGGGTTATGCTGAACATAACCCAACATCAGGTACAAAGCTGAATACACCATGGTTACAGGTAGCACAATCAGTTTCTGTTATCACTAAACAAGAAATTTCTGATAAAGGCGCTATCCGCTTAGGACAAGTATTGGATGGCGTTTCAGGGGTAAATGCAACCTTAGGTGAAGGTGCTAGAGATCAATTTGTCATTCGCGGTTTTGATGCACTATTTGATACGTATCGAGATGGTATGCGCGATGATGCCTCTTATCAAGCTTACCGAAGTTTAGCCAATATTGAACGTGTTGAAGTGGTTAAAGGCGCAGCGGGTTCACTATATGGACGTGGCTCTGCAGGTGGCTTAATTAACTTAATCACTAAAAAAGCCGACGGACGCAGCATTAAAAACTTCTCTGTCAGTTTAAATTCAGCAAGTTCTTTCGAAACCAAAGCCGATTTAGGCGGACAATTGAACGATAAGGTTAATGGCAGAGTAAACATTGCCTATCGTAAAGGTCAACGTTTTATGGATAATAGTGATTACGATGATTTTTTTATCGCGCCAGTTTTACGAGCTGAACTATCTGACAGCACCCAGCTAGATATTGAACTAGAGTACCTAAAACAAAATTTAGTGCCTTATCGTGGCGTGCCCTCTGTTGGTGGTTTACCCCTTGATTTAGGTGTTAAAACAAATTTAAGTGCAACGAACGATTACCAAAAATTATCAAGTTTGCGTGGTGGTTTAGCCCTTAGCCACCACCTTAGCGATGAATTAACTTGGATAAATCGTTTGTCTTATTCACATATAGCGCTGAAACAAAAAGGCTCACGTAACTCAGAACCCGCAGACGGAAAGATGTCACAAACAGTAGTCAACTTTGGTTTTGATCCACAAAGCACCTTGACCTTCCAGTCAGAGTTAACTTGGCAAACAGAAAATAATGCACTATTGCTTGGTTTAGATAGCAATAACCTCGACCGAGAAACTATCGTTGCCCTTGCTGCTAATGCCAGAACAGTCGATCTTTCAGCGCCACAAGCAGGACAGTCAACCGATCCAGGTTTTAAAGCAAATCGTAATAATCAAGTTAAGGCTATTGGAATTTATGCCCAAGATGTCATAAATATTGGCCAGTTTTCAATCTTAGCAGGCTTGCGCTTCGATAAATTCACCACCAGACAAACACCTCATCAAGAGGAGAGTTATACCATAGAAGCGGATGAAATCAGCCCACGTTTAGGACTGGTATATCAATTCAATGATGATGTATCTGCCTACATTACCTCAGGCCGTTCATACCAGTTACCTTGGGGCGGCGGTTATATAAAAAGCACCAAAGCTAAAATGATGAAAAGCGACCTTAAAGAAACAGGTATTAAAGCCTATTTACTTGATAAAAGCTTGATGTTGAATGCTGCTATTTTTAATATTGACCGAGAAGATCCGGTAACGAATGATGAAGGGCAAGTTATTGATGTAGTTGATGGCCAACACCAAGGTTTTGAACTTGAGGTGCGTGGCCAGATTAATCCAGCCTGGAATGTGTCGGCAGGTTATTCATACCTAGATGCTATCGATAAAACAAACAATAGCAAACCCAATGATGTTTCTGATCACCTGTTCTCTGCTTGGACCGATTATCAATTTAGTTCAGGTTTGAGTATAGGTGGTGGTGTTCAGCACGTTGGTGACCGTTATGCCGGCAACAATGAAGCGGTATTACTTAAAGCTTATAGCTTATTGACTGCCACCGCGTCTTATCAATGGCAACAACATACCTTACGATTAAATATCAACAACATTACCGATAAAAATTATTATATAGGCGCAACCAGTGGTGGCTCAGGTAAACATCAAATTGGGTACGGTGCACCGCGTCAGGTACAAGTTACTTATAGCTTATCCCTATAACTACCCTTTTATAACTAGCCCTACATAACTATTCCTACATAACTATCCCTTCATAACTATCCCTTCATAACTATCCCAACATAGTTACGAAGCTTTATTGTCTGCCAATAAGGCTTCGATTTAGTTATCACTTCAATTCAGTTATAGATTCTATCTGCTGCCAGTAAAAACCTGCCTGTCAATTTCGAACATCGACTAAACAAAAACGAACATAACCTTGATTCAGCAACACAAGATAAAACCTAACAGGTTGATTTTAAGGTTTTTTATATATTGGCATGGATATTTCATTACCTAAGTCATCCAGAAAATTATAAGTGACGAACATGAAGATTACTTTAACAAAAAAACAGCCGTGGAAAAAATGGACAGCGATTAGTCTCTTTATTTTACTGATGAGTTATGCAGGGTATAGCGTTAGTTCTAAAGCCAGTAAATCTCTGCCCCTAAAGCAACTAACTTTTCAAACAGTCGCCAACAGTGATTTAGATATTTATACTCGTGCGTATGGTGAATTTAGCTCAGCGAAAGAGCGTTTATTAACCGCGCCAGCTTTAGGTAAAGTCTCTGAAATATTAGTGCGACCTGGCACTAAGGTGACCGCTAATACAGTAATATTGCAGTTAACTAATCCAAGATTAGTGCAAGAAGTAAATGCCGCCAAAGGACAATTGGCCCAACAATTAGCACAACGAGAAGCATTTAAGTACGAACAACAAAGTGAACGCTTGAATTACCAAGGCCGTATTGCCGATATTGAAGCTGAAATTGAAAAAGCAGAATTAGAATTATCTGTTAATGAAAACCTGATGAGCCTAGGTGTTTCATCAAAAATAGAATTACAACGCGCGACGTTATCGGTAAAACAAGAAAGTAAAAAGCTCGATTTTGAAAAGAAAAAATATGCACAGTTTATTGAGATGCAAAGTTATCAATTAACGCAACGTGATATCACTATCAAACAGCAACACGCACAAGTAAGCTTACTTGAACAACAACTTGAAGACATGAATGTAAAAGCAGGTATTTCTGGTTCCTTGCAGAGCTTAGAAATAGAGCTAGGACAAAGTGTTCAGCTTGGCCAGTCATTAGCCAAAGTAGGTAGTGACAATGATTTAATTGCCCGCTTACGTTTACCGCAAAACCAAGCAGATCAAATAGATATTAATGCGGCCGTTATTATCGACACGCAAAAAGGTCTCATTAAGGCACATATTACCCGTATTGAAAGCATTGTTAACAACGGCTCTGTTTTGGCTGAAGCGGTATTAGATGAACCATTAACTTCAAACGCCCGCCCTGCTTTATCAATATCAGCACAAGTTTTTGTCAAACACCAACAACAGGCGACTTATATTGAACAAGTCCCTGGTTTTCGTCCACGCACTAAACAAAGTGTTTTTGTTCGCAGCCAAGATAACCTATTAATAAAAAAAGAAGTCAGCTTTGGTGAGCTGAGTCAAAATCGACTAGTCATTCTGAGTGGATTAGAAACAGGAGAGCAGTTCGTCAGCAGTGATACAGATAAATATGCGCAATACCAACAAATAGAACTGGTTGATTAAGGCTGAAACGAAAAAAAGCCAAAATAAGAACGCAAATACGACTACAACACAATAACGACTAATAAATTGAAAATTAAGGATACCTAATGAACAGCACAATAAAAAACATAGTAACCATGAACAATATCCACAAACGTTATGATAGCCAACAAATAGAAACTCACGCTTTACAAGGCATTAGCTTAACCATAAACCAAGGTGAGTTTGTTGCCATTACCGGTCCTTCAGGCTGTGGCAAGTCAACTTTATTATCTATTATGGGCTTGATGGATAGCGCCAACGAAGGTGATTATCAACTCGCCAATATCCCAACCACTGATCTTAAAGTTGATCAGCGCACGCAAATTCGTAATGAGCATATAGGTTACGTCTTTCAGTCATTTAACCTGATTGATAATTTAACCGTTTTCGATAATGTTGCTTTACCGTTAGAGCATCGTAACTGTAAAAAATCTGAGATTAAACAGCGTGTCGAAACTGTTTTAACGCAAGTTGATATGTTACATCGCCAGCAATATCGTCCTAATCAATTATCGGGTGGACAGCAACAGCGTATCGCTATTGCTCGAGCACTTGTGGGTAGCCCAGATCTTATTTTGGTTGATGAGCCAACAGGTAATTTAGACAGTAAAAATGGCGACCAAGTCATGGCATTGTTAGCGCAATTGAACAAGGAAGGTTCGACCATTGTGATGGTGACTCATGATAGCCGATACTCACAATGTGCCAGTCGTCAAATACAATTATTAGACGGTAAAATAGTTTCACAGGTGAATACAACCGGCGCTAATCAGAACCCTGACTATAACGCAGACAATAATAACGAAACACTGCAGGGGGTTGCATGAGTTTACTAAAAAAATCCTTTTACCAAGGCATCATGCGGGTATTTTCTTTACCACGCTTAAGCATTCCCTTAATACTCACATTGGGCTTAACTTTAGGCGCAGTATTAAGTGTTATCGCCATTTCATCAACCTTAATGTATCAACCATTACAAGGCGTTAAAAACGAAAGTAAATTGCAAACTTTTGAATATAGGATGAAGATGTCGGATACTTTAAGTGTCTCGTACTGGAACATGAATCGCCTCGTCGCTTTTAGTGAAAGTTTTAGTGATTTAGGTGAGTGGGCTGGTTTTACTAATAGCGAACAAGACATTGAAATAAATAATACCCTTTTTACTACGACGCGTTTCGACGCATCTAGCAATATTTTATCCGTTTTAGGCAGTAAGTTATTACTCGGTAATGATACCAACATGGACTCACCTGCTGACTCTGTCTGGATTTCAGCAAGTTTATGGCAACAAGGATTTTCAGGCCTAAAATCGACTATCGGTAAACAAATTACTATTGCCAATAAAAGTTACATTATTGCTGGCATCATTGAAGATGTAATGGCGGTCAAAAGCGATCAAGCTATTCTTACTCAGCAAGTCTGGTTTATCCGTAATATCGCGGAGATAAAAACACAAACCGATAATGTTGGTAATATTAATAACGAGTTAGATTTCTTATTACTCAAGTCAAAAGATGGCCAAGCACAACTACCAACAAAAACGCAAACTGATGAATGGTTAATTGATTACATTAAAGCAAATGTGACTGGCGAACAGGTACAAATGTTTATAGATTTTTTATCTGAAACGAAAAAAGAAGTGATTGTCAGTGATTACCGCAGTAATTTATTGGGCGAATCAGAAGGGCTTATTGTCGCCTTATTTACTGCAGTAATAGGTCTGTTACTCATGGCGACCTTAAATTTATTAAACTTATTTATTGCTCATTATCAAACTCGAACTAAAGAGTTTGCCATTCAAATAAGTTTAGGAGCAAGTTTACTAAAACTACGTTTATTGGTTTTACTTGAAAACTTACCCAGTTTTATTTTAGCTGCCATAACCGGTTTACTTGTTGCTGGTTGGGCATTAAAAAGCCTGCCGCTAATCGCAGGAGATAATTTCCCTATGATTGATGCTATTGCGATTAACAGCAGTACGGTTATCACTGCCTTAGCCATTATATTATTATTAAGTATCGTTTTTAGTGCGCTTGCTTTGGTTGATATTGATAAACACGCCTTAGCAAATAATCTTAATAGCAGTGGTAAAGGTGTGCAAGCTCAAAGCAATCAGTGGTTAAGCCGAGTCTTAATGGTATTACAACTTGCTATCGCGTCAATGTTATTAACGGCATCAGTAATGATCGCCATACAAAGTTACCAAGCTGTGCATCAAGACTTAGGTTATGAACTAGGCAATAGCTACAATATCACCCTGACTATTAGCGATGAAGAATACATTGAACAACTAAATGACTTTGAACTTTACGGTAAAAGCGAAACGAAGCAATTAATTAATAATGTTAGCGCGTTAATTGAAAAACAAGTAACTGATAGCCAAGTCATCATTGGTGATTACGGGCCGATATCAGATTCTTTGCAAGTACAAGCCTTCCGTAATGAAAACAATGGTGGCCAGCGGGTCATTTATCAAAACCGTAGCCTAAGCAGCAACTTTTTCTCTACCTTTAACATCACTATGTTAGCGGGCAGTAACTTAACACAAGCACAAATCGATAATGATGAAAACCGTGTCGTTATTGATGCCAATATGGCGAAGACAATGTTTCCATCATTGAGTTATCAAGAAGTTGTTGGTAAATCAATAAAAGTAAGTCCTTCACCAGAAGCTCCTGATTTGATTATTACTGGCATCGTTAGCAATACCATTAGTCAGACTGGTATCGCCGAACCCTTAAGTCTACCTGCAGTATATTCTCACCGTATTCGTGTCGGCGGTAACTTGCAGTTTACTGTAGTTATGCCAGAAGGCATGACAATGACTGCAAGCATGTTAGATGCTGAGCTAAAACGTCAATTCCCACGTTTAGGTAATTTGCAGGTCGGTTCACTCGATGATATTTGGCAACGTCAAACGCTAAACCAACGCGTTAGCCTAGCCGTGGTATTAACCATGACTGCGCTCACTTTATTATTAGCCGCCATTGGCGTCGCAGGTTTAACACAAATGACCACTAACCACCGCAAGTATGAGCTTGCCGTTCGTATGGCAACAGGCGCGAGTCAATCACGTTTGGTTAACTTCATTTTAAAAGATGCACTACTGATGTTAATACTCGGTTTAGGGCTAGGTTTTGTGGTTTCAGTGTTCGCTTATCAGCAAATTCAACAACAATTGGAGATGTTACCTACCTTTAACTGGCTAGCGATGTCATTACTCGACAGTGCTTTATTAGTGATTGTACTTTTAGCGGTGATAATACCTGCATGGCGTGTTATTCGCTCTGATCCTATGCAAGCTTTACGGGAAGAGTAGATAAACGAGTAAAGGCTCGATACCATGAACTTATATTGGTATCCTTAAAATCAATATTTTACAGTAGTTAACTGATGATAAAGGGAGATGGCTATACCTATTGGTAACATGCATTTCCCTTTGACTTTTAATACCATTAAACATTATTTAGTGAGTAAATTTAAATGAGTGCAACCCTATTAATAGCTGATGACGATGAAGATATCCGTCTTGCTTTAAATTTACTACTAAGCAGTGAAGGTTATCGCATTATTGAAGCACAAAACGCCAAAGAAATTAACTTAGCAACCAGTAATCAGCAGATCGACCTGATATTACTGGATATGAATTTTTCACGTGATACCACCAGTGGCCAAGAAGGTTTAGCTATTTTAACGCAGCTAAACACCCTCAACATACCTACTATTTTAATGACTGCCTGGGGGTCGATAGAGCTAGCTGTTAAAGGTCTCCAGCTTGGTGCAAAAGACTTTATTGAAAAACCTTGGCATAAAATGAAGTTGTTAAATAGCATTAAACAGCAACTTAACAACGCTAAAATTTCAGAACAAAATCAAGGCTACCGAGCACTATTATCAGCAACTGAAACAAGCTCATGGGTATGTCAATCGACGAGTATGTTAGCTATTGAGCAATTGATAATACAAATTGCGCCAACCGATGCCAATGTGCTTATTTTAGGTGAAAACGGCACAGGCAAGTCCTTGTTAGCAGAACGTATTCATCAATTATCACAACGCCAACAAGCACCGTTAATTACCGTAAATATGGCGGCAATCCCAGAAAACTTATTTGAAAGCGAACTATTTGGTCATCAAAAAGGGGCCTTTACCGACGCTAAACAACATCGTATTGGCCGTTTTCAATTGGCAGAGAAAGGTACACTATTCTTTGACGAAATAGGCTCTTTACCGTTAACACTACAACCTAAATTATTACGTGTATTAGAGACCGGACAATTTGAAGTATTAGGTTCAAGTCAAACTCAAACCGCTGATGTACGACTAATTAGCGCAACTAATGCTGATCTAAAACAGTTGGTCGCCGATAAAGCTTTCCGACAAGATTTGCTTTATCGCTTAAATACCCTAGTGATCACCTTGCCACCGCTACGAGAACGTCTTGATGACATTGCCAAATTAGCAGAAAGTTTTATTGCCAAGTTTAGCAAAAAGTATCAAAAATCAAATTTGGTGCTTAGCGCTTGCGCACTAAGCAAACTAAAACAGCATAGTTGGCCGGGCAATATTCGTGAATTAAGTCATGTTGTTGAGCGCGCTGTATTATTAACGATAGCGAATGTAATCACCTCCCAGCAATTAATGCTGGAGGTAGCAGACAATATTGAGCAATCAGTACAATTACAACCACTTGAACAAGCAGAAAGACAATTGATTGAAAAGGCTCTCGCAACGACCAATGGTCAAGTTATTGAAGCCGCAAAACTACTCGATATTTCTCGTAATGCTTTATATAGACGTTTAGAGAAATTCGGTATACAACATGAGTCTTAAACAACCTAAAGACAGTAATAATGGCAAGAGACCTCTAAATAATTTAAGCCATGAGCAATGGCTATTTATTTCACTAAGCAGTACCGTTTTACTCATTCTAGGGCTAATTTCTGCCTTAGCATGGCAATTACAGTGGAGTAATCTAGCGATTGCGACACTGATTTTTTTTATCTCTTACCCTGTTATTTGGCTTGCATGGCGAAGTTATAATTTTTGGTGTCAAGCAATTATGCAGCTAACTACTTACACCCAAGTTATCCGCGAAGGTGAAAATAACCTACGCTATAAAGCACAGCATAAAAATAATTTATTGGCCGGGTTACAACAAGAAATTTCCACGTTAGCGCAAACAAATCAACAACAAAATCAACAACATCAAAGTTTAGAAAACGTACTAAGTCATATTTTAGACTCTTGGCCTATTCCTGTGTGCTTATTTGATGAGAACCATCAGCTCAGCTATCGTAACCTTGCCATGAAAGAGAAAATTCAGCAGCCGATGTTAATTGGCACTACCGCGGAAGCATTAGGTTTCACCCTGACAAATAATGCTTTAACGCATAATACTTTTAATCAGCAATGGCAGTGCCAGAGCATTAGTTACCTTTATCAGCAAAAACAGTGTCATATTTTTTCTGCTTTAGATATTTCAGCGCCTTTGCATCAACAACAAAGTGTCACCCAACAAAATATTATTCGGGTATTAGCCCATGAATTACGTAACTCCTTAACCCCGATGGCGTCAATGGCCGATACACTGCTTAGTAATCAAAAGAGTAAGGTAAGCGTTCACGAATCAGCCTTTGATGACCAACAAGTACGCTTGGTATTAAGCCGAATTAAACAGCGCAGTGAGCGGCTATTAAGTTTTATTGAACAATATAGTCAACTCAGTCAACTGCCCAAGCCCCAAAGTATTTGGTTTGATATCAATGAATTAATTGATGAAGCCAAAGCCATGATGTCAGATAAATGTTCAGTGACTTTACAAGGTAATGCGCAATGTTTTGGTGACATGCAACAAGTCGCACAAATACTGATTAATTTATTTAAAAATTCATCCGAAGCCTGTGATGAAATTGACTGTGAGTTGAAAGTAAAAATATATCATCAGCAAGAAATGCAGGTGATTGAAGTCATCGACAACGGCCCTGGATTCGCTAATTTAGACAATGTACTGACCCCTTTTTACACCACTAAAACACATGGCTCTGGCATAGGTTTGTCTTTATGTGCAGAGATTTCACGTAACCATTGCGGTGAGTTGAGTGTAGCGAATACTACTGATAGATTTGAAGGCAGTGAAGTCTGTAAAAGCAGTGACATTAGTGAAGAGTCGAATACTCAAACAACTCACGCTAAAATTGTGATGACTTGGCCAAGTCATCGGTAATATTTATCTGATTACTGATAATGTTTAAGGTTACTTAAAATCAAAAGAGATTAAATTCCAACATATAGCCACTAATACACAGGTAAGAACATGGCAAGCAACGACTTTAAGTGAATGTTAATTGTTATTTGATATTTGGTATTTATAATCACTTAATTTCGCCATCACTCTGATTTTGGCTAGGTTTAACTTAAATTTTTGACTTCATCAAACTCACGGTAAATTGCGCGCCAGATAACTCAAGCGAGCTACTAATTTCAAGCTTACCATGGTGCCAATCCACAATACGCTGCACTATAGCTAAGCCCATACCATATCCTTTAATCGGTAAATTCTTAGCTGGCGCACTGAGATTTTCACCGCGAATAAAAGGCTGCACTATTTTATCTCTTAACTCTGGTGAGATACCTGGGCCATCGTCAGCAACAATTAAGACAATAAACCCGCCTTTTTCTTGTAGGTTAATGTTAATTTTACCTAGGCAATATTGCTGGGCATTTTGTAATAAGTTAGCCACTAAGATCATCAAATAATTGCTGTCACCTAACATATATATTGGCTCCGCAGGCATGTTGACGGATAAGTCTATAGCAGGATTTTCTTTGTGAGCAATACTGCGGTTTAATAATGCAGAAAAATCAATACGCTTTTTATCAATATTAATCATCGCTTGGTCAAGTCTTGCGTAATTGAGTAAGGTTTCCACTAACCGTGACATTTCATCAACATTATCGCTGATTTTATTCTGAAATATTCGGCGTAATTCAGGATCATCTTCCTCTTGCAAGGTATCAATGCCAAAACGTATTCTTGCTAAGGGGGTACGTAAATCATGTGATACCGCATTACTTAATAATTTAACGTCTGATACCAAACCTTCAATACGTTGTGCCATGTGATTAAATTCTATTTCTAAGTCGCGAATATAGGAGATTGAACCCACATCAATACGCTGTTCAAGCTTGCCTTCACCAAAAGACTTAGCAACGTTCCTTAAATTAAGCAGACGTTTTAATAAGGGGTAGAGCCACAAAAACATTAACGCGATCATCACAAGATAAAATAAACTCGTCAGGATCATAGCCAATAATGCTTGTTTTTTTTCTTCTTTTATCATTGGACTAGTTAATACCAATACCTGTTCACTATTAGCTAGATAATAATGAATCGCAAGGTTATCAGCAGTTTCTAATACCAGTGGTTTTCCTGCGATTAAATCATTCATTAACGGCTCAGGGAGCGGGAAATCTGTTAATTCAAGTAAAGTAAGGTGGCGTTCATCACGCGTTGACCAACGGTTAATAAACTGTTCTTTATTATCTAAGCCATCCAGCGCTTGCGCAATGCTTTGACCGAGTTCTTCCAACACGCTCACTTCATCTTTGGCCTGACTACCTTGTGGTGCTTGACTCCCCTGTTGACCACCCTGTTGGTTTTCCTGTAAGTATTGCTGCTGATATTGTTGGTAAAAACTGTCAAAAAGCCAACCAAGACCTAAGGTAGCAATCAAGACCATAGTCAATAACGATAAAGTGAGTGTGCGCATGAATTACCAAACGTCCTTAGCAAATAAGTAACCTTTACCCCAAATAGTTTTTATACGAAAAGGCTCATTAGCGTCATCAAGTAACTTTTTACGCAGGCGGGAAATACGTAAATCAATGGATCGGTCAAAACCATCATAATCAAAACCACGCAATTCACTCACTAACTCTTCGCGTGAGACCAAGTGACCAGCCTTTTTAGCGAGTAACCACAACACATCAAACTCATTTGATGAAACCTTAATGATTTGATCATTTAAGGTAACACTGCGCGCATGTTCGTTAATTAATAATCCCTGAAACTGTAATTGGCTTTGCTGTGCTTCCTGCTCGGCACTAGTTAATACATTACCCTGTACTGTCGCTATCGCGTGCTCACTTATGTCTTCTTGTCGACGTAAGAAACCTCTAATGCGCGCTAATAATACTCTAGCGCGTACAGGTTTAGTGATATAGTCGTCTGCACCCATCTCTAAACCCAAAACTTCGTCTATTTCATCATCACGTGCGGTGATCATAATAATAGGATTAGAAAAGGTAGCACGCACCGCTTTGCAAACGTCAAGACCATCTAAGCCAGGTAACATGCCATCAAGTAAGACAATATCTGGGTTAAGTTGCCCAATTAAGTCAACAGCCTCATCACCACGGTGACACGTGGTGACTTCAAAACCGCGCGCACTTAAATAAAGACTAACCCAGTCGGCTAGCTCTACATCATCTTCTACTAGTAAAATATGCGCGCTTTGTGCTGTATTCATCGATAACTTCTCGCTAACATTCATTCTTATTTATAAGTATTATTTAAAAGAGTCGCCACGACATACGTGGTTTACCCTTTTTTTCATGTACCCAAGCCATTTTAACTTTTGCTTTCGCTAAAGGTTTTAGATCTTCTTTTAATTGCTCTACTTGTTTTCCTGCTAAAGGTGCCTTAACAACAAACTCCATATCGACCTTGCTATCAAAAGCGTAACTCAGCTGACCTTGTTTTGCCTTTTGCCAACATTGTAACGCCGCTTGCTGTGTTGACAAGTACAGGCAATAGTCATCAACAGTATTAGCTTGAAAAGCAAGGTTCACTTGTAAATAACAGCGCTGGCCTTTTTGCATCGCAACGCACTGCTTAGGTGAAACGCTTAGCTTGACTGATTGCACCGTATTAATTTTAATATCGTGCCTAGTGACAGTCGGTGTTGTTTTGAGTAATTCTTCACTTATCGAAGCCGCTTGAAGTTGCATTGGTAATAGCAAGACCAGCAAAGAATATCTTAATGAGTAAATAGGTGACATACACACTGCTATTACTTTCATGTTAGCTTGAGGTTTCATTGGATACCCCTTTAAAAAACATAACTAAGTAATAAACCGACACGATAGCCCTCTTCGGCATTACCTTCCATGTTGCCTTGTTTATACGCTTGACGATAGGCAATACTGCGATCAGATAAGGCATGATAAGCGACAAAACTAGAAAACACCCAATCTTTCGTCAACGGGTATTCAAGCCCCGCTTTAACGTTATAAGCCAAACCTGCACTCGTGCCCTCATCGACATTATTAGGAAGCTCGCCATAACTGTAACCTTGGTAAGGCGTTACTTCTTTAGAACGATATTGTACCCCGACATTTGCGTAATAAGTCCAATTTCTTAGCTGACCGTTATAACCATAAGAAAGCGAAGCTTCAATACCATCACTGCCTTCACCATTACGGCTTACAGGTGAATATATGAATTGCAGTTGACTGTTCTCTAAGTAACCCGAAATACGTAAACCTGCGCGTTCATCTTCATTACGCAGCTGAATACCTTCAAGACCTTTACTACCACGGGTACTGTATTGGTAGAACAAATCAAAAGACCAGTCGTCATCATCATAAAAATTTACCCCCCATGCAGGTAGCGAATACATACCATGAATTCTACGCGAACTTAACCCTGGAGATTCAATAAACAAGCTTGCGAGTTGTATACGGTAAGCAATATCAATATCAAAAGTAGCATCACTATCGTTCACGTCTGGCAAACTAAAGTCATCGCCGATACTACTAATAGCACTCAAGCCGAGAAAGAAACCATCACGAGAATTATTGCCAAGACGAAAATCAATAACATCATCCTCATCACACTCTTCTGGATAAGGTACTGATTCTACTACTGCCGTGTTTTTGTTAACCCTGTTTTCTGTGCTTACATTAATGACTTTTTTTTCTTCGGTGACTGTTTTCTCTTCAAGTACTTCGGCTTCTTGCGTAACTGGAGCCTTATCTACAACAGCAGAGTTCACTGTTTCTGACGTATTCTTTTCAGCATCAATTGCATAACTGCTACTAGCTATAACAAATAAACTACTGGCAATGGTTTTTTTTACTGTTGAACAAGATAAAAATGTCATCTGATTAATCCTTTATTACGGGGAAAGTTAACTGATGGAGAACACTTTATCTGAACGTTAAAAAATAAGGCGTATCACATATTATGCGAATGTATCATTTTGTACCAAACAAGTAAGAATTGCACAAAGACTCAGACGTAAGAGTTATTTTATCAGTTCTTTTGCTTTAATCACATCAAAGCTATTTCAAAAAATCACGAAATAATGTATAACGGCGTCATGAAAATTCCAAAAAGATTACAACCACTCGTTGAAGATGGTTTAGTAGATGAAGTTATTTGCCAATTAATGAGCGGCAAAGAAGCCACAGTGTTCATGGTACGCAGTGGCACTGATATCATTTGCGCCAAAGTTTACAAAGAAGCCAACCAACGTAGCTTTAAAAAAGCTGCGCAATATCAAGAGGGTAGAAAAGGTCGTAACAGCCGACGCGCACGCGCGATGGAAAAAGGCTCTAAATATGGCAGAGGCCAGCAAGAAGATGCTTGGCAAAATGCTGAAGTGGATGCGCTGAAATTATTAGCCGAAGCGGGTGTAAGAGTACCCGAGGCCTATGGTTGTTATGATGGCGTGCTACTAATGGAGTTGATTACCGATGATGATGGTGATGTTGCCCCACGTTTAAATGACGTGAGTATGCCTACTGAACAAGCTATTGAAGATTTTGAAACCATCATTATTTACGTAATACGTATGTTGTGTGTTGGTGTTGTTCACGGTGATTTATCCGAATTTAATGTCTTAGTTGATGCTTACGGCCCGGTAATAATTGATTTACCACAAGCAGTAGATGCCTCAGCCAATAACAATGCCAAAGCAATGTTAATTCGCGACGTAAACAACATGATTTCATATTACGGCCAATTTGCACCTGAACTGTTAGGTCGACAGTACGCACAAGAAATGTGGGCACTGTATGAAAAAAGTGAATTAACGCCTGACTCTGAATTAACAGGCACCTTTTTAGGTGATAAACACAACGCCGATGTTGATGGTGTATTAGAAGAAATTAAAGCCGCTTTTGAAGAAGAGGAAGCAAGGTTAGATCGCATTAAGGCAGCAGACGAAGTAGACGAATTGTAGAAAAACCCATGCAATAATTAGCGATAACTTTCTTCCGGTTATCGCTACATTAACCTATTAAGTCATGCCGTATAACCTTTATCGCACCTTTGAATTCACCTTTGGTTACATTTGCACTTATTTACTTTTGAGTGATATCAGTATCAAATAAAGTATAAAAATAAACCTTAATTTCCTAAACAATCAATTTATAATAAAAAGCATTGCCCACTAACATTGTGATGGCAACTAATTGAGAGTATTCAATTTGATTAAAATAACTCATCTTGCCACTATTGCTTTAGCTTTTTTATTAACATCATGTACCTACCTTAAACATTCTGCTATTCAGGCAGAGTATCGAAAAGTTCAAAATGCCGATCCAAGCCAGATGAATTTAAAGCACATGTTAGATAAAGAAACTTTTTTTGTCTTGGGTAAAGCAATAAGTGAATCGAATAGTCACACTGATTTGTCCATGGTTATTGTTGCTTATTCTAATAAATTTAAAAAAAATGAACGTGTTGATAGCATGTTTTTTAAAGGAACTGGAACACATTACGGCCTAAACCTCCCCGAAGGCATATACACTTTGTTAGTTTATGCTGACAAAAATAACGATCAGGTATTTCATCAATCTGAAGTCGTCGGTACCAAAAAACTTATTTTAAACACTAAAAATTTTCCAGATAAAATTGTTAAAAATGTCGATATAAAATTAACGAAACATGCTTTGGTTAGCTGGGCTGAAACTATTTTCAAACCTGAAAATTTATCAACAAAGCAGTCGTTATTTTATCCTACAGGCACCATTCGCAATCTTGATGATGCAATCTTCGATGAAAAAATAGCAACCATGGGCATGTACGATCCGGCTTCATTTTTAAAGAATGTACCGACAATGTTTTATGCTCTGGAAGAAGACCTTTCACATAAAATTCCCGTTATATTTGTTCACGGCATTGGTGGCAGCTCCAGATCGTTCAAAACCATCATTAAACATATGGATAAAGAGCGTTATCGGCCTTGGTTTTTCTATTATCCCTCTGGTGGTGATTTAAATCAGTTAGCTGATTTTTTTTACAATCTGTTTCTGTCAGGGGATGTTATTCGACTAGACAATATGCCGATGATCATTGTCGCTCACAGCATGGGAGGGCTGGTAGTACGAGAAGCCCTAAATAAATATCAAGGTAAGGCAAGTGAAAATAACGTTAACTTATTTGTTAGTATAGCTACGCCATTAGGAGGGCACCCTTCTGCGGCATTAGGTGAGGAACATGGCTTGATCGTGTTGCCATCATGGAAAAATTTAAATCCAAACAGTCAATTTATAAAGAAGTTATATACCAAGCCATTACCAAAAAATGTCAACCATCAGCTTTTTTATGCTTACAAAAATTCGAATACCTTAAAGCTAGGTGAAAACAGCGATGGTGTTGTACCACTATCAAGCCAATTACACCCTGCAGCACAGCAACAATCAAGTGAACAGTTCGGCTTTAATAGTACCCATACTGACATTTTAGAAAATGAAGAGATGATCAATCATTTGTTAAAAAATATGGCTGACGTTCGTAATATTTTTCCAGAATCTCATATGAACTTACTCATTAATGGCGGTTTCAATGTGAAATTATCTGACGATTATAGTCCTATTACTCAACATTTAATCAGTTATGCCGGCAAGTACATTGTGCTATTAGTTAACGACATCATAAAGCCCGTTAACTCGCAACAAAAACGTTACATAGAAGCTGTCCAGGGGAAAAGATCAGCAACTAGAGTAGTCGAGAAAGAGTTTATAAAGTTTATCAAAGAATATCCTGACCTAATTAGCGCTGTACTTACAGACCAAGCGAACAAAACATGACAGCATTATATTAAGCTAAAGTTTACTGTTCAAAAAAAACAATATAAAACAATATTGAACAAAAGATAAAAATGCATATTTCATCTTTTATAAAGAATAAATAGTTCTATTTAATTAATTGATTATGCTAAAGATAACAGGTATTGTTTTATCGATTATAAAAGGAACTACCTAGTGTTAATACATGGTTTTTCCGCCAAAATTAAAAACGTTCATTAATAAGAAAGGAAGTCCAAAATGGAATATTTTACAGGCGCATTAAAAAAGTATGCTGATTTCACTGGTCGAGCACGCAGAACAGAGTATTGGATGTTCATACTTATTTATATGATTATCAATGTGGTTTTAGCAGTATTTGGTATGGAGATCATTTCAGGGTTAGTCGGTCTTGCATTGCTTATTCCAAGTATTAGTATTGCAGCAAGAAGGTTACACGATACTGGCCGTTCAGGTTGGTGGCAGCTAATCGTTTTAATTCCTGTTATTGGCTTCATTGTTTTAATCGTTTTCTTAGCTCAAGATAGCCATGATGCAAATGATTACGGCGTTAATCCTAAAACATTAGATCCAGCATAAATCTACTGAATATCTACAAGTAGAAAAATCACAGTTGGCTAAGCATCACACCATGTAGCCAGCTGTCGCTTCTTTTTAAATAACCTCTCCTTATGAATTAATTCATTAGTTAGTTAAAGTTAGAACACATTTAGTTATTTAAATTAAATACTTAACTATAAAACTGGTCAACCAAAACTGTAAGACCTCTGAAATAATTCGTTCACCTAACTGTCACTCTAGGGTCAATAATTCGTCATAAAGATTCAGCATACTTCCCCGCAATTAAAACAATAAACCATTTATTTAGGGGAATACATGACTATTCAATTTTCAAAAAATCTTATCGCTTTAGCCATTGCTTCAGCTTTTTCATTACCTGCCGCTGCCGTTGATTCTAAAGAAAACGAAACCACAATAGAAGAAGTGACGGTTGTAGCTAAAAAGTTATCTCATGCCAACCATGTGATTGACTCATCAATGATAAAACAGCAATCTCCTGCTAGCAGCATACTTGCAATTATGGACAACTTGCCCGGTATAAGTATCAATGAAGGTGATGCTTTTGGTGGTGATGACTGGTCAACTTCCATCACGATGCGCGGTTTTACCATTGACGGTAATCAGCAACAGCTAGGAATGACAATTGACGGCATCCCAAATGGCGGCTCTAATTATGGCGGTGGTGCTAAAGCGAACCGCTATTTAGATAGTGAGAATATGAATACCATCGAAGTTTCACAAGGGACTTCTGATATCTCGTCAGCGTCATTAGAAGCGCTTGGTGGGACATTTAACTTTGTTAGTGCAGACCCTGCTTTTGAAGAAACAACAAAGTTTGCTTATACCGATGGCGATCATGATGCCTCACGTTATTTTGTTCGCCATGATACCGGACTTATTTTTGATAATACTTACGCTTACCTAAGTTACTCATCAACCTCTACTAGCCGCTGGGTTGGTGAAGGTTCAAACGGCGGTATGCAAAGAGAGCATGCTGAAGCTAAGTTCATTACTGATCTAGGTAACTTAAGCATTACCGGTCGTTTATCTTATGATGATGCCGATGAAGATAATTACAACTCGGTAAGTTTAGAACAGTTCAATCAAACACCTGATTGGGATCAATTAACATGGAATTGGACTGGTGTTCCTCATTTCGACCAAATGTTTGCCGAGGGTTGGTCGACATTACGTGAAAATACTTTAGGTTATTTGAAGTTTGATTATCAGTTATCTGATAACGCCTCTTTTCAAATCACACCATACTTCCATAAGAATAAAGGTCGAGGCGATTGGATTCCTCCTTATTTAGTGGCTGCTGTTGATGATGATGAAGGCAATCCAACAAATGAAGGAGGATCAATAGACTCTTCATATGGCTTTACCGACCAAAATGGTACACCTTTAGCTCCTGCTACAGATTGCGAGCAAAGCTTTACTTGGCCATGGAACTCGGGACCAGGTTTACACCCTGGCTGTTATAGCGATAATGCTGTGCCCGTCATGTCATACCGCCATACCCATTATGAAAAAGATCGTGTTGGTTTTACCGCAAACGCCCAATGGTCTATTGCCATGAATGATATTAAATTTGGTTTATGGGCAGAATCAAATGAACGTAATGAATCAAGAGATTGGCATAAAGTGGTTGATGCGCGTGTCTATCATCACTTTGATTCAACACCTTACTGGACACAATATAGCAATGAGTTTCAAACCGACACCTTAAAATTTTATCTACAAGATACACTCGATTTCGGTGATCTTTCTCTTAATCTCGGTGTACAAAAATACTTAGTTGATATTGAAAAAACGGATGGTTTTACCGGTCAACAAACGGGCAAGGTCAATAGTGACTCTGATGTCCTATTTAGCACGGGTACCGTATACCAGATAAACAGTAATATTGAGTTATTTGCTGGCTACAGTGAAAATTTCTCTGCTATTAAAGACGGTGTGTTAGAGCGTGATGCCTCTACCCTTGAAGATATTGAACCAGAAACTGCAGAGAATATTGATTTAGGCTTACGTTATAACACTGAAGATATTAGCTTTTCCGCAACTTACTACACCATTGATTTTGAAAATAGAATTACCTTCATTGCTCCCGGTAGTGATACCGATGGTATTGACTACAATATTGGCACTAATGGATCTTACCTCAATGTTGGTGGTATTGAGTCGGATGGTTTTGAACTAAGTTTGAACTACCGCTTAAATGAGCAATGGAACTTATATTCGTCTTATACTAATAATGATTCAAGTTATGTCGGTGACGCACCAGGTTTTACCGCGGGTGATAAGGTCATAGATTCTGTTGATGATATGTTCGTATTATCAAGCGATTATACTAAAGGTGACTTCCGTGTTGGTGCGTCGGGTAAATATACCGGAGAACGTGGTGATGCGTCGTCTTACAGCACTTTTGATGTCAATGCCGGTTACTTCATCTCATTTGATTCAAGTGCTATTAGCTCAATTGATATCGCTTTAGTTATTACCAATATCACCGATGAGAGCTATTTATCAACAGGTACAGGTAATGGCACAACCTTCTTTATTGGTGCTCCTCGCACTGCATCAATGACTTTTACAGCAAGTTTTTAAAGATTAATCGCACACGAATGATACCCAAGCCAAATAAGATAATTATCTGGCTTGTTTCATTCAAACCATTTATTCAAGTTATAATAACAGGCCCACACATGCTAAAAAAACTCCACCTACTCACGCTATTACTAACAGGCTATATTCTCAGCTTTAGTAGCAGCATTAATGCGGCAAGCGTTAACTCAGGAACCGCTAGTTCAGAAATAAATAAAAACTTAGTTTTAGTTACGATTGATGGACTTCGTTGGCAAGAGTTATTTTCCGGGGCAGATCTTTCGATGCTCAACAATAAAAAATTTGTACGAGAAGATCATCACATTAAGGAAAAATTTTGGCATGACAATGAAAAAGAACGTCGGCAATTATTGATGCCCTTTTTTTGGCAAACGGTTGCAAAAGAGGGTATGGTCATTGGTAATCGTAATATAGGTTCAAACATGTCCATTGCGAACCAATGGCACTTTTCCTATCCTGGTTACAGTGAAATATTCACTGGTGTTGTTGATCATTCACTCAACAGCAATGAAAAAAAGCCCAATCCACAAATATCCTTTTTAGAATGGCTTAATAATCAAGATAGCTATCAACACAAACTTGCCGCCTTTGGTAGCTGGGATGTATTTCCATATATCTTAAACAAAGAACGCAGTCAGCTACATATTAACGCCGGATTTGACTCAGCCAAGGATTATGCTTTATCTGACGAAGCAAAATTATTAAATGACTTACAAAAAGAAATTCCTAGCCCTTGGCATAATGTCCGTTTAGATAGCTTTACTTATCGTTATGCTAAAGACTATTTATTAACGGTTAAACCTAAAGTAATGATAATTTCCTTAGGTGAAACCGATGATTTTGCTCATGATGGCCATTACGATAGCTACCTAACATCTGCACATCAAACTGATACTTTTATTGCTGACTTATGGCACACACTGCAAACCACACCAGGTTATAAAGACAATACCGTATTAATGATAACAACCGATCACGGTCGAGGTGGCACAGCTAACGACTGGCAACACCATGCTTCTAAACTAGCAGTGCAAAACTATATGAAAGACCTCAATGAATTTCCTGATGGTGTTGTTGGCTCAGAAAACATTTGGTTTGCTGCGATGGGCCCAGGAGTCAATGCTCGTGGTGAAATAAAAACCCTACAAGAAGTTAAACAAAAACAAATTGCCGCTACAGTATTAACTTTATTAGGAGAAGACCCAAAAAAATTCAACCCTCAAGCAGGCACTATTATTAAAGAGGTTTTTTAATGAAGAATTTATCCTCTACACTTTTTATCATTGCCAGTTTTAGCTTATTTATAACCGCTAAAGCGACTCCACTAGATCAGTTATCCCAATTAGAGCAATCACCGCAAAAAATACTTTTTGGCTCATGTTCACATCAAGATAAAGTCATGCCTATCTTAAAATCTATTAATAAAGAGAATGCTGATTTATTTATTTTTCTGGGTGATAATATTTATGGTGACACTGAAAACATGCAAGACATGGCTGATAAATATCAACGATTAGGTAACAACACAGACATTAAAGCACTGCGTTTAGCTACGCCTACAATTGCCATTTGGGATGACCATGATTTTGGTGAAAATGACGCGGGGGCAGAATACGCACAAAAAGAACAATCAAGAAAACTGATGTTAGACTTTTGGCAAGAGCCTAAAAACTCTGCTCGCTATAGCCAAAAAAACGGTATTTATACTGCTTATATGTATGGTGAACCACAAAATAGCGTACATGTTATTTTACCTGACTTACGCTGGAACAGAGATGCGCTTAATAATGTAGGTAAGTTTGATTACCAAACTAAACGTAAGCCTAAAAATATGGGACCTTACAGTCCTAACTTAGCAAAAAACACCTCAATGTTAGGCGAAACTCAATGGCAGTGGCTGGAAGTAGAATTACAAAAACCGTCAAAAATTAAAATTATTGCTTCAAGTTTACAACTATTACCTGAATTTACTGGCTGGGAGTCTTGGGCAAATTTTCCCAATGACAGAGAGCGCCTTTTTACGCTAATCAAAAAATATCAAGTTAATGGCGTTATTATCATTAGTGGTGATACTCACTGGGGAGAAATGTCTAAAGTAACAGATAATCTTGACTACCCACTATGGGAAGTAACAAGCTCTGGTTTAACAGAGGAATGGAAGGCAGTGAGCCCTAACAAACATCGTATAGGGAATTATATAAATGAAGTAAACTACGGTGAATTACTTATTAACTGGCAGCAAAGCGACCCTCAAATTACACTGAACTTAAAAGATGTTAATGGCAATGTATTTAGCCAACAACAAATGCGCTTATCATCAATTAGTCCTTATAATTACCCATACTAAACACCAAGCGGCTCAAGTAAAAGTAATGAGCTTGTGCCGCGCTGTTTGCTTGATCTAAATTTTATCGGTTTTACCTAGCTCATATTAAAATCAAACAGCAAGTATTATCGATTAAGGCTTAACGGTTAAAGGTTAACCCAGCTTTTTTAGGTTTTCATCACACAAGGCCACTAATAATAACTCACCATTTATATCGACACGAAATTCACCGTATTTAGCTTGTGCTAATTTATTACCTGCGCCTTCTTCAAAAAAATAGGCATTGGTCGCTAATTTTATTTGGCTATTGCGTAAACGAAACTTTAAAGCGATCACTTGGTTAGCTGTGCTTTGATTAATTGTTCTTTGGTTACTAGCCGTTTGCTTAATTGACTCTGCGTTAGTTATATTTAAAAAGGAAGCAATACTCTTGTCATCAAGTTCAACCTCAACTAATCCATCAAAAGACTTGTTACTGCTTGTATTCGATTTCAACAGTAAGCGTTGAGTTAAGGTCGCACGGATCTGATCAGCCATTTCAAAACGTAATGACATATAATCTCCCTGCATCAAGGACCGCGGATCAACCGGTGCTAATTTAAGAAAAACAACATTGCCCTCAGACAATAATTTTTCTTTTTTATAAATTGACCAATTTACTACAAACAAGGCAAAAACTAAGGTGATAACCGCAATTATTTTATGCATTTAACTCTTCCCTAAGTAGTGGCGAAAAACGCGCTAATAATAATCGACCAATCAACATAAACACGGCAATAGCAAACAACACCACAGATTTAAACAGTAACGTTTCTTCCAACATATAATAATAAGTAGCACTATAAAGTAATAGTGATAACACCCCAAGGCCAAGCATAACGCGGTTACTCTGAGCAAAGCCTAAAAACATAACAATAAGACCCACCATGATGCCCGGTGCTTTAAGTGTCGCGATGGCTAAAATTAAAGAAAATAACAATACTGTTAGTGATAGTGCAGATTTCAGTTTTATGTCATAAACAGATATCAGCTGTTTAGCGGCATACAAGCTAGCACTGATAAAAATAAGGTCTGCTGCCCAACCAGGTAACATGACACTATCCATACTTGTCGATGAGATGAAATTCATCAGCTCTAAACCAAACAAGTGATTACCATTCAATAAAAGCATCGCGATAACAAAGCCATACATCAGACCACTTGTTCTCTTATATTGACTGACAAAACTAAATTCATGCAAACAAAACCAAGTTGAGGGAAAAATTAGCAAACTACTTAGTATGTAAGGCAAACCAAAGGTAGAAAGAGTCACTTCAAAGGCTAATGCAGCAAAGACAATAGAAAATACTCGGTGTAAAAAGCTTGCCATAAAATAAGCTAACACCATTTGTATAATACCAAACATCAGCCAAACCAACGGCGTGAACTGTAATTCAATCAACGACCACAACAGCAATGCTTGTCCTGCTAAGCTCAATGCTAACGCTAGGTGCTCATAAAATTCATTTTTGGGAATAGCCAATATAAAATAAGCACTCGCAAACAAAGGCATACTCAAAAATAAAGCAGCTGAAGGCTCTTCAATGAATGATAAACACAAGAGGAAGACAAAACCTAAAAGAAAAAAACCACCTAACCAGCCTGATACCGCCAATAATGTCTTAACATACCAAGGTGAATTAATTACATACTGCGCTGGTACATCCGCCACCAAGTCTGCTTTCTTCAACGTTTGCCATAAATGGTTAATTGCTGTTGTCATAACTGACTCTCCAATTGTACTTTTTTCAACCAAAAAGCTGAAGCGACTCCAAGCCCAATAACAACCATAGCCAGTACTAACAACGAGCCTGGATCATCTGGCTCTAAAACGCTTGTTCCAAGAAATAAAATCGTCACTAACATGCCGGAAAGACAAGCACCGGCAAGCATAAAGAGATCAATAGAACGCTTTCGATAAAGCCAGTAGATTGTCGCAAAAAACATTACCCACACCGGCAATGCTAAGCTATTTGTTATGCCATGATCAAAAATGGCAGATAACATTAGATGCGTTATTGAGATGCCCGCGCTGAGGGCAAGTATTCGAATTGCCCACTGTTTCTGCATCCATACAATTGAGGGACTCAATAAATACCAAGTCATAAAACTCAAAACGTGAAAAGAAAAGAATGTCCATGCTAAGTTTATTTTACTAGCAAATATAAGAGAAAGAGGATTAAGATAAACATCACAGTAAAGTGCTATTGATAAATTGATTAATACTAGCCAAATTATCCAAATGCTAGCAAATCTGCCAATGATAGCCCAAGGGGTCATCAAAAGAGCCCAGTTAAAAAATAACTGCCATGGATCAGCTCCGGTTTGATAGGTTTGCCCAAAGAGCGCCATTAGCGCCCCAAGCATAAACGTGGCAAAAATTAATGCAGCACTGCTCGCAACAGACGTCAGCTTTACTTTTAAGTAGGCAACAATAGCAAGAATTAACGCAAACTCAACTAAGGTAAATTTGGCAAAGCGCCCCATTTTAGTCCAGTTGAATGCAATAAAAAAAATAACTGACAAACTTAACGCAATACAACCAAGCCACAAAAATAAATTATTGATAAACACCAACCAAGCGTTTGTCGTCGGTTTTATCTTAGCGAGGATAACAACCTCATCAATATTTTCTGCTGTAATATCACTGTGTTCAATAAGACTAATCAACTCGTCTCGACATGATTCCATTCTGAGCTTCCTTTCCGGCTTGATTTATAACAAAGCTATTACTTTCTATAACCAACTACATCCTACTATAACCTACTATAACCTACTATAACCTACTATAACCTACTATAACCTACTATAACCTATTGAAATTATATGTTAATAAATATTAACAGCAAAAATAAATTAATCAAATAACTGTATACATTTATTAAATAAAAAACAAACTTAAAGCTTCCACCAGTTTGTCTCAACAAGGCTTTGTTCTAAATTACTCTCTAAGTTGAGTTTACCTTGTGCTATATCCATTACATGAGCATGGTGAGTTTCATCATTTATAGACTCTTTAACCATAACGCCTACCCAAGCATCTCTACCTGAGTTTTTCGCTGTATAGAGTGCTTTATCAGCAATATCTATACACTCTAACCATGAAACAGTCTCTGGCTGATTGCAATAAAAAGGAAAAGGTGAAAAACCAACTGAACAAGTTATTGATATTTTGGTTGTTTCATTAATCTTAAACTGTTCACCTTTAAATTGCTGACAAAGTCGATCAGCAAGTGTTCTTGCTAACGGTAGTGATGTCTCTCTAACCACAAGCAAAAACTCCTCCCCTCCCCATCGAACGAGAAAATCGGACTCTCTTGCAACTTGTCTAAGACGTTTTGTTACTTCAATCAAAACCGCATCACCAGCTTTATGACCATACTCATCATTAATCTTTTTAAAATGATCAATATCAATTAAGAAAAAAACTAAATCAGCATCATCTATCCGTTTGTATTTTCCATTAAAGTCCTGATACCTTCGGATGACTAACGCAGACTCGGCAGGCATATTTCGTTCTAGAAATCGACGATTATTCATACCCGTTAAAGGATCAGTGACACTCATTCTGTCTAACTCCTCTGTCACTTTCTGCAATGACAAAGTCCGTTGTCTCACTTGTTCCTCAAGACTCAGCTGCCGTTTTTTCAAACTCTCAGTCCTGATGCGAATAATCAATAATGCTAATACAATAACAAGAAATAAACCGATAAGTTTAGTCCAAAATGTTTGATACCAATGAGGTAATACCTTGATATACATAAAGAGAGAGTCGGAATTCCAATCCCCTAATCGATTAGTATTTTGAATTTCTAATTTATAAGACCCTGGCGGTAGAGTTGTAAACGCAGCAACACGGTATTGAGAATTGCTAAGTTGCCATTGCTCACTTAACCCTAATAACCTATACCTATAGCTAATTGCGGACACAGCAACATAATCTAAGGTAACAAACTCTACCGTAATGTTGTTTTGTTCAGGTTCAATTACTACGGGTTGATCTTCATTAACGCCAAGAAGAGGCTCAAAATATACATTATTACCGACATGAGTACTCACGACGGTCAGCGGAAAAAAAGCAGGGCTAACTTGCCAAAGGTTAGGGTCAATAACCGTTATGCCGCCACTACCACCAAAAACAATTTCACCTGCAGAAGTCTTTAAAGCCGCTTGGCGAAAATAGGGAGCGAGTAATGCACCTTCTTGCGGTAAAATAGATTGAACGGATAAACTTTTTCGATCAATAACGTCAATTCCAGCATTGCTACTTACCCAAACACGTCCTTCATCATCAAGCTGCATTGCACGAACAATATTACTCGACAGTCCTTGTTCTTTAGTTATCTGTATGAAGTTTCCTGCATGGTTTTTTGCTTGAGCAACGTAGATCCCAGCACCTTCAGTAGCAACCCATAAACGTTCGTCATGATCATAAAAAAGTGAAGAGATATAACTATTGATGCCCGGTAAAGCTGAAGTATTATTTTTAACTGATGAGGAAGTTAACTCACCCGCTTTATTGATCCAATGAATCCCATTCCAAGTACCTATAATAAGTTCTTCATTTGGGGTTTTACTAATCGCAGATATGCGATTATCAGAAAATTTTGTTGAGAAGGCTGAAAGAGAGTTAACGACTCTTTTATCTTCCGAATTTATGCCTAACTGCCACAAACCATCAGTACCTCCAGCCCAAAGAGTATCGTCTATAATCTCAAGAGTACCTGTATATTTATCAACATCACGGCCATTAAGCTTAACTCTATTCAACTTCGATTGAGAATGGCGATAAACCCCCCAGTTACTGCCAATATAAATATCTCCTGAAGCTTGAAGTTTCATTGTTTCAATCGCACCACCAGGTAATGCATGCTCTGGTGATTGGGGCTTAACAGCAACGTGATCTATTCGCCCAATTTTAGGATCAATTATATCAATGCCTTTCTCTCTAAGACCAAGCCAAACCCTTCCTTGATGATCCTCAAGCAAGGAGTTAACATTGGCGTCAGAGATTCCATTATTGCGACCGGTGTCACCAAACAGGCTTTTAATCGATGTTTGCCTAGAGTTATAAAGGCTGAGCCCCTTGCTTGTGCCCAACCAAATCATGCCATTATTAGCAGTATAAATTTGCCAAATTTCATCGTGACCTAAACTACTTTCCATCAAACGGTTATGCTGTATCCTAACTGGGTTATTACCCTTAGCATTCATTTCTATGACGCCTTGCCCGTAACTACCCAACCAGACAACTCCTGGTGATACTTCAGCAATAGAATATATCCACTCCTGTGAAAATTTTGGAATTACTGGTTGAGAAACGATTAATTTCGAATTAATAAGGATTACACCATCACGAGGAGTACCGACCCAAATATCACCATGAGTATCTTGTAATAACGCTGAAATTCGCAAAGATGAAGTTAATGTGGCTGATAAATCAAAATTGTAAAATTTTTGTTCGCCCTGACTTTTGTATAATAACCCTCTGTTCGTACCTACCCACACAGTTCCATTATCAGCCTTTATTACGTTAAAAATACGCATACCTGTATCAGCAGCCATTTGTTTTTTCAAAAAGTGTTCAGCTTTGAAAGTCAGCGTATTAAACTTAAAAACTCCCTTATTAGTGCCAACCCATGCATCAGGTGACTTTCCCGCCTTATCCATAGCAATTGCAACAACTGAAAGCTTTTGATCAGAAAGTAATTTATAAGGTTTAAAACGACGTGTGTCTGGATTTAAACTGACTAAACCTTCATTGGTACCTAGCCATAATGCACCTGTCGAGTCACGCGCTATTACTTTAGTATTATTAACCTGAGGATATTTTGAAGTGACGGTTTCAAAATTATGACCATCAAATCTCATCAAACCTTCTGTTGAGATCAGCCAAATAAAACCCGTATTATCTTCTGTAATCATTGATACAGGGCCATGTGGTAAGCCCTGTTTTACTGAATAGTTACTAAAAACACGATCGTGCCAATTCCAACGCTCTGTTTCGTGTGCATTTTCGTGTGCATAGTTGTTTAATGAACAGATGCTCATTACTAACGCGAAAATAAAATGGAGTAACTTATTCATGAACTTAGCCATCAAAAAACTAAAATTTATTCTTAAATTGCAATTAAGAACTAACACTAATAAAACAAACGAGATGAAGCAATTAATATTTATCTTATATACATTAACAGCTACGAATATAAACGTCTTATCTTAAGGTTAATTTCCCCTATATTTTTATTGCTTAAGATGTAATTGTGTCGCCACCTTAACAAAATACTCAATGATAAAGACTGTGGACTATTGTAATGACTTTATAATAAAATCAATGAGTAAACTTTTGCTATATTTCCCCAATTACCTTTAGCCTTACTAACAAGGATTTATCTGTTGGAATTTGATTCAAGACAAACCATCATCATTGCGATTATCGTACTACTTTTAGGTAAGTTATTAAGAAATAAGAGTACTTTTTTTCAAAGTTACAATATCCCAGAGCCTGTTATTGGAGGAATCATTGCCTCACTTCTTTTTAGTGCCTTTTACCTACTGACTGAACAAGTTATTTCATTTTCTTTAGCGCAACGTGATGTTCTCCTTGTTGTGTTTTTCACCTGCGTAGGTTTATCAGCCAAACTTTCAACACTATGGCGAGGGGGAAAATCATTACTCATTTTACTTTGTATCGCTATAATATTTTTAATTTTTCAGAATATAACGGGCATTGGCGTTGCCTATTTAACAGGATTACACGAAAAAGTTGGCGTGTTAGGTGGCTCTGTATCTCTTAGCGGTGGTCATGGAACAGCGATAGCTTGGGCACCAATTTTTGTCGAGAAATATGGTATAGCTAATGCAGTTGAAATCGGTATTGCCTGCGCAACTTTTGGCTTAATATTAGGCGGGGTATCTGGCGGCCCTATTTTTAAGTACTTAGCTAAAAAGCACAACTTGCAGGCAAGTAAAACTCAATCATCTTTAGTAGAAATCGAACAAGAAAAAAATTCAAAAATAACCGTCAATACGGCTTATAACGTCTTATTGGCCGTTTGTATTGCCATTGGTATTGGTTTATCCCTACACGAAATAAGTAATAACTTTGGCCTTAAACTACCTGTTTTTGTACCTTGTTTATTTGGTGGCATTATTCTAACCAATACCATTCCTTACATTTGGAAGTCAGTGCCTTGGTCTTCAGGCCAGCCAACATTAGCGCTATTATCAGATTTTAGCTTGGGCTTATTTCTAGCGATGTCATTAATGAGCTTACAATTGTGGACTTTAATTGATTTAGCATTACCTATTTTTCTTTTATTAGCCGCTCAAGTTTTACTTGCCGCTTTATTCTCTATCGTCATTGTTTTTCATGCTTTAGGCAAAACTTACGATGCAGCAGTGATGGCTTCAGGTTATGTTGGTTTAGGCTTAGGTGCAACACCAACAGCGGTAGCAAATATGACCGCTATTACTCAACAGTATGGCGCGTCACCTCAGGCTTTTCTTGTTATTCCATTAATAGGAGCATTTTTCATTGATATATCAAATGCCATTATCATTCAATTTTTCTTAAGGTAATTGAAGTTAAACTTTCTTCAACAGCTTTCATCAATAATAAACCGACAATATCAAATTCGAACTCTTCAATTTCATACTGCACTTTTAACCGCTAAATAAAATCATTTCCGTAGATGTTTTATCTTTTATCATATCAATGCCTAAAGGATTGAAGATAAAGTTGAGGTAGCTTTTTCAAGCGTTAAATTTACTTGAAACTATGTCTAATTGTAACAATTTTACTTTAACAAAAAATGCATTGTCGCCCTATACAGCAATAGAAATGAGGGATTCAGTGCAATTCACACTAGAGAAAAAATTCTATGATATTTCTATAACGTCAATAAATAGTTTTTTTATAAGACTATTTGTTAAGGTTTTGTTTCAATTCATTCAAATGAATCGTATAAAAAACAGATTGAATTTAAAATAACAATTATAGGAAACATCCATGCGAAAATTATTACTCCCCTTATTAATAGCAACCACATTAACTTCTCCTGCACTTATTGCAGCCGATTTTTCTGACAGCATAAAAAAAGCCATGTCATCTGATGTTCGTACCGATAGTGACAAAAAACGCGATAGAAACAGAAAACCCGTTGAAACATTGAAATTTTTCGGCATAAAAGATGATATGAAAGTATTAGAATTGGTTCCTGGTGGTGGTTGGTATACAAAGTTATTAGCGCCGGCACTTAGAGATAATGGACAGTTTTATTTAAGCCTAGGCACTGAAAGACTAAAAAAATCGCTACTCACTGAAAAACCTTTTGATAAAGTAAAATTAGTCGGCAGTGAAGGTTTCGAATTCAAAAATCTCGACTTTAACATTGACGACCTTGATGCCGTACTTACTTTCCGTAATTATCATAACTTTGATGAAAATGAACGTGTCAGTGTCAACAATGCCGCCTTTAAAGCATTAAAGCCCGGTGGTATTTATGGCGTAGTTGATCATACGCGTCGACATATGCAAAAAAAGAATGATGAGAATGGCCGACGTTTTGACCCAGTTAAAGCAATTAAAGAAATTCAACAAGCCGGTTTTATTTTAGTCGACTATTCAAACCTTCATTACAAAGCAGACGACGAGCTACGTTTTGAAGTAGGTAGAAAAACGGTTCGCGGCAACTCTGATCGCTTTACTTTATTATTTAAAAAACCAGAGTAAAATTTTTATCATAGATCTCAGGTCTATTGATGGGGAATGAAAATTCCTCATCAACCTCACTTAACCTAATTTAACCTAATTTAGCCTAATTTAGCCTAATTAAACCTAATTTAACCTGAATCAACTGGTAGAAGGACATTAAATGAAACATTGTAAGCAACATTGGATGCTGAATACGCCAGTGCTTCGGCTGATGTTGTCATGTTCTTTACCCATATTACCGGCAATTTTTTTATTAGCCGCATACGATTTGTTGGAAACAGGGTTAATCGCTCGGCTTTGTTCTACTCACCTTGCGGCATTAAGTTTTAGCGCACCAATAACAACAGCGATGACAGGAGTAGCCATTGCTATTTCTATTGCGACTAATAGTTGGATATGCCGCATTAAATCAGCAGTTAATCAAAATAGTGACGAAAAAGATCAAAACGAACTGAAAAAAAACATAGTGCGTGCGCTTGTATTAGCGCCGAGTTTAATCTTTGTTTTATCTGTTTTGTTGTATTTACTCTCCCCGACTCTTTACCTTGTGCTTGGCACACAACCTTCAGTTCAACCTGCTATAGAACTTGGTATGACCTCATTGGTGACACAATACACCGACATCAGGTTAATCGGCTGGATTCCGCTTGTACTTATTTGGCAAATTAATGGCATATTACGTAGCTTTGGTTACATCAAACAAGCGAGTGTGCTGCTAATCACGTGGATGTTAACTAAGTCTATATTAAGTTACAGCTTTATCGGTGACGGGCAATGCTCTCAGCTTTTAGGTACGGGTATTATAGGCGCAGGTTACGCACATTTACTTTCCGACACTTTATTTGCTTTGATTTCATTCGTTGTTCTTTTTCGTGATTTGAATATTAATAAACATCACATTTCAACAATGAGATGGAAGAATACTTTCAAAGAGATGTCTGTGACAGGCCTCAATGCAAGTTTACAGCAGCTCTATCTGCCTATTACTATTGGTTTACTTACTTTTTATATTGCCACGATTGCTGAAGATAAAGTGGCGCTATTGAGTATAATTTTTCGTATCGAAGCGCTTGGACTATTTGTTCCGATGGTTTTTACCGCCTCACTACCTGGGTTAGTCGCTGCAAATTGGTGGGCAGGTAAAATTGGCCGAGTTAAAGCGTTAATCATCCAAGGAGTTGCTGTTATTACAGTGACGCAAATATTGCTCGCTTTTGGCTTGTACCTTAATGCTGAAACGATCGCCGCGGCAATGAGCGAAAGTGACCATTTACAGCAATCTATTCAGTACTATTTGATATACGTGCCAATTAGTTTTATTGGCGCAGGGTGCACCATGTTAGCTTTGTCATGTTTAAATGCGATTGGAAAGTCTACCAATGCTAGCACATTAGGTTTTGGCCATAAAATTTTATTGATATTAACATTTTCAATAGTTGGTGGCTGGTATGGCTCAATAACAGGTGTCTTTATCGGTATCGCATTAGCACATATCGCATCACTCATCTTAGTATCTAAGCTATTCATCCGAGAAATATGGCAACCAAAGAAGCTTAAAACAGCACAGTCATATACTTTATTAAACAGATAGAATGGTTGCTGCGCATCAATAACTTTATAACTTATTTAAATAGATAAATATCTGTGGCGTTTTATGATTAATCACTGTTCAAAGATGACTTTCCCGCAAAAAATTGACCATTTATCCTACTTATACTGAAGACTTAAAAACAAATAAAAATAAATAAAAAGTAAATTGAACTTATTTAATAAGTACTGCTCTTACTTAGCAGTAATGTTATTCCCTTTTATGTTTTATGTTTATTTTTTACGCGCTTCTTGGTAACAAGTAAGCGCGTTTTTTTTTGCTAAAATTTTCAATTCTCTAAATTTGGAAACTAACCTAATCCCACATCAATGACTCTTTCCAAGAAAGGGATTAAATGACACTAAAAGACAATAAATTCATTGATTGCTTTATTGCCTTAAAGTGAGTTCAACCACATCTTTTTTGGCGGAAACCCGGACTGTTATCAAAAGCTTTGTCTGATTTATGTCACTTAAATCATCGATATTGTTAGGTAACTCGCCGATGATTTCAAATTCCTCCTCATTAAGCGCATACGACCACAATTGAGAGTCATTATTGATGCCATAAATAACATTGTCTTTTATCAAAAATCCCTGCTTAGCGCCTCCTTGCCCCTCTAACGCTTCAATAAGTTGATCTTCAGCAGGTCCTGGTTGCCAAAACCTGTCCATATGGTCTTTGTAAACTAATTGTCCATTCTCACTTTTTAGTGCCCAATTAACTACCTTGTCATTAATGAAGTGAATTTCGAAGTTAGTTAGATTGAGCTCAACAAACTTTAATATGCCCTTGATACGTACCAGCAATAAAGCACTGTTGTTTTGACTATCCCATTGGAAAAGCTGCACTATAGGGTATTCCAATGCAAAGGTTTTTTGCTTTGAATCCAGAGTTACCTGGGTTAACTCGTTATTGGCATTGATTAAGAGACTTTTACCGTCTGCCGCCCAAGCCATACCAGATAAATAAGTATCCATAGGAAAGTGGGTGAGTTGTTGTGAACCTTTACCGTCGGTTATCCAAAGCTGCTCTACTCCTGAACGTTCCGATTCGTACGCAATTAACTCACCATGGGGTTGTAATATGGCGCCTTCTTCACCGTGAGTCGATCGTTCTATTACAGAGAGCTTGAGGTTTTGTTTGTTTTGAGCCTTTTCTGTTGGTGATATATGGGTCTTTTTTACCTGTGTCTTATTGAACTGAGATAAGGGTATCGATGCAATATCACTATCGTAGTGTCCTTTAATTACCAGCATTTTATTGCCATCAGGATGAAATATTGGTGTTCCCATTGATTCATCCAAAGGTAAACTGATATTGGTTACTTGCCCCTCATGGGATAGGGTAAAAAGCTGTCTACCTGTGCTAAAAATAAATTGATTTTCTAACGGTGAAAAATTGGGATAAATCAGCCTGAACTTTGCTATTTCTTTAGGGTAATTAATTCGATGACTCGATAAAAGCTGACCGTCTGTTTTGATCACTTCAATGTAATAATGACCATCACCATGAAAACTGGTGAGTGCAATCAAATCGTCGGCGACTGAATAGTCATAGTCGATTATATTCCCCTCTTCAAGCGCATATAGGTCTTGGCTTTTATTTTCACTTACCGAGTAACTGATTAACTTCCAACGATCTGAAAACTTCTGTAACAACACAATATTTTGATTATTTAACCACCGAGGAGTTCGTATTCGTGAATTTTTACATTCCATCAATACTTTCGGAGATTGAGGCGATACAAGTGCCTTGTTAAAATCCAAGCTCATCAGTTTATAACATTTTTTTGAAGTGTCCGGTTTGCTACAACCGCCCGTTTTAATAAATACCAATTTTTTGCCATCGTTAGAAAAACTATGGCTACCATAAGAGTCTAAGTTCTTTGTTAACTGAAACTCTTGCTGTGTTTTAGTATTTTTTGCCCAGACATTATTAATACAAAATTCTTCTGAATAACGATGGAAAACCACGTACTGACCATCAGGGGAATAGATACTCGCTAATTCTCTGCTGTCTGTTGAGGTCAGTGCACGCAGTTCTCCAAAGGAGAATTGCGCAGCCTGCTTAGGTGCAAAAAATTGATAGCCAAAAATAGTTAGAATTATAATGCAAAAAATAACGCCAAAGATGATAACAACCTGTCTTAAACTTGCTTTAGCATCCTTTGGCTGTTCTTCTGCATAAGTTGCTGACCTAGTTGCGGTATAAGCTGTATTTGTGGAAGTACTAAAATCATTATTAGTTTCACTAGTACCGTCATTATTACCTTCATTAACGCCTTCACAAACGCCTTTACTAATACCTTCATTAGCATCTTCACTAATACAACTGTCGTCGACTTTATTTTCCTGACCGCTATTGATCTTAGTCGACTCATCCTTTGTTGAATCGACATTCTCATGCCACCGAACATCACACTCCAGACTATAACCTTGTTTAGCATGAGTCTTAATATAGGATTGAACTTTACTGTCTTCGCCCAACACTTTTCTTAGTTGAGCGATGCTTCTTTGTAATGTATTAGGCGTTACAACGGTATCGGGCCACACTTTATCAAACAACTCGTCGTAACTAACCACTCTGCCCTGATTTTCAGCAAGATAGGTTAAAACGGCCAAAGCTTTAGGGGCAATAGTTTTCGATTGCTCTTTTTGAGTGACTTGATTCCTAGATAAATCGACAAAGAAATCACCGACCCAATATTGTACTGCCATAAAAACGCTTTCCAGAATGAAAGTTGTTACTCAAAGTGAGTCTAAACGAGAAGGGTTATCCTAGCACAAACCAAAATCCTAGTTAACTCACTTTGTATCAACCTGATAATTAAGAGAAATTTCGTCGTCAGCGATAAGTCATAGAAAATTCAGGAGCACGTCAGGTATTTAAGTTTAGACTCATATAAATTTAGCCCTCGACTTTGTATAACGTTACATTTTATTTAAAACGAAATTTAAATAAAATGTAACGTTATACAAAGAGATAATTTATTACCTTGCTGCAAGATAGAGACGACAAGAGTTTATCTTTAACACATGTAGTGAGTGAGGGTAATCATCAAACAGCATTCCCTTTAGAGAACAAAAATATGAACATTAATTTAACATTAAAAAAATTAATCGCTGTATCGCTACTTGTTAGTTTTAGCAACTTTGCACAAGAAAGCAGCAGACAAAGTGAAGAAGAAAATAATAGTCGCGCACCAGAGGTTACAGTTGCTGAAACCTCTATTTCATTCTGGGATCTTCCGCCTCTTGAAGAAGCCTTTATCGATGCAACGCCAGCGGACAGAAAAGACGGTCTAGCGGTTGGTGCTTTGGTCGCTAATGGCGGCAATAAAGCAATGATTTTGCAACTGGCGCATGAGATTGCCGATAAGAAACATGGTAAATACGATAGCCTAATTATTGCCCGCCACGGCAAGCTAGTCTTTGAATCCTATTATTTGCGCGGTCGCGTTAACCTACCCCATTGGCAAGCTTCAGCGACCAAAGCCTATACAAGTCTGCTTATCGGTCGTGCAATGCAACTGGGCTACCTAACGATGGCTGATCTGGACAAACCTCTGGTCAGCTTTCTGAAAGGCCTGAACCCAACAAAATTTGTTGATGGTGTAGACAAAATTACCCTTCATCAGGCGATGACGATGAGCTCAGGGCTTCGTTTTAGTGATGAACAGATTAAAAAGTTTAGGAAAAATCCCGAACAGTTTAAAGGCCTGGATCAAATTCAGGCTTTTTTTGAGCTTAGTGAGCCTGTTACCTCTGAATTTCAGCGCTATAAGTACCAAGGTCCCGATCCGATAATGGTCATGCAAGTACTTGATGCTGTTGTGCCAGGGTCCGCTAACAATTTTATCAAAAATGAACTGTTCAACAAGGTAGGGATCAATGCTTATAAATGGCGAAATGACCTCAGTGGTCTGCCGACCGGGGACAGTGGCTCAAACTTGACGTCACGCGATATGCTTAAGTTGGGATTATTGGTCATCAACAATGGACGATGGCATGGTAAACAACTTATTCCCGCAAATTTTTTGGCTAGTGCCACCAGCGGAATAACTAAAGCAGCTGAAGATTGGCAACCCGATAACTTTAATTATGGCTATTTTTGGTATCAAACGGACATGATAGTTGGAGATAAAAGCTATAACGCTAAAATCGCTTGGGGTGGTGGCGGACAATACATCATAACACTTGGAGAACTTGACTTAGTTATTGTGGTTACCGGCCATGATAGGGAGGATACAATAATGACTCAGGTTTCGAAAATCATCTTACCTGCATTTGTTAAATAAGGGACAACCATGAAACATATTTGTATTTCAATTATTTTGCTGCTTTCTGTGCTAACGATGAATAACAAAAGTTATAGTCAAGATGAGTTTCCTGTCCTAAAAGGTCCATATATGGGACAAAAACCACCAGGCCCGGTGGCAGAGCCTTTTGCACCGGATATTATTTCCAAAAAAAGTTGGGATGGTGAGGGCATATTTGCCCCCGGCATGAAAGAATTTTACTTCACCACAAAAGGCGGAAAATACACACGCCGAACCGTTATCGGCTTCAGGCAAGAAAACAAAATCTGGACGAAGTATCTAGAAGTTCCGCGAAACGGTGAAACCGCATTCTCGCCTGACGGCAAGCGATGGCATATGGCTGAAGGGTATAAAGACCGCATTGGCGATGGCTGGTCAGAACGCAAAAGCCTTGGGCCGATGTTTGACCGCAAAGACTGGGGCATTATGCGCCTAACGGCATCTGCCAAAGGCAGCTATGTTTTTGACGATTATAAAAACAAGGTCATCCGCATTTCAAGGCTCAAGAATGGCGAGCGCCAAGCGCCAAAAAAGATGGATTCCGTGGTCAACACGGGTAAATGGACGGCCCATCCTTTTATCGCGGCAGACGAAAGTTACCTGATTTGGGATAGCGAACGAGAAGGCGGCTTTGGTGGCAATGATCTTTATATTAGTTACCGCCAAAAAGATGGATCATGGGGACCTGCCATTAATATGGGTGACAAAGTCAATTCCGATCGTGAGGATTACTATCCAAGCGTCACCCCTGATGGCAAGTACATAGTCTTTAATAGAAATATAGCGGACGGTAATACAGATATCTACTGGGTGGATGCACAGATTATTGAAATACTTAGGCCCAAAGAGTAAGCCTTATAACAAACGACTCAACTGAGTAATAACTGATACGATCCCATTGATACAAAGTGGGACGTTATCCTCTGCGGTTCCAATAATAACCATAAAATTAAATAACTTAGATACCGGCAATATGGTGTAGTTATCCCATCGAGACTAATAACAAATGCTGCTTTATTAGCAAAAATAAGCCACAAGATAATGCTCGATGCTAACGCCTGCTTAACAAAAACATCAACGCTAAAGTCAGTAACTCACAAAATGATACTAAGCCCTGAAGCACTACTCTTTCCTCTATCTTCAAGATAGGTTTATTAGTCACTAGGCCTATGCTGTGAATTACTGGCAAACTATTGATCTTTGAGAAGATCACCTAACTCGGTGGCGGCTTGGCGCAATGTCGATTCATAAGTTAATAATTCAGCCAGGCTTTTGCGGATAACCGGAGCATGGGTGAACAGACAGGCAAACAACTTGCCATGCTGATCTTTAATGGGCACTGAGCAGGCCACCATGCCATCGACAAATTCTTCGTTGTCAGTGCCTAGTTCATTTCCCTGAATTTTGATCAATTCGCTTTCTAATAGTTCGGGGTCAGTCAAGGTATTACGCGCTAATTTGTCCAGTGACAGTTTACTTACTATCCGCTGACGGCGCTCTTTAGGCAGAGAGCTTAAATAGAGTTTACCACTCGCAGTACACCATGCGGGGGTATGACTGCCGACAGGTAAATGAATACGCAACGGCCAATTGGTTTGCACACGGTCGTAATAGATCATATCAGTGCCATCAGGGATGGCGATACCACAGGTTTCACCAATAGTTTCCGCTAGATTTTTTAGAATGGCCTGACGCAACGCTTTAAAACGACTGCTATGCAGTACGCCTAAAGCGATGTTATGCATGCGGTCACCGGGAACCAACAAACCACGCATATTAATTTGCACATAATTATCCGCTTCAAGTTGCTGTAATAAACGATGAATACTGGGTTTGGGAATATCGAGTAGAAAGCCCAATTCAGCGGGTGACATAGGTCGTTCGGCTCGAGAAATAGCCTCGATAATTTCGAGTACTCGGGTAATAGATGAGCCTTTCTCTCTTCGCTGAATTGTCATGGGATATCCTGTAATAAATTGCGCGCTCATTATAGGCAAGTCTGACCCATTTAGGCAAGCGACAGCCAATATCAAAGACCGTTATTAGCTAAAAACTAGCTGTAAAAACAAAGGCTAGTCTATCAATTAGCAAGACTAGTCCATTGATTAATCAACTTACCTATTTATTAAAAAATGAGCTCAGACTGCCACGTTACCGTGACAGTGGAATAAATGACCCTAGTGTTAAAGCAAGGTTGGCATCGAGAACTCTGCCCCCTCACGAATACCAGCAGAAGGCCAGCGCTGAGTAATAGTTTTACGTTTGCTATAAAAGCGCACCGCATCGGGCCCGTAAGCATGTAAGTCACCAAACAATGAACGTTTCCAACCACCAAAACTATGGTAAGCAACCGGCACTGGCAATGGCACATTGATACCAACCATGCCCACCTGAATGTTATCTGAGAAATAGCGTGCTGCTTCACCATCACGGGTAAAAATACAGGTACCATTACCGTATTCATGAGCGTCAATTAAATCCATCGCCTGTTGCATGGTTTGTACACGCACAACTTGTAATACTGGACCAAAAATTTCTTCTTTATAACTGACCATATCAGCAGTGACATTATCAATTAACGTACCACCAACAAAGAAACCGTCACTGTAACCCTCGACTTTCGGCTCGCGACCATCAACGACGATAGTTGCACCTTGCTGCTCTGCATGATTAATATAACCAACCACTTTATCACGGTGTTGGCGAGTAATAACAGGACCAAAATCGTTACTGCTATCACTATATGCGCCGACTTTTAAATCAGCCATAGCAACAGTCATCTTCGCTACCAGTGCATCCGCAGCAGCATCGCCAACAGCAACAGCAACAGATAATGCCATACAACGTTCACCGGAAGAACCAAATGCCGCACCCAACAGCTGGTTCACAGCGTTATCCATATCAGCATCTGGCATGACGATGGCGTGGTTTTTTGCGCCGCCTAATGCTTGACAACGTTTGCCATTCGCGTTGGCGGTAGCATAAATATATTCAGCGATGGGCGTTGACCCAACAAAGCTAACCGCTTTAATACGTGCATCAGACAACAACACATCAACCGCAACCTTATCGCCATTAACTACGTTCATCACACCATCAGGCAAACCCGCTTCTTTTAATAACTGAGCTATAAATAGCGTTGAACTTGGATCGCGCTCTGATGGTTTTAAGATAAAACAGTTACCACAAGCGATGGCCATAGGAAACATCCATAACGGCACCATGGCAGGAAAGTTAAATGGCGTAATGCCAGCAACAACACCTAAGGGTTGAAACTCGCTCCATGAATCGATGTTTGGTCCAACATTTTTGCTGTGCTCACCTTTTAATAACTCTGGCGCACCACAAGCGTATTCAACATTTTCGATACCGCGTTGTAATTCACCTGCCGCGTCATGGGATATTTTGCCATGCTCTTCACCAATCATCTGGCAAATTTTGTCGGCATTGGCTTCAAGTAACTCTTTAAAACGAAACATGACTCGGGCACGCTTTATCACTGGGGTATTGCGCCATGCTGGAAATGCTGCCTGAGCACAACTAATGGCTTGTTCGACCGTTTCAACTGATGCAAGCGCTACTTTTCGTGTCGCCTGCCCCGTTGCTGGGTTAAATACATCTTGGGTACGAGTCACGTCGGTGTTGATTTCACCGTTAATTAAATGTCCGATAATATTCATAAGTAATTCCTAAAGTAATGTCTAAAATAATTTCTAAAGTAATGATTTAAGCTAAGGTTAAACCCACAGCCCTTGATAGATTTCCATCATGTCGCTAATAGACGGTTCAATGGGGTTATTGCTCGGTGATCCAGAGGCTAACGCCTGCTCGGCCATGGTTTGACAGACTTCAAAGAAATCGTCACGTTTAATGCCAAATTGCTCAGGCGTTGGTACCGCTAATTCATCGTTTAAGGCACTAAGCTCGGTTAATAGTTTCTTGTTAGCAAGCTCATTACTGTCTTGCTCAGTGGCAATACCCATTGCTCGTGCACAATCGGCATAACGTGCTGGCGCGGCAGGGATTGAATAAGCGGTAACACTTGGTAATAACATTGCATTGGAAAGGCCATGAGGCACATGAAAAAAGGCTCCGATAGGTCGGCTCATGCCATGCACCAACGCCACTGAGGCGTTAGAGAACGCAACACCTGCCAAAGTTGAACCCAACATCATCGCCTCACGCGCTTCCTTATTGCTCCCCTCGTGATACGCTTTTCGTAAATTTGGCCCAAGCAGCTTCATCGCTGCAATCGCTTGGCTATCGCTGTATGCATTGGCTTTTTTACTGACATAGGCCTCAATGGCATGAGTTAAAGCATCAATGCCAGTATCGGCAGTCGTTCGAGGCGGCAAACTAACGGTTAACTTATAGTCGACCAAAGCCGCAACAGGCATAAAGCCAATGCCAACACAAAGCATTTTCTCGTCGGTAGTTTCGTCAGTGATGATGGTAAAACGGGTGACTTCAGAGCCAGTGCCTGCCGTAGTAGGGACGGCAATTACCGGTAAACCTTGCTCTATAACCATACGTGGGAAACGATAATCTTGCATCACACCACCATGCTTGGCCAAAATTGCGATGGCTTTAGCACTATCGATTGGGCTGCCGCCACCGAGGGCGATAATACAATCGTAATTTCCCGATCGTGCTTTTTCAACACCTGCTTGAATCGATTTAACTGTCGGCTCTGGCACCGTATCATCAAAGACATGGGCGAAAATGTGGTGGGCACCTAAACTCACTTGAATACGACGGGCATAACCCAGTTCCACCATGACCTTGTCGGTAATGATCAATGGGCGGTTGCAACCTAGGCTCACTAATATGTTGGCTATTTCTAAGCTAGCGTTTTCACCTACCTGCATAATACGCGGCAGAATAACTTGAGTAGACATTTCAACTCCTCTCTATATTTTTAAACATTTGGCTTAGTGGCGACCTCAATATCAAAGACCTCGACACTAGCCATGGATTAGATTTTTCTAGCGATGACGAAAAACAGGTGCGCGTTTGGCGATAAAGGCATGCATGCCCTCTTTTTGACCTTCAGTCGCGAAGGCCGCCTGAAATAAGCGACGCTCATGACGCATGCCTTCTGTCAGGCTAGTTTCAAAGGCGACATTGACCGCTTCTTTCGCCATACGAACCGCAGGGCTGTTGTACGCGGCAATGGTATGTGCCGCTTCTAATGTGGTTTGTAATAGCTCTTTAGCGGGTACAACTCGCGCCACCAAACCAGCCGCTTTTGCTTCTTGAACATCAATTGTTCTACCGGTTAAAACAAGATCCATCGCTAATGATTTTCCTACCGCATTGGCCAAGCGTTGTGAGCCGCCGATGCCAGGCAAAATACCCAGCTTAATTTCTGGCTGTCCAAATTGAGCATCTTCAGAGGCAATAATAAAATCACACATTAAGGCTAACTCGCAGCCACCGCCCAGCGCATAACCACTGACCGCTGCAATGATAGGTTTGCTAATAGCACGTAATTCATCCCAAGGGGCAAAAATATCGTCACAATAAAATTCGGCATAAGTCAGGTTTGCCATTTCTTCAATATCTGCGCCGGCAGCAAATGCTCGGGCGCTACCGGTAATAATAATTGCACCAATGTTATCGTCGGCATCAAAAGCCTTTAAGGTATCAATCACTTCTCTGGCAAGCTGTCTGCTCAAGGCATTTAAACTCTTAGGTCGATGTAAGGTGATCATACCTACTCGTTCACGGCGCTCGACCAGTATAGTTTCTAACGCTGTTGCCGTTGACTGAGTGCCAGTTGAAGGTTTAGCACTCTCTTTAGTTTCGTTACTTTGCTGCTCTGTCTTGTTGGATTTAGCTTTAACGCTATTTTTGCTGTTCATAATTCGACTCTCTCTTTTGGCATATTAAGGATTAACTAGCAGAAATTTGTTCGGATTGAATCTCTATCTCACTATCATCCGTATTCTGTTGAGGTTGAGGTGTCGGCGCATAAGCACCGTTGTTAGCCATCAATTCTGCTAAAATGGCCTCACGATGCTCGTTTAACGCTGGCGACTTGAGTGCTACTTCAGGATCAATTTCGGTGAGTGAGCTCATTTTGATTGGGTTACCAGCGGTGCGTATTGCTCTATCACCTTCGCCTTTCACTTTAACGATCATGTTGCGCGCTAGCAGCTGCGGATGAGTGAATAATTTATCAATGGTATTTATCGGCGAACAAGGCACGCCAGCTTCATTGAGGGCATCAATCCAATGTTGCATCGGATCGGTGAGTGTTATTGCCTCGACATCTTTAACCAGTTGTTTACGGTTTTGTACACGCAAATCGTTGGTCAGGTATTTTTCGTCTAAAGCTAATTGCGGCGAGCCCAAGGCATCCATCATTAACATGAACAAAGTATCATTGCCCGCACACATGACGAACTTGCCATCACTCGCTGCAAAGGTTTCAAAGGGAGCCAGCGATGGATGATTATCACCGGTTCGTGTCGGTACAATGCCTTCTACGTCATAGCGTGCCAGTGCGGTTTCCATCAAAGCGGCCTGACAGTCAAGCATGCCAATATCTATTCGTGTGCCTTGCGCATCACGAGTTCGACTATAGAGTGCTGACAAGATACCAATAGCACCAAAGAGTGCTGCACCTAAGTCGCCAAAACTAGTACCAACACGAGCAGGTTCACCACCTGGCCAGCCTGTTAGGCTCATTACTCCCCCCATGGCCTGCACTACCATATCGTAACCGGGTAAGTCACTAAACGGCCCGCTATGACCAAAACCTGAAATAGACGAATAAATAATATGCGGATGGGTTTTAGCAAGGCGCTCTGGCCCATAACCCAAACGCTCCATCACACCTGGGCGGAAATTTTCAACCACGACATCACAACTGTCTAACAGACGTTCCAATAGCTCTCGGTCACGTGGTGATTTAATATCAAGAGAAATGCTTTCTTTACCACGGTTAAAACACATAAAGTAGGCTGAATCGACACCGACGAAAGGCCCAAACGCACGGGTATCATCACCAGTGCCAAAGCGTTCAACTTTGATTACCCGTGCGCCAAGATCTGCCAAAACCATAGTGCAATAGGGCCCAGCTAGTACACGGGAAAAATCCAATACGGTAATACCATCTAAAGGGCCTGGCTTTTCTTCTGTTTCATTTATTTGATTCATCATTGCTAATCCGCTGGTTGATTAAATTTTACGTTTAATTGAAAATGAGACGAAACGTATCGATTTAACGAATCTACATCAATCACTATAATGAGTCAATACGTATCAATATAATAACTTCGTGTAGATATTATGCAGAAAATTAGCAATATGAAAAATATAACAATTTGGTAATAAAATAGTATTGCAGTGGAAGTCGACATAACAGCAATAGCACTAATCAAAAATATGACGAGGTTTATTTATCAGTTGAATATCCTCAAGATACAAGTGATTACAATCTACATGAGAGCGCGGCAATTAAAGCTCACGAGTGTCGCCTGCTAGGCAAGCACTGGTTATTACTCTGCAATGTTAATGCTTGAGGGGAATAGTGAGAATATTAGAGAAGAGATTAATGATGGCCAGTGCTTCAATTGACTATTTAAATTCAACTGAGTCTGGCCTTAGCAACTGCTTAACTACTATAAGGTATATTTGTCTGTGCCTGAACGTTTATGCATTTCTCCTCGAGCGAGTAAGCCATCTACTGCGGTTTGTACTTGAGCAATATTATGAGAGTATCTTTCATTAGTAAGCCATTGATGACATATACGCTGTACTGAAGCCGATGCCTCAGGATGCACTGAAAGGTAGTTGATAATACCTGATTGAATTTCACTGTGGATGTCTGTCATTTTCATTATGCTTGCCCTCATTGTTAAAGCCTTACATTTATAAGCTTAGTTTAATTGAGGATTATTTCCTCTAATTACCTGCGTTTCATTAGCTAAAATTTCGCCTTTTTACTATTGGTTTTGTCATTTTAGTGACTATGATTAAATGGGGGCTGTATGAAATACAATCGAAATAAAGTAGCGATTGGTCATTATATGTCTAAGGCCAATATTCACCTACGTGATGACAATGTCAAAATAGCTTTTGGTGATGAGTTTGATATAACCGATATACTGAAAAACAATCAGGTAGAAATTTTGTATCATCAAAAAAATTACACTTTCAGTATGGATGTCTTAGATGGTGCTATTGTTGCGTTAAGTCATTAGACTAGCTGAATAATAACTTATGGGGAAAATAACCCTATAGCTAGGTATTGCCAAATTTCATTGACATAATGACTAGGGGCTGTTGATCTTTCAGGGTTAAATTTTGTTCGGTTTCCTTAAAGGGAGTAAAGCGTTTTAGTCGCGGAGAGTAGTGGGTAGCCTAGTCATTCTAAGCAAATACTACTCAACAAAGAATAAAACGCTTTTAGCCGAATCCTTCGGACAGCGTTTGTTGCCCATTTTTACTGCGTTATCGCCTTTTTATGTGGAATAACCACATGACAAAGGCTCTGCCTTGTATAAATACCCAACAATTCGCTGCAAAAGTAATCTCGAAAGTTCTACAGCCCCTAGTAATATTTTTACTTTAAGTACTTTTTTTTAGGTAATAACGGCTACCGTCGTATTTATCAAAATAATGCCCCAAGAAGGGATGGTCAACTTGCCTACGATCTTGACTGGTTATCAAGTTTCTTTCTGCGACATAAGTCAAATATAATGATCGATCGACTAACACGTTATACCAAGGTTTATCTTTTGGTGGTCTACTGATCGCCATACTGTCATACCAAGACTCACTCTGGCTAAATACGGTATCGATACCCGTTACCATTCAAAGTGCAGGATTTCAGTGGGAATTAAAATGACTTTAGGCAAGGAGAATAATTTAAGCATAGTCATTCTATGGTTTGATTATTTAACGCAGTATAAAGTCATTTTAAGCCCATCAAAGAAGGGCTTGAGCAACATCACTTCATCGTTGCTGTGATTCATAATGGCGCTACATGGATGTAGCTTATTAGAGAATGCAGGAGCTTATTCTCCTGAATAACCATTGCTTCATCACAGCGCCTTGAATTGAAATTGCTCAAGCACTCTGAAACCTGCATCTTGATTGGTAACGGGTATATACCGACAATAACACCACGATAATTAAATCTTTTGTGATTAATTATTTGTCCGATATAAAATTCTGCTGTCATGCGTTATACCACCGTACTCGTGAGTACCTTTGACCAAGGGTACGAAACTTACTGGCAATACCTTGCTTCACTTAAGCGCACCTTGTTTATCTTTTTCTAATAAACTCAACTGCAAACTAACGTATTTAACTAAGTATAGAGGTTTATAGACCTCTAGCTTACAGTTTCTTACGGTTCAACCACACTTACTAAACAGTAAAGCACATGTACTCATTTCAATAAAACGTATAATAGTGACAAGTTTTATCAATAGACATTAAAAGTAGGTAGGCACATATGCCGATAAAATTACAAAGTATACTTGGGCTTAGTTTTTTACTTATTGGTGGCTGTAGTCAACTGCATCATGTTCATATTGGCAATATAGACCAGTCACAAGGAAAGTTGACCCCATTTACCGTTGAGGTAAATGAACTTGGCTTTGATGCAGCTAAAACTGCAGAAATAGGTGCTGAAGTGGCAAAGTCGGCCTCAACCAGTGACGATTTAGAGTTTATCGCTTTAATTCTAGCAGTAAGTAATTTTGGTCCAAAAACGGGTAATCCTGTTTACAACGACGCTTATGCTGAAAAAATGGTCTATGAGGTTATCAAATCCTGTCCAAGTAAAAAAATAACTGGGCTAACCTCAGTTCGTGAAGCAACCAGTGTAGGCCCAATAAGTGGTGAGGTTGTACGTATCAATGGTTACTGTATTAATTAAATTTTAGGAAAAACTCATGTTAAAGAACGCCATATTACTTTCATTATTTGCACTATCACTCAGTGGTTGTGTTGGTTTAAATACCGTGTCAATGACACAGGTTCCAGCAGAAAGAGATAACCAAATAACGACCAGTTCATCGAGTTGGAATTTCATCGGCATAAACTTTAGCAATGCTTTTGTTGATGAAGCCATTGATAAGCTTAAATCGCAATGCCCAGCGGGGAAGATTGAAGGCGTATATACCAAACATCAAACTACAGGTTATTTACTTGTCTTTAAGAGAGAAGTTATTGTATCTGCATACTGTAACGAGGCATTGTGATGCAAAAAATATTTTTATTATTTATAGCCATAATGCTTAGTGGCTGTACTAGCAGCATCCATATGTCACAAATAGATATTGGCACGAGTAGTCATAATAAATTTGAGCCTGGTAAGGTAATCGAGATTGAAAGATCACAGAAAATTATTTTAGGCTTTGTTTATGATACTAATTATGTTGATCAAGCTTATAAAAAACTTTTGCTGCAATGTCCTAATGGCACGTCAATGATCAACGTAGAATATTTAACCAATCATGGTTTTCTTAGTTGGACAGATAAGATCCGTATTAAAGCGATATGCAAACAAAATAACTAAGGGCAATCATTTTAATTTAACCTGTATTATAAATTAAAATGATTGCCCACAAAAAAAGCCCCTGCTTTACTGTAGAGGATTTCTTTGAATTTGGTGAGTTGCCCCTATAGGTCAATTTTTAAAACCCTCGAAACAAAGGTTATACAATAACAACTTAAGTTTTTCTAAAACTATTAAAACAAAGCCCGAAAAATATAAACACAACAACAACACACCTATAAATGTGCATTTAACTGACATACTTATACGGAACAAAAAGTAAAACATTTTATAAATACAACTTGATAGTGTTATAATATAACATCAACATATATGTATTACTGACTAACTAACATTATTACTTCACTGTTACGATAACTAACAGAAGTATAATGATATGGATATCAAAATATTTTGTCTTTGCTAAATACCAGCTCAATTCCAACCACCGACGTTAAATGTCGCGTTTCTAGCCAATCAAGATTACCGAGTGCCTTAACCGATATATACCGAGACGATGTCAACTTGGCTGTTTGGCAGCATCAGTTGACTCATAGCATTACGCGTTGTATTGAGCGCCTAATTTTTCAAAATCCTAGGTTTAGCACAGTGATGGTTTTAACACCGAACAATGCTTATGCGCACATTGCCGATTGCCTTAACGGGGTTAAAGAAAATCACGCACTCTGTGAACATGTCACTTTACTCATTGATATGTTTTGCACACTTTTTGAATTAAAGAGCGCAGGTTTACGATTAAAACTACTTGATAAGCCTATGTGCCCTAGGTTTCATGTCGATAAAGTACCATGTCGACTCGTAACAACCTTGTACGGGCCCGCTAGCCAATGGCTACCCCATAGCGCGGTTAACAGAGATAAATTAGGTATTGGTAGCAAGGGTTTAGCCGATGAATGCTCAGGAATAATCAAGCCAGATAGTAGTATTGAGCAACTTTTATGTGGTGATGTCGCATTACTTAAAGGTGAGAACTGGCAAAATAATGAGCACGCTGGTTTGGTTCATCGCTCCCCGATAACAGTGGAAAATAAACCTCGACTGCTACTCACATTAGATTTTATGAACTAATTTATCACCAATATGAAGAAAAAATACAGTTCCTAACATGGGAACTACTATCACCTATCAGAAAAATACGTTGGTTGAGGTAAAATATGGAGAACATTCAAGCCTGCCTTGAACAAGCTGAAAAGAAGTGCCGCCAACAAGGCATGCAATTCACGGCAAAAAGAAAGATGATTTTAACGGCTTTGTTGCAAGTCAAAAAGGCTATTTCAGCTTATGAATTAATTGAATTTATTGAAAGTCAGTTTAAACAATCGCTTGCCCCAATGTCCATTTATAGAATTTTAACTTTTTTAGAAAAGTGTCATTTGGTACATAAACTGAACATAGTGAATAAGTACGTTGCTTGCAACGACATCATCAATGAGCCGCCACACCAAACCTCACAATTATTATTTTGCCATCAATGCCTGCGTGTGGATGAAGTAAAACTAGATCACACTAAGCTATCTGAATTAGATAAAAAAGCGGAGCAATTTGGTTACAAATTATTATCTTCGCACATAGAACTGAATTGTATTTGCAATACCTGCCAACTTTAAAAACACTACGGTAAATTTAATAAGGAAAAAAATGAAAACATTAACAATTTATTCAGACAAGATAGCTATTGGTTTGTCTTTTTTATGTTTATTACACTGTTTAACAATGCCACTTTTAATAGCCTTTTTACCAAGCCTCGCCGCAGTACCACTAGCAAAGGAAGCCTTTCACTTGTGGATGGTGATCGCTGTCATTCCTATTAGCATATACGCATTAACTTTGGGTTGTAAAAGACATAAAACGCCATCAGTCGCTATTACAGGGCTATGCGGATTAACCCTCTTGATTGGCGCTGTTTTGGTTGGTGAAAACCTTCTTGGTGAGAACGGTGAAAAGCTGCTCACTGTGTTCGGTGCTATTCTTATTGCATTAAGCCATTACCAGAATTACTCTCGTTGCCAAAGACTTGAGCTATGCCCATGCCCTTCGTCCAGAAAAAGCAATAAAATTGAGTAGCGTCATTTGATTTTTGAGGGACGATACCGACTGATAAAGTAATAATAACTATCAATACGACTAACGGCAGCAAAATTTAACTGACTGCTTACTTAACTAATATCAAATCTAAATGGTTTACAAAACATAAATATCAATAGAGATAACGTAGCGCTAAGACATTTATTATCACAGGTAAACTTTGTCGCTTCTACTTCTTGCTTTAGTGCTAAGTGTTTAGTCTATTTCAATGAGAAATAGACTAAACACATTACCAGTCACTATCTTAATGATAAAAAGAAAATACTGAGATGTATTTACTCAGGCACATAAACCATTTTGCCATTAGGTAATTTATAGGTTATTCCAGCTTTTACACCATCTCCTTCACCAATCTCACCATTACTTTCATAACGGGTCATTTCTTCACCATCTTTAATGGTAATACTCATATTATCTTGCCCTGGATTTTCAATCACCACCACATTGTCTTTCGATAATGGGTTAAGCGGATTTCTAACAATAACAATCAACAAAACAACCGTGATAACTAAAAACAGGTCAATCAAATTAACCACAGATAAAATAGGATCGTCATCATCACTGTCAAAGTCTTTAAAGCGTCCCATTATCTAGCTCCATTAACAAGCATTTCCTGCTCAATCTCAATAACCCGTAATTCCTCAAACAACCAACGGCGACGAATGTTTAAAATCCAAAAACTTAAACTGGCGGCAATCAAAGCTAAGGTTACCCCAGAAAAAGCAACGACCATGCTTTGACCAACCGTTGCGGTATTATTTTCAGCTAATGCTAGCAATGCTGGCCCCATAGGAATTAACGTCGCCACTAAACCAAGTAAAGGCGTAATACGAGAAGTTAATCGCAGTAGTTCAAGACGGCGAACAATCCAGAGTTCGAGATCATCGCTAATTAATGATTTGTTCTGAGCATAATCACTCAGCTTGGTTCTTTTATTACCTTGACGCCTAAACCAAGCATCCATAGTTAATAAGCCAAATGAAAAGATAGTGTAAGCCAAAGCGATGATGATCAGCACTAATGCTGGCCATAAAAAAACACTGGAAAGTTGGTACAAAAAAGTTTCTAAATTATTGGTCATGATACATTACTCTATTATTTTTTATTGATTACGTTGTTGATATATTGAGGTTAATACGCCTGAGGCTAAGCATAACAACAGTAGTAGCCAGCCAAATATGATCATCCAATTAGGTTGTTCAACTTGCTCATTCACTTCTACTTCTTCCAGTAGTTGGCCTTGCACTTGTTGCGACTGTGCTGATTCATTCATTTGTTCAGCAGCAGATTCTGCTGATTGACTAGCATCGACTGGCAACGACCAGCTCATACCAAATCCTGCCGCTTGTCCTTTCATAAACTCAACCGTTTTAGCTGCCCCTGCTTGCGCGCCATGTTCATTAACCAAGACTTGCCAGCGCTGGATTAATTCCCGTCTGGTTTGCTCTGGTGCATCCCAGTAATCTTTACGAATTGCTTCCACCATACGCTCAACAAGTTGTGCCTGTGCGGTGGCGTTGTGCTCAACAAACCATTCATTAAGTTTAAGATCACGTTTATCCATGACATAAGTTTCATGCATAGACTGCCACTGATCTTCACGCACCATATTGCTGTCCATCACTTGCCAACCAAAAAGATTATTAACAATTTTCAACATCTGCACCGTACCTGCATAACCTTCTTTTTGCATGCCTTTAATCCATTGCGGATTCTGATAGCGAGTACGAAGCTCGTTACTTAAAAAGCTCTCCGCACTGGTAATTACCGCATTTTTACTGCGCGCATTAGAGATATAAAGTTTAGGGTTTTCACCGCTGACTTTTTTCACCGAAGCCGACAAACCACCTAAATATTCAAAAGGATGATCGGTAGAAAGCAAACCGTATAAATTAGACGAGCGAGATAAAATAACCGCATCCACCCCATCAAGTTGCGACTCCATTAACTTGATATCATGCACAGGTGTGCCCCAATCTTGGGTGCCATAGATATGAGACTGACTATTGATAAAGGTATCGGCCAAAATAGCATCATCTTCCCAACTGATTGAATCCATTGCTACCGGTGTAACGCCACTGCCGTAACTGCCTGGTGGGTTACTAAAGATGCGAATTTGCGCATAACGTTTGGCTTTAGCCGAGTCCATGCCCTTTCCTTGTAAAGACAAAGCTAAATTCAGGCTATTTTGCGCAATAACATTATCCTGCTCTTTCAGTTGAGAGATATCTTCAATAGCCTGTGCCATTTTTCGCATAATGCCATCAAACTGGTCGCGATAAACACTGGTTGCTTGCAGTAAAACATCAACCCTTGGGTGATCCATTTCAGCTTGTGGGATAATTTCTAGCTCAGTGACATAACCGCCACGTCCCCAAACAGGCCTGACACCAATCGCGTGCATTATCTGCGCTTCACTTAAGCCTAAGGTGCGAATGGTTTCTGAAGACCACAAAGAGAAAGCTAATTTATCTGGCCATTGTCCATCATTATTTTTACGGTAATCAGCAAGCAACTGCTGCAAAGTTCCTTTAGCGGCTTTATAGGCGGCAGGGCTTGGCACTTTTTCAGGATTCAATGCGTACAAGTTAGTACCACTGCTGGTATCAGGACTTCTCACCGGATCGCCACCAGAGCCCGGTAAAATAAACTTACCTTGCAAGCCTAACATCAGTGCCTCTAGTTCATTATTATTCACTAATCTTTGATTATTAGTGAGGGCTGATTTCATGAACTCGGTCAAACTTGCTGATTTCGCTTGCTCTGGCTTTTTCTTACCTTGGATAAACGACTGCAAATACTCAAATGCCGGTGTTTCAAATAAGGCTTCAATATCCTCAGCAAACATTTCCTCACTATCTAAACCTAACGCTTGATAATATTCACTGCCCAGCTGCTGCATTATGGTGGCGATGCGATACGGCTCTGAAGCTGATTCACCAAAGGTATGCAAGCCAATGGGGGTGGCGGCTTGTGCCAGCAAGTGTAAATGATCGTGTAAGACGCTAATAAATTCATCAGATTTGTGCTGAATATTAGTTTCTGTCCAGTCCAAATCCTTATGTAGATTAGCTGCTACCACATGTTCAACCATAGCTTTTAATGTTTCATCACGCACTGAGCCGGTTTCTAGTTGTAAATACTCGTGCATTAGGTCATGAATATCCGTTAACTCATCATAAAAGCCAGACGGTGCAAAAGGTGGTGTTTGGTGACTTATCACCGTTGCTCGACCACGACGTTTGGTTTGCATAGCTTCGCCAATATTATCCTGTATGTAAGGATAAAAAACCGGCACATTGCCAACCGTTAAATTGGGATAATCATAAGCTGATAAACCGCGATCTTTACCTGGCGTCCATTCCTGCGAGCCATGCGTACCTAAGTGAATTATCGCATCAGCGCTAAACTGCTCGCGTAAATATAAATAGGCAGCCAAGTAAAAGTGCCCGGGCGGCTGTACCAAGTCATGCGTGCTTTCACCGAGTTCATCGGCTCTTGGTGGTTGCGGTAAAAAGATAAATTTACCGAGTTTAGCGCGAGGAATAATAAAGTGTGCTTCACCATTAATAGTGCGAACACTCCAATGCTCACTCGCCTTGCCCCAGGTTTTTTCAACTTGCTGGGAAACACTTTTAGGTAAAGTCTTTAACCAAGTAAGGTATCGCGCCACAGGAAAGGCTTCGGCATTATCATTTTTAAGCAAGTCATCTAAGGTTTCATGGCGATAATAAGCCGACAGCATATTCTGCGCCGTTGCAATAATGCTTTTTTCATCAAGAGCACTTAGCTCATAACGTTGCGCTAGTAATTTGGCGATAATGTTTTCAATGCTGCGCGCAACATTTAAATTTGACGCTGAAAAATTTTTCTCACCTGCCGGACTATTCCAAAATAACAAAGCAATATTTAACTCTTCTCTATTAGCTTTTTGTAATTTGTGCATCGCTAAAAACCGGCCAATAAGTAGTTCTACTTGCTCAGGAATAGCTGCAGGCTCCCCCTCTTCTATCGCTGAAATAACCACGGGATCAGACATGCCCCAGCTTTCAGGAATAACCATCAAGGTGGCATATGAGCCTCCTCGCATACCTTGCGGAGCTTCACGCCACTGTTTAATAGTGCCACTGCGATAATTTAATGCCATCACCACAGGAATAGCTAAACTCGCTAACTCTTGTTGACGAGCTTTACCAACCATATGGCTAGTATTTACTAACATTACTGGCTTTGCCGCTGAAATCTTATCGGCAATAGCCGTCTTTGATTGACGGTCATACCAAAATAGTAAAGGAATAGCGCCACTTTTTTCAATTTGCTCAACAAGATAGTCATAGACTTTTGTTTGGCCATTAGAAATACTTGTTGCCGACATAGCTATCGCCATTACCGGACTATCTTTTTGCCAGCGTTTTTCTCCCCAAGCTAAATAATCAGGCAATGCGTTAAAGTGTTTTTTAGCTTGCGGATGATAATAACCACTAGCAGGTAAGGCGACAGGTGCAGGTATTTCATTGGTTGACTCACCTTGCTGCCAAGCACGAATAAATGCCATCAAATGGGTGAAATTACTGATACCACCGGCTTGATAATAGGCCGTCAATGTACGCCATAGTTGAGGTGGCAAGTTGCCCCCTTGAGGAGGACCTCCGCCAGCAACTATCCAAGGTGTTTTAGTACTAGCCAATGCGTCTTTAACAAATGCCATGGTTTGCTGACGATCATTACCGCGTGGTGTATCAAGTACAACGAGGTCTGCATTTTCAAACCATAGTTGCGCGTCTTCATCGGTGGTATTGATCACATGACCTTGCACTGTTATTTTTTTAGCTTTTGCGATATTTTGCAACAAAGCTACTTTTGCAGGTAAGACAAATGGCGTCGTGATAACGGCCACTTTAATCTGCTCTGCACTGGCAATACTTTGCACGCTAGTTATCAGCAATAATAACGGCAACAATAGTGACAACAAAAAGCGCATCAAGCATTTTGGGGGAAATTTTAAATGAGTAAACATGTTATAAGCCTAAAATGATGCCGTTATGCCAAAGCGGATAGTACGACCAGGCTCTGTGACGTTATATAAGTCAGACTCCTCTGCAAGATGTTCATCGAAGATATTTTCCACTCCAGAATAAAAGGTAAAGTAGTCATTTATTTCATAAGAAAAGTCAACATGATGTAAGTCATAGTGTGGTGCATAAGCTCTAGTACTGGCGTGAGCGCCAACATATTGTTTACCAAGGAACTCAGAGCGCCAGCGTAATTCCACCACTTCAATAGGTGACCAGCCAAGAGTGATATTGGCATTGTATTTAGGGCGGTCTTCTAATGGCTCATTAGTGCCACGATCTTCGGTGTCTAAGAAAGTATAATTAACATCAAGATTAACCTGCTCGGTTAACTCATGGTTAAGCGCAAACTCTAGGCCACGAATACGTGATTCATCAACATTTTCATAACGACGCCTTTCACTGCCACGTACACCACAGTCGGTATAACAAACAGACTGAACTAAGTTTTCCAGCTGATTTTCAAAAATTCGGGTAGAAACCACCCAGTTAGCTTGATGATATTCAACCCCAGCCTCATAGGTTTTTGTGCGCTCAGGCTCTAGGTCTGGGTTACCCTCGACCCAAAAACGGTTGCCGCCTGCAAACACTTGATAGTCAGGTGACAATTCTGTCAGCGATGGTGCACGAAAACCTTCGCCATAGCCTCCTTTAAATGTGATACTATCACTCAAACTATAAACAGCATAAACACGTGGACTAATTTCGCTACCAAATTCCTCGTGGTTATCGACACTCACACCACCAACAAGTAATAATGAGTCAACTAGTTGCCACTCATCCTGAATAAACACACTTTTATGCTCGGCTGTGGCTTCACCGGTATTCGTTAATCTTGCTTCGTTTAATTTTTCTTTTCGAAATTGCCCACCCAAGGTCACTAAGTGCTGTTCACCTAGCTCCATACCAACATGGCCATCAACAACGCTGTCGGTGACTTCTTGCGGTGCTCTTGGCTGATCTTCACTTGAACGTGAGTTTTTACGCACTATGTTTGATTGGTAGGCATTTAATTTAACATGACCCCAATCCCAGTCTCCTTGGTAGCCAAGGCTAGTTTGCATTCTTTCAATTTCATCACTCGACACATAATTTCTGCCTCTTGAAGAAACATATCGGTCTCTGTCATCATTGCCACTGGCATAACTTAGCATCAACTCTTGATTTTCATCGACTGTCCAGATTAGCTTCCCTTCTCCTTGCAGAGACTCACGAGACTCGATGTCTGAAGCACTGTCATTTTCCTTATTAGGCAAGTTATCACGGTCATAAAGCTCACCGCCTAAAGAGAAGTGTAATTTATCTTCAATTAATGCCCCACCCATATAAAGTGTGGTTTTGTTGGTATCGCCACCCTCTACACCGGGTATAGTTGTAGCGGTAGTAGATACTTCACCATGAAAATCATCTCCAGGCTTGCGGGTAATAATATTAACAACCCCGCCTAAAGCATCAGCGCCGTATAACGAAGACATAGGCCCACGAACCACTTCAATACGCTCTATCGCCGATGACGGTAACCAACTCAGTTCAAAATCTGTATGTGCCATAACACTATTGCTAGAGCTAATACGGCGGCCATCCACTAAATACAAAGTATGTTCAACCGGCATACCGCGCATACTGATACCACGACGGTTTTGCCCAACAGAAGTCACAGTAACACCCGCTTGTGCCGTTAACGAATCAGCAAGATCATCAGCATTACGTAACTTCAGCTCTTCACGACTAATCACAGAAATACTAGCAGGCGCTAACTGCAAAGACGTTTCGTGTTTACTCGCCGTAACGACAATAGTCTCTACGCGAGAAGCCTCTTCAGCACTCGCCACAGAGCTAAATAAAGCCAAACAAATACTCGAATACAGCGCACTACTATTTTTTGATAACAACATAAATGATTAAACCACTAAAAATATTAAATTAAGAAACAAGACGGTAAGTTTCATGAAAGGTATGAACTAATAAACTTTAAATAATGTACTAGGTCAAAAACAGAAATGATATGTTATATCATCACAAAATCAACAGCAAGATCATTTTTACATTTAAGAAAATGATCCTTATAAAAAGTTAAATAAACATGAGCAATCTTTCATAACAAACTTGAAAAATATTAAGGGGGGAGTTAGTCTCGATGAAAATATAGAAGTCGCAACATTTAAGCTAAGCGACAATAAAGCCCTTTCATTATGAGCCAAATTGCTAAAACTCTCGAACATGCTGAACAGCATTGTAAAAATAACGGCACACGATTAACCGATAAGCGCAAACATGTCTTATCTGGCTTGCTTCAATCTCGAAAAGCACTGTCTGCCTATGAATTAGCCGACTATTGCCGTACTGAATATAATTCAGCAATACCGACAATGTCTGTCTATAGAATTTTAGATTTTTTAGAAAGTGAAAGCCTAGTACATAAACTTCACTTGGCTAACAAGTATGTTGCCTGCTCGCACATTAATTGCGACCACAAACATGAAATATCACAATTTCTAATTTGTAGTGAATGCAGTAACGTTAAAGAGTTTACTATAGAAAAAACAGTGTTCGATTCGCTGCAACATAATGTAAAAGTAGCGGGTTACCAATTGAAAAGCCCGCAATTGGAGTTACATTGCTTATGTCAAGACTGTGCTCAGTAATTGTGTTCAGTAACAGCTAACTGACTGAGCATAGAGGTTCTGTCTTTGGTGTAGCTGAAGGCGCGCAGTTTTGAATATACTAATATTATCTGAACGGATAATAAGGAAACGCCTGACATTTATACTTAAAAAAGTATCAATAGTTCAAGCGTTTTAGGAATGCGTGAGTCAACCGCATAAGTCATCTCGGAAATATTTCATAACGAACTGTTTTATACTGTTATTTCAATGACAGAAACATTTCAGAGGTATAAAACCATTCATTTTAAATGGGTAAGGTTTTAGACTAGTCCCCTTCTTTTCATACCTCACATACATAAAGATCAGTAATGAAGCGTTTAATATAAGGCGGTTTAGGCCCATTGCGAGTTAGAAAACTATAAAGTAGCGGTCAAAATCACTTAGCTGAAATAGTTATTCAAATTAATTGCGTAATCGTTGTTTAAATACAGTTTGAATGAAATCAACAAACGCTTTCACTTTCGGAAGGTTAAGCCTGTGTTTAGGGTACAACGCATATACATCTACGTCTCGCATACCCCAGTTTGGCAATACCTGTACTAACTCACCATTAGCCACTTCCTGCTCGCACATATAATCAGGAATAATTGCTACTCCTAGATCTTCTATGATCATTTGTTTCAATATCAAAAAGTCATCAACAAGTACCCTAGGCTTAACACTTAATTCGTACTGTTTTTCTTTTGATGTTAACAATAAACGTTCAGTGTCTTGAATACTGCTCATCAATAGAAAACTAGTTTGCTTTAATTGTTCGATTGATTTTATTTCACCATGGTGTTTCATATAACCTGGGCTAGCATATATTTTTCGACCAACCTTACCGAGCCGTTTGGCGATCAAACGTGAATCGGCCAGCTCACCAATACGGATAACCAAATCATAGCCTTCTTCTATCAGGTCAACGCGGTTATTTAATAAACTTAGCTGTAAGTTTATCGCCGAATTTTTACGCATAAATTGAGCTAAGACGGGTTTAATTATTTCATGGCCCATGCCAACTGAAACGCCAATACGCAGTTGTCCTTTAATCTCTTTTAAGCTTTGACTTATAGCTGCCTCGGCTAGCTCTACCTCTTGACTGATACGTCGGCAATGAACCAAATAATTACTACCTGCTTCGGTAATATGCTGCGAGCGAGTCGTTCGTTCTAATAAGGTAACTCCTAATTGTTGCTCCAAACGTGAAATTCTTCTACTGAGATTAGCCTTAGCAATATTTAGTCGATCTGCCGCTAGGGTAAAGCTGCCTGCGTCTATAACGGCGATGAACAACATCATGTCGTTAAGATCTTTTGCTTTTGCCACGAAACACCTATTGTTGTAAAAAATGGAATAGTGATTTTATTATATCGATATTTATTAAACAATATTTATTACCTAAAATGGTTTCATCAACTGAGAAAACAACTAAACAAACAAAAATTAGAGAGCATAATTATGAACATATTATCAAGAGATTCATTATCATTAGGCGGTTTTGCAGGTATTAAAGAGCACAGATTAGTGACAGACAGTCGTATCTTTTCCGGTCGTAAAAAGCCAGAAACTTCTGAAGGATTAGGTAACATGGTTTACCTAGCGGATGCTAAATATAATCCTAATGGTGAGTCTGGCATGCACCCACATAGCGAAATTGATGTAATTTCAGTGATTATCAACGGTAGAGTCAGTCATGAAGGCTCAATGGAACATGGTAAAGATCTTGTTGCCGGAGATGTTCAGGTGCAACGAGCTGGTGGTGAAGGTTTTGATCATAATGAAATCAATCCAGACAATCGCGAAAATAGAATGTTGCAAATATGGGCTTTACCGGAAGTCAAAGGACAGCCCGCTGCATATAAATCCTATAGACCTAAATCAGATGGTGTTACTCGAATTTATGGCGGCAGTAAAAGCCAATCTGAAACCTTCGATAGCCGTACTATCATTGAAATAGTGCACTTAAAAGCAGGTAAAAGCATAACCTTAGAACGTGGACAGTTATCCTACGTAATTACTGGCGAAGCTATAATCAGCGAACTTCAAAATACCAAAAAGAGCGGTAGCTTCAATGTCAAAGAAGGCGACTTAATCCGCAGTAGAGATGCCAAAATAACCGCTATGGATAACTTGCATATGTTAGTGGTAAGTCAACAAGAATAAAGTCAGTCAATCACGTTACCGATTAAATAAGGGGTAGAATATGAATAACGGTTCACAGGATAATCAACAAATCAGTAAACATACCATTGCACTTATCACTTTTTTGGCCTTATTACCACTGGTCTATTTTATACCGGACTTTATCGGACAGTTTCTACCTGCGATAAAGTGGCTAAATGTGATTGTTGTCGTTGCCATTATAGTGCCGATTATTTCTTATGGAGTAATGCCGGTAGCAAATTTCTATTTATCTAGATAACTGTGACTTGATGGGTAAGTACCATTAGAGGTAGCTATCAATACTTTTAACCCTGTCCTTAGAGACAGGAGTATAAATTAAGCTACTCCATTAAACTTCGCTTACTTTAACTTTACATCACTTAATGCAGGGTGCTTTAAAAATGACAGAAGTAAAGTGTCCTCAACAGAGTAACCAAGATTAAGAGAGAAAACATTATGCGTATTACAGTTTTTGGTGCAGTAGGAAATATAAGCTCTCGAGTAGTAAATGAAGCATTATCACGTGGACATGAAGTAACAGCGGTGAGTAGAGAGCTTTCAAGGTTAAATGAATTAGATCCAAGGGTGAAAATTGCAGTAGGTGATATTAATAATGTTGAGGATGTTAACGAACTAACAACAGGACAAGATTTCGTCGTTAGTGCAACTCGTCCACCGCAAGGTCAATAGACTAAATTAGCTCAGTTCAAAGTGTCTTTATTGTCGATAATTTTAGACAAAAAAGCCCCTACATTGCTGTAGAGGCTTTCTTTTGAATGTGTGAGTTGACCACATAAGCCGGGTTTTGTATCTCTTCCGAGGAAGAGTGACAATCATTCGTCTAGGCCTTAAATCGCTCTAAGGCTCAAGCAACCTACCCGGTTTCCACGCGAGCCACGCTTATATTATTTAAACTTGCGCCTAAATAATCATGAAACCCTATTTGGTCTTGCTCCAGGTGGAGTTTACCCTGCAATTACTGTTACCAGCAATCCGGTGCGCTCTTACCGCACCCTTTCAGCCTTACCTGTTCCGCAAGCGGTCATCGG
>Ga0209396_1000025_pt1 | contig 240798 bp, 199 predicted proteins | sample GOMGulsemesocosm_6_FD_184638 | JGI IMG/M metagenome (GOLD analysis project Ga0209396, IMG submission 184638) | Methane-oxidizing microbial communities from mesocosms in the Gulf of Mexico - GOM8C Gulf of Mexico (SPAdes) (version 2) | ecosystem: Environmental > Aquatic > Marine > Cold seeps...
TTCAACCAAACTATAATTTAGAAAAAGAAACAATTGCTAATTCTAAAGCGTCAGAAGTTGTAAAAGCAACAGAACAAATAGCATTGAATACTGAGTTAATTTTAACTATTGATATGGAGTTAAAGGGTCTGAATTCATATTTAGAAACTAATCCAGAGAATAAAAAAGATATTGCGAAGCGTATTACCAATTTACAAAAATTAAAAGCGACAGTTGTTAAAGAGAATGAAGGGTATCAGTCTATAGTAGATTCTGACCCTAATAAATTGATTGGATCTGTTTCAGTTGGAGATTTAATTCCAGGGTTTGTTCAGCAGAATGATGACATTAATGTAAGTGATGCGTCTAGCGAAGATAAAGCTGAAGCTAAAAACAAATTAAATTCAGATTTGATTTCTAAGATAGATTTAAAAATTACTGAACTTGGGAATTTAAAAGAAGACTATCCAAGTTATGTTTCTGAAATAGATGAGAAAATTGAATTATTAACCCAATTAAAATCTAAAACGTTAAATGATTTTGATGAAAATAATAAACTTATTAATTCTAATGTAGAAGCTTCCAATCAAACAAAATCTACTGAAGTGGCTGATATAGATGTTGAGGATTTTTCAACACTTGAAGGAAAAGAAAAAGTTGAAAGTTTAGAAAATGAAATTAATGATTTAAATGAACTTAATTCTGTATTAACTGAATTAGAAACTCAAAAGGAAAGTGAAACTTCAGAGAAGTCAATTCATAAGATTGATAAGAAAATTTCAAAAATTAGAATTAAACAAGCTAAAATTGAAAATGATATTATAGGTGAATTAGCAACTGTTAATTCTAATGAGTTTTCAACTAAACAATCAGAGGTAGTTACTTCAGGAGTTAATGCAAAATCTTCTGGATTTATTGATGAAGATATATTAAAAGCTGATGTGCAAAAAGTTACGGCAAATAATAAAATTTCGAGAGCAAAGGAATTAAGAATAGAAGCAGACGAAACTAAAGACCCGATTGAAGCCAATAGAAAGTATAAACAAGCTATTGTACTTGAAAATGAAGCTAAGGCTGAAATGGAAGACGTACTAATGACTTATGAAACAGCAATAATTATAAATAAATTTTCTGGCAAACATGTAATTAGTTCAGTAGATGAAACTATTGAAAATAGACAATCTACGATCCTATTTAATCAAGTGAAGGAGTTGGAAAAAGAAGCTAACTATTATGAAAGCAGAGCAAACGTTTTAAGAGATAGTGCTAGAACCGTTAAAAGAAAATATAAAGATGCTCTATTAATTGATGTTCAGTCAAATGAAAACAAATCAAGCGAATTAAGAGCTAAAGCAATTGAGCAGAACCAAAAAGCGAATATTATTAAAGCGCAAGAAGATGAATTAATAACAGCTATTCCTACACGAAATATTGCAACTGTTCAGGGGATAGAAAAAGATAATACTTTAGAGACTATAGAATATAAATTATACTTTGAAGCAAAATCAGCTGCAGATCAAGATATGGCAGAAGTGCAGTCAATAGAAAATAAGATTAAGGACTTAAAATTAAAGTCTAAGCGAAAAATTAGAATGGCTGTTGTAGTTGGTGGAGATGTAGAAACAGTATCAAATGATGACGAAATTAAGAAGCTCCAAGCAGAAATTGATCAATTAACTAAAATGCAGGAAGAGTATAAGACACGTGCAATCCAAAAATACAATGCCGCTACTTTGGCTTTAAATAATACTGAATTGTCTGAAGCCGATAAGAATAATATTGTTGCTTTTACACTTGCGAAAGAACAGCCTAAAGAAAAAGAAATTGTTGTTTATGATCCATTATTGGCTGACTTTAATGCACCAGAGAAATTAAATCAAGACATTTTTAGAACAACAGATGTCCCAACCTATAATTCAACTAAAGATATTCCAGTTGATGCTGTACAACCTAAAGGGTTAGTGTATAAAGTTCAAATAGGTGCTTTCAGAAAAGAGCCATTGAAAAAATATTTTGAAAAATTTGCTCCAGTTTCAGGAGAATTATTGGATAACGGGATTACTAGATTTATGGTAGGTTACTTTACAAACTATAGGCCGGCGAATAATGCGAAAATTAAGGTACGTGGTATGGGGGATTATAAAGATGCTTTTGTTGTAGCTTATTATGATGGAAAACGTATTTCAGTAGCGAAAGCAAGAACTTTAGAACAAGAGAGAGTTGTACCTGAAACTAATGTTATAGAGTTAACTACTGAAACAAATATTACTCCAATAGGTATTAATGATGGTAATAATTCAGATGTTGAGGCTACACAAATTGAGACTTTGGTTAAAATTGTGACAGATGAAAATAAAAATTTAACCATAATCCCGACAAGTGAGGCTGATAAAGCAAAAGTATCCTACTATACAAATACGCCTAATGCAGTAAAAGCTAATCAGGTTGAAATAATGAATGGTTTATTTTTTACAGTACAAATTGGAGTGTATTCTAAACCTGTTACAGCTTTAGCTTTATTTAATATATCGCCAGTAAATAGTCAATTAACACCAACAAATAAAATAAGATACACTACTGGAGTGTTTAATTCCGTTGCAGATGCATCATCAAGAAAAACGGAAGTATTAAGTGAAGGTATTCCTGACGCATTTGTAACAGCCTATTATAATGGGGAACGAATAACAGTAAGTAAAGCTAAGCAAATATTAAATTCAAATGGATCATCAATATTGTTTTTAAAGCAAACATTCTCTAAGGTGACTAATAATGATTTAGAAGGCGAGTAGGTACAAAAGATAGAGTTAATAGAATAAATAATATGTAATTGGATTGTGTTATGTTAGAAGAAAAGCGAACAATTTTGTTTTTCTAACGTATGTATGTAATAATTGAAGAATGCATCTAATAAACAAAGATAATTAGTATTCATTCCACTAAGTAATAAATATTGATTAAGCGAAAGCTATAAAAGGAAAGTAAAATGACGGAAACAGCAGTAGAAGAACAGGTAAAAGAAAAGACTAAGAACGTTATTACGAATGATTTAATAATCTATAATGACGATTACAATTCGTTTGATCATGTCATAAATTCATTGGTTAAAGTTTGTAAGCATGAAAGTATACAAGCAGAACAGTGTACTCACATTATTCATAATAATGGAAAATGTGCAGTAAAAAAAGGAGAGTTAAAAGACTTAAAACCAATGCGTGATGCTTTATGTGAAAGAGGTATTGATGCAAAGATTCATTAAAAGTGAAAAAAATAGTAATTTAATAGAAAAGAATTATTACTTTTGCACTCAGAAAATGGCTCCGTAGTTCAACTGAATAGAATACCAGATTACGGCTTTGGCGGTTGTAGGTTTGAATCCTACCGGAGTCACTAAAAAAAGAAAGCTTACCGGAAACGGTAGGCTTTTTTTCGTTTGGATATAATTCAATCATAGTTTGAGATTGTATCCAACTAATAATAGACTAAACAATTGAAAATTGTTAACTTTTGTTTCTGAATTCGGAGCCCAAAGAATCATGATGTTTTTTGAATACTCCTACCTGAGTCACTATTTAAAAAGGAAGTTAGCGTATTAATTTTTACGTTTATCTTTGGGGTACAAAGGGTAAATTTAGTTCGCAAAAATCAAAATTAGGATACATTTGCAAAATATAATTAACTTCACCAAGTGATTCAAAAATATATAGTATTACTTTTTTTATTAATCTGGACTTCTAATAGTAAGGCACAATCCCCTTCTTTTTTTAGAATAGGTACTGAAGAGTTTTCGAATATAGATGTGTACTCTGTATTTTATGAAGATGAAACAGATGTTTTATATGCTGCTACGAATAGAGGGTTGTATGCGTATAAACAAAACCAATTTAATCGAATTGAAGCCAATAAGGGGCAAACTGTTAATTCACTTTTTCAACTTCAATCAAACCATAAAGGCGAGTTATTTTGTTGTAATTTAAGAGGGCAAGTATTTACAATTAAAGGTGGACGTCTCGTTCTTTTTTATGAACTAAGTACAACTGCTAAAATTCATAGGTTTAATTATTATTTTGATACGGATGATAATTTAATTGTGAACTCATTAAGTGAAGTTCGAAAAATTAGTACAAGTGGAGATGAGACAGTGTTATTGAACGATTCTATTTTCAAACAAAAAAACAATGCTCCTTTAAGTATTCCAATGTTGTTTAGTAATCAGTTAATAAATGGAGATCTTTATTTTTATTTTTTGGATATGTCTTCCTACTACAAGTATAAGGATGGAATATTTAGTTTAAATGATTTTCCTAACACCGAATTGAATTCAGGGCGAAATATTTTTCAATTAGGAGGAGTGACCTATTATCATTCAGTAGGTACGTTTAAAAGATTGGATGGTAAGTCTTTTGAGACAAAAATCAAGTTAAGTCCAAGATCATTTGTGACACAATTAAATACTAATATGGTGGCGATTAGAAGTCCTTTAAATGGAGATCGTATTATAGAATTAAATGATGGAATTATTAAAGATTCCCCTTTAGGAATTCAAAATACCTTTATTTCTGCTATTAGTTTAAATAAGAGAGGAACTGTTTTTTTAGGATCTTTTAAAAATGGTATATATGTTATTCCTAATTTTGAAATTTATAAATATAATGTTGATTATCCTTTTACAGGTATAACATCCTCTCCAGATAATTCGGTTTATTTGTCTAATAGGAAAGGACAGATTTTTAAACATAAAGATAGTCTTAAATTATATGGAGAATATGTTTTTAATATCAGTAATTTATTTCATTTAAACCAATCCTATTATATTGGTAATGAAAAGATTGATGGGGTAATTCATAATGAAATTAAAAGTAGCTTTAAAACTCGATCTTTTGATAATTTAAAGGATGTGGTAGAGTGTGAAAATGAGTATGCCTTATTCATGTCTTCTAAGATTTTAATGTTAATAATGAAAGATTCGATAAAAAACGAATTTGATTGTTTTGATAGGGTAATGAATGATGAAGTCAAAGGATTAGTCTTTGACGGTCGTGGGAAATCCGTGACCTATATACCTAATAAAAAGGTGATTTATTATTCTACAAGTCTTGGTGTTTTTGAAATGAAACAACATACAATGACTTCTCCAGAGTTGCTATTTAATGAACAATCCATTTTAGGAAATGATTTAGTTCATTATAAAGGTCAATTAATTATAGGAACTGAAAAGTCAGGATTATTAGTTTATACCAATGGCCAATTCCAAAATCAAGTGGCCTTATCTGAAGATTTGAAATCTAATTCCATTATTAAGCTTGAAATTCATAAAGATTTATTGTTTGTTTTGTCAGTAAAGGGGTTACAAGTTTATGATTTAATTAATGAAAAGTTTATTAGTATAGGACCTAATGAAGGTGTTTTTAGTAGCAGGGTTGTTAATTTTGCTTTGAGTAAAGATAAGCTATGGTTGATAGATAAGGAAGGTTATTATTCGTATGAAATAAATAACATTCAAGTAAACGATAAAGTAGAACTAGGAAACGTTTATTTAGATTCTATTTTGATCAATTCTCATAAAATTAACTATTCAGAAAAATCAATATTCTCTAATGAGGAGAATAAAGTTGAGTTCTATTTTGATTATAGAGATATTGAAACAAAATCAGGTACACTATTTAAGTATCAGTTACTCGGAATTTCTGATAAATGGATCTCATTGGAATCATCAATTAATAAAATTGAATTCTCATCTCTTTCTCCAGGTAAATATAAGTTTGTTTTAAAAGCAAGTTACCGTAATGATGGAACGGAGACTATAGAGTATCAATTTGAAATTTTACAGCCCTTTTGGTTTCAATTATGGTTTGTAGGTCTATGTGTAATTTTAATTGTTCTATTGGTGTCATTTCTATTTATTTTTTTAATAAAAAGGAAGGAAATAAAAGGGAAGATTGAGTCAAAAATACAGAATATGAAAACTGCTGTTTTTGAATCAAAATTGGAGGCTATACGATCACAAATGAATCCACACTTTATTTTTAACTCATTAAATTCAATACAGGCATTAGTGTTAAAAAAGGAAGTTGAGAAATCGTATGATTATATTGAAATGTTTTCAGATTTGGTTCGTAAAACATTAGTTTTTTCTGAGAAAAATTATGTGGACATAAATGAAGAAACTAACTTTTTGAATATCTATCTAAAGCTTGAATCGTTAAGAATGAAAGATGAGTTTTCTTTTCTTATCGAGAATAATTCGAGTAAAGAAATTTTAATCCCGTCCTTATTAATTCAACCGTTTTTAGAAAATGCAATACACCATGGATTGTTGCATAAAAAAGGAAAAAAAGAACTATTGATATCATTCAATTGCGAAAATGAAATAGGCTCTTGCGTTATTAAAGATAACGGTATTGGAAGAGAAAAAGCAAACGAAATTAAAAATAGACAACAATATAGACATGAATCGTTTTCACTTAATGCTATGAAAAAACGATTAGAGATATTGAGTGAACAAAATAATAAAAAATTCGATTATATAATTGAAGATTTATATACTAATGATGGAATAGCATCAGGAACTAAAGTAACCGTATACTTTCCTTTTAAATATCAGTATTAAAGTTTCACAAACTAACACCCTTATTTTATAAACTGATTATATTTGGTATTCAATTTTAATCTATATTTCGACTTATGAATAGTATCAAAGCCATAATAGTTGATGATGAAGCAGATGCAAGAGATGTTTTAGAGACATTAATACATTTTTCAAAACAACCAATTGAAATTATTGCAAAATGTAATAATCTAAAAGATGCAGTTATTAAAATTAAAGCTCATGAACCTGATGTTGTGTTTCTCGATATAGAAATGCCTGAATTTGCAGGGTATGAAATTGGTAAGTTTTTTGATGAAATTGACTTTGAAATTGTTTTCGTAACTGCATTTGATGAATATGCATTAAAAGCATTTGAATTAAGTGCAATTGATTATTTAGTGAAACCTGTGAATAGAGGAAGACTAAATGAAACATTAAAAAGAATTGTGACAAGTAAAAATGAAAAGAATGCTATTTTAGAATATGATATTCTTATAGAATCTCTTCAAAATAAAAGGATTGATAAAATTATTATACCAGAAGTTGGCTTCAATAGAGTTATTAACCTAAGTGATATTATTTGTATTCAAGGACAAGGTAGTTATTCTATGATTTATTTAATTAATAAAGATAAAATAACAGTAAGTAAAACACTGAAATATTTTAACAAAATTATTTATGATGGCACTACTTTTTTTAGATCTCAAAAATCTTGGATAATAAATATGAAATATATTAATCAATTTAATGGAAACAAAGGTGATATTGTTTTAGAAGGTGATATTATTGCTAAAATTTCACCTACAAAAATAGAAGAGTTTAAGTTGATAGCCTATCTTTAATAAGTAAAACTCTTAAATACTATATGATTATATCGATAAGATTAATATGCTTATCGGTTTGTTTCTTTAAGACATATTCGGGCTGCGTAGGCTACTGTCTCTCTCTGATCTTGTATTGATTTTATCGAAATAAGCTGTGTTGCATTGAGCTTGTCGAAATGTCGAAACATCTATATGAGGTATGTAATCGTCAAGATAAATATTGATTTAGCAAAAAAAAGACAGATTAAACTTATTGCTTTTACACCTCTTGGAGAAACAAGAGCATAAGGATGATTTTTTAAAATTATTCAAAAATAATATTTTAATGTGATATACTATGAAACGGTAATATGTTTTGTTTAATGATGGGTTTTACACGATAAACTTAATGTTTATCTAAATAACAGTGTTTCACAAACCCATAAAGGTGATTTACAAACTGCTCTTCATGTCTACGTATTCTAAACTTATATTTGAGAAAAAATATGAATTTAGGTAAATCTAATTCTTGATAAAGATAAAAGACTATGAAAAAAAGAACACTATTAATTATAATGCTACTAACAGTAAGTATTGGTGTAAATGCGCAAACGCTACAAGAACGAATGGCAGCCAAATTATTAAAAAAAATGGGAGTTGGATCAGGTTCAAAAGCGGTCAGACTAGATCCTAACGTGAGTCAATCGGTATCTGCAGCTAAATGGGAAGATAAAGAATATACAAAGTTCACTGATGTTGGTGGAGAAAGTGGAACTGAAAAAATGAGAGTAGTTAAAGAAGCAGGTAAAGTAACTGAAGTTTGGTTTGAAGATACTAAGTATCTTGCTGATGAACACGGTAAGTCTGACTTTGTACGCTATTATAAGACAACTGGTAGAGGACATTTTAAAGCTGTGTTTTTTGAAGATAAAATAATTTTTTTTACTACTGATGGTTCAGGAGCCTCTCATACTAAATTCTTTTTAAACAAAAAAGGTAGTTATGCAGATTTAAAAGCTGCTGTGACGTATGTAGATTCATCAAAAGTAAACCAACAAGCAGAGTTGGATGTTTTTGCAAAAAATCAGAAAGCAAATTCAGACAAAGCTTTTGCTGAGAAAAAGACTAAATGGTCTATAGAAGGGAAGAAAGTAACTAAAATTGAAGTTACTGATATTAAAGCACAATACGGATTTGGGTATTATAGACCGTTCTCATTTCAAGTGAAAGCAACTCTTGCAAATGGTAAAACAATTTCAACTGGTGATGGTGGCTTTTGGTCTGATTATGTAGTGACTTATAGTAATGGCGACATTAAAAGTGGAACGATACAAGATACTAAATTTATTTCTGGTGATAAGATTGTGATTAGTGTAAAATCAAAATTTGATGGAAGTATAAAAGCAACTGGAGATGCAGTGATGAATTACGGTGAAACCTTGACCTTAAATAACAGTTCTAATAATTGGGGTAAGTCTGCTTTCAATTATAGAATAGAGGTTAAGCAAAGAGCACATGCAGTAACTGGTAAACAAATTATCATGATTAAGTCAATTGATTTAAGTGGTTATGCAAAGCCAAAATATATGATTATTGATGCAGACCAGAGTTTAAATTTTTACACAAACGGACATAATGGATATAAAACTGTTGGAGTGGGTGAGTCTACAGGACCAGGAGCAAATGCGGGGAACGGTGGAAATATTACGGTAATTAAAGATCCTAGTGTGACTTCGTTTAATATTAATTACACCATGGATGGTGGTACTGGTGGTGCTGGAACTTATGGTTACAATAGAGGGAGAGATGGAAGAGATGGAACTTATAAAGAAGAAGTAAGAAAAGTTAACTTTTAATAATTAATGTACTTAAAAGCATAATTCACACCTGTGAATTATGCTTTTTTTTAAAAATAAAATACTATGAAAAAAATATTACTATCATTATTTGCTTTTAGTGGACTATTAGCAGCAGCACAAATTAACGATATATCTCTTTCAAGTACTCATACCGCGGTAACTGTTGGAGATAGTACTACCATAACAACTAATGGATCTCAAATAGGATACAATTATATCTTGAGAGACAATTCGGACAATAGTGTTATTACGTTTCCAAAATTAGGGACTGGTGATGATTTAGTTTTTAGTACCGGCGAAATTAATGCAGACATTACTTATAATGTCCTTGTAAGTAATGCCATTACATTAGAGTTTAATGAAAATTACAGTTCTATATTACTAGGTGAAGATAATAGAACAGTTGAGGCTGAAGTGACAACTGCAGCTTGGATAAAGTCATCAAGCACATATGGCCAATTAAGAAATATAGTTCAACAGTATGGAAGTGCAGAAGCAGGTTATATTCTTAGGTTAGCAACAAATGGCAAGGCTTATATGAGTGGTCGTGAACAAACAACAAATTATAGATCGTCAGGTGAATCAACTACAGTATTAACAGATAACGAATGGCATTATGTTGTCGGTACAATAAATCTTACGAGTGGAGTATGGAGTGTATACGTAGATGGTGTATTAGAAAATAGTCAAACTTATCCTGAAGGAGTGTCACTAGCTACAACGTCTTCTCAACTTAAAATTGGCGGAACATTTAGTTCTTCACGATCAATTATTGGAGATGTGAGGGATGTAACAATTTGGAATAAGTCATTAAGTGCTTCTGAAATTGCAACAAACTTTACAAATTGTATATCTGGATCTGAAGATAATGTTGTTGGTCATTTTCCTTTAAACGAAGGACAAGGAACTGAAATATTCGATTATTCTGAAATAGCTATTAATGGAACTAATAATGTTGGGAATATAACTTACCCGTGGAAAGAAGAGTATACGGATTGTAGCGATACATTGGTGATGACTGAATTGGTTTCAGTGTCGGTTTCTGCTGCTGTATTAGTTAATGCTATAACAGTACAAGGTCAAAATGGAGTTTCATTAATTGACACAGATTTTGGCACACTTCAAATGGAGGCTGAAATATTACCTGTTAATGCGTTAAATGGAACATATACTTGGACAGTAATTGACGGAACTGGTTCTGCTACCATAAGTACAACTGGAGTTCTTTCTGCTGTCAATAATGGAACTGTCTCGGTTACTGCAACTGCAAATGATGGTTCTGGAACTAATGCCTCTGTAATTATTACTATTTCAAATCAAACTGTTGGTTTAAATGAACACCAAATTCAAACTGTAAACGTTTACCCGAATCCAGTTAAAAACAAATTATTTATCGAAATAAATGATTTAAAAATTACTAGAATTTCAATTTTAGATTACTCAGGTAGATTAGTTAAATCAAGGGAAAATATAAATATAAAACAAATTGATGTTTCAGATTTGAAACAAGGTATTTATATTTTGAAAGTGTCTACTGAAAATGGTATTTCTACTAACCGATTTGTAAAACAATAAGAATTCAATTTAACTAAGAGTTACTCGCCATTGCGAGCAACGTTTTATAAAAAATAATATGAAAAAAATCACAATACTTCTAATTACACTGTTATTGAATGGTGTAATAATGGCACAATTACCAGCAAATTCATTTTTTGAATTTGAATTTACTGGAGGAAGTTTAAACAATACTTCTTCTTCCGGAGCTCCAAATTTCACAGGTTCTATTACAGCTATTGCAGATAGAAACGCAAGTGTAAATGACGCAGTAGATATTACAGGAGTACTTTCGGGAGCAAGTGTAGGGGCAACCAATGTAAATGAAATGACTTTGACTTTTTGGATGAAACACGATCCTATAACATCAGGCGAAAGAATAATCCAAATTTATGGAACAGGCGGAAAAGGATTTAAATTAGAAATGAATGGATCTCAATTAGTCTGTAACGCAACAATAGGGGGAGGTGGTTCTTCTTCTATAATAACCACTCACTCTCAGGTAGTGAGTATCGATAACAGTGCTTGGCATCATATAGTAATAAGAACAACTTTAATAAATGCAGCTACCATAGAATATGATATCTTCTTAGATAATGTACCCGTTTCAAACCTTTCAAACCAAACTTTAGATATAGAGGATTATCAAAATGGTCTTAGCATTACTAACTTTTTAAGCAGTGCCAATTTAGTTGTTTCGCCTACAAATAATTATTCTGGAGATATAGATGACATTTATTTTTACAAATCTGCTTTAACAGATGCTGAAATAACACAAATTTATAATTATAGTCCTTCACCTTGCACAGTAACAATACCAGATGCAAATTTTAAAGCTTATTTAGTGGGTAACACTGCAATTAATACTAACGGAAATACAGAAATAGAATGTAGTGAAGCGGCTAATTTTACAGGGCAAATAGATTGTTCTTTTTCATTTATTTCTGATCTAACAGGAATTGAAGCATTTACAGCTATAGTATATTTGGATTGTTCAAATAATCAGTTAACAAGTTTGGATGTTACTAATAACACTGCGTTAATCAATTTATATGGTGGTTTCAATCAAATAACAAGCTTAGACCTTTCTGCTAACACCGCATTAGCATATTTCAGCTTTCATGCAAATCAATTAACAAGTTTAGATGTTACTAGTACTACCACTTTATCTCAATTAAGTGTACAAGGTAATCAATTAACAAGTCTAGTGATAGGGATGAATAATATTTCTAATAATCTCAATGCAACTAACAACCCAAACCTAACTTGCATACAAGTAGATGATGTGGCGTACAGCACAAGCAACTGGACAAATATAGATACACAAACAAGCTTTAGCACTAATTGTAACCCACCTTGTACAGTAACAATACCTGATGCTAACTTTAAATCTTATTTAGTTGGTAACACGGCAATTAACTCCAATGGAAATGCAGAAATAGAATGTAGTGAGGCTGCTGCTTTTACAGATCCAATGTACGCAACAGGAATGGGAATTGCTGATCTAACAGGAATTGAGGCCTTTACCGGAATAAATGTTTTACATATTACAAGTAATCTGTTAACAAGTGTTGATTTGTCACAAAATACGGCATTAAGTATCCTTAAGTGTGCTCAGAATCAACTATCAACTTTAGATCTTTCAATGCATCCATTACTGTATAATTTAGATGCTACTCAAAACCTACTTACTACGATAGATTTAACAGCAAATTCTGGTTTGTCAGAGTTAAATTTGACCTTAAATCAAATTTCTAGTATCGATTTAAGTAATCTAGTTGATTTGACAGTACTTAAGATTGCAGATAACAATCTATCTAATTTAACACTAACTTCTAATGTTGCTTTGCAAGAATTAATATGTAAAGGGAATCAAATAATAGCGTTAGATATTTCTGGTTTACCTGTTTTTGCTAAAATGAGATGTGATGATAATTCATTAACGTCTCTTAATTTAGCAAATGGAAATAATTCAAATTATAGTTATATGATTGCAGGTGCAAATCCATATTTAACTTGTATTCAGGTAGATGATGTGGGCTATAGTACAACTAATTGGACGAGTATAGATGCAACAGTAAGTTTTAGTACAAATTGTTCTCCAATTTTAGTTTCTTCAATAACTATTCAAGGTCAAGGCGGTACCTCTACAATTACAGCACAAAACGGTACTTTACAAATGGAAGCTACTATTTTACCAGTCAATGCAGATGACCTAACTTATACTTGGTCAGTTACAAACGGAACTGGTTCAGCGAGTATTGATGTAAATGGTTTATTAACAGCTATGACTGATGGAACTGTTGAAATAATTGCTGCTACGAATGATGGTTCTGGAATCATTGGAATGGTAACGATTACAATTTCTAATCAAAGTTTGAGTGTAAATGAAATTGATTCTCAAACTATTTCTATTTATCCTAACCCAGTTCAAAATGAACTGTTTGTTGTTTTGAAAAATCAACAAATTACAAAGATGGATGTTTTAGATTTATCAGGTAAAGTTGTTCTTTCAATTAATACTACTGTAAATAGCATTAACATTTCAGATTTAAACCAAGGTGTATACATCCTTAAATTATATACACAAAATTCTGTAGCTAATACTAGATTTGTAAAACAATAAAATAGTAGACATTAAAAATTGAAAAGGAGTTATTTGCATCTGCACGTAACTCCTTTTTTTTTTGCTTAAAATTCAATAAGCCACTTTCTCTAATGAATTTAAGTTATTAATCAAAGCTGAACAATAATTTTATTGTTCAGATTTTAATTTTATGTAGGCTAGATACTCTGCTAAATTCCAAGAAAAAATAGACTTGGATTCCCATTTATTAATAAAATTTACTTTCCTTAAAAAACATATGGTTAACATAGCGAGCAGGGTTTAGTCTACTCTTTTAGATTGGGAATTTGACATGATTAATGGTTTCAATAGTTTTTAATTGTTCAATAGATGAATCGGTTAATGGTAAAGTAACATCCGATAGGTTAGCAGAATAGTCAAAATGAGAATAAGAGGTGTTCGATTTTGAAATATTATATTTAGCAATTACTTTGTTTTGCAGAATAGAAAATAAGAGATTGATTGAAATGGAGAAAAGAGAAACAAGTTCAATTAGATTCACTTTCAAGAGGGGCAGATGAATTAATTGAGGAGTATTTGACACCTCCTGCACCACAAAAAAATATGGCTATTTTTAGTGTCAAAATTGTCACCAACCAACCATCTAAATACTGTATTCAAAGCCTTCAATGATCTAGTTTGACCGTTTCCGTTACGTGTCGCTAAAAAAAAGATTAATCCTTTTTTATTTCTCCCTAAATTCTACATACATATTTTTTCACATTACCTATTATTAAAGGAACCTTTTTGGGTTAAGTAAGTTCTGGAATAAAACTATACCAATATTTAACAAAGCCTTTCAATTAAGTAAAGTAAAAATTATCCAGCAACTATAATTATATAATTATTAACTTTACAGTAATAAACTAATCGTATGAATATTTTAGTAATTGAAGATGAGTTAAGTGTATCTTCCTTCATAAAAAGAGGCTTAGAGGAGCAAAACCATCTAGTAATGCAAGCGTTTGATGGAGAGTCGGGTTTGAAATTAGCTAGACAATATGATTTTAGTGTAATTATTTGTGATATTGTAATGCCCGTTATGAACGGAATTGAAGTGTGTAAACTATTAAAAAGTCAATATAAATCTACTACGCCAATTTTACTATTAACTGCTCTAGGAACTACAGATGATATAGTATTAGGTTTAGAGTCTGGAGCTGATGATTATTTAACAAAACCTTTTAAGTTTAAAGAATTATTAGCTAGAATTAATGCCTTAAGTAGAAGATTTAATAATAGTTCGGCTGTAAATGTAGAAATGTTAATGGTTAAAGATTTAACCTTAAATCTAAATACTAAAGAGGTACATTGGGATAGCAATTTTGTGAAACTGACCAGTAGAGAGTTTAAGCTATTAGAATTTTTATTGAAGAATAAAAATAGAGTTGTATCTAGAATTGAAATTTTGGAGAACGTTTGGGAAGTTGATTTTGATTTAGGAACTAATGTAATTGATGTGTACATTAATTATTTACGAAAAAAAGTAGAGAAGCCTTTTAATATAAACCTTATTGAAACTGTTATTGGAATGGGATATATTATTAAAGATTAAAGTATGAAAATTAGTACGAGAATAGCAGTTGTTTTTTCTTTGATTTCAAGTGTGATTTTAATAGTATTTGGCTTAAGTGTCTACTTTTATTCTAAAAGTCATATTGAAACAAGTTTTTTTGAGAGATTAAACAAAAGGGTAGGTGTAACTGAAAATTATTTTTTAGAGAAAGATTCGTTTAGTCCAACAGAATTTGGAAAAATAAAAGCTCAATTCTCACATACTTTAAATGGAGAAAAAGAAGAGATAATCCAGATTAACTCGTCTGTTGGTGCTATTTTTAAGTATGATTATCCAAAAAGTGTTAGGGGAAAAATGTTAAGTTCAAATACCCTAATGTTTACTTATGGTAAAAGACAAGGTGAAAGTAAGGTGTTTAAGGTTGAAGATAATACCTATTTAGTAATTGTTACAGCTGAAAACGTTACGGGACATAATGATTTATCATTTTTAATGAATGGTATTGTCTTTTTCATTTTGATAGGAATTCCCATTTTATTTGTTCTTTTTTTTATAATTACAAAGAATACATTACGACCTATTTCAATAAAAATTGAACGTGCCAATGAGATTAGTGCAACTAATCTTCATCAGCGACTAGAAGTGGTTAATCCCAAAGATGAAATAGGGCAAACGGCTATTGCATTTAATCGCATGTTAGACAGATTAGAGAAATCCTTTGAATCTCAAAAATCATTTATATCTAATGCATCACACGAAATACGAAATCCGCTAACAGCTATAATGGGAGAAGCTGAAATCGCTTCAAGTCAAAAAAGAACAAGTTCAGAATATCAAGCTTCCTTTTCTATTATTTTAGCGGAATCTGAACGTCTTAATTCGACATTAACTAATTTGTTGCAGTTGTCTAAAATTTCTGTTAATGAAAGCGCAATTAAAATGGAAATTATTCAATTAGATACGTTTGTTTATGAGTTAAAAGAAAATTTTTCATTTGTTAATCCTAATCATAAAATTTGTTTAGAATTTCCACAAACGAACTCACGAATTAGATATAAAATTACAGGTAATAAAGGATTGTTAAAAACGGCTATTCTTAACGTATTTGATAATGCGTGTAAGTATTCTGAAAATAATATTGTAAATGTTGAATTACTTAAAAGAAGTGGTTCTGTCTCATTATCAGTTATTGACAAAGGTATTGGTATTCCAGTAATGGATTTATCATCTATTGGTACGCCTTTTAAAAGAGCAAGTAATTCGTTTTCGGTACAAGGTTCAGGTATTGGATTGTCTTTGACCAAAAAAATTATGACTTTACACAAAGGTGAAATAATTATTGAATCGACAGAAAATGAAGGGACAAAAGTCACTTTTAGAATACCTGAAGCTGTATAATTCAATTTTATTGCCATTTTGTTAAATTCTAATCTGTTTTTAATGTCACTCTAATTTCATTCTAATGAGGTGATTGTATTATTGCATGGTTAAATCAAAATGATGACTAAAATGGATAAAGTACCAGAACAAAAAAGCTTCTTATTTTTAATAGATTTTAGTCTGGAATCTCTTCAGTCTTTAAAATATTTAGTAGATTTTGTAAAAGCAGTTGAAGGAGAAATTGAACTACTGTATTCATTTGAAAAAATGGATTTTTTAGATGAATTAAATGCACAAGCCGTTTTATTAGATTTAAAGGAACAAGAACGTAAGGTTGAAAGGAAACTGATTTCATTAAAAGAAATGATTGAAGTAGAGGGTGTCAAAGTCAAAACATCATATTCGTTTGGTGATTTAGAATTAGAGGTTAATTTGAAAAGAGAAGAATTACAAGATAACTTAGTAGTTGTAATTGATGCAGAAAGTAAAGGGAAGATAAAAAAAACTACAAAATTCTTAATTAACTCCTATTTAGGAAGTGTATTAATCGTTAACTCATCAAGTCAATTTGAAAATGGAAATTCAATTGTTCTTTCAGGAGATTCAGATTCGTTAAGCCAGAGTGATTTGAACTTACCGAGTAAATTATGTAATAAATTGAATTCACCATTAATTGTTCTGGAATCTGTAAGAAGAAATGAGTCAAAATCATTCACTTATCCTGAAGGTACTAAACTAGATGTTTTTTATAATCCTATTAGTGAAAGTAAAATATTACCTGACCTTAAAAGATACATTACTAATAATAGTATTAGATTACTCGGTATCAGTAGAGAGAAGACCAGTAAATCACTAATTAAAAAGTTTTTCAATACCAATAAATCGGTATTTGAAATTGTGAAAAATATAAATACACCAATATTAATTCTAAACAACAAATAAGTTATGTCAAAGAAAACAAGTAACAATTTAAACCCATTCAAAAATTTCAAAGACGATATTCCTGCGAGTATAGTTGTATTTTTAGTTGCAATGCCATTATGTTTAGGGATAGCAATGGCATCTGGCGCACCTCTTTTCGCAGGTCTAATTAGTGGTATAATCGGTGGAGTAGTAGTTGGTGCATTAAGTGGGTCTCCTTTAGGTGTGAGTGGACCAGCTGCAGGTTTAGCAGTAATTGTATTAAATGCTATTTCTGATTTAGGAGGATTCGAAATTTTCTTAGTTGCTGTTATCTTAGCAGGTCTTATTCAATTAATTATGGGCTTTGCTAAAGCAGGTATTATTGCTTACTATTTCCCGTCTTCGGTGATTCATGGAATGTTAGCAGGAATAGGAATATTAATTTTTATTAAACAAATCCCACATGCTTTTGGGTATGATAAAGATCCTGAAGGAGACTTTGCTTTCAACCAAGTGGATGGGCACAATTTGCTTTCTGACCTAGGATACATGTTAGACAGTATAAGTTTTGGAGTACTAACAATTGCTACTGTATCTTTACTAATTTTAATTCTATGGGATACAAAATTCATGAAAAATTTAAAGTTTACAAAAATCATTCAAGGCCCATTAGTTGTCGTGGTATTAGGTGTAATTCTAAATTTAGTGTTTCAATCTATTCCAAGTTTAACCATTAGTCCTGATCACTTAGTAAGGGTACCTGTTGCAGATAGTGTGAGTGGGTTTTTAAGTAATTTCACACTACCTAATTTCGGTAAGGGATTAACAAATCCTGATGTATATGTAACTGCAATTGTAATTGCAGTTGTGGCAAGTTTAGAAACGTTATTATGTGTTGAGGCATCTGACAAACAGGATGACTTTAAAAGAGTTACACCTACTAACAGAGAGTTAAAAGCACAAGGGATAGGAAACATAATTGCAGGTTTTATTGGTGGTCTACCAGTAACCCAAGTCATTGTTAGAAGTTCGGCTAATCAGCAATCTGGAGGTAAAACAAAGGCTGCAACTATTATGCATGGTGTGTTACTACTAATTAGTGTGGTTGTTATTCCAACTGTACTTAACCTTATACCATTAGGTGTATTAGCTGCTATCTTGTTTGTAGTTGGTTATAAGTTAGCAAAGCCAGCGTTATTCAAAAAAATGTTTAAACAAGGTTTAGATCAGTTTATTCCTTTTGTTATTACAATTGCAGGAATTGTATTTACAAACTTATTGTTAGGAATAGCATTAGGATTGGTAGTAGCAGTATTTATTATTTTAAGAAATAACTTTAAAGTTCCTTATAAATTGAGGCAAGAGAACCTAGAAGGAAAAGAAAATATTACAATCTGTTTATCAGAAGATGTAACATTCTTAAATAAAGCATCAATTCAAAAAACGTTAGCAGGAATTCCAAGTGATACACATGTAACGATTGATGCTTCTAACAATCATTTTATACACTATGATGTCACTGAAATTATAGAAGACTTTCAAATTAGCGCACAAGCAAGGAATATCAGTGTTGTATTAATTGACTTATATACTGATAATGAACATATACCAGCTCCACATTTTAAAATGGTTGAAAACAAATAAAAGGTAATATTATGAAAACAATAACTAAAGAAGTGCAAAACAGTATGACGCCTCAAGAGGCGTTGACTATTTTAAAAGAAGGAAATGATAGATTTGTAGCTAATAAAAAATTAGACAGAAATTTACCGGAGCAAGTTCTTCAAACGAGTACAGGTCAGTTTCCTTTTGGCGTAATTTTAAGTTGTATTGATTCAAGAGTACCCACTGAATTAGTTTATGACTTAGGAATAGGAGACGTGTTTAACGTAAAAGTGGCAGGTAACGTTGTCAATGATGATATTTTAGGTTCTATTGAATATGGATGTAAAGTAGCAGGCTCTAAATTAGTAGTGGTTTTAGGACATACTAAATGTGGTGCCGTAACTGCAGCATGTAGTAATACGGAACTAGGAAATATAACAACACTTTTATCTAAAATAACGCCTGCTGTAGATTTATTCAGAAATGGTAATGAAAAGGTAGAAGGTGACTTAATTGAAAAGGTAGCTTTAGAGAATGTGAAAATTTCTAAACAAAATATTTTGACTAATAGCTCAATCTTAAAAGAGATGGAAGCGAATGGTGAAATTGAAATTGTTGGTGCATCTTATGATGTGGCTACAGGTAAGGTGACTTATTTTGAATAGTTAGAATACAATTTTAAGGCATTAGATTCATTTTTAAGCTTAGCAAGACTTAATAATAGTAATATGAAACACTCATTAGCATAGGCTATATGAGTGTTTTTTTATTTGAAAGGGTTTTACCAACTACTAGAACTTCCACCACCGCTAGAGCTTCCGCCACCAAATGAAGAGCCCCCACTAGAGCTACCCCCACTTGAAAAGCTACCATTACTGGATGAAGAAGAGCGTCTAATTTTTGGAATGGTATATGAAGAAATTTGTTCATGTCCGCAGTGTTCACAATAAAACTTTTTTTCACCTCTTCCACTATGTGAATAGGTTGCGCTAACAATAGTTTTATCATATGCTTTAAAATAGGTTTTATAACTGCAAGAAGGACATTTATTAAATTTATTAAACCAATCCGGATATTTTAAAATCAAAATGTCATCATGATTTTCTGTCACCCACACATCATAGTCTATTGCTTTTACGGTTTCTTCTGAAAGTTGTCCATCTGTTAAATATTCGTCTTCTTCTTGCTCATCTAATTTGTGCATAATTTCTCCATTCTTTTTAGAGAAACGGTTAGTGTTACGCCACCTTTCCATCAAGTTCTTATTAATAAAGTAGGTAATGGCAAATGGGATAGGCATTGAAATTACAAAAATCAATAAATTTGCCACCTTTAAAATATGATATTTGATATGTAAATTCTTTATAAATAAAGATGAAATCATGAAGATTACATATAGAATAAAAAAGAAACCTACAATTGAAAAATAGAGTTTAAAAAGTGGTGAATTATAAAAGGGGGGACTTAAATTAGAAGAATAAAATTCAGTACTTTCTTCATTGCTAGGTATTGGATTACCTAAGAAAATTGATTTAATAACTTCTAAACCATTCAAAATCCCATTACTAAAATTTCCATTTCTAAAATCAGGCTTCATACTAGATTCCCCAATCTCATAAGTCGTAGCGTCAGATAAAACTAGTTCTGTTCCTGAGCCAGTAACAAAAGTTAAATTCCTTGTGTCGGTTACTAATAATATTAATAATCCATTATCACTTTCTTTTTTACCAATTCCCCATTTATTAAATAGATCTAGCCCAAAATCATAAGCTACATTACCATTAATACTATTTACAAGTACAATAGCAATTTCATAATTAGTTTCACTTTCAATTTCTTGTAATCTTGTATTTAATTCTTGAACTTCTGAATTGTTTATAACATAATCTGGATTAGCAACCCAACTATCATTAGCCATTCTAGGGTTTTCAATGTCATCTGTAGAAGATGTTTGGGTTATAGCAAAGAAAGATATGCCAACAAAAAGTAATAAAAATAAGTGTCTCATATGTCGTTATTCAAAGTAATCTTTAGTTTTATATTCAGGAAAATCGTCACTATTCTTTTTAACTAAACTATTATAGACTTTTACAGCTTTATTATAATCTTTTCTAGCAAAATTAATTCTGTTTTCAGCACCTTCAATTTCAATTGTTGAGCTTGTTTTTTCTTCTAGATTTTCCTTTCTATCCATTGCCGCTTCAATATCTCCCCATTTAGCTAATACATTTTCTTCAGCATCTATCAATTGATTTTTTACCGAAGAGTCATCATTTGATGAATTAGAAAATAGGCTAAATAATAGAAGAACAGCAATTATACCTACACCAATAAAGATGTACTTTTTGATTTTAGCCCCTTCACCAGAGATTCGTTTTTTGTTTTGAACTGTACTTAAAACGCTGATTGCTCTTTTGTCGTTGGTGTCAACTTTAATTTCTTTTCTGGCGTAAAACTCTGCTTTATTTCTTTTTTCTTCATCATTGTCATCAATCCATTGCATCAAATAAGCTTGAGCTAAAATCGAGTTTCCATTTTTAATATATGGATTTATGGCAGTGGCTTTGTCAGCGGCATCAACAGCATCAACAAAATTACGAGCAGCTAAATGTCTCTCGGCAACATTTAAATGGCCCTCAGCTTCACTTTGTAATTTGTCCCACTCAGAATCAGATAATCCCATACTGAGGGCTAATTCTTTTAATTCAGATAATGTTAAAGGTCTATCAGAATCTATATCGGTTGTAGCAACGACCTCTTTGATGTGCTGCTTAAATTTTTCTTCATTATAATCCATCCATGTAAAAATAAAAAAAAAGAGGGATATAAAAATTTATATCCCTCTTTTCTTCAATTTTGTTGATAAGTAGTATTACTTAATCGTTATTTCTAAACCATCAATATCTACAACATCACCTGATCTAAGTTTTTTTCTAACTTGTGTTTCAATTGCACCATTAACTTTAATTTCTTCATTTCTGATTAATATTTTGGCATGTCCACCAGTTTGTGCAATTTGTTTTACTTGTAGTAAATTATTTAATTGAATAAATTCTTGATCTTCTTTTAATTCAAATATCATTGTTTTTTTTGTTTTGGTGCGTTATATTATATAATAATTCTGCAGCTTGAAAAGAGGTGATTTCACCTTTGTCAAGTTGACTTTCAATTTCTTTTTTATTTTGTATGTATAGCGCGTTTGAATAAAAATCATTTAGCACACGTTCTTTTAGGCTTTCATTCATCCAAAATTTTTGTTGTTCATTTCTCTTTAAATCAAAATGTCTATTTCCAGTCGTCATTTTTTTAAAATCAGTAATGATATTCCAAATTTTTTCAACACCATGGTTTTCCAAAGAACTTAAGGTTTCTACTTTTGGAATCCAATTATTTGCATTTGCAGGGAATAGGTGTAAAGCATTTTTATAATCTAACCTAGCAATGTTGGCGTATTTTACATTTTCACCATCAGTTTTAGAAATTAGAATAGAGTCAGCCATTTCCATTATCCCTCTCTTTATACCTTGTAATTCGTCACCAGCACCTGCCAACATTAGTAATAGAAAGAAATCTGTCATGGAGTGAACAGCAGTTTCTGATTGGCCTACACCAACTGTTTCAATTAAAATGACATCAAAACCAGCAGCTTCACATAACAAAACACTTTCTCTTGTTTTTTGAGCTACTCCACCAAGTGAACCGGAAGTAGCAGTAGGGCGGATGTATGCGTCTTTATTAGCTGCTAAGTTAGCCATCCTTGTTTTATCTCCTAAAATACTACCTCTTGATTTTTCACTACTAGGATCAATGGCTAGAACAGCAACTTTATGTCCTTTTTCGGTTAAAAATGTACCAAAACTTTCAATAAATGTACTTTTCCCTACACCAGGTACACCAGTAATACCAATTCTTATAGATTTGGAAGCGTATGGAATAACCTGTTTAATAATGTCTTGTGCTTTTAAATAATCAACATTGTTTTTACTTTCTAATAGCGTAATGGTTTCACTTAAAGCTTGTATAGATCCATCAATGATTTGACTGAACAATACGTCAGCTGTTAAGTGCTTTAAATACTTTTTTTTGGAAGCAATTAATTGCGCAATTTTGTCTTTATTTGGGTTGGTTGATTGACTCACTATCTTTTAATTGTTGTAAATTTAAGCATTCAAAATCATTTTTAAGAGTTGATAATTGGTTTTTTAACACTTTCTAAAAAAATAAGTTTTGAATATTAGTTTTGGATACGCTATCTTTGCTTCAAAACTATTAATTTTAATGAAAAACATTTTGTTTTTATTGATGATGTTTTGTAGCTATATTTATGCACAAGATTCAACTAAAGTATTGTTTATTGGTAATAGTATAACCTATTTCAACGATATGCCTCAAACTTTTGAAGCGATTGCAAATTCTAAGTTTGATACAACTTCAGTAACTGTATACGCACCAGGAGGAACAGGATTTATAAATCATGTGAATGATAGTAACGTCTATAATCATTTTAAAACCGGAGATTGGGATTATGTCGTGCTACAACCAGGTTCAAACGAATCTCCAGGGTATTCAGAATCAATTGCTTCAACATTACAACGTGCTAGGCAGTTAACCGATTCTATTTTATATTACAATCCATGTGCTAAAATAGTGTATTACGAAATATCTTATGGGGTTTGGGGTAATACGGTTGCTAATTTGATTCAATATAATGAAACTATGGAATTAATAAAGTCAAATTTAACTCAATTGGCAGATTCAACTCAACAATGTTTTGCTCCTGTAGGAGAAGCGTTGAAAACAGCTTGGAATGAAAATCAAGAAGTTATGCTGTGGGGAGGGACTGGAGACGTTCATCCGAATGATAAAGGGTCTTATATTACAGCTTGTACTTTTTATGCTTCAATTTTTAATAAGCCATCATTTGGAACAACTGTTTTAGGAGGACTAAGTCCGCAAGAGGCCAGTCAATATCAAACTTTAGCAGACACTACAGTATTAAATTATTCTCAAAATTGGAGAATTGGAACGTATGATTTAGTTTCTGACTTTAGTTACGCTTCTAATGGTCTTGATATTATTAATTTTTTTGACAATTCAGAACATGCAGATTCAGTAAGATGGGACTTTGGAGATGGAACGTATTCTAATTTATTAAATCCAATTCACACGTATTTGAATATTAATAATTATAATGTACAGCATATGGCATATCAAAATGGTTGCACGAAAGATACTATTCATACTGTAGTAATTGAATTGCTTTCAAATGATGAATTATCGAATGATTTTGAATTTAAAATTTATCCAAATCCATCTACTGGTAATATATCTATTAAAACATCAAGTTCAAATGAATTATTTAATGTGACTATTTCTACTATTACAGGAGTAAGAGTATTCAATGCAATTAAGAGTAGCCAAAATTATTTTGAAGTTGATTTATCAAATCAACCAAAAGGAGTGTATTATGTAAGTTTAACAACTAACAGAGCAAGCGTTACTAAAAAAATTATTTTGAAGTAACTAGATTAACTCTTAGATGTTTTTTTAACTCATCTATTCTTTTTTCTTTCCCTTGTTGACGCAAGTTATAAGCGGAAGTAGTATAGAATTTATGTCTTTTTTCTAAATAATGTATTTGAAATTTTATCCAATCTATCGAATTTAACTTTCCTTTATAAGTCGCTAATTCTAAATTAAGTTTTTCAGCAATATGATGATAATCTGTCCTTCCCAGATAATCATGATCGGCATCACACATTATTTTTTCTGATAAAGTAATAGGCTCTGTTTTGTTATTTGTTGCTAAAATAATTGAACTAATTATTTTTAATTCAGAAGAGTCGAAACCAAACTCAGGAGCATATTTATTTAAAATTTTAACTCCAATTTCTTCATTATTATCATACGCTATTAAAAATCCAGAATCGTGAAATAAAGCTGCAGTTCGTAATCGAATAATACAAACTTTATCTAAACCCTCAAGTTGGGCATATTTTTGGACTTCACGTTCCACATTTAATGTATGTTCAATAGAGTGATAGAGTAGATCTTCAGCTAACTCAGCTTTTAATTTTGAAATTATAAAACTTCTTAAACCAATAAAATCTTCTGATGGTAATCCTGCCAATTGCCTTAATTCAATATTAGCTTTGTTACCTTTATGGTAAAGTGAATACATGTCAACTATTGAATCTAAAAAGTACATCTTGATTACTCCACGATTCTTAACTTCAATTTCTCCTCTATATGTAAAATTAAAAAAAGACTGAATTGTATTATGAAATGTCTCTGAAATATTTATATGATGAGGTTTTGAGTTTTGTTCACATCTTGCAGCTACGTTAACAGTATCGCCCCAGACGTCAAATGAAAACTTATAAGAACTAATAACTCCAGCAATTAAATCACCAGAATGAATACCAATTCTGATATCCCAATAATCTTGTCCCAATGCTTTTTTGGTTTGAATCTCATTGGCCATGAAATTTCTAATTTCTAATGCGGCTAAAGCTGTTCTTAACTCCGTATTAATAGAATGTTCATTAACTCCACCTACTGCCATGTAAGCGTCTCCAATTGTTTTTATTTTTTCTAATTGGTATTTTTGAATGATTTCATCAAATTTTGTGAAATAATGTTCTAATTTGGTAATTAATTCCTTTGGTGTTAAATTTTGTGCTTTGCTAGAAAAACCAATAAAATCAGTAAATAATACAGTACAGTTTTTGTGTTTTACAGGTGTGGATTTTCCTGTTTTTTTGAATTCGTTAATTGTCTTTTTAGGTAAGATATTTTCAATTAAATTTGAAATCCTTCTATTTTTAAAATACAGCCGCTTGTAAACATTGATTTTAGCTGTTACCAAATTAATATGGTACGGTTTTAAAAGGTAATCCACTATACCTTTTTGCATTCCTTTAACTAGGTTAAAAACACTTTCACCATTTTGAGCTGTAGCGATAATAAAAGTATTATCATCTAAATATTTTGAAGTGATTTGGTCTATGAAGTCATAAAAATTTAAGCCCTTAATTTCTGCAGAACATAGGATAAGGGCAAACTTTTTTTTAGTAAGAATTGTATATGCTTCTTTTTCTGAATTTACAATAAATATATTATTTCCAGGTGATCTTAAAATGGTGTACAGGTTTTCAGCAGAATCTGTTGAATCATCAATGATTAATATATTTATTATTTGCTGTTTCATTAAAACCAGTTTGAATAACCATCAGAACTCTTTGCTCTTTTATGTCCATCAAGACGTATTGATTTTAATTCTTCCTCAATGATTTCATCAATCGTTTTATGTTTTTCAATCTTAATATTAGTCTCTCTTATTTTATAATCGATATTAATTTTTGTCTTATCTAAAGGTTGTAAACCAACATAGTCTAGCGACCAATCGTCAGATTTTTGAGTTTTACTTTTGTAAAAATAAACGTAAGCAGTATCTGAATGATACATGATTTCTTTTCTTGTAATATATTGCATACTATCTTTTTCAATATCAAATTTTCGATCATAAAGTAAAGATTCAACAATCAATTTTTGAGTTTTGAATTCATGAGGAAACAAATCTAAACGATCAATTCTATTAAGCGTACTATACAAGTAGTTTCTATTAATATTGTCTGCTGAAAGTTTAGTCCATATTTCAGAATCTACTTCTATATTTAATTTAACCATAGTTGAGTAAATGTCTGTATTGATCATATAATCTTCAACTTTAGCAAGTTTTAAAAAGAATTCTTTTACAGCAGGCTTAGTATAAAATGGTAACAATAAGGTCGCGTAGTTGACTAATAAATCATTTCCTTCATTTTTATAACTTGAAAAGTAATATGAGCTCTCTTGACTTGCTTGTTCAGCTTGTTCATAACTAATTTGACTTTTTAATTCAATCTTAGCTTCTCTCAATATTTGCTTATATCTACTTTTATAAGCTTTTCCTTTAATTTTTTGTTCGGTAACTAAATTTGAAAGTAAGGCGTAAGTTGAACGTTTATAGTCATCCACAAAAGCGTAGTCTAATAATTCAGGGTAAATTTCTTTTGCAATAGTAAGTGTATCATAAAAAGGATAAAATACAGAATACAAATTTTTATCTTTGGAAGCTAAAGGGATGTCGTAATCTAATAGTTTAACAAATTGTTGAAATGATTTTTTAGTTTTTTGGTTAGCAAGGCCTCTTAAAATTGCGATTTGATACATAGATGTATCTTCAACAATTGGATATAAATTGACTAAATACGGGAGTACAGATTTATCATTAATTTTGCCCAAGTCAGAAATTAATTGTGTTTTTACACCAATATGTTTTGAGGGGAAATTGTAGTTATTAATAGTTTTTATCATATTTTTAATATCATCCTCTTTAAAATTAACATGAGTTATAACTGACTTTAACGCATTTTCTATCGTCAAAGAATCTTTACTATATAGGGCCTCAAAGAACGTATTTGATTTGTCTGTAAATATAGATTTTCCAATTGTAGTGTCTAATGGTTCAAAGTTATTGAAGAAATTTTGAATGAATAAACTTGGAGTCTGGATTGTATCAAGTGTTGTTTGTAAAGAATATAGTGCACCCTCCTTTAGAATAAACTTAGTTTTAATCATTCTGCAACTATTAGTATCCGTAAAATCAGCTTCTAAATAGTTTAGTCCATTTTCAATTTTAGATTGCTTACGTTTTAGTATTAATTTATTCTCTTTAGAGATGTAATTAAGTTCAGAACTCCATAATGAATCTATGTTTTCATATTCAGCATAATCATGATATTTATACATACTTACAACTATGCGTTCAAAATTTTCAGAATAATAAGTACGTTCTTGAAACTTATGTTTGTAGGTTAAATCTTCTTTTTTCTTTTTTAAATTTTCTTGTTTAATTGATTTTGCTTTAGAATAGATATCTGCATATTTATTGGGGTATAAATAATTTGACTTAGTTTTAAAAAGTAGAGTAGAATCTATTTTATCTATAAAGTCATAATTGTATGAAAGACTATGGAAATGGAAACTGTCAAAAAAGTCATTCTGCTCCTTTTTAGTTGGTGATACGTTTGCTAACACATAATAAAATGCACCTTTAATTATTATTTTCAATTCCATAAATTTTCCATCTGGAGTAAGTGCACTTGCTCTAGCAGTTGGGAATTCGGTACCTTCTAAAATTGTAATATCAACTGTATCGATATCTAAATTTTCGTAAAATTGATCAGCAATTCTGTTTAATTCAAACAGATCAGTCTCAATAAAGTCATAATCATAAAGTGATGCACGCTTCATGAAGTAATAATTAGAGTCGGATTTATCAAATGCCTCAACTTCAAAATGGTGATACAGTGAGGTTATATCCTCATTTCCTTTAATGTTATAATAGGTTGGCAGTTTGACTTCAAAATCGTTGTTAAAAGCGGTTAAATACGTCCAGTCCGTGTTAGTTTGTTTAAGCTGTATAGATTTGAAAAAGCCATCTCCCATATCTTTAGCAAAACTGTCTTTTCCTCCCATTTTAAAAAGAATTACATTTAGTGGCGTTAAGAATATTTGATAACGTTGAAAGTTTCCTGTTGTTGTTTTATTCAAAATGTCAATTCCCTCATAGCCATTATTTTTTATAGATGTTTTAGAGATGATATCTCCAGGAATACTTTCAAATAATATACTGTCAATTTTCAATAAGTATTCAGCTTGATTTGTTTTTGAAAAGTAGCTGTAAGTACTTATGATCTTTGCTGAGAAGTATGAACCATTTGTTAACTCAGGTGAGAAAAATTGCCTTTGATAAGCCGAATTTGAAGGTGTTTTATACATTGTTCCAGGCACCTTTAAACTAAATAAATCAGTTTCAAATGGATTATTATATTTGATTTGTTTTTTCTTAATGTCGTACTGTTCTTTTGTTACTTTCACTTTATCTGTAATTGTGGTTGGCATTGGTTCAACTGTATACCCTTTTTGACGTAAGTAATTAATAACTCCTTTTTCTCCAGCTAAATGTGCAGCTCCAATTCCTATAAATAAGCTAGTATTTTCTTTTTGAATAAATGAATCAATTCTAACAGACATAATATCATTTCTAACATCAAGCATCCAGTGCATAAAGTTATCCGTGTTAATTTGACTATGCAAAGAGTCAAGTAACAATACATCTTTATTTCTATAAGCGTTACGAATTAATTCACCGGCATTTTTATCTTCAGTCATTTCTTCATACCAAGCTGATTTCTCTTTTTTCTTGGCATCAGGCATATTTCCCATTTTACTAAAGTGTGTCGTTTGTTTAAAGTTTTCTAAACTGTAAACTGATTTTCCAAATTTCATTCCTGCTTGGTAAATAAATAAATCTAAAAAAGTTTCTTCTTGAAAATCAGACTGACCTTTTCTAGAGCGATATAACATCCAGTTCGACAAATAATGATCGTTTGAAATTGCTTTAGATAAATTTTTATTGTCTGGTAGTGTCAGTTTAAAGGCATTTTGATAAAAGCCTTTATAAATTTGACTTTTAAAGCCATAAGCACCTAAATATCCATCTGCATAAGGTGAGTTAATAATTTCATCTAACCATATAATCGGATTTGACTCTAGGGCAACAGCATCAACTTCTTCTATAGCTTCAAAGAACTCTTCACCTAAATGAAAGGCTAATCTACCACTGATGTGCATTGTACCGTAAAGATAAGACGTTTTTTCACTGTCTTTATGTGAAATTTTCCAAAGTAAACTTTTTTGATTAGTTTGGGAAAAATTTAAAAACGCGATAAATATAAAAGTAATTAGTAATATTTTTTTCATAAAATTGATGGGTTAAAACAACTAAGATAGAAATTATAATTCAATTATTTTTATAAGAAATGTTAAAAGGCGAGTAAGTATAACGCTTTTAAGGTAATTAAAAACATATAATTACAACACTAAAAATTAAGATGGAGAATAATAAACTGCTTAACGCAATCTTTTTTAATTCTGGATCAAAATCTTTAGGGACTTGTATTGAAGCTACCTTTCTTAGATGAAAACCATGTATAATGGCAACACATGCAAGAGGAATCATGAAAATTAAAAATAGTGGTAATGAATAGGTGAAAAAAGCAAAAAGTATAAATGTCAAATAGGACCAAAAGAATAAACCATAATGGTACTGTTTTGCTTTGTCAGACCCCATTTTTACAACTAAAGTGTTTTTGCCAACTGCTGCGTCATTTTTAATGTCTCGCATATTGTTTAAGTTTAATACAGCAGTACTAAATCCTCCCATGGTAATGGCTGGTAAAATAAGCATTAAATCAAATGATTTAGTTAATAAAAAGTAAGTTCCTAAGACACCAACTAAACCAAAGAAAATAAATACGAATAAATCACCCATACCAGAGTAACCGTAAGCTTTTTTTCCAACTGTGTATTTTATAGCAGCAACTATAGCCAATAGGCCTATAATAAAAAAAGTAGTAAACGTAAAGTCGAATTGACCTTTAAAGGCAATGTAAAGTAAAGAAAAACCAGATAGCAATGCTAAGAAAGTTGAAATGATGATACCCATTTTCATTTGAGGCAAAGATATATTACCTGATTGTACAGCACGTTCGGGTCCAACTCTATTTTCATTATCTGTTCCTTTTTTAGCATCACCATAATCATTTGCTAAATTTGAAACAATTTGGAGTAAAAGTGTAGTTGTAAGAATTAAAATAAATATTGAATAATTTATCTCATACTTGGTCATGGCTATAGCAGTACCAAGAATTATATTACTAAAAGATAAAGGGAGAGTTCTAAGTCTAAATGCACTAATCCAAGATTTTAATTTGGTCATAGTTTATTGTTGTTTGTCAATTTAGTTGGTAATTTCATATTGAAGTCCTAAATCTACTGGTGTGTAACTGTTTGTAAATTAATTGTTAAGAGTTGTTTTTGTAATAAATGTTAGCCTACTGAAAAGAAAACCACTACTTACAAGTAGTCGTTTTTAATTTTATTTTTCAGGACAGTTAATCGTTTTATAAATTTCTATTACCTCTTGATTATTTGGCCAAAGTGAAATGTTTTCTGGTATATTAAATCTAGTTTCATTAGTCAAACGGTGTATTGAATCGGCATTCATATAGGCTACTGTTCTAATTTCCATTTTATTTTGATCAACTGTAAACCATTTAAATGAATCAACTTTATCTGCATTTTGCGTCCACGTCCATTTAATATCTGGAGTTCTAAGCGGGGCACCCCAACATCCTTCTCCTACATAGACAATTCCTTTTTCATCATTTCTTTCAAATCCACCATCTTCTTTAGTGTTAGATTTAATAATGGGAAACGTTGTTTTTGTAATATGTGAATCACATTCTAGAATAGCTCTTACACCAGCTTTCTCGAATAATTCAATCCAATTTCTGTAGATACTTTTTGGAATATGGTGTCTCAATTTCCATTTTATGTGTGGACGGCAAGCTCTATGATATTGAGGTAATTGCCAGTAAAAGTTTTGGTGTTCTTTTAAGTTTCTTTTTAAAAATCCTTTTTGAGCTCTAATACTAATTTCTGTATTCAATTGAATTACATTAATCAAGTCTCCGCCTAGTATCACACTGTAATAGTTCTTTTTACTCGGAGAATCAAAAAAGTTAACCAAATCTTTATTGGTTAATTCATGATTTCCTCTTGCCGTAATAATAGGAATTACTTTGTTGTCAAAGCTTTTATACGTAAATTTCCAGTCTTCAAACCAAAGTCTCCATTTGTTTTCTGTATCAGTGTCAGTATAATCACCATCAAATAAAATGGCGTGAGGATTTAGTTTTCCAGCCATTAAAAATCCCATCTGTCTTTGTTTACGTCTAGATCTTGAATCACCTCCACCAATCAAGGATAGTTTTTGATTTGAATCATTTGGAGTAGTCATAAACCAATATCTTTCCGATTGGCCTTCAGAATCAACAATAACAAAATAATAAGCAGTATTGGGCAGTAAAGATTCAAGTCTAACAAAGTTATTTGTCATACCCTTGAACTTTTTGGTAATATTAGGTTTTTGATTAGAAGTGTAGTGATTGAAATTAGAAGGTGAAATATCATTAGTTCCAAAATAAACAATTGGATTTTTGCCACTTTCCTGATGCCATCCAATTGTAGCTTGATTTGCCCCATTATGATTAAACATAACACGTACAAAATCAATTTTGGCAAAAGAATTGCTTATAAAACTTAAGCAAATAATAAATAGAAATAATTTTTTAATCATTGTTTTAGTTTAAAACCACAAATGTAATATATATTTATGACAAATGTTTTTAACATATAATGGATAATAAATAAGATTTACTTGATTACAGTTTACTTTAAAAAAATAATAATTTTGTACCATGCATAAATATTTCACACTACTACTTTTAATAGTATCAACCTTTTCTTTTTCTCAAACTGATTCAATTCAAACCATTTCATTTGAAAAAGATTCTAATACATTTGTATTTGTTAAATCACCAGGATTAAAAGAACAAAATTGGGGGGAGTTAAATCAACCTTTGTTTTGGCAAAAAATAATGAGTTTATCACCTGATTCATGTTTATTTAATGTAGCTCGTACCCGTCAAGTATTACATAAGGAATCTGTAAAAAAATGGAATTTATTGAATGATGATCAAAAGTTATTAGCTAAAGCTAAGTTAAGAGAGTTTAACGGCTTAGATTCTAATGAGCGCGTTTTTATGACGACAGGGAAAAGTGATTTTTATGAATTTGAATTAGTGTATCCCAGCATTAAAAGAGGTATTGAGGTTTTTGAGAAAAATAATACAGACCCTTGGTATGCGCAAGCTATTTTAATGATTGAAAGTCCTGGTAAATTAAAGCATTCAATCAATGGTGCTTATGGTGCATTCCAGTTAATGAAATCTGTGGCAAGATCGCATGGTTTAAAAGTTAATAAATATGTGGATGAACGAAAAGATTTTGATAAATCAGCCTATGGTTCAGCACATTTATTAAGAACATCTTGTATTCCGGAAGCTAAGCGAATCATGAAAAAATTTAATGTAGAAATCTCTGGTGAATTGGAATATGATTTATGGTTTAGGTTATTAGTGTTGCATGTCTATCATGCTGGTGCAGGGAATGTAGAGAAAGTGTTAACTCATGTGGTAAAGCCTAGTTGTGGTTGCCAAGATGTAATTACAGAACTTTGGCAATCTAGTTATGGTAACTTTAGAAATTCTTCACAAAACTACTCTCAATTGGCTTTAGCTTCTCTTTTAGTATTGGAAGAGTTTATTGAAAAAAATAAGTAATAAATTGTCAACTGATTGATACTTTTTAAGAATTGATAAAATGATTCATTTGATTCAAATTATTTGTATTACTATTGCTTTTTTATTTCAAACAATATCCAATGACCTCAATAAATTCGAACATAAAACCTAAAATTGTAGTTGTTATTCCTGCTTTTAATGAGGAACAATCAATTGGAAAGGTGGTGAACGATATTCCAAAAGAATGGGTGTCGGATGTAATAGTATGTAGTAATAATTCAACTGACAGAACTGTTGAAGTGGCTAAAAAAGCTGGAGCAATTGTATTAGAAGAAAAGCAAAAAGGGTATGGTTGGGCTTGTCTGAAGGGGATAAATTATGCTAATTCAATGGATGTTACCCCAGACATCATTGTCTTCCTAGATGGTGATTATTCAGATTATCCTCAGGAATTACCAAAGGTAGTTCAGCCTATTATTGACAATAATATTGATTTGGTGATAGGTTCTCGTGCACTAGGACAACAGGAAAGTGGTTCTATGACATTTCCACAACGTTTTGGTAATTGGTTATCTACACGAATGATGTATCTGTTTTATGGCGTTAAATATTCTGACTTAGGTCCATTTAGAGCTATGAAATTTGATAAGTTAATCCAGTTAAATATGTCTGAAATGACATTTGGATGGACTATTGAAATGCAAATTAAAGCGGCTAAGCATAACATGAATTCCTGTGAGGTTCCTGTTAATTATAAAGTTAGAATAGGGGAGTCAAAAGTGTCAGGAACCATTAAAGGTGCTGTTATGGCAGGGATTAAAATACTTTGGTCTATTTTCAAATATAAGTTTGTAAAATAATGTATGCAATTGATTCTTCAATGCTATAATTTCTTGTTGTGGATTGATTTTAGTTAATCTTTGATTTTTATAAGACAGAAACAGAATAATTATTACTTTCGTATAATGAAGAATAAAATAATGTTTTATTGGGAACAGAAACCGTTGAAAAGTATATTGATTCTTGCTATTTTCATTAGAGTAATGGCAGCTGTTTTTTCATCCGGTTATGCCATGCATGACGATCATTTTTTAATAATCGAATCCTCTTCTTCATGGGCGAGTGGTTATGACTATAATAATTGGTTACCGAGTAGTCAAATTGCAGCTGGTATTGAAAACCCTTCTCCCGCAGGACATAGTTTGTTATATCCAGGGGTACATTATTTGTTTTTTGAATGTACTGAATTTATTGGAGTGAAAGATCCCAAAATTCAAATGTTTTTAGTTCGACTAGCGCATGCATTTCTGTCTTTATTAGTCGTTTTAATTTCTTTTAAAATTACAGAGCGATTATCTTCAAGTAGAATAGCTAAAATAGTTGGGGTGTGTGTTGCATTAGGATGGGCATTTCCTTTTTATGGTGTTCGAAATTTAACTGAAATGGTTTGTATTCCTTTCTTTTTATATGGGATTTGGCAGATTGTTAAAGTAGACATGAAGGATGAGTGGAAGGGATTTATTTTTGCAGGTATTCTATTTGGGATAGCATTTTCTGTTAGACTTCAATTAGCGGTGTTCTACTTACTTTTTGGAATATGTATGTTAGTTCTAAAAAAATGGAAAGGAAGTGTTGGGTTAATAATCGGCTTTGTAATAGGGGCCTTTTTAACACAAGGTTTAATTGATTACTTTATTTGGGGCGTACCATTTGCTGAACTACTAGAGTATATATCTTATAACAGTGGAGATGCTATGTACGATTATGGTGGGGCTTGGCAATGGTATAAGTATATTGTAGTATTGTCATTCTTTAGTTTCCCAATTCTTGGAACGTTTTGGTTGTTTGGTGCGACTCAACAGTTTAAAAAACTATTTTGGCTTACAATTCCATTGTTAGGGTATACCATTTTTCATACTATGTACCCAAATCAACAAGAACGGTTTATATTTTCAGTATTACCAATTTTTATGATTGTTGGGATTATTGGTTGGGAATCATTTAGATTAAATAGTAAGTTTTGGACTAAGAAAAATAAATTATGGAATGGCATAAGTAAAGTAGCCTGGGGAGCCAATATTATTATGCTTATTGGTGCAGCAACTTACGCAACAAAACAAGCAAAAGTTAATTCTGCTTATTTCTTTTATGAACAAGGTTTAACTGAAAAAGTAGAGCTACTTCATGAGGATTCTTTTGGAGATGAAGCTTGGTATAATGGAGATGCAACCATGTTTCCGCGATTTTATGCAGGGAATTGGGATTTAAGATCTAGATATATAAATAACAAGAAAGAGAGAGAGGCATGGGAGGTAAATAACAAGAATGCTGAGTATGTGTTACTCCATGGTGTTAAAAATCTAGATAAAAGAATTAGTTATTTTGAAAATATATTTCCTAATATGGAAATTATTACGACAATGGGCTCTAGTGGTGTTGATAAACTTCTACACTGGTTAAATCCTAAAAATAGAAATGCACAAGTCGTTATTATAAAAACCAATATTGATTTTAACAAATAAATTCTATCCATTTTTAGTATTTCGAATTCAAATTCATTAGGTGTTGACTAGATTAAGAATATTTTTTTATGCCATCTCAAATGACTGGAAAGAATTGTCAAACCTATGTGTATTATTTAATTCTGAATTAATAAACAATGGTAAAATTGTGATGTAAAAGGTTAAGAATATTTAATATTTCATCTGTAGCAGTTATCTATTCATATAAGGAAATAGAACCATTACAGGCTGCTATTTAATTTTTTAAGACTGTAATCCTTAGTGACTTTAATATTAATTATGATATATTTGAGTTTATCCTTAAAATTAAAAACTATGAACATTAAATTACTACTTAGTCTTACCTTACTTTTTCAAGTTAGCTTGTCATTGAGCCAAAGCTTTCAATATTTAAATTATAACAACGTGATGGCTAGGCTATCAACTGATGGTGTCTTTTTTAATGACAAGTTAAGTGGGACTGGTGAATATAGGGTTCCAGCTGCTTCACCTCATAGTTTAATTTATGCCTCATCATTTTGGTTTGGAGGTTTAGATGGGTTTAATAATTTACATTTGTCTGCTCAGAAATATGGAACAAATCAAGATTTATTTTCAGGACCAATAGCGTCTGATTACTCAACTACAGATTATATAGCTAATTACTTTGATTTGATATGGACTGTTAATCAATCTGATATTAATACACATTTACAAAATTATAACTCCTTAAACTATGTTGTACCTTATTCAATTCTTGATTGGCCAGCACATGGTAATACAGCGAATGGAGAAGGAAGTAATTTGGCACCATTTATAGATGTAAATCATAATGGTACTTACGATCCCGAGAATGGAGATTATCCAAATATTAGAGGTGATCAAGCTGTCTATTTAATTTTTAATGATGGGGCAGGTGCTCACACAGAAAGTGGGGGAGAAGCTTTAGGAATGGAATTTCATTTTATGTTTTATGCCTATGCTACAAATGACAATATTAATAATACAACGTTTATTAATTTAAAAGTAATTAATAGAAGTCCTAGAACTTATACGAATTTTAAAGTAGGCCAATTTACGGATGGTGATTTAGGAAACTATAATGATGATTTTTTTGGATCAAGTCCAGAAAAAAATATGATATATACTTATAATGGAGATGCAAATGATGATACAGGATTTGGTATAGAACCTCCTGCGGTTGGTTTTAAAATGTTGAATAAGACAATGGGGGTTGCAGGAAGTTTTATATCAACAGCTACGGTAAATCAATCTGATCCAGCTACAGCAAGTGATTATTGGGGATATATGAATGGAGAATGGAAAAGTAGTGGTATTCATTTTACGGAAGGCGGTAGTGGATACGGTGGTACTGAAAATACAAATCATTTATTTTCTTCAAATCCAAATGACCCAACTGGTTGGAGTGAGCAAACAGAGATGAATCCATCCGGTGACAGAAGAATGTTTATGAGTTCTGAGGGCGCAACAATAGTACCAAATGGTGAGATGTGTTATGACTATGCCGTGATTTATGCCAAGGGGAATAGTAATTTGAACAGTGTTGATAGTTTATATCAAGTAGCGGATGAAATTCAAAATTTTTATGATGCTCAAAACTCTAACACATGTCAAAGTGTGGTGTTAGATGTAAATAAAGTAAAAGAAAAAAATCTGATTAAAGTCTTCCCTAATCCTTGTAATGATGTGATAAATTTAACTGGATTAATTCAAAAATCTAAAGTGTACTTGTATTCGATTGAAGGAAAGTTGTTAAAAGTAATTGAGGTTAATTCAGAAACTAATTTCAAATTTGATGTTTCAAATGTTCAGTCTGGAAATTATTTATTAAAAATTGTAAATAATGAGGATGTAATAATGAGAAAAATAAGTATTAAATAGGTTACATACGACTTAGATAAATGGGGAGGAAATAATTTTTCTCCCCATTTTTTATGAGTAACTCAATACATTATCTATTTTTGTGCGACAAACTAGTATTTAAAATGAAATATAACTTAAGCGAAATTACGGATGTAATTCAAGATAGAAGAACAATTTACCCTGAACAGTATTCTGATAGAAAAGTTCATAAAGAGCACATTGAAAAGATTTTAAATAATGGAATTTGGGCACCTACACATGGTAATACACAACCATGGCAGTTTAAAGTGTTTAGAGGTGAAGGTTTAAATACACTTTCTACTTTTATGTCTTCAAAATATAAGGAAATTTTCACAGGGGATAATTTTAGTGAAATGAAGTACAATAAACTTAAGAATCGTCCATTAATGGCGGGTGCTGTAATTGCGGTGTCATTAAAAAGAGATTCCAAAGAAAAAATCAGAGAAATTGAAGAGATAGAGGCTGTAGCATGTGTAATTCAAAATATGCATTTAACATGTACAGCGTGGGGCTTAGGTGGGTTTTGGTCTACTCCAGGACTTATATATGAACCATTCATGAATGAGTTTTTAGAAATTAAGGAAAATGATAAATGTTTAGCATTATTCTATATTGGTTATCCAAAAGATGATTTTGAATGGCCAAAAGGACAACGTAAACCAATTGAATACTATACAGAATGGGTAGAAAAATAGGTGGGTTAGGATTGGTTAATTTTAAAGATCACCCTAGTGATAATAGGTATAAGGTTTTTAATTTTAATACAAAAGAAGAGGCCGTTTTTTTTGAAGAATTGTTGACTAAGGAAAACATTGAATTTGAAAAAGATGAACAAGAACTAGATAGTTTGTCTACGCTTCACTTTACAGTGAGACATGAAGTAGAAAAAAAAGGGACTATGTATTTGTATGCTGTTGGCCAACGTGATTTAAAAAAAGTACATAAAATGAACTATAAGGTAAATGCAAAGTTCAGAGACAATATGATTAAAAACCCATTGTTAAGATATGGTTTAGTTTTATTTTTTCTTGCTTTACTTAGTTTTGCTATTTTTGGGTACATTAAAGTGAATTTTTAAGTCCGCAATTATGAGTCATTTTATGTATCTCATTTTGTAATAGAGATAGATAATTAATTGAGTATATTTGTTATATGAATATTACACGAATTGCAAGTGGGATTTTTATAGCCATAGCGGTTATAGCATTACTAATATTAGGAAAAAATTTTATTTTACCTTTAATTATTGCTGTTTTGATATGGTTTTTAATTAAGGAAATAAGAAAGGTATTATCTAAAATTCCATTTGTTGGTTCTAAAATTCCAAAATGGGTATTAAGTGTATTAGCTACATTTATGCTATTCGTTATTTCTGGATTAATGATTGGGATGGTTGTCGAAAATATTGAAAGCTTATCTGAAAATATAGATATTTATCAGTCAAATTTTGATATAATTAATTTAAAATTTGAAAAGGATTACAACATTAACTTCTCAGAATCATTCTCTACCTATTTAGGCGATTATGATTTTTCTACTATTTTTAATTCACTGTTGAACTCAATTACAGATCTTTTTAGTAGAACTTTTATCATTGGGTTTTATGTGTTGTTTCTATTTTTTGAGGAGAATGTATTTAGAACAAAACTGCAGTATTTATATCCTGAAGTAACTAAGTTTAATGATGTAAGTGTTACGCTTGATAGGATTAGTTTTGCAATTAGTAGATACATTTCATTAAAAACATTGGTGAGTTTAATTACTGGGGTGTCTAGTTTTATTGCTCTGATAGTGATTGGTGTAGATACTCCTGCTTTTTGGGCGTTTTTAATATTTATTTTAAGCTTTATACCTGTTGTAGGGGCGTTAATTGCAGTTTTGTTCCCCGCTACAATTGCATTATTCCAATTTGGAGATTTGACTCATTTCTTTACGGTTTTAGGTATAATTGGTTTTATTCAACTAATAGTTGGTAATGTTATTGAACCAAAAATTATGGGTAATTCTTTAAATGTAAGTTCGTTAGTTGTTATTTTGTCATTGTCCTTTTGGGGAATGATATGGGGGATTACCGGAATGGTTTTGAGTGTTCCAATCACGGTTATCATGATTATCCTTTTTGCACAATTTCCAACAACAAGATCATTAGCTATTATTCTTTCGGATAAAGGTGATGTTTAATCGTATTTGAAAAGGAATCACTTTATTTCTGAATGAACGAATTGACAGTATTTAAATAAGTTTCACATTCCATTACAAGTGGAATGTCTGCATGTTTCGCATTGTCTATAATGTGTGATTCTTTGTATGTACCAGTATGGTTGTTATAAACTAATTGTCCGTTTGATAAATCGACATAATCATCCTCACGGCCATGTAACCAACATAATGGAATGTTTACGCCTTTCATAGTCTCTGCGTTATTAAACTCTAGTGTGCTAACGAATTTTGGATCCACATTAATTAGAGTTGAATTTTGTGCCAAATTTTCAACAGAAGATAATGGAGATTCAATGATTATTTTTGCTGGAGTGAATTCTGTTTTATTAACTATTAAATCTAATGCTGGGATAACTCCTAAACTAAAGCCATAATAAAATGTGTTCTCTTGTTGTACTCCATGTTCAATTAACCATTCAATAGAGGCGTCAACATCTTCAGATAAACCTTTTTCTGTTGGTTCTCCTTCTGACATGCCATAACCTCTATAGTCCATCATAAATACGCCATAATTATTTTTTGATTTCAAGTTGGCTAATAATTTCACCCTACCCCAATAATAGTCCATATTTTCAGCCTGACCATGTGTGTATAAAATAACGGTGTCCGTAGCAATGGTGTTTAAATCACCAATGTAAATTGAGTAAATTGTATATTTATTCCCTGTTGCTTTATCTGTGGATATTAAGGGAATTAAATGAATTAAATTTTCATTAATGTCATATTTAGCAGGAACTTCAATCTCTCCATCATTATCTCCTAAGGTATAAGCATCAACTTGTACTCTAGGAAATGCTAACATATCTAAATCAATTTTTTTACAAGCAGAAAAAATTACAAATAGAAGTGAAAAGTAAATATATTTCATGGTATTGTTATTTAATAATGTAACGTAAACCTAAATAAAAACCAGTAGCACCATAACTTCCAGTTAATGATTTATAGGGAAGAAAAGCATATGAGTTATCTTGATTCAATGCTAGAAATTTTAGTTCAGAAGTAAATTGCCAATTTTCTTTTTTCGTTTTTAGAACATGACCAATTTGAGGACTGAAAAGCCACCTTTGCTTTTGTTTCTGTTCATGTGCCATAGTTTTACTTAATTCGAACATATTATTAAATCCGAAATATAAATAGCTATGTCGTTTTCCATAATTCCAATATGCGTTAATATCTAGCGTAGGCCAAAATTTTGAACTGCTATATTCAAAATTATATATAAAATTAAATCCAGGATTCAGAGAGATATTAGGTACATATTTTTTTTGATCTAATAGTTTATACGTTAACCCTGCATCCATTTGTAAGTTGCCGAATAAAAGTGCTGTAGTATGAAGTCCACTATGAACTGTGAAGTTTGTGTCTAGCCCATAACCAATCTCAACGGCAGTTAAAGGGATTGGAGTTGTGATGCCTTGGCTAATTACAGGTCCGCCAAAGTTGGCTCCAACTGCGATTTCCTTTCTTTGTAAAGGTTCAACAAATCTGACTGGAGCACAAGAAGCAAAGAATAATAACGTAGTTAAAAGCAGGAGGTATATAAATTTCATGTGGGAACGGTATTATAAGTATTAAAAATGTCTCTATATTTTAGTAATCAAATTCTCGTTTTATTTCGGTTAAATAACGTTTGTCTCTGCCATAAACATCTGGGTGGAATGTAATTGTTCCAGTGCTATCTCCAGTTGCAGTGTAATACTCAACATAGACTTCAAATCGTGTATTTAATTCAATAACTTGTTGAATACCATTTACAATTAATGTATCAAATTCTTGTACTGTTAACTCTTGTTCATCTATTTCCAGTAATGTTTTAGCAAAGTCAAAAGGGTTGTGAAGTCTAATGCACCCATGTGAATAGGCACGAATGTCATTTTTAAATAATCGTTTCGCTGGGGTGTCATGGAAGTAAACGGAATGCTTATTTGGGAATAAGAATTTAACTCGACCTAAAGAGTTAGTACCGCCACCATCTTGTCGTACTCTATATCTGAAATTTCTATTGTTAACTTCACTCCAATCTACTGTATTTGGATCTACTTCTGCCCCCTCTCTAAATAGTTTCATTCCTCTTTTACTAAAGTAATTTGAATCCTTTTTAACACCAGCTAAAGATTCTGTAGAAGCAATAGAATAGGGTAAATGCCAGAACGGGTTAGTAATAAATCGCTTTAATGTGGCTTGAAATTCAGGTGTTTGGGTAGCATAAGCTCCACAGACAGTTCTGTGTTTTCGCAAAACTTTATTTTTATCCCATAGTTTTAAAGTATAAGCTGGAATATTAACACGGATGTAGCGTTCAGGAAAATCAGATTGTTCTTTCCAGCGCCATTTCTCTAAACTTAACATAGCTTGAAAAAATCTGTACATGTTACTTTTTGCTAATACTCTACTTGTCCACCTTCCAACAATCGCATCATCTGTCATGCCATTCATGATTTGAAAGTCTTTTAAACGGGTAATGAAAATTGAATCACTAGCTGTTGAATCAATGAAGTTATGAGCAATTAACGCTTTTTTAGAGGCTGCATAGCATGTAATAGAATCATTTTTGAAATTTGGTATTTCAAATTGATTTGTATCCAAATTATAAGTTGAAACAAAAGTTTTTAATCCATTTTGCAATTGAACATATTCCCAGTTTTTAGGTTGAAATGACTCAATAAAAAGAGTTAAGTCATCTGTGTTTTCAACTTCTTCTAATTGCTCGATTAAATCAAATGAAATTGAATCTTTTTTCCATGAATATTGCATGGAAATGGTATCTAAAAAACCAACATTTAGGTGGGTGACGTATAATAAAAATGAGTTTGATAACATTAATTCAGTATCAATAAATGAACTGTCTTTAAGCGCTGATTTTAAATTTGAATAGTGAAAGAATTCAGGTAGAAGTCCATAATGATGTGCATTTTCAACTAATTCATACATTTCTTCTCCATTTTTAGTTAATGAAGAATCATTCACCCATAATGGTTCGTATCCTGAATCTGAATAATAGTTTAATAATTCAGTTGAAGTTAAAAGTGTATCGGTTTGTATCACTATTAATTCTAAAGAATCTATAACGGATTCAAATTGATCTGAAAATGAAGGGGTATTATCCCAAAATGAGTTTTCAGTATTACTACAGCTAGAAAATGTAACTAAAACAGAAATAATTAGTATATAATAAAAGTGTTTCATATGTCTACAATATAGATAAATAATTTTAACAATGTTACACTATGTTAATTAATTATAAAACTGCTTTTTATTAAATGTATATTACTTATTTAATTCTGGGAATTACTATTCTTATTTCGATTAAAGCATTTGATGATGCTAGTTTTAAGGGGGAATGGTTAATGAATCCTTATGATGTTATTCACCATAAAAAATGGTATAGAATATTTAGTCATGCCTTTATTCATGCTGATTTTATGCATCTTGGGTTTAATATGTATGTGCTTTGGATGTTTGGTGTACAAGCTACATCAAGGCATGGGTTTGAATCTAACTTAAAAAGCTTAGAGCCTAGTTTTGTAGATGACTTTGGGATACAAGGGTATTGGTATTTCTTTTTATTATACGTAGGTGGAATTGCTTTTTCGTCTCTTTATTCATTATATAAGCATCAAGACAATCCTCATTATAATTCTTTAGGTGCTTCTGGTGCAGTTTCTGCAGTTATATTTGGAGCAATTATATTGAATCCAACTGCTCAAATGGGGTTGTTATTTTTACCATTCTACATTCCTGCGTATATTTTTGGACCATTACTTTTAGTTGGGGAATATTTTATGGCAAAAAGGGGAGGAACCAATATTGCTCATGACGCTCATATTTCAGGTGCTATTTTTGGAATCATTTTCACAATAGCGATAAACCCAGCCTATATTGTTAATTTTTTTAATTCTATTTTTTTATGAATGACTTATTTGTAAATAATAATGGTGTTTTGATTAATGCTCAAACATATGCCTTGAAATCGGGTAATAGAGGACATCTATACGGTGACGGTTTATTTGAAAGCGTTAGAATTCTTAATGGAAAAATAATCAATTTTTCTAACCATTATAACAGGTTGATTGATGGAATGTGTGTGTTAAAAATGAAATGCCAATCTTCTTTTACAGCTGAATTCCTAACGGCTCAAATTAACCAATTATTAGAACAGAACAATATAACTGAAGGTGGTAAAGTTAGATTATCTGTGGATAGAAAACAGGGAGGGACATTTTTACCCAAAACGAATGAAATTGATTTCTTTATTGAAGCCGTTCCTTTACCTCATAATGAATACAAATTAAATGAAGAAGGGTATTTGGTTGATTTATATGATGATATCAAAAAACCAATTACAATTTTATCAAATATTAAAACTAAAAATTGTTTAACTTATGTCATGTCAAAGTTAACTGCTAAAGAAAAAGGAGTGGATGATTTATTAATTCAAAATGACCAAATGGGAATTATTGAAGGAAGTTCAGCCAATCTTTTTGTAGTTAGTAATGGCGTATTATATACACCTAATTTAGATTTAGGATGCCTTGGTGGAACTATGAGAATGCAAATCATGAATATTGCAATTGCTAACAATATGAAGGTTTACGAGTGTAATATTACACCTCAAAATTTATTAGTGGCTGATGAAATATTTTTAACTAATGCCATTCAAGGGGTAACTTGGGTTGGAGAATTTAGGACGAAACGCTATTTTAATACGGTGGCAAATAAATTAGTAGATTTATTGAATCAAAAATATTCAGTTTAATATTTTGATGAATACAACTGTAAATACAATTAATTGGTCAGACTTTACAAAAGTTGACATGAGAATTGGTACTATTATTAGTGCGGAGATATTTAAGGAAGTTAATACCCCAGCTTATAAATTACATATTGATTTTGGTGAATTCGGAATTAAAAAGACATCTGCTCAAATTACAAAATTGTATATAGCAGAAGAGTTAATAGGAAAGCAAATAGTAGCTATCATCAATTTTCCACCAAAACAAATTGCGAATATGATGAGCGAATGTTTATTACTTGGTGTTGTTGGTGACACTAATGATGTAGTGATACTTAATCCAGAGCGTAAAGTTCAAAATGGATTAAGAGTAGGGTAGTCCTAAAACAAAAAAAGACTCAATATAAATTGAGTCTTTTTTAATAAGTTGATATTTTATTAATCCAAATCTTCTTGAAATCCAATCATTTTTAAACAAGCTACTGCACATTCAATACCTTTGTTTCCGTGTTTTCCACCAGAACGATCAACTGATTGCTGTTTTGTGTTGTCTGTAAGTAAACAAAATGAAACCGGAGTGTTATATTCCATATTAACTCTCATTATGCCTTGTGTGGCACCTTGGCAAACAAAATCAAAATGTTTAGTTTCACCTTGGATTACGCATCCAATGGCAACAACACCATCTAAGTCATCATCTGCTTCTAACATGAATTGACACCCTAATGGTAATTCAAATGCACCAGGTACATGTTTCACAATAATATTTTCTTCTAAAACGCCATTATCTAATAATGCGTCTTTAGCTCCTTTCAATAAGTTTCCAGTAATGTCGTAATTCCATTCAGAAACAACAATGCCGATTTTAAAATCGGCACCATTTGGAATTTCATCCTTATTATATTCAGATAAGTTAGTATTTTCTGTAGCCATTATTTAGTTGCTCTTTCAATATATTTTTTAATATCTCCACCTTCTGTTGATTGTGGATAGTTATCTTTAATTTTAGTATAAACAGTGATAGCTTTTGAATAATCTTCTAATGCCTCATAAGCTAAACCAGCCTTCTTTAAATACATTGGAGTTGTAAATTCATTAGCTTCTCTTGCTGCTGCTTTTTCAAAGTAGTCAACTGCTTTTGCATAGTCAGCTAATTCAACATAACAATCACCTTGTAAACCAATACATAAATTTGCTATCATAACATCTTCAAATCCACAATTACCAAAATAATCTAAAGCAGTTTCAAATTCTCCTTTTTCCATGCTAATAATTCCCATACTGTAGTTTGCAATGTCACCACCAGTAGTTCCGTTATATTCATCAGCAGCGTCTTCAAATCCAATGTTTCCATTTGTGCCATTCACTGCAGCTTCAGTAGAATCACTTTCAAAATCGTAAATAGCAGAAGCTATTTCAATTTGAGATTCAATATTATTAGGCTCAGTTACAAATTTGTTGTACCCTAAAAATCCTAATAATACAACTACAATACCAACACCACCGATAATTAAACTGTTTTTATATTGATCAAAAAAGTTTTCTGTTGTTGTCAACTCTTCAAATTCAACATTTTTTTCGTTTGCAGGTGTATTTTTGTTTTCTTTAGCCATTGTTATTTTTATTAATCCACGCAAAATTAATTTTTTTTTCAATTATATCATAGCTTTTTACGACTTTTACACCATATATTTTTAAATAATGTTAAAAGGTTCAAATAAAATAGTACTGTTTCTCCTTATTATTCTAGTGATGACGCTGTTTTATTGGCATATTTCTTATGAAACTTTAAATCAAAATTTTTATAGTTTTATCACCCAATATTTTGTTTTATTCGCTCTTTTTCTGCTTTTATTGAAAATTGAAACAAATTTCAGGCGACTTTTCATTTTTGCAGTCAGTAGTAGAATTATTTTTCTTTTTTCAATTCCGGAATTATCGCCAGACTTTTTCCGATTCATTTGGGATGGTGAATTACTAACAAAAGGAATTAATCCATATGCCTTTTTACCTAATGAATTAATTAATCAAGTTGGTTTTTCTGATTCGATTTATATGTCAGAATTATACCGTGGTATTACTGAATTGTCAAAAGGGAATTACAGTAATTATCCAGTTTTAAATCAATTTATATTTTATATTCCTGCAACTCTGTTTAATTCCATTTATGCTAATTTGATAGGGTTAAAAATTATTGTTCTAATGGCTGATTTGGGAGCTATTTATTTCTTAAAAAAGATATTAGAACATTTAAATCAACCAGTTCATAAATTATGGTTTTATGCCTTAAATCCATTTATTTTGATTGAATTTGTTGCTAATTTACATTTTGAAGGCGTAATGATATGTTTGCTTTTGGGGGGGATTTACTTTGTATTAATCAATAAATGGATTTATGGGAGTGTATTACTAGGTTTATCTATTCAAATTAAGTTAATTCCCTTAATGTTATTACCATTTTTCTTCAAACATTTAAAGTGGAAACGGTCAATTGTTTTTTTAATACTTAGTGTTGTGTTATGTGTTGTAATTGGATTATTCCTCTGGAATGATGCCGTTCACTTTAATAACATGATGAAGTCTATTGAAATATACTTTACTACTTTTGAATTTAATTCTAGTTTGTTTGGTATTGTTAATCACTATAAGTCAGAAGAAATGGGGTGGAACTCCACGTATATAATTGGACCTTTATTATCAAAGGTTGCAACAGCACTAATTGTCGTTTTGGCCGTGTTTAGAAATTATAAATCACCAGTAGATATTTTTAAAGGGATGTTATTCGCTTTAATTATTTACTATTTATTTGCCACTACTGTGCATCCTTGGTACATTTCAATGTTGTTAGTGTTGTCATTATTTACAAACTATAAATTTGCATTAATCTGGACGTTGTTAGTGCCATTGACGTATTCATTTTATACTGTTCCTGAAGCTGCACTATTCTTTAGAGTATTTGAATATGTACTCGTATTCGGCGTGTTTACTTATGAAGTAATCAAATATTGGGAAAAGGATGTGATTAAATTGAATTTCAAAGATTTTTTTAGAATTTAATTATATACGCTATTCTACTTACAATAGTCATTTATGCTTTGTTCAATTTGTTGAGGGTATACTTCATGGAAAAGCTCAACATATACATCTATGCTTTTTTCTCCTTTATTAATCATTTCTAATGCGACATTAAAATTGTGACACGCTTTAGTATTATGTTTCATTTTAACTTGCGTTAATCCCATAAAATAATAAGCTTCTGTGCAGTCTTTATAATATGAAATTGCCTTTTCGAAAGATTTAATGGCGTCCTCAAATTTCCCTAATTCGCTTAAACATCTTCCTTTCTGTACAAAGGTGTAAACGTCTACAAAATCTTCACCGTGAGAGTTTGCTAGGTTATTTATGTATGTATTAAACTCTTCAATTGCTTTTTCGTGATGCTGCATTTGTAAATGGCATAAGCCTTTTAAATAATGAATGTCTTCACCTAAAGGGGCATCAGCAAAATTGGGTGTGTATGCATCCAATTGTTCAAGAATTTTCAGGGATTTTTCGTAATCTCGATAATAATACAATAATACCCAAGCATAATACCCAGCAGTTTCTTGTGGATTAATTTGAAATGCTTTTTCTAATTTATCAATAGCAATGGAGTAGTTTCCATTTTTAGTGTTTTGAACAGATGAATGACGATAGTTTTCGGCACTTATGTTTTCATTTTTAGAGAATGAATAATTTATTAATGCATTACCATAATCGTTTTGACCATAGAATATACCTTGATAGCCTTCTTTAAATAATAAGGTGTAATTAGAAGTGTCGAGTCCTAAGGAGTCGAGTTGCGTTAATAATTGCTGTATGTTATAATTTAAGTCTTTTTGTTGAGTTACTATTTTATGCGATTTACAAGAAGTAAAAAAGGCAATAACAAATAATAATAAAGCGATTCTCTTCATAGGTGAGTTTATTATTTAGGCAGGATTTCTAATAAAACACCTTCTTTTAATTTAAAAGACAAAAACTTGTGACTGTTGACTGTATTTCCATCTTCATCTATTGCTGGAATCCAATTTTTAAGTTGCTTTGTTTGGGATAGTAAATAGGTGGTTATTTTTTTATCTAACAGTGTTGGTTGATAGTTTAAGTCACATTGTTGAAGTTTAAAATTACCGATTTCTCCTTTACAATTTACCTTAAACTGAATAGTAACTATTCCTGTGTTATTTTTTAAGTTTTTAAATTTATTGGTAGGACAGGTAGTTTTAAACTGTTGCTTAATTTCCCAGAAACCACCTTGGTATTTTAATGTAGGGTTGTAATAAGGCCAAAGTCCAATGCTATCACATAAAGTAAAGTTTTCCTCTTTCTCTTGAGAAAAAAGAGAAAAGCTTAATACTAAAATAGCAATAATGATAGTTAACTTCATAACCTTTATTTAATCAACCCACTTTTCTTTAACAACGCTTTACTAGTTGGTTCTTGACCTCTAAATTGTTTATATAAATCCATTGGGTGAGTACTTCCTCCTCTAGATAATACATTATCTCTAAAAGATTGGGCTGTTACTTTATCAAAAATATTATTCTCTTTAAATAATTCAAAAGCGTCAGCCTCTAATACTTCAGCCCATTTATATGAATAATATCCAGCAGAATAGCCACCAGCAAAAATATGAGAGAAAGCGGTAGAGGTTACGGTTTCTTTTAATTCTGGGAATAATGCTGTATTTTTTCCCGCATTACGTTCAAATTCGTAAACTGATTCAGTAGGAATGGACTCTAGATCGTGCCAAGCCATGTCTAATTGACCTAAACCAACTTGTCTTACCGTTTGGTATGCACTTAAAAAGTTTGAACTGTCTTTAATTTTTTGAACCAATTCCATTGGAATTGTTTCTCCAGTTTCATAATGTTTAGCAAATAAATTTAAACATTCTTTCTCGTAACACCAGTTTTCCATTAATTGGGACGGTAATTCAACAAAATCCCAATATACAGAAGTTCCACTTAAACTTTCATAATACCCATTAGCAAATATACCATGTAATGCATGACCAAATTCGTGGAATAGGGTAGTGACTTCATTAAATGTCAATAATGATGGTGCTGTTTCTGTTGGTTTTGTAAAATTACAAACGATAGCTACTAACGGTCTTTGTTCTTTACCATCATACTTGTTTTGATCTCTAAATGAAGTCATCCAAGCACCACCCCTTTTACTTTCTCTTGGAAAGAAGTCAGCATAGAATAAGGATAGATGTTTACCATCTTTATCTTTTACTTCGTAAGTAGATACATCTTTATGGTATAAAGGAATGTCTTTTCTTTCTGTAAACGTTATCCCAAATAGTTTTTCAGCCGTTTCAAACGCACCATTCAATACGTTTTCTAATTTGAAGTATGGCTTTAATAACTCATCATTAATGTTAAACTTCTCTTTTTTAAGCAATTCAGAATAATAACTAAAGTCCCAATTCAATAATGGAGAAGGACCTTTTAATCTATCAGCTAAATCTTGTACTTCTGCTACTTCTTCTTTTGCTTTTGGTAAAGCGAATTCAATTAATTCATCCCATAAGGTGTGAACTTTTGAAGGTTTTTCAGCCATCCTTTCTTCTAATACAAAATACGCATGAGATTTATAGCCTAGTAGATTTGCTTTTTTATGTTTTAATTCAGAAATACGTTTAAGTATCGTTTCATTATTGTTGTCGTTATTACTAAATCCTCTTGATCCGAATGCTAAAAATAACTGTTTACGTAATTCTCTATTTTCAGAGTATTTCATAAACGGAATGTAAGATGGGTAGTCTAAGGTAATTAACCAGCCGCTTTCTTTTTCTTTTGATTTGGCCAACATCTCAGCTGCATCAATTGCACTTTGTGGTAATCCTACTAAATCAGATTCGTTTGTTAAATGCATTTCAAATGCATTACTGTCTTTTAATAAGTTTTCTGAAAAGCTTAAACTTAAAGTAGACAATTCTGTACTAATTCCTTTTAATGTTTCTTTGTCTATATTATTTAAATTGGCACCGTTTCTAACAAAACTTTTATATGTTTTTTCAAATAACCAGGCTTGTTCACCATTTAGTTTTTCTTTATCTGTTACGTTATATGCTGCTTTAATGCGTTGAAACAAATCTAAGTCTAACTGAATTTCATTTGAAAACTGAGTTAACATAGGTGAGATTTCTTGTGCTAATGTTTGCATGTCATCACTTGTGTCTGCACTGTTTAAATTGAAAAATACAGATGATATTTTACCAATTAAACTTCCACTTCTTTCTAATGCTTCAAAAGTGTTGCTAAAGTTTGGGCTTTCAGTATTCGTTTTAATTTTTTCAATTTCTTGTCTAGCTTCAGTAATTGCAATTTCCAATGCAGGTTTATAGTGCTCCAAGTTAATTTTGTCAAATGGAATAGCTTCAAAGGGAGCTGTAAATGGTTGTAAAAATGGATTTTTCATTGGTGAAATTGTCTTAAAAATTAATTATCTTCTAAAATTAATAAGAATTAAGAGAGTAGTATTAAAATTTGATTTTTTTAACAAAAAAAAGACATGTAAATTACATGTCTCTTGGTTTCTTAAAGAATAATATTTTACTATTAAGTATTAAACCACTTCCAAATTTTACCCCATTTACTGGTAGGTTCTTTGTCGTAAGTTTTCATATCTTTCATCCCGCCTTTATTCGTGTTATCCTTTTTCTTTTTAGGGGCTTTAGCTACGGTTTTTTTGTTTTGCTCGTAATATTTTTTCTTTTGTTCTTTTTTCGTTTTAGTTAATTGAATTTGTTTCTCAACCGCTAATTTATTTTGTTTCTCTCTTATATCCATTTCACTCAATGAACGTTTAGATTTAGTGGGGTTATTTTTAGCAGCTAATTTTCTTTTTTCAACTCTAGCTAAATATTTTTCACGTTTATGATTAGCTAACTCAATTCTAGTTTGTTCAATAGTTTCAGTAATGTCGATTGACTCTCCATTTTTTGTGATAATGAAGGAAATTGGTTTTGATTTTTGTGGTAAATCAATTTTACCAACTACTTTAAATCCTTCTAACTCCTTTTTAGGTGCTTTGATTACACCGTCTATAACTGTTAACTCAATAGGTTCACCATCTTCATCATAGGCCGTTAAATTTTCAGTAGCACCTTCTTTTTTCTGTTCAATTTCAACTATTTCTTCTACTGTTTTTAACTCATCAATTACAATGTTATCAATGGCTTCATCAATAGCTTCATCTTCAAATATTTCATTAGCTACTTCTTCTGTAACTGCATTAATCATTTGTTCAATATCAATTTCAACCTCTTCTTCTTCTTCTTCAACTATTTCTTCTAAATTTATAAGATGATCTTCATGTGCTGGTTCTTCCTGAATAATTGTTTTTTTAGCCCTTTGAATTGTTTTTTTAGGTGTGTCTACTTTAAATTGAGCCATCACTAATTCTAAAACATCATCTTCAATTTTAGAATTTAAACTATCATCAACTAAAATTGAATGTTCTTTTTTCAAGAAACTAACAATCTGGGTTGGTTTTATGTCTAATTTACGTGCTAACTGTCCTAATCTCATGTTCTTTTGGGTTGATTGAATGACAAAGGTAATAATCATTAGCAATAAATCGCTAATCTAAAAAGTCAAATCTAAAAAGTCAGTTATAAATTAGATTAATCTTTTAAGTTTAGTTATAAATGGGGGTTACCGTATAGCCTTGATTTTGAAGGAGACGAATTACACCAATTTCTGTTCCTAAATGTGCCGCTCCAAAAGCAAAAAATGTGGATTTATTTTTCATCATATTAGGCATTAATTTTGTCCAATTCGCATTTCTGATTTCCAGTAGATATTTTATCTCATTTGTGTTCATAAATGTTTCACTCAAGCAAATATTCATTAATGCATTCAGGTTTTCCGTTTTATAAGCTTTTAATACATTTGGCATGACGTCATAAAATGAATCTGTATATATATGACTAAGTACAGTTTGTTTATCAGTTGATTTTTTCAATGATTCCAATTGAAACGTGATAGATTCAATTCCTCTTGACGAAATGTTATTTTCTTTAGCGATAGTCAATATTTCACTTTCGTAATATTTTTTATCAACACATTTTATTCCGCTAATTCCTAGTAATGATGAAATTAAGTCAAGGCTGTACATGTCCAATAGTTTTGCCGTCATACCTAATTTTACTTGTAATAATGAATCTATTTTTATTAGTTCTAAAGAATCTAATTGTTGCGATAGTTTTTTTCCATTTTTAAGACTTTCCATGATAATAGTTTCAGTTTTAGGATCTTCCATGTCTACCTCAAAACAAACTTCTTTTGATTTTTTTATGGCATTAGAAACTTTATCTTTCATTTCAAAATCATCTGCACATTGTAAGTGAACTGTACCAAATAGATAAGAAGTGTCTTTTAATCCATTGCCAGTTATTGAATATAATAGACTGTTGTGTTCTGTTTGATTCTGTGCTTGTGTATTTGAAATACAGAATAGACTCAACGCTAATCCTAGTACTAATTTTAAATTTTTCATATTTTTTTGTTTTTTACAATTTGTAAGTAGTCAATTTTGATACTTGTTACAAAAAAAGTGTAAATTGAAAAAAATGGGATACAAAAAAAGCACCTCAAATGAATGAGGTGCCTTACTATTATTTACTAATTGAAATTAGTTATTTTTAAGCGTTTCCTTTAGCATAATCAGCTAAGAAAGTAGCTAAACCACTATCAGTTAAAGGATGTTTAGCTAAACCTTTAATTGCTTTTAATGGTCCAGTCATAACGTCTGCACCAATTTCAGCACATTCAATAATATGCATTGTGTGTCTTACTGATGCTGCTAATATTTGAGTATCAAACATATAGTTATCATAAATCTCTCTAATTTGAGCGATTAAATCTAAACCATTAAATGAAATATCATCTAAACGTCCAATAAATGGAGATAAATAAGTGGCACCAGCTTTTGCAGCTAATAAAGCTTGACCAGCAGAAAATACTAATGTACAGTTTGTTTTAATTCCTTTTGAAGAAAAATACTTGATCGCTTTAATTCCTTCTAAAATCATTGGTATTTTAACTACGATATTCGGGTGTAATTTAGCTAAAGCTTCACCTTCTTTTACCATATTTTCAAAATCAGTTGAAATAACTTCTGCAGAAACAGGGCCATCAACGATATTACAGATGTCAACATAATGTTTTAAAATGTTTTCTTGTCCTGTAATTCCTTCTTTAGCCATTAAAGATGGATTAGTAGTTACACCGTCTAAGATTCCTAAATCATTAGCTTCTTTAATATCAGCTAAGTTCGCTGTGTCAATAAAAAATTTCATTTGTTTTGTGTTTTTCGTTTATGGTTTGCAAATGTATATATAATCAATTTACTATTTATAAATATTTACAATTAGTAATTAACAATTTATAATATCAAATACTTAATGGTCTTCTCCAACAAAATTTGGAGCGAAGTTGACCAAATATAATTTTTCTTTAGCTCTTGTTACTGCCGTGTATAGCCACCTCATATATTCTTTATTCCACATCTCTTCTAAAAAATAGCCGTGGTCTATAAAAATAGCATCCCATTGTCCACCTTGTGCTTTATGGCAGGTTACTGCGTAAGCGAATTTTACTTGTAAGGCTTGAAAATATGGATTAGTCATTACTAGTTTATTTCTAATCTTACGGTTTCTTTCAAAGGGATACTCTTCCCTTACGATAGTATAAAATAACTCAGCCATGACTTCTCGTGGTAAAGACGGCCCTTCATGTCTGATGGAATTGATGTTGATTTTTAATTCTACTTCTGGAATTTGAGGGTAATCAATGAATCGAACCAAAACATCTGCGAATTCAAAACCATACAATTCTTCTCTTCTAATTATTTTTAAAATTTCAACGACTTCTCCATTGGCTATAAATCCAATATCTGATTTGGCATCTACCCAAAAATAATTATTTTTTCCAACCATTAATACATCTCCAGCATTTAAGTCATCCTCTTGCCATAGAATTCTATGTCTGATTTGTTGATTAAATAGATTAGCGCGTTTATTTGATCGGCTGACTACCATGACTTCTTCTTGTCCATAATTGTTAATACAAGACTCTAGTTCTTCTTGTAATTCTGTACCATTAATTGAAATGACATCCGTCTTATTGGTAAACAAAAAGGGGATGTCTTCTGAAAAATCTCTTAGCTGTGTTGCTAACGTTAAGATACCACTTTCTTCTTTTTGCCTTACAATTTCATTTAACTCTGCTAAAACAATATCAAATGAAAAGGTACTTTTTAAATGATTAATAGATAAGGCGGGACTTTCATCCATTCCAATTGGAGGTAATTGTCCAACGTCACCAATAAATACTAGTTTGCAATTCTCAGCAGAATATACATATTCTACTATATCATGCAATAAATCTCTTTCTGATGAAGAATAAGAAGCAATCATTGAAGCTTCATCTACTAAGAAAATAGTGTTTTTATGCAAGTTTTTTCCTAGACTAAACGACATACTTTGTTCAGGTGAAATGTCTTGAAAATATATTTTTCTATGTATAGTGTTTGCTTTTTCCCTACTATAGGAAGATAATACTTTTGCAGCCCTTCCTGTTGGCGCAAGGCTTACACTCTTAATAGCAAAATCGTTAAGTGTTTTAATTAATTTTGAAATTAAAGTTGTTTTTCCAGTTCCAGCATACCCTTTTAATACAAAAATCTCTAACTCTGTTGTGGATGTTACGAATTTTGAAAATTTATCAATAGCAATTTGCTGGTCAATAGTTGGGTTGAAATCAAAGTTTGAAACGAATGCTTTTTTAAAGGTAGATATAGAGGGTTTCTGATTCAAAAGGATATTTTGTCTGCAAATTTATTCTTAATGTATGACTTATTGAGTTAAATATGTAAAAAAATTACTGAGTGATTATCATTCGTTATAAAAAAAGTGTAGATTTGTGTCAGAAGTAAAATTAAATAAAACTATAAAGTAAAATATGAGCTCATTAGATTCTTTAGATAACATTAAGTATTCAATTAACAGATTTATTGCACCAATTATCACAGTTGTAGTAGGTATATTTTTATATTCAAAAACAATTATACCTGTTGAAGTTATTCAGCCAAATCCTAATGGTGAAGATTTTATTCACAATGTAACTCAAGAACCTATGTTTGGTTATGCTGGTTTGTTTTTTATTGTTGTAGGTATAGTATGGGTATTATTTTTATTCAATATTTTAAAATCTTATGCCGCTGTTGGTGTTGCTGTTTTAGTTTTTGCATTAGGTTCTTATATTCTTGCAGAAGATTATAAAATTGTAAAAGAAGATATTGATTATCAAAACAAAAAAGAACGTTATTTTAAAGAAATTAAAGAAAGATTGAATGATGTGAAAATTGCTCAAATTGAGTATAAAAAAGAGAACAACGTTTATGCGTCTAATTTTGATTCATTAATTGACTTTGTGAAGAATGGTAAAACTATTTCTTATGTAAGAAAGGGATTGACACCAGGAAGACCTTTAACTACAGGTGAAAGAGCACACATTTACGGAAAAAGAGATAATAGAGCTTTAGATAATGACATGACAGATGTTGAGGCGAAAAACCTATCGCTTTGGGCGGATGCTCCAGATTCAGTAAAAACTGTATTGAATGGTTATAAAAGAGATACCGTTTATGTAAGTGTTTTAGAAACTGTTTTTGAAGATAATGCATACTTAGAAGCTAAAGAAAAATTAGAATTAGAATTAGATTTTGTACCAGATAGTTTAAGAAGTTTACCTTTCTCTGAGTTAGATTTTACTATGTTAACAGATTCAATTTCTAGAGGAGACTTAAGTTTGTCTACGTTATTAATTCAAGCGATTCATCCTGATTTTTTAGAAGATACATTATCAATTGGAGACTTAAAAGATAACAGTTTAAAAGATAACTGGTCTTTAAAATAATTAAATAAAATTTTATGGCGTTCAATCAATCTGAAGCTTTTAAACATGCTTTAAGCATGGAATTACAGAATGATACATTTCGCTTTTCAATATTAGATATTAAAACAAAAAAAAGTGTGATGGAGAAATCTTTCACACTTTTATCATTTAATAAAGAAGAGCTTAATACCATTATTGATGATGAGATTTTTAAACTTGATTTTAAATCTATTTCATTAAGTGTGTCTACTAATAGGCATACTTTAGTACCTGTTTCTATTTTCAATAGTAGTAAGCCTAAAGATATTTTCGCATTAAATCATCAAGCACCATTTGACAATATTGATTATAACAGAATTCCAGAACTAGGTATTGTTACAATTTTTGAACTACCAATATGGATAAAATCGGTATTTGTGATTAAAATGCCAAGAATCAAAATAGTTCATACGTCAACGGTGTTAATTAAGGCTATTTTTAAAACGTCTGTATTTGTACCAAAGATACATGTGTTCTGGCAAGACACTTCTTTTTATTTAATTTTGTCATCAAAAGGAAAATTACAATATTTCAATTTGTTTCAAGGTAATGAAATTACGGATTTAGTATATCACATACTATTTGTTTTAGAACAAAAAGAGTTAGTACTAAAAGAAATGAAACTTCACTTTTATGGTGTGGATTCAAATTGGAACCAATTAGAAAAAATAAGTAAATTACTAAATCATAAAATTGAAGTGGCTTCTGAAAAAGAAAGTGCGGTGAATTTTATTCTAACAAATCAATTATTATGCGTGTAATTAGTGGGAAATATAGAAGTAGAAAATTTAAACTTCCAAAAAACTTTCCGTCAAGGCCAACAACTGATTCTGCAAAAGAAGGGTTGTTTAATATTTTAACTAATCGTGTAGATTTTGAAGACTGTGATGTTTTAGATTTATTTGCAGGAACAGGTAATATTAGTTTGGAATTTTTATCAAGAGAGTCAAAATCAGTACTAAGTATTGACAGTCATTTTGTGTCTTTTAAGAACATGAAGAAGTTAATGCATGAAGTTGGGGCTGATAATTGGAAGGTGATAAAGAATGATGTGTTCAAGTATGTTCCTAAATTAGATAGACAATTTGATGTGGTGTTTGCAGATCCTCCATTTGGTTTAGAAAAAATTTATGATATTCCTAAATTAGTGTTAGACTCTAGTTTATTAAAGGATGATGGGCTGTTGATTATTGAACACGGTAGAGAAACAGATTTTTCAGAAGCTGAACATTTTGAAAATTGTAGAAATTATGGAGGTGTTAATTTTGCCTTTTTTTCAAAATAACTTAAATTAATTGACATGACTAAAATCGGAATTTTCCCTGGCTCGTTTGATCCTTTTACTAAAGGACATGAAAATATTGTAGAACGTTTTTTGCCACTGTTTGATCAAATAATTATTGGAGTAGGTGGTAACACATCTAAGAACTATTATTATAGACCGGAAAGTAGAATAAAACACATTGAATCTATTTTTGAAAATGAACCAAAAATAAGTGTAGAATACTACCAAGGATTAACTGTTAGTTTTTGTAGAGAAAAAAAGGCTCAGTATTTGCTTAGAGGGTTAAGGAATACAACAGATTTTAATTATGAAAAATCGATTGCCTTAATGAATAAAGAATTAGAAGGAGTGGAAACATTATTTTTAATGACAGATGAAGGTTTATCGCATATTAGTTCTACTATTATTCGTGAGGTTGCAAAAAACAATGGAGACATTAGTCCTTTTGTAACTAAACCGAATGAATTAATTATACAATAGTAGGCTAGTCAATTTTGATGAGGGTAGCTGGAGTATTAACTAATTTAAACTAATCAAATAATATGTTGAAACAAATTGGAATTCTATTTTGTATCTCGATATTGTCTTTTTCAATAAAAGCACAAAAGGAATCGGTTATCACTGGTTATGCGCCACAATTTGTGGGTGAAACAGTTACTATGTATGCATATGCTGATTATTTAACTCAAACTAAAGTAATAATAGGGGAGGGGGTTGTTGGAACGGATAGCTTATTCAAGATAGATAATAAATCAAAGCAAACGATTAAAGCTACTTTAGAGATTGCTAATACAGAAGCTGAAATTTATTTACAAAAAAACGCATCATATAACATTGAGTATTATAAGTTAAGGGATCAGGCTGTTTCATTTGTAAATCAGCAAGTACAAGTCGTGTTTTATGGCTTGGATTCAACAGATATTAATTATAGAATTTTAGAATACAATGATTGGTTTGATACCTATATCTATTATAACCAAAGTAAAATTGTGCAACATGGTTTTTTACCAGTTTTAGATACATTTAAGCTTTATGCTTATGATCACTATAAAGATATAGAGAATCCATATTTTATTAATTACGTGCGCTATAATATAGCAAATATGGAAATGTCCAAAGTGAATAGAGATAATAAAAATAGTAAACAACAAGCATACATGGAATATATTAGACCATATCCGGTATATTCAATAAATGATCAATACATGGAGTTTGTAAAAGGGTATTATCCAAAAGATTTCGACTCTTTTTCTCCTCACATGAAGTCTACTGTTTTTAAAGCAATCGATAAATCTAGTCCGTCTTGGCTTATGTACGCCTTAGGTAAAGATCCGTTATTAGAAAAAAAGGAGCTAAGAGAATTGGTAATGGTTAATATGTTGGGTAACTCATATTATAAAAGAGGCTATGATAGGCAAAAACTAATTACAATTTTGGATTCGGTGCGTGTGTTTTCAAAATTTAAAAGAAATTCTGTTGCAGCTAAAAACATGTTAATATATGTAACAAAACTCGAAAGTGGTTATCCAGCACCAGAAATTAATATTGAGTTAGGAGTGAATACCTATTTAAATTGGGGAAACTTTAAAGGGAAGTATATCTATGTCAACTTTTTTGCAAATTGGAATCAAACGTCATTAAATGAAATGAAAGTCATTAAAGATTTAGAGTTAAAGTATGGTGAAAATATTGAATTCGTATCATTTAGTACAGACAAAACAAAGGCGGAATTTGATGACTTTATAAAAAATAACCCAGAATATAAGTGGAATATTGTGTTTTTAGGGGAGAATCACGAATTATTAAAACGTTTTAATGTAAATGGAATTCCAGCGTATTATTTAATTGACCCAAAAGGGTTTATGGCAGAATCTCCTGCTAAAAGCCCGTCACCACATGGGATTATTAATGAATCAATTAATCGAACTTTTTTCAATATCACCAGAAAATTAGATATAAAAACTCAGGGAAGTCCTAACGAAAATTATTAATTTGTTAAATAAAAGTTAAAAAGTAGTGTTGTGAATTAAATTATACTTACTTTTGTATCATATTAAAATTACAATGAAAAAAGGAACAGTAAAATTTTTCAACGAGTCTAAAGGTTTTGGATTTATCGTTGACGCGGAAACTAATGAAGAGTATTTCGTACACGTATCAGGAATTATTGATGAAATCAAAGAAGATGATTCAGTAGAATTTGATTTAAAAGACGGAAAAAAAGGTTTAAACGCAGTTGACGTAAAGTTAGTTGATTAATTAAAGTAAAAGTAAAATAACATGGAAGGAACAGTAAAATTTTTCAACGAGTCTAAAGGATTTGGATTTGTTGTAGACGATTCAACGAATGAAGAGTATTTTGTACACGTATCAGGTTTGGTTGATGAAATCAAAGAAGATGACAAAGTAGAATTTGAATTAAAAGAAGGTAGAAAAGGAATGAACGCAGTAGACGTTAAAGTACTTTAATACATAATTATATAAGATTCGAAAGCCTTACCTTAATTGGTAAGGCTTTTTTTATGCTTGTAATTTTTTTATTGAAGGTATTAGTTATATGTTTAATACCATTATACATATCTACAGTTTTATATAAATGGATGTGATTGAGAATTAGAAAATGTAAAAAAAATTGTTTGACTAAGCTTTTAAATTAATGCATATACTTTGTAAGAAAGACTGGATGTTGATTAATCTATCTTTAACATAAGTTTCAAACCTTTCTATTTCAGTTTTACTAGTAAAACATTTTTTTGGAATTGAAATTGCCATGTTAGTATCAATGTATAAATAAAATGCTTTTGAACTCTCTTGTAAAAAGTTTATAGTTGACCAGTTATAAAATTCCTCAATGTGTGTTTTATTGTGGCGATTTTCATACATCTCAAATGGATAGTTTGTTTAAAGATTATGAAAAAACGTAAATAAATAATCAAATATAGTTTACATGTAAAATATATTACGTAAGTTTGTACCAAACAAAAATGAAGTGACAGATTTAGATAAGGCTATAAAGACAAAATTTGAAAACGAGAAACACCGTTTTTTAACTAATTTGATATTCACATCAAATTGGATTAAAAACAATTTTAGTGATTTTTTAATGCCTTTCGATTTGTCATCACCTCAATTTAATATTCTGCGTATTTTAAGAGGAGCAGGGGATTGGGTCTCAATGAATGACATTAAAAAGTTAATGATTGACAAATCACCACACACAACAAGGTTGACGACTAAGTTATTGGAAAAGGATTTGGTGGAAAGAAAAAGAAGTGAAGTTGATAGGCGAGTGGTTTATGTCTCTATAACAGAAACTGGATTAAAATTGTTAAGTAAAATTGATGTTGAAGCCAAAGGAGAAATGGACTTTTTAGAGAAGATAAGTATTGAGGAAGCTCAATTGATGAATTCAATTTTAGATAAAATGAGAAGTTAGAAAAAAAATTAACCATATATTTTACATGTAAAATTAATACATGTAAGATTTAAATAGAGTAGTAATATAAAAAAATATGATGAATGTAATAGAATCGTTAAAATGGCGAACAGCCATAAAAAAGTTTGATTCAACCAGAAAGGTTAAAGATGAAGATTTAGAACAATTGCTAAATGCGGCAAACCTAACACCAACATCAGGCGGGTTTCAGCCATTTAAATTGATCGTAGTTGGAGAAGGAGATGTGAAAAATGAATTAGGAAAACATACGTATAGTCAGCCTCAGGTAAATGATGCGCCTCAGGTATTAATTTTCGCAATTGATACAAATGTTGGTGACCATACGGTTGACAATTTCATGAAGAGAATGGCAGATGTAAGAAACCAAGATTTGGAATCGCTGAGTGGTTATTCAAATTCTATGAAAGGTTACTTAGGTGGTATGGATACTGTTGCAAAAGAAGTATGGGCAAAAACTCAAGCCTTTATAGCATTAGGAACTGTATTAACTGTGGCTGCCGAAATACGCGTTGATTCTTGTCCAATGGAGGGGTTTGATGCTGATAAATTCAGTGAGATTTTGGATTTAGAATCAAAGAATTTAAAACCTGTAGTAATCGTACCAATAGGTTATCGTTCTGCTGATGATGTGTATTCAAAAGCCGTAAAAGTTCGTAAAACAATGGAAGAATTAGTCATAAAAATAAATTAAAAACATGAAAAATAAAAAATTAATTATTTATAGAATAGTAACGGCATTATTCAGTCTAATGCTATTAGGCGGAGCCATCACATATTTTGTCAAATATGATATGGTACATGATATGTTCATCTCATTAGGTGTACCAACTGAAATCATTTATCCCTTGGCAATTGCAAAAATAATTGGAATACTAGCCATTTGGTTAATCAAATATTCAGTGATTAAAAAATTGGCATATCTTGGGTTCGCTTTGGATTTGGTAATGGCTATTTTTTCTCACCTAAATGCCGGTGATGGAGAGTTTTTTGGACCCATTATACCACTTGTTTTACTGATTATATCTTATGTTCTTTACATGGGATTGAACAAGAAAAAAGAAGCTTAATTTAGCAAGGTTGAAAATCATTAATAAAAAATGGCGTTAAGTTAATTACTTAACGCCATTTTGTATTTTATTGAAGTTGAAAAAATTAATTAGCTCTAAAGGTGTTGGGTAAGTTAAGTTTGACTATTAGATTTTTTCTTTTCAACTAATCTTTGGTAAGTTTCCTCTTGTATCATATCCATATAGATATCCTCAACATGTTCTCTAGCCCAGCTCATTTTTCTTAAAAATTTTATACTTACTTTAATTGTAGGATTACGTTTGAAACACATAATGTTAACTTCATTTGCAAGGTATGTCCAGCCATAATATTCTACAAGGTTTTCTAGTATATAAGTTAGTTTAACCCCATGCAAAGGATGCTCAAGTTGTTTTTGGGTAGCTTGTCTCTTTACTTTTTTAGCAGGTATTTGCTCATCCTGACTAACCTTAGTTTTCGGTGTGTCAGTAGGCTTGTTCTTATGATTGTCTTCTGTGTTCATTGTTGGTGTTATTTAATTCACTGCTTCAGTATTCTTTACGCTCTATGTATGAAATATTGAGGGTTAAATGTACAAACTTCCGTTTAGTACAGAGCCACTTTTTTATATTTTGTTTTTAAATTATTCTTGTTTTAAAGACCATACTTCGGCAGGCTCAGTACAACGTATTTCGGCATTTCGACAAGCTCAATGCAACTCAGCTCGATACAGGCTTTAAGTTTTGGCGGACTCGCTATGAAATACTGAGTTTTCAATTAAGCTACTGAATTCCGTATTAAATATAGTTATTGTGTGTACCTTGAATGGAAAATATAGTTCTTTTTAACAAAAGAATAATCCCAAAGGTACAAGTCCTTAATACGTTGGCGTTCGTGCATGGAAGCAAAGTAAGTCGCATGGCATGCACTGAGTTTATCGAAGTGTGGTTTTCCGTGAGGGGTGAACTGAAGAAATGCTTTGCATTCATGAATACCAATAATGAATAAAGCGAGACTACCTGGTTGGCTCTGACCCCACGACAAGCTCTGGGTAAATCAAGGGAGGTTTGGAATAGTTTCCGTTGGTTATTGCCATAAAGCTTTGATTTGTTTCGACTGATATTATGGTAAAACTGCTATTGGAATTTAAGCACTGTTAAAATGCTCCTTCAAATACAGCGCTTAATATAACACCACTTTGAGTTTGCCAACGACTCAACTCGCATGTAGTTTATGGAAAACGGAATTCATAGGTTATCTCTTAGTCAAATTTAAGAGTTTAATTTATTTATCCAGAATAAAAACGCGAATTTTTGAATTTGACGGGCTCCAATAGAACTACTTCATTTTAAACTACTGATAAGCCTACATATTGTTTATAATTTTTGTTGTAGACAGTTTGTTTTCTATGGAATATTTTATTTAGCAACACTTGGATTCGATAAAGTACCTACATAAGGATTCTTATTTTTTGACCAAGTTAAATCGGTTTGATCTCTAATTGTAGATGGACTATTTGGCATTGGCTTATAATATGGATCTCCTTTATCAAAACCAATAGACGTTAGTTTTATTCTACCGTCAGTCATAATATCAATTTTTGAATAACCAAAAAATGTAGCTGATCCTGGACTACCACTATTCCCTGCTATAATTTGATAAGTACCTTCGCCGCCAGGCTGCATACGTTGGTAATCATGTAAATGTGCCGACAGCATGGCTACCACTCGATTTTCTTTTAGTTTTGGCCATAACACTGGTCCCTCAGGAATGCCTGCATGTCCCGTTTCTGGTTTTCCGCTTACATAATATGGCTTATGCCCTAATACAAAGACATGATCAATAGCCGGGTTTTCTTGATATTCAGTTACCTTATTTACAATCCAAGATGTAGGAATTTGCCCTTCTAAACCATAAGGATTTTCTTTTGTTACTGAATTATATGTGTCAGTATTCATTAACACAAATCCAATATTTTCTCTTACAAAAGAGAAGGTCATTTGATTGTTAATACTATCCTTTCCAATAACATGATCTCTATCATCCGGCATATATTCACTCATCTGATTGACCCATATTTGAGTAGCTCCTTCTAGTGGCCATTCGTCATGGTTAGGTAAGTCATAATCATGCCAATACAACATTTCATGGTTTCCTGGAATGGCAACCATCTCAATACTAGCATCACTAATAGCACTAAAGTCTTTATTATGATACAATTTGTTCCATGCTTTAAGTTGGTTTTCCAGATTATCGGTTGTAGATTCTGCCAAAACCATATCTCCTAAAAAGAAAAACAAATCTGGTTTACGCTCTAATTCAGCTATTTCTTTCCAAATACGTTTTAACGGCTCTAGATTTGCCGTAGACCCATTGGTTACAGTTGTATCATCTTCTTGATGTCTGTCTACACGGTTACAGCCTAAGAATGTAAAACTAAAACGAACTGAATCTTTAGACGTAATTTCTAAAACTTCTTCTTTTGTGAGTAAAGTTGTATTTGAATTTTCTTGTTCATTACAACCTATAAGTAATCCTGTTAGTAGTAATAGTAAACTGAAGTGTTTTATCATTTGATTCGTTATTTTTAAAATTCTTAGTATCGCTTCGCTATGTTTATTAATGATGCATAACGGTTACCTATGTTTAGTACGGATTTACAACGAGCAAAACTCTCAATTACGCACATAGCCTAAAGTTAATATTTTGTTTTTAATTATTCTTGTTTTAAACACCATACTTCGTCAAGCTCAGCACAGGCTTTAAGTTTTGGCGTACTTTCTATGAAATACTGAACTTTCAATTTGACTACTGAACTCCGTATTAAATATAATTTTTGTTATAAACAGTTTTAATTCTTACATTAAAACATTAGATATAATAATGTGTGTATATATATTATGATGAGATAGAAAAGGTATTTATGATACTTTGTTTACAAATTGTTACGATATTAGATTTTAATTATTTGTTTTACGTAAACTTCTTCTTTTAAACTTAGTTTAATATAATAAATACCTGCGCTCATATTTGTTAAATTTATTTGAGTCTTACTTGTAGAGAGAGTACTAGTTTTGTATACCGTTTTTTGGTTTATATCTAATAACTCTACAAATACTATATCATTAGTTTCAGACTGCAAGTTTATAGTAATAGTGTTGCTGGAAGGATTTGGGTAAATGATTATATTACCAAAAACACTATTGTTTTTCAAATTTAGGCAATCTAATATTGTTATTGAGGTTGAATCGCTAGTAGTGCAATTATTTGGATCTGTAAATACATAAGTAATAAGGTTTTCTCCAATATTTGCATCTACTAGATTAAAAGTTGTGATTGTATCACTATTATATTCGTAGATACCACCATTTGGTGTTGCTATTGGTAATTGAACTATTTGATTTCCAAAACACAATGTGTCTTGGATAAAAGGAGATAGATTAACTTCTGAGGGTTGGTTAACCGTGAGATAAGTCGTATCACTATTTATACAGCCGTTTGAATTTGTAAATACGTAAGTAATCTGGTTTTCTCCAATACTTGCATTGGAAAGGTCAAAAGTTGTAATTGTATCACCATTGTATTTGAAAACTCCACCGTTTGGTGTAGCTTCAGGTAATTGAATAATTTGATTGGTAAAGCATAATGTATCTTGTGAAAAGTGAGAAATATTAACTTCTGAAGGTAGGTTAACTGTTAGGTTTGTTATGTGTATGCTGTCAGCTCCAAATATTGTTTGAAGGCTATCAATAAAAATTCCAGTAGAGTAAATATACTGGTCATGTATAAAAACACTGTCATTATCGCAAATGTTCAAATACTGATACTCCACAATTGGAGTAGGGGAATTTATTTCGTTTTGAAACCAACTAACAGAAAAATTCTTATAAAATGATTTTCCAAATGCTAAAATATCTATATCACCATCATTATCTATATCTTTTGCATAAATTTCACCTAAATTAGGATTGGTTACTATATCTAAAGAATTACTAAATATACCATTACCTGAATTAAAGAAACAGGTTAGGGAATCAGGTGCGTTGTGAGCGTATTCAATGCATGAAACATCTTGATAACCATTACTGTTAAAATCGCCATGAGTAATTTCAAGTCTATTATTGCTAGCAACATTAACAGCTTGTATTAGCTGGTTATTTCCTGTTGCGGTTCCTCCAATATTTGAAAACCATGAAACACTATCTTGATATAATGCAATATAGTCTATCCAATTATCAGAGTCAATTAGTGCTGGTTCAACCCTTATGATATGTTGAGATGATTGAGAAATAGTATTAACTGAATTAGAAAAACTACCATTTTCGCTTCCGAAAATAATACTCAAATTTTGTAATGGACTAGAATCTTGTAAATAAAGTATGTCTATGTTTCCATCATTATTAAAATCTTCTAATCTAAGATTATGTAGTATGAAATCAGCATCTATGAAAAGAGTTTGTTGTAAATTGTATACTCCATTGTCATTTATTATGCTAATTATTTTGTATTCATTATCGGGAGTAGATGTGTCTTGTACTATCGCAATTAAATCATCATCATTATCATTGTCAAAATCAATTAACTTAATCTCCTTAAACCTGAACGGTAAATTAGGTTGATGATGTAAAATATTGAATTCAGAAAAGCCATTGTTTTCATACCAATATATTCCACTAAAATTTTCAAAAAAAACCAAATCTTTGTCACCATCATTATCCATGTCTGATGGGTATTTTGGTGAATAACTTAAATATGAAATTGAGTTTTCAAAATAGGTTTTTATTCTGAAAATTTCATTTCCGTTATTTTCTAGCCAATGCTCATTTCCAAAAATATCATTATCACCATCATTATCTATGTCGTAAACTTGAATGTCAGAATGGTGATATACAGTAAAGTTAGTTTTCAAATAAGTAATTTCATTGAAGAGATCATTTCCTAAATTTTCATTCCAGCCAATTATCAGAAAAGGTTCAGCACTGTTACTGTTGTATTGACTAGTAAAAATATCCAAATTTCCATCAAGATTATAATCTTCAACAAAGGCATCATTAATATAATAAGCTGTGCTTGGAGATTCAGTAATTACTGTTGGTGTATTTAAAACTAAGTTTCCCAAGTTTTCAAATATCATTGATTTCCTACTGTGTGTTAATACAATATCTGGTTCAAGATCATTATTTATGTCTTTACAATAAATACTAATAGGGTAGTCATTGTAATTCATATCAAAGTCAGTTGATAAAATTTGTTTAGTAAATGTACTATCTGATACATATTCATACCAATCCATGTATGGTACATTGTAATGTCCAAAGGTAATAATATCCAAATTACTATCTCCATCAACGTCAGTAAAGGTCATTTTTTCACCACGCATACCAATTATGACATGTGGGTTAAAAATACCATTACCATCATTTTCCATCCATTTTGAAGTTTGATTAGAATTGAAAGTTACTATTAAATCTAAATCGTTATCATTATCAAGGTCTATAAAATCAAAATCAAATAGCGAACTTGAATTAGAAGGTATTAGTGTAGCATTTGAAAAAATTCCATTTCCCATATTTTGTACCCACCAAAAACTATAATTATCCCCACCTATTAAATCTTTTAAACCGTCTCCATTTACATCTTCAGACTTTAATATTCCGCTGTTGGTATACGGTAAATTGCTAATATAACTCATTATTGGTGTAGTAAATATACCAAGCCCTGAGTTTACATATGTATAGATTCTTTTTGAAGATAATTCGACTTGAATCAAATCGAGATTATTATCATTATTAATATCCTCAAGTATCAAATAATCAATTGAAGAATTAAGGTTTAATGAATTTCCTATTAATTGAGGAGAAAAATAAGTGAAAGAACTATCTGTGTTATTAAACCAATAAATTTCGCCACTTTTTAATGAAGAGGCATAATCTATGTCATTGTCATTATCTATGTCTCCATAAACGATTGCAACATTTTCATTAGGTGTCAATACATTTGAAATGAATTTTTTAGTACTAAATTGTGAGTATACATTTAAAAAAGTACTAATAAATATAAAGGAAAAGAAAGTTTTCATAGGTTATCGCTTAGTCAAATTTAAGAATTTAATTTATTTATCAAGAATAAAAACACGAATTTTTAAATTTGACGAACTTACAATTAAAAACTACCCATTAAACTACTGAAAAGCCTACATATTGTTTATAATTATTGTTGTAAATAGTGTAATTCGTCTATTATACTCTTCAATTATTTATGTCAATTCATTTTGTATCAGATTTAAGTTTGGGTTAACCAAGGTTTGGTAATTAACTAAATCAAATTATTCAAAATCCCAAATAAAAAACCATAAACTCTCATGTTAAATACATCAAATGTTTGTAAATGTAATTTGCTTAACCAAATTTATATCTAAGTTTCGGTTAATAATCTTTCCAACTTGAATTTGTTACTTCAGAATTAAAGGTATCCTTTTTTCCTAATAAATTTTCAACTGATTGATTAATAAAATCAACATCTGCTGATTCTTTTTCCCAATGAATAATTCCCAATGGGTCATAAAACCAATCATCAGTCATAGCAACCATTTCTAAATCAGACTTAAACAAACTGTTAATTTCGTCTTTTGTAGAAAATATATCTTCCTTATTATTATCTATTAAATAATAAAGTATTTTTTCTAGATTAACTATCTCAGGATATGCATCAACTTCATACTTAAAATAAGACTTATATACCTCCAAATCTAAAGGTAAATACAAAACAGAATCTCTATAGTTTTATAATTTTAACTGTTGAGTTTTGTCTCTCGTCAATAGAAAAATAATACAGCCCAGTTTTAAGACTAGAAACATCAATTTTCATTTCTACGGCACCAATTGAGCCAAGGCTTACTTTTTTGCCATGCATATCATAAATAGAGAAATTCAATCCGAATAAATTTTCAGATACTTGAAGAGATATTGTATTCGATATTGGATTTGGGTATATCAATAATTGTTGCTCCTCATTCAGGTCATCAAGACCAACGACATTAAAAATAGATATCGAATCCATTGTTTGGCATCCATTCATGTCAGTAACAGTAATTGTATAAACGCCTTCACAAAGACCTGTAACAGTATCATTCACTGTTACCAATAAATCATTCCAAAGATAATTGTAGGTAGGAGTACCTCCTGAAACCTGAATGGCACCAACACCTGTACATGTTCCTGTTGTGTCATTCCAATAGTTAGTAATATTAACAACAAGTGGCAATGGTTCATTAACAAGTATCTCATTTGTTGTATACTCACAACCTACCGAATCGGTGACTGTTAAACCATGCGTTCCTGCAGGTAGGCCATTATTAACAGGGCCTGCTGTTGCATTTGACCAAGTGTAGGTATATGGACTAAATCCACCATATGCTGAAGCGGTAATTGAACCACTACCATCCTCAAAGCACGTAAGATCTATAACCAAATTATTCGATAACAAAGTATCGGCAGCAGTTATAAATACAGAGTCATTAAATCCACATCCACGGCTATCTAAAAGATCAAAATAATAGAAACCTGTATTTAGACTGTCAATGTACGGTATAGTTTCACCTGTAGTCCAATTGACTATAGTGTTTAAAGAATCGTGTAAATGAAGTTCAATAAAACTAGATGCAAAAGGATCAGTTGCACACATGATATTTGAAAATGTCAAACTATCCATGACAGGATCAGAATCAGGAACTAATACAGAATCTGTAACAATACAGCCATCTGGGTGAGTGATTATAACCTGGTTCCAACCTTCTACTAAGTTTGTAGCTGTTTTTATAGAGGCGCCAGACTCCCAGTCAAAAATACAACCACTGAACATACATGGGCAACCACTACTATTTAAAACCGCTTTTCCGTTACTACCGCCAGGACAAATTGGTGGCACAATGCCTCCAAAGGAAATGGTATATGGATCATTCATATAAAAGCTTTGTGTTGTAAAACAGCCTGTCGAATCAGTCATAATAACATCATATGCACCTACATCTAATCCATTTACAGAATTCGTTATTTCACCATTGTTCCATAAATAGGTGTATGGAGCGACTCCGCCAACAGGCGTAACAGTAATTGACCCATCTGCAAATTGATTACATGTAATGTCTTGAATATTGGAACTTAATGTAAACGATCCGCAATTGGTTCCTTGGTAGTTGTAATGGCCATCCCAATCTGTTCCCATATAACTCCCCCAAGCAGTGCCTACACCTGGTTTAGTATTGGTTCCTTCAATACATTTTACATAAAATCCGTTAGCTGCCATAGGGTTAAAACTGTCCGCTCTATAGGCGAATACAAAGTCTAAAAATCCGTTACCGTCAATGTCTTCAATAAGGGGAGTTGAAGCTAAATTAACACCAGCTTCTTCCAAGTACATAGGGGTAACTATATTATTCTGAAAGTCAATTGTCATGAGTTGATGTGAAAAGGAAACGCCATTGTGATTGTTTGTTGACATGACTATCTCATCTCTACCATTAAGGTCTAAGTCAACGGCTGAAGAAGAAGCATAATGCATTGATGCGATACTATCTTTAAACGCTATAGTTCCAGTGGCCCCATCAATCATTATTTGATAGAAGTCAGTGAAGCTTGGTGCCGCACCTTTAAAGAGAACATTGAAGACATCTGGTGTATTGTCACCAATGAAATTCCCTATAGTTGGGGCGGAACTAGATTCAGTATTTGGGGTAATCACTTCCCACATGAGGTTGTTTGTGAGGCCATCAAAACATCTCAGTGTACCATCATAAGCTTGGTTAATTATATCTAAAGTGCCATCAATATTCATGTCTGCAATGCTGGAAGGAGCGATAAATCCAAGGTCAGTATCTTGCGTTAGCATTGTAGAGTTACTAATGTCGTTATTCATAAGTTCACCTAAGGTTACTCTCCAAAGTGCGCCACCATCATTTTCACCACCAGACCCATAGACAATATGATGAGTTCCTCCAACTTCAAAAATAACAGGAGAACAATATGTTTCTTCTCCATCAGGCATTGTGTCTTTTGCAAGTATATTTCCTGTTAGCGCATCAAGTATCATTAACATGCCAGGTTCTCTTAGTGTATCCCAAGCCGGCGCTGAGTGATTTCCACCATTTGCTACCAATATATCTAATATACCGTCTGAATTTTGATCAGGAACAAACTGTGCAGAATAAAAATTGAACCAACCGCTGTCCATTGCCACAGTGGGCGAGTGCGGGAAAAATTCCCAGATCTGATTTCCGTTACTACCATCTATTGCATAAAACTCTGCATAGCGTCCTCCTATGAAGATGTCATCAATATTGTCTCCAGTAATGTCCATTAATTGAGCACTCCCAAAGATTTCTTCATCTACAGGGGAATTCCATAAGATGGATCCGTCAGCTCCGTTGATTGCATTAATTCCATTTAACTCGGGTGAACCATCTAGTCCTCCACCAATTATAATGTCCATAACATTATCTCCATTTAGATCAGTACAACGTGGAGACGAAAATGTAGTAGAAGTGTTGATAAATGTTGACCACTTTAAATTTTGAGAAAAACCTTGGATGGAACACGTGATTGAAATTAAATAACAGAGTAGCAATTTACTATGAGTCATGACGTTGAGTTTAATTTAAGTGATAAAGATAGTTCATATTCAATGAAAATTGTCTTATAGCCTTATTATTTTTTATCTTACTTCAGAATTGTCTGAAGAGAAGACAAGAATAAACTTTACTCGTTATTTATGGAATAGCCCAAATCATCTGTTTTAGAATTGTTACTAACACTCAGAGCATAGGACATAATGTGGTTAAATGTACAAACTATCGTTCAGCACTGAGCCACATTTTTATATTTTGTTTTTAACTTTTTTATTTTAAATACCAAATTAAACATGGGGCGGTAATTCCAAATAGCAATGTCTTTTCAGTTTGGCATTTAATAGCTATGTTTTATAAATGTTGTTACCAAGCATATATTAATGTTTAATTACTTTTTTAATCAATACTCCTTCGGTTGTTGTAATATTTATGATGTAAGTTCCCTTTGAGTAATCATCTAGATCAATAATTATAGAATTCTTTTGATGAGCATAGTTTTTTGTGAACACAATTTTACCGCATTGATTGTAAATATCAATTTGAGTAATTTTATTTGCCTCAATGGTAAAAGTAGACGAAGACGGATTTGGGTAAATAGATGCTGTAATGGATGGTACAGAGTTTAGTTTGTTAGTCGATAATACGGTTCCGTCCAATCCAATTCGATTGTACCAGATGTCGAGGGTGCCACTTCTTACATCTCCCCACACTGCATTCAAGGTGTCATTTAAAAATTTGATACACATAAAATCGTTGCCGTTAGCCGCTAAAACGGTATCGTAAGCTACCAAGGTATCTGATATCCTAAAATTCGGAGAGAAATTAGTAGAATCTTTTAATCGAATGGCACCCCATATTTCAGATGAAGTTTCATAGGTTGAATCTGATCCGTTTCGCCTATCTCTCCATGAAACCACTAAATCACCATCTAAATCAAAATCTGCCCAAACCAAGTCTTGCATTCTGTTATTGCCAATAGAATCGTCATTTACTCTAATCGCTGTATTCCATGTTACTCCTTTATCATAACTTTCGTTAATAAACACATCTGCATCTCCATAAGTCGCCAACACAGATAGTATCACCAAGTGGTTGGTATCTGACGGATCGGATCTCAATAATCCTGCTTTTTTCGCTAAAGAATCGGTTAAGCCATTGCTAATTTGGTAAGCTAAGTTGTGATTGTAATTCGTTCCGCCATCAATCGAAGTTGCCAAAATAAGCTGTACAGAAGGGCTTTGAGTGAATACATAACTTGGGTAAATGGCATAAAAAGTTCCATTGGAACTAATTGATGGAGTTGGCATAGGATTATTTATCAATGAGCCCGAAAGAAATGTTGGAGCATCTAAGTAGCTCCAGGGTTCAAAACTAGCACCTTCATTTATCGATCGCGTGACATACGGATGGTAGGGTGGTGTAACTGACGTTATTGTAGAAGCATTCATAGTAGTGATATAGATATTGCCATCATATGCTCCACCAGAACAATCTATATTCATCCATGGACGGTCTAAAGCTCGTTTGTTTGGGTCAGAGTGCATACCAATAACAGGTACTTCCATGCCCCAAGTTAATCCACCGTCTACCGACTTTCTACAATAAACAGATCCTGAATCTATTACTGGGTTATAGTCTATATAAGCAACAAAAACATTTCCACTACCATCAAACTCTAAGCAAGGGTCTGCAGATTGATATCCCATAACGGAATGTGGAATATCAATTGGTGAAGACCAAGTTGTACCTGCATCAAAGGAAACAGAGGTGTTAATTGTTAATATTTGTGAAAACTTGTAGCCAATCCACGCTACAACCATATGTTGAGAATTAGAAGGGTTAACTGTTAAATAGGGTTCACCATCAAAAATAGGTCCTTGAGATATGTTTTGATTTTGTCCGAAAGAGCTTATACTTAAATATAAAATTGATATTATTGTCAAGAAGGTTTTCATATCTTGTTTTTCATGTGTTGGTAACGATTTGACTCGTATGTTTATATTTTAGATAAATATAGTATAAAAAGTAACGAAACTTGCGATAAAGCACATAGCCAAAACTTTTTTTCTTCTTAATAGCCAAATCGAAAGATTTGGCGGACTTGATTAAATGCTCTGTAGTTTCAATTTATAACTGAACCCGTATTAACTATAACTTTTGTTGTAAGTAGATTTATTCAAAAATATTAAATTCAAAAATAGTATCAGCTAAGTTACCATCTTGTATTAAAGAGTCAAAATATTTATTAGCTTCTATATGCATTGGGTGATTGTTAAGCAAGCTATCAATTTCCTTTGAGCGTTCAATTTTTTCTGTTATAGTACGCCAATTTTCAGTAGCTAACAAATAAATTTTGGTACCAAATAATGGTGGACAAGTGTCACATAAAATTTCGATTAAATGTGGATTCTTATGAATGTGATATTTTCTTACGTCTGAGATGGATTCATTATAATCTTTTAAAGCATTTTTTTCTTCACTTAAAAGAAAGTAGCTATTTGCCCTATGATACAATGTATTTGTGTTTCTATTAATTTCTAGTGCTTTAGTAAACAATAAAATTGATTTCTCATAATTACCTCTAATAGAGCTGATTTTTCCCAATTGATGATTAGCAGACCAGCGTTCGGTGTCATATCCAAAATGAGCTTCAGACTTTAAATTGGTATTTAATATTTTTTCAAAATATACAACAGCAGAGTCTAATATTTTCCAATTTCATATAAGTTAAACCAATTTTTAATGGAATTTGGTTTGAATTATTATTAGTTACTTTTGAATTCGCTACATTGTAGTAATCGCTTAATGCTGCTTGAAATTCATTAATGAAACTGTAAATATCTCCTCTTTGGCTATACAACCATATTTGATTAGGATATTTATCAATTAAATTTGAATATAAACTGATTGATTCCTTCGAACGTCCGGCTTTATTTGCTTCAATTGCAGCTTTATTTTCACTAGACATTTGAATTACTCTTGTTATTCTTTCGTATTCCTCAGCTATTGTATTCAATTGGTACGAATGAACTGAATAAGTAATCAGGAATACAACAAATAAAATAGATGATATTTTTAAAATTATTTTCATTTGTTTATTTGATTAGAACGATTTGACTATTTTTAGTGCGGATTAAAAGTAACGAAACTTGCGATATCGCACATAGCTAAAACTTTTTATTTTGTTATTATCTTTTTTCTTCTTAACAGCCGAATCAAAAGATTTGGCGAACTTGATTAAAAGCACTATACTTTCAATTTATAGCTCAAGCCGGATTAACTATAATTAGTGTTGGCATACGTTCCTTTTATTCTTTAAAGTTAGGTATTATTTAATTTTAAATTAAAACTTAGTCATAATTTCTTATGTTTAATAAAATAATTTTGAGGGAGTTGTTTTTTTAAATCGGATAAATTAATTTTCTTTGCTCTAGACATTGAATGTCAAACTTTTCAACCTCTTGTTCAAATTTTATTTCGTCCTTTCCATTTATAGAATCTGTATTCGATATTATTTGAGCTAACATTGTTTCATTCTTAAGTTTAAATATGTAAATAGCTAATGTTTCTCCAAAAGATATATCATTAAGATCATATTGTGATCCTTCAATACCAGAACCTGTCATTTCTGAAATTTGGACAAATTGACTGCTATTAATTAATTCCTTCAATCTAGTTAATTCTTTATCTTTAGTTCCACACCAACAAATTTCATAGATATATTCTATCTCCTTAAAATCTCTTGTTGAGTTCAATGCTTCTAAAAATTTAGACATGAACTTTCTTGTTGTTAAATTAGATGTATAACGCTCTCCCAAAATCTCTCTTCTTTTTTTGATTCTTTTATTTCTATTAAACCAATTTGCTTTCATTTTTAATGTTTGCCAACAACCGAGTAAAGAACACTAGTGTTCTATGTTCACATTATATGTTTTGTTTATTATTTTTACGTAACTCCAATGAAATCAAGTGTCTTTCCGTTAGTAAATGCTTACAAATATTTACAAATGGTTGTTTTAGTTCATAGGGTGTATTCAAATATAAGTAATAGTTTTTAGTAAATATGGGTATAGTTAGAAAAGACATAAAAAAACCTAAGCAGCAGGGCTTAGGTTTTTCTAAATTTGAATTAAGTTTATTTTGTTTTAAACTCTAGTTTGTCATTTACAACATCAATTTCAATCACTGAATTTAAGCCAACTTTACCACTTAATATGGCTTTAGATAGTTCGTTCAATACTTCTCGTTGAATAACTCTTTTAACTGGTCTTGCGCCAAATTGAGGATCATACCCTTTATCTGCTATCCAGCTAATGGCGCTGTTTGTTTGTAATAATTCAATGTCATTTTCTTTTAATCTGTTTTGTAAAGACTTAAATTGAATTTTAACAATGTCTTTAATGTTCTCTCTCGTTAACGGTTGGAACATGATTGTTTCATCAATTCTATTTAAAAACTCAGGTCTAATTGTTTTACGTAATAACTCAAAAACGGCTTGCTTTGTGTTTTCAATTACATCAAATCTTTGGTTATCATTTAAATTCTCAATGTTTTCAAACTTGTCTTGAATCAAATGAGCACCCATGTTTGATGTCATAATGATAATGGTGTTTTTAAAGTTGACTACTCTACCTTTGTTATCCGTTAGTCGTCCATCATCTAATACTTGTAATAATATATTAAACACATCTGGATGTGCTTTTTCAATTTCATCTAACAGTACAATAGAGTAGGGTCTTCTACGAACAGCCTCTGTTAATTGGCCACCTTCATCATAACCTATGTAACCTGGAGGAGCACCTACTAATCTACTCACCGAATGTTTTTCTTGATATTCACTCATATCAATTCTGGTCATTGAGTTTTCATCATTGAATAAATACTCAGCTAAGGCTTTAGCTAATTCTGTCTTCCCAACACCTGTTGTTCCTAAAAATATGAATGAACCAATTGGTTTTTTCATGTCTTGTAAGCCTGCTCTACTTCTACGTACCGCATCAGAAATAGCCTCAATCCCTTCTTTTTGACCAACTACACGTTCGCTCAACTTATCTTCTAGAAATAATAACTTCTCTCTTTCAGATTGTAACATTTTTGCTACAGGAATTCCTGTCCATTTGGCTACTACGTCAGCAATTTCTACAGCATCAACTTCTTCTTTTATTAATTTAGATGTTTTTTGAATTTCAATCAATTCAGCTCTTAACGTTTCTAATTTTTTCTCAGTATCTTTAATTTTACCGTATCTAATTTCCGCCACTTTTTCATAGTTCCCATCACGTTCAGCCTGATCAGCTTCAGTTTTAAGAATTTCAATACTTTCTTTTGCATTTTGTATGGCTTCCACACAATTCTTTTCCGTCATCCATTTAGCTGTAATTTGATTTTTAGTATCATTTAGTTCAGCTAATTCTTCTCCAATTTTATTTAATTTCTTGGTGTCTTTTTCACGTTTTATGGCTTCACGCTCAATTTCTAATTGCATGATTTTACGTTCAATTTCATCTAGTTCTTCTGGTTTAGAATTGATTTCCATTCTCAGTTTTGAAGCCGCTTCATCAATTAAATCAATTGCTTTATCTGGTAAGTGTCTATCTGTAATGTAACGTTGTGACAGTTCTACGGCTGCAATAATAGCCTCATCTTTAATTAAAACCTTATGATACGTTTCGTATTTTTCTTTTATCCCTCTTAAAATAGATATAGAATCTTCTGTATCGGGTTCGTCAATTAATACCGTTTGAAAACGTCTTGTTAACGCTTTATCTTTTTCAAAATGTTTTTGATACTCATCCAATGTCGTTGCGCCAACTGCTCTCAATTCTCCTCTCGCTAAAGCAGGTTTTAAAATGTTGGCCGCATCCATGGCACCTTCACCACCACCAGCGCCAACTAGGGTGTGAATTTCATCAATAAATAAAATAATTTCTCCGTCAGAATCAATTACTTCTTTTACCACGGATTTTAAACGTTCTTCAAACTCACCTTTAAATTTTGCGCCAGCTACTAAAGCACCCATATCTAAAGCGTAAACAATTTTTGATTGTAGATTTTCAGGTACGTCACCATTTACTATTCTGTGTGCAATACCTTCTGCAATAGCAGTTTTACCTACACCAGCTTCTCCAATTAAAATAGGATTATTTTTTCTTCTACGTGATAAAATTTGAAGTACTCTTCTTATTTCTTCATCTCTACCAATTACGGGGTCAAGTTTCCCCGATTCAGCACTTTCATTTAAGTTAACACCATATTTAGCTAATGATTGATAGGTATCTTCAGCGCTAGCAGAATCTACATTATTTCCATTTCGTAATTTCATAATCGCTGTTTTAAGGTTGGTTTTTGTGATTTTATTGTCTTTTAATAAATCTTTGGTTGAATCATTTAAACCGAGTATGCTATAAAATATAAGTTCAAGCGATACAAATTCATCATTAAAGTCTTTCAAATTTTGAAAACTTTTACTTAATAATTCATTGGCTTTACTAGATAATTTAATGGTTCCCCCAGATACTTTTGGATAGTTATCTATGATTCGATCTAAAACTAAATTAAATGTATTTTGGTTAATGTTAAGTTCCTTAAATAAAAAAGGAAATACATGCTCATCAACCTGAAGCATAGTTTTTGTGATATGAGCGGGTTCTATGGTTTGTTGACCTTTAGATTCGACTAAGGATTGAACCTTGTTAAGAACTTCTTTTGATTTGTGTGTGAATTTTTCAATGTTCATAGTGTATTTTTTAGTTCGATTAGTTTTAGTCAATTATTAATCCAAAGCTCTTTTTTTTAATTTTTCGGAAACTTTGTCTTCAAAGTGTTGGTTTTACTGACTTTTTAGCATGTGTTATTGTTATTTTTAGTAGGTAAAGTCATAATATCAAACATGGTCTATTATGTTTCCACAATTTAATAACAATCTATCTCTTGCTGATTAAATAAGTTAAAAATCTTACAAGTTAGAATTTTTTTAGCTTTACATTTGGGGAATGATACAGTTACACGACAAACAATTTGTACCTTATATCTCTGAAAAGGATATAGACAAAGCTATAAAAAAAATGGCATTTGAATTAACAACTGATTATGCAGTCAAGAAACCTGTGTTAATTGGAATATTAAATGGTTCATTCATGGTGGTTTCTGATTTAATGAAAGAACTAAAATTTGATTTGGAACTAAGCTTTGTTAAATTTTCATCTTATGAAGGAACAGAAAGTTCTGGAAATGTAAATGAGTTGATTGGTTTTAATCAAAATTTGAAAGATCGTGATGTAATTATTATAGAAGATATTGTTGATACAGGAAATACTTTGGAGAAAGTATTAACTATTTTAAATAAATCAGGAGCTAAATCCGTGAAAATTGCCACTTTATTGTTTAAACCAACAGTTTTTGATAAAAAATATGAAATAAATTATGTTGGTTTGGAAATTCCGAATATTTTTGTGGTCGGTTACGGACTTGATTATGATGAATTGGGACGAAATATTAAAGAAATATACAAATTAAAAGACAACCAAATGTTAAATATAGTTTTATTTGGCCCTCCGGGAGCAGGAAAAGGAACTCAAGCATCAAGACTTGTTAAGAAGTACAATTTATACCACTTATCTACAGGTGATGTATTTAGAGCAAATATTAAAGGTGGAACTGAGTTAGGGAATTTAGCTAAAAGCTATATTGACAAAGGTCATTTGGTTCCTGATGAAGTTACTATCAAAATGTTAGAGAGTGAAGTAAATAAAAATCCTGAAGCAAAAGGGTTTATATTTGATGGATTTCCAAGAACTGACGTTCAGGCAGACGCATTAGAAACATTTTTAGCTGGTAGAAATTCAGCTATTAAAGTGATGGTGGCTTTAGATGTGGATGAAGACGAATTAGTAAAAAGATTATTACTAAGAGGTAAAGACTCTGGTAGAGCAGATGACGCTAATGAAGATGTAGTTCGTAATAGAATTACAGTATATAATGATCAAACTGCTGTTGTAGCTGATTATTATGAAAAACAAAACAAATACGTTAATATAAACGGTGTAGGTTCAATTGATGAAATTACAGAACGTCTTTTTAACGCTGTAGATAAAGTATAAAATTAAGATTTTTTTTTTACACCTTCCTTTTACTATTTTATTATAGTTGGAAGGTGTTTTTATTTTGTAACTTTGTAAACTGTTTAGTATGGTTTGCAACTAACAAATAACCAATAACCAATAATTAGATTAAAAATGGGAAATTTCATTGATTACGTAAAAATTTATTGTCGCTCAGGATTTGGTGGACCAGGTTCACATTTTATGCGTAGAGAAAAATATGTAGCCTTTGGAGGTCCTGCTGGTGGAGATGGTGGAAGAGGAGGCCATGTGATTTTGAGAGGTAATGCTCAGCATTGGACACTTTTACCTTTAAAATTTAAAAAACATATTAAAGCTGAACATGGAGAACATGGTGGTCAAAACCAATGTCATGGTAAAGATGGTGCAGATGTTTATGTGGATGTTCCATTAGGAACTTTAGTAAAAGATGCAGACACTGGAGAATTAATGTTTGAGATTACTGAAGATGGAGAGGAAGTCATTTTAATGAGAGGTGGTAAAGGTGGATTAGGAAACGTTCATTTTAAAAATTCGGTAAATCAAACTCCCCGTTATGCACAACCTGGAATTCCAGAAGAGGAAGGCTGGGTTATATTAGAATTGAAAGTATTAGCTGATATTGGTTTAGTTGGATTTCCTAATGCTGGAAAATCTACATTGCTATCTGTAATATCAGCTGCAAAACCCGCCATTGCGGATTATGCATTTACAACCTTAACTCCCAATTTAGGAATTGTTCCTTATAGAGATTATAAGTCATTTATTATGGCTGATATTCCTGGTATTATTGAAGGAGCTCATGAAGGAAAAGGGTTAGGTTTACGTTTTTTAAGACATATTGAAAGAAATTCAGCTTTATTATTCTTAATTCCTGCAGATTCTGCAGATCATAAAAAAGAATACGAAATTTTGGTTAATGAGTTAAAACAATATAATCCTGATTTATTAGATAAAACTAGAATTTTAGCTATTTCAAAATCAGATATGTTAGATGATGAATTAAAAGAGGAGATTAGAAAAGAATTACCTGAAGGGATTGAAACCTTATTTATTTCAGCTGTTGCTCAGCAAGGTTTAGTTGAATTAAAGGATTTAATTTGGAAAACGTTGCAATAAATTACTAATATGACGTTACCTATTACATGAGTTTAGATACGAGTGAGTTTTGGTTTTTTGAGTACTTTGATATTTTAGAATCGTTAACAGATGATGAAAAATTAAAAGTAATGGACATGTCTTGTAGAACGAACTGGGATAAAAAGGCTGTAATTTATAATTATGGAGATCAATCTGATAAAGTTTATTTTGTAAAAAAAGGAACTGTAAAGGTTTCAAAATACTCTGAAGAAGGTAAAGAGATGATTATGTCAATTTACAAGAAAGGAGAAATTTTCGGATTAGAAAGTGTGTTTAGTGATGCTACGGAACGAACTGAAGTTGTAGAGGTATTAGAAGATTTATATACTTGTTCTTTAGATGTGAAGGATGTTAAATCTTTATTAAGTACAAATTTAGAATTTAATAGAGCACTATTTAAGCTAATTGGGGATAGAAGTAATAAAATTCAAAAAAGATTAGAGTCATTATTTTTTCAAACCTCTCCAAATAGAATTAAAGGGTTTATTAAAGATTATGCTTTAGAATATGGTAATAAGTTAATTTACAGTAATGAAATTGAAGTTAAAGTATCATTAACTCATGAAGATATTGCTAAGTTAACAGGTACAACTCGTCAAACAACAACTACAGTTTTCAATAAGTTAGAAAAAGAAGGGATTATCGTTTACGATAGAAATAGAATTTTAATCAAAGATATTAATCGATTATAATTACTTCTTTAACTTATAGTAAATAGAACCGCCTATGGATGGTGATTTTTGAACTAAGTGTCCATGTAGATTTATTAGAGTAGTATGTAAGTTGATTCCAAACCCATTTTTAATAGGTGACGACAATTTTAATGTCAATGCTGAATATTCTTGTCCATTGGCATATAGTCCAGTTTGTTCATTAAGTGATGGAACATTATCTGCGTTGAATGTAGAGAATTTTGAGTTGAAATTTAAGATGACATGCACAGTTTTGAATACTTTATAACCTACCTCTAGTTCAAATTTAAAATCATCAGCCAAGTTTGTTCTGTAATTATAGCCAGTTTCAATAAAACCGTAAAGCTTATTTTTTGAAAATCCTAAATCAATTATCGGCATAATACCAAACGTATTATAAGCTGTTCTCAGGCCTGTTAAATTATTTTCTATTCCTGTCGGTAATGAAAATTTAATTCCACCAGATAATTTTAATTTTCCGTTTAATAATTGATATTTTGGAGTTAATGTAATGTTACCAAACCCAGCTAAATTACCATTTTTCAATATTGGTAATATTGAGGTGGTGTCAATTGAATGACCTGATGAGACAAAATTGAATGGTATTTGGCTAATGAAAGTTAATTTATTTGTAATTCCATACTCATTATATAGTCCTAAGCTAATGTCAGTAATTGCTCTATTTGTATACAAAACTTGATTGTTTCTATAGAAAAATTGATTTGTTGATGGAATTATTCCGGCTCCAAATTGAAAGTAGGCTTCACCTTTTTTCTTTACCCAAGGTCCACCTGCAATAGACAGATTTGAAATAAGTATTAAAGATAATAAATTGATTAAATGTTTCATATTAAGTGAATTAAAATAAAAATGAGGATCCAACATATAGACCAGTATGACCTAACGTTTTATTTGGAGAAATTCCGTAGGTAATGGATATGATATTATTTGTACCATATATAAAATATAAACCGACTCCATAAGTGAAATCAATACGTTGGGGATTGGTATTGAAATATGTTTCATTATCTTCTATTTTGTATTTTTGAGTGATGTAAACAAAATCTGAAAATCCCGAAAGTTCTATATTACAATTCTGTTTTAAAAAATTGAATGAAATTACTTTTTTTCTGATTTCAAAATTTACTGTTATAAAACCATCTACGGCTATTTTATTTCTAGAGACTCCTCTTAAATTAAAAGCTCCTCCCACACCATCACTGTCAATCGCTAAGTCATGGAAAATAGGTAGGTAGTAAAAGGGAAGTGTACCGCCAATTTTTTGTTGACTCGATAGTCTATAAGTTAATAATGCTTTAATTTTTTTAACTATATGATATTGTCTAAACGTAATAATGTGTTTTGTAAAAGCCTTTGTGTTGTTTAATTTTGGAGAATGAATAAAGTAGGTTTCAAGAAAAACTCCATCTGAACAATTTATTTGGTTGTCTCTAGAGTCAAATGTTATTCCTAGTTTTAGTGATGTAAATGTACCACCTTTACTTTCATTTTGTGAAATAATATTCGAGTTGATATAATCTTGATATAATGTGCTTGGGTTTAATACGGTTTGACTGTTATCTAAATGGATATCAAATAGCGAAAAATCACTTTCATCAATCATGTATTTATTAAAGCTGATACCGTATATAAGAAATAATTTTTTTGATTTAAAATGTTTCTGAAAATCCAATCTAAATCTTAAAAGTTGACGTTGATGTGTATAATAATATGGGTTGATATAATCGTTACTTTCAGTACTCGTAATACCCGAATTGTAATTTGAATTAGTTCCATTGAAACCATAAAAATTTAATAATACATCTTTAGTAAAAGTGCTTTCAAAAATAAATTTTGTTTTTTTGAATAGAGAATTATTATCATATGCTAATGATAGGTTTGAAGTACCATTAGTAGTTTGAAAAATTTTTATTTTTGCATACTGTAAATAGTTTGGGAACTTATCTCCATAATCAAATAAGTTAATTACTGCACCATATTTCAAGCCTAAATCAGTGTCATAAGCTAAAATTGGAGTACCTCCAAAACCAAATCGTTTATGTGGTTTTTCTTTAGGGGTAAGATTCAAAGTATCTGGAATATTACTTTGAGTTTGTGGGTGTGCTGAAAAGCTTATAACAGTACTAATAAATAAAATTATTAAGTTTTTCATTCAATTTTTCACCAAAACTACTTATTTAATTTAGAGTAGGTTAACTAGTTCATTGTTTATTAATTTTTTGTCAGTTGAATGACGTAAAATTTTTAATTGGTTTAGATATTTTTTTCAATCATTCTATATTTTTTTAACAACTCTTTTTCAGAATTTTCTTCATTATAAAAGTGAAGTATTTCGGCTAGTTGTTTAGCTTCATCAAAAATAGGTTTGTTTTCGTATTGCGCGTCTCTTAAAAAATGAACTGCTTTTAATACGCGAAAGGCATTGAACCATACAAAAAAGCGTTTGATAAAAGAAGTTAAGTCGGTTGAGTTTTTTCTTATTTCAATTAAACCACTTTCAAAATCATTTTCATCTAAAAATTGTAAAAAGTATTTGTTTTCAGTATTATTGATGAAGCTTAATTCTGATAAGTTTTTAGTTTGTAATTCTTGAATAATTGCAACGAATGATTTAAGTATAGACCATATTCTAAAATCATAAGTAGAGTAGGTGTCTGCTTTAGTTTCAATCCAATCTCCAATTGCTTTACCTGTTCCAAATGGTACTCTGTCAGATATTCTAGGTGAGGGTATTACTTTGGTAGAGGATAGATTTGTGAATCCACCAAGTGCAATTATTTTATGAATGAAATAAAAATCCTCTCCAGCTTTACGTTTATTCATTCCACCTTGTTTTTGATAAATAGATGAACGAACAGCCATAGATGAACCAACGGTTTGATAGGCGAAAGGAAATCCACAAAATAATAGCGCTTGATTATAATATCTTAAAAATAGTTCGTAATTAATAATGCCTTTGTAAATTAAATCGTCAAATTCAGAACCTTCAATGGGGTGTTCGTAATGAATTGAACAACCAGGTGTTTTAGGGTGGTTATTAAAATGCTTTTCTATTTCAATCAAATAGTTGGTCTCACAATTTGAATCGGCATCAAAACAGACAATTATACCATCTGTATTTAAACCGTCAAATCTATAAACAGCTTCATCCATACCAATTTTACGAGCTAAACCAACGCCCGCATGTTTTTTAGGTAACTCATTATTAATAATAAAATGGAATTTAAGATATTCTGTGTTGTATGTGTTGGCCCATTCTTGAGCTTCATTTAATGTCTTTAAATTTTGTGTTTTTACGTCATCATTAAACTTAATTCCTGCATTAATAACGGTGATAACTTCAACAGGTTTTGAGGGGGGGACGCATTGATGTAATGCATTTAAACTGGATATTAAATCTGTTTCGTTGAAACAAGGAATAACGACAATGCTACCTAGATTAGTGCTCGGTGGTTCGGTAATTTGAGGTTCACAAAACCCATATTTATTTAAGTAGAAATTCATGATAACAAAGATATGATTTTATTGCATAAATTCGTTTTATTATAGTTGTCATAAGTGAGATTAAAAACCACCTGTTAATAAGTATCAGGCGGTTAAAGTGAATTGAAGCCAACCTTTTTCTATATTTGTTTATTAGGTTTTATAGTAGTGTTTTAGAACTAGACTAAAATACTAATCACTAAATAACTTTATTAAAATGGCAGACGAAATTAACGACAATCCAGACGAGAATAATTTAGAAAATTCTCAAGATCAACCTTCTGATGAAAATGTGGATGATAATGTAGACTCTAACGTAATTACATTATCAGGAATGTATGAAGAATGGTTTTTAGATTATGCATCTTATGTAATCTTGGAAAGAGCCGTTCCCGCATTGTTAGATGGATTTAAACCAGTACAAAGGCGTATTCTTCATTCAATGAAGGAGATGGATGACGGACGTTACAACAAGGTAGCGAATGTTATTGGTAATACAATGAAATATCATCCACATGGTGATGCGTCTATTGGTGATGCCATGGTTCAAATTGGTCAAAAAGATTTGCTAATTGATATGCAAGGAAACTGGGGTAACACATTAACTGGAGATTCTGCTGCCGCTCCACGTTATATTGAAGCTCGTTTATCAAAATTTGCAAAGCATGTAGTATTTAATGCTAAAACTACTGAGTGGATACCATCTTATGATGGAAGAAATAATGAACCTGTGCTATTACCAGTAAAATTCCCAATGCTATTAGTACAAGGTGCTGAAGGTATTGCAGTTGGTATGGCTTGTAAAGTAATGCCTCATAACTTTATTGAACTAATTGATGCATCAATTGATATTTTAAGAGGGAAAAGGACTAACATCATGCCTGATTTTGCTAATGGAGGTATGGCTGATTTCTCGAACTACCAAGAAGGAAAAAGGGGTGGAAAAATTAGAGTTAGAGCAAAAATTAGAAAAGAAGATAGTAAGACTTTAATTATATATGAGATTCCATTTGGAACAACAACAACGACTTTAATTGATTCGATTTTAAAAGCGAATGATAAAGGTAAAATTAGAATAAAAAAAGTAGAAGATAATACGGCTGCAGATGTAGAAATTAAAATCTATTTAGCTACTGGAGTTTCTCCTGATAAAACAATTGATGCATTATATGCATTTACAAATTGTGAATTATCTGTATCACCAAATACGTCAGTGATTTGGAATGACAAACCTCACTTTTTAGGGGTCAATGAAATTTTAAAAACATCAACAAATAATACAGTTGGTTTGCTTAAAAAAGAACTTGAAATTCGTAAAGCTGAATTACAAGAAATGTGGCACAATGCTTCATTAGAAAAGATTTTTATTGAAAACAAAATGTATATTGAATTAGACGGTCATACGTATGAAGATGCGATACCTTTGATTCATAAATTGTTAAAGCCTCATATTAAACATTTAAAACGTGAAGTTACAGATGATGATGTGAAGCGATTGTTAGAGATTAAAATGCGTAGAATTACTAAGCATGACGCTGACAAAGCAGATACGTATATTGAATCTTTAATTGAAGAGTTGAAAGTGGTACAGCATCATTTAGATAACTTAATTGAATATGCTATTGCTTACTTCAAGGAATTAAAAGTGAAATTTGGAGAAGGTAAAGAGCGTAAAACAGAGATTAAAATATTTGACAACATTTCAGCTAAAAAAGTAATTGTTGCTAATAAGAAATTGTATGTCAATAAAAAGGAAGGTTTTATTGGTTGGGGATTGCGTAAAGAAGAATTTATTGCTGATTGCTCAGATATTGATGATGTGATAGTATTTTTTGCTTCTGGAAAAATGATGATTACCAAAATTTCAGATAAGAAATTTATGGGTAAGAATATTATTCATTGTGCAATTTGGAAAAAAGGTGATATTAGAACTATTTATCATTTGATTTATAGAGATGGAAAAGAAGGTTCAACTATGATGAAGCGATTTTCTGTAAAATCAATTACAAGAGATAAGGAGTACGATATTACAAAAGGAACAAAGGGGTCTAAAGTGTATTATTTTGCAGTTCATCCAAATGGTGAACGTGAAGTAGTTACAGTACATTTACGTCCAAGACCACACTTAAAACGAATAAGGTTTGAAATTGACTTTGGAGCTTTATTAATTAAAGGAAGAGGTTCTGCTGGAAATAGGGTCACTAAGGAGATTGTGGCTAAAGTATTGCAAAAAGAAGTTGGCGAATCAACTTTACCATCTAGAAAAATTTGGTATGATAAAATTGTTGGTCGTTTAAATGTGGATGAAAGAGGTGATTATTTAGGTGCTTTTAAAGGGGATGATAGAATATTGACTTTATACTCTTCAGGAGCTTATAGGTTAACTAATTTTGATATAGCTAATCATTTTGATGATGATTTAATTCATGTTGAAAAATGGAATCCAGAACATCCAATTTCTGCGGTCTATTTTGAAGGTGAAAAGGAAATGCATTATGTGAAGCGTTTTTTAATTGAAACTAAATCGGATAAAAAAACGATATTTATTACTGAACATGAAAAATCTGTTTTAGATTTAGTGTCAACCTCATTTCAACCCATTGCTAAAATTATTTATAATAAACGATTAAGAGAAACTAAAAATTTAGCCGATAAAGAAGTTAATTTAGCTGAATTCATTGATGTAAAAGGAATGAAGTCTTTAGGGAATCAACTGACTAAGTTAAAGGTTAAGGAGATTGAATTAACTCATGGAATAAATGGAGGAGAACCTTGGCCGGATGATCAAATTGAAGAGGTTAAACTAATTGAAGAGGATTCTAATGACGATAGTAAGGATGAAGGTGGTGTTAAGTCAAATGAAATGGAATGGGACTTAACTAAGCCAACTAATGGACCAATAATAGAAGAGGATGATGATAATCAACCGAGTTTGTTTTAATCGACTTACCCTTTTATAAAAAATAACTTAATGATCCGTGTCTTTAATAGATACGGATCTTTTTTTGGAGAAGTTAGAAGTTTTTCAATTCTATATATTCTTTATCCCGGATGTTATAGATACGTTTATTGTAATGTGTCTAGTCAAGAATAATGTTTAGGTATATTGAATTAATATTTTCTGTCTATAATCCGGTTTGGCTTATTTCAGTTAGAAAGAGGTTTGCGTTCAGTATAAGCTTCTAGATTCAAAACATTAAACAAAAAAACTGAATTATGTAATACTATTGAAATGTTTTAGTTTATCAGGTTGGGACTCATTTCAGTTCCGTTTAGCTTCATTCTGTATAAACTTCTCGCTAGAAAGTAATAGTCAATAAAAAACCTCAATTCTAAGAATAGAATTGAGGTTAAAATTGTGATCTGGCTGGGGCTCGAACCCAGGACCCTCTCCTTAAAAGGGAGATGCTCTACCAACTGAGCTACCAAATCTCCGTTAAGAGGTGCAAAGATAATTGTTTTTTAATTAATAGCAATGAAAAAAGGTGAAATTTTAAATAAAAATAAATTATTTTTTTTCAATTAGATAGGGATATGTTTTTTTAAAAAAAAAGGAGTAAATACGGATCAATATTGAACTACTTTGATAATAGAAGTACAAATGCGTTGCTGAATCTTTTAATGCAAAAAATTAAAGGACTTCGAACTCTGTTCAGAGGAGTAAGAGATATCAATTGTTTTCTTTTTATATTAGAGAAAATTTTTGCGTAATTTCAAAACCCACAACAATTGGCTTAAAATAAAAAAGCTAATTTTCAGATATTGAAAATTAGCTTTTTTTTGTTCTTTTAAAATTAAGTTTGTTTAAGATACGTTTTCAATAATTGTAGCGTAACCTTGACCGACACCAATACACATGGTAACTAATGCGTATTTACCACCAGTTTTTTGAAGTTCAATTGCAGCAGTTTGTAAAATTCTACCACCAGTCATTCCAAGCGGATGTCCTAATGCAATACCACCACCGTTAGGGTTTATTCTAGGGTCATTATCTTCAAGTCCTAATTTACGTGTACAAGCTAAAACTTGCGCAGAAAAGGCTTCATTGATTTCAATAACATCCATATCTTTAATAGTAAGTCCTGCTCTTTTTAATGCTTTTTCTGAAGCGAAAACTGGTCCAATACCCATAACTCTTGGTTCAACACCCGCAACAGCAGCAGAAACTATTCTAGCCATTGGTTTCATGCTGTTTCTTTTGATAGCATCTTCACCAGCAATTAATAAAGCAACAGCTCCATCATTTAAACCTGAAGCATTTCCGGCAGTAACAGAACCACCTTCTTTTCTAAATGCAGGTCTTAATTTTCCTAAAACATCTAAAGTTGTTGTAGGTCTAATAAATTCGTCAGTATTAAAAATGATGTCTTCTTTTCTTCTTTGAGGAATGATTACATCTACAATTTCTTCAGAAAATCTACCCGATTTTTGAGCTTCAGTTGCTTTCATCTGGCTCCAGAATGCGAATTGATCTTGATCTTCTCTTGAAATGTTGTATAAATCAACTAAGTTTTCAGCTGTTTGTCCCATTCCGTCAACGCCATATAATTCTTTCATTTTTGGATTAACAAAGCGCCAACCAAAACTTGAATCATGCATTTGTGAATCTCTACCAAATGCTTTTGAAGCTTTAGAGATTACCCATGGGCCTCTAGTCATATTTTCGACACCACCTGTAATATAAATATCACCTGCACCATCTTTAATAGCTCTAGAAGCATTTATTGTAGATGCCATACCCGAAGCACAAAGTCTATTTACTGTTTCTCCACCCATTGTCCAAGGTAAACCAGCTAATAGCGAACTCATTCTAGCAACGTTCCTATTGTCTTCTCCGGCTTGATTAGCACAACCAAATATTACATCTTCAATTTCTTTTGGATCAAAATTAGAATTTCGAGCCATTAATTCTTTCATAACAACTGCACCTAAATCATCAGTTCTAATAGGAGCTAAAGTACCACCAAAACTACCAATCGCAGTTCTTACAGCATCAATAATAAAAACATCTTTCATATTTATTCTAATTTATAGTCTATTTTTGCATCAAATTTAATAAGTTTGGTCTAATAAATATGGAATTGGTGAGAGAAATAAAAGATTATAAAATAATTATAGGATTAATTGCTCTTCAATTACTGGTTACTCTTCCGTTTATTAGTTCTGCACCAATTAGCATAGATGAGCCTTTTTCAATATTTTATGCTCAGCAGGATATAGAAGATATGATGGGAGTTTTTATGAATGAGAACAATCCTCCATTACATTTTGTATTATTACATTATTGGATTAATTTATTTGGAATATCACCGGGATCTGTAAGGAGTTTATCTTTATTGTTTAGTGTTTTAACTATACCGATTCTATTTCAGTTTGGAAAAAAAATTCTAAATAAAAAATTCTCTATTTTATTAATTGGATTTTTTATTTTTTCTACCTTTAATCATTATCATGCATTGGAAGCAAGAGTGTATTCATTGATGGTGTTGTTAACTGTTTTGATTTTTGATGAACTATGCAACATGATTTTCTATCAAAAATTCAGCTTTTTAAAATTAGCATGTTGGAATGCGCTTTTAATGTATTCTCACTATTTAGGAGGGGTAGTGGTAATTGTTGAGCTTGTAGTTTTGGTAATGTTTTCTTTTAAATTAACTAAGAAAAAGATAATAAGCTTTATTTTTTCAGGACTCATTTCGTTATTGTTATATTCGCCCGTGTTAGTTATTTTTATTGAAAGAATTGGTGATTTTTCCAAAAATGGAACTTGGGTTGCTAGGCCTATGGTTTCTGAATTATACGGGAATGTCGTTCGTTTTTTTAATGGTAAATATTCCACTTTATTTATAGCAGTAGTAATTTCCGCCATTGTTTTTTATAATAGAAACTTAATTTTAAAAGATAAACTTAAAGGGTTGTTTTCTCACAAAAATATATTTGCATTTTCAGTTTTTGGCTTCTCCTATTTTGGAATGTATTTGTTTTCGATATTAAAACAGCCTATATTTATTGATCGATACTTATTATTTACATCCCCGTTTCTTTTCATTTCATTTTTGATTTTATTAAAGTATCTTATATTTAAAAAAGAGAATTCAAAACTTATTATATTTTTAGTTTTTCCAATGATTGTATTTTGCAATTATGTGCCAAATACTGATCGTGATCCAGACAGTATAGCTGATTTTATTACTGATTTTAAAACAGAGAATTCTCATATTTTGATATGTCCTCCTTTTTACGATTTAACCTTTTTGTATCATTTTGATAGGAAGTCTTTTATAGATTATAAGAGTATTGATCTTAATTCAAATATTCATTCAATTTATTCATTAGATGGGGATTTGTTAAATTCACTAAAATTAATTGATGGCTCTGTATTTTTTGTAGATGCAAAATCAAAGTTTTTATTTCCTGATAATGACATATTAGGAAAGTTAAAAAATAAATTTTCTCTTGACAGTGAAAAAGAGTTTAAAGGTGGATATGTGGTTTATCAATTTTCAAATTTTAAATAATGAAAGTTAACATAATTGGAACAGGGAATGTAGCTACTCATATTGTAAAGCATTTATTTGGAGTTGTCGAAATCAGTACAATTTATTCAAGAAGTCTTTCAAATGCGAAAAAAATAGCAAATGAAGTTAATTCTATAGGAATAAATAATTTAGAGCATGTTGATTTAGAAGCAGATTTAACGGTGATTATGGTAAGTGATGACGCCGTGAGAAATATTATAGAAAGATTGCCTAAAAGCATGCCTGTTGTGCATACATCAGGATCTGTTGCTATTGATGTCTTTATCGATTTTGAAAACTGTGGAATATTATATCCCTTACAATCATTTTCAAAGGATAGTCAGCTTGATATATCTTCCATTCCGTTTTTAATAGAAGCGAATAATGCTAATTTTGAAAAAACAGTTATAAGGTTTTGTGAGAAATTTTTATCCAAAACTATTCATATTACAACAAGTGAAATTAGAAGTGAAATTCATCTAGCAGCAGTAATTAGTAATAATTTTATTACTCAGCTGTTAGCTGAGTCTGAATCAATATTGAAGTCTAATAATTTAACACTGGACTTATTATCACCTTTGATAACAGAAACTATAAATAAGTCATTTAAAATAGGCCCAGTAAATGCCCAGACTGGTCCAGCAAAACGTAATGACATTGAAGTTTTGAATAAACAATTTAAAAGAATTTCTAATTTGAAATTAAAGACCATATATAAGCTTATGTCAGAATTGATTCAAAAAAACAGTAATTAATTTTTAATGATTTTATGACTAAAACTATGTTTTTCTGTTTGAATATTTATAATGTACAATCCATTACTAAAATAGCTTAAATCTAAAGAGTTTAATTTTTCATTTACACTTGTAAATACCAATTTTCCAGTATTGCTATAAATTTTAATCGTATTCTTACCTGGTAATTCTTCAAGTGTAATTGAATTTGTGAATAATGTTGGATATATTTTTAAGGTTGGGTTGGTAATCAACTCTTGATATGAAAGGGTGATGTTTTCTAATTCAAGGTCGTTTTGGACAACAATATTACCTGGTGTGTTATTTTCTTTAACTTTTACAATAATTAAACTAGCCCCACCAGTAGATTTATAATTTAAGTTTCCAATGCCAATTATTCCATTATCATAAGTTAAGTCAATTGCTAATAATTCATCACTTTCGTTGTGACCAAAGACTTCTGTGAACGGCGAATAGAATTGATTACCATTAGCGCTTAGTTTTTTACCAAGATAGAGGTCTTCATCACCTGATTGTGAGCTAGCTGTTCCCCAACTAGATGTGATTCCTCCAAATATATATGCAATGTTTGTTTGAAATACTACGTCATAGACAATTTCTGTACCAATGTTTTCACCTTGCCATCCTCCATCTATTATTAAGTTTCCCAATTCATCAGTTTCATATAGCCAAAAGTTTTGGCCACAATCACAGTCCATATAGTGTCCGTAATCCTTACTTCCTCCAAGCAGATACTTTTGCGCATCACTAATTGCTATACTAGTAAAGTAATCTTCTTTATTTTCTCCAACCACTTTACTCCACCCAAATGTACCATCAATATGGTATTTCAAAATAATACCATCACTCATTCCGTTTCCAAAGGATTCTGTTCCTCCAGCAATCACAAGTGAATCGCCATCTAAAATAACTGCATTACCAAAATCATTCTCAGTACCTCCATAAGTTGTAGTCCATAATGTATCACCATCTTTATCAGTTCTTACTATATAAATATCAGCATTACCGTTTCCGTAGCTATATGTATCGCCTACTAGTACAAAACCACTATCAGCCAATTGAATGATTGAATGTGCTCTATCCCAATCTGAACCACCATAAGTTTTTTCCCATAATGGTGTACCATCCTTGTCTGCTCTGACTAAATAAAAATCAAATCCACCTGCACCAACACTATTTGTATAGCCACCTATTGCATAAGAAGAGTCATTTGTAATTACTACAGATTCTCCCCAATCTGTTCCTTGTCCACCATAGTTGTATGACCATTTGAAGTTCCCTAAAGAATCTACTTTTAATAAAAAGGCGTCAGCAGTACCAGAACTGAAGCTACTAGATGAGCCAGTAGCAATGTATCCCGTGTCTAAATCTTGTTTGATATCGCGGCCATAATCGTACCCGCTATTTCCGTAAGATTTAATGAAGTGAATATTTTGAGCAAAACTATTAATAGAGAGTAGTATTACTATTAAAAGTGTTAGATTAATTCTTTTTTTCATATTCTAAAATTTTAAACGTGCTGAAAAATGTAAACTTTTTCCATAACCATATTTCTTCGAAATAAAACCTAGTACATCATATGTTCCGATTGCTATTTCAAATTTGTTTCTTATCCAGTAATTAGCATTTAGTCCACCTTTAAAACCTCCAAAACCGCCATAGGCTAATCTACTTGAAATTCCAATTTTTTGATTTGGAGAGTAATATGCGCCAACAAACATGTATGGTTTGTAATCGGATAATATTATTGCTTTTAGTCCAAAAATAACCTGAAATTTTTGATCTAAAAATCTATTTGCTAATTTTTGCATTGAAAGTTCAAAAGGTAATAGTTTGGCTAACGATTGTGTTTTACTGAAAATTTCCAGTGTATCAATTGAAATTAATGTTTTTGAAGTGTCTCTGTTGATTAAGCTTCTAATGTCAAAGCCACTATACGTGTTTTTTGAATCTACATAGTGGTGGTTGGTGTTAGAGTTCCAAAAAATAACGCCAATATTACCAAGAGTAAAATTAATTACATTTGATTTTCCTTTTTTATTCTTGTAAATAATATTATGTTCAAAATCAAAAGAAAAACCATACCCTTTAGGTTCAAAGTAATTTGATGTATTATCAGAATAATGGCCTTCACCATTCAAATTAATTTGAATTGAATCTGAGGTAGGGGATGAGTTAATCCAAGTGTCTCCAAGTCTATAATCAATGCTTTTGTTTCCCATAACAAAGCCTAGTTTTATACTAGAATTTAACTTTTTATGTACTAATCCAATACTTATTTTTTGATAATGTAAATGTTGTAAATGAGAATAGGAAAAATCCATAGTATCACCTAGATAATTTTGATTGCCATAAAATAGAGAGTTATATAGATCAGTACTAATGTTTGAAGAAAACAAATTGATATCTTCTAAACTTATAAGTAAGCCATAGTTTTCTATTTTTTTGAATGGTGTAATGTTGTAATTTACATATTCAATTTTTTGTTCTGCCTTTCCTCCGGCTGCGTTTGAGTTTCTTAAATTTGATTGATTAAAGTTTTTTATCTCTGGGTTAATATTACCGCCAAAAATAAATTTATTTGTAAGGTTGTTGTTGAATGAAGTTGAGGCGTAATAATTAAAAGAAGAAATAGTGAGATGATGACCAATATTTAGGGTGTCTCCAAAAATTGGACTATAACTCTGACTGTATGAAAAAGTCAAACAAAAAAAAGAGCTGATAAATACTAAGTTTTTCATATTATAATTTAATGTTTAAATTTAAGTCAGAAAATAATTTGAATTTGATATAATCGGTCATATTTAGTTTTACTAAACTAGTTTGATAAGTTGAAAAACTAACTTGTAAGACTAATTTTTTAGTTGTAGTTAGATTCTTAACTGAATTTGAGGATACTAAAAATGTCGTTTTCTGTGATTCAGGAATTGTATTTATCGAAGAGTTACCCTGCCAAGCAATGATAGGTGTTGAAGAGGTAATTGTCTCTAAAAGTGTATTGGCGTCATCAAGTAAGAGTAGAGAAGCATTAGCTCCAAAAGGGAATTTATTTTGATAATCAATAGTTATTTTACCATTGTTTAAACTAATAGTTTCATTTTGAGTGAAATCTATTTCAAAAGTATCTACTAAGGTTAAGGCGTTTAATCCAAAATGTAGAGGGAAATCTCCATTTAATTTCAAATCAAAAATTGAGTTAGGAAAATATTCATCATTTCCGCCTGATGAGTTTCCAAAAGGATTAATATGTACTGTGTATCCAATGTCTATAGAGTCAGGCAGGTTTTCCATAAAAGCTAGAATGTTAGAGTTTCCACTATGGATAGGTAAGTTAAATACGGATGGTACGTAGTTGTATAACCCTCCGCTTGCAGTATTTATGTTTAATGTTGAGTTTAATAAGGGAAAAGTTAACTCTAAAGAGGTGTTGGTCGTTGTATTTTTGCCTTTTAATTGGTGGACTGTAGCTTGACTTAGTAGTTTAAAGCTATTATGCATTGAAAGTCCTAAGTTAATAGAATCTAAATCAACTTGTCCACTTGTAATGTGTTTTAATTGAGGAATTGATACTGAAACCGTATCTGATAATTTGTACTCACCAAAATATCCTTTTACGTATTTAGGAATTAAGTCTTTAAGTTCCATTGAAATGTATACTGTGTCCGTGTTGTAAATACTAAATGTATTTGTTTCTTCAGCAGAGGTAACTTCAACAATTGCTGTTAAGTTATTTATTAAATTCCCATTTGTTCCTGTTAAATCAAAATCAAAATTAGTTAAATCAATAATATCATTAACAATAAATCTATTTGATTGAGTAGCCGCTGAAATGTTGTAGCTCTTTTCAAAAAATACTCCATTTTCATCTTTTGTTTTTGTGAGTTTCAATTTTAGAATAGTCTTACCTTGCCAAGGTGATTCAATTTTTAATTTTAAAAGACCTTCTTTAAGTAGAATTCGTTTTAATTCTAATTCGCCTAATTCATATACTTTATCAATACTTGTTGAATTGAAAACTGCCCCTGGAGCTAGGGTGAAACTTTCAAATGGACTATGACCTTTATGGAGAAGAGTTGTGTCTTTTAATTTAATTAACGTGTCAATAGAAAATGAAAACACACTTTTATCAAAAAATAATGAAGCAAATCCTTCAGGGTTTTCAGATATGGTATTACCAAAAACTAAATCATTTACAGTTAAATCACCATAAATTAAAGGCGTATTCCAATCTGTATTCCAAGTTGTTTTCTCTTTTTTACAAGAAATAAGGACTAAAAATAGACCAAAACAATAGAGTAGGTTTTTCATAAAATAGGTTTTCTAAACTAAAAGACGAATGTAATCATTTAATAGTTTGTAAATTTGCAATAAATTTTAGAGTTTTTAACAATTTATTTGTATTAAAACGAATAAAAATAACCTAATATTTTGAAGTGTTTAAATCGGAAATTAAGGTATAATGAAATATAGAAGACTGTCATCAGAAGAGTTAAGTGAATTAGAAAAAGAATTTATCGATTTTCTTATTGTTAATGGAGTAACTGCAGATGTTTGGGTAGATTTAAAAGCAGACGATAAAGAAAAGGCTGATTCAATAATTGACAGTTTTAGTGATGTAGTGTTTGAAGGTATTTTAAGAAAAACGCAATACTTAGATTTTGTTACACCTACAAGTGTTAAATCTTTTCAGTGTTTAGCAAATGAAATAGTATTAGTGGGGCTTGATTCTGAGGTGTCTTCAGGAATTGATTTTACTAAAAATGATTGGCAATCCGACTTTAGTGATTTGAAAATATATAATTCATCAAAACAGTATAAAAATTCTAGAGAAGAAGAATTGTTTAATATGATTCAAAATGGAGCATCCATTTCAAATGGAGAGTTGTTCAAACAGTTATGTTTAGGACTTTAATCTTTTTGAATTAATAATATTATAGGTTAATTATCAGAAATAAAACAATGTGTTGTGCATAAAAGAATTAAAGAAGTGTTTTTATAGACACTTCTTTTTTTATTTTTGGTACATATTTATTATCAATATGGACATTAAAAAATTACATCAACTATTTATTAATTCTACGGGAGTTTGTACGGATACACGAAAAGTAAAAGCTAGGACCATCTTTTTTGCATTAAAAGGTGATAATTTTAATGGTAATAAATACGCCAAACAAGCAATAAATGACGGGTGTAGCTATGCCATTGTTGATGAAGAGGACTTTGTGTTAAATGATTACTATATTTTGGTAGATTCTGTTTTGAAAACCTTACAAGATTTAGCTAAGTTTCATAGAGAACAATTCAATATACCAGTTATTGGTATTACTGGTAGTAATGGAAAAACGACTACTAAGGAATTAATAGGCGAAGTATTGAATAAAAAATATAACGTTTTAATGACCCAAGGGAATTTAAATAATCATTTAGGTGTTCCATTTACATTATTGAATTTAACAAGTGCTCATGATATTGCAATTATTGAAATGGGGGCAAATAAGGCTGGGGATATAAAGGAACTGGTAGAAATAGCATTACCTACACATGGAATAATTACCAATATTGGTACGGCGCATATTGAGGGATTTGGTTCTTTGCAGGGTGTAATTGACACCAAAACAGAATTATATGATTTTATTGAAAATAGAAATGGGAAACTGTTTGTGAATTCAAATGATAAATTGTTATTAGAATGTTTGCCGAAGGTTGAAACTATGACTTATGGATCAAAGGGATCTAAAGTTAATGGAGAGTTATTAGAGTTAACACCTTATGTTAATTTTAAATGGTCAGCGAATAGCTTTGAATCAGGAATTTTAAAAACTAATTTAGTTGGGGCATATAATTATATTAATTTTTTAGCTTCAATTATAATAGGTATTGAGTTTTCTGTTAACAAACACGATATTAGTGATGCTATTGAAGAATATATACCAACAAATAATAGATCTCAAGTAACTAAGACCGATAGGAATATGCTCATTGTGGATTGTTATAATGCTAATCCAACTTCTATGAAGTCAGCAATTGACAGTTTTGAAATGATAAAAGGAACAGATAAATTATTAATATTAGGAGATATGTTAGAATTAGGGCATATCTCGGATGGTGAACATGAAAAAATAGTTAATTTATTAATTGAAAAGAAGTTTGACGCTATTCTAGTTGGGAAAGAATTTGTTAAACAAAAGTCACCTTTTAGAACATATCAAAATACGGAAATTCTAATTAAAAATGAGAATCTGTCACTACTTAAAGATACTACTATTTTATTGAAAGGTTCTAGAGGGATTAAGTTGGAAGATTTAATTGGAAAGTTGTAAATTAACTTAAAAAAGATCATTTTTAAAACTACTTCCAATGATAACAAAGGCAATTCCTAAGCATGTTACTGAAATAATGTGAAATGCCATAATGGGTAATGTTTTTTTACTCAGTTTTGGAATAACAAAGAATTTTGCACTCATGGCAAATAGAATTGTCACAATTAATAAAATTAGTTTAATTCCGATTCGTGTTGTGTTAAAATTAGAAAAACTAAACCATGTATTAATATTAGGGGCAAGATTATAGATTAAATAGAATCCAGTAATAACTTGAATTATTAATGCTGGCATTCCTATTTTTTCATAATTCATTTCAAACGCCATTAATCCTTCAACGTCTTTGTTCTTTAGTATTTTTGGTAAAATAACAGTAGCTAGTATTAAGTGTCCACCTGTCCAGATTGTAGCGGCTAAAATATGTAATGTTAAAATATAAGGATGCATTCTTTTTGTTTTTTACAAATATATAGGTAATAATTATTTAGAATGATTTAAAATAACATGATTATTGTTAGTTTTATTTCGCGCCAATTGATAATGATAACGTTGTTCACACTAAAAACAGTATATTAGCAACCTTAGATTAATAAATTATGAAAAAATTAAGATCGATTATAGTTATTGCACTATCATTAGTAACGTCAATAAGTACTGCACAGCAAAACCAATTGACAAATGAATTGATATGGGCGAGTGGAACATTTTCTCCCGACTATGTGTATTCTGTTAATTCAATGAATGATGGTGAACATTTTACTGCTTTAGAAGATAATAAAATTGAAAAATACAGTTATAAAAGTTTTGGAGAATCAATTGAAACGATTATAGATGGTGCTAGTTTATTATTCAACAATGAACCGCTTTCAATAGACGATTATTCTTTTAATGCTGATGAAACTATGGTGTTATTAGCGACTAATGTAAAATCTATTTATCGTAGAAGTTTTACGGCAAATTACTTTGTTGTTGATTTAAAAACTAAAGTAGTAACTAAATTATCAGTAGACGGTAATGAACAGTTGGCTGACTTTTCACCTGATGGAAAAAAAGTAGGTTACGTTCAGGAAAATAATTTATTTTACCTAGATATGACTAGAACAGAAGTAATTCAAATAACTACTTCAGGTGAGCGAAATAAAATAATTAACGGAGCTACGGATTGGGTGTATGAAGAAGAGTTTGAGTTAACGAAAGGATTTTATTGGTCACCAGATAGTGATAATATGGCTTTTTATCAATATAATGAAAGTGATGTGACTGAATTTACAATGGACTTTTATTACGGTAAAACCTACCCGAGTCCATATACGTTCAAATACCCTAAAGCAGGAGAGGATAATTCTAAAATTACAATTTTTCAATATAATTTAATTACTAATAAAACAGTAAGTTTAATTGAAACGAATGACACGTATGAATATTTTCCGCGTTTAAAATGGACTCAGAATAACGAAATTTGTTTACTGGCTATGAATCGTCATCAAAACAAATTGGATTATGTCTTAATTAATAATACGGGAAAAGTAAAAAATAATCTTGAATCATTTTCTAAAGAAGTAGTATATACAGATAAATCTGATACTTATGTAGAAGTTGATAATAATTTAATCTTTTTAAAAGATGGAGCCTCATTTTTAAGAACTTCTGAGAAGGACGGGTATAGACATATTTATAAGGTAAGTTTTGATGGTACTGAAATACAATTAACAAAAGGAGAGTGGGATGTAGTAGAATTAAAGGGGGTAAATGAATCAACAGGTCAAGTGTATTATATATCAGCTAAAGAAGGGGCAATTTACAAAGCGCTTTATGTGACTGATTTAAAGGGTGATAAATGCAGTCGTTTATCTGATTTAAAAGGAACTAATGATGCTAGTTTTAGTACTGGGATGAAATATTATATTAATTATTATTCAAATGCAAATCAACCATATTTAATTACTTTACATAATGCAAAAGGTAAACAATTAAAAATCTTAAAAGATAATGTAAAGCTTAACGAAACGATAACATCATTCAATTTACCCAAAAAGGAATTTATATCTCTTAAAGGACATACTACAGATTTAAATGCTTGGATAATTAAACCAGTAGATTTTGATGAATCAAAAAAATACCCTGTGTATTTCACAATTTATAATGGACCGGGACACAATACGGTAACTGACAGCTATGATGGTAGTAATTATTATTATCATCAGTTGTTAGCGCAAAATGGTTACATAGTAATAAGTGTAGATACAAGAGGGACAATGTTTAGAGGTGCTGAATTTAAAAAATCAACTTATTTACAATTGGGTAAATTGGAAACTGAAGATATGATTGCATGCGCAAAAACTGTTGGCGCTTGGGATTATGTTGATGTGGAAAGAATAGGGGTTCAAGGTTGGTCTTATGGTGGGTATATGACATCATTATGTATGACAAAGGGAGCTGATGTATTTAAAATGGGTATTGCTGTAGCCCCTGTGACGAATTGGCGTTGGTATGATAATATTTATACTGAAAGATTCATGAGAACACCTCAAGAAAATCCAAATGGTTATGATGATAACTCTCCTATAAATCATGTTGAAAAGATGAAAGGAAACTATTTAATTGTTCACGGAACAGGAGATGATAATGTTCATGTGCAAAATACATTTGAAATGACTGAAGCTTTAGTTGAAAAGAATGTTGATTTTGACATGGCTATATACACGAATAAGAATCACGGAATTTATGGTGGGTATACGCGTTTACATTTGTTTAATAAAATGCTAAAGTATACTTTGAAAAATCTTTAAAAATAGATTTTTCAAGTAAAAGTAACTAGTGTATCGTCTTTTGTAAATAAGTATTTTATAAAGTTTATATAGACTTTAGCTAGTTAAACGGTTTAGATTCTTATGACATGAAAAAAACATGACTTTTCTTCATGTCTATGTAAAATGAAAATAATGAGACTTTCATAGTATAAAATTAATATTTTCATGCTATCTTTAGATTTTGAAATTAACATATAATACAGTAGATACACATGAGTGAAATAGCAAAATTAGATTTAAATGGGCAAGTTGTTGAATTACCGATTATTACAGGAACGGAAAATGAGAAAGCAATTGATATTTCTAAATTAAGGGGTTTAACAGGATACGTTACTTTGGATAAAGGATTTAAAAATACAGGATCTTGTACTAGTGCTATTACGTTTTTGGATGGTGAAAAAGGAATTTTAAGATATAGAGGATATCCTATCGAGCAATTAGCTGAAAAAGCTTCTTTCTTAGAGGTGACATATTTAATCTTAAATGGAGAATTACCAACTAAATCTCAATTTTCTGATTTTGAAAAAGAAATCGGACAACATACATTGGTGCATGAAGATATGAAACGTTTCTTTGAAGCGTATCCTGCAAAAGCGCATCCAATGGGAGTTTTAGCTTCTATGATTTGTTCAATGTCTACTTTCTATCCTGAATCTCAAAATCCAAATAGAAATGAAGAAGCATTTAAATTAACAATTACAAGATTAATTGCAAAAATGCCAACATTGGCTGCAATGGTATATAAAAATACAATGAGACATCCTTTCATGTATCCAAATAATGACTTAAAGTATGTAGAAAACTTTATGCACATGACTTGGGGGATGCCAACAGAGAAATTTAATGCTGATCCTGTTATTGCAAAAGCGTTAAATAAATTATTAATTTTACATGCAGATCACGAGCAAAACTGTTCAGCAGCAACTGTAAGAGTTGTAGGTTCATCACAAGCAAATTTATATGCATCAGTTTCTGCGGGTATTTCTGCATTATGGGGACCTTTGCATGGTGGAGCTAATCAAGCTGTTATTGAAATGTTAGAATCTATTCAAGCAGATGGTGGAGATTTAGATAAATGGATTGCTAAAGCAAAAGATAAAGAGGATCCATTTAGATTAATGGGGTTCGGACATAGAGTTTATAAAAACTTTGATCCAAGAGCAACAATTATTAAAAAAGCATGTGACGATATTTTAGAAAAATTAAATGTTAAAGATCCTATTTTAGATATCGCTAAAAAATTAGAGAAAGTAGCATTAGAAGATGAGTATTTTGTAAAAAGAGGGTTGTATCCAAATGTTGATTTTTATTCAGGTATTATTTATAAAGCAATTGGGATTCCAACTGAAATGTTTACTGTAATGTTTGCATTAGGACGTTTACCAGGTTGGATTGCGCAATGGAAAGAAATGTTAGATAACGGTGAGCCAATTGGAAGACCGAGACAAATTTATACTGGAGCTAACGAAAGAGATTATATTCCAATGGAAGATAGAAAATAAGAAATTATTTTAAATATATTAAAAAGCCTATATCATTAATTTGATATAGGCTTTTTAACTTTTGAAGTTATATTATAACGTATGATCAAAAGTTAGATGAACGATTAATAGTTTTACAACTGTGTGAATAGACTCGTTATAGCTAAGGCACTGTTTAAACATTTTGAATTCTAGTTAACTTAGGTTAAACCTTGTGCTCAGTGCTTATTTAGATTCTTATATAAGTAGTTTCTATTGTTGCTGAATGATACATAATGATCTTTACTTAATGTTTTAAACCAAAAAAGCGCACATATAATTATGAGCGCTTTCAAGTCTATTGATGAGTGATTATTTTTTCAATAAATCTCTAATTTCCCCTAATAGTACTTCTTCTTTAGTAGGACCAGAAGGAGCTACTGGTTTAGCTTCTTCTTTCTTTTTCATTTTATTTGCTGCTTTTACAATCATAAATAAAACAAAACCAACAATGATTAAGTTAATGATCGTATCAATCCAAGAACCAATTAATATATTGTTTGCCGGAATAGCTGCTGTTAGAACTGTACCTGCTTCATCTATTACAGATTCAGTACCAGGGCTTAATTCGATTACAACATCTTTAAAGTTGATTCCCCCAGTGAACATTCCAATAACTGGCATCATCACCATACTTACAAATCCTTTAACAACTCCACCCACAGCACCTGCAAGAATCACTGCTATGGCTAAATCAATAACATTCCCCGTAAGGATAAACTTTTTAAATTCTTTTAACATTTTTTTATATTTAATGAATAAGATCAAACTTAACTAAATAATATGACTTTTAGCATATTTAATTATTTTTGAATATGTACATCCATTTGAGGGAAGGGAATATTCAATCCTTTTGAATCAAATTCTTTATAAATTCGTTCATTCATTTTAAAGAAAACGTCCCAATAATCTTCTGTTTTGCACCAAACTCTTAATGTAATGTTCACAGAACTATCAGCTAATTCACCTAATCCAATAAACGCTTCCGGATCTTTCAAAATTTTACTATCATCAGCAATAAAATCTTCTAGTACTGACTTTGCAGTATCATAATTATCACCATACGCTATTCCTACTGTAAAATCAACACGTCTAGTTTCTTGGTAAGTGAAATTGGTCATGTTACCATTAGCCATAGCGCCATTAGGTATAATAATTGTTTTATTATCTAATGTTAATAAAATAGTGTTAAAAATTTGAATTTCCTTTACAATACCTTCTTCTCCTTGGCCAGAAATGTAATCCCCTACTTTATATGGTCTGAAGATTAAAATCATAATTCCACCAGCAAAATTCCCAAGTGTGCCAGAAAATGCCATACCAATAGCTAAACCAGCAGCACCAAGTAATGCAATAAATGAAGTCATTTCTAGCCCAATATTACTTAATGCAGCAATAACTACCATTATTTTTAAGGATACAGCAACGATACTTACTAAGAAAGTACTTAGTGATTTATCAATCTCCCTTGTTTGAAGTAATTTTTCTGTAATTTTAGCAATCTTTTTAGCTACAAATAAACCAATTACTAATATTGCAATGGTTAAAAGTAGTTTCCCTCCCAAAAAGATACCATTGTTAATCCACCATTGTGGATCTGAATAACTTAATTCTAATAACATATTTCTTTATTTTTTTGAATACAAATATATATATTTGGAACTAAATTGGTCGCTATGTTTTTTTATTTATCCAAAGTATTGTCATTTTCAATTAATCCATTCATTTGGGTGTTGGTGTTATTGAGTGTTTCTGTGTTTTCAAAGAGGAAAAAATTAAAAAAGAAAACTCTAATTGTGGGTTTAATTCTGTTGTTTGTTTTTTCTAACAATGTGATTTTTTTAGAGTTTACTAGGTTGTGGGAAGAACAAGGTACAAAAATTGAAAACGTTAAACAGTATAACGTTGGAGTTGTATTAGGTGGAATAGCTGAGTATAATAATGACTTGGAGAGACTGAGTATCAGAAGAGGTGGAGATCGAATTTGGCAAGCCATTCATTTGTATCACGTTGGTAAAATTGATAAGATTCTTATATCTGGAGATAGTGGTTATATGGTTGATAAAGGATTGAATGAAGCCAAACAATTAAAAGAATTGATGGTTCAAGAGCAAATTCCATCTGATGATATTCTTATTGAAACAATTTCTAAAAATACTTATCAGAATGCGTTAGAAAGTAAAAAAGTATTGGATAATACACCTGAGAAGGAGTCTGTATTGTTAATTACTTCTGCATTGCACATGAAAAGGTCTATTGCATGTTTTAGGAAGGTTGGATTCACTGATTTTGATTATTTTACAACGGATCATTTTACAGGTGAATCTAGAAGTTATTATTTTGATCAGTATATAATTCCAAATGAATCCGTGTTAACAGATTGGCACCGTTTGATTCACGAGTGGGTAGGATATGTAACGTATTGGGTGATGGGCTATATTTAATAAAAAAACGCTTATATATTATATAAGCGCTTTTGATATGTATTGAATTTTAGAATTAATGAGAAAGTATGTAAGCTTTTAATTCATCTCTATCACTTTTGTATACTAAACTGTCTACAACACTGTCATAATTCTTTTTATCCGTTGTCTGAACATATAATTCTTTGGCTATTTCTAGTTTTGCATCAGAAAATAGCATAGATTCCATTATTTTTATAACTTGACACGATATAAAACAGTACCCGGTAGTTGCAAACTTTGCACGTTCCATTCTTTCGTCTTTAAATGCTTGACTGTTTATTTTTTGTTTAATAGAACTTACATCTGTATCTGTGGCAACGTATTCACATATATTAATACTTGGTATTGTTGGTTTATTAATAATAATACTATCTCCTAATTTTCCACATCCTGTAAGTGCTATTACACTTAATACTAAAATAAAGTTTTTATTGTTGACTTGATAAAGGCAACAACTGAACCAAATATGAATTGATTACTTTTGATTGAATTGGAAATGTACTTTTTTTATAAGGGTAATTGATTGATGTATAAGGTTTTAGGTTGTATAATGAACGATCAAAGTTTTTGATAATAAAATAATGAACTTTCTGTTAATGTTGTGATTTATAAACACTTAAAGTAGTTGAAAGGTTCTTTACAATTGTTACATGAATATAATGATTGACAAGCCACCGAACCAAATTGGCTTATTTCTTTTGTATTGGTTGATTTACATTGAGGACAAACAATTTCTTTATCACCTATAGTAGGCGGAGAAATTCCGTCTTTTAATAATTTTGCTTTTGTTTCTTCACTCATCCAGTCTGTTGTCCAAACCGGGTGAATTTTAGTGATGATTTCAAAATTAGTAAAATTATTTTCAATCAATTTCTCCTCAATTAAATCATTAAATAATTTTTTTGCTGGACAGCCAGTATATGTAGGTGTAATAACAACAGTTACTTTTTCATCCTTTAAGTGAACTTCACGAACAACTCCTAGTTCAACTAAACTAATTACGGGAATTTCAGGGTCAGGCACCTGATCCATTAATTCCCATAAGTGTTCAATTTTATTTTGTCTGTCTGTCATGTTTTAGTTTAGTAAATTCTAGTTTTAATATCAAGGTTTTCAATTTGTTTTCAAGTGCAGTTTACATGTGTAAATGAGCATTTAAATTAATTTCAACGCTGATTTTTAAATTAAAATAATTACCATTTAGAATCTGGATAAGATCTAGGAATGTATTGCATAGTTGCTAATAAAGTTCCTAAATGTTCACTATGGAATCCTTTTCTATAATCTCTAATGTCGTAATGCTTTGTTTCTGGAATTGAAATGTTTGCTTCACTCAATAGTTTTTCTATAGTAGCAAACCATTCAGTTTTGATTGAAGCAGTGTTTTCTAAAAATTCATTGTCAATTGCATCAAACAAGAAAATTTCTTGAATATATTTCCATAAATGATTAACTGCAACTTGTAATCTTGAATTACTTTCGTCAGTACCAATCCCAAGTCTCATCATCCAATCTCTTGAGTGATTTAAACTGTATTGAATTTCTTTTAAAACTTTTTCAGAAAGCCCAGCTAATTCAGTATTTGAAGATTTTAATAATTGAGTGAACACTAAATCTACATAAACATCATGTAAAAATTGTTTTGCCATTACCCAAGCAAAATCATTATTTGGCTGCTCTGATAAGTTAAGATTAAAGTATTCTCTTTCGTTTCTTCTGTAGGCATAATCATCAGCTGAATATGTATTACCTTCTATGTCAGAAACAATTTTAAGTAACTCTTCACCTCTACCAAATAAATCTAAAGCTAAATTAGAAATGGCAATATCTTCCTCCAAAAAAGGACCTTTACTACACATTTCAGTTAAGCGTTGACCCAAAATCACTTCTGTATCAGCCAATCTAATAATAAATTGGGCTTCTTTGTTTTGTATCTTGATTCCCATTTTATAAACTTGTTATTCCATCAGGAAGTTCATAAAAAGAAGCGTGTCTGTATGGTTTATCATCAGAAGGGTTGAAATATGCATCTGCTTGATCTAGAGGAACAGAAACGATATGTTCAGTTTCTACAACCCATATTTCTCTACCTTCACTTCTTCTTGTATATAAATCTCTAGCATTTTGGATAGCCATTTTTTTATCATAGGCATGTACATTACCAACATGCTTAAAACTCATTCCAGCTTTCTTCTGAATAAATACTTCCCAAACTTTATCTCCGTTTTCCATTGTTAATTTTTTATAATTGATAATTACTGATTTTATAAGTAATTAATTATTCTCCTATTTTTTGTGCGTATTGATAAGCTGCTTCTCTAACCCAAGCGTTATCATGTTGTGCTTTTTTATGGTGATCTAAACGTTCTGTATTACAAGGACCATTTCCATTAACTACATTCCAGAATTCATCCCAGTTAAATGGAGGGTGATCATAATGACCAGTTTCTTCGTTCCATTTGATTCTTGAATCAGGTAATTCTAAATTTAAAAATTCAATTTGTGGAATAGTTCTGTCAATAAATTTTTGTCTTAAACTATCGTTAGTCTCACGCTTAATTTTCCATTTCATGGATTGACTTGTATTCGCAGAGTCAGAATCGTGCGGCCCAAACATCATTAAAGAAGGTTCCCAAAATCTATTTAAAGCATCTTGAGCCATCTCTTTTTGCTCCGGAGTTCCTTGAGCCATATGAACCATTATTTCATATCCTTGTCTCTGGTGAAAACTTTCTTCTTTACAAATTCTTACCATTCCTCTTGCATAAGGACCGTAAGATGTTCTTTGTAACGAAACTTGATTTACAATGGCAGCACCATCAACTAGCCATCCTACTGCTCCCATATCAGCCCAAGTAATTGTTGGGTAATTGAAAATACTTGAATATTTAGCTTTTCCAGAATGTAACTGCTCATTCATTTCTTGACGGGATACACCTAATGTTTCAGCTACAGAATATAAATATAAACCATGACCGGCTTCATCTTGTATCTTTGCCAATAAAACTTGCTTAGATCTTAAAGAAGGCGCTCTTAATAACCAATTTCCTTCAGGTTGCATTCCTATAATCTCAGAATGAGCATGCTGTGAAATTTGTCTTTTTAAGGTTGCTCTGTACTTTTCTGGCATCCAATCTCTTGGTTCAATTTTTGAATCCTTTTCAATTAGTGCATTAAATGCTTCTTCATATTTATCCATACTGAATGTCTGTTTTGAGGTGTAAATATAAATATTTGAATTGAATTGACTATTGACGTTTGTCAGTTTTATTTTTCTTTTAATTAATAATTAAATAAAACCAATTATATTTGCAGAACTTTAACTTAAATATTAATATAGCATGCAACTGTATAATAAACTAAGTGCTAAAGAAAGGGCGGCTTTAATTGAAAAGGCTGGAAAAGATCGTATGACTATCTCTTTCTATCAGTACGCAAATATTGGAAATCCACAAATCTTCAGAGATCATTTGTTTTTAAATTGGGATGAATTAGACGTCTTAGGTCGAATTTATGTGGCTCATGAAGGAATTAATGCGCAATTGTCGTTACCGGCAGAAAATTTTGAACGTTTTAAAACGCATTTAGAAAGTATTGAATTCTTAAAAGATGTCCGTTTAAATATCGCCGTTGAACAGGATAATATGTCTTTTTTAAAACTTAAAGTAAAAGTTAGAAAAAAGATATTGGCAGATGGATTAAATGATGAAACTTTTGATGTGACTGATATAGGTAAACATTTAAATGCCCAAGAATTCAATAATTTATTAGCAGATCCAGATACGGTTTGTGTGGATATGCGTAATCATTATGAAAGTGAAATCGGTTACTTTAAAGGTGCAGTAAGACCTGATGTCGATACATTTAGAGACTCTTTAGATATTATTGAAGCCGATTTAGAAAATGATAAGGAAGGAAAAAATTTAGTCATGTATTGTACGGGTGGAATTCGTTGTGAAAAAGCCAGTGCATATTATAAGCACAAAGGGTTTAAGAATGTGTTTCAATTGGAAGGTGGAATTATCGAATATACACGTCAAGTCAAGGAAGAAGGAATTGAAAATCAGTTTTTGGGTAAAAACTTTGTGTTTGACCATAGGTTAGCAGAAGGTATTAGTAATGATATTGTTTCTAATTGCCACCAATGCGGAGATGCATGTGATACACATACTAATTGTGTAAATGTAGCCTGTCATCTATTGTTTATTCAATGTGAAACTTGTAATTCTAAAATGAATAATTGTTGTTCTAATGAATGTAAATCGATTATTGAATTATCATATGAAGAGCAGAAAGAATTAAGAAAAGGATCTTTTAGTAGTAATAAAATCTATAAAAAAGGGCGTTCAGAAAATTTAAAATTTAAGGATTAACAGTATGTCTTTAAGAAAAGTTGAATTAATGGCTCCTGCAGGAAATTGGGAATCTTTACAAGCAGCAATTAATGCTAAAGCAGATTCAGTTTATTTTGGAATCGATCAATTAAATATGCGTGCAAGGGCGTCAATTAATTTTTCTGTGGGTGATTTAAAAGAGATTGGTGAAAAATGTAAAAAAGCGGGAATGAAAACCTACCTGACTTTGAATACAATTATTTATGATCATGATTTATCTGTCATCAAAACTTTAATTGATGCAGTTAAAGAAGCAGAAATATCAGCGGTTGTTGCTTCTGATCAAGCCGTAATCAATTATGCATTTACGCAAGGTGTAGAAGTTCATATTTCTACTCAATTGAATGTAACGAATATAGAAACTGTTAAGTTTTATTCTCATTTTTCTGATGTAATGGTTTTGTCAAGAGAATTAAGTTTGATTCAGATTAAAAAGATTTGTGATACTATTATCAAAGAAGATATCCGTGGACCTAAAGGGAGGTTAATTGAGGTAGAAATATTTGCGCATGGTGCATTATGTGTTGCCGTTTCTGGTAAGTGTTATATGAGTTTACATACGCATAACTCCTCTGCTAATAGAGGAGCTTGTACACAGAATTGTAGAAAAACATATACGGTTATAGATAAAGAAACTGGCATTGAACTAGATATTGATAATGAATATATCATGTCACCAAAAGATTTATGTACACTAGACTTTTTAGACCAAGTGTTAGATACAGGAGTTACTGTATTAAAAATTGAGGGTAGAGGTAGAGCTCCTGAATATGTTAAAACTGTAATTGAAACATATAGAGCAGCTATTGACGATTATGTGGATGGAAGTTACAATCAAGATAAAGTAAAAGGTTGGATGACTGATTTAGCTACAGTTTATAACCGTGATTTTTGGAGTGGATACTATTTAGGACAAGTGTTAGGTGAATTTAATAATACATCTGGCTCTAAAGCAACTCAAAAGAGAATGTACATTGGAAAAGGTGTTCATTTTTTCCCAAGAGTAGGAGTAGCGGAATTTAAAATTGAAGCTCAAAATATTTCAGTAGGTGATGACATTATAATTACGGGACCAACAACTGGCGTAGTTGAACATACAATTACTGAAATGATGGTTAATGAAGAGTTATCACAGAATGCAGTTAAAGGTTCTCATATTACGTTCAAGATTGATGAAAGAGTACGGCGTTCTGATAAATTATATAAAATTGTAAAAACTAATTTAAATTAATGTTAGTAGTTACGTTGCAACGAGATAAATGTATTGGGTGTAACTACTGTGAAGAATTATGCCCATCTATGTTTAAAATGTCTAAAAAAGATGGGAAATCAGTACTTTTTAAAAGTGTAGATAAAAAAGGATTTCATACCATTAGAACAACTCCAGAGTTTCATGAAGCAGCTGAAAATGCAAAGTTAGCTTGTCCAGTTAAAATTATTACGGTTAAGATAAAATAGATTTTGATTTGATTAAATACTAAAAAACGGGATAATTTATTATTCCGTTTTTTCGTTAAAAGTCATCCATAGCTTCAGCTCTGTAATACCCTTTTCTATAATAATTTAACTTAATCACACTAGAAGCTCTTCCTCAAGTTATAAATAGTAGTTCTTGGTTTTTTAATTTGTCTTGAATAATTTAATAATACTTGGCGAGAGGCGAGCTAAAAATAATTAAACTGTAAGCCTATATGCGCGATTAGTTTTTTATACTTACCATTCAAACTTAATTATGATATTGGTTTGCTTGGATTTTATATCTTGATCTATTATCATTTGCCCACCATAGAGTTCTATCCTTTTTTGAATTGGAATATAGGCAGTATTCTTCTCATCACTATTAATTACGGTCAGAGGTTTGATTGAACCAAGAACGTTTATTTTCACTTGTAAACATGATTTAGTATTAATTATTTCTATAAAAATATCTTTTACGGTAGGCGCTTTGGCTCTTTCAATTATTGCAACAATAGTACGGTAAATAGTAATCTCAATTTCTTTGTCAATTTTTAAACTCTCAATATTAGTTATAAATTCAATATTGGGTTCTAAAGTTACTATGTTCTTAATATATTGCTCAATTGATGGGATTAAACCAAATTTCATCATTAACCTTGGCATTAATTCTTTAGCAAGGTTCTTAGTGTTTTCTAAGCTTTTATAAATATACTCCTTTATTGTCGATATGCTTGTTTTTAGTACATCATCATTACTCTGTTCTAACCTTGATTCAATAGCTTGTATCTGAAAAGATAATCCTGCTAATGTTTGGGCTAATCCTTCATGAAGATCTTCTGAAAAACACTCTCTGTCCTGTTCTTGAGAATAAATAATGGAATTAATAATTTTTCGTTCTATATATTTTCGCTTAGTGATATCATTCTTAATTACTAAATATTGGATTGGTTTATGGTTGCGAATAAGCGGGACTATTGTTGTGTCTAGCCAATAATTTGTGCCATCTTTAGCTTTATTCCTTACTTCGTTTCGCCATATATTTCCTTTTTCAATTGTAATCCACATTTCTCGCCAAAAGTCATCATTATGAAAACCTGAATTGACTATCCGTTGGTTTTTTCCAATAAGCTCACTTTCTGAGTACTTGAAAATATTTAGAAACTTTTCATTCACATATTCTATATTTCCTTTTTGGTCCGTTATTGAAACAATAGCAGCAGAGTCAAGAGCCGTTTTGTAGTCTGATAAGCTTTTTATTGCTTGATTAAGTTTCTGGTTGGCTGCTTCAAGTTCTATAGTTCTATTATTCACTTTTGTTTCCAGTAGAGTTTCATTTAACTCTTTGTTTATTAGTTTTTTGAGGTTTGAATAGGTAAAGTAGGATAAGGTAATTGAAAGTAGTAAGCATATAATTAGAATAAGTTCCGGAGAATTAGAAATTGAATTTAGATAAGCTTGAGTTGGTGTACATAAGATTAGCCATTCTCTATCGGCGATTTTAATTATTTGTTTAAAATGGACTACCTCTGGAATACTATATGTAGCATTATCTGGCAGAATTTTATTTTCTTCATTAGATAACTGAACTAAAAGTTGATTACCTTCATCTGCAGAAATGTCATAAACAATTAAATTATAATCGTTACAGGTTAAATTATCTAGTGCGTTTGTAATTAGATCTTTGATTCTATATACACCTAAACCAAACCCAATGATTTCGTTTTTTTTTTTAATAGGACTGAATACTAGTAGCCCATTTTGGTGGTTTTTTTCTTGAACCAATTTGACTCTGGAAGTAGCAACAAGTTGCTCAGACTTAATACACTTATTTATGGCAGCAAGCCTGGTTGGATTCGATCCAAGATCAAATCCAAGAGCAGTTTCATTTCCGGATAACGGCTCTAAATAAAATACTGGATAGTATTTGACACGATTAGCTACTGCTACCACTTTTCCATCTATTAACTCAGTGATCTGAAAATTAGTCAGACCATTTTTTCGGGCGGTCGATTCATACAAGTATTTATCTTCTAATTTTACTATGGGCACCCACTCAAGAGCTTGAATACTGCCAGTTTTGCTTAATGTTTTTTCGTTATATCTTTTAAATTGATTTCTAGAGATTGAATTAGTGACAGAATACAAAGCGTTAATTGAACCTAATATATCAAGATTAGAATGAATTTCTTTTTTAATAGAAGAGATCAGCTCTTTTGAAGTTGATTCGAACCGCTCGTTGATTTTTTCTTGCTCATTTTTTAATAAATTATTATATAGGATCAATGATCCAAATATTTCTAACACCAGAATAAAGGCTAAAATAAATAGCTGTTTTGATGATAAAAAAAGAAATTTTGAACTATTCATTTTAGTATTTTGTATTGCTTTAATTCTAAGTAAAGTTTATATAATGTTCTAAAAATCAAGTGTTAGAATTCTTAATGTTTTATCCCTTTTTCTTCAAATTAAACGTGAGTTTAAAGTTGTTATTTATTTTTCTATTAAACGAGTACTATATTACTACCAATATTAGTGTATATTGAATACTTCTACATATCATCACTTATGTCAGTAACTGAATTATTATGATTATTGGTAAACGTGTTAAGCGAATTTAATCAAATTTAACTAAAATCAAAGTCTTCTAATGGGATTGTTAATTAATTAGTCCTTTAGTATAGTTGTAAATTTTGGTTTCTTAACTGTTACTATTTCAGGTAGATGCTAATTTAATTAGCTTTAGAAGTATAAAGAGATGAGTGATTAGTTATTTGTCGAGCATTTTTTTTATTAAAAATCATCCATGGCCTCAGTTCTGTCATGTACTTTTCTATAATTATTTAACTTAATAGACAATGTTAAGTTAATCTGTGGAGATAGTGGCACTGAGATGTCTGTTATTGTTACTTTTTCTGTGATAGAGAATGAATTATTTCTTGCTGTTCCTAAAATGTTTCGCCCTTGTAACGTTAAAGCAAATCGTTTTTTGTAAAAACTCTTTTTTATAGACACATCTTGAGTGAAAGAATCTTTATTCTCTCCTTGCGCAGTGACAGATCCGCTTCTATAACGTGATACCAATTGTAATATCCAACCTTTTTTATTAAAGGTATTTGTTATTCTTCCTGAATAATTTATCGAACTTACATTATAATCTATTTCATTTAAACTCCCATACAAGTTAAATAAATAACCGTTTGTTCCTGTGTTAATTTTCCACCAATCTGTCAATGTATAATTGAATGATAGTTCAGTTCCAAAAGAATTGGATGTACCAATATTATAAGGTTGACTAATAATTACACCAGGTTCATGTATAAATGTTAGTCGTTTTATACTGTTAACACTACTTCTATAATACGCCTCCGCACTAAATGAACCTTTTTTCTTGATTGGCTTTATGAAACTTAATTCAAAAGCACCAATGTATTCTGGTAAAAGGTTAGGGTTTCCTGTTCTCACACTGTAAGGGCTTTCCCAAGTTATAAATGGTTCAAAATAATAACTTCTTGGTCTTTTAATTCGTCTTGAATAGCTTAATAATACTTGGTTTTTATTTTTAAAGCTATATGAAAAATGTGCAGAAGGAAACCAGTTCAATCTATCAATTTTGTTGAATTGAACAGAAGATGTGGATGTGATTTCTCTATGTGTATATTCAGTTCTTAAACCGAATTGATATCCTAAATCTTTATATTTTCCTAAAAACATAGAGTAGGCGGCATGTACGTTTCTGACGTATTCAACATCTGAGCTGTAAAGTGCATTGTAATCGTATTTTTTTGTAATTAGATTGTAGGTGTAATTTTTTCCTATATCTCCACTTTTACCAAATTGTGATTGAGCACCAATTTGTAATTTTTTTCCTTTTTTAAAAGGAAGTTGATAATCTAAATTAAAACGGTATGAATTGGATGGACCTATTTCTGTGTATAAGTTACCAGCTGTAATGTTTCCATTTTCTAAAAAAGATAAAGTAGTATCGGATTGAATAACGTAAGTTATGTTAGCTATAGCTTTCAAGGAAATAGTATGGTTTTTATTTCTTTTGATATTGTATTGGTAGAATAAGCTGGTTGTGCTATTAAGAAAATCAATGTTGTTATGCTGATTAGTGTAAAATTCTTCTAATAGACTATCATTATCGTAATTTTGATAAAACCTATCGTTGTAAGGTGACATTAAGGTAGTTCTCACATTTCCTTTCAAACTTACTGTATGACTGTTGTTTGGGTTCCATAAAATTCCACCACCAGCTCCATAACCAGCCATTTTCCAACTTCCTAAACCTTCACTTTTAAGTACATTGGTAACACTATCATAAATTGTAGTTCTTTCCGTGATTGATTCTCTTGGATGGTGCCTTTGATTGATGTTAGCAGATACGTCAAAAATGAATTTTTTCTTTTTAATATTAAAGGCAATATCTCCATTATAGTTCTTAAATCTACCTACTGACAGGTTAATTAAACTACTCATACCTTCCAGTTTGCTTTTTTTAGTAATAATATTAATTACACCACTTGTCCCTTCAGCGTCAAACTTTGCAGAAGGATTGGTGATAATTTCTATTTCTTTAATTGTACTAGCAGGAATAGTTGCTAAAGCATCACTAGCATCCATTGCTGTGGGGATGCCATCTATTAATAGCGTAAAACTCGAACTTCCTCTTAAAGATACTGTACCGTCTGCATTAACAGTGATAGAAGGAAAGTTTTCTAATATTTCAATGGCAGATTGGCCATCAGTATTGATTTGGTCTTCTACATTAATAACTTTTTTGTCAATTTCGTAAGTGACAATTGGTTTGTCTCCAATTACTTCTACAACATTTAAAACAAGTGGACTTATAGATATGTTTTTTGCGTTAAAGGTTAAAATATCAGTAGTTAATGAAATGTCCTTAATTGACTTTGAATTATAACCAATAAAGGTAGTTTTTATAGAGTAATTACCAATAGGAAGATTTGATAATGAAAAGTTCCCATTACTTCCTGTAACCATTCCTTTTACCATTTCATTTTCTGGTTGTTTAAAAGCAATAACAGTAGCATAACCTAATGATTTATTAGTTATTGAATCTACAACAGTTCCAAAAATTTCTCCTGTTTGATTCGGTTTTTGAGCAAGCGTTAAAAATGATAGGAATGAAGTTAAAAGAAACGTAATTTTTAGCATGGATAGTTAATTTTTAGCAAAAGTAATACTTTAAATTGAGTTAATTTATACCGGGGTTACGAGCGGTAAATAAAACATAAATTATTTTGCATTAAGGACCTTTGACCTATTTTTAATTCATAGGTTTAATCTGTGGAAATATTTTTTGGCATAAAAAAAGCGAGATAATTTATTATCTCGCTTTTAATTATATTGTTTTTAGTTATTTTCCAAACCATTCGTTAACATTTACTTGAGGATAGTTACCGTTAAAAACAAATTCATTTGTTTCTGAATTATACGTATAATCTTTTTCCCATACTGAAATATTATCAATAACTGCTTTTATTGATTCCATTACATAAGTAATTTCATTATTGGTCATAGTTGGATGAATTGACATTCTTACCCAACCTGGTTTTTCTGAGTTGTTCCCTGATAGGATTTCACAAGCAATTAGAGAAGAGTTTTTTTGGTTGACATTTAATAAAATATGTCCGTAAGTACCAGCACATGCACAACCACCTCTAGTTTGTATACCAAAACGATCGTTTAATATTTTAACTAACAAATTATAATGAAGATCCTCTACATAAAAAGAAAATACACCTAATCTATCTCTATGCTGATTTGCCAAAACGTGAACATTTTTACCCATTTTATCAAAATGTTCAAACGCTATTTCTATAATTTCCTCTTCACGTTTTAAGATGTTTTCAACACCCATCTCTTCTTTAAGTCTTATGGCAAGAGCAGTTTTAATACCTTGTAAAAACCCAGGGGTTCCACCATCTTCTCTAGCTTCAATGTCATTTATATACCCATGACCTCCCCAAGGATCAGTAAAAGTTACTGTTCCTCCTCCTGGATTGTCAGGAATTTCTCTTTTGTAAAGTGCTTTATTCAATACCATTACACCTGATGTGGCAGGTCCACCTAAAAATTTATGAGGTGATAAGAACACAACATCTAAAGCTTCTAATTCATTCGTTGGATGCATGTCTATACTAACATAAGGTGCAGAGCAAGCAAAATCAACAAAACAAAAGCCATCATTTTGATGCATAATTTTTGCTATTTCATGGTAAGGAGTTTTTATTCCAGTAACATTTGAACAGCCAGTAATTGAGGCAATTTTTAATGTTCTATGTTTATGTTTTTCTAATAATCGATTTAAGTCTTCAATGTCAACTAATCCGTCTTCAGTTTGTGCAATAATTTCAACAATTACAGAAGTTTCTAACCAAGACGTTTGGTTGGAGTGGTGTTCCATGTGAGTAATAAATACAACTGGTAATTTAGCATTATCAAATTCAACTGAACAATCATCTGTCAAATATTGTAACGGATTCTCCGGATATTTGATTCCTAAAATTCTTTGAAGCTTATTTATTACACCTGTCATTCCAGATCCTGCAAAAATAAGAGCATCATTTTCATTTGCATTAACATGGTCTTTAATAATGTTTTTTGCCAAATGATAAGCTTGTGTCATGGCAGTTCCTGTTACTGTAGTTTCAGTATGTGTATTTGCAACTAAAGGCATGATGTCATTTCTCAATGTGTCTTCAATACCGCCGTATAGACGACCACTGGCAGTCCAGTCTGCGTAAACTATTTTTTTTGTTCCAAAAGGAGATTCAAAAGTTTGGTCTATTCCAATGATATTACTTCTGAATTTTGAGAAATATTTTTCTAACATGCGTTGATTATTTTGATTAACAAAGTTAACGTTTTAAAATGTATAATGATAATGTAGAGAGGAAATAGAAAGCTCATTATTGGTATTCTATAACGTAAAAAACGCCTACTATAAAATAGTAGGCGTTACATAATACTGTTTACAGTTGTGTAATTATGCTTTAGCAGTCGCTTTAGGTGCAGCAGCCATAATATCAGCATTAGCTCCACTTTCGAATTGTTTAAAGTTTTTAACAAACTCGTTAGCTAAATGATTTGCTTTCGCATCATAAGCTGATTTGTTTTCCCATGTATTCTTTGGGTGTAACATTTCTGTAGGAACGTTTTCACATTCGTTAGGCATTGCTAATCCAAATACTTCATGAGTAGTGTAATCAACATTGTCTAATTTACCTTCTAAAGCAGCAGTAATCATTGCTCTAGTGTATTTTAATTTGATTCTGTCTCCAGTACCATATTCTCCACCAGACCAACCCGTGTTGATTAACCAAACTTTTACGTTATGTTTTTCCATTCTAGAACCTAACATCTCTGCATATTTTGTAGGATGTAAAGGTAAAAACGGAGCTCCAAAACAAGCAGAAAATGCAGTAACAGGTTCAGTAATTCCAGCTTCAGTTCCAGCTACCTTTGCTGTATATCCTGAAATGAAGTGGTACATAGCTTGACCAGAAGTTAACTTTGAAATTGGAGGTAAAACACCGAACGCATCAGCAGTTAAAAAGAAAATATTAGTTGGATTTCCGCCTTTAGACGGTACCATTATATTGTCAATGTGATGAATAGGGTATGAAACTCTTGTGTTTTGAGTGATAGTTACATCTTCATAATTTGGTGTTCTAGAATCTTCTTCAAAGCCAATGTTCTCTAGGATTGCACCATACTTAATTGCATCAAAAATTTGAGGTTCTTTTGCTTGAGATAAATCAATTGTTTTAGCATAGCAACCTCCTTCAAAGTTAAATACACCATTGTCTGACCATCCATGCTCATCATCTCCAATTAATCTTCTGTTTTCGTCAGATGATAAAGTTGTTTTACCTGTTCCAGATAATCCGAAAAATACTGCTGTATCTCCGTCTTTTCCAACATTTGCCGAACAGTGCATAGATAATACATCTCTTTCGTGTGGTAAAACAAAGTTTAATACTGAGAAAATTCCTTTTTTGATCTCACCAGTATATCCAGTTCCACCAATTACAATCATTTTGTCTGTAAAGTTAATGATTGCAAAATTGTGTTGTCTTGTTCCGTCTAATTCAGCATCAGCCATAAATTCAGGTGCACATACAACATGCCATTCAGGCGTAAAGTCTTTAATTTCTTCTTCAGTAGGTCTTAAAAACATGTTGTAAGCAAACATGTTTGACCAAGGAAATTCAGTAACAACTCTTAAATTTAATCTATGTTCGTCATCTGCACAGGCATAAGCGTCACGTACATATAAATCTTTGTCCTCTAAATACACTTTCATACGTTCGTATAAAGCATTGTACTTTTCAGTTTCAAATTTTTTGTTGATGTCTCCCCACCAAACAGCATCTTCTGTTTTAGAATCGCATACAATAAATCTGTCTTGAGGTGATCTTCCTGTAAATTCACCTGTTTCAATAGCTATAGCTCCCGAATCTGTTAAAACTCCTTGTCCTAATACCACTATGTCTTCTACTAATTCTGATGGTGTTAAATTCCAAAATGTATCACCTACATTATCTAACCCAATTGATTGTAAAGAGGCATTTTCAGCCTTTTGTCCATACGTACTCATAACTTGTTTTTATCATTCGCCAGCTGGCGTATTTGTTTATAGACTAACAAATTTACAGATTTATGTTTAGATATTACTAAAATCAAGTGTTAATTTGGTAAAAGTAATTAACAATGAGTATTGAAAACTTTTAATTAGGATATCCAATAAAAGATTAAACTGTTATTTTTTAGGCTGTTAACTGTTTGTTTGTGTTGTGGGTTGAGTTGTTTTGTTAGATTTAATAACCAAAATCATAATATTTCACCGCAGTATTTACAGTGTTCTGCGTCCGTGTCATGTCCTTCTTTTGAACAAGATTTACAAGCTTGTGTAGATACCTTTTTTGATTCAGATTTTATTAATTCATTAGTAACAATACCGGTAGGTACGGCAATTATGGCATATCCTAAAATCATAACTATTGATGCTATGAATTGACCAAGGGTTGTAATTGGAGAAATATCTCCATACCCAACTGTTGTCATAGTAACTATAGCCCAATAAATACTTCTAGGAATTGAATCAAACCCATTTTCTCCACCTTCAACTAAATACATTACAGTTCCAAGAATAGTGACCATAGTTAGAATAGAAAGTAAAAAAACTAATATTTTATGTTTTGAAGCTTTTAAAGAATCGACTAATACTTGAGACTCCTTGATAAAACTACCTAGTTTTAATATTCTAAAGACTCTCATTAAGCGTAAAGAGCGGATAACCATTAACGAGCTTGTACCAGAAATAAACACGCCTAGATAGGTTGGGATTATGGATAGTAAGTCAATGATTCCATAAAAACTTAAAACGTATTTTAAAGGTTTTTTTATTGAGATTAAACGCGCTATATATTCAAGAGTAAATAATGCAGTAAAAATCCATTCTGCTTTTTCAAAGAAGTCCCCGTATCGTGTATGTAAACTAGGAACAGATTCCAACATGACAACTGTAATACTTAAAACAATTATAATTAATAGTATAACATCAAATAATTTTCCAGCTTTTGTATCAGCTTGGTAAATTACTTCATGTAATTTTAAACGCCAAGGTGATAAACCATTTTTATCTTTAATATATGCTGGTTTAGTGGCCATGTTTATAAATCAATTTGAATTAATTTGTCATTTTTTTCTAAGTGCAAGTTAATAATAGATTCGTAATTAATGTTATTTTCAAGTTTAATTAAGGATTTTTTAAAGCTTTTAGGATCCTTTTTAATTAGAAATTTTAAAACATTACCATAACCAATACATTTTCCATTACTTACAAAAACAAAGCTGTATTCGTTTTTATTTTTACCTTTATCTAGAACGATAAATGATTTTTTATTGAAGTTTAATTTATTAATTAGCGCTATTGCTTTAATATTGTAGAATTCAGAACCCTCAAGACCAATACAGGCTCCAGCACATTCATTTTTTTCAACATGCTTACATTCCATTTCAACACTTTGCAATTGACATAGTTTTTGACACAGGTCAAATTCATTTTGCCATTTTGTTAGTATCTTAATTCCTTCCTTTTCAGATTGAAATGTAAATAAAGGTTTATCTAAAGTGATTTTTGTAATTTGAAAATTCAAATACCCTTTTTCATCCAAAAAGCTGTATAAACCATATGGAAAGCTTTGATTTTTTTGAAAGCTACTGAATTTAGGTTCTTTATTTTTTAGCGTTTCAATCTCTTTTAATTGAGAAACTAAAATACTACCTATTAAGTCATATTCAATTCGCGCAATTTGACCTTGCATTACTTTACCTTTTTTTGAAGTCACATTTTTTAAATGTTGTTCAACAGATTTTTTAAGGTGTGTTGCTTTACCAACATAGATTAGCTCTTTTTTATCATTAAAAAAACGATAGACACCTATTTTATTAGGGATGTCGTCATAGAACTGTAAGTCTAAATTGGGGTGCAAATAGCTCGGGTTGATATCTTGTTTTATGAACTCATCAAAATTTGTGTCGTCTAAAGTGAAAATGTGTTCGAAAATTCTAGCCGTTGCAAGTGTGTCATCCATTGCACGGTGATGATTATCTAAATCTATTTCCAAATACTTGGTTAGGTTCTTTAAACCATAAGACTCAAGATTTGGTATAAGCACTTTTGAAGCTTCAATAGTACACATATGTGGTAATCGTACATCAATACCTAATCTAGTAAACTCATTTCTAACAATAGGGTAGTCAAAACTAATGTTGTGTGCAACAAAAATGCGATCTTTCAAAATACTTAGGATTTTGTCAGCTACGTCTGAAAAAACAGGCGAGTTTACAACGTCTTTATCTTTTATTCCAGTTAGTTTTTGTACAAACCAATCAATTTTCTTTTCAGGATTGATTAATGTCTCGTAGGTGTCAATTACATTTTTACCATCATGAATGATGATAGCAATTTCTATAATTCTACTGTCTTTAGGTTTCCCTCCTGATGTTTCTATGTCTAAAATGGCAAATTCCACTCAAATATTTTTTTTAGCAAAGGTAGATTTTTTTTATCAATTTGTGTAGTTTCTCAAATGTTTTACTTAATTAGTGATTTAGCCACTATATAGTAGCTGCTTTTTGATGAAAATATTAATGAAATGTGTATCTTGCCAAACTAAAAAAAATAGAGTTAATATAATATACTCTTTTTTATTTCGTTTTAAAGCGAAAATTGATGTGATAACAATTGCAGATAGTGATATCTGATTTAAGAATAAAAAAAATATAGAAATGACAAAGATTAAATTTGGAACTGACGGTTGGAGAGCTATTATAGCAAAAGAATATACTGTAGATAATGTAGCACGAGTATCTGTGGCTGTTGCTGGATGGATAAAAAAAAATTACAATAAACCAAGTGTTACAATTGGTCATGATTGTAGATTTGCAGGGGAGTTATTTACAGAAACGGCAATTAAAGTTTTTGTAAATCAAGGTGTTAAAGTTATTACTACTAATAAAGGGTTTGTATCAACTCCAATGATTTCATTAGCTACCATTGAAATGAAAGCATCTTTAGGTGTTGTAATTACAGCGAGTCATAACCCTCCATCATATAATGGTTACAAATTAAAAGGTGATTTTGGTGGACCACTTTTACCGGATGATGTAACAGCGATTGAAAATGAAATCCCTGATATAAATCCAATTGATTTGGACTCAGTTTCGATTAAAGATGCAGAGAAAAACGGATTAATTGAGTATGTAGATTTTGAACAAATGTACATTGATGCTGTGAAGAATACTTTTGATTTGAAAGCGATTGAGGAGTCAGGAATGAAATTAGCTTATGATGCTATGTATGGTGCTGGTCAAAATGTTTTAAAAAGACTTTTACCGAATATGGACTTTTTACATTGTGAATATAATCCATCTTTTAACGGTCAAGCACCAGAGCCTATTGCGAAAAATTTAACTGAGCTTTCAGAATTTATTAAATCAAAAGGTAATATTGATTGTGCATTAGCTACAGATGGTGATGCGGATAGAATTGGATTTTATAATTCAAAAGGAGAATTTGTTGATTCTCATCACATTATTTTATTATTGATTCATTACTTGGTGAAATATAAAGGAATGTCAGGTAAAGTGGTAACTGGATTTTCTTCAACGCCAAGAATTAAAGCAATGTGTGCGCATTATGGTTTAGTTCATCAAGAAGTACCTATTGGATTCAAATACATTGCCGGAATTATGGCTGATGAAAATGAAGATGTTTTATTAGGTGGTGAAGAAAGTGGAGGAATTGCTATTAAAACGTTTATTCCTGAAAGAGATGGAATTTGGATGGGATTAACGATTTGGGAATTTATGGCTAAATCAGGGAAAACATTAGATGATTTAATTGCAGAAGTATACGATATTGTTGGTGAATTTGCCTTTGAAAGAGCAGATTTACATATCAATAATGAGCTAAAAGAGAAAATAATCAAGCAATGTCAAAATAAAGAGTTTAACATGTTTGGTAAGTATAAAGTAAATGGAATTGAAACTTTAGATGGTTTTAAATATCATTTTGATGAAGACCGTTGGTTAATGATTAGGCCTTCTGGTACTGAACCAGTTTTAAGAACGTATGCAGAAGCACCTACGTTAAAAGAGGTTAGACATATTTTAGATAATTGTAAATTAACAATTGGAGCTTAAATATGAAAAAAATATTTGAGATTTTAATTATCTTATTTTCTTTGATACTTTTTTCTTTTCAGATTCTAAATCAACAAGGTGGAAACGAATCATCCTGGGAGAGTTTTGAAAATGAAGAGTACTCTTTTAAATTTCCAAAAAAATGGAGTTATGAAGAGATCAATAGAAGATGGATGAAATTTAATATTGTAAACCAAATACCCTATTCAGAAGGAGGTTTTAATAGATTTCAAGAAAGCTTTAATTTAGTAACAAAATTGTTGGATCATAATGATTTAGGTAAGTTTTATGATGAGTCCGTGGTGAGTGTTAAGAAAATGTACTACATTGAACCAAAAGTATTATCAGAATCAAAAGGGAGAAATACTGGGGTAGATTTTAAGGAAGTTGTTTTTTTATGTCAAATTGGGGAGTTAAATCTAGTACAAAGAAAACGCTTATTTATTGTCAACAATAAATCATTTGTATTGACTGGTACTTTTAAAAAAGAGTCTTATGACTCCTATAGTCAAACCTGTCAATATTTTTTTGATAATTTTATTTTAAAATAATGGGTAATACATTCGGAAATATATTTAAATTAACATCATTTGGTGAATCACATGGCTTATCAATTGGAGGTGTAATTGACGGGTGTCCAGCTAACATTAAATTAGATTTTGATTTAATTCAGCAGGAATTGGATAGGCGTAAACCTGGTCAGTCAGTAATTGTAACGCAACGTAAAGAAGCGGACGTTGTTGAATTTCAATCAGGAATTTTTGAAGGGAAAACGACAGGAACACCAATAGGGTTTGTAATTAAAAATAAAGATCAAAAATCTAAAGATTATTCACATAATGTTGATGTGTTTAGACCTTCTCATGCGGATTATACTTACGAACAAAAATATGGTTTTAGAGATTACAGAGGTGGTGGTAGAAGTAGTGCAAGAGAAACTGCAGTACGTGTAGTTGCAGGTGCAATTGCGAAACAGATTTTATCTCAAAAAGGGATTACAATTCAAGCTTATGTATCACAGGTTGGAGAAGTAGCGATCACAAAATCATACCAGGATTTAGATCTGTCATTAACGGATAGTAATATCGTAAGGTGTCCTGACCAATCTATTGCTTTAGTGATGGAGTCTTTGATTAAGTCAATTAAAAAAGAAGGAGATACTATTGGAGGCATGATTACATGTGTTATTAAGAATACGCCAGTTGGAGTAGGTGAACCTGTTTTTGATAGATTGAATGCTGAATTAGCAAAAGCTATGTTTAGTATTAATGCTGTAAAAGGATTTGATTTAGGAAGTGGTTTTGAATGTGTTGAAATGAAAGGGTCTGAACATAATGACGAATTTTATGTTGAGGATGATCGAGTGAAAACCAAAACGAACTATTCTGGTGGAATCCAGGGTGGAGTATCGAATGGAGAAGATATTTATTTTGATGTAGCCTTTAAACCGGTTGCGACACTGATTCAAAAACAAAGTACAATTAATTCAAAGAATGAAACAGTTGAATTAATGGGGAAGGGACGTCATGACCCTTGCGTAGTGCCAAGAGCAGTACCAATAGTTGAAGCTATGAGTGCTTTAGTTATTTTGGATTATTTAATGATTAAAAAGAGTAGAGAGTTCTGAAGGAGTCAATTTTAAAATTTTTAAAATCTAAGGTTTTGGAATTGAATTGTTTGCGAGCTTATGTTTTGATAATAGCTATTTTTATGTCTATTTATTCAAATTATTTGAATTCGTTTTCCATTTCATTTATTGGCTTTTTAATAGGTAGTATTATAAGTTTTATTTTATTTATTCTTAAAAAGAATATCTGGGTTTACATCTTCTCAGGTTTTCTTGTGTTAAATATTTTTGATATCATTGAATTTCACTTCTATTCAAGTTATATTGGTATAAATGGTCCTAGGATAAATATGATACCGACCTTGTTTTTATTTTTACATATTGGTATTAACAGCGGAAATAAAAATAAATCTTATGAAGGGAATTATTTTTCTATTTTTTATAAATCAGAGAAATCAAAACTGAATAAATTTCAATCAAAAGTAAGTCGATTTGAATTTAAGTATCGAGATAAATCAAAACAAGAATTAGAAGATATAATTGAGAACAATGATGTCATGACAAAAGGAGCGGTGCAGGCCGCGTCAAACTTGCTTGAAAATTTTGATTTAATTAGTATTCAAACAAAATATATGTAATTACATTACCCGACTTTAATCGTATAATGTCCAACAAAAGCATGTCTTTCAAATGCTAATACCCATAAGTGTAAAAGCCCTTCTTCATTTTCATCCCAATGTAAAAGGGGACCATCAATTCCAACAAAGTGGCTGTCTAACCATTTGTTATTTTCATCCGTTAATATCGAAAAGTATTCTGAATTTAAGGATGAATGGGTTAAACAATGTTCGTATGTCTCATAAAAAGTATGGTTACCAAATCCCATTGAATTTTTCCAACCTTTATTTACATCTTCAACTGCTAAAGTAGGTATGTCACCTTTATTTAATCCAGAGATAAAAAGTTTAGTAGTTGTAGAGCTATCGGTATTAAAATAATCAACTTCAATTTCAAATAACCCATTTGTAAGTGTTCTGTAGTTAACTGTATTTGGATTTTTTAATAAACTTAACTTTGTATGTCTTGGGTCTTCAGGGTTGTAAAATCCAGGAGGACTAAAAGTAGCGAATAAAGTAGAATCAGTTAAAAAATCCTCCATAGTAGTTGTGTTTTTAGGGTATACAATATTAGGATATTTCTTTTTTCTTTCGCCAGCTAAAGGATATTCTGAATTATTCAAATTTTGAAATTCTGCTTCAAACTCAGATACAATAGATCTTAATTTTGATAAGTTAACTGAATTATTCTCGGGATCATTCCATTGTTCTAATGGTGCTTTATATTTAGTATATTCAATTGTATTTCTTTCTTCAAATAATTCGCCATATAAGTTATGAGGAAAATCAAACCAACCATGGTAGTATGGTTTTAATACACCATCTTCTTCAGCGTAAGTTATTATTTCCCATAGATAGGCATTTAAACAATTCCTTGCTAAGTCAACACGTTTTACTTTATTTGGATTATCTCCTGAAATAGAAAAGTTACCCTCTGTAAACTTGACTTGATGACGATTCCATTCTTGATTTATAATGGCAATCTTTGTTAAATATTCATCTTGCTTCACTTTTTCACACACTGTAGGTAACCATTCCATTAAAGCAATTGACTCTAAGGTTATTGTATCAATTGAGTTTTCAGGTATGAATGAAAAATTGAATGTTTCATCAGAATTCCTGTTGAGTTTTAAATTAGAATATGTTATGCTTTCCGCTTTTTTATGTCTAATTGAAATATCAGGATTGTATTTATAATTGTCATCTGATAATTCTTTTAATTCTACCGTCCAATTGTCAATGTTTTGAATTGGCGATTCTGTTGTTAATACTTCAGTAATAATCTTGTCAGAGTTAGAAGGAGTACAAGCCAATAAAGTGATAGATATAACAACTTGTACTAGCGTTAATTTGATAATATTCATTAATTAAGTTTATTAGAGAGTAAAAGTAATCTAACTTTTCTAATAAAAGAAAAAACAAGCTAAAAGCTTGTTTTAAAATATTGTATTTTACTCTTCAGAGTAAGGGAACCTCAAGTGTTTAACTGATTTTCCACTTTCTCTAATTTCTATTAATGAAGCGATTCCAATATCAATGTGGTTATTTACAAAATCAGAAGATACTTTTTTGTCGCTTTCTTCAGTTTTTACACCTTCAGGCGTCATAGGTTGGTCTGATACTAAAAGTAAAGCTCCAATTGGAATTTTATTTGCGAAACCAGTTATAAATAGGGTAGCTGTTTCCATGTCAATAGCCATGGCACGCGTTTTAATTAAATAGTCTTTAAATGCTTCATCATGTTCCCAAACTCTACGGTTGGTTGTGTAGACAGTGCCTGTCCAGTAATCTAATCCATGTTCTCTAATAGATGTAGAGATGGCTCTCTGTAATGTAAATGCTGGCAGGGCAGGTACTTCAGGTGCAAAATAATCATTAGATGTTCCCTCTCCTCTAATTGCTGCTATTGGAAGTATTAAATCACCAATTTCTGTTTTGTTTTTAAGACCACCGCACTTTCCTAAAAATAAACATGCTACAGGATCTATTGCACTTAGTAAGTCCATTATAGTAGCTGCATTAGGACTCCCCATAGTAAAGTTGATAAGTGTAATTCCGTTTGCAGACACGCTAGGCATGGCTTTATCTTTTCCAATAATTTCAACGTTATACTTTTCCGCAAAAATAGTTAAATAGCCATTAAAATTTGTTAGCAGTATATATTTGTCAAATTTTTCTAATGTTCTTCCTGTATATCTGGGTAACCAATTTTGTACGATTTCTTCTTTTGATGTCATAGAATGTAAATTTTTTAGTTGTAATATAGATAAAAATACTTGTAATTCCTATGTGTATCCTTGTTTTAAGAAGTTGGACCAAAATTTTATTTTGCTGGATATAAAACAAAAACGGTTTGAGAAAATGTCTCAAACCGTTTTAAAAATATATATTTTTATTGATTAGTCAATAACCGTAATCAAATCTTCTCTATTTTTTCTCACTTTAGTAAGGTTAGCTAGCCAATCGTTTTTTTCATCCCTATATCCTATTGGTAACATAACACAGCTTCTTAATCCTTTTTCTCTTAAACCTAATATCTTGTCTACAGCGTCAGGTTCAAATCCTTCTAAAGGTGTACAGTCCACTTTTTCGAATGCGGCTGCAGTAATGGCATTAGTAAATGCTATATAAGCTTGTTTAGAAGCATGAATAAAATTCTCTTCAGCATCCTTTTGTGGATACATATTTAATAACATTTGACGGTAATTTTCCCATCCTTCATTTTTAAATCCACGAACAGTATTGGTCAAGTCAAACATTTTATTTATTCTATCAGCTGTGTAGGTGTCCCAAGCAGCAAAAACTAATAAATGAGAACAATCTGTAATTACAGACTGATTCCAGGCAATTGGTTTAATTTGTTCTTTTATAGCTTGATTTTTAATTATTAAAACTTCAAAAGGTTGTAATCCACTTGAGGTAGGTGAAAGCGATATTGCTTCAATTATAGTTTCAATTTTGTCTTCTGATACTTTTTTACCATTCATGGCTTTGGCAGCATAGCGCCATTTTAAATTATCTAATAATTCCATTTTGTATTTTTTTTGGTGTTTGTTATTTATTATTTTTTGAAAGTATCTCAATCCAATTGTTTAGGATTTCTTTTAACTGTAAAACATCTTCTAATTTGACATCTTCTGAAAGAAAGATCTTAGTCAATTGATCAGGAATCTTGGCAGCATCCGTTTGCATTTGTTTCCCTTTTTCTGTTAAGTTCACAATAACCGACCTTTCGTCTTCTACAGAACGCGTACGGGTTAGAATTTCCATTTTCTCCATTCGTTTCAGTAAAGGAGAAAGGGTGTTGGTATTTAATCGTAATTTTTCTGAAATGTGATTTATGTTGACATTATCGGTTTCCCATAATACCATCAATACTAAATATTGTGGGTAAGTAATACCAAGTTTACTTAGATAAGGTGTATATGCTTTTGTGATCAGGCGAGAAGCCGAATATATTGGGAAGCAAACTTGATTGCCTAAGTGTAATTGTGGATTATCCATTATTTATTTTTTTTATTCATTTTCCATGTTTTCCAAGCGCCAGCTGACCATAAAGCCCATACGATTAAAATGGGTTGAAAAAATAACCTTCTAAGTCTAGCGCTGTCAGAGTTTAATACACCGAATGCGTCCGTATCATTAATGTACTGCGAAATGTTTCCTGGGAAAATTAAAACATAGAATAGTGCTAAAGCCCAACCGAAATGTAGGCGTTTACTTTTCCATAATGCTAATCCGAGTCCTAATGCGATTTCAACTATTCCAGAAAGTATGACTACTAAATCTTTACCTAATGGTAGCCAGTCTGGAACCTGAGCTTGAAAATCAATTCTATTGAATGTTAAATGGCTAATCCCTGCGTAGATCATTGCTATTGCAAGTAATATTCTAAAAATATTTTGCGTTAATGATGTTTTGTTCTGTATTTTCATTATACTAATTTAGTCGTAAGCAATTATATCGTTCACGATACAAATGTAAGTCAAAAAATAGAATTACAAAACATTTTAGTTTAAATTAATTTAATTGGCAAAAAAAAAGACGTCCAATGGACGTCTTTTAAATACTATATATAAATTTGGATTATTTTCCACACTTACCTTCTTCACATTTCATGTCAGCACATTTTCCTTTTTCACCTGTTGCATCTTTTGAACAACATGCTTTTTCGCAATCTTTCTCACAAGAAGATTTTGATTTAGAATCACCTTTACTAATACAAGCTGTTTTACAGTTTGCAATACAAGTATCACAAGATCCGTCACAAGTAGTATCACCACAAGTTTGACCTTTTTTCATTGAACAAGCTTTAGCTTCTTCAGCAGTACAAGTTTTTGTTGAATCAGCAGTACAACAAACTTTTACACAACCAGGTTCACAAGCAGTTTTCATGTCATCAGCACATTTCCCAGCTTCACATTTCATTTCTTCAACTACCTCTTCAGTTCCTTCAACAACAGCTGCTGCTTCAGTAGACTCGTTACAAGAAGTCATTAATAATCCTAATCCTAAGAATAATAATAATCCTAATTTTTTCATTTTGTTTATTTTAGTTAATTTTTTGACGAAAATAGTAATAAAATTTTACTTTTTAAAGTTATCTGCTACTATTAACTCTTTTGTACCATGTGACCATGAGTAAAAGCCTTCACCTGTCTTAATACCTTTTTTACCAGCGTTTACCATGTTTATTAATAGCGGAGATGGAGCATATTTGTCGTTTCCTAAACCATCATATAAAACATTCATAATTGCCAAACAAACATCTAAACCAATAAAATCAGCTAATTGTAATGGTCCCATTGGGTGAGCCATACCTAATTTCATAACTGTATCAATTTCTTCAACTCCAGCAACACCTTCATTTAGTGTAATGATTGCTTCATTAATCATTGGCATTAAAATTCGATTAGCAACAAAACCAGGGTAGTCATTCACTTCTGTAGGAACTTTCTTCAATGTTTTAGACATTTCCATAATAGTGTTAGTTACTTCATCAGAAGTAGAGTATCCTCTAATTATTTCAACTAATTTCATTACAGGAACTGGATTCATAAAATGCATTCCAATAACTTTTTCTGGTCTATTTGTAACACCAGCAATTTGAGTAATAGAAATGGAAGATGTATTTGTAGCTAATATTGCTTTTTCAGGAGCAAATTCATCCATACTCTTGAAAATGTTTAATTTTAAATCTAAATTTTCAGTTGCCGCTTCAACTACTAAGTCAGCATCTGATAACCCAGATTTCATATCAGTTAAAGTCGTAATATTTGCCAATGTATTTAATTTATCTTCTTCAGAAATTCTTTCTTTCTTAACCATTCTGTCAAGATTTTTTGTGATAGTTGAGATAGCTTTAGCTAATGACTCTTCTTTAATATCAATTAAATTAACTGTGAATCCATTTTGAGCAAAAACGTGAGCAATTCCGTTTCCCATTGTTCCTGCTCCAATTACTGATATATTTTTCATTTTATATTATTTTATTGAGTGTAAAATTAAAGGGCTAAAGATAATTATTATTATTTATGAATAATAAATATGTTCATAATTTAACTTAACGATTTAAGTCAATCTAAAAAGATTAATTATTTTTGATGACTTATGGAAGAAACTACAAATAAAAATAATGCGATATCAATTGTTATTTTAGGAATAGTATCTGCTTTCTTGGCTATTCCTGCATTTATTTTTTTATATAAATATTTTCCGAGTGTTGAGTTTACATTAAATGAAAAAATAATTAGATTAGATCATATCATTTTATTTATGGCGCTTTATTTTGTGCTGTATTACCTGTTGAAAAAATTGAAATTAATTGTATATATACTCGTTTTTGGAGGCGTATTGACTTTCACGATAGCTAATTTTACTGAATTTTATACGTTTACGAATCTTAAGCATGATTATTCTTCATTTTTGTATGATTTGTCCAATAATTCGATTAGTCAAAATTTTTTAAATCGAGAACTAAAGTTTAGACAAGAGGATAGGTTAAGAGGATCCATAGATTATAAAAACATTGAGGTTAGAAATTATGCCGTTAATATTGCAAATTCAAACTTTGAAAAAGAAAGGCACTTTTCAAGTCGATTAAAATGGGTGCATTATTTTAGTATTTTCAAAACGATTAATGAAAACTGGAATTATGTATATGATCCTTTACAGGAAGAGTATTATTCCAAAGCAAGTGAAACTTTAAAGCAATTGGAATTTGATGGTCAATTTAAAGGAGATTGTGATGACCATTCCATTATGATGGCCGCTTGTATTAAAGCAGTTGGTGGAGAGGTTAGGTTGGTGCGTACAACAGTTACTATGAAAGATGGTACAGAGGTTGGACATTTGTACCCAGAGGTTAAGTTTGGAGATTCAAAAGATTTGGAAAATGTGGTGTACTTGATAAAAACTATATATTTCCCAAAAGTTACTAAAGGAAAAACGATTCATTACTATCAGGATCCAAAAGGTTTTATTTGGTTAAATTTCGATTACAATGACAAATATCCAGGTAACAAATATCAATCTGATGTAAGAAATAGTGAGATTGAATTGTAGATTAAAATTCATTTTTCTTGGAAAGCAATTTAGTTCATTAATGAAAAAGTAAAATAAGTAGGTATGTCTCACGTAAAAAAAGTATTAACATACAAGAACAAGGTTGTTTTTGAGAAAGTTCAAATACCTTATTTTAAACGTATGCCTAAAATATCTCATGATGATGAAGCATGCTTTATGTTTATTAATGAAGGTGAGTTTTCGGTTAGGACACCAAATGAATTTATTTCATATAATAAGGAAAAAGGTTTACTTGCAAAGTGTACTGATTTCTTTTTTGAGACGTCACATATACAAAGAGCAACTAGTGAATATGTTGAAGTGATTGGCGTTTTATTACACCCAACTATTTTGGAAGAACTGTTTCAATTTGATATAAAGAAGTCTAATCACAAGGTAGATTATAATGTAACACAGATTCATGTGAATGGGTTAATGACTAACTTTAAAGAGAGTCTTAATATTTTATTAGATAATCCGGAGTTAGCAGATGAAGATTTAATTAAAACAAAGTTAAAGGAGTTTGTATTATTAATGAGTAAAACGCAGAATGCTCCGACTCAATTGGATTTTCTTTCAGCCATGTTTAAAAGGGATACTAGCGAATTTTCAACGATCATTGATAGTAATCTATATTCCAATTTATCGATTGATGAATTCGCCCATTTATGCGGAATGAGCATTTCAAGTTTTAAACGAAAATTTAATGATGTATTTCAGCAAAGTCCTAAAAAGTACATATTGAAAATGAAGCTTGAAAAAGCGTGTAAAACTTTGGAGGCAAGTCAGGATAGAATTTCTGATATTGCTTATGATTGTGGTTTTGAAACTATTTCAACGTTTAATCGCTCATTCAAAAAACAATTTGGCAAATCACCTACTGAATATCGTTTGGACTTTATTGCATAGTCTTTGAACAGATTTGTCAAGCCTAACTAATTAGTATGGTCCATCTTTGTATATATAAAAATATATAAGATGAAAACAATTAGAATAATAGGAGTAATCGTATTTATTTCTGTAATCGCTCAAAGCTGTAAAATCGCTGATTTAAGAACGAAAGAGGTAAAACAAGAAGGTGTTACTAAACAAAAATTGGAGAAAGGTAAATTATTATTAGATCAAGCGTGGAAAGCTCAGGGCTTTGATAAATTGAGTGAGCATACCGTATATTCTTATCATGGTCAGGATACTTGGAAGGGGATGCTTGGAAGAATGGGAAATATTTGGTCGAAAAGTACATCTGAAATGGATTTTAAATATAAAATTGGAAGTTTTGATGGTCAAGTAAAATTTGAAAACAGTAATTATTCGGGACTCCAAAATTGGAATTATTATGATATTATAAATAACGATACCATTTTTTCAGACCTAAAGCTTAAAAAAAATGAGAGAATTGTTTTTGGCGTTTCTGCTTTTCAATATTTCGTTGAAATGATTGATAGGTTAAGACAGGCTCCAGTAGTTGTTTATCAAGGAGAAGATGAATTTAGAGGACAGATGTATGATTTAGTACTGTGTACTTGGGGAACTGTAGAGCCTCATATGGAGCATGATCAATATGTAGCTTGGATTAATAAGAAGACTGGGTTAATGGACTTTACTCACTATACAATTAGAGATTCTTATTTAAAGCCACCAGGCTATAAGTCTATTGGTGGGGTAATTGAATTTACTGATTTTAAAGAAGTAGAGGGAATGTTGATTCCACATACGCATTTGGTATATGCGTTGAAGTTAAGAAGGAATCCAAATAAAAATTTACATAAATTAATTATTTCAGGTTTTAAATTTGACGACTTTAATCCTGAATATTTAGAAATCGATAAATCTATTTCAGTTGGTGGAAATTTCAAATAAGAATAGAGCGGCTAGTATTGACGAAAAAAACCACTTTCAAATAATGAAAGTGGTTTTAATATTTTAACAAAGTCTTTCAGTCTATAACTTCAAGGCTTGCGTCTATAATTTACATTAACATTCCACCACAAACATTAATAGTTTGTCCTGTCACGTAAGCAGACATATCAGAAGCTAAGAATACTGTTGTGTTAGCTACATCTTTCGGAGAACCTCCTCTTTTCAATGGAATAGAATCTCTCCATCCTTGAACTACTTTTTCGTCTAAAGCAGCAGTCATTTCTGTTTCGATAAAACCAGGTGCAATTGCGTTACATCTAATGTTTCTTGATCCTAATTCTTGAGCAATTGATTTTGTAAATCCGATCATTCCAGCTTTTGAAGCAGAATAGTTAGATTGCCCTGCATTTCCAGAAACACCTACAACTGAACTCATGTTGATAATAGAACCTATTCTAGCTTTTAACATTGGCTTTAAAACAGCTTTAGTTAAATTGTAAGATGATTTTAAATTTGTATTAATAACTTCATCCCATTGCTCTTCACTCATTCTCATTAACAAGTTATCTCTAGTTATTCCAGCGTTATTAACTAAGATGTCAATCTTACCAAATTCTTTCATAACTGCATCAGATAATTGGTGAGCAGAATCATAATCAGCAGCGTTAGATTTGAAACCTTTAATTGTTCCACCGTTAGCAGATAATTCAGCTTCTAACGCTTTTGCTTTTTCATCAGATGATAAATAAGTAAAGGCAACAGTAGCACCTTGATTAATAAATTCTTTAGCAATTTCTTTTCCAATACCTCTTGAGGCACCAGTAATAATTGCCACTTTTCCTTCTAATAATCCCATGTTATATATGCTAAGTAATTACCTAGACTTTTTAATAATTAATAAACGTATTTAATAAATTCAATATTAGTTTGACCTAAGTTGAGTAGTAAAAGCAAATATAAAATATTTTTTTTAACGGTCATAATTTCTGCATTGCAGAATTGAAATGTAAAAAAAAAGCTTCCGAATAAATTCGAAAGCTTTAAATATTTTATATTATTTTTTCTTTTTATCTAAAGGTGGTTCAACTAAAATTCTACCACAATGCTCACAAACAATAATTTTTGTTCTTGCTTCAATATCTAATTGTCTTTGAGGTGGAATTTGGTTAAAACAACCACCACATGAATCTCTTTCTACAGAAACAACAGCTAAACCATTAATTGCATTAGTTCTTAATCTTTCATATGCAGTAACTAATCTTTCTTCAATGCCTTTTTTTGCTTTATCAGATTTCTTAATTAATTTTGCTTCATCTTCTTCAGTTTCTTCAATGATTTTTGCTAAATCATTTTGTTTAACCTCTAAATCTTTAGCTCTTTCATCAGTTTTATTTTTAGCATCTTCAATGAAAGAAGATTTAGATTCGATTTTAAATTTCGCTTCTTTAATCTTTTTATCATTTAATTCGATTTCTAATCCTTGAAATTCAATTTCTTTTGAAATTGCATCAAACTCACGATTATTACGAACGTTTTTTTGTTGCTCAGTATATTTGTCAATTGCTTCTTTAGCATCTTTAGAAGAATTTTTTCTATTAGAAATTTCAGTTTCTAAATCGCTTAATTCTGTATTTAAAGTATCTAATTTAGTAGTTAAACCTGCAACTTCATCTTCTAATTCTTTAACTTCTAAAGGTAATTCACCTCTAATAGTTCTAATTTTATCAATTGATGAATCAATTACTTGTAAGTTATATAAAGCATCAATTTTTTCCGTAACTGAGCCTTCTGCTGAATTTTTTTTTGCCATTTTTTCTAATAATATTTTACAGGATTAGTATTAATCGCCGTTAAACAAGGTGCAAATTTAATAAATTTTTTCGATAATAACTCACTTATTAACTCAATTGTGAATTGTTCGCTTTCAAAATGTCCTATATCGGCTATAATTATTTGATTTTCAGCATCAAAAAACTCATGGTATTTAAAATCTCCAGTAATAAATATATCAGCTTGGTGCTGTTTTGCATTTTTTAATAAAAAACTTCCTGAACCACCACACCATGCAATTGTTTTAATTTTTGGTTTAATTAGTTCGGTATGCTTGATAATACCACATTTAAATGTGTCTTTCAATAATTTTAAAAAGGTAACAGTGTCCATTTCAGTATCTAATTCACCAATCATACCAGACCCTTCATTTTTATTTGTATTCTGAAGTTGAATTATATCATAAGCTACTTCTTCATAAGGGTGACTCTTAATCATTTCTGATACAACTTGGCTTACTTTATAATTTGGAATGATAACTTCAATTTTACTTTCAGCCTCAATATGTCTTTCAGCTGTTGTTCCAATAAACTGATTGGCATTTTCATTTGCTTTAAAACTTCCTTCGCCTTTTGAGCTGTAGCTACATTCTGAATAATTTCCAATTTGCCCGGCTCCGGCATTAAATAACGCTTCTAAAACTATGTCTTTATGTGTATTAGGAACTAATGTGACTAACTTACTTATTGTTGCTGAATTAGGGGCTAATATTCTAGGTGATTTTATGTTCAATAAGTCCCCAATTTTTTTATTGACACCAAATTCATAATTATCTAGGTTGGTATGAATGGCATAAATGGCAATGTCATTTTTAATGGCTTTTATGACTGTACGTTCCACATAATTTTTTCCAGTAAAGGATTTTAAACCACTAAATACGATAGGATGATGAGAAATCACTAAATTACAACCTCTGTCAATGGCTTCTTGAATAATGTCTTCAGTACAGTCTAATGAAATTAATGCATTGGTAATTTCATTAGTTTTATCACCACAAATTAAGCCTGAATTGTCATATGACGCTTGTGAAGGTATTGGGGCTAAACTTTCTAAATAATTGGTAATGTCTTTTATTTGCATAAAACAAAAGTAATCAATTTTTCAATACGTTTACAGTACCTTTTAGGTCTTCTTATTGACTTTTAAAAATCAATTGATTGACATCTTATAAATATAGAATTTTACTGACTATATTTGTAACAAATCAATTTTAATGGCATCAAAAACAGTTAAATCACAGGAAGAATTTATTGAAGTTTACGGGGCAAGGGTTCATAATTTAAAAAATATAAACCTTAAGATTCCACGTAATAAATTAGTTGTGTTTACTGGGTTGTCTGGTTCTGGTAAGTCGTCTTTAGCTTTTGATACCATTTTTGCAGAGGGACAAAGACGTTATTTGGAAACATTTTCGGCTTATGCACGTCAATTCTTAGGTGGATTAGAACGACCAGATGTAGATGAAGTATTGGGGTTAAGTCCTGTAATTTCTATAGAACAAAAAACGGTTAACCGTAGTCCACGTTCAACTGTGGGAACTGTAACTGAGATTTATGATTTTATGCGTTTGTTGTTTGCCAGAGTGAGTGATGCTTATTCTTACAATACAGGTGAGAAAATGGTGAAGTATACCGATAGCCAAATTGTAGAATTGATTTTAGAAAAATTTGAAAATGAAAAAATAATAATTCTAGCGCCTAAAGTAAAAGGTAGAAAAGGGCATTATAGAGAGTTGTTTGAACAAATACAAAAACTTGGGTTTTCAAAAGCGAGAGTAGATAATGAAATTGTTGATATTGAATCAGGAATGAAGTTAGACCGTTACAAAATTCATGATATTGAAATTGTAATTGATAGAATTAAAGTAACTGCAGATCATAAAAATAGAGTAATAGAAGCCGTTAATGCCGCATTAAAATATGGAAACGGAGTGATGATGATTCAAAACCATTCAGACGGTACCGAGTTTCAATATTCTAAATTCTTGATGTGTCCTACAACAGGAGTGTCTTATGTAGAGCCTGAACCCAATTTATTTTCATTTAATTCACCTTATGGAGCCTGTCCAAAATGTAATGGGTTAGGTGAAATTTCAGAAGTAGATAAGAAGAAGGTAATTCCAGATGAAAAAAAGTCTATAAAAGCAGGAGGGATTGAACCACTTGGTAAAGTAGGTAATAATTGGATTGGAAAGAAACTAGAAACGATATTAGAAGTATTTGGATTTAAATTAACGACTAAAATTCAAGAATTACCGGTAGAGTTAGTTGATAAAATTTTATATGGTTTTGAAGAGTTAATTGACGTAGATGGTAAAAAAGAAGAATTACAGTTTGAAGGGTTAACTACTTTTTTATTACGTCATTTTGAAGAGAACCCTTCTCCAGCAGTTAAACGTTGGGCAGAATCGTTCATGAATAAAATTACATGCACACATTGTGAAGGGACTCGTTTAAAGAAAGACTCGTCTTACTTTAAAATTAATGAGAAGTCAATTGGTGAATTAGCAGATTGGGACATTTCAGAATTGAAAGTTTGGTTTGATGACTTGCCCTCTAAGTTATCAGAGAAGCAACTTAAAATAGGAAAAGAAATAGTTAAAGAGATACATAATAGATTACAATTTTTAGTTGATGTTGGTTTACATTATTTAAACCTAAATCGTTCTTCTAAGTCACTTAGTGGAGGAGAGGCACAACGTATTAGATTAGCCACTCAAATTGGTTCTGAATTAGTAAATGTATTGTACATATTAGATGAGCCGTCAATTGGTTTACATCAAAGAGATAATTCACGATTAATTAAATCGTTAAAACGATTACGTGACGCTGGTAATTCTGTAATTGTAGTAGAACATGATAAAGAGATGATGGAAGAATCAGACTTTATTGTGGACATTGGACCAAAAGCAGGTTTACATGGTGGTGAAATTATGCAAGCCTGCTCAATTGATGAATTAAAAGCAAGTGGAAGTACAACAGGGCAATATTTATTAGGCGAAAAGCAAATAGATATTCCAACTAAAAGGAGAAAAGGAAACGGAAATAAACTTTCATTAAAAGGTGCTACTGGAAATAATCTTAAAAATGTAAATATTGACATTTCTTTAGGAACGTTAACGTGTGTTACTGGTGTGTCGGGTTCTGGGAAATCGTCACTGATTAATCATACGCTTTACCCAATTCTAAATAAACATATTTACAGAGGCGTTAAAAAGCCTTTACCCTATAAATCTATTAAAGGTTTAGAACATATTGACAAGGTAATTGATATTGATCAGTCACCAATTGGTAGAACACCACGATCAAACCCGGCAACCTATACTGCCATGTTTACTGATATTAGAAACTTGTTTGCAGAAATAGGTGAATCTAAAATTAGAGGGTATAAAGCAGGGCGTTTCAGTTTCAATGTGAAAGGCGGAAGATGTGAAACGTGTAGAGGTGGCGGATTACGTTTAATTGAAATGAACTTCTTACCAGATGTATATGTGGAGTGTGAAGAGTGTCAAGGGAAACGTTACAATAGAGAAACTTTAGAAGTTAGGTTTAAAGGAAAAAATATTAATGATGTTTTAGAAATGACGATTGAAGATGCAACTGAATTCTTTGAAAGTGTACCTAAAATTAAACGAAAATTAGATACCTTATTGTCTGTAGGGTTGGGGTACATCAAATTAGGGCAACCCTCAACTACCTTAAGTGGTGGAGAAGCACAACGTATTAAATTAGCCACTGAATTATCTAAAAGGTCTACTGGCGCTACATTTTATATCTTAGATGAACCGTCAACTGGTTTACACTTTGAAGATATTAAAATGCTGTTAGATGTCATTCAGCGCTTAGTTGATGAAGGAAACACAGTTGTAGTGATTGAGCACAATATGGACATCATTAAAGTAGCCGATTACATTATTGACATTGGTCCAGAAGGTGGACGTGAAGGTGGAATGGTTGTCGTAAAAGGAACACCAGAACAAATAATTAAAAAACCTGAATTAAGCGATACGGCTAAGTATTTGAAAATGGAGTTTTAGAAACCTGACTCCAATACGTTTAGCTAATAAAATTGCCTTATATTAATAAGAAGTTTTATCAAATGAAAAATATTTTTAAAAAAGCACATAGTTTATATTTATCAGAAAAGGATGCAAAAGCAATTAAGTTAATTGAAACTGTGGAGTATAAATCTATTCCAGACGTTTTTTTATTGTATATTGATATTCACCTGAACCCTTCTAAAGGCAAAGTAAATAAGGCTAATTTGAAAAAATGCATTGAGTTATATAAAGAAGCTTTAAGTTTAGGGATATCAGAAACTGCTTATGAATTAGGAGAAATTTATTTATGTGACGAAAGATTTAAAGAAAATATTGATAAGGCAATTGGTTATTATAAAAAAGGATCTGAATTAGGTAATTCCTTATGTGTTTTTGAATTATTAAGTTATTATAGAGATAATAAATGTAATAACTTTGAATTTCAAATAACTCTTGCAACAAAATTATTAGAAGACAAAATATTCAAAATAGCAGCTTTAAACCATTTAGGGAGAATAAATTTAAATAGTAATTTCACGCTATTCAACATAAAAAAAGGATTAGAATATTATAATAGTTCATGTGATTTAGGAAATTCTAACTCTTGTATGAAATTAATGGATTTCTACTATAAAGGTCAGTTTGTAGAAAAAAATAGTAATGCAAGTTTTAAGTACTGTTTGAAAGCTGAAAATGGTGATAGTTCTCTAATTATTGATGAAATAATATTTTGGAAAAATAAATTAATTTCAGAATTGGAAAATTAATTCTGAAATTATATCCCAACTCGCGCTCAATTAGCGTAAGCATATTGAGTGTGGTATTATTTAGCATTTGTAATGCGCCTACAATATGACGTAATTTAATTGTTGGTTAAGAATAAAAAGAAGCCGTATTACAAATGCTGTACTTATATTCTTTTAAAGGGCACACTCAAAAGACTACGTCATTTGAGCGCGAGTAAAGTGTTGAATACGATTCTAACTAAGAAATTTGACTCCAATTCAGCCAATAAAATAGCTCTTAATTGATTGGTGATTAAAGTATGATTAAAGGACTCTAAATTGCAATTGTTTTACGAATACAAAATCAAAAACACACCCAATAAAATTCCTATTAATGGAATTAATTTTTTACGTTTATTTTTTTCTTTAAACACAAGTCCACCAATAACTACAGCAATAATTAATTGACTTCTTTTTATAGCAGAAAGTAACATGATTAATGCTTCAGGATCTTGAAGTGCTTTAAAGTAAAAATAGTCAGCCCCTATTAATAAAATACCAACGGCAACAATAGTCCATCTCCATTTAAAGGCTTTTCTTTTTTCAGCATACGGAAACCATGTTATGGTTAATATGATAAGTAATAATAAAACGGTGTAAAATGAAAACCAAAATTGTAGGGTTTGCGGTGCTAATGTTTGGTTTTGAATTAAAAACTTATCGTACAAGCCACTAGAAGCGCCTAAGAATGTAGCCCCTATAATGGCAAATATCCATTTATTTCTTTTAAAATTTATGCCTTCCTTCTTACCAATTTTTGAGTACAGAATTACAGAAAGTATGATTAGGATAAAACCTATCCACTGTAATAGAGTAGGTTGTTCATTATAAATGAGTATTGCTCCAATAAAAGTGAAAAATGGTCCAGCAGAACGTATTGGTGTCACTATAGTTAGTGGTAAATGTTTTAACGCTTGATAAGCCAAAATCCAAGAGGCTGTCATTATCATGGATTTAATAAAAATGAAACCATGCGTTTTCAAAGGAATTGGATCAATATAAAGATCAATTTGTTTAGCGTATTCTGGAAAATAAATAGATGCTATAAATAAGGGAATCAATAGTATGAATCCAGAACCAATGGTACCTAAAAGTACAGGAAAAACTTCATTACCTTGAACTGCATGTTTTTTGCATAGGTTATGTAATCCTAAGAAAAGAGCTGCTAATAAACCTAAATACATCCACATGGCGGCAAATGTACTGTTTTCTAAGAAATTCTACTCCAATTGGTGAAGTAATAGAGTTGATTTTATTTGAATAGTTAATTAAGAAATTTCTAAGTCAATATTTCAGTTTGATTAATATATAATCATTCTATTTTTATTATTTATGCCCAACTCTAACAATTTACAAAAATTATCAAACTTTGTTATTTTCGAAACAGAAAATGGCAAAGTAAATATTGATGTATTTTTACAAAACGATACGCTTTGGTTAACTCAAAAGTTAATGAGTGAGTTGTTTGGTAAAGGAAGGAGTACTATTTCTGGGCATTTAAAAAATATTTTTGAAACAAATGAATTAGATGAGGCGTTGGTATGTCGGGATTTCCGACACACCACTCAACATGGTGCTGTCAAAGGAAAAACTCAAACTGTTAATTCAAAATATTATAATTTAAGGGCAATTACAGCTGTAGGGTATAGAGTCAATTCGGAGCGAGCAACTCAATTTAGAAAATGATTAAAGGACTGAGTTAAGAAATTCGACTCCAATTAGGTTTAGCTAATAAAATAGCTCTTAACTGATTCGCAATAGCAGTATGTTGCGGATCTTTAAAAGCAGGGTCTTTATCTAATAATTGACGTGCTTTTTCTCTAGCAAGAGTCACTAGTTGACCATCTTTAGCTAAGTCAGCTAATTTTAAATCTAATAAACCAGACTGTTGCGTTCCCATAATATCACCAGGGCCACGCATTTTTAAATCAGCTTCAGAGATTTCAAAACCATCATTGGTTCTCACCATGGTTTCCATTCTTGTTTTAGAATCAGCACTTAGTTTACTCCCTGTCATTAATACACAGTAGGATTGTTCTGCCCCACGACCTACACGTCCTCTTAATTGATGTAATTGTGATAGGCCAAAACGTTCAGCTGATTCAATAATCATAATACTGGCATTAGGCACATTTACACCAACTTCAATTACAGTAGTAGCCACCATGATGTTGGTTTTTCCGTTGGCAAATTGTTGCATTTCAAAATCCTTATCAGCAGGTTTCATTTGTCCATGAACTATACTCACATGATAATCTGGTCGTGGAAAACGTCTTTCAATAGATTCAAATCCATCCATTAAATTAGCATAATCTAAGGTTTCAGATTCATTAATTAAAGGATATACAATATACACTTGACGCCCTTTATTGACTTCAGCTTCAATAAAACCAAACACTCTTAAACGTGATTTTTCAAAATAATGTCTGGTGTCAATAGATTTTCTACCAGGAGGTAGTTCATCAATTACAGATACATCTAAATCACCATAAAAGGTTAAGGCTAGTGTACGTGGAATAGGGGTGGCGGTCATCACTAAGATGTGTGGTGGTAAATCATTCTTTTTCCATAACCTAGAACGCTGCGCCACACCAAACCTATGTTGTTCATCTATAATAGCAATACCTAAGTTTTTATATTTAACAGGATCTTCTAATAAAGCATGTGTACCGATTAAAATATCAGTTTCGCCACTCATTAATTTCTCATGTAATACAACACGATCTTTCTTTTTAGTTGAGCCGGTTAGAATATCAACTTTAATATCCATTTTCTCAAGCATTTCACAGATAGAAATGTAATGTTGTCTCGCTAGAATTTCAGTAGGGGCCATGATACAGGCTTGGTATCCATTTCCGATTGCAAATAGCATAGTCATTAAAGCGACTAAGGTTTTACCAGAACCCACATCACCTTGTAGTAAGCGATTCATGTGTATACCGGTTTGCATGTCACGTCTAATTTCTTTAAGTACTCGTTTTTGAGCGCCAGTTAATTCAAAAGGGACATGGTTAGCATAAAAATCTGTGAATTGATCGCCAACTACACCAAAGGTATAGCCTTTAATCTTTTTTTGAGTAATTTGTTTTCTAACCAATAATTCTAATTGTAAAAAGAACAATTCTTCAAATTTTACTCTGACTTGAGCTTTTTTTGCATGGTCAAAACTCTTTGGGGAATGAATGGCTATTAACGATTCGTTTTTCCCCATGAGTCTTAAATCACTAACAATCCAATCAGGTAAGTTTTCGTCTAATTTATTGTGAATTAAGGGTAATAAACCTTTAATCGCTTTTTCAATTCCTTTGGTATGTAGAAAATGTCTGGTTAAGGTTTCTGTACTATGATAAACAGATTGTAATCCACTTTCTATAGCTTGTTGAGGTACGATTTGTTCCAATTCAGGATGAGAAATATTCCATTTCATCCCAAACTGTTTGGCTTTACCGTACAATTTGTAGGTGACGCCTGTTTTTAAACTCTTTTTAATCCAACTTGCGCCTTTGAACCATATTAATTCAACTACACCAGAATCGTCTCTAAAAACAGCCTGTAACCGTTTTCCTCTTCCAACACCAACTTCCTTAATACTGTAAATAGCACCTTTTAATTGAACATACCCTTCAATACCTGGTATGTCAATTACTTTATGAAACTGAGTTCGATCCACATATCTAAAGGGAAAGTAATGTAATAAATCGCGATACGTTTTTACATTAATTTCCTTTTTTAGAGCCACAGCCTTTTTAGGGCCAATGCCTTTTAAATATTCTATAGGAGTGTCTATGATTACGGACATTTATTCTTTACAAATAATAATTTGTTTGATTTTAAAATAGTAAGTATTATGCTTTTAAGGTTGTCAGATTGAGTGTTCTATTTCTTTTTTTTAAATTAAATGTATCGAAATTAACCTACTTTGTTAACTAAATCTACTAATCTATTAGAGTAACCAGCTTCATTGTCATACCAAGCGACAACCTTTATCATTTTACCAATAATAGACGTTAAGGCTACATCAAATGTAGAAGAATAGGGACTTCCAATAATATCAGAAGAAACTATAGGGTCTTCCATATAATATAAAATACCGTTTAATTCGTTTTCAGACGCGTCCTTGAATGCCTTGTTTACTTCATCAATTGTAATTTCATGATCCATTATAAATGTCATATCCGTTAAAGAACCATCTGGAACAGGTACACGAATACCGCATCCTCCCATATGGTTTTCTAATTCAGGAAATATTTTAGTAATTGCTTTTGCAGCACCTGTTGTTGTGGGCACTATAGATTCAGCAGCTGCTCTTGCACGCCTTAAATCAGAGTGAGGCGCATCATGTAATTTTTGATCAGATGTATAAGAATGAATAGTTGTAATATAGCAACTGTCAATTTTGCCTAACTTTTTCATTACATGTACTAATGGTGCAGCTGAATTAGTAGTACAAGATGCGTTTGAAATGATAGTTTCAGATCCATCTAAAATATCTTCATTTATACCCATTACTATAGACTTTATATCATCTGATTGTGGGGGTGCACTTAAAATTACCTTTTTAGCGCCTGCTTTTAAATGTTTTGACGCTAATTCATTTGTTCTAAAAATACCTGTCGATTCAATGACAATATCAATATTTAAAGTTTTCCAAGGTAAATCTTCAGGATCACTAATAGTTGTCATTATGATTGCATGTCCGTCAATATTCATTCCTTCTACAGTAGAAGATATTTCACCTTGATAGGTTCTATGAACTGAGTCGTATTTAAACAAATGTGCTAAGGTTTTATTATCTGCTAAATCATTAATAGCTATAATATTAATGTTGTCATTTTTTAAAGCCATTCTAGTAAAATATCTTCCAATCCTACCAAAGCCATTTATTGCTACATTTATTGCCATTTGTTTTTTATTATAAAGGTAAATATTTCTATTTTAAAAATATACGAATTAATTAAATGTTTTAACAAAAAAAAGCACATTTAATAGTATTAAAATGTGCCAATATTGTTGAAATTTGTCATTGATTAATCAAATAGTTTAAAATAACCATGACAACTTGGTGCTGTGTTTTGGTTTGAGTGATAATGCTCATGGTAAGCTTCAGCTTTCCAAAAGGTAGTTGCTTTAGTGACTTCAGTAGCTATATTTAATCCATTTTTAGTTTCTAAAATTGAAATTAATTCTTCAGCTGTTTCTTTTTGATGTTCAGTGGTGAAAAATATACCACTTCTGTATTGAGTTCCTAAGTCATCTCCCTGCCCATTAACTTGTTCAGGGTTATGTGTCTCAAAAAACAACTTGCACATGGTTTTAAAATCAGTTTTTGTAGTGTCATAAGTTACTTTTACTGCTTCAGCATGACCAGTAGTACCTGTACAAACTTCATCATAAGTTACATGTTCAACGTGACCGCCAATATATCCTACTTGAGTTGAAATTACACCTTCTGCCTGTTCAAAAAAGTACTCCGTTCCCCAAAAACAACCAGAGGCAAAAACAATAGCATCAATAGTTGAATTTTCTGCTATTTCTTTTGATGTTTCAAATTTCATTGAAATTGAATTGACACAATGTCTAACGTTAGTTGTTGTAAATTCTTCTCCTCTAAAAACATGTCCTAAATGTCCTTTACAATTATCACAAACTATTTCGGTTCTAGACCCGTCTGCATCTGGGATTTCTTGAACAGAACGGTCAATCATGTCATCAAAAGCAGGCCAACCGCATCCAGATTCAAATTTTGAATCAGATTTATACAAATGAGCATCACATCTTCTACACATATACACACCATTTTCATGATTGTTTACGAATTCACCAATGTAAGGACGTTCAGTACCTTTGTCAACTATGACTCTAGTTTCCTCATCTGTTAATTTATTCCAAGTCGTATTGGGTATTTTTGAGTTCATTTTATTCTTTGTGTTGAGCGCAGTATTGTTTTTTAAAAACATGCAAATGTATAACTAATAAAAACAAATTTATATAAGAGTTGTAAATATTTCATAATCTATTTAATATGTTAAAATTAAACTATAATATGATGGGATCAATAGTGAAATTTGGTAATGAATATTAACGTCAGTTAGGCGACTAATTATACATAGGTTATGATTTTTTAGAGTAGCTTTGAAATATGGATATTGAAAAACGATTACTTGATTTAACAGTAGCTTTACAAATTGAAAAGCAAGCAGGAATTGATGATTTTATTAACCTGAATACACATAAAACGATTCAAGATAGAGTTGAATTAGGTAAAACAATTTATCCATTAAATTATATCACTTTAAAATTTTCTAATTTTGGAGATACTATTTTGGAGTTTTCTATCCATGAAAATCAATCGTCAAGTCAATTTTCGAACGGAAGTGCCGTAGAGTTGTTTAATTCAGATGGAGAATCTGCTAAAGGAATAATACATTACTCAAAACTAGATAAGTTATTAGTACATACGAATTCAGAAAACTCTGAAAAAATTGACGAGTGGGTAGGTAAAGGAAAAATAGGAGTCAACTTATTACCCGATTCTAAAACCTATGATTTGTTTTTGGATAATTTAAAATCAATTAAAGATTCTGATTTTCCATTTCAAATTAAACAGATTTATAATAGGGAGAGGTCGTTGATTGATGTGAAGTCGAATTATGGTAATTCAAAATTAAATGAATCTCAGGTTAATGCTGTACAACAAGTTCTTGAGTTTGAAAATAAAGTAGCCATTATTCACGGACCTCCGGGGACGGGAAAGACGACTACATTGGTAGAAGCGATAAATGAATTAGCACGTCAAGGGAAAAAAGTACTGGTATGTGCACCAACTAATGCCGCAGTAGATAACATCAGTCAGAAGTTAATTGATAATAGTTTAAAAGTATGTCGATTAGGAAATCCAGTTAAGGTAGATTCATCTATTCAGAATTTCACTTTAGATTATTTAGCAAAAAATGATTCGTCTTTTAAATTGGTTGAAAGGCTTAAAAAGTCATCTGAACTGATTAGAAAAAAGGCATTCAAATTCAAACGGAATTTCGGGAAAGAAGAGTTTCAAGAACGTAAACAGCTGAAATACGAATTAAAGTCAATTAGGAAAGATATTCGTAAAATTCAAAAAGACATTTATAACACCATTTTAGAGAATGCTGAGGTAGTAACAGGAACATTTGTTGGTGTATTGTCAAAAGAACTATCTAAAATTGAATTCGATTATGTAATCGTAGATGAAGCAGGTCAAGCGATTGAGCCAGCTATTTGGTCTGTAAGTAAGTTAGCTAATAAATTGGTGTTAGCTGGAGATGAATTCCAGTTGCCTCCTTTTGTTCAAAGCAAAGAAGCAACAAAGCTTGGGTTGCATAAATCGTTGTTAGAAACAGCCTCATCTTGTCAGTTTCCAACTGACTTATTGAATGTTCAATACCGTATGAACATACAAATTATGCAATTTTCTAATAATTATTTTTATGAAAATAAATTAACTGCGGATTCTAAAGTTGAAAATTGGGTGATACAAAATGAAATACATGCAGCAATTGAATTTATTGATACTGCGGGTTGTGATTATATGGAAAATAGTGGGGATACTTCTTTTGGCTTAAGTAATGAGGGTGAAATTCAGGTTGTTAGTAAAAGAAGGAAAGAGTTAGATTTAGTAAATAATTCATTCGGAATAATTTCACCGTATAGACAGCAAGTGAAAAGAATGCAGTCAAAGTTTACAGATATGAGCCATCACATTAATACAATTGATAGTTTTCAAGGTCAAGAAAGAGATGTTATAATATTAAGCTTAGTAAGAAGTAATTCAGAGAGTGTGATTGGTTTCTTAAAAGATTATAGACGAATGAATGTAGCCATGACTCGAGCTAGAAAGAAATTAATAATTATTGGTGACTCTGCTACCATTGGAAATGATAAATACTATGCTCAACTTTTAGACTATATTGAAAGTAAAGGAACGTATAGGTCAGCTTGGGAATATTTTGAGTAAAGTAGAGGTAGAGTTCGAATTCGTTAAAAATAGTTAACAAAACCTTCAAAATCATTGTTTGTTTTAACTTTGAAATGTAAAAAAATAATTCATTATTAATAATAGACTAAAAATAGTAATAGCGTTAATGTCTGTAGCCTTAGTCGGCTTAGTGTTACTTCAATCGTATTGGATTAGGAATGTGCATGAACTGCACAATGAACAATTTAAGAAAGAAGTAAATATTGCAGTAGAAACTGCTATTGTTGACATAGAAAACTTTGAAAAAAATATTATTTTTTCAACAGTTAATGGGAGTGGGCTATCAAATCGAATTGGTAATAATCAATTTTCATTTGGTAATATTTTAGGAAGTAATCAATCCATTTCAATTAAAGATACCACTATAAACTCTAATAATACAAATTTAGATTATTTGGTATTATCAGGAGTAACAACAGATAGTTTAACTGGAACTACTGCTGAACACAGGGTGGTAACCCAAAATTTGAATCAATTTTCAGACTTAGCACTTGAAAAATCAACATTTAATCCAAAAGATTCTAGTTTTATTTTTCCTGTTAAAATTGGTAATTCATTTGAGAAAAAATTAATGGTTAGGTCTAAGTATTTGAATGAATTGATGTTAAAGATGTTTACGACTAATGTCTTTGATGATATTACCATGCGTTTAAATCCAGTAATATTAGATACGTTAATTAAAAATAGATTAAAGTATAATAAAATTGATACGTTATTTATTTTTAGAGTTAAGAATTCTAAAAATAAAGTAATTGATTTTAGTTCAAATATTGACAATTATGTAACAAATATTGAGGATCCAGAGTTTTCATTTAAATTGTATCCATCTGATTTGGTATCAGAAGCATTTTATGTTGAGTTAGATTTTCCTAACAAGAAGTCATATATGTTTAAACAAATGTTTAGCACATTATTGGCTGCACTGTTTTTAGTATTAATGGTCATGTTTGCATTTTACTTTGCGGTAAGTACAATTTTTAAGCAAAAGAAAGTATCTGAAATTAAAAATGACTTTATTAGTAATATGACACATGAATTGAAAACGCCAATATCAACTATATCTTTAGCGTGTGAAGCGATTGAAGATCCAGATTTAAAAGGTAATCCTGAAACGTTATCCAGTTTTGTTGGCATGATCGCTTCAGAGAATAAAAGGTTAGGGAACTTGGTAGAGAAGGTGTTACAAACGTCTTTATTAGAGAAAGGTAAATTGAACCTTCAAATGGCGGAGTATCCAATTCATGATCTGGTTGAGGATGCTATAAAATCATTTAAAATACAATTTCAACAAAGAGGTGGAGAATTACAATTAAAGCGATTAGATCTCATTAATTGGAATGTAGATAAAATGCATTTTACAAATGTAATTATCAATTTAATGGATAACGCCCTTAAATATTCAACAGATAACCCGATTACAAAAGTAGAATTGGTAAAAACATTAAAAGGATTTTCTATTAGTATTATTGATAATGGAATTGGTATTACAAAAGAAAATCAAAAGCGTATTTTTGATAAATTATTCAGGGTCTCAACAGGAGATGTACATGATGTGAAAGGATTTGGTTTAGGTTTGGATTATGTTAATCGTATTGTAGAAATGCATGGAGGTAAGGTTCAAGTGAAAAGTGAGATAAGTAAAGGTTCAACGTTTAAAATTATATTTAAAGATGAGTAAAATTAGAGTATTATTAGCAGAGGATGATTCAAATTTAGGATTAGTATTATCAACTTTTTTAAAAGCAAAAGATTTTGATGTATCCTTATGTATTAATGGTGAAATAGCTTTAGAAAGATATAAATCTCAGCCTTTTGATTTTGTAATTTTAGATGTGATGATGCCTATAAAAGATGGTTTTTCAGTTGCAAAAGAGATTAGAGAAACGGATCAAGAAATTCCAATTTTATTTCTAACGGCAAAGTCTTTACAGGATGATAAGTTAAAAGGATTTTCTTCAGGTGCTGATGATTATATGACTAAACCATTCGGTATGGAAGAGTTATTAGCTAGAATTAATGCGATCTTAAAAAGAACCTACAAAGGAAATCAAAAAGTGACTGAATTTAGTATAGGTGATGTAGAATTTGATTATGCTTCTCAAAAAGTCAAAATTGGTAATGTTGAATCAAAGTTAACAACTAAGGAAAATGAGTTGTTTTATATCTTAATAAAAAACAAAGGAGAGATTTTGGATAGAAATGCAGCTTTAAGACATGTTTGGGGTGATGATAATTACTTCAACGGTCGTTCAATGGATGTGTATATTACAAAATTGAGAAAGATTTTAAAGCCATCAACTAACGTAGAAATATTAAATGTTCATGGTAAAGGATTTAAGATTCTAGAAAAATAAAAATTGCTAAGGATAAAAAAGTATTTAAATCATTGAGAATAGCGCTATGCACAGTGTGTTTTTCAATGATTTTTTTTTGAACTAAAGTGTGCAAATTTTTATTGATCATAATTGAATTTCCTACTGAATAATCTTAAATTTGTGTCTACTCAAACGAATACAGATGAAAACATATAAATTAAAGGGATTATTACAGAATGAGAAGTGGATTTCACCAGCTTTTGTATCAGTTGATGATGAAGGTATTATTGCTTCAATTAGCTCAACTGAAACAGGAGTAGCTACTCATTTTGATTTAGAGTGTTATGCGATCCCAGGTTTTCAAAATGCACATTCTCATGCCTTTCAATATGCTATGTCTGGTTTAGCAGAAACACATTCTACAGGTCAAGCACCAGATGATTTTTGGTCTTGGCGTGATGCCATGTATAAATTAGCCTTATCTATTTCACCTGATGAATTAGAAAGTATTGCCACTATGTTGTATTCAGAAATGTTAAGACATGGGTATACGGCTGTTGCTGAATTTCATTATGTTCACCATGACAAAGATGGTAAGCAATATGCTAACTTATCTGAAATGGGGGAGCGATTAGTCGCTGCGGCTAAAACAACAGGTATTTCAATTACATTAGTTCCCATTTTTTATCAAAAAGGTGGATTCGGTAAAAATCCTACGGATGGTCAAAAACGTTTTATTTCTCCAACGGTTGATGAATACTATAAACTATTAGAAGCTTCAAAAAACTCGTGTAAACATTATGCTAATGCGAATGTAGCTATTGGAATTCATTCTATGCGTGGTGTTGAACCAACTGATATTGCTGAAATTGCTAAAAATGGTCCTCAAGATTTACCGTTTCATATTCATATCTCAGAACAATTAAAAGAGATTGAAGATTCTATTTCATATTTAGGAAAACGTCCGGTTGAATGGATGTTAGACAATGTAGACATGAATGATCGATTTCATTTAGTTCATGCCACACATTTAGTGGATGATGAGGTAAATGGCTTAGCAAAAACTGGTGCTAATGTGGTGATTTGCCCGAGTACGGAAGGTAATTTAGGAGATGGAATTTTCCCCTTAAAAAAATATCAAAATTACGGTGGTAAATGGAGTATTGGTACCGATAGTCATGTGGGGTTAAATCCGTTTGAAGAGTTAAGGTTGTTAGATTATGGACAACGTTTAACATCTCATAAAAGAAATACATATTATTCAAACCAACAAGGCGATAGTGGACAGTTTGCTATTGAAATGGCTTTGATCAGTGGACGTAAAGCTATGAATAATTTTAGTACTGACTTTTTTAAAGTAGGCAAATCATTTAATGCGGTTTTAATGAATGCAAAAGCACCGTTAATTGTAACGAGTACCTTACAAAACTTATTATCTACGTTTGTATATTCAACAGATACATCTATGCAATATGGTACAATAGCTAACGGTAAATTGGTCGTTAAAGATGGTAAACATATCAATACAGATACAATTCATTCTTCATTTATTGATGTAGTTGGTAAATTAGGGAATAGGTAATAAAAAAAGATACAAGAACGCTTCGATTCTAGATACTAGACGGCTAGACTGACGAATTGTTTTTTTTAAGTACTAATGAAATGAAAAAGTTAATGTCAGTTCGAGTATTTTGAGGTACGAAAAATGTATCGAGAACAGAATGGCACGAAAAAGAAGCAGATAGTGTATCATTTACAATTGAAAAGATTATTGAGGATTAATATAACTTAACGTGAAAGAAAAATTTATAGCTTTTGAAACTGACTTTGTTACAGAGTTGACCAAAGTTAATGATGGTAATTACACTTCTGTAATTCAAGAATTAGAATCGTTAATTATGACACACAAATCTATTTTAAGTAAAAGCCAAGTACTAACTGTTTTGTATAAAATTAACTATGAATTTGAAATGAATAAATTACAAGAAAAATTATTTTTTGAAATGGAACAGAAAATAGTAGGGGGTTATTCTTTTACTTAATTAAGTAACCTTACAAAAACAACAACCCATTTTCCTTCAATACATCAAAGTTTTCAGTATTCATAAATTGACCAAATTCTTCATTCGATAAGTCTTCATAAAGCGCCTCAATAGTTTTAAAACTGGCTGGTTTCTCACTGTTTACAGATGATAAAGTTAATATTGCATGAATACCAGTCATTTGATTGACATTACCTTTCAATGTAAATTGATTCGTTTTAGTGTTAAAGACTAACCTAGACATTTGTTTCTGCTTGCCTTTCTTTTTAATAGTATAAATTTCTATTTCAGGAACAGTTTCCAACCAAACTACTTTAGTATTTGGTTTTAATGTAAAGGGTGCACCATGTTCTAATAGTAAATCTATAAAGTTAGGCGCTAAAGTAGTTCGTTTTGTATCAAAATCGAACCAATTTTGAAGCGGTAATTCAAAACCAGCGCCATGCATATAGTTGTAGATAGACGTTTTTAAACCTTGGCTATATTTTTCATGCTCACACCCAACATTATCAACGTGTGGGCGATCATTGTTCGCAAAACTACCATCCGTTTTTAAAACGCTTTCTACATTGAATCGTTCAGGTTCTAAACCAATTGGACTATGCGCAGTCATGGCAAATTGATGCCAAAAACCAGAGTTAATGATACCAGCTTCAAAAAACTGTCTAACTACTTCTAAAGAGTTTATAGTTTCTAAATCAGTTTGGGTTGGAAAACCATACATTAAATACGAATGTACCATTATTCCGTTTTCTGTAAAGTTTGAGCATACGTTAGCCAATTGTTGTAAGTCAACACCTTTATCAATTAATTTAAGTAGACGGTCTGAGGCAACTTCAATTCCGCCAGAAACAGCAATACAACCAGACTGTTTTAATAAATCACATAAGTCAGAAGAGAAATTCTTTTCAAATCTAATATTCGTCCACCATGAGATTGAAATTTTACGTTTAATTAATTCTAAAGCTAAATCTCTTAACAGTTTTGGTGGTGCAGCCTCATCTACAAAATGGAATCCATTTTCACCTGTTGCTTTTACTAATTCTTCAATTCGATCAACTAGCAATTCAGCTTTAGATGGTTCATAATCTCTAATGTAACTTAATGAAATATCACAAAATGTACATTTCGCCCAATAACAACCATGTGCTAAAGTTAATTTGTTCCATCTACCATCACTCCATAAACTGTGCATAGGATTAGCGACTTCAATTACAGAAATGTATTCATTTAATCTAAGTCCAGTATAATCTGGTGTACCTACGTCTTTTTGTGAGTAGTCTTTAATAACAGGATTGTTAAAGTATTTAACGTTTCCATCTTCTAAAGTGAAGGTACGTTTTAATGTTTCTTTCTTAGTGTGTTGTGTTATGTGATTATAAAGTTGCTCTATTGGGGCTTCTCCATCATCTAGACTAATGAAGTCTACAAACTCGAATAATCTATTCTCTGTAATTGTTCTTAATTCGGTATTTGGAAAACCACCACCGATTATGATTTTTAGGTGAGGATAGTTTTGTTTAATAAATTCACCACATTTCAAAGCAGAGAATAAGTTACCAGGAAATGGTACTGAAATGACTACTAATTTTGGATTAACCGTTTTAATGTAATTATCCAAAATCGGTAATGAAATGTTTGTAATGTATGAATTGGGTGCTTTTAGTTGAGTATATAAATCATCAAACGTATGGGCAGATGAGCTAATACGTTCAGCATACCTACTAAATCCAAAGTTTGAATCAATATTATCTACAATATAATCAGAAATATCTTCAATATATAAAGTTGCTAAATGCTTGGCTTTATCCTGTAAACCCATTGACCCAAAAGCCCATTCTAAATCTTCTAATTGATTGAATCTTGAAGCGGTTGGTAAATAATTATCGCTACAAATAGCGTGAGATAACGTACTGTTTCTACCTTGTAAAAACTGAATGACAGAATCAATAGTTTGAATGTAGTCTTCTTTTAATGCTAAAATTCGTTTTGAATTTTTTGATAATTGAACAGGAGTTTCAGTCTCAAATAAATGAATTAGTCCTTTTTTAGAAAATAAACTTAAAATAACATCAATTCCTAAATCTGCTTGGAAAGTAGAAATCTGTTTTGTGTTTAAAAATCCCTTTATATATGCCGTAGCAGGGTAGGGCGTGTTTAATTGTGTAAAAGGCGGAGTTATTAGAAGAATGTCTTTTTGCAAAGCTAAGTATATTTTTTTGACAAAGATAATAAAGATAAATTCAAAAAATACAGATGGAATGCTATTGGCGAATCATATTCCATATTTTGTTATTAAAATTTTAAAGATTACAATGAAAATAAAAAATGAAATAATATATATTATTCTTTTTTTTATGTCATTTTGTTTATATCCATTATTAATGTATCGAAACAGGTGGGATGAAAATGATGAAAAACAAATCAAGCATATGAATTCAAATTACAATAAAAAAGGACAACATTGATATGTTGCCCTTCCTTTAATAATTTACTAAACGTTTTTGTTACTTAGAAACAGTAAATTTCGTAGTCGTTAATTTATTGTTTTTTTGGATTTGAATAATGTATTGTCCAACTGTAAAGTCGTTAACATTAATAGTAATGTTATTGTTTCCAATACTAGAAGTAGTAGTGATAGTTTTGATTTTTTCACCTAATAAGTTGAAGATTGAAACTTCAACATCTGTTGCATCAGAAGATGAGAAAGAAATATTTACATTATCAGAAGAAGGGTTTGGATAAACTGTTAATTCCTCTAATTTATTTGTTGAAATCCCTACAGATGAACAAGCCATTGGAGAAGGTGAAAATCCTGTTGGAAATGTACCCTCTAATATTGCTACACCTGAAATCGGAAAGATATCTTGCTCAATAAGTTTGTTGTCAGGTCCAATCAATACTACTGTTGGAAATGCTCCAATACCAAATGCAGTATTTACAGCTCCAGCACCACCGTCAGCACTAACTGCAGGAGCATGATTAAATGTTCCACCATGAGCTTGCTCATAAGCTATAACTTCTGCATCACTATCTGTTCCATTATTCATTGTTAAACAATATACATCTCCACCGTTACATCCGTATTTGTCATAAAATTCATTAAATGTTGGGCTCACTGATTGACAAGGTCCACAAGTGTCAAAAAAGAAATCAATGTACACATACTTTCCTGTTGCTGTAATTGCATGTAAATCTTGTGTATTACCTTCTGTATCTGTTACAGTAAAGTTTGGTATCACATCACCCACGTTATAAGACGTTTGAGCTATTGCTCCGAATCCTAATGTTGCCATTGCAATAATACTAAGTAATTTTTTTTTCATAATATATAAGTTTTTTGTTTAGACAAATATATTAATGATAATTGGAAACTTTTTATTAAAAGACGATCAGAATTGTAAAGCTAAGTTCCATTTTTGTTGTTGTTATGGTTTTAAAAATAATTAGTTAATACTTTTATTATTAATGTTTTATTTGGTTTATGATGGGCTTGAGATAACTGTTTTCGTTTCTTTTTAATATAGCATGGCTATTTTTTTTACTTTAGTCATATATGTACTAATTTGATTAATGCTTAATGTATAAGTTAGTCTTCTTGAAAATAGAAGGTTGACCGAGATTTTATTTTGAACGAAACAGGAGTTGAATAGATGTTTGATGTTATTAAGGTTATTGTTTTTAAAAGTAGACTAAGCCCCTTGAGTTCATTAAAAGACAAGTTAAACTCAAACTCAACATCATTAAATGATCTTTACCAGTTTTTATGGAATTTTGAATTAACGTTCACTATTGGAAAATCATCTACGTTTTAACTATATTAGAGAACAAAACCAAATTGAAGCACAAATTAAATAAATTGAAACCAAGTTCTATTATAAAATTATTGTTTCAATTTTTAGATGTCATAAGTTTAAGGTTCTATTAGAATAATGTAATCATAAATGGAAAAAACACAAAAAAAGGACAACAAATTAATGTTGTCCTTTCCTGAATTATTAATTATCAATGATTAATTATAAATTTTAAATTTAAATTTTTTCAATTGATAGGTTTTTGATGATGCAAATATAAAGCTTAAATATCAAACTTTTTACTCTTTTGTGATTAATTATGTGCTCTGTTACCCTATTAAGCTTATGAATTATCTCTAATCCCTTTATATATAGACCTTCATAAGTGTTTTATTTAAATCATTTTTTTATTAAAATGTTTTTTTTAAAACACTAATTATCTTAAAAATGGCTAAATTTGAACCAAAAAAACGAGATAGCAAATAAATGCTACCCCGTTTTGTACTATAATATTATGATATATTAGTAATAAATCGATCTTCTTACTTTAGCAATATATTTAGCTAATCTAATAACTTGTTTAGTATATCCAAATTCATTATCATACCATGTATAAAGTACAACATTTTTCTTATCTGGAGAAACAATACTTGCTGGCGAATCAAATACAGAACAACATGTGTTTCCAATAATGTCATTAGACACTAACTCTTCATCAAAAGAATAGAAGATTTGATTTACTAAATTTCCGTTTAATGCGGCATCTTTCACTACTCCATTAACTGCTTCAACCGAATCAGTGGCAGTTTTTAATGTTAAATTCATAATTGCTAAAGAACCGTTTGGTGTGGGTACACGTACAGCATTTGCAGTTAATTTATTTTCTAAATCTGGAATTACTTTAGTTACAGCTTTTCCTGCTCCTGTGGAAGTAATTACCATGTTTATTGCAGCTGATCTACCTCTACGTGGTTTCTTGTGCATGTTATCTAATAAATTTTGATCATTAGTATAAGCATGTACAGTTTCAATATGTCCTTTTTCAATACCATATTTAGTATTGATAACATCTAAAATCGGCGCAATTGCATTTGTTGTACAACTTGCTGCAGAAAAAATATCTTGTCCTTCAATGTCTAAATCAAAATGGTTAATTCCATAAACAATATTTGGAATTTCTTTACCAGGAGCAGTTAATAAAACTTTGTCGGCTCCTTTTGCTTTTAAGTGGCGAGATAGGGCTTCTTTATCCGTAAAAGCACCAGTGTTATCAATGATTAACGCATCATTGATTCCATATGCAGTATAATCAATGTCTTCTGGATTTGAAGCTTCAATCATTTTAACAATTTGACCGTTAATGATGATGGCTTTGTTTTCGATATCGGCAGTAACAGTTCCTTTAAAATCGTTATGCACTGAATCGTTTCTTAGTAATGCAGCTCTTTTTGTAATTTGATCAGCAGAAGCGTTTCTAGTAACAATTGCTCTTAATCTTAATTGTTGACCTTTACCCGCTTGTTTAATTAATTCTCTTGCTGCTAATCTACCAATTCTACCAAAACCATATAATACGACATCTCTTGGTTCAACTTTCGAATCGCTACCATTTATCATGTCCGCCAATTTGTCTTTTAAGAAGTCTGCTTTTGAATCAAATGCATTACCTTCTTGAATCCATTCGTAAGCTAATTTCCCTATATCAATTTTAGCAGGAGATAAATTTAAATTAAAAACTTCTTCAGCTAATTCTGATGTCGTTGTTACATAAATTCTTTTACCAACTACTTTTTCAGCATAGTCATGTAAATTAATAATTTCAGAAGTAGTAATATCTACTAAATGATTTCTGAATAAAACTAATTCAATTCCTTGGTCAAATAATAATTCACCTACGTAGCGAGCTAATTTAACTGCTGCTCTTTCATTCTTAACATAATTGTTAAGTTCATTTTCGTAACCTACTGATGTTCCCATTTTTTAATTTATTTTTATTGGTTGTAACGTATTAATATTTTAAAATTAGATAATAAAAAAGCCCCCAAAAAATTGGAGGCTAAATGTTATCCTAAATAATCTTTTAGTAATTTGTTTCTAGACGAATGTCTTAAGCGTCTTATAGCCTTCTCTTTTATTTGTCTAACTCTTTCTCTTGTTAGGTTGAATTTAGTTCCAATTTCTTCAAGAGTGAGCCCGTGATTCATTCCAATTCCGAAAAACAATCTAATAATTTCTTTTTCTTTATCAGTTAATGTTGAAAGTGATCTTTCAATTTCTTTCTGTAAAGATTCTGCTAATAAATGTTTGTCAGCGTTTGGTGAATCAGCATTTGCCATTACATCCATTAATGTTCCACCGTCTTCAGAAGAAGATAAAGGAGCATCCATAGAAACGTGACGACCAGCTACTTTCATTGATTCCTTTACTTTATCTTCAGGAACTTCTAAAATCTCAGCTAATTCTTCAGCTGAAGGAGGTCTTTCGTATTCTTGCTCTAATTTAGAGAATGCTTTGTTAATTTTATTTAAGGATCCTACTTGATTCAATGGTAAACGAACGATTCTAGCCTGTTCAGCTAAAGCTTGCAATATTGATTGACGAATCCACCATACGGCATAGGATATAAACTTAAACCCTCTTGTTTCATCAAATTTTTGTGCGGCTTTAATTAAACCTAAATTTCCTTCGTTAATTAAATCTGGTAATGTAAGACCTTGATTTTGGTACTGTTTTGCAACTGAAACAACAAATCTTAAATTAGCTCTAGTCAATTTTTCAAGTGCCCATTGGTCTCCTTGCTTGATTCTTTTTGCTAATTCAACTTCCATTTCAGCAGTAATTAGTTCCTCCTTACCAATATCCTGTAAGTACTTATCTAAAGATTGACTTTCACGATTTGTTATGGATTTTGTAATTTTTAACTGCCTCATTTTTCCTTTTATTTAAAATTGTTAACTACCGAATTGCAAATTTACGTCATTATTCCTTTCAAGTCAAGCCTAATACGTTTTATTTTGCATTCTTACTTAATATAACTACAAAACAGAACAAAAAGTTACATAAAAGAGGTGAAAACTTGTAAGTAAACTTGGTAAAACATTAAGATTCTACTTTTAAGAAGATTTAGTGGTTGTGAGTGAAAATAAATGGTGATTAGTTTGAAAACAAAAAAAGCAGAAATCAATTAAGACTTCTGCTTATTAAAATAAGTAGTGATTTACTATTTATCAGTGGTTTTCTTTTTAGGAGATTTACCTTTTTCGATTTCAATATTTATTTTATTTTCTTTTGTATCGAAATCAATTTTAATTGTATCTCCTTCTTTTAAATTAGAGTTAATAATTTCTTCAGCTAAAGGGTCTTCAACATTCTTTTGAATCGCTCTATTTAAAGGTCTTGCACCATATTTTGCATCATACCCTTTGTCAGCAATATAATCTTTAGCTTCATTAGTCATTTGGACTTTGTAACCTAATTCATTTATTCTTCCATAAAGCTTAGCTAATTCAATGTCAATGATTTGGTGAATATCTTCTTTCTTTAAAGAATTAAATATGATCATATCATCAATTCTATTCAAAAATTCAGGAGCAAATGCTTTCTTCAGCGCTTTATGAATAATTGCAACTGCAGCATCTTCTTTTTGAGCTGTTTGAGATGAAGTACCGAATCCAACCCCTGTTCCGAAATCTTGTAATTGTCTAACCCCAATATTAGAAGTCATGATAATGATAGTATTCTTAAAATCAATTTTACGTCCTAAACCGTCTGTCATATGACCATCATCTAATACTTGTAGAAGCATATTAAATACATCTGGATGAGCCTTTTCGATTTCATCTAAGAGTATGATAGAGTAGGGTTTACGTCTTACTTTTTCAGTTAATTGTCCACCTTCTTCATAACCAACATAGCCCGGAGGAGCTCCTGCTAATCTAGATATCGAAAATTTCTCCATATATTCAGACATATCAATTCTAATTAATGCGTCTTCAGAATCAAACAAATTTTTAGCTAATACTTTTGCTAATTGAGTTTTACCAACACCGGTTGGGCCTAAGAAAAAGAATGAACCAATTGGTTTATTTGGATCTTTTAATCCAGCTCTATTTCTTTGAATCGCCTTCACAACCTTGGCAATAGCTTCATCTTGTCCAATTACATTTTTCTGTATTGAATCACCTAAATGTACAATTTTACCAGATTCAGTTTCTGAAACCTTCTGTAATGGAATTCCAGTCATCATAGAAACTACTTCTGCTACATGTGCTTCCGTAATTTCAATTTTATTTTCTTTTGTATCAGTTTCCCACTCTTCTTGAGCTTTATCTAGCTCTTCAGTTAAAGATTTTTCAGTATCTCTTAATTGAGCAGCTTTTTCATACTGTTGAGATTTAATTACGTCTTTCTTTTCAATGTTAATTTCTTCAATTGCTTTCTCTAATTCAACAATTTTCTTGGGAACATTAATATTCGTAATATGAACTCTTGAACCAACTTCATCCATAGCATCTATAGCTTTGTCTGGTAAGTTTCTATCCGACATATAACGCTCCGTTAACTTTACACAAGCGGCTATCGCTTTGTCAGTGTATGAAACCGAATGGTGATCTTCATAGCGTTCTTTAATGTTGGCCAAAATCTCGATCGTTTCCTCAATAGATGTAGGTTCAATTAATACTTTTTGAAAACGTCTTTCTAAAGCGCCATCTTTTTCAATATGTTGACGGTACTCATCTAGAGTTGTAGCTCCAATTACTTGTAGCTCACCTCTAGCTAGTGCAGGTTTGAACATATTGGAAGCGTCTAATGAGCCAGATGCACCTCCAGCACCAATAATGGTGTGAATTTCATCAATGAATAGAATAATCTCTCTAGATTTTTCTAATTCATTCATAACAGCTTTCATTCTTTCCTCAAATTGACCTCTGTATTTAGTACCAGCAACTAGTGATGCTAGATCCAAAGAGATAACTCTTTTTCCAAATAGAATTCTTGATACTTTCTTTTGTACAATTCTTAATGCTAATCCTTCTGCAATTGCAGATTTTCCAACACCAGGTTCACCAATTAGAATTGGGTTATTTTTTTTTCTTCTTGATAAAATTTGTGAAACTCTTTCAATTTCAGAGTGACGCCCAACAATAGGATCTAATTTGTTTTGTTCTGCCATTGCAGTTAAATCTCTTCCAAAGTTGTCTAAAACTGGAGTGGTAGATTTAGTTTTTGATTTTTTTGAAGAAGAACCGAAATTTGATTCTCCTGAGCCTTTTGAGCTTTCACCATCTTCTGTTGAACCTGGGAATTCTGCTCTTGTTATGTCTTTGTCTTCTATCATAGCTTGTAGTTCTTCTTTAACGTTTTCATAAATAACGCCATACTTATTTAATAAGTTGGTCGCTAGATTATCTTCAATTCTAAGAATTGACAATAGAATATGCTCCGTTCCAACGCGCTTACTTTTAAATAGTCTAGCCTCTAAATAAGTCATTTTTAAAACTTTTTCAGCTTGTCTTACGAGTGGGATATTTTTGGAGTTTATATTTTTTACGCTTGTTTCTTTTAGTTTTCTTTCAAGGTTTAATCTTAATTCTTCAATGTTAACAGAGAATTCCATCAACAATTTTATTGCCAAACCTTCACCTTCACGTAATAACCCAAGTAAAATGTGCTCAACGCCAAGGTAGTCATTACCTAAACGGACAGCTTCCTCTCGACTAAAGGCGATTACATCTTGTGCTCTTGCTGAAAAATTTGCATCCATAATTTATTAATCCTGTTTTTTTAGTTTAAATGTACTAAAATTATTAACTCCAAATATAAAAAAATCATTTTACTTAGCTCAATTGTTAATAAGCTATATTTTTCACGTGTTTTTGTTAATAAGTCTATGTTTTATAAGTGGCATGATTCAATTAATATTACTATTTTCGTAAATTGAAAAAATACATACAATTAATATGGCAGACGGAGAGAGAATTATTAAGATAGACATTGAAAGTGAAATGAAATCAGCTTACATTGATTATTCAATGTCAGTAATCGTTTCTAGAGCATTACCAGATGTGAGAGATGGATTCAAACCTGTCCACAGAAGAGTTCTGTATGGTATGCTTGATTTAGGTGTTTTGTCTAATAGAGGTCATAAAAAGTCAGCAAGAATTGTTGGTGAAGTTCTAGGTAAGTATCATCCACACGGAGATTCTTCTGTTTATGATACTATGGTAAGGATGGCTCAAGATTGGTCATTAAGATATCCGTTAGTTGATGGACAAGGTAACTTTGGTTCTGTTGATGGTGATAGTCCTGCAGCAATGCGTTATACTGAAGCTAAATTAAGAAAGATTGCTGAAGAGATGTTAGCCGATCTTGAAAAAGAAACAGTAGATTTTGCTCCGAATTTTGATGATACTTTAAAAGAACCAACGGTTTTACCAACAAAAGTGCCTAACTTATTAGTTAATGGTGCAAGTGGTATTGCTGTAGGAATGGCAACAAATATGCCACCTCATAATTTAACAGAGGTTATTAATGGAACCATTGCATATATTAATAATAAAGAAATTGAGATTGCTGAATTAATGGAGCATATCAAAGCGCCTGATTTTCCAACTGGAGGAACTATTTATGGATATGAGGGTGTAAAAGCTGCATTTGAAACTGGTAGAGGTAAGGTTGTAATGCGTGCTAAAGCAACTATTGAAGAGATTAGAGAAGGAAAAGAAGCAATTATTGTTTCTGAAATTCCATATCAAGTGAATAAAGCAGACATGATTAAGAAGACTGCTGACCTTGTTAATGATGGGAAAATTAGTGGTATTTCTGATATTAGAGATGAGTCTGATAGAACGGGTATGAGGATTGTTTACGAATTAAAAAGAGATTCAATTCCAAACGTTGTTTTAAATAAATTATATAAATATACATCTTTACAAACTTCATTTTCAGTAAATAATATCGCCTTAGTTAAAGGTCGTCCTGAAATGTTGAATCTTAAAGATATGATTCATCATTTTGTTGAACATAGACATGAGGTTGTAGTGAGAAGAGCTATTTATGATTTAAGAAAAGCGGAAGAAAGAGCACATATATTAGAAGGGTTAATTATAGCGTCAGATAACATTGATGAAGTAATTAAAATTATTAGAGCGGCTAAATCTCCTGAGGCTGCAAGAGAAGAATTAATGGTTCGTTTTGCGTTATCAGAAATTCAATCTAAAGCAATTATCGAGATGCGTTTAAGACACTTAACAGGTCTTGAACAAGATAAATTAAGAGGTGAATTTGATGAGTTAATGATTAAAATCACGGACTTAAAAGATATCTTAGAAAATGAAGATAGAAGAATGACTATCATTACTGAAGAATTGGAATATATTCGTGAAAAATACGGTGATGAAAGACGTTCAATTATTGAATACTCTGCTAATGAAATGAGTATTGAAGATTTAATTCCTGATGAGGAAGTTGTGATTACAATTTCTAATGCAGGTTATATTAAACGTACTTCTTTAGCTGAATACAAAGTACAACGTAGAGGTGGAACAGGGTCTAAAGGTTCTACAACGAGAGATAAAGATTTCTTAGAACACTTATTCGTAGCAACTAACCATAATTGGTTATTGATATTTACTGAAAAAGGTAAATGTTTCTGGATGAGAGTATTTGAGATTCCAGAAGGGTCTAAAACATCTAAAGGTAGAGCATTATTGAACTTAATTAATATTGGTCAAGATGATTCTATTAAAGCATTTATTAATGTTGGAGATATAAAGTCTACTGAGTACACGGATGATAAATACATTGTAATGTGTACTAAAAAAGGTGTGATTAAGAAAACTAAATTAGAAGCATATTCTAGACCTAGAACGAATGGTATTCATGCTATTGGTGTTAGAGATGGTGATACTTTATTAGAGGCTAAATTAACAAATGGTTCTAATCAAATCATGATGGCTTTAAAATCTGGAAAATCTATTAGATTTGAAGAGGAGAAAGTGAGATCGATGGGTAGAACTGCTTCTGGTGTTAGAGGTATTAGATTAGCGCATGATGATGATGAAGTAGTTGGAATGATTGCTGTTGAATCTGATGAAGCTAATGTAATGGTTGTTTCTTCAAATGGTTACGGTAAACGTTCAGCAGTTTCTGATTACAGAATTACAAATAGAGGTGGAAAAGGTGTGAAAACGATTAATGTAACTGATAAAACAGGTGAATTAATTTCTATCAAAAATGTATCTGATGAAGATGATTTAATGATTATCACTAAAAAAGGAATTACAATTAGAATGCATGTTGATATTCTAAGAGTAATGGGAAGAGCTACACAAGGTGTTAAATTAATCAACCTGAAAGGGACTGATGAAATTGCTGCTGTAGCAAAAGTATTTAGAGATGATGATGAGGAAGAAGATGAGAATAGTGATGCTATTATTGTTCCAATTCCAGGAAGTGAAGAAGAAGAATAAGAAAAATTAAAAATGGCATAGATATTGAATATTGAAGATTCCATGCATTTATGTATGGAATTTTTCAGAATTTAACATCAAGTAAATAATAATATAAAAGAAAACATGAAAAAAATTATTTTAGGAGCTTTAGTATTAAGTACAACTTTAACTTTTGCTCAAAAAAAGAACACAACCAATGCAGCAATGTCTTATCAAGATGCACAAAAATCATTAGTGCAAGGTAAATTTGAAAATGCATCAGCTGCATTATTAGAAGCAAAAACATATATTGATTTAGCTGCTGCTCATGAAGATACTAAAACAGACCCTAAAACACTAATGTATAAAGGTAAAATTTACTTGGAAGTTGGAGCTATTGGAACAATAGCTAAGAATGAAACAGTAATGGCTATGGATGCAGAGAAATTAGCAGAAGAAGGTGTTAATGCATTGAAGGCTGTTAAGACAAATGACAAAAAAGACCGTTATGGTGATGATGTTAAAGAGTATTGTAATAAATTAAGGTACCAAGGATATAATACAGGAATTCAAATGTTTCAAGACAAAAAGTATGAAGAAGCTATCGGTGGGTTCTCAATGTCTTCCACTTTTGCTGATATTTTAGGAGAAACTGATTCGGCTTCTTATTTTAATACCGGATTAGCTGCATTTAACATTGAGAAATGGGAAGTGGTTGAAGAGTCGTTTAAAAAATGTGTTGAAATTAATTACAAAGCAGGTTCTAGTATTGCTTATTTAACGGAGGCTTACACTCAATTAGATAAGAAAGAAGAAGCGGAAGTAATGTTGAAAGAACAAGTTGTTAAACATCCAGGTAATAAAGATATCATGGTGTCTTTAATTAACATTTACTTAGGTCAAGATAAAAAAGTAGAAGCTGAAAAAGTGTTAACTGATGCTATTGCTTTAGATCCTGAAAGTAGAGATTTAAACTATGCGGTTGCAACAGTTTATGAAAACTTAGAAAGATATGAAGATGCTGAAAAAGCGTACAAAAAAGTAATTGAAATTGATCCAAACTTTTCTGATGCATTATTAGGGTTAGGAGCTGTTTATTTTAATAAAGCTGCTGATTTAAATGGTAAAATCAATGATTTACAACCAGGTGATCCTCAGGAAGAAGTATTTAGAACCTCAATGAAAGAAAATTTTACTAATTCATTACCATATTTAGAAAAGGCAAATGAATTAACACCTAATAATAAAGAGATTTTAACATCTTTAAAGCAAGTGTATTACAAATTAGGTAATATTGCTAAGTTTAAAGAAATTAAAGCGCAGTTAGAAGCTTTATAATATTTTGGTGAAATTTTAAAATGCCTACTTTATAAGTAGGCTTTTTTTTGTGCTATAAGTTTCTAAATTAAATTCTAGTGTAAGATAATAACAACAAGTACTTATAATTGAAACTAAAATTATGAAAATAACATTTTAACAAGCTTATTTATATTTAGTATTGGGATAAGTTTAAGTCAACAAAACTACCAAAAAGAGGATTCGTCCAGATGTTTTGATACATCAAATTAATATGATTAAGCTTGGTGGTAATAAAGGGGATTCAATTTATGATAAAGGAAAGTTAGTTTGTAGAGTTCGAAAGTATTATAATATTAATGATTCAAAGTAAACATATATTTTCTTTCAAAAATGTGAAAATATCAAATATTGATAATACTTTTAAAATCGCACTAGATCAAGGGGGGCATGGTTATGACTTCAAGGTGTATCTTGTTTTTACACGTTCAGTAAAGAGCACACGCTCAGAGCATTGTTAAAAATGAAAAAAAAGATATTGTCTTCTATTTTTATCCAAAAAAAGAAAACATTTAAGTCATGATGAAGCTAACGCTGTGATCAAATTTCATAATGAATTGAGGTAGTTAATCTTAAGTGAATGCAAATATTAGTTTACACGATATTAGTTTAAACTGTTTTGAACTTGTAAAAACAATTTAAAGAAAAAGACTACACTAATTACTGTAGTCTTTTTTGTAATACACAATGATGGTTTAGTGTGATTTAAAGCATGAATTCATATCCTAATCCATCAACTAATGCTTTAACTTCTTCTGAAGTTGCACTTCCTTTTACGGTAACTGATTTTGTTTCCAAATCAACAGTAACTTCATCAATGTTTGTTGCTTTAACTAAATTTGATTCTACAGAATTTTTGCAGTGATTACACGTCATTCCATTTACTGTATATGTTTTACTATTTTCCATTCTAATTAGTGTTTTAGGTAATTGTTTTTTTATTTCTACTATAACTATTAAAGCCATTAATACTATAGCGCTGCTTATAGCAATCCAAGAGGTAGATGCTCCATGAATATGAGTTGAGGCAGTTTCAGTAATGTTAAACCAAGCCGTAGGCAAAACATAGTCGATTAATAAACCAAATAGTAAAGCACCAGTAATTATTGATATTAAATAGGCAAGGGTTGACTTTTTTCCCAATGATTTCCATAGAACTGAAATAGTAGCCGCATTTGTAGCAGGTCCCGCCATTAAAAAAACTAAAACAGCACCTGGAGAAACACCTAAAAGTAAAAGGGATGATGCAATAGGAACAGAGCCAGTAGCACAAACATATAATGGAATAGAAGCGACCAAAATTAGTAACATATTTAAAAATGGATTAGTCAAGTAGTCAGAAAAAACTGTTGGTGGAATAAATATAGTAATGGCTACTGCAATTAATATTCCTAGCAGCAATTGTCTAGAAATATCTGGCAGAAATTCAAAAAAGGCATAATCAACAATTTCAATTAACCAATGTCGTTTTGGTTTGATTTCACAACTTGAACAGTCTTCAACTTCAACACTGTTAGTGTCCGTGTCCATTTTATCTGTTAGCAAACCGCCAAACACCCCAGTTATTAACGCAACGATTGGTCGCAAGATTGCCCAAGGCCAATTCATTAATGAGGATGTAATAAGAATTGAATCTACTCCTGTTTGAGGAGTAGAAATTAAAAATGCATTAGTGGCTCCTTTGCTTGCCCCATTTTTATAAAAAGAAACACCTGTTGGAATTACCCCACACGAACATAATGGTAATGGTACACCAAGGAAGGTGGCCTTCAATATAGACCAAATATTTTTTTTGCCAATTTGTTTGGTAACAGTTTCTTTTGGAATCAGTACATGTAGAATACCTGCAAAGGCAAAACCTAGTAATAAATAGGGAGACATTTCTAAAAACATATCCCATATCCCTATGCTAAACTTATATATAATATTCATTTTACAAAAATATCGATTTATGTTCATTAAAAATGTAATTTTTGATACATTTGTTCTAATAATTGAAAATGAAGATATTACTCCCTTTATGTTTGTTAGGTGTTGGTTTAACCATTGGTTATGCTATTGGTGTTAATTCAGGTAAAGTTAGTAAAGATGAACATTTTATTACGGACTCTATTCCTTCTGTTTCTACAATAGTTTATGATACGATTATAAAAACAAGGATTGTTGAAGTTGAAAAAAGGACTGTTTTAAAATCTGAAACAGATACTTTAGCTGTAGACAGTTTAGATCAAAAAATAGTGGTAGCAGATACATTAAAAGTTAATGTACAAGAAGTAAAAGATTCTGTTACTGATGAAAATTTAAGTATAGTAGCTGATGTTCGTCTTAAACTAATTAATTTACCAGTCATTCACTTGTTGAGTAATGTAGATGATTCTGATTCATTGTTAAAGTCAGCAATAGATGTTAATGATATTGATAAAAAATATATTAATGTTGAGTTTTGGGAGTCCCCCATAAACTTTTCTGGATATAAATTGTCAAAATCTAAGTTGATTATTTATGGACTTAGTCCTCAATTAGATTATCAAATTTATAAAAGAAATGAGTCTTATTATTTAATATTCCATTCAATCACATATGAATTGTTTGAAACTGAGGAGTTTAGACAGTTTGTGCAAACCTTTAATCCAATCAAATGATAGTTAATTTCCATAAATACCAAGGAGCAGGTAATGATTTTGTCATTATTGATAACAGAACAAACAGTATTACTGACAAAAAGGAAGTGTTAGCAATAAAATTATGCGACAGGAAATTTGGTGTTGGATCTGATGGATTAATTTTTATTGAAAATACGGATGAAGCAAATTTTTTAGTTGATTTTCTGAATCCAGATGGAAGTCGTAGTTTTTGCGGTAACGGGAGTAGGTGTGGTGTTCAATTTGCTTTGGATAATGATGTATTTAGTGGTGGTAAAACTTCTTTTTTAGCTAATGATGGAATTCATTTTGCTGAAGTGAAAAAAAGTTCAATTAATGTTGAGATGAAAAATGTCGATAAGGTGAAAAAAATCAATTTAGATTATTTTGCAGAAACAGGATCTCCTCATTATGTGTCCTATTTTGATTCAATTCAAGAGTTAGATATGATTGAATTTGGACAAGAAATTAGATATTCTCCTCAATATTCTGAAAATGGAACAAATGTTAATGCAGTTGAGATATTAGGTCATAATCACATTAAAGTTCGAACTTACGAAAGAGGAGTTGAAAATGAAACATTAGCTTGTGGTACAGGTGTAACCGCATGTGCCTTGTCGTATGCTATACTTAATAATATAGACAATGATACCATTGATATTGATGCCGTTGGGGGGAAGTTAAAGGTTAGTTTTGTAAAAGAAAAGGATGATTCATTTTCTAATATTTGGTTGGAAGGGCCAGCAAGTTTTGTTTTTAAAGGAGAAGTGAATGTATAGGGGGGATGAAATATATTTTAGGACACTAATTACTGATGATGTTTCGGTAATGATGGCTTGGGAGAATAATCCAGATAATTGGAAGATATCTAGTACGTCAAAGTCATATTCAAGAGCTCAAATTGAAGAGTTTGTTAATTTAAATCAAGATATATTTATTCATTCACAATTAAGATTAATAATTTGTCTGACTAAAACAAATGAAATAATAGGAAACATTGATCTATTCGATTTTGAAACTGAACATCAAAGAGTTGGTGTTGGAATATTAATAGATGAAAAGTATAGAAACAAAGGTTTAGCTAATCAGTCTATTCAATTAATTGAGGAGTATTGTAAAATAATACTTGGTGTAAAGAATATATTTTGTAATATTTTAACGGATAATATTAAGTCAATTAATTTATTTGAGAAGAATAAATTTACTAGACTTTGTATGAAGCCAAAATGGCATAAATACAATGATGAATGGTTTGATGAGTACTTATATTTAAAAGCATTGAATTAATAATTAAAGTAAGACTTGTTAAGAAAAGCTCTAGTCTAACATAATATTAAACAAATCCTGTACTTTTTCATTATACTTATGATAAGGTAATTCTTTGTATTTAAATTTCGGTTCAAACTCTGAGTCTTTAACATCACGTTTAGTTAATTTTATTGCCTTAATTTTCATTATTAAACCATATCTATCTACTAAATACTCTAATGGTAGACCTTTAATTTCGTTATAAGATGAAAACCAACTTGCGTTTTGAATTGAAAAGTCAGTAGTAAATACACTAGAGAAAGTATCAATACTATCAGCAGGGTTATCAACATCATAATAGCTAGATGAACAGTTTATTATATTGACACCTTTTGATGGTTTAGAGAAGTTATATTTGGGTTGAGAACTTAATAAAGAAGTTATGTCATTCTTTTTTAAGTTTGTATTATATATATCGCTTCCCATATTTAATCTCATTTCTAATGCTTTAGTACTTTCATTTGAAATGACTTTAGTTGTAAACCAGTTTCCTTTTTTTATAGTGGTTAACATTTTGTCATCTTTAAAAACAATTGTCATTGTTTTTGGTAACATCATTTCCATTATTTTACTAAGGTCATTATAAGGGTATGAGATTTCATATTCTATTTCACCAGAATTAATTTTACCATCAGTACAACTAGAAAGTGATAGACTTAAAAAAAGAAATAGAAAAATGGATAATCTCATATGTTATCTGTTTTAACAAATATATAATTAAATAGGTATGTTCAACTATATAATGATCATAATAAATTCAATTGATTTAGGTTGCTTACTATTTTAAAGAAATTGTTAAATTTGTATTTATGATAAAAATTATTGAAAATCAATCTGAAATTGCTGCTGGGACACGTGGTTCAAGTTTAGGGATAGGTGCAATGAAAGTTGTATCTCAAACAGCTCAAGATGGCTTTTTTGGACAATATGAAAATATTGAAGTTCCAACTGAGAACAGACTACTTGATTTTCCTACGAAATATAATTTTGCAAAAAGAATTGATGGTCTTGTTAATGTGTACGATAATACGTGTCAAATCGTATCAAGCGTTTTAACTGATAACAACTTCCCATTAGTACTTTCTGGTGATCATGCATGTGCTGGTGGTACTATTGCAGGTATTAAAAAGGCATACCCTAATAAAAGGTTAGGAATAGTTTGGATTGATGCGCATGCAGATATTCATACACCTTATACAACGCCAAGTGGAAATTTACACGGAATGCCTTTGGCAACTGCATTAAATGAAGATAATTTAGATTCTCAAATTAATGAATTAAATTCTGAAACTTTTTCATTGTGGGAAAAGTTGAAAAATACGGGTGGAATTTCGCCAAAAGCTAATGTTGAAGATTTAGTATATATATCTGTAAGGGATACTGAAAAACCTGAGGATGATTATTTAGAAAAACACGGTATTAAAAATTATTCGGTTGATGAAATTAGAGCTAAATCTAAAGAGACAGTTGCTGAAGAGATTAAAGGAAGATTAAGTGATTGTGATATTATTTATATCTCTTTTGACGTAGATTCAATGGATTGTATCTTAGTTTCAAAAGGAACAGGAACGCCGGTTGAAGATGGATTGAATGCTGAAGAAGCTAATTTCTTTATGACTGATTTTGCGAATTGGGATAAAGTTAAATGTATTGAGTTTGTTGAAATTAATCCTTGTTTAGATGATAAAATCAACAAAATGGCTGAAACAGCTTATGATATTTTAAAAGATGTAGCTGCCGTTTTATCTAAAAAATAATTCAATTAATTTCAGTCTGATTATTGTGGATTTCAATATCCAAAAACATGAATAAACTAATTACAATATTAGGTCCAACGGCATCAGGTAAAACAAATTTAGCTTGTGCTTTAGCATTAGATATTAATGGAGAAATAATATCTGCAGATTCGCGTCAGGTTTATACTGGGATGGATGTTGGAACAGGTAAAGATATTGAAGAGTATACCATTGATGGTAAACAGATACCATTTCATTTAATTGATATTAAACCTGCTGGTTATAAATATAATATTTATGAATATCAAACAGATTTTTTAGACGCCTATAAAAAAATAGAAGCCAATTCACATCAGGCTATTCTTTGCGGAGGAAGCGGGCTGTATTTGGAAACTGCATTGAGTGGAAATACCTTTTTAGGTATTCCAAGTTCGGATCAAATTAGAGATGAAACAAGACAGTTAAACACTGAAGAGTTATTAAGTAGATGGAACTTAATTTCAGATAAATTACAATCCAAATTAGACTTTTCTACAGATAAGAGAATTATTCGTTCTTTAGAGATTGCAGATTATATTTCCAAACATCCAGAATGGAAAGAAGCTGTGTATCCTGAATTTGTACACACAATTGTTGGTGTTGATATTGATAGAGATTCAAGAAGAGAAAAAATTACGAATAGACTTTCTGTTAGATTAAATAATGGATTAATTGAAGAGGTAATTGAATTACTCGATTCAGGATTGAATTATGAAGATTTGGCGTATTATGGTTTAGAGTATAAATGGATATGTAAATATTTACAAAAAGAAATTTCAAAAAAAGAATTGTTTGAAGGCTTGAATATTGCTATACATCAGTTTTCTAAACGCCAAATGACCTGGTTTAGACGAATGGAGAAACAAGGTTATCATATCAATTGGATTAATACTTTTTTACCAATGGAAGAAAAGGTTCAGTTTATTAAGGATTTAATCAAATAAGTATGAAAAAACCAGTTAATTTAAAAGCATCATTATATTATACTAAATATATAAATCTAGCAGAAGGCGCTGAATTAGTTGAAAGCTTAAGTTTGTCCTATGATGAATTTGTAAACGTGTTGTCAAATATAGATGAAGAAAAAGCAAATCATAAGTACGCTGAAGGTAAATGGACTGTAAAACAAGTAGTTCAGCATGTTATTGATATAGAACGTTTGTTTGTAGCAAGAGCGCTGTCTATTGCTAGAGATGAGAATACCGTTATTGTCCGTTTTGATGATGACTTGTATGCATCTAATGATTATTCTAATACTTTAAAATTTGAAGATATTATAAATGATTATAAAATCGTGAGGCAAGGGACTATTTCATTCTTTAAATCATTAAATGTCAATAGTTTTGACAATCAAGTAGGAGAGAGTACTATTTTGTCTCCAAGAATTATTGGTTGGCTAATTTCAGGACATTCTCTCCATCATTTAAATGTTATTAAAGAAAGATATTTGTAAATAAGTACTTATTATTTGAGTATTACCTCAAAGGTAATTACCTTTGTAGTCAATCAATTCATTATGGAAGAAAAGAAAGTAACTAGAATCAATAAATATTTAAGTGAAATTGGATTTTGTTCTCGCCGTGCGGCAGATAGAATGATTGATGAGGGAAGAATTGAAATTAACGGTTCTATTCCAGAAATGGGAACAAAAGTTTCTGAAGAAGATGAAATTAGAGTTGATGGAAAAATTGTTCAAAATCAAAATATAAAAAAGGTATACATTGCCTTAAATAAACCTATTGGTATTGTTTGTACAACTGATAATGAAGTTGAACCAGACAATATTGTAGATTATATTAACTATCCTACACGTATTTTCCCAATTGGTAGATTGGATAAACCTAGTGAAGGTTTAATCTTTTTAACGAATGATGGTGATATTGTAAACAAAATATTAAGAGCTAGAAATAATCACGATAAAGAGTATGTCGTTACTGTGGATAGACGTATTACGTCAGAGTTTCTTAATAAAATGAGTAATGGAATTCCAATTTTGGATACGGTTACTAAAAAGTGTGACGTTAAAGAAATGAGTAGTTATAAGTTTAAAATAACATTAACTCAAGGTTTAAACCGTCAAATTCGTAGAATGTGTGAATTTTTAGATTACAGAGTAATCAAATTGAAGCGAATTAGAATTATGGATGTGGAATTAGGTGATTTACGAGTTGGTGAATGGAGACATTTAACACAAGATGAATTAGATGGTATTAACAATTCTGTTATAGATTCAACCAAAAATTACTACGACTAAGCTTCTTTTTTTACTTTTGTCAAGTTTCTTCCTCCTACAGATTTAATATAAGTTTTTTTTTCTTCATTTAATTCTTTGGTTGACGTGTTTTCGTCTAATTCTATCGATAGCTCTTGAAAACGCTTATCAGCTCTTAATGCTAAATTGTCAACCTCAAGAGCAGTTTGATTGAAACCTAGCAGCCTTAATCTATTGATGTCCTTCAATCTTGATAGAGCAACATAACCTTGACCTTTTTCAAAGGTTTTACTCAAATCTAATTCAGCAGCATCTAAAGTCATCCCCTGACTTTTATGAACTGTAATGGCCCAAGCTAAGCGTAAAGGTATTTGTTTGAATGAGGCTATTATTGTCCCAACTTCATTATCAACAGTCCATTCTTCAGTACTCGCTGTAATTTCAATATTATCTATTGTTTTTACAACTGGAAAGCCTAATTTTGAGTAGCGTATAACTTCACCTAAGGTACCATTGATAAACTCTTTTTCAGGATTGTTTTTAATGAACATAACTTTAGCACCAATTTTAAGCTGCATTTCTTTAGGTGTTAAAACTTGTTTTTCTAAAGTGGTTATCACTTTTTTATCTCCTGAAGTTTTAGCTTTAAAAAATCGTGATTTTCCTTCCAGTTTTTTTAATTCTAAATTATTTATTTTGTCTACATCTAAGTTATGAGTGTAAAGTTTTGTTGGCTCAATTCCACTTTTGAAGGTTGTGTTATTGACTGACTTTAATAAGTCAATTGATTTTTGAGTGATTGAAGCCGCTCTAATTTCATCTAAAATACCGGTTAGTTCATTATTTGACTGTCGGTATTGTTCTGTTAGATAACAAACGTTAAAACCAGCAAAAACCCATGCAGACGACATAAAAGCAAATTTATCTTTACTTTCTCTATTGAATTTATCAATAGGGGGTAGCTGAAAAAAGTCACCACATAAAACAACTTGCATACCTCCAAAAGCTCTACTGTCATCTCTAACATAAGATAGAACATCATGTATGGTATTCAATTGGTCTTGATGAAGCATTGAGATTTCATCAATGATTAAGACTTTAGCTTTGTTTAATTGATCTTTTAAGCGTTTATTTCTTTTAATAGTATCAATTTCCTTACCTCCCATGGTTTGTTTAATACCCATTCCTGTCCAAGAGTGAATAGTCATACCTTTTATATGAGTGGCGGCAATTCCGGTTGAAGCTGTTATGGCAACTTCTATTTTTGCATCTTTTAAATGTTGAATGAATTTATTAAGTACATAAGTTTTACCCGTACCTGCAGAACCTGTTAAAAAAATATTTCTACCTGACTTTAGTAATTCTAATGCTTTGTCTTGTTTCATCTTTACACTTTTGTGGTTTGTAAAATTACAATAGATATATCGAATTTTATGTTTTTATTAAATTATTTTATAACAGAGTATTGTTTGTTGATATTATTTGATGGATAATAAGCAATTAGAAAGTATCTTTGAAGCGAAAAGTAAAATATGTATCACTCTTTATTAATTATTCACTCCTATTGGCGCTGGCTTGTTTTAATAAGCTTACTAGTTAATATTTCGAAATCAGTCATGGGTTTTAGAAGAAACAATCCATATTCTAATTTTGATGTTTTAATTAGAAAAATCACTATTAGTATATGTTACATACAGTTAATTTTAGGATTTTCACTTTATTTTATAAGTCCGTTAGTTACTTTGTTTTTTAGCAATATAAGTGATGGGATTCATTTAAGAGAAATTCGATTTTTTGCAATGGAACATAGTTTAATGATGTTTATTTCAATTACATTAATTACTATTGGTACAGTAAAAGTTAAACGTAAAAATAATGATCAGCAAAAACATAAAACTATTTTAATTTGGTTTTCAATAGCTTTATTGATTATTCTTCTAAATATACCTTGGGAGTTTTCTCCTTTAGTAAATAGGCCTAGTTTTAGATAGGCTTTTAGAATGTTAAGTCTTCAATTTTATTAATTCTATCATATAGAACTATACTAGCACTAACAGAAACATTAAGTGAAGTTTTTCCTGGGAGTTGAACTAATTTATGACATTTAGCTATAATATCTTCAGGTAAACCATTGTTTTCTGATCCTAATAAATAAGACGCCCTTGGAGGATGTTTAAATGTTTTAAGTGGTGTAGATTCATCTGACATTTCAACACCAACTAATTGAGTAGAGTGAGGCATTGATTTATAAAAGTGTTCAAAGTCATCATATTTATAGAATGGTATTTTTGACCACGCTTTTGAAGTGTCAGATTGTTGATGTGTATATTTTCCATCAATTATAAAAATGAAACTGGCACCAAGAATATAAGCTGAACGCCACAATGTGCCTATATTATGTTCTGTTTTGGGTTGATAAATACCTATCCCAAAAAATTGTTCTTCTGTTTGTTCCCAATTCTGTTTCATAGCTTATAGTTAAGAAACGTAAATTTAATTCTAATTTATGACATCTTCAAAATATAAATAGTCTAATTGATACAAATCAAATTAGACTATTTATAATTTTACAGAGAGAAATTCAATTGAAAATTTGTATCAATTGGCATAATTAAAAGCCACAGAATACCTTGCAGAAACATGTGTGCTTAACGTAGTTATAGCCGAGTTAAATTCAGAATCTGATGTTAAAAAACTATAATCTGACGTTTCTGCATTAACTGAAGATTGAATTAAATTTTGCATTTCGCTATATTGTGATTGCATTTTTGTGGATTCAAAAACGCCATTGATAAAAGATAATATGTATTGTTTAAATGTTGTTTCATAAGTAGGAATACTTAATATATAACCGATCATTGGCCAATCTTCATTTGAAATACTTGAAAATTCAAATGTTAATGCTCCACCTTGTTTTCCCTCTTCAAATGCCTCATTATTATCCCATGGTATCCATTTGATTAAATTATCAGATGGATCGTTATACAGGTAGTAGTTATGTGTCATCCTTCCATACGTATCCCAATTTTGAATGGTCGTATTTACAGCTAACCATTTTAGAAATCCATCTACATCAAATAGGGACTCTAAATCTGACTTCCAAGACTCTGTGTCTGTTGTTCTTTTTTCAGAATGTAAAATCTCATATAATGATTGAATATCTGAATCTCCATCTGTTGAATTAGTTTTATTTTCAAAATGACTTAAATCAAACCCACTTGTTGAAAATGATGCACCAGTACCGTTAGGTTTGTAACAATTACCCGAGTTATTTCCAAACTGTTTTTCTAACATGGTTTCAAATGCAACTTCTAAAGCTGTATATAATCCAAAATAAACTGGACCATCACCATAGTCGATATAAAGTTCATAAAAAGCAGTTTGTGGAGCAGGTACACCAAACTCTCTAAATAAATCACAGGCTACTTTTTCTCTTAAAAATGATTTGTCATTATAATTACTACTCATTGACAGTGCAGGGAATCCGTAAAATGTTTGACCTTTAATTTCTATATATTCATTTTCAAATTCACTAAATTCTAATCTAAAGGGCAATTTTTTCACACCACTACTTGAAGCACTTAAACTTGAATTACCTTTATATCTTATTCCAACATTATACCAATTTTCACCATTGAATTCTAAATTGCAGGGGATGTATAATGGATTATTATCAGCGAATGTTCCACCTGCACCTTGTTCACCACCACCGGGTCCTCCATTAGGAGGCCCACCTCCAGCATTTGAACCATATAAACTCTCTAAGTCAGATTGCATTGTTGACCAATTGTCAGCTGAAATAGTTATGTCGAATCTGTTTACTTTATCCTGAGGGAAAACTATGGTATAATCAATTGGTGCTATTGAAGAGTGGGTAGCTGTTGTCCAATCCGCTAAACCTACACCAGCTGGTACAAACGTTTCTTTATAACATGAAGAGAGTCCTATTAGTGTGACGATACTTAAAATTATGTTTTGAGATTTCATCTTATTTTTTATTTTTAAATGTGTAAACATAGTTTAAGCCAATAATACTAGTTGTCTTAGGATAATTTGAACCTAGTTCTCTTTCTAATCTATAGTATGCAGCTAATTCTCCATGTTTTTTTAGATTGTAAGTAGTTCCTAAAGTAATTCTAAATTTATCAAAACCTCCAGTTACTTTTGTCATGTCTCTAAAAAGTTCTGATGAAAATGTAGGGTCAAGTTTCCAGTTTTTAATATTGTACTTTATACCTACTTTTAATCTTACGTAGTGTTTAAAATAGTCACCTTCAGTAGTTGAAAGTCCTAATTCATTTTTATTCTGATATCGAAAACGATATTGAAATTTAAATTGATTTATTTTATGCTTAAATATAGCATCAATATTAATTCTAAAGTCGTTGTCAAAAAGAGTGTTTCCACCTCTGTCGGATATATATCTTAAACCTAATCCGAAATTTAAAAATGATAATGGCTTATATTTAAAGTGAACATCTGTTAATAATTGATCTAATAAAGTTGAGTTTTTATTAAATCTAAATCCTTGATCAAGTCCTAACGTGAATTTTTTGTGAGGTCTAAATTTTAGTCCAACTTTAGACCATGTTTCAATATCTTGCGTCACGACAATGGTACCATCTTCTGTTTGAGCATTTACATAAATTGTAACCAATAAACTTAATGCCAGAATTATAAACTTAGATTGAATGTATTTCATAATAGGTATTTATCTTGTATCTGACTATAGATTTTTACAAAGGTTTAATCAATCAAATAAAATAATCATGAGTTTAATGTAAAAGCTTTTAAAAAGTTTAAAAAAATACTAGTTTTTAGATAAGATATCTTTGAAATTGAAATGGTAATCTACTCCAACTTCAGATTTAAACGTGTATTCACCATTTAATTGCTCAGTAAATGTATCTATAAGTTCAAAACCAAAACTATTCACGTTTTTTGGAACTTTCCAATTACCTGAGTCTTTATAGTTAAGTTGAAGGTTAACGATTTCATTAGTCGAAATATTTATCCCAATATGGCCATTATTCTTATTTGGAAAAGCATGTTTTAACGAATTGGAAATTAATTCATTTAATATTAATGAAAGAGGAACAATGTGGTTGAGTTCAATAGTTTTAACTGAAGAAGTAACTTCTAAAGTAATGAATGTTTCATTAGCATAATTCATAATTAGATTTTTAGCCAAATCTTCAATGTAATCTTTTATGTTAATGGCTTTTACTTTGTCTCCTTGATACATTTTTTCATGGATAAGTGCCATAGATGCTATTCTGTCAATAGATTCCTGAAATGGCTCAGCAGCATTTTCATCTTCAATTTTGTGTAACTGTAAGCGTAATAAACTGGTTACTACTTGAAGGTTGTTTTTAACTCTATGATGAATTTCTTTTAACATGATAGATTTTTCATCATACTGTTTTTGCAATTCTAAGTTCGATTTTATAGAGTTTTTCTTAGCGACATTATTTTGCTGTATGAATTCTGAAATTAAATAACCAAAAAATATTGAACAAATGGATAAGTTTATCGCAAAGTCAATATAAGTGCTAAGTTCATATACATTTGAAGCAGGATAAAGTGTAATGAAATTTAATTTTGATAAAACCGAAATTACAAAAATGGAAACTATGTTCAGGGTTAAATAAAAATGACCAACTTTTCTTCCAAGTGTAAAATAAGCAAAAATAGAGAGATTTATCATCCAAAATAAATCAATAAAGTTTTCAAAATTTGAAGCCTTTGTTAAATTATATAAATTTAAACTGTATCCCATTATTATTGCAATAATGGCAGCGTATTTAAATGATTTTGATTTAAGTAAATAGAATAAAACGGATAATGAGAAAAATGCAGCAATGAGGGTAGTGATCAGGTTACTTCCATCAGTGAATAGATTTACGATTACTAAAGTTAGCATGGCGAAACAAGTAAAAATGAATATGTTTCGCGTCACGATAAACTTTACTTTTTCATAAGAATCTGGCATAGTATATCGGTTTAGACACTTAAATATAAGTAAATTATATCAATTCCCAAAAGTTTGGGTAACTTTTGTTTACACTTTCAGCATTAGATATTAATATACCCTCATTAGTTAATATTGATGCTATTGCTCCTGCCATAGCTATTCTATGATCATTGTTCGAATGAATTGTCCCAGAGTTTAGTTTTCCCTCTCCGTAAACATACATTTTGTTTTCTATAATTTCTATTTTTAAACCTAGATTTTTAAATTCTTTTTGGAGTACAAGTGCCCTGTTACTTTCTTTGTAAGTTAGGCGGTTTACACCAATGAGAGTTGAGATTCCATTTGATGCTGCGGCTAATACAACTAAAATAGGAAATAAATCAGGACAATTAGTGGCGTCAAATTTAAATGGTTTTAAGTTATGTTTATTAATTAATAAGTCTTTACCACACCATTCGTATTTAGAACCCATTTTGTCTAAAACGGTTAAAATAATTTTATCTGCTTGAGTGGATTCTTGTTCTAAATTCTTCAACCTAACTTCACCTTTAATAGCACCATAAACAATCCAAAAAGCGGCGCTACTCCAGTCTCCTTCAATAATAGTGTTGTTCACATCTGGTTGGTAAAATTGATTCCCTTTTATGACATACTTTGTGTATTCGTGATTTTCTATTTTTATGCCAAAGAAATTCAAGGCAAACAAAGTAATATCTATGTAAGGTAATGAAGTAGGAGAGGTGACACTTAAAATAGTATCTTCTTTACAAAGTGGTAAAGCCATTAATAGTCCTGAAATGTATTGAGAACTTAAACTTCCATCAACCGTATATTCTCCTCCTTTTAGTTGACCTGATATTTGGAATGGTAACTTAGCGTTATTATTTATTTTCACCCCCATTTGAGGTAAAAAATCTGTAAACTGGGTCAATGGTCTTTTTAGTAAACTTCCAGATCCTTTTATCGTAAATTCATTACCAAATGTTGAAGCTATAGTTGTAGTTAATCTAATGCCAAGTCCTGATTCACCGCAATTTAATGTCGACTTGATAGGGGGTTTGTTTCCTGTGACAATGACAGAATGTTCCGTTTCAATAATTTCTGCTCCTAACTGTTTTATAATCTCTTTGATATGAAGTACATCATCACATGTTCCTAAATTGAATATTTCAATAGGTGTGTTAGACAAGGCAGCACCAAATAATATACGTTGTGCAACACTTTTTGAAGCGGGAACATGAATTGTTGATATGGTTGTGTTATTTGAAACAAATTTATCCATGAAATTAGTTATGAGTTCATAATTTTTGTTTGTAATAGGACTGATTCTTTGTGAATCAACTTGAGTAGAGAATCGATAAAATCTTCATTGATTCCTAATTCATTTCCATTTTCTTTACGCTTTTTTAAAATATCAAACCATCTTTCTGATTGAAGTATAGTGGTATTATTTTCTTTTTTATATTTTCCAATTTCAGATATGATTTTAAAACGTTCTGCTAATGTTTCTAAGAGCCTTTGATCTGAATCGTCAATTTGTGTTCTTAGCGTATCTAATTTTGTTAAAAAATCAGGGTTCTGAATAGCCTTATCCCTAACAACTAAATTAGCTAAAATAGTATTTAATGTATCGGGTGTTATTTGCTGTTTGGCATCACTCCATGCTTTGTCTGGATTTAAATGAGTTTCTATCATTAAACCAGACATGTTCATGTCTAATGCTTTTTGTGAAATAGATTCAATTAATTCTCTTGATCCACCAATATGACTGGGGTCACAAATAATAGGTAATTCAGGAAATATACGCATTAATTCAATCGGAATACCCCATTTGGGTTCATTTCTAAATTTTGTTTTTTCAAAAGATGAGAAGCCTCTATGGATTGCAGAAATATCAATTATTCCTGCTTTCTGAAATCGTTCAATTGCTCCAACCCACAATTGTAAATCTGGATTGATAGGATTCTTGATCATCACTGATATGTTACTTCCTTTTACGGCATCAGCAATTTCTTGAACAGAAAATGGATTAACTGTAGTTCTTGCACCGATCCATAGTACATCAATCCCAGCTTTTAATGCTAGTTCAACGTGTTTTGCATTAGCAACTTCAGTTGTAGTTGGTAGGTTATGTGCTTTACCTGCATCAACTAACCATTTTAAACCTTTCTCTCCCACACCCTCAAAATTCCCAGGGCGTGTTCTTGGTTTCCATATACCAGCACGTAAAAGATTAACAGTTCCTATTTCTGCTAATTGTTGGGCTGTGTCAAACACTTGTTCTTCAGTTTCAGCACTGCAAGGTCCTGCAATGATGATTGGTTTTTTAAAATTTGATACTGTTGTTGTCATTTTTATGTAAAAAAAAAGCCTTCCGTTGTGCGGAAGGCTGTAAATATTATATAATAGAATATTCGTCTCCGCTATTTAATTAGTGAGTTCCAATTCCAAGTATAAAAGTTTAATGTTTTCATTTCAGGGACAAATCTAAATAAAAAAAAGATTATAAATCAATAGTTTGTGATATTTTTATTTTACCTACGGTAGGAACAAAAAATAATATTTATTGAAAAATAGTTGGAAATTTGGAATTTTATTTGATAAATTTGCAACCAGATTATGAAACAGAATTTTTTAAATACAAATTGGTGGTGGAGCTCTCAACGTTGGCGTGGGTGGTCTAAGTAATTTGTATATCTGAATATATTAATAACGACTTATCTCACGATAAGTCGTTTTTTTTTGTCCCTAAAATTTATAAAAGTGAAAAAAATTTACAGTAATAGCACTGATTTACTCAGTGACACAATAACACCAATACGTGTGTTTTTAAACTTAAGAGATGTGTATAAATCGGTTTCTCTTTTTGAGAGTTCTGATTATAATTCTAAAGAGAATAGTAAATCATTTATTTGTGTTAATCCGTTGGTAACACTTAAAGTGAATAACGGAGAACTACAAAGAATGGAGGTTGATAAATTAAAGTCTACGTCAAAATTTTCATCCATTAATAACTTGCAATATGAAATAAAACAATATGATTTTGTAAACCTTGATTTACAAAAATATAATGGTTTTTTTGGTTATTTCTCTTATGATTCAATTCAATATTTTGAATCAATAACACCTAGAGTTAAAACAAAATATCAAGATGTTTCTGAAATCTACTTTTCAATTTTTGAATACATTATTGTGTTTGACAATTTCAGTAATAGAGCTCAAATAATATCAAATAGTTTTGATAATTTGGATGTGGATTTTGAGTCAATATTGAATGAAGTGTATAAACATAGTTTTTACAAATCTCAATTCAGATTAATTGAAAAAGAGAGGGTGTCAAACTCGAGTGAGCAGTTCTTAGAAAATGTTAACAAGGCTAAAAGAAATGTTAGAAAAGGAGATGTGTTTCAATTAGTTATTTCCCGTTGTTTTTCTCAAAAATATTTGGGTGATGACTTTGAAGTGTATAGAGAGTTAAGAGCTTTAAACCCCTCACCATATATGTTTTATTTTGATATGGAAAAAGCAAAAGTATTTGGTACTTCTCCTGAAGCACAAATAAAAGTTACAAGTGGCTTGGCTGAAATTCACCCTATAGCTGGTACTATTAAAAGATCAAGAGATATTGAGAAGGATTTAAAAAGTACTAAGGAGTTACAAGCCAATCCTAAAGAGAATGCAGAACACGTAATGTTAGTGGATTTAGCTAGAAATGATTTGAATAGAACATGTGAAAATGTACGAGTGACTGACTATAAGAAAATACAAAATTTTTCGCATGTTATTCATATGGTATCTAAAGTAATAGGTGAGGTAAGGGATAGTCAATCTTTAAACGCTTTTGCACAGTCGTTTCCGGCAGGTACATTGAGTGGAGCACCAAAATACAGAGCAATGGAGCTAATTCAGGACTATGAAACAGATAATAGGGGATTCTATGGAGGTGCAATTGGTCAGATTTGTCCAAATGGAGATTTGAATATGGCGATTATAATTCGCTCATGCTTAAGTCAAAATAATACGTTGAATTATCAAGCAGGAGCAGGTGTTGTTTTGGACTCAATACCAGAACTTGAATTAAAAGAAGTAGATAATAAAATAAAAGCAGTAAGAACAGCTATTCAATTAGCAATAAAATAACAGATATGAAAATTTTACTAATAGACAATTATGATTCTTTTGTATACAATTTATATCAATATTTTGATGAGCTGGGTTGTAAGGTGGATGTAAAAAGAAATGATGAAATTGAGTTCAAGGAAATTGGAAATTATGATGCTTTAATTCTATCTCCAGGACCCGGTCTACCAAAGGATGCTGGTTTATTAAAAGAAATAATATCCAAATTTAAAACCAAACCAATGCTTGGGATTTGTTTGGGTATGCAAGCGATAGGGGAAGTATTTAATGGACAACTTAATTTATTAGAAAAACCACTTCATGGGTTTTCTACAGAGATAGAACATTATAATAATTCAATTTTTAAGAATGTTCCAAAACTATTCAATGTTGGAAGGTATCATTCGTGGGTAGTGAGTGAAGATTCGCTTAATAACCAATTTGAAATATTATCACGTGATAAGGATGGACAATTGATGGGGATTAAGCATCAAGATTATCCAATGTACGGATTCCAATTTCATCCAGAATCAGTATTAACAAATGAGGGAAGACAACTTATTACAAACTTTTTAAATGAGATAAAGGTATGCAACTAATAGAAAAATTAATAAATCAAGAAACATTAACTAAAGCAGAGTCTTCCATAGTGCTAAACAATATAACAAATGGAGTCTATAACGATAGTCAAATTGTTGTTGTAGTTACAGCTTTACAAATGCGTTCAGTCACAGCAGATGAATTAAATGGTTTTAGAGATGCTTTGTTAGAAACGTCTACAAAAATTAACTTAAATGTGGATGATTGTATTGATGTGTGTGGCACGGGAGGAGACGGAAAGAACACATTCAATATTTCAACTATTACTGCCTTTGTATTAGCTGCTGGAGGATATAAGGTGGTGAAACACGGTAATTATGGTGTGTCTTCTTTTTGTGGGTCGTCAACTATGTTAGAACATTTGGGGTATAAATTTACAGTAAACGAAAGTGATTTACAAGAACAGTTAGATGAGACTAATATTTGCTTTTTACATGCCCCTTTATTTCATCCTTGCTTGAAACGTGTTAGTAAAATCCGAAAGGATTTAGGAATAAGGACTTTCTTTAATTTTTTAGGTCCTTTAGTTAATCCAGTACAACCTAATTTACAGTTGACCGGTGTTTTTAATCTTAAAATAGCAAGACTGTATAAAGATATTTTAACGAATTCAAGAAAAGAATTTAGTGTTGTTCACAGTATAGATGGATATGATGAAGTTAGTTTAACGGCTCCATTTAAAGTGTTTAGTAATAGAAGTGAGCAGTTACTTTATCCAGAAGAGTTAACAGATGAAACAATAACTGAAGATGATTTATTTGGGGGATATGATATTATAGAATCAGAAAAAATATTCAGATCAATTATTGAAGGTAAAGGGAATGTAATACAAAATGAGGTGATAAAAATTAATGTAGCATTAGGTATTAAATGTTTCAAGCCAGAGCTATCAATTAAAGAAGCACAAGAAGAAGCAGAGAATATTTTGAAAAGTGGGAGAGTAGCACAAATAGTAGAAAATGTTATTAAAATTAGTCAGAAATGAATTTTTTAGAAAAAATAGTAGCTGAAAAGCACAAGGAAGTAAAGCAAAGAAGAGAGGTAACTAATGTGAAGCATTTAACTGAAATGATGCTTTTTAAAAGAGAAACGATTTCTTTTTCGGATTCTATAAAAAATGGATCTGGAATTGTGGCAGAGTTTAAAAGAATGTCACCTTCAGCTGGAGCGTTTAATGTAGATGGAAATTTAGAAGATACATTATCATTTTATCAATCACATAGTGTGTCAGGCTATTCAATTTTAACTGATAACCAAAAATTTGGTGGTGAGTTAATAGATTTAACTCACGCAAGAGAGATTGTAACTGGACCAATTTTAAGAAAAGATTTCATTGTAGATGAATATCAAATATTTGAAGCCAAAGCTTTTGGTGCAGATGCTATTTTGCTAATTGCAGATGCATTAGATGAGTTTCATTGTGAAAATTTAGCTATTGTTGCAAAGTCTATAGGGTTAGAAGTATTGATGGAGTTTCATTCAAAGGAAGAGTTAAGAAAAATTAATGATAATGTAGATGTGATTGGGATTAATAATCGTAATCTAAAAACATTAAAAACTGATGTTCAAACTTCTATTGACTTAATAAAATATTTGCCGTTTGATAAAGTTAAAATTTCTGAGAGCGGTATCAATAGTTCAGGGCAAATCAAAACATTAATTGATGTTGGTTATGATGGGTTCTTAATGGGGGAGTACCTTCTTAAGTCAAAAGCAGAAAATGGACTTAAAGATATTGTGAGTATGTCTAATATTTTAAAATCGGTTATATGAAACTTAAAGTCTGTGGATTGAAATATCCAAATAACATTAACGCTATTCAAGATTTGAATGTAGATCTTATGGGATTTATTTTCTATGAAAAATCATCCAGATGTGTTGAGCTTACAGAAGCTGTGATGAAAACAATTTATGGTTTAAAAACTAAAAAAGTCGGCGTGTTCGTAGATGAAGAATTAGATGAAATTATTCGTTTAAAAATAATGTTAAAGTTAGATTATATTCAACTTCACGGAAAGGAATCCGTTGAGTTTTGTAAAGACTTACAGGTGTTTTCTAAAATCATAAAAGTTTTTAAAGTAGACGATAACTTTGATTTTAGTATGTGTGAATCTTTTGCATTTGCTGATTACTTTTTATTTGAAACCAAAGGTAAATTGGCGGGAGGTAATGGTGTCAAGTTTAATTGGGAGATTTTAAATAGGTACAAGATGGATACGCCATTCTTTTTAAGTGGTGGGATTGGTATAGATGATGTAGATGAATTAAAGAGACTCAGTCATTCTATGCTAGAAGTAATAGACGTAAATAGTGGGTTTGAAATAGAAGAAGGATTAAAAAATATTGAATTAATAAAGAAGTTTAAAGATGAATTACCAAGTAGATAAAGATGGATATTACGGAGAATTTGGAGGTGCCTTTGTACCAGAAATGCTTCACAATAATATTCAAGAACTTAAAAAAGCATTTTACTTTTTTAAAGAAAATGAACAATTTAAGGTAGATTTTGTAGATTTGTTAAAGAATTATGTCGGTAGGCCAACACCTTTGTATTTGGCAAAAAACTTATCTAAAAAATATAAATCAACCATTTATTTAAAACGTGAGGATTTAAATCATACTGGAGCACATAAAATTAACAATACAATTGGTCAAATATTGTTAGCAAAGCAAATGGGAAAGCAACGTATTATTGCAGAAACAGGAGCGGGACAACATGGGGTAGCAACAGCAACTGTGTGTGCATTAATGGGATTGGAATGTATTGTTTATATGGGAGCGGTAGACATAGAACGTCAAGCCCCTAATGTGGCCCGTATGAAAATGTTGGGAGCTGAGGTCAGGTCTGCCAAAAGCGGAAGTCAAACATTGAAGGATGCTACAAATGAGGCAATCAGGGATTGGATTTCTAATCCAGAAGATACGTTTTATATTATAGGCTCGGTAGTAGGGCCGGCTCCATATCCAGAAATGGTAGCTTATTTTCAATCTGTGATAAGTGAAGAAATGGAGAAACAACTATTAGAAAAAACGGGATCTAAAAATCCTGACATGATTATAGCTTGTGTAGGAGGGGGAAGTAATGCTGCCGGTGCATTTTATCATTATTTAGATGAGGAGAATGTTGAACTTATAGCGGTAGAAGCATCAGGGCTAGGTGTCAATAGTGGGAAGTCAGCAGCAACATCTGTTTTAGGGACTCCAGGGATAATACATGGTAGTAAAACTGTATTGATGCAAACGGAAGATGGACAAATTATAGAGCCATATTCTATTTCGGCAGGGTTAGACTATCCTGGAATTGGACCACAACATGCACATTTAATTAAAATGAATCGTGTAAGAGCAGAAAATGTAACAGATGATCAGGCTTTAGTAGCTGCGTTAGAATTAACCAGACTAGAAGGGATTATTCCAGCGTTAGAATCTTCACATGCCTTAGCGGTTTTACCGTTGTTAAAAAACTTAGAAGAGAAAACAATTGTTATCAACTTATCAGGAAGAGGAGATAAAGATTTAAATACCTATATGGATAGGTTGGGGTTAAAATAAAAAGAATCAAGAAAATAAAGATAATTTCAGTGTCAGTTCGAGTGATTCAGTCTTTTTTGGCTGAATTGTATCGAAAATAGAATAAAATATCATGAAAAATTTAAAAAAATTATTCAATACTAAAAAATCAGAAATACTAAGTGTATTCATAACAGCAGGCTACCCAAAATTAAATAGTTTGGAAACAACTATTCTTGAATTAGAAGCTGCTGGTACAGATTTAATTGAGGTAGGAATTCCTTTTTCAGACCCAATGGCAGATGGTAAAACGATTCAAGATTCATCAGAAGTTGCATTAGCAAATGGTATGAATTTAGCTGTTTTAGTGGAGCAATTAACAGAAATCAGGAAAAAGACATCTATTCCTTTGGTTTTAATGGGGTATTTGAATCCAGTATATCAATATGGAGTAGAGAGATTACTTCAGTTTTGTAAAGAAAAAAATATTGAGGGAATGATTATCCCAGATATCTCATTAGAAGAGTATGAAAGGTGTTATAAAGCTATGTTCGAAAATTATGGGGTAAGCTTAATATTTATAGTCACGCCGAATTCTAGTCCAGAGAGGATTAGGAGGATTGATAATTTATCCACTTCATTTATTTATATGGTATCTTCAGCTTCAGTTACAGGGGCCGCTTCTGAATTTAATGAAGAGCATGTAAAGGGCTTTGAGTATGTAAAATCTCAAAATATAAATTCGCCTGTTCTAGTTGGGTTTGGAATTCACAATAAGTCTACGTTCAAAAAAGTAAATGAATATTTCAATGGTGCTATTATTGGTTCTGCTTTTATCAGATACGTGTCAGATTCAAATCAAAAAATTAAAAACTTTGTTGACAGAATAGTGTTATAAACAGCCCTAATTAGGATAAGCTACGTATTTAAATTCCGTTCAATTTTTTTGAGCGGATTTTTTTTATGTAATAAGTTTTCAAATTAGCCAATTTTTAAAATATCAGTGGGTGTATTGCAAACTACACTTTTTCCATGGAACATGCCAATAGGGTTTATCAAAAGTTCTGGATGGTTTTTTATGATATGGAACCACTCAGAGGTTCTAAATTCTTTCCCTTTTAAATTTTCCTGGTAGTATTTATTGCTTTTATTTACTATATCCTTAACATCAATGCCAAGTTTATTAAGCATAATGCAAAATAAATTTCTTGATACATTTACAGAACAGATGTCTTGCATATTGATCTTTTTTGATATTGAATGGGCAATTGCTAACGTTTGTTTGCTTTTTTGGAGATTACTATTGTAAAGTAATGTTAATTCGTTTTTTTCTAAATGCATAACTCTGAATATTAGTGGGATGTCTTGTTAAGTTACGATTAAATTAGCCTTAAAGCAAATTGAAAATACGATTTATAATAGAGGTGAATAAGTAAATTCAATTTTAAGATTATAGGTATTACTTCCTTCTTATCAATTTTGGTTTGTACTTCTTATGTGTAAATGTTATTTCTAGTTAAAATATAAAATGATTTCAAATGGAAAATATTGAATGTAATACAGTTGTGAAAAAAATGAAATTTAGTTTTAAACAAGTTTATGGAATTACAATTAAAAATCTTATCTTTGAAATTATAAAAAATCAGACGAGTAGATGGGAAAAATAATTGCAATAACAAATCAAAAAGGAGGAGTAGGGAAAACAACTACAGCTATTAATTTAGGTGCTAGTTTTGGTGTTTTGGAATATAAAACGTTAATTGTTGATGCTGATCCACAAGCAAATGCTACATCTGGTGTAGGGTTTGATCCAAGAACGGTAAAGAAAAGTATTTACGACTGTTTAATAAATGATGTTGATGCCAATGATTTAATAATTTCAACAGAGAATCCAAATTTAGATATTATTCCAGCTCATATTGATTTAGTTGGAGCTGAATTGGAAATGATTAACATGCCAAATAGAGAGCACAGGCTTAAAATGGCATTAGATAAAATCAAGGATGATTATGATTTTATTATTATAGATTGTTCTCCGTCTTTAGGATTAATTACGGTTAATTCATTAACTGCAGCAGATTCTGTAATTGTACCTGTTCAATGTGAGTATTTTGCATTAGAGGGATTAGGGAAACTGTTGAATACAATTAAAATTATACAAAGTAGGTTAAATCCAGAATTAGACATTGAGGGTATAGTATTAACACTTTATGATACACGATTACGTTTGGCTAATCAAGTCGTTGATGAGGTTAAAATGCATTTTCAAGATTTAGTTTTTAATACGATTATTCATAGAAACACAAGATTAGGAGAGGCACCTAGTTTTGGAGAAACAATTATCATGCATGATGCTACTTGTAAAGGGGCTATCAATTATTTAAATTTTGCAAGAGAGGTCTTACAAAAAAATGACATGACAAAAATTAAAAATAAAGACAAACAATTAATTTAAGCATGAGTAAAAAAAGAGCTTTAGGAAAAGGACTTAGTGCATTATTAGAAAGTGCTTCATCTGACATTACAACTTCAAATTCAGAGGCATTGCACGGTAGTCAAACTGTTGGGTCTATATCTTCTATTTTAATTAGTCAAATTGAGGCAAATCCATTCAATCCGCGTACACATTTTGAAAAACATGCTTTAGAGGAGTTAGCAACGTCAATAGGCGAACATGGTGTGATTCAACCATTAACGGTAAGGAAATTAGGAAGAGATAAGTACCAAATTATTTCAGGTGAAAGACGTTTTAGAGCTTCACAATTAACTGGTTTAGTTGAGGTGCCATGTTATATCAGAATTGCAAATGATTCCACAATGCTAGAAATGGCATTAGTTGAGAATATTCAAAGAGAAGATTTAAATGCAATTGAAGTTGGTTTGTCTTATCAAAGGCTTATTGACGAATGTGATTTTACACAAGAAAAATTAGGTGAAAAATTAGGGAAAAGTCGCTCAAATATAGCGAATTATCTCAGATTGCTTAAATTACCAATAAAGGTTCAGGTTGCTGTAAGGGAGGGGCTTATTTCAATGGGGCATGCAAGAGCTTTAGTGTCTGCAGGTGATGAATCAAAGCAAGAAGATTTATTGACAACTGTTTTGACGGATAATTTAAGTGTTAGAGGTTTAGAAGATTTAATTAAGGGTGAAAAGCCGGAATCAAAACCTAAACCTATAAGCCCAAGTCCTACTGATTATCCATTGTCGAATGATACGGTTAATTTTAAATTAAATTTAGCTAAAAAGTTAAATACAAAAGTAGAAATTAAGGCTAATAATAAAGGGGTGGGTAAAATGGTTATCAATTTTAAATCTCAAGCTGAGCTAGATAAAATAATGGAATTATTAGGGTGAAAAATATAATTTTATTTCTTTTTTTAACACTTAGTTTAATCGGTTTTTCGGCAGATTCAACACGAATTGATACCTCCTATCATCATAATCGTAGTCATGCAGCACTTTGGTCTACTTTTGTACCAGGCGCTGGGCAGATTTACAATGAAATTGGACATAGAAAAGTACAAGGTAGAGCACATGTTTCTTGGTGGAGAGCACCAATAATTATTGCAGGCCTAGGTGTTACAGGTTATTTTGCGGTTACAAATGGAGCGCAAGCAATGGCTTTGAAAAAAGAATGGATATATAGGTTTGATAATCCAGGAGTAGTAAATAATTATAGTCAATATGATTCTAGTCAATTGATAATTGGTACTTATACTTTTTATGGATATGATGATAGAGCCAAGTTTCGTGATTATGCGGTTGCTGGTTTTATTATTGTTTATGGAATGAGTATTATTGATGCGTTTGTTGATGCACACTTTGTTACGTTTGATGTTTCTCAACAGCTACAGTTTAGTATGAGGCCAAAACTATTTTCACCAAATGAATACGGTATTAGTTTAGCGTTGAAATTTAAATAAAATCAATTTGATTTATCACGAACCACTTTTTAGACCACCTTCAGAAGCGAGGTCATTAATATTACAAATCACCTTGGGGTGTAGTTGGAATAAATGTTCGTTTTGTGAAATGTATACGTCAAAGCAATTTACAGCAAGAAAAGAAGAGGATATATTTAAGGAGATTGATGGTTTAAAACAGCATGCCAATCTCGTTCGTAGAGTGTTTTTAGCGGATGGAGATCCGTTAGTGCTGTCAACACAGAGACTATTAAGGATTTTAATTAAATTAAAAGCTAATTTTCCAAATTTAAGTAGAGTTTCAACCTATGCTTCTCCAAGTAATTTAGCGCGTAAGTCAAGTAAAGAATTAAAAGAGTTGTATGAGGCAGGTTTAACATTATTGTATGTGGGGATTGAGTCTGGTGATAGTGAAGTTTTAGATGCGATTCAAAAAGGAGAAACATTTGAAACTACAGTGGAGGGTTTAAATAAGTCAAAAGCTGCAGGTATGAATAGTTCTGTTATGATTATTAACGGGGTGGGAGGAAGAGTATTGACTAAACAGCATGCTATTAATTCTGCCAAAGTATTAAATTTAACACAACCAAAATATGCTTCTACATTGGTGTTAACGGCTCATAAAGGATTAGAGCATTATAAAAATAGATATATTGGTGATTTTCAAGAGTTAAATCAGGTTGAATTGTTCTCAGAATTACAATTATTTATGGAACACTTAGATTTAAAAGAAACCATATTTAGATCAGACCATGCTTCTAATGATTTGGTATTAAAAGGTGTGTTAGGCAAAGACAAACAAAAGTTTTTAAATCAAATTCAGTTGGCATTAAAACATCCAAATTTGGCTAATTTAAGAAGCGATTATCTAAGAGGGTTTTAAAGCTAAATAAATCAAAAATATAACAACATGAAAATAAAAATAATTTGGGATTTTAAAGCATTGGATCATTTAAAAGTAGCTGAGGGGCATGCTGGAAATTTAACCTATTTTTGCGAAAAACAAAATGTAGTAAATCATGAAATTGGATTCGAAAATTTATCAGAATTTCATTCAATTGCATTTGTAACTGTGGATAAACCGAATGTTAATATCATTAGAGATGCATTGAAGCCTCATAGGGCTGAAGTTGTCGAGAATTGATGCTGTTTTAACTCCCTTGAGTATTGTTATTTACTACGACTAACTGGTAACGGGAGTAATATCGATTTAATTACATAGTTATTGTTAATTACATGTTGAAAACTCCTGTTATTTACTGTTAAAGTATGGTTTAATTAAAACCATTTTCATTATCTTTGTTTGCTTAGTAAATTAAGCCAACCCAAAGCTTTGGGATTAGATTTAACTTAACACGTTTATGAGCGAAAATAAAAAACAAGATTATTCAGCAAGTAGTATCCAAGCCTTAGAGGGAATGGAGCACGTAAGAATGCGTCCATCAATGTATATTGGTGATGTCGGTACTAGAGGTTTACACCATTGTGTATATGAAGTTGTTGATAATTCTATTGATGAAGCGTTAGCAGGTCATTGTGATAGCATTGAAGTTGTAATTTTAGAAGGAAACGGAGTTTATGTTTCTGATAATGGTCGTGGTATTCCTGTTGGGATTCATGAAAAAGAAGGTGTATCTGCATTAGAGGTTGTAATGACTAAAATTGGTGCTGGTGGTAAATTCGATAAAGATTCTTATAAAGTTTCTGGTGGATTACACGGTGTTGGTGTATCTTGTGTGAATGCGTTATCAATTGATTTAAAAGCAGTTGTTCGTAGAGAAGGTTTAGAATATACACAAGAATACTCAAAAGGTAAAGCAAAATATCCAGTAAAAGAAACTGGTAAATCAACTGAAAATGGTACGTCTGTTACATTTTTCCCAGATCCAACTATTTTTGATGTATTAGAGTTCTCTTTTGAAACTTTAGCTTCAAGAATGAGAGAATTGTCTTATCTTAATAAAGGTATTACAATTACAATGAAAGATGAACGTTTTTTCAATGAAGATGGAACACATCCTTTTGAAACGTTTAAATCAGAAAAGGGATTAAGTGAATTTGTAAGATTCTTAGATTCATCTAGAGAACCTTTGATTCAAGAAGTAATTCACGTTGAAGGAGAGAAGAATGGTATACCTGTTGAGGTAGCTATGATTTATAATACATCTTATTCTGAAAATTTACATGCTTATGTAAATAACATTAATACACATGAGGGGGGGACTCACTTGTCTGGATTTAGAAGAGGTTTAACAGGTACTTTAAAAAAGTATGCTGAATCGTCTGGGATGTTAGATAAGTTGAAATTTGATATCTCTGGAGATGATTTTAGAGAAGGATTAACTGCAATTGTTTCTGTAAAAGTTCAAGAACCTCAATTTGAAGGTCAAACTAAAACAAAATTAGGAAATAGAGAAGTTACTGCACCAGTAAGTCAAGCAGTTTCTGAAATGTTAACGGACTATTTAGAAGAGCATCCAAAAGATGCAAGAGCGATAGTTAATAAAGTTATCATGGCAGCTACAGCAAGACACGCAGCACGTAAAGCCAGAGAAATGGTTCAACGTAAGTCTGTAATGTCTGGTTCTGGTTTACCTGGTAAATTAGCGGATTGTTCTTCAAAAGTAGCTGAGGATTGTGAAGTATACCTAGTAGAGGGAGATTCTGCCGGTGGAACTGCAAAACAAGGTAGAGATAGAATGTTTCAAGCGATTATGCCATTAAGAGGTAAAATTCTTAATGTTGAGAAAGCAATGCAACATAAGATCTTTGAAAATGAAGAGATCAAAAATATTTATACAGCTTTAGGTGTAAGAGTAGGTACTGAAGAAGATGAACGTGCTTTGAATACTGAAAAGTTAAGATACCATAAAGTAATCATTATGTGTGATGCGGATGTTGATGGGTCTCACATTGAGACTCTTATTTTAACATTCTTCTTCCGTCATATGAAAGAATTGATTGAAAAAGGATACATTTATATTGCAACTCCACCATTATACCAAGTTAAAAAAGGTAAAAAATCTGCTTACGCTTGGGATGATGATCAAAGAGATAGATTAATTATGGAATTAAAAGGATCAAGTGCTGATTCTTCTGTAAGTATCCAAAGATATAAGGGTCTTGGTGAGATGAATGCTGATCAATTGTGGGAAACTACAATGAATCCAGAGCATAGAACATTACGTCAAGTTGTTATTGAAAATGCAATGGAAGCGGATAGAACATTCTCAATGTTAATGGGGGATGAAGTTCCACCACGTAGAGAGTTTATTGAACAAAATGCAAAATATGCAAACATTGATATGTAATTTACATTATCTTTAAAATATATAAATCTCAACCATTAGCTTGGTTGAGATTTTTTTTTAATAGGAATTTATTACCCTAAAATAATAGGGAATTATGATTATTCAAATGGAATCTCATTATAAAATATAAAGCTACTTAATTGAAACTATAAAGAAGGATTGTATTTCAGTATTCTCAGTAGTTCTGAGTTGAAATTTCAATTGTTCTACTAATTAGTAAATAGCCTGAACATGTTTTATATTCTTTTGTTTATTTAAAAACATGGTAACTCTACTTTGTCCAATTCCGCCACCGATTGTATAAGGTAACTCACCGTTAAGTAATTTTTTATGAAATGGTAACGTAAATCGTTCTTCAAGTTTCAATTGGATTAATTGTTTTTTTAGGGTGTCTTCATCAACTCTAATTCCCATAGAGCTAATTTCTAATGCCAAATTTCTAGTCGTATCCCATACAAGTAAGTCGGCGTTTAAGCCAGGTTTACCTGTTTTATCTAGCGTAGTCCAATCATCATAGTCTGGTGCACGAAAGTCGTGCGGTTCACCGTTAGATAGTTCTCCACCTATACCAATTAAAAAGACAGCGCCATATTTTTTTGTGATTTTATTTTCTCTTTCTTTTGGAGAGCTAGTAGGATATAGTTGCAGTAGATCTTCAGAGTGAATAATTTTCAATGTGTCAGGAAGTGAAGGTGTTAATGCAGTTTGTTCTTCCGTTTTCTTTAAAGCGTTAAATATATTCACACCATAATGTATTAATGTTTCAATGGTTCTTTCTTGTTTTGAAATAACTTTTTCCCAATCCCATTGGTCTACTAAATTTGAATGAATAGGGCTGATTTTTTCGTCTGCTCTTATAGCGATCATATTAGTTAAAATACCTTCCCCAATTAGGGCATGTAATTCTCCTAAATACCAACGTTTCCATTTTGCTAATGAATGAACTATTTGATATTCTGTACCAGATAAGTGAAAGGTTACAGCTTTTTCAATGCCATTTAAGTTGTCATTTAATCCTGAGTCAGTAGGAACATATAAAGGTGCATTTACAGTTATAAGGGATAATTTTTTTTTCAATTCTAATTCAAAAGTAGTTTTGATATTACTAATTTTTTCTTCTTGTATCAAATCACGTCTCATTGTTGTTAAGTGTTATAAATTTTCCACAAACCTATTGCTTTATTGTATGTATATGGTGTTTTTAGTTATGTTATTATTAGGTTTAGTGTTAATTACTATAGAATCGTTACTAAAAGTTCGTATATTCGTATGGTTACTAATTTAATTGTAATAAATATATATATGAGCTTTAATTTAGATAGTACTGACAAAAAAATATTGAAATATTTAAATAGAGATGCAAGAATTAAGATTGTAGACATTGCAAATTATATTGGGGTAACTAGTGCTGCAATTCATCAACGTATTGCAAAAATTAAGCAAAAAAAAATAATAAAAGGATTTACGTTGAGACTGGATGAAAAAAAAATGGGTTATACGACTTGCGCATTTGTCGGTGTTTTTATGGATAAGAATAGCCATTATAAAGAGGTAGTAGAACAATTGAAGTTGATTCCAGAAGTTGTAGAAACGCATTATACAACTGGTCAATATGGACTTTTTATAAAACTTTATGCAAAAGATAATGATCATTTAATGAAAATATTAAATGGACAAATACAGGAGATTAAAGGGGTAATAAGATCTGAAACATTTATTTCACTTGATGAACCAATTAATAAAAATATACCATTGATTTAATCAATGAATAGATGTATTATAATCTTTCTTTTTTCTGTAGCTCTAACTCAGTTTATAACTTAATTTATTATCTTTGTCTGTTCAATTTACAATTAAAATGAGCAATAAATATCCTACGTATAGCGGTTTAAATCTTCCAAATGTGGCAGAAACAATTTTAGACCGTTGGAAAAAAGAAAATATTTTCCAAAAATCAGTTGACACACGTGAAGGTAATACACCTTTTATTTTTACTGAAGGACCGCCTTCAGCAAATGGATTACCTGGTATTCACCATGTCATGGCGCGTTCGGTTAAAGATATTTTTTGCCGTTATAAAACCTTAAAAGGGTTTCAAGTTAAACGTAAAGCAGGGTGGGATACACATGGTTTACCGGTTGAATTGAAAGTAGAAAAAGAATTAGGAATTTCGAAAGAAGATATTGGAACTAAAATTTCAGTTGAAGATTATAACAATGCCTGTAAAAAAACAGTAATGGAATTCACAGATATCTGGAATGATATGACTGAAAGAATAGGGTACTGGGTGGATATGGAGAACCCGTATGTAACTTATGAAAGTAAGTATATGGAATCTGTATGGTGGATTTTAGGTCAAATGTGGAATAAGGATTTATTGTACAAAGGGTATACTATTCAACCTTATTCGCCAAAAGCGGGTACAGGATTAAGTACACACGAAATTAATCAACCAGGATGTTATCAAGACGTGAAAGATACAACGTGTGTAGCTCAATTTAAAATTGAGAATAATCAAACGTTACCTTTTGAAAATGTTGATATTGAAAAAGCTCACTTTTTAGCATGGACAACTACGCCATGGACATTACCTTCTAATACAGCTTTAGCTGTTGGACCTAAAATTGATTACGTATTTGTTCATTCATTTAATCAATATACAAAAGAGACTATACAAGTTGTTTTAGCTAAAAACTTAGTAGGAAAACAATTTGGAAAAGGATATAAAGCAGTTGAATCTTTAGAAGAAGTGACATCATTTGGTGGAGAAGGAAAGTCAATTCCATTTTTTGTTGGTGGTGAATGTAAAGGAGCTGATTTAGCAGGAATTAAATACGAGCAATTAATGCCGTATGCACAACCATTTGAAAATCCAGAAAATGCATTTGTTGTAATCGTTGGTGATTTTGTTACTACTGAAGACGGTACTGGTGTGGTACATATTGCGCCTACATTTGGTGCAGATGATGCTATGGTAGCAAAAGCTGCTGGAGTTCCTGCTTTATTAGTCGAAGATGAAACAGGTAAACAAGTACCTTTAGTTAATTTGCAAGGTCGTTTCAGAGCCGAAGTGTCTGATGAGATGTTTGGTTTTGCTAATGAATATGTAAAATCTGAATATTTAGAAAAAGGTGAAGAAGCAGCAGAATTAGCGATTCAAAAAGAGAATTTAAAGCCAATTATTGCCGATTTAAAAAAATATTTAAGTGTTGACGAAAGAATTACACTTAAATTAAAAATTGAGAATAAAGCATTTAAAATAGAGAAATATACTCACTCGTACCCACATTGTTGGCGTACAGATAAGCCAATTTTATACTACCCATTAGATTCTTGGTTTGTTAAAGTAGAAGAGAATAGAGAGAAATTAGTAAACCTAAATAAAGAAATTAACTGGCAACCAAAATCAACTGGTGAAGGTCGTTTCGGAAAATGGTTAGAAAATGCAAACGACTGGAATTTATCACGTTCACGTTATTGGGGAATTCCAATTCCAATTTGGACAAGTGAAGATAAAACAGAACAAATTTGTATTTCGTCAATTGAACAATTAAAAGCAGAAGCGGACAAAGCAGTTGCTGCAGGTGTAATGGATAAAAATCCATTAGCTGAGTTTGAAGTTGGTGATATGAGTAAAGCTAACTATGAAAAGGTTGACTTACATAAAAATTACGTAGATGATATTATCTTAGTATCTGATTCTGGTAAAGCGTTAACGCGTGAAGCTGATTTGATTGACGTTTGGTTTGATTCTGGTTCAGTACCATTTGCTCAGCATCATTATCCATTCGAAAATAAAGAATTAATCGATAACGGAAGCTTATTTCCATCTGACTTTATTGCAGAGGGTGTTGATCAAACTAGAGGTTGGTTTTATACACAACATGCTATTGCAGGTTTAGTGTTTGATAAGGTGTCATACAAGAATGTAATATCTAATGGTTTAGTGTTAGATAAGAATGGTGTGAAGATGTCAAAACGTTTAGGAAACGCTATTGATCCATTTACTACGTTAGATAAATATGGTCCTGATGCAACACGTTGGTATATGATTACTAATGCACAGCCTTGGGATAACTTGAAGTTTGATTTAGAGGGTATAACAGAAGTTCAAAGAAAGTTCTTTGGAACTTTATATAATACATATTCTTTCTTCACGCTTTATGCAAATATTGATGGATTCACGTATGCTGAAGCAGAAGTAGAAAATAGACCAGAGATTGACCGTTGGATTTTATCAAAATTAAATTCATTAATCAAAAATGTGGATGAAGCATTTGAAACATATGAACCAACAAAAGCAGGACGTTTAATTCAATCATTTGTAACGGATGAAATGTCTAACTGGTATGTACGTTTATGTAGAAGACGTTTCTGGAAAGGTGACTATACAGAAGATAAAATTTCGGCTTACCAAACGTTATATACATGTTTAGAAACAGTATCTATTTTAAGTTCACCAATAGCACCGTTCTTTGCTGATCAATTGTTTTTAGATTTAAATAGTACTACTGGAAAAAATAAAGCTGAATCAGTTCATATTGCTGATTATCCAGCAATAAATGAATCTTTAATTGATATTGATTTAGAAGAAAAAATGGATATCGCTCAAAAGGTATCTTCTATGGTTTTAGGTTTACGAAAAAAAGAACAAATTAAAGTACGTCAACCATTACAAAAAATTATGGTGCCTGTATTAAATAAAGATTTTGCACGTAGATTAAAAGACGTTCAAGATATTATTTTATCAGAGGTAAACATTAAGCAAATTGAGTTACTAGAAGATACAGAAGGTGTATTAGTGAAGAAAATTAAACCAAACTTCAAAACGATTGGTCCTAAATATGGTAAACATATGAAGGCCATTGCAGGATTAGTTGGTAAATGGACTGCTACTGATATTTCAAGCGTAGAGCAAAATAACGGTTGGGCTGGAGAAATTAATGGAGAAGCAATTACTTTAGATTTAGGTGATTTTGACATCTCTACGGATGATATCCCAGGTTGGTTAGTATCTTCTGAAGGTGGTTTAACAGTGGCGCTAGACATTACATTATCTGCTGAGTTAAAGTCAGAAGGAATTGCAAGAGAATTAGTAAACCGTATTCAAAATTACCGTAAAGAAAGCGGTTTAGAGATTATGGATAAAGTTCAATTGACAGTTGAGGCTAATGATGAAATTAAGGCAGCTATTGAATCTAATCAAACTTATATTTGTAATGAAGTTTTAGCAACAGGTTTGAGTTTTGGAACTGTAGCTAAAGAAAATAACTTAGTGGCTGACTTAGAAGAAGGTGATACGTTAATTGAGCTAGTGAAGGCTTAATTGATTTTAATTATACGAAATTCAAGCTCCACAATCATTATGATTGTGGAGCTTTTTTGTTTAATCGATTTTCTTCTCAAATTTGGCTCATTTTTTGCATGTTAACTCTTATAAATAATATAACCTATGAAAAAAGGACTACTATTTTCTTTTATTCTTATTTTAGGAATAAAAGTTTCAGCACAGAAATTTGATGATTGCGAAATGAAAATAGTCCATTATACCTAAGAATCCAATTGATTATTCAATTCAAAAGTTAAATTCTTATTTTATTGAGTTTGATGGAGAAATCCATAATAAAACTGAAATAAAGAAAAAAATTGTAATGCCGGGTTTTATACCTACAGATACTAAAGAAAATTCGGAATTCACTATTATTATAAGGGAGTCAAATTTTAATAGTACAAAGCCAGTAATCTCAAAAAGAGAAACAAAAATAAAGAATACAGAAGGAGCTCATGCAAGACGATTAACTTATACTTATAACTCTATTGTTTCAGTTACATATAATGTAAATATTAAATTGAAAGATGGTACCGTTTTAACGTCAAATTTTGAAAGTTCAGAGACCAAGAAAGTTAGTGTTTCAGAAGATTCACCAACAAGAACTAGAATGGTCTTTTATAAGAACTTAGAAAGAGAGAAAGATAATATTACAGTTGATGCATTTAATACGGCATTTGCAAAACTAAAGGAGTCATATTGTTTTGTTGATAAGGAAGTATTATCTTCATTTGTTTCATTCAAATATAAAGATTTTGATTATACTGAATTAAATAGAATAGCTAGCGAAGGAAATGGTTTAATTACTAGTAAAATTGATAATGATATACTCAAGATTATAAATCAATATATTCGAATTTTTCAAAGTGAACTTGAAGAATTTGATAAATCAGAAAATCATAAATCTAGAATTAACTCGAAATTGAAATCTGGACTATTATATAATATTTCACTATGTTACTTTTATTTAGGTGATTTTTAAAATTCATTAAAATATTTGAATCTAACTTCTGAAATTAATAAAAAAGTACAAATTCATCAAGCTAACATGATTAATGCCTGTAAACATAATTTGATATAAACTTATTTAAAATAGTTCTCTATATATTAATACCACATGAATCAATCCGACTTATGTGGTTTTTTGTATCTTTATAGTATGAAAAAAGCAATCCTAATAGGAGCAACAGGTTTAATTGGTTCTGAATTGTTAAAGCAATTGTTAGCAGATTCAAATTACTCTGAAGTTAAAGTTTTAGCAAGACGTTCTACTAATTTAGAGCATCCTAAATTAAAAGAAGTATTACTTAACTTTGATGATTTAGAGCATTACAAATCTGAACTAGTAGGGGATGTTTTATTTTCGACAATGGGAACTACACTGAAAAAGGCCGGTAGCCAAGACGCGCAATATAAAATCGACTATACGTATCAATACAATACGGCTAAACTAGCAGCTAACAATGGCGTTAAAAAATTAGTTTTATTATCATCTTATGGAGCTAATGCTTCCTCTAAAATGTTTTATTCAAAGATAAAAGGTGAATTAGATAAAGCGGTTCAAAAATTAAACTTTGAGTCCATAACTATCATTCGTCCATCTATGTTGGTAGGAGATAGAAAAGAGTTTAGATTAGCAGAAAAAATATTGACACCAATTATGTATGCATTTTCATGGGTTCCAGGTATTAAAAAGTTCAGACCCATTAGAGATATAGTTGTGGGGAAAGCAATGATTAATTCAGTTAAAAAAGAATCTAAAATTCAAATTTTAGAATTAGAAAATATTTTTAGAGTGGCTGGGCTTTAAGTAGTGTCACTTTATGTATTAGAATTTTTAATTAAAAGTAACCCACTTAGAATAAAAAATGAATATTTAGTTTTTGTAAAATATATAATATTAAAAGTAAAAAACTGCAGAAAATACCTAAGCCAAATATTTGCTTCTTGGCGGTAATGATTTTTTTTTTTATTTTACTTAATTTAGAGACAGTATCCGTATATTCAAATATATTTCTAATTGCATTATTCAAATCTAATAAAAATGTGTCTTCATTCTTATCTATATAGTCTATTGCTCCTGCGTGTATAAAGTCTATTGCTATTTTTAGGTCATGTTGACCTGTAAATATAATTACAGGTACAAATTTGTTAATCACTCTTATTTTATTTAATATGGTTAACCCATTCTCTTTAAGTTTATTATCTATGTAATGATCTAAGATAATTACATCTGGTTTTAAGGGTAAACTGTCTATTAAATCATTGCCATTATCAAATGTTAGTACCTCACAGTTAAATTCACGAATTAAATCAAATTTCAATAATTCAGTAACTATTTTACTATCATCTAATATGTATATTTTTTTCATATTGATTGTTTTGTGTCAGTACGCAAACTATTTCCCTTGATTAAATAATTATTTTTAATAATAAATTCTATTGAATTTTGATACTCTTTTATACGTTTCTTATGTTGTAACAATGTAATATATAAAATAACATTGAATAAAATTGTAATAATTGTAATAATTGATATAATGATAAAGATGAAGTTTAAATTTAAAAGTACTAATATGGCCGTTGTTAAGGTTAAGAACACGGTAATTGATAGGAAACATAATGAAATATGGATATGAGTTAGACCTATTTTTCCAAGGAGATGATGAAGGTGTGACCTATCTGCTTTAAAGGGGGCAATGCCTTTTAAAATTCTATTGGTCATCACACGTACTGTATCAACCATTGGAAGAATAAGTGCTCCTAATAGTATTATATGAAGACTATATTGACTTTCGAAATATAATGATGATACTGGATGTTCATTAATCGCGATTACAGCAAATACACTAATTAAAAATCCCAACAATAGTGTGCCAGTATCTCCCATAAAAACTTGAGCTGATTTTAAGTTAAATTTTAAAAATGCAACCAAGCTAGCCATTAATGAAACTGTAATTATAGCAACTATGTAATTGGCATCTATTATAAATATGAATGATAATAAAGCTAAAATAAAAACGCCATATAAACCTGCTAGGCCATCAACACCATCTATTAAATTATATGAATTTGTAAATCCAAGAATAAAAAAGAAGGTGAATATATGATTAAAATATAAAGGATTACTGTCTATTAATATAATAGGACCAATAGAGGAAATAGTTATAATGGTGACAATGATTTGGATACTAAATTTTAGTTTAGCAGACAAGTCATACCTGTCATCTAAATACCCTAACACCAATAATAGAACAGAACAATAAATGGCGATTTGGTATTCTTTGTATCCAATTATTATTGGTAAGAGGAGAATAATTATAATGCCAAATGCTAAGCCCCCAGATGATGGGGTTGGAGTGATATGTGTTTTTCTATCATCAGGATGATCTAGGATATTATTTTTCTTAGAAAAATTAATGAAATGTTTCAAAAAAAATAGTGAGATACTCAAAGAAAGTAGAAAAAATGTTACAAATAGTAGAATTAAAGAAGACATAATTTTATAGTTTAGGTATGGTTTCAAAAAATAATTTAGAATGGTTTAAATGTGCATGACCAGATTTTAAAAGACTTGGGTAAGTCATTTTATTAATTTTAACCGCTAATTTTGGCTTTTGATAATCATAATCGAATGCCTCAATTAAAGCACTGTATCTTTTACTTATAGCCAGCCATGTATATTTCACTTTAGCCAATTCTTGTAACTCATTAGCAACATATTTCAAATCTTTATAAGAGGTGTAATTTATTAATTTTATTAATTCATCTTCGGACTTAAAATATATTGCTTTGTCAGAGGTGGTTGCACGGTTATATGATACATCAAATGCCATAACGGGTAAGCCTAAATACATAGCTTCCACTAATGAAGGATTAGTTCCTCCTGCACTATGACCATGTAAATATAAGTAGCAATTTGATCTTATTTTGTCAAGTTCTACTTGATCATATATAGGGTCTAATAAATAAATATTTTCAAATTTTGTATACTTTTCTTTGAGTTGAACTCCATAATCGCTATTAGCCCAATTTCCAATAACGACTAATTTTCTATTTGAAGTTTTTGAAAATGCTTTAAGAATCAATTCTATGTTATTTTCAGGTTCTATCCTTGCAACCTTAAATGCATATGATCTTTTTAAAAATGGATGTTTTCTGTAATCTTCTTTTGTTAGTCTTTGTGGTGAAACATGATCAGCACCATAGGCTATGAAATAACTTGCTGTATGATAATGGATAGCAGTATATCTTTTTATCGCTTCATTGTCTGTGATGTCTGCATGTGAGAATCTTACAGCAAGCTTTTCAGAGAATTTTAAAAAACGTTGTGTATTCTTACTCCATTTATTTCTTCTCCATTCTAGGCCATCAATATTAACTATTATTTTAGCTTTAGTAAAAAGTCTAATTAAAGGTATGAAAATCCCGGCAGATACACCAAGTACTATAATGTAATCAGCATAGAATAAGGAGTGTATCATTGATAATAAATCATAAAAGATACTTGATATACCATTTGCTCCTAACGGAATATAGTGAATTTTAGCCTTCTCCCATTCTTTAATTCGTTCTGATTTTTTATACATCTTTGTGCTAGCATATACATGCATGTCATAAGTACCATTTAAGTTAAGAACTAAATTATGGGCTAGAGTTTCAAATCCTCCATATCGGGCTGGTACTCCTGCCGTTCCTACAATCGCTATTTTCTTTTTATCATTCATATCTTTTAGTATTCATAGATCAATCCATAATATTTTATTCAGTGATAGCTTAGGTTTGATTGAAATGTGGGTGTTTGAAATGTATTGTTTTGGGAGGGTATTCCTTTTTTGGGACAAATTAAATCGCTGACTTCCATCTTCTGTTAAAGTGATTAATTGTAAAGTGATTATTGAATGTCTGCTTAGCATTAGTGCCCATTTTACAAATTAAAAATCGGTCATTAATTAATTTTCTAATTTCAGTAGCAAATACTTTAGGTTTGTCAGCAGGTATAATAATGCCAGTTTCATTGTGTTTAATTGCTTCTTTAGCGCCTCCTGTATCTGTAGAAATAACAGTTTTTCCTGCTGACATAGCTTCTAATACAGTTGTTGGAAATGGATCTTTCATTAATGATGGAACTAAACAGACATCAGCAAAGGACATATCTATACTTATATCATTTGTAAATTCTTTTAGTGTTACAAATCGTTCTAGACCGTTAACTCTAATCTGATGTTCTAAATCTAACTTTAAATGTTCTTTACCTTCTAAGGTTCCACCTACCAGGTAGAATTTGGTTTTCTTGAGTTCTTTTTTTGGAATAAGTTTCAATGCTTCAATTAAGTACCATTGACCTTTTTCAGGTTTTATTCTTCCAAAAAGATAAAAGGTTAAGTTATTATCTCTTATTTGTGTGCTTGTTTTAATTGAAGGAATACCATTGTGAACAACAATACTTTTGGCTTTTCTCTTTGTACATAAACGGTGTAGGTTCTGTTGTACAGCCAAAGATACACTAACAACGGTATGACTATATTTAAAAGCTATCATTGCTGTTAGTTTTGCTATTATTTTGGGGTTTTCTAAAATCTCATGTACATGTGTTATAATTGTGGAGTCTATTGCTCTTAATGCTGGTAATAGCATTGAACAAGACAATGTATTAACATAAAACTTATCGAATGTATTGAGTTGATGTTCTTTCTTAATGAATCGTTTAAATTTTACGTATTTTCTAATGGTATTTACTATACCTTTTGGGTTAAATATTGCGCGACTAATTATTGGCATGTCAGAAAAAATTTTGATTTCTGCATTTGGTAATTCTAACTTTATTAAATCAGTTAAAGGGCCATGGCTTAATAAATAAATAGTAGGCTTATATTCTGTTAACGCTTTTACAGCTAAAACCATAATTCTATCTGCACCATATAATTCGTTACTAGGGTGGAATATTGCTATTTTTTTCATAGTGTTTTTTTTAACTTACAAGTGAATAAGCGGTGTTAATGATATCTGCTTTTGATTCCCAGTGGAAGTGTGTTTGTGAATAATTAATAGCGGCTTTAGAATAGGCTATTCTTTCCGACTTATTAAAGAATAATTTTCCTAAGGCTCGTGCAAATTGATTTACGGAATGATTATATTCTCCGTACTGAATTTTTATGGAACAGGTTGAGTCACATAATTCGCCAGGGCCAAAGTTCTTGAAACAAACAACGGGTAGTCCATAACTTAGTGCTTCTGGTATTACCATTCCTGCGCCTTCGTGCGAACCAAAACAAAATACAGTGGATGTTAAGTATATCTGTTCCATTTTTTCTTTTTCTACCCATGGAATAATTTCTACAATTTTTTCTATTTTTTCTTGGCGTATGATGTTTTCCATTCTTTCTAACTCTTCACCTTTACCTACTAATTTAAGTCTTACATTAACTCTGTTTTTAGGTGTTAAATTGTGATAGAATTTACTAAAGGCGCGAATGGTAACGTCAAAGCCTTTCATATATACAAATCGTCCAACAGCTAGTACTGTAAAGAGTTTTTGCTCTTGTTTAACTTCTGTTTTTTTTATAACTCGGTTAGCTACTGCTGGTAGAATAATAATTTTACTTTTTTTTGCTTTTACAGCCTGATTTACTCCTGAATTTATTACAAAAATTCTTTTTGCAGTCCATTTAGAAATATAATAGAAAGGGTCAAAATTTCTCATCATAAATTTCACAAAATTGTAAAGTCTATCTTTGATATAGCTTTTTTTACCATATATGGAAATCAAATAATTCTTTGGTACTAAAGGGTGATGTCCAATAGGTCCCCAAAAAACAGGCTTTCCTAAAGTCCATAAAAATTGAGGATGACTATCGCTATGAAAGTTTACTGCATGTGCTATGTCAAATTTTAGGCCTTTTATTTTTACAAAAATGGGTAGACATAGTTGCCATAAATAGAAGTAAAGTACATAGCCTCTTTCTCCTAACTTTTTTTTCCAGAACATAAATAGCCATGGCAAATCGTAATAGTAAAAATTCATATTGTTATGAATTGGGTCATTGTTCTCCTTGAGATAACGGTCAATAGCTTGCTGATTATTTTTTCGTGTTATAATATGTACATTATTATTTTTAGCTAATTCACGAGAAATGTTCCATCCCGTTCCATCTTCAGATCCTTTGTAAGGGTTAACAGCGTAAGCTGTTAATAGTATTTGTTTAATATTTTTCATAATTAGGCGACATTATTTATGGTGTGAAAAATTTCGGTAATAGTAGTTGATTTTGTATCATTTTTAATTTGAACATAAGCACCTTTTTGATTGGAATCAAATTCCGTAAATAATGAATTATATTTTTTATTTAAATCAATGATGTCTTTTGCACTGAGTTCTTTTTTTCGTTTTAAAATCACTTCAGGGTCGTTATATAGATAAAAGTTAAAACTTGGTTTATAAATGAATTTGAATAATGATTTTATAAATTCTCGTTTCAATCGAATATTTGATCGTCTTGAATCATTAATAAAATCATAATAATATCTATCATAGATTACAACTTTTCCTCTTAAAATATATCTAAAGTAAATGTAGATTTGACCGATTACATAATCTAAAAAATAGTAACTAAATCGTAGTAGTGATGAGAATTTATTTTTATTCTTACCCTGTCTAGGTAATCTATTTGTAGCTTCTAATTCCGCATTTTTTGAACCACCATACTTGATTGAACTTAGAATAGGAAATATACCAGGGCGGTGTCGTAACAGAACAACATCTTTTCTGTATTTTTGCTCAAATTGCGCTTTTACAATATCTATTATAGTTGTTTTTCCAGCACCATCAACTCCCGAAAATGTAACAATAAAACCTTTGTTTTGTTTTAGATCTACAATAATATCTTTTAGGTAATTTATTTGTTGATGTATGAAAGACATAATTGGAAGTGAATATTTCTGTTTTATATATCGGATTATCATTTTCTTTTTGGGGTTTGAAAAATCAAAAGTTTGTTTAATATTCGTACTATCGGCATTATAATTGTGATTAAAATTATTCAAGTAAATATTTTTTTTGTTCTCGTATAAAAGCGCTTTATAAAATATGTCTTGATACTTTTTTGGAATAGAACTATTATTCAAAGTATAAAAATGTTGTGCATATTTTATGTTATCTAAAATGCTAGGCTGTTTTATGTTATTTTTAATTATGGCGTTTGTTAAAACTGTATTTACGTCAAGATATCTATGTCCTTTCCTTATAAAATCATGAATTAAATCAATACTCAGGAATGAGCTATCGTTAAAGTGAATCATTAGAGTAGTCATAAAAGATTTAGTTACTTTTATACAATGGTTAACATTTAGATGACTTGAAATATAATGCTCAACTTTAATCAATTCACTTTTATGTATAGCTAAATCTAAATCAGATTGAATTGGTAAACTAGAAAAATTTGGTAGGAAAAACTTTAATGCGGCATAATTTTTTGTTAGCAAAAATGTTTCAAATTCTTGCAGGAAAGTTTGTCGTATGTCCGTCTGTATAGTAGGTACTTGTTTGTTTAATAAAGCACATTTCCAGGTTTTCAATAAAAGGTATTGATCATCAGATATATTAGCTTGTTGACTCATTAACATAATGTTTTTACTGATAACATGTAACAAATATAAATTGTGATGAAAGTTTACATCAATTTTGTAACGTTCAATATAAGTTGCTACATCTGGTTGTTTATAAAAATTATTGATTTCATTTTCAATTTCAATAATCCCTTTTCTATTCACTAAAATTTCAGATTGATAAATAAAATGATAAGCATCATATAATAATGGGGCTTCAGATATCATCATTTCCCAATCATAAACATATAGGTCTGATTTGTTTCTGAATAAATTCCATGGTGCAAAGTCACCGTGTGCAGTACTTGTAAACATGTATTGAGTAGTTTTAATCGTTTTTTGAAGATTTTTCAAATGAAAATATATTTTTTCATCTACTTGGTTTGAGGTGTCTTTTAAAAATGACATTTGATTAATTATTTCAGTAAAAAAAGAAGTATATTCTAGTTTTTTATGAGTCATAGTTTTAAGAGATAATTCTTCTATAGAACCAAATATTATTTCATTGATATGTGTTATTCTTTTCATTTTATTTACTTTAAATGCTTTTTGAATCAATAAATTTGATTTTTGACTGTTATTTGAATTAGGAGTAATCATCTTTTGGAGGTTAAATGTTTTTATAATTCTAAGATTTTCTTTTTCTTTTTTTATTAAATAATTGGTTTGATGTGTGGTTGAAAATTTAACATAATGAGTGACCAAATTATGTTTTATAAGTTGTATGACTGGCTTTCTCCAATAGCCTGGTGTACCAAGAAATATTGAATAATCTTGAAAATTTTCATTAATGATTTGTTTGAAATGGGGAGTGTTTTTACATAAAACATTAAATTGTTTACCTATTAAATGGATTTGGTTAAAACGAATAATATTCTTTATTGCAAATTTTATAAGCTTAGATTTGATAGTCGTACTTTGAAAAAAATCTAAAAATTGAAATTTAGAAGTATTTTTTTTAAATAAATATTTAATTGTTCCAGTTCTAGATTGAATTAATTCTAATTCAGTCCTATTGAAATTGTTTTTCTCAATAGTTTTACTAAAGTCAATAATACAATCAAATTCGTCAAGTTGAAATTGTTTATATTGAATTAATTCACCACCAAAATTGAATAGTATTTTTTGTTTTGACTCAGGGGAAGCCTGATTTGGTTCTTGATCGTATATAACTTTTCCTTTAGGATCGCAAATAAATAGGTCTGAGTCAGATAAAAACAAATCTGAAATTATTCTGAGGTCAGTATATTTTACTTTTTTGGCTTGAAGAAATTTCATAATTACTTTTTTTAGTGTGATAAAAGCAATGAAAAAAAAATGCCAACCTCAATAAATAACGTTTTTACTGAGGTTACAGGTGGTTTTAAGCTTTGATATTTCCAAGTTAGGGATGGTTGTCCTAATATGGGAAAAGGTATTACTGTGATTTTAACTAGTTTTTTCTGATCTATTAAATTTAATGATGGCATTTTTCTCACTAGTTGTGAGATTGATTCTTTCTTCAAAAAGAAATAAAAAGATTAAGAATTGCCAAAATAGAATACCATAATTTGCATCACCAAAAATTCCAAACTCTGTAAATGAATTAATCATTATTGGTATGAATATGGCAACAAAATAATTGGCATAATCATCTAGTTTAGATTTAAAATAATTTTTCACAGTGAAAAACACTTGAAATAAAGCAATAAATAACCCAATGAACCCTAAATTCATAAGGACCTGCATGAATGTATTATGGGTCATTTTTCCAGGGTAGGTGTTAAGGCCTTGAAAGTAGTCTGTATAGTTTATACGCATGAAGCCATAACCAAAAAAAGGTTCTTTAACAATACCTTCATTTAGCAAAGCCGTCCAAAATGGTAAACGACCAGTCATACTCATAACTTCCTCAACACCGCCACCATCTTTAAATATAATAGCATTAATTGCAAATGGAGCGACAAGACCAGTGAGAGTAAACATAGCAATTTTCATTTTTTTATTGCCAGATTTTAAAACGAGTATACCTAAAATTAATATAAATCCAATTAAGGAAGACCGACTTGAAGTAAGAGCTAAAATAAGGAGAGAAGCAAATATTGATATAGTGGAATATACTTTACCCCAACCTTTTTCTTTGATCAAATATAAATAACTAAGCGCACCTAAAATACTAGCAAGCATTCCTAATTCATTTGGATTCATAATCCAACCACCAAGTCTTATCTCTTCTCCACCTCTCATTTCTCTATAGAAAAAATCGGGTAAAACAAAAGAACCTATAACAAATATGATAATAATTGGAAAAATTGACTTCACAAATATGTTCACCAAATTTATTTTTTTATGAGGAAAATAATTGTTTACGTTATAAACAACTTGAAAAAACAGATAAACAAAAACAAAACTTTCAAATGTCATAAACCATTGCAAGGCGGAATACATTGGGTCTGTTGACCAAGTGAATGAAGCAAAACCTAAACCAAGATATAGAATGTAAAGAATGAGATTCATGGTATTTTTGAGCTGTAAAATATTGACGCAACCATAAGATTTTAATTGACGTAATATTAAAAAAACAGAAATTGTCATTCCAACTCTTGAAATTACTTTAAATATTTGTGTAATTATTTTAACATCAGTAATTGTAAAATAACCGCCTATTTTTATAAAAAGAATGATGCTTAATATAGTTGAGATTCTCCTAATTAGATATGGTTCGTTATGTTTCACCATAGAGTATAGATAGTTGTTTAGTTATGTAATTCCAATCAAATTCTTCTCTAATCATAGTATAAGCAGATTCTGAATAAATAGCATATGTATTGTCTTTTTTGGTGTTTTTTAGCTTAATAAGGGCTTTAAAAATGTCATCAGGTGTGTTTTTATGAAGTACCCATCCTGATTTGTAATTTTCAATATAATTTGACATATTTGTTTCTTTGCTAACAATTGAAGGTACGCCAACACTTCCTGCTTCTAATACAACACCTGGTAGTCCTTCATAACGAGAGGTGAGACAGAGTGCATCCCACTTAGAGATTAATGCCAATTTATCATCACCAAAATGGGCGCCTTTGAATTCAACATGGTCTTGAATTTCCAATTTTGTCACCATTTGTTTTAATGTTTCAATCTCACCACCTGAGCCAATTATTTCTAATCGGATATTCATATTTGAAATAGCAGCCTTCATTCCTTTTAATAAAATATCTAAACCTTTTGTTTTAATATCAATCCGACCAATAAAACCAATACAAATTAGAGATTTACTTTTTTCGATATTTGATTTTTTATTTAAATTTTGTCCATTTGGTATAATTGTATTTTTGCTATTAAAATATTTTTCTGTTCCAATTATTTCTGAATCACCAAGTAGCTGAACATGTTTTGAATTATTCACTATATATTTTTCAAATAGTTTGATGTATAGTCTTTTAATTAATTTCGATCTTTTAAGTGCTTCAATATTATAACCACCATGTGGTGTAAAAATGTATGGGATGTTATATTTTATTAATAACTTAACTACTGAGTAAAGTTGTGGTGAAAATGAGCCATGTATATGACAAACAGTTACTTTATTATTCAATTCAGAAATTGCAAGTTTCAAATTGGAATCAAGTGAGAACTTATTTTTACTGTCCATGAATAATCGAGTGGCGTAATTACGCTTTGGATAATTGTGTTCATTACTGAATGATATTCCCCAAAATTCTGCATTAACTCCACTATTAACTTGACATGAAATGAGGCTATTTACAACTTTATTTACACCATTAGATCGTGCTGGATTAGCTTTGCCTAATGTGATATGGATTATTTTTTTATTCATCTTAGGCTACGTTTTATGGTGATGTAATATGTTGAAATGGTTATAATTTGAAAAAGTCCTAGTCCTACGATAACGCCTTTAATATCAAATGTTTCTAATAATGGAACTGAAAGGGTAAATGCAGCTATGGCTGTTAATCCATAAGCAATAGAAATACCAATGTTTAATTTAAGTGTTTTAATAATTAGTTGAGCAATTGTACCTATAAATACAAAAATATAGAGTACAATAAAAAGGTCTAATAGGTGAGTATACTTAGCATATTCTATACCATATAAAAATGTCAAAATTAGACGTCCTGAAAATTTTAAAACTATTAAAATTAAACCATATAGCGCCCCTGTTACGATAAGAACTTTTTTGAAATAGGTAAACATTTGTTTCTTTCCGTGATTATTTAAGAGTATTGAGGCTTTTACTGGAATCACATTTTCTAGAGTTAAAAATAATACATGTAATACGCCCATAATGTTCTGTAAAACTCTTATGATTCCCACTGAAGCAATACCTAATATACTTCCTGCTGATATAATTAATATATTTCCAGAAAACCATTGAAGTATTGTGGTTATAATTAAGTGTTTACTGTAATTCCAATTAACTAAAATGGGTAAATTTTTAAATTCAAAAGGTACTTCAGCTTTATCTTTAATTATGAAGAATATAAGCTGACCCAATATACCGAATAGTGATAGGTTAAGTAAAACTAAGTTAAGACTCATTTCAAAATAAATCGACAGAATAAGCAATGATGGTATTTGTAACAAATAGGAGCATGCATCAATAATAATAACTTTTTTCAAGTTTAATTTAGCGTAAAAGTATTTTCTATTCATTTCTTGTTTCAAGTATACAAGTATTACAAAGGGAAATAGCCAGTAACCATATCCAAAAGAAGCACTTGTTGTGTAATCATATATAAAAAAAGCAGGATATAATAATGTGAAGAATACAATTAACAAGAGTATACCAAGTCGATTGTTGTCTTCAAGATAAACTGATTTGTCAGGCATTTGATTTGAAATGATTTGAGCAGGAAGACCTATAAATGAGTTACATAACCCATGTAAGAACAAAAATATCATCCAGTATAGTGTAAATAGACCATAGTCTTCAATTCCAATGAGTCTAGTAATTAGAATACCAATAATGAAATTTGTACCACTAACAAGAACTTGATCGGATAAAGCTAATACCTTATGACTTTGATTTTTTAAGTTTAGTTTCATTTTCCGTATATTGATAAATAATACAACGTTTTTTTGATTAAACCTTTTGGAACTTTAGTATAGTGTAATTGAGACCCATTAAAGTTACCAGAATAGTTTATTGATTTGTGTACGCCATTTAAGATGATGGCCATTTTATCAAGTTCAAAATTATTTTTAATAATGTCTACATTTTCAATATATTGAGCTTTAGTAGCGTTTACACGTATAGCATAAAGGCACAAAGTTGCATATTTAAGCATACATAAAGCGTCAATGGAAATTACAGAACCGGGGGTGTCTATAATGACAATGTCGAATCTAGATTTAATTGAGTTCATAGTAAGCCTCATATTTTTATGTGACAATGTCAATGATCCCAGTTCATTTAAGTTTGATAAACCTATTTTTACAATTTTGTCTTTAGTATTTATATTATCTACGTCAGATTTTGTCACTAAGTCTTCCAAATTATAATCATATTCAGCGTTAAAGCTAGGATTAAAAACGTTAACGTCAATTAATGCCACTGAATATCCCATTTTTAGATAAGTATCAGCTAAATTTTGAGATATGTACGATTTTCCCTCAGATTTAGTTCCTGATGTTACAACTATAGTTTTTTGATGTTGATTGAATTGAATGTTTAAAGAGGTTGCTAAAGTAATAAACTCTTTATTTTTTATATCTTTATTTTTTATATTTGTCAACACTCCCAAAATTGGAGTTGATGTCAACTTTTCAACATCTGATTTGTTTAGTATTTTTCCACGAACCATTTTTCCACCAAAAATGATAATTATGCCAAATAAAATCCCTAAAAAACCGCAAACAAATGTAATAAGTACCTTATTGGGAGAAATAGGCTCTTTTGAAACCGTGGCAGGTTGTATGATTCTGTGGAATGAGATTAATGCAGAAGTTGCAATTTGAGCTTCCAATTTTTTTTGAGCTAAAAATGTATACACGGATTCATTGATTTGAAAATCGCGTTGTAATATTCTCATTTCTTTTTCTCTGGTCGGAATATCCTCGAATTGAGTATCCATTTCACGTAGTTTTAATTCAATTCCAGAACGTTTTATTTTTATATTTTTTCTGTTTTGTTTAATTGCTTTTTTTATGTAATCTTGAATGTCTTTAATTTTTTCATTAACGTTAATAACACGCTGATCAAATTGGGTATACTTAATTAATAAATCTTTTTTTTTGTCTGAGTAAAGTTTTAATTTTTTGACCAGTTCTGTTAATACTAAATCGCCAAATCCAAAGTTTATTGCCGTTTGGTCATAGTAGCTTCCTTCAGCCATATAATTGTCTAAACTAGTAATGGCCTTTTCTTCCATTTCATTGTTAATTAGTTGTAGGTGAAGCTTTGACATGCTTCTTAATCCTGTTTCGGTTTCTTGTAATGTGTTTATTACATTATTATTCATTTTGTAAACTTCTAGTTCATTTTCTGAAGTTTCTAAATCAGATTTTAAAATTTCCATTCTGGTTGTAATGAATGATAACGTTTTTGAAGCGGCCATTGATTTAGTTTCAATGTAATCTTTAATATAAACCTCACATAACTTGTTAGCAAAATTAGAAGAAAACATAGCATTTTCCGATTTAATCACAATTCTTAAAACAGGAATTTCTTTATCAATTGCTTTAACATCAACTAATAAATTTAAATATGAGATCCATTGGTCTTTTGATTTAATCTCAAATTGGTAGTCTCCATCCGTATTAATATTCTTATGAATCAATAAATCATTGTTTTTATTTATTTCAAGCGTATCACCATTTAATAAAAAAGGTGTTCCAAAAGTTGAGTAGGCAAGTTGTTCTTGATTCTCATTATATACCTTAAAACTATCTGCTGTTATAGTTAGTAAATAAACTGTATTAAAAAGAGTAGTTGATGACTGATTATATTTAAACAAAAGGGGATTGTCTTGAAAAAGTGTAGTTTCCTTTATAGTTCCTAATCGACTGACCAAAACGTTTAAATTTAATTCATCAATTGTTTTTCCAATTAAAAGTGGAGATTTTAAAACTTCAGCTTCAGTTTCAATCTTATTTTCAGAAGAAAACACATCAAAATCCTCATATAGGTTATTACCAGACATACCATATTTTATATCATCTAACTTGATTTTAGCCATACTTTGATATTCTGGATTACTGTACTGAATGGACTTTTTAGCAATGAAAAGACTGATCAATAACGTAATTATTAAAATTGGTAATCCTTTTAAAAGCGGAATTATGAGTCGTTTTATACTTTGGATTTCTTTCATAGAATAATTTTATTTTGTTACAGAAATTAAAATACCTATAGAAGTAAGTAAAGAGGCAAAAGGTATTAGAATTGGTGACTTCAGTGCCAATTTTTTTCCTTTTTTAGAAGGGATGTAAATGATATCATTTGCTTTAAGATAGATGTTTTTTTGATTAAATGACTCTAATTGAGTCAGGTCTACTAAATAAGGAATGTCGTTTCTAATGACTTTTATATGTTTTGTGTCGGCATAAAAATTTAAGCCTTGTGCTTTACCTAAGTATTCAATTAGTGTATTTGATTCTTTTTCGAGTAGGTAATTACCAGGTGATTTTACCTCACCTAATATGGTTACCTCTTTATTTAAAACTTTAATTTCAATAATAGGATCTTTAACATATGTTTTAAGACTATCAATGATAATTGATTCTGCTTGAGCTACTGTTAAACCAACTAAGTTCATTACTCCTATAAAAGGAATTGACGCGGTAGAGTCATGCTTGATTAGAATCCACTTTCCAAAAGATTCATTTGTGTTATAAATACTATAAACAGAACCAATACTTATGTCATCATGGTTCCAAATACTTAATGAAATTTTGTTATCGGGCACTAAAATATGCTCATAATGCTTTCCTAAAGCCTCAAAAATTGCTAAATTACTGTCAGCATCTCCATTAGATTGGAATAAGTTAGCATTCTTACATGAAGATAGAAAGACGATTAGTAGAGTACAAATAAGGAATTTCATAAGGTTACATTAAATTGTTGTTTTAAGTTAGTAATTTTTTTAAAATAAAAAGTTAAAAAATTTAGTTTTATTTTTATCGACCTTATTTTCTCGCGACTTTGTTATTTTCTCGCAATCAAATATTATTTCACTTAATCTGCGTTCACTGTCATCTATATCTTTGAGTAAATAATCTGTAGCACCATATTTCAAAGAGGAAATGGCAACTTTCATTTCTTTTTGACCAGATAGCATTACAATGTGAACGTTTGGATAAGTTGACTTTATCTCTTTTAAAACTTCAAAACCTGTAATGTCACCTAAAATATGATCTAGAAAAATTATGTTTGGTTGCTTGTATCCGTTGTCAATACATTCTTGCCCAGTGTGAAATTTTTCAAGTTCAAAATCGCCTATAGAGTTTAACTTGGCTTCTAAAATGTTGGTGTAGAACTTATCGTCATCTACAATAAATATTTTTTTATTAGTCATAATATTATGTGCTCTCTAAGAGACTTTTATTTGATTATTTGAACTAATTACAGTTAAAAATGTTTTCAGAAAACAAGTAGTGAAATTATGAGAGACAATCGTTTTATTATCAATTTCTAAATATTCTAATTCTGTATCAGTAAACAGAGGACTCAGTATAAACAGTTTTAATTTTCCTGGATAAGAATGAGCCAAATTTTTTATTTTTGTAATCATTTGCAATTCTTTTTGCATTGAGATTTTACTGAAATAAAAGTCCAAAAGAATAAAATTTGATTTTTCTGTTAAGTGATGATTAAAAGATTCTAGGTTCAATTGATTTATTTGAATTGAATTAAATAAACCAATGCGTTGTTCCCAAAAGAAACTCCCTAAATTGTTGTTTGTTAATATGTGTAAATTTTTCATAATGTAAGTATTTGAGTGAATGTATACTTATATTATGCCGAGAACTTAAAGTGTTGATTATATGGGGTTTTGTTCGGTTGGTTCTCTGTTTTTTATCCCATATTGGGACTGAAGTCCTATAATTGGGATTAATTATAGGCTTTCGATTGTTTTTCAGCCAAGCTGATAAGTTCGCTTAATTTAGAAATAAATTCGATAAGTAATTCAGGATCTTTTATAAACTCTTTTTTTTCAATTTTTCTGACCAAGTTTTTCATAAATTGATTAGAAAGGTAATCAATGGAAGGTTTAATTTTGTGAGCTAATCGAGATATTTCAACAGGATCTTCACTGTTAATCATTTGTTTCATTTGAATTTTACCATCATCACAAAAGATAGAAAGCATTCGTGTTATGAATGAACTATCACCACGTGAGAGGCTATCAAGTCTTGTTGTGCTAAAAATAGGGTCTAGCTTTTCTTTTAGATCTTTTGTTTCTTTAAATAAAATAGATTCTTTTTTATTATGTGTTGAAAGTAACATTAAAATTTTATGTTTTAATTCTTCTTCCTTAAATGGTTTTGTGATATAATCATTCATACCTATGGCTAAACAACGGTCTTTCTCTTTTTTTAAAGCGTTGGCTGTGAAAGCAATAATTGGTATGTCTAATTTCATTTCTTGGCGGATAATTTTTGTAGCGGTTAAACCGTCCATAACAGGCATCTGCATATCCATTAAAATAATATGATAATCTGTTTTACTAAGCATTTTTAAAGCCTCATCTCCATTGCAAGCAATGTCTGTAGAGGCATTCCACGTTTTTATTGTAGACTCAATTACAAATTGATTTACCGGATTGTCTTCTACAGTTAAAATTTTTACTTTTCTCCAATCTAATTGTGACGAAGGTTGTAATTTATTTACTGTAGATGTGTCCTTAAACTTTTTAAGTGGTATTTCAAAATAGAAGTTTGTACCCTTATTAACTTTAGAATTAACTTGTAGTTTACCGCCTAAAATAGCGACAAGTTTTTTACTAATACTTAGTCCAAGACCAGTACCACCATATCGTTTAGATATTGTGTTGTCTTCTTGGTTAAAGTCTTCAAAAATAGATTGTAAAGCTTCTTTAGCTATCCCTTTACCCGTATCCAAAACAGAAAATTTAACATGATGTGTATTACCTATATCACTAATTTTATCAAGTTTCAATGTTACCTCTCCTTTACTTGTGAATTTGATGGAGTTGTTTATTAAATTAATTAGAACTTGACAAATTTTTAATTCATCACCAAGATAAGTATCATCTAAGCTAGTATCAATTTCAAAATTTAATTTTAAATGTTTTTTGTCGGCAAGATAACTAGTAGAAGATAGTATTGTACTTAATGTTTTTCGTAAATTAAACTTGGTGTTATTTACTTCAATTTTACCACTATCTATTTTTGAAATGTCTAAAATATCATTTACCAAAAGTAGTAAACTTTGTGCTGAATTGTTAATATTTTGGACATATTCAAATTGGGTGTCATTTAAATCTGTATTTCGTAAAAGGTTAGAAAGGCCATATACTGCATTAAGTGGTGTCCTTATTTCATGACTCATATTTGCTAAAAAAAGTTCTTTAGCTTTAGAGGATGCTTTAGCTTCCTTATTAGCCTTTATAAGATCACTTTCCATTTTTTTCTGTGGTGAAATATCTAAATGTACTCCAATAGAACCTTGATGTTTACCTAATTCATCATAAAACGGCGCACCGCTAATAATTACCCATTTATATTCTCCATTTTTTTGTTTTATTTTTACTTCATATACATTAGAAATCCCTTTTTCCCTGTCTTTTGTTTTTTCTTCTAATATGGGTATAAAATCAGGATGTAATAAATAATAAGGGTCTCTACCAATTAATTCTTCTTTAGAATACCCCGTTAATTTACAAAAAGAAGGATAAGCCTTCAAAATTCTACCTTTCAAGTTAACTTCAAGTAATCCAAATTCTAAGTTTTCAATTATTCCACGGTACTTCTCTTCACTCCTAATAATAGCTTTTTCTAATGACTTTCTTTCTGTTATGTCTCGAACACTATCAATAGAGCCAGTCATCTTGCCGTCTTCATACGTAGCAGTAGAATTAACTTCTATGTAAATAAGTTTTCCCGATTTACTTTTTACCCTACCTATATAATTACTATAAAACCCATTGGTCTTAAGTTTTTCTAAGTAGGCTTTAGACTGTTTTATATCTTCTTTATGAAGTACTTCTGTGATATGCATTCCTTTAAGTTCTTTAGCTGAATAGCCTAAGAGAGTTTCCATTTTCGAATTCCATTCAACAAAGCATCTTTTAGCATCTAATCTAATTACGCCATCAAAAGCGCCTTCAAATAATTTTTTGTATTTTTCATTACTTTTCTTTAATTCATTATCACTTTTAACCCTTTCAGTGATATCCCTTGCAACTGCCCAAAAACCAATAGATGAATTATTTTTCATGATTAATTGGACATTTTGACCTATCCAAATCTTTTTTCCATTCTTTGTTATTATTGGGTATTCGTAGTAGGTTGATTCAGTATTGTTTAGAAGCTGATTTTTATAGAATAAAGTCATTTCATTTTTTTGATCTATTCTAACTATTTCAGAAAATCTCTTACCAATCAATTCACTACTAGTATATCCTGAAATTTTTTCACCAGTTTGGTTAATAAAGGTTAAATTTCCATTGATATCAGTTTTATAAATCATGACATTGGCTGATTCAACTAAGTTACTGAACTCTTTTTCAACTTTTTTAAGTTGCTTTGTCTGTTGTAAAAGATTATCTTCTAATTTTAGATTTAATGAAAGCAATTTACTATTGGCATTATATAATTCTTCAGTTTTAGATTCTAGAATCCGTTCAGCCTCCTGACGTGCTAATTTTTCACGTTTATATTCTTTTTTATAATATGTTAACTCTTCTTCAGGCGTCAATATTTGTAATTTTTAAGACCACTTTTTTACCTTCTACTTCAAACTTTATAACTTATATACGTATGTCTTGCTTATAATAGTTAGTTGTGTTATTAATTAACCTAATCACAAAAGTGCTCATTTCTAATTTTTCTTCCACAAATCCTAAAAATACGATTCCTTTCATTTGTTATAATTTCACCTCATTTGCTTGAATCATTCTATAAATAGTTGACTTTCCAACTTGTAATGCTTTTGCTGTTTTTATTACATTTTTGTCGTATTTATCTAAGTAATGTTGAACAATTTTTGATGTATATTCTTTCAATGATAATTCCGTTCGCATTAAATCTGACAGCGAACCACCTGACACACGATATGAAATATCTTCTTCTTCTATAGTATTACCTTCTGACATAACAGATGATAATTCAATCAATGCTTTAAGTTCTCTTACATTACCAGGGAAAGGATAAGATAATAATTTATTCTGAGCTGTTTTACTTAAAAGTTGTTTTGGTTTATTATTACTAGAACAAAACTCATTTAAAAAATAAGTGGATAACAATAAAATATCTGAACCTCTTTGTCGTAAGGGAGGAAGTTCTATAGGTAGACCAAGTAAACGGTAATATAAATCTTGTCTAAATGTACCTTTTTGAACTTCTTCAAGTAAATTTCTGTGGGTAGCAACAATAATTCTAATATCTAATTTTACTTTTTTTGAGCCTCCAACTCTTGTTATTTCTTTTTCTTGTAATGCACGTAATAATTTTGCTTGCATGTTTATGTCCATTTCACCAATTTCATCAAGAAATAAAGTTCCTCCTTGTGCTTCTTCAAATTTACCAATTCGCCTAGAATTTGCTCCTGTGAAGGCACCTTTCTCATGTCCGAAAAGTTCACTTTCTGCTAATTCATTTGGAATTGCAGCAATGTTTACTGCTACAAATGGTTTTGCTTTTTTAGTTGAATTATAATGAATAGATTTTGCTACAACTTCTTTCCCCGTTCCTGTTTCTCCAGTTATAGAAACTGTAATATCTACTTGTCCAGCTTTGTCTATTAATTTAAATACTTGCTTCATTTGTGGACTTTCTCCAATAAACGCGCTGTTTCCATTATACTTTGTAAGAACTTCTTTTTTTAACTCGCGAACTTCTTCTTTTAGCTCTTTATTTTCTCTAATACGTAAAATAGTATTCCAAAGCTTATTTTTAGTCTCTTCATCTTTAATCAAATAGTCATAAGCGCCTAAATTAATTAAGTTTACAGCAGTTGCTACATCATCCTGTCCAGATATTACAATAATTTCAGTAGAGGGAAACTGAACTTTTATACGTTTTAATAATTCTTCGCCATTCAAACCAGGCATAGAGTAATCAATGCAAACTAAGTCAGGAGCTTGCTTAACTTTATTTAAAAAGGTTAATCCATCTTCAAAACAAAGAATTGAATAGTCTGGATTAAGCTCTAAATGATACTTTAATATTTCTGAATACCATTTATCATCTTCTACAATTATTATATTAAATTGGTTCGTCATAATTGGTTCAAAGGATTTGTGTTAGTATGACAATATACATTTATTTTTTTATTAAAGAAAATAAAATAATATTATTTGGTTACTCTATTGGTCGATTTATCAAAATAAATTGGGTTAAGTATTGACCTGGTGGGTAAAAAGTAAATTAAATGGAAGGTGATTTTGGTTTTTTTTAAGTGTCTGTTTTTTTTCAATTTCAAGTTGGAATTTGTGTCAGATATAGCATTACGTCCCAAAATGGGATTTTTTTTAAATCTATTTTTCCGGTAACCTCAGATATAAGTGGAGTTTGTGATTTTGGATTGGTTTTCGTTATAGGATAAACATTACCCGAAACGTTATTAATTAAAAACAGATGATTATGAAATTATTTTACACATTTTTAGTTTATGTATTTTTTACATCAACAAATGTTTTCGCTGGAACATCAGATTTGACTATTTCCGTTGATGCTGAAATTGAGGTTTGTAGCGGTACAAAGCAAAGTACATTAACTTTAATTAATAATTCAGGTTTAAGTTACACTAATATTATATTTAACATAGAATTACCATCTGGTATTATTTATGAAGCTGGTAGTTTGGATGAAACAACAACTTATAACGTTTCAGAGTTAGATATTTCAGACAATTCTGAATTACTGTTTACTTCAAACGATTTACTTGATGGAGATAGTATTAAGTTTACAATTTACTATAGTGCTAATATGGATGCAATTTCATTTCAAAATGGTGGAGGCGTATTTAGAAATGATATTACTTTTATAAGTGATGAAGAATACTTAAATGAAGAGAGTGATGGATATAATATACTTTACCCTGTTATGAGTATTCTTAGTGTTTCTCCAAGTTCGCAAACATTTATTAGCGGTACTTCCGTAACAAGAACCATAAATATTATAAATGGAGGAAATGGTAAAACATCTACTTTATATATTACAGATGTTCCTACTTCAGTTATTTTAAGTTTAGATGCTGTAGATATTGGGGTAATTAGTGGAGATACAATCATCTTGTCAGGTTCTGATTTCAGTGGAATAGGGAATGGGGATAATTATTTTGATGAGTTTGAATCTATTACGGTGACAGAAACTTTATCAGGAACAAGTTGTTCGGATATAACTGTAACTTCATCTATCAATGTACATTGGTATTGTGAATCTTCATCTATTGCAACTTCTACTTCATATGCAAATGCGACTATTGATTTTCAAAGTCCAAACATTAAATTGACAGCAAGTGAATCATTAGATGCATGTTTTGGTGCAGGTATTGCTTCCGGCCAAGAACTGGCGATTATTAATTCCGGAAATGGAATTGCTTCTACTGTAGATGTTCAAATTTATAAATCTACAGGAGGGAGTTATAATCAAGCAATATTCTCACGATTTGACGAGAGTTCATTTCAATATAAACTAGGAATTAATGGTGGACTTAGTTCAATACCAGGCTTATCATCAACATCAACAACTTCTTCAGGAGATTATACGTGTTTAGGTGGAAGTCCAATTGGTAAAGTTGAATTTACCCTTGACGAAATCTCGCCATCTGATACCATTTATGTGGTTTGGGATATGTATTCATGTTGTATTCAAACGTGTGAAAATGATGATGTTAAGGGGTGGAAAGCAGAATTGGACTATACAGATGTCTGTGGAAGTACAGATTATAGTAAATCTCTGGTAGGTCAAGATGATAATGCTCAGGATATTACATTTTTCACCGAAACCCCAACGGACATTAATAATGACCAATCGCAAGACTATACATTTATAGTGTCTAGTTTCACAAATACGCTACCTGTTGGAGATGGAGCTAGCTATGTAGCAAGGTTTACTTTAGATGACGACTTACTATATGAAGATATTAAATTTCACTCAAATGGTATTGAGTGGACACCAACATCTGTTACTTATGACTCAGGATCAAATATCGTAACTGCAATTTACCCTGAAGATGCACCTTTTACAATAGCAAAAAGTGTGATTGATTTAACTTTAAAAGGAGTTTGTGGAGATCCAGGATGGAAGAATATAGAATTGGATTTTTCTTATGTGCCAGATACGAGTTGTACAACAGGCTGTGAAATTCCGCTAGATTGTAATGTTATTGTGTCAACATATTTACATTGTCCAATGCCAAGTTGTGAAGGTTTAAATGTACTTAGTTTTGATATAGAACGAACTAATTTTGGGAGTCCAGATAACAATTTAGACGGCGCCGCAGATGGTTCAGGTTCATTGGATATGACAGAAGTAAAAGACAATAGAGCAATGACAGGAGATACTATTCAAACTTCTATGGTAAGTGTGATTGAAACAACAACAGATACTTGGCAATATGCTAAATTTACGTCATCAGTTGATTATGGAGGTGTATTGTCATTTATTAATGCTGATTTAACAATTTATGATGCAGGTACTGCTACATCACATACTGTAACAGGTCTTGTTGCTACAACGTCATCTAGTGGGTATGAAAAGGATTTTATATTTGATTTATCAGTTTCAAATATTTCAACATTAAATAGTGCGCTAATTGGATATGAATACGCTCAAGGTGATTCAGTAAGCTTAAATGTTAATTACTATGTCTTCAATTCAGTTGTTGGCTTAATACAGGAAACAACATTTTTAAACGAGTTTTATTTAAGTGATTTCTCTAGCCCTTCAGCTTCTCAAAAAGAGAATTGTAATTTTAAAAATGGTAGAATTACGCTAATAGGATACTCTTGGAGAAATAACTCTCCAAATAATTTGACTGTTAAAACCTGTACAAAAACAATTTATCAATATTTTGGAATGTCAATTGGAGATGAATCTTCAAATTATGCTGGTGGAAATTTATTTCCTTATGAGTTTAGACAGTGGGGTAATGTAAAAGATGCGAAAGTAATTATACCACCCAATTATTCGCATGTTTCTACAACAATAAAATTTTATAGAACTCGAAAAACTAATTCAACTATTGCTGAAACAGTATCTTCAATTTCACCTGATATTACTAGTGGAGACACATTGTATTATGATTTAGAACAATTCTTTACCTCTGGGCAAGCAACCAAAGGAGATGATGGGTTTTATGGTAAGATATCAGTGGAGATAGCGCCGAATTGTGATGTGCCTGAAAATACATACCAAAATGTAGTTTGGACATTTAATTATCAAAAATCAGAGGCTATTGATGGAGAGGAATCAGGGTATATAAGTGCATCTTCTCCTGATAAAATTAGATTTAAGCGTTCATCTTTCAATTTATCGTCTACGAACCCTTGGCAGGATGCAAATACTAGAAGTGTGTCTTGGGATTATAAGATTAAGAATACCTCTTCTTCTGGTGCAGATAATACATGGATTCATATTGTAGCGCCATCTAATATTAGTATAGATTCGATTTATAATGACAATACATCAACCAAATTAACACAACAAAGTGATCTGTATTTGGTAGGAACAATTAATGCCAGTGCAACTGGAGATTTTACAATATATGGAACTTTCAGTAATTGTGATACTGTTCTTATTTCAACTTATGCAGGTTATGAATGTACTGGTTATCCGGATGATTTTGCAAGTTTCTCATGTAGTTACGAATTCTTGCCTTTATATGTAGAACCAAAACCTTCCGCTTATCAAACACGTATTTCAGCAGCGTTAATGGAGGATCCTTGTAGTCCACAGGTTGAGCTTACAGTTGATATTACCAGTGTGAAAATTGCGCATATGTATGATATGACCATAGATTTTATCACAACTGATACGTCCAGTATAAAAGTTGTAACTGGAACAAGTGAATTTCTCTATAATATATCAAGCAGTTATGCGAGTATTCCAAACCCTTCTTATAATTCAAGTACATATACTTTTGATATTAACAGTTATGAGTCGAGTTTTACAACTGATGGTATTCCAGGTGTTTTAGATTTGAGTAATAACCGATACAAGGTTAAAACGATATTAGAATTAGGTGATCAATTTAAAATAGGTGATTTTCTTCAGATTCAAATTGATGGACAAAATGCTTGTGATATTGATTTAGCAACAATTAATTTAACTTATGACCCAAATTCAAAATTTGAAAAGGATAATACAGCAGGTTTACATCTTGATAATAGTGAAACTTGGAGTGGATCTTGGGGGGATTATGATAATGATGGCTATGATGATTTATTTGTTCCTACAAATGATATTTTAATCGGAAACTTACTTTACCATAATAATGGGGACGGAACGTTTACAAAAATTACAACCGGGGCTATTGTGACTGATTTTGGTTCTTCAATTTCTGGAGCTTGGGGAGATTATGATAATGACGGGTATTTAGATTTATTTGTAGCCAATAATGCGGATTCAAAAAATAAACTTTACCACAATAATGGGGATGGAACTTTTACATCTGTAACAGGTTCTCCTATTGTAGATCAAGGTCTTTATTCACATTCTGCAGCTTGGGGAGATTATAATAAAGATGGGCATTTGGATTTAGTAGTATCCGATTTTCATTCAACACACTTTAACTTTCTATTTAAAGGAGATGGTACAGGTGGCTTTATTGTAGATAATTCTAGCGTTATTGCTCAATCAGCAAGTTCAGCAGTTGGGATTTCATGGGCTGATTATGATAATGATGGAGATTTAGATTTATTTATTGCTAATACCAATAATGAAAATAATCAATTATTTAGAAATGATGTAGGTGTTTTTGTTGAGATAACAACAGGTGTCGTGGTTACAGATGGCGGTAGTTCGGTTGGAGGTGTATGGGGAGATTATGATAATGATGGAGATTTAGATTTATTTGTAACTAATTCAAGTGATATAGAAGCAAACATGTTTTATGAAAATGACGGGGATGGTACTTTTACTAAAATTACATCAGGTGAAATTGTTACAGACCTCTCTAATTCACATGGTGCAACTTGGATAGATTATGATAATGATGGAGACTTAGATCTTATTGTGGCTAATAATCAGGATAATAATAACTATTTATATTCTAATAATGGAAATAAAACTTTTACAAGTGTCACAAATGCAATTACTGAAGAAACTAGTAATTCGTACGGTACAGCCTGGTCGGATTTTGACAATGACGGTGATTATGATTTATTTGTGGCTAATATTGATACTGAAGCAAATGACTTCTTTATCAATGAAAAGGGATCTTGTACAAATCACATTAGAGTGAAATTAATTGGGTGTAATTCAAATAAAGCAGGTATTGGTGCTATTGTAAAAGTAAAAGCAACAATTGGCGGTTCTTCTATTTGGCAAACTAAACATATTTCAACGCAAACATCAGCAATGGGTGGTCAAAACTCAATAAAGTTGTTATTCGGTTTGGGGGATGCTACTTCTATAGATAGCTTAATAGTGATCTGGCCATCAGGGGTTGTCACCAATATGGTGTCTCCAACAATTAATCAACTTCACACAATTAGTGAGGATTGTGGTTCAAAAGTTTGTGGGACTGTGTTTTATGATACTAATTCAGATGGTGTTCAGGATTCAGGTGAAATGGGGATTCCTAATTCTAAATTAGAGATAAGTCCTGGAGGACACTTTGTATACACTGACGATAATGGGTATTACCAGTTTTATATTTCTGATGGAACTTATACTATCTCTCAATTACTTGACGGTGATTGGGGTCAAGTCTACCCTGTATTGGATGGTGATTATACAGTGATAGTTAACTCAGCGTCTTCAACAGAATACTGTAACAATGATTTTGGAAACACATCTTCTTGTACATACCCTGATTTATCGCTAAGTTTAGGTACTACTGCTTTCAGACGTGGATTGACAAATATGTTGAATGTTGTTGTTTCAAATGGGGGAGCATTTGAAGCTACAGATGATATAACCATTGAGTTAACTTTAACTGATAATACGGTTATTATTGATGATGATTGGACGAGTATTTCTGCAGCTACAGGTTACAACGCTTATAGTTTTACTTTCTCTGGTTTAGGTGCTTTAAGTGATACAGTTTTTGAATTAACAGATTCTGTGATGTTATCTGCATCACTAGAGGAGACTGTTTCAGTGTCCGCTGAGATTTCTTATACGAGTGATGAATGTGATCTTACCAATAATAGTTTTAGTATGACAGACATTGTTGTTGGCTCAATTGATCCTAATGATAAATTAGTATTTGTTAAAGGAAAAGGGTTAAGGTATAGTGCAACAAGAACAGATACATTGATCTACAAGATTAGATTCCAAAATGTCGGAACATATGCCGCAAGAAGAGTTTTTATAGAAGATCAATTATCAGAGTATTTAGATTGGAATACATTTACACCTCTAAGTTCTTCTCATCCTTTTTCAGTGTCTTTAGTGGATGGCAAAGCAACTTGGGTTAATAACGATATTGAATTACCTGATTCAAGTTCTGATATTATTGGTAGTGAAGGGTATGTGAGTTTTAGTATACAGCCGTTAGCTGATTGTCCACCTTTTCAAGAGGTTAACAATGTAGCTTCAATTCAATTCGATTATAATGAATTTATTAATACTAATAGAACGAGTACAGTAATTGAACCTTACGATAGTGGAATTTATTATGATGTTTTCATTTATCCGAATCCTACATCTAGTGATTTTGAGATTATTCTACTGAAAAATAAAAAAACAGTACTATTTGATGAGGTTAAAATATTTGCTATGAGTGGAGAATTAATTAGTCTATATCAATATAATATTTTGCAGGAGAGAGTACAGTTGTCTTCCGCTAATATTGAAAATGGAATTTATATTGTTCAAGTGACAAGTGAAAATAACGAATTATATAATTCTAGAGTAATCATAGCGAAGTAAATTAATTAGTGTAAAATATCAAATTGTTAATAACCAAAAAGACCTAGAGCCTCAGTTCTAGGTCTTTTTGGTATTTGAAAGTGTACTTTATAATTTTGCGTCTACTCTTTTCTTTACATTCTTAATTTGGATGTCCAATTTTTTAGCTAAAAGTGAATTAGAGTATGAAAGTTTAATCGTTTTTAAAGTTTTCATATGTGCTTTTGCATCAGTTGGGTTTTGAAGAATTAATGAAGCTTCAATGATGTTTAAAAGTAAAATAGTAGTTACTTTTTTATTAACTCTTGACTTTTTATCTTCTACATTAGACTCTTTTAAAGCAGCTTTCCAAGTGATGATAGCCTCTTTTAATTCAGTTGCATTTTTTCCACTGTTAAAGTCTTCATAAGAAGTTAGTGCATTGTCTTTAGCAGTTTCTAAGTCATCATATTCACCTTTTTTATTTTTTATCCATCTTACCGATAACGCTCTTGAAATTTGAGAATAACCGTAGTTTGAATTAATGTACTCATTAGCTAATGTCATTGATTCTTTAACTGAACGCTTTTCTAAAGTTTTCATGTTTGGACTTTTATCTGTTTTTAAACTTTTTGGAATAGTTGACGATTCTAAAGTTCCTTCAAATAAAACTTCATTACCGTGTTGTATTTTCATGTAAACAGGTCTATTGTAAGATGTAGTATAATAGTATACTTTTTGTTTTACAGTTTTCTTTGTGGTCTTATTATAAACGTTTTTTTCAGTGAATTTTCTTTCTGGCGCTTCGAATTCAAAATCATTTAAAACAACATGTGCAACTAAAATGTTTCCATTGTCAGCTTTTTTATAACCAGCAAGTTTTAAGTAAGAACCAGCTAAAACACTTGGGTCAAATGTTATTGCCGTTGTTGAAGGTTCTGAATACATAGGTACTCTGGGTTTACGATAAATTGGTTTTCTTGGAAGTTTAATGACAGGCTTTTTTTCTTGAAGTGCAATTTTTTCAACAGCAGACATTTTATCATATGCATCAGATTCTAATTTGAAGTTTTCTTGAGCTACAATAACATCATTGTCATATTGAGCTAAAGCTTCCTGATGTTTTTCTTCAGCATCAAGTACCGTGTTTGGGTAGTTTGCTAAATCTTCTTCATATTTAAATTTAGCTCTATCTATTATAGCATTATTGTTTGCAGGATATGGTGTTTCTACTGTAAACATATAACCATCTAAGTTTGCTATTGGGTTTAGTGGTAATCTTTCTGATTTAAAAGATACTTTTTTGTCATCAAGCCTTTGTGAATTTGCAGTAATAACTGTAAGGAGTGTTAATACTAATAGTAACGTTTTTTTCATTTTTATTGCATTTAATTTTAATGCAAGTTACTAAAATTATTGTTATTCAATTGATATTAAGTACAATTGAGTATAGACCAAAGTATAAGAAAGGTAGTAGGGGATTTTAAGGGATGCGTTTGGATAATGAATAATAGAGTAAAAAAAAATACCCAAGCTATTTAATAGGTTGGGTATTTTTTAATGATTATAAAAACGTTATTCAATAATTAATTTTTGTACACCAGTTCCCATACTTGATTCTAAACTTATAAAGTAAACTCCAGAGGGCAGGTTTGTTAAGTCAAAAGTTGAATTATTTACTTGGTTTTGATGAGTAAAATAGTACGTTTTTAAAGTTTGACCAGATATGTCCTGAATAAATACTCTGGAAGTTCCTTTTAAATCTTTTACATTCATAGTAAAAAATCCGTTAGATGGATTAGGGAATACATTCATTTCATAATTCAAAGTGTTATCAATATGTTCAGTATTGTTCAAAAAACCTCCATAAACTAAAGGTTGATTTGCATAATTGATTAAATGACCGTCTACAATATAGATTGCTTTATAACCATCATTACAGTCTGGGCAGGTTGTTCCAGAGTTACAATTTGGATTATTTGGGTGACAATAGTCCGTGTAAGTTGGGTCAAAACGGTAGGTCAGTTGTAATTCATCTGAAGAAATATTTGATGTCATATCCCATTTGTTTGGGTGTGCTATAGAACCTGGACACCAACCTGCTCTTGAATATTGCCAAGTTCCTTGTTGATTAGTACAATTGTCAGGGTTAGGGTTACAGTCATTCCACAAGTTTTGCGTGAATGTTGGTGTATTATCAATATCGATAAAATTAGTAGCATTATAGAATTCAGCTGCATTTTGAGAGTTATTATTTCCCCAACCATGTCCAGTATTTGAAACCACTAGTTTTGATTTTTGAATTCCAGTATTATACGTGTATTTTACAGTATCCACTGGTTGTAAGTTTGTTGGATTTCCTAAATCATAAATGTTGTCCCATATTTCTTCAACACCAGTATAAGCATATTCAGGTGTTCCTTCTTGATGGTCAAAATCAAGTGTAATTTGCCATCCACCTGTTCCCCAAGTATCAATAAACATTCTAAATTCAAGTTCTCCTTGTAGGATTGATTCATAATCGGTTAAGTCTATTAAATGAGTACAGCCAACATTATATGGTGTCATATATCTAATAATTTGAATCCAATTACCATCTGGACCTTTTACATCAATATGAGCCCAACGATCCCAATCATCACAATTTCCATTTGGACATTCAATAATTAAATTTGCCATGATTTCATCATAACTATTAACGTGTTGAGGCATTTCATAACTACCATAAAACCATCTGCTGTTTGTTCCTCCAAATTCAATTACTACATCCTCCATTGAAGTTACAGTTTGATCTGAAATAGTTGAAGTTACATTTACATTTCTAGTTATAGTGGTAAATGCTCCATTGTCTGCAGTTACTTTAATATCAATAGAATGTGCACCAAAAGTAGTAGGTTTCCATAAATAATAATAAAAACCATTATCCTCAGTACAAGTGTAACTTGTTCCATCAATAATTACTTCTGCAGTAGTAAGACTTAGTTGATTATCGTAATCAATTGTAGCATTTAAATAGATAGGATATGCCATTAAATTAGGCATTTGAATATCATAAGATTCAGATAGTCTTGTTGTTACCGCCGGTGCAATAATTGATAGATCAATAACATTAAAGCTTTGAGTAATTTCTTTAGCATAATATGTTGCGTTTCCAGCTTGAAGTGCTCTTACTTCTACAACCCCAGCATTACCATCCAAAGTTAATTGATTTCCAATAATAGAAGCTGGTCCAGAAATAATGTCATAAGTGATAGCTAAGCCAGATGTTGCAGATGCGTTCAATGTAATTGTGGGGTCAGTAGTATATTTTTCAGTAATAATATCAAACGTCATGTCTTGATTTATTTGACCGGTTGCACCACATCCAAGATCTTGATAAATGTTCAACTCTGATACCACAGCAAAAAAATCATTAGCGGCACTTGATGTGGCTATAAATTTAATGTATTGAGCATCTATTGCTCCAAAGTTGAAAGATTGTTCATTTAAAGGATTCGTTAAATAGGAGAATTCTGAGGTTACTTCTGCATCTCCCCATGTTGTGTTATCGGTACTTAAATAAAATTCAAATCCAGCAATTTTACCATTTAAATTCCCTGTGGTTCTTGGTATATATCCAAAACCATTTACAGGATATGACGTTCCTAAATTAATAATAATTTCATGAGGATATGGAGGTTGGTCAGCATCCCATTCTGTGTGCCAAATTGTGGATTGATCTCCATCAAATGTATTGGTTCCTTCAGCTCCAGGTGCGTTACTGCTTGTTGAAACTAGAGTGAATCCTGTTGGCGAAATTAAGGTCGTATCACATTGAGCGTAACTCAAATTTATTACTAAAAAGCTTAGCAAAGAAAATAAATAATATTTTTTCATTTTATATAATTTTTCACCAATATAAATATTTAAATCTAAATCGATTTAGGCTTGTTTAAAATTTAATGATTTTCGAATATATCATTAAGTTTTCTAGTTTTATTGAAGTTATAGAAAAGATTTTTTCTTTGAACTATTTAAAGTAAAAAACAACTACCTTTGTCTTATGGGAATTAGACAAAACGATACAAAAAAACGAGAAGTAAAAAAACAAATGTTACATATTAAAAATAAACATAAGGGACGTTACGATTTTGAGGTGTTAGTTAAGGCATTTCCAAAATTAAAAAAGTTTGTTAGGCCCAATAAATATGGTGATGAATCAATTGAGTTTTCTAATGCTGAAGCAGTAAAATCATTAAATTCAGCTTTATTGAAACATTTTTATGATGTTGAAAATTGGGATATTCCAGAAAATTATTTATGTCCCCCAATTCCAGGTCGTGCTGATTATATTCATCATATTGCTGAATTGTTAGGGAAAAAGAATGGATATAAGGTACCAATGAATTCTAAAGTTAAATGTTTAGACATTGGAACTGGAGCAAATATTATTTATCCAATTATAGGTAGAAAAGAATATGGTTGGACTTTTATTGCGACAGAAATTGATTCTATAGCATTAAAATCGGCAGATAGAATCGTTAATTCAAATTCTTATTTAAAGGAAGGAATTGAATTAAGACAACAAAGAAACGCTACAGATATTTTTAAAGGAATAATTAAATCTAAAGAACAAATTGATTTAACTATTTGCAATCCTCCATTTCATAAATCTGCAAAAGAAGCTTATGTTGGTACATTGCGTAAAATGAGAAATATAAGTAAAGACAAAGTGAAAAAAGCTAAACCAAATTTTGGTGGAACTAATAAAGAGTTGTGGTGTGAAGGTGGTGAGAAACAATTTATTAATTCAATGATTACTGAGAGTAAAGAATTTGGTAAACAATGTTATTGGTTTTCTACGCTAGTGTCTAAGAAAGAAAATTTAAAAGGAATTTATTCTGCTTTAAAATCAGCAAATGTTGATACTATTAAGACTATAAATATGGGGCAAGGTAACAAAATGAGTAGAATTGTAGCTTGGACATTTTTGAATAAAGAAGAGCAAGAAGATTGGATGCATAATAAATGGCGTCAATGGACTACAGAAGAGAATTAAAGGAACGGAATTCAAAAGCACTTTGGATTGAGATTTTTAATGATATCGGTTCTGATAAAAATAAGTTTTCAATGTTAATGGATTTGTTTTTAGGAGAAGATAGAAGGTTAGCCTTGTCATCAAGTCAACCAGTTGGAATGATAGGTGAGAAGAAACCAAGTCTCATTCAGCCTTATTTAGTGAAGATGGTAAAACATTTATGTACTAATCCGATTGATGGTGTGAAACGAAATGTTTTGAGAACATTTCAATTCAATACTGTGCCAGATGAAGTGGAAGGAGAGTTTTTTGACCTAGCTTTAAGTTATTTAATATCAATGTCAGAACCAGTAGCTATTAAAGCTTTTTCAATGACTGTTGTAAGAAAAATTTGTCAGAAATATCCTGAATTAACTCAAGAAGTTATTCCTATTTTGGAAAGACTTATTGAAGAATCTGATTCAACTGGCTTGTTAAATAGGGGAGGTAAAGAGTTAAAGAGGCTTAAGGCCATTCAGAAGTTAATCCCGTGACATAAATATGACAAAAGTATGATGTAAATCACTTTTTCTATTTATATTTACCGCGGTAACTAATTTTAAATGAAAAAAGCAATTATATCTTTTGTATTATTGATGACACTAATTGTCACATTATTATCTATAGATAATATGACAAAAAATAGATTTTCAACATTAGAAAAAACCAATGATTTAAAAGAATTATCGGTGTTAGATGTGTTACTGGAATTAGGAGAGAAGAAGCCCAATCATTATTTAATTAAAGCTAATCAAGATTCGGTTTTAATGGGTTATGAAATGGTTAATTTTGGTCAATTAAAAGATAAGTCTAATGCTAGAATATCAAAATTCTTTGTCTGTACAGACTGCCATAATCAAGTTATTGAAGTAGCTGACTTGTCTGCAGAGACGACTGATGATAGATTGAGTTACGGTGCTAAAAATGATTTACCATTTTTACCTGCCTCAACTTTTTATGGAATGTATAATAAAACGCATTGGTATAATGGAGATTATGCTTTAAAATATGGTGATTTAGTTAAACCAACACGAGATACATTAATAAACGCAATTCAATTATGTGCTGTTCAATGCTCTCAAGGTAGATCTTTAAAAGACTGGGAACTAAATGCGATTATGCATTATTATAAATCAATTGAATTTAAGATAAAGGATTTAAATTTAAACCAATCGGAATTGAATCAACTACTAACTGATATAGCTACTCATAATACAAGAAGTGTTGAGATTTTAAAAAGTAAATACAAATCTATTAATGCAGCTACTTTTGGCGACTTACAACCAAAACAACCTGATAATTATTCTGCGGATTTAAAGGCAGGAGAATATATTTTTAAGAATGGATGTCTACATTGTCATGGAATGGGTAAAGATATTACCAACTTTGAGTTTGATAATGATAAATTAACGCTTTCATTTCTAGAATCAAAATTGAAAAAACACAATTCGTATTCTGTTCCTTATATTGTTAGAAAAGGAACGTATTCTGTAAGTGGAAGAAAACAGTATATGCCCCAATATCCTTTAGAAAAAATGAGTAATACTCAATTGTTCGATTTGATAAACTATATTAAATCACAATCTAAATAATTAAAAAAGAAATGTTTAAAAAAAGTATAGTATTGATAAGTATTCTGTTATCAGGATTTTCATTTTCTCAAGATAAAATTTGGGATACTTTTGAAGGTACAAGAGCATTAAGTAATCACTCCACTGAAATGCTGTATAAAAGAAATATGGAATTTAGAGTGTCTCATAAGTTTGGTGATATTGCAGGTGATAATGGTGGTTTACAAAATTTTTATGGCTTTGATAATTTAGCAGATGTACGTATTGCTTTTGAATATGGAATTACAGATAATATAAACATTGGACTTGGTAGAAGTAAAGGTGTTAATGAAAGAACTGGAGTAGTTGACATGTTTGGTAAAATAAGACTAATGCAACAAGAAAAGAAAGGAAAGCCACTTAATATAACTTACGTTTCGTCTTTAGCATTTTCATATAAAGAGGCATCTACAGATTCGACATCTTCAAATTATTATCAAACGCCAACTGAACGCTTAATTTTCACAAATCAATTGGTTATTTCTAGAAAAGTTTCGGACAGACTTTCATTGCAATTTAATGCCGGATATCATCATAGAAATTTAGTAACGTTTAATGACGTAAATGGGTTGGTGTTTACAGGAGGTGTTATAAGATATAGATTTACTAAAACGGTTGGACTTATTACTGAGTATAACCGTGTGTGGAATAGATCTGAAGATACAGAACAAAAAAATCCATTAGCATTTGGTGTTGAACTATTAACGGGGGGACATAATTTCACTTTAGTTGTTTCAAATCATCAAGGTGTTAATGAAAACATATTTTTATCTAATACAACTTCAGATTGGTTAAAAGGGCAGTGGAGAATTGGGTTTACAATTAATAGAAGGTTTAAACTTTAACACAATAAAAATGAAAAAAATTACAATAATTACTTTAATCTTTATTGGGTTAACGAGTTGTCATAAAAATAAGGCAGAACCTATTGTGGAAATAGATTCTAATTGTCCTGATACTATATTGTTTAGTACTCAAGTAATGAATGATATTTTTATTACAAGTTGTAATGGGTGTCATTCAGCAGGTGGAAGTGGTTCAAGTTGGGGCGTATATACCAATCATTCAAATATAGCAAATGATGCGGATGATATATTAAAAACTCTAAAGCATGAAAGCGGTGTAACAGCAATGCCTTTTGGTAGTTTATCTCCTTTAAATGATAGTTTAATAAAAGGGTTTGAATGTTGGATAAAACAAGGTAAATTAAACAATTGAATCACCAACCAATTAGAAAATTAACACGTTATATATAGTATAAATCAAAAATCCTGAAAAATCAGGTACTTTAAATTATGAATAAAAAATTACTTATTTTAATTCCAATGGCAGGTCTTGTTGGATTGACTTTTATGTCAAACACTACTGAAAATTTTGAGAAATATCATGTTGATGGTATTACGTTTACAGATTTATCTGGAGCTAGTCAAACTGGAGTGACAGGTGCACCTGGGGAAGCGAATTGTACACAATGTCACACTGGTACTGTAGTGGCTGCAGATGCAACAAATGGAATGACAACGACTGCTACAACTTATCAGGTTGGTCAAACTTACTCATTTGCGATTGGATCTTTAGCAAATGCGACTAATGGTTTTCAAATGACTGTTTTAGATAATAATAATAATAAGGTAGGTAGTTTTGTTGCAGGAGCAGCAAATACATCTATTCAATCTGCTGGTGGAAAAGAATACATTAACCAAAGTTCAAAAACACAAGCTTGGGCGGTTGAATGGGTTGCACCAGCAACAGATATGGGACCATTAACTGTATATTATGCAATGAACTCAACTAATAACAATAATGGAACTAGTGGAGATGTCGTATATGTAGGAACTCATTCATTAACGTTTGATGGTACAAATGGTTTAACTAACCACCAAAAACAAGATGAAAAGGTTAACCTGTTTTTCAATGCTAAGGCCAATGAGTTGAATGTAAAATACTCTTTAAAAGAAAAATCTAACCTAATGGTTCAGGTTGTTGATTTATCTGGTAAAGTTATTGAAGAAGTAAAATTAGGTCAAAAATCATTTGGTCCTCATTCTTCTAAAATTCAATTAAAAAATATTCAAAATGAAGGAATTTATATCGTTTCTTTATTTATTAATAATGGAATTTACTCAAGAAAAATTAACTTGAAATAATATTTACATTCCTATTTTAAAAGAAGCACTGTTTGGTGCTTCTTTTTTTTTGTTTAATACTTTGTATATAGTATATTTGGGGAAAATAATTTCGTAAAATATAAATGGTATTTAGTAGTAGTATTTTTCTTTTGTACTTTTTACCATTGTTCTTATTGGTTTACCATTTGGTAGGGGGCAAGTTTAAGAATTATGTCATATTAATTAGTAGTATATTGTTTTACAGTTGGGGTGCTCCAAAGTTTCTTTTTTTAATTTTAGGTTCAACAATTATTGATTTTTATGTGGTAAAAGAACTTCATAGAAGTTCAGTAATTTCTAGACGAAAACTACTATTATCATTATCAATTTTTATAAATTTAGGATTATTGGTCTATTTTAAATATGCTAATTTCTTTATTGAAAACTTGAATTATTCTTTAACTTCTGTTGGAGTTAATAATTTTGAGTGGGTGAAAATTGTTTTACCTATCGGAATTTCATTTTATACATTTCAAACTTTAACGTATTCAATTGATGTGTATCGAAAAAAGCATGAACCATTAAATAAATTGACTGATTACTTAGTGTATATTATGTCTTTTCCTCAAATGATTGCAGGTCCAATTGTTCGTTTTAGTTCCATTGCCGATCAAATTACGGATAGAAAGGAAATTATAGATGACAAATTAATTGGATTTTATAGATTTTCAATTGGTTTGGCTAAAAAAGTATTGATTGCAAATGTGATGGCTGAACAAGCTGATTTAATTTTTGAAAGTGATTATAATAGTTTGACCGTTCAAAATGCTTGGTTGGGTATGTTGGCGTATACGTTTCAAATATATTTTGATTTTTCAGGGTATTCTGATATGGCTATTGGTTTAGGAAGAATGATGGGATTTAGGTTCCCAGAAAATTTTAATTCTCCATATATATCAAGATCAATTAGTGAGTTTTGGAGAAGATGGCACATTACCCTAGGTGACTTCATGAAAGATTACTTATATATTCCATTAGGTGGAAATAGGGTGAAGTCAAAATACAGGTTGTATTTTAATTTATGGATAGTATTTATATTAT